>Ga0102595_100025_pt1 | contig 540035 bp, 508 predicted proteins | sample Araplaol_mTSA_r2_2_FD_76864 | JGI IMG/M metagenome (GOLD analysis project Ga0102595, IMG submission 76864) | Arabidopsis root microbial communities from North Carolina, USA - plate scrape MF_Col_mTSA_r2 (SPADES assembly) (version 2) | ecosystem: Host-associated > Plants > Roots > Endosphere... | reverse complement strand
CGAGCACCGCAGGTCGCCCGCAGCGCAGCGAAGGGTCGCAGACAGTGGGGTCGCCTTTTCTTTGCTTACTTTCTTTTGGCGAAGCAAAAGAAAGTGAGTCGCCCGCCGGGGCGACACCCGGCCTCGGGAAACAACCGCCGCGCAGCGACAAAAAGGACAACTACCCCTCGCCCCCTAAAAAGAGGACAAGAGGTCAAAAGAGTTAAACCGCCAGACGAGCCAACTTCCGCTCACTCATGCGCTTAGCCACACGCGGCAACACCAGCACAGCCACAATGATGACCACCAGCGTGATAGACATAGGCCGCTGGAAAAACACCGCAGCACTGCCCTCCCCAATCGACATGGCATTGCGCAGCTGCGCTTCGGCCAGAGGCCCAAGAATCATGCCCACCACCACTGGCGCAGTCGGGAAGTCGAAGCGGCGCATCACCACGCCAAGCAGGCCGATGCCGTACAGCAGGAACAGGTCGAACGCGCTCTGGCGCATGCCGTAGGCACCCACCGTCGCGAAGATCAGGATACCGGCGTAGAGCTGCGGCTTCGGAATCTTCAGCAGCTTGACCCAGAGGCCGACCATCGGCAGGTTCAGCACCAGCAGCATCACGTTGCCGATGTACAGCGACGCAATCAGCGCCCACACCAGCGCGGCCGAAGTGGTGAACAACTGCGGCCCAGGCTGGATGCCGTAGTTCTGGAACGCGCCGAGCAGGATGGCTGTGGTGTTCGACGTCGGAATGCCGAGCGTGAGCAGCGGAATCAGCGCGGCGGTCACCGTCGCGTTGTTGGCGGCTTCGGGGCCGGCCACACCTTCGATGGCGCCGGCAGTGCCGAACTCGGCCTTGTCTTCCGGATTCTTGGTCAGCTTCTTTTCCATCGCATAGCTCAGGAAAGTCGGAATCTCCGTACCGCCGGCGGGAATGCAGCCGAAGGGCGTGCCGATGGCAGTGCCGCGCAGCCACGCCGGAATGGAGCGCTTCCAGTCGCGCTTGGTCATGTGGACGCGGCTCAGCTTGTTCTGGCCTTCGACCACCTTGCCCTCGTAGAGCACGGCGTAGAGCACTTCAGCCACCGCGAAGAGGCCCACCGCCACCAGCACGATCTCGATGCCGTCGAGCAGTTCAGGCACGCCGCCGGTGTAGCGGCCCTGGCCCGAGATCTGGTCGAGGCCGACGCAGCCCGCCGCCAGGCCGATGAACAGCGCCGTCATGCCGCGCAGCGTGCTCTTGCCCAGCACCGCGCTCACCGTGGTGAAGGCCAGCAGCATCAAGAGGAAGTACTCGGGCGGCCCGAGCTTCACGGCAAACTCGGCCACGAAGGGCGCGAACAGCGTGACGATGACCGTGGCGATGGTGCCGGCCACGAAAGAGCCGATGGCAGCGGTGGCGAGCGCAGCGCCCGCGCGTCCGCTCTTGGCCATCTTGTTCCCCTCCATCGCCGTAACCATGCTGGCCGTTTCACCCGGCGTGTTGAGCAGGATCGACGTGGTCGAGCCGCCGTACATGGCGCCGTAGTAGATGCCCGAGAAGAAAATCATCGAGGCCGTGATCTCGACCTTGCCGGTGATCGGCAGCAGCATGGCGACCGCCACGGCGGGGCCGATGCCCGGCAGCACGCCGACGGCGGTGCCCAGGGCGCAGCCCACCAGGCACCAGAGCAGATTGACAGGGGTGATCGCCGCGGCGAAACCCGTCATGAGTGCGTTGAAGATTTCCATGTCAGATCCAGCCGGTGGTGGTGAGGCCCGGCAGGTTGATCGCCAGGAACTTGGTGAACATCCAGAACACCGGTGCGGCAATGAGCGCGCCGGTCAGCAGATCGATCGCCCAGGTGACCGGCCGGTTGGCCGAAGGCTGCCCGCTTGCGCGGCGCAGGCCCTGTACCGCCAGCACGTAGCACAGCGTGCAGCTCAGGATGAAGCCAAGCTGGGTGATGAGCGCCGCATTGAGCAGCAGGCCCGCCGAGACCCAGATGAAACCCGGCCAGTAGGCATGCTCGGCGCCCGTAGGCGCATCGAGCTCGCGAAAGCCGCCGGTGCGCGCTTCCCAGAGGATCCAGCCGCCGCAGAGCGTGAGCACGCCCGACACCAGCCACGGAAGGAAGTTGGGCCCGACGCCGCCATAGCCGGCTTCGGAAGGAATGCCGATGGCGCCGAAGGCCAGCGCCAAGCCGGTCAGCAGCACACCGGCACCGACCAGCGTTTGCGGCCAGATGGCCGCGGGTTGCGGCGAGACCGAGGATTCTGGAGTTGTCATTTTTTGCTCCCGCAGTCAGGGAAAAGAAGAGGGCCTACTGAAAGGCCCCGCGATCTCAAAGAGAGTCCCCCCGCGGCCCCCGTCCCTTTCCAGGAACACCGCGGAACCGGCTTTGCCGGGCCGCTGGTGTTGCCCCCGGTTGGGGGAGGGAGAAGCGACACGAAGTGCGCGGAGCCTGGGGGCGAGCCAAAGTCAGATCATTCCGGACTTGGCCATGATGGCGCGCAGGCTGGCGAAGTCGTCGTCGACGAACTTGGCAAAAGCCTCGCCCGACAGCACAGCCGGGGTCCAGTCGTTCTTCTTGAGCGATTCGGCCCAGGACGGGCTCTTGAGCGCAGCCAGCACCATGTCGGTGAGGGCCTTGCGCTGTTCGGCGCTGATGCCGGGAGCGCCGTACACGCCGCGCCAGTTGCCGATCTCGACGTCGATGCCCTGCTCCTTGAGCGTGGGCACGTTGATGCCCGGCAGGCGCTGGGCCGACGTGACGGCGACAGCCTTCATCTTGCCGGCGGCAATGTACTCGGCAAATTCGCTGTAGCCGCTGCCGCCGATGGTGACGTTGCCGCCCAGGATGGCCGCGGTGGCCTCGCCGCCGCCCCGGAATGCCACGTAGTTGATCTTGGACGGATCGGCGCCGACCTTCTGCGCGATCATGGCGGCGGCAATGTGCTCGGTAGAGCCGCGCGACCCGCCGCCCCATTTGACGCTGCCGGGGTCCTTCTTGAGCTGCTCGACCACGTCCTTCATGCTCTTGAACGGCGAATTGGCCGGCAGCACGAAGACGTTGTATTCGGTGGTCATGCGCGCAATGGGCGTGGCCTGCGACAGATTGACCGGCGGCTTGCCGGTGATGATGCCGCCCAGCATGACGGAGCCCATCACCATGAGCGCATTCGGGTCGCCCTTGGAGCCGTTCACGAACTGGGCCAGGCCCAGTGCACCGGCGGCGCCGCCCTTGTTGTCATAGGTGACCGTATCGGCCTGCTTGGATTCGGTCAGTGCCTTGCCCAGCGCGCGGCCCGTGGTGTCCCAGCCACCGCCCGGGTTGGCTGGAATCATCATCTTGACGTTGGCTGCGGCGCGAGCCGACAACGGCAGCGCTCCGGCGGCGGCCAGCGCGGCCAATGACTTCAAAAAGGTGTCGCGACGCATCGATGTCTCCTGGTAACTAAAGAAAACCTGACTTGGACCTGAGCCGCTATCATGCGCCGCCCTGCTGTCAGTTGGCTGTCCACCGGACTGGGGAAAACACCGAAGTACCATTTCCCCCTCCACGCCCATGAAGCTGCTGCTGGTCGAAGACGATCCCTCGATGCAGGTCACCCTGCAGCGCGCCCTCGCCCGCAGCAAGATCGACGTGCGAATCTGCGGCGACGGCGCCCTGGCGGTGGAGCAATGGCGTGCCCTGGAGCCCGATGTGGTGGCGCTCGACCTGAGCCTGCCCAACCTCGACGGCCTCCAGGTGCTGGCCGACGCGCGCGCTGCAGGGCTGCGCACGCCGGTGCTGCTGCTGACGGCCCGCGGCACGGTGGGCGACCGCATCATGGGCCTGAACGCCGGGGCCGACGACTACCTGCCCAAGCCCTTCGACCTGGACGAGCTGGAGGCGCGCATCCGGGCGTTGCGCCGGCGCCACCAGAACGCGGGCGCCGACGTGATACTGAACCCGCAGGAAGTGGGCGGCCTGCGCTTCGAGCCTGAAAGCGGTGCCATCTACCACCGCGGCGGCATCCTGGAGCTCACGCCACGCGAGCTGGCGCTGCTCAAGGCGCTGATGATGAAACCAGGCCATGCGGTCAGCAAGGAGCGGCTTTTCGAACTGGTGTTTCCGGGCGAGACCGACGTGCAGTACGAGGCGGTGGAGGTGGTGGTGTATCGCCTGCGCAAGAAGCTCGCGGGCACCGGCGCCGCGCTCATGACGCTACGTGGACTGGGCTACCTCTTGCGCGCCGAACCATGAAGACGGCCTTGTCGCTGCGCGCGAGGCTGCTGTTCGGCATTCTCGCGCCGGTGGCCATTTTCATCGTGATCAACAGCGTGAGCCTGTACCGGCAGAGCCTGGCCGCGGCGACCACCGCCTACGACCGTACGCTGCTCGCGTCGGCCAAGACCATCGGCGAGCAGCTCGATGTGGAAGGCTACGATGAAGCGGCGCGGCTGCGCGCCATCGTGCCCTACTCCGCGCTGGAAGCCTTCGAGGCCGACAACCGCAGCCGGCTTTTCTATCGGGTGTCGGCGCTCGACGGCGAAATGGTGTCGGGCTTTGCCGAGCTGCCTTTCTGGCGCGGCCGCATACCTGACCGGGGGGCCTATTCGGCGCTGGTCGACTTCTACGACGCGCGCTTTCGGGATCAGCCTGTGCGCATGGCGGTGCTGCTGCAGCCGGTTGCCAGCGGCCGCGGCCGCGGCATGGCCGTGGTGCAGGTGGCCGAAACCCTCGAGCTGCGCGAAACCTTGGTGCGCAAGCTGCTGGTCGACATGCTGTGGCGCCAGCTGCTGCTGATGGGTGTCATAGCGTTGGTCACGGTGCTGGTGGTGCAGCGCGCCACGCGACCGGTGCGGGAGCTCGGCGAAGCCATCGAGAAGCGTGCGGCCGACGATCTTTCGCCGATCGACGCACCCGATGCACCGCGCGAACTGCGGCCGCTGGTGGATGCCACAACCGAGGTCATGGGCCGGCTGCAGCGCCTGCTCGACCACCAGAAGCGCTTTGTGCGCGACAGCGCCCATCAGTTGCGCACGCCGCTGGCGGTGCTGAAGGCGCAGGTGCAGTCAGCGCGGCGCGGCGATGTCGCGCCCGAACAGGCACTTAGTGAAATCAACCAGACCGTGGAGCGCGCCACCATGCTCGCCAACCAGATGCTGTCGCTTGCCAAGGTGGAGCAACTGCGGCAGCGGCCGGAATCGGTTGCGCTGGAGCTCGGCGAGGTGGTGCGCCAGATTGCGTTGGACCTCTCGCCGCTGATCGCCGACAAGGCTCTCGATTTCGAACTGGCCGTCGAAAAGCCTGTGATGGTGCGTGCGCACCAGTGGATGCTGCAGGAGCTCACCCGCAACCTGCTGCACAACGCGATCAAGCAGAGCCCAGCGGGCGGCGCACTTTCAGTCATGGTGCGCTCCGACGGAGACGAAGCCGTGCTGACGGTGCGCGATGAGGGGCCCGGCATTTCGTCCGAACTGCGCCAACGCCTGTTCGCGCCCTTCTCCGCCGGCGACACCGCCAGCGGCTCGGGCCTGGGCCTGGCGATCTGCCGCGAAATAGTGCTGGCGCTGGGCGGGCGCATCAGCCTGGACAACCGCACGGTGCAGGAAAATTCCGCACAGGTGGTCGGGCTCGACGCTGTCGTGCGGCTTCCTGTCTACCACCACAATTCCTGAATATGGATCGCTTGCGCATCGACAAATGGCTATGGGCCGCCCGCTTCTTCAAGACGCGATCCCTGGCTGCGGATGAGATCGGAAAGAATCGGGTGCAAGTCAACGGCGACATTGCCAAGGCCTCCCGCGAGGTCAAGGCGGGCGACACCGTTGCAATTCGCCTGGGCGCGCTGACGAGGACTGTGACGGTGCGCGGCTTGAGCGGGCAGCGGGGCCCGGCGCCGGTGGCCCAGCAGCTGTATGAAGAAACGCCCGAGAGCATCGCCGCGCAGGCCGCCGCGCGCGAGCAGCGCCGCATGGGCAGCGAGCCGGCACTGGCCATCGAACAAGGGCGGCCCACCAAGCGCGACCGCCGCGAACTCGACGGTGCGGCACGGCATGCCGACTGGAACGACCGCTGGAGCGCTTCCATCGATCCCGACGAGACCGATCGCTGATTCGTCTGCTCCAGCCCATCGCGTACGCTGCGTGTTTTTTGCACGGAGCCTCGTTCATGGCAAACCTCAAGAAATACCGCGTCGACGGCAGCAAGTTCAAGCTTTCGCAGGTGGACCCCGGCGAGACGCCCTTTCTCGAGGGCAATGAAGCCGCACAATTGGCGGAGATCGACGCACTCGCAGGCGAACTCGATGAAATGCAGGACCTGCTGCATGCCGAAGGCCGCCGCAAGGTCCTGCTGGTGCTCCAGGGCATGGACACCAGCGGCAAGGACGGCACTGTGCGCTGGGTGTTTTCGCGCACCTCGCCGCTGGGCGTCCGCGTCACCGCCTTCAAGGCGCCGAGCGAAGACGAACGCGCACGCGACTATCTCTGGCGCTGCCATGCGGTCGTGCCGCGCGCCGGCGAAATCGCCGTATGGAACCGCAGCCACTATGAAGACGTGCTGGTACCCGTGGTTGAAGGCTGGATCGACAAGGACGAGGCCAGGCGGCGCTATGCACAGATCAACGACTTCGAGCGGCTGCTGGTCGAAACCGGCACGGTCATCGTCAAATGCATGCTGCACATCGACAAGGACGAGCAGCGCGAACGCCTTCAGGCGCGCATTGATACGCCCGGCAAGCAGTGGAAGTTCAGCATGGGCGACCTGGAGGTGCGGACCAAGTGGAACGCCTACCAGGATGCCTACGGCAAGGCGCTGCGCGCAACGTCGACCGGGCACGCGCCCTGGTACGTGGTACCCGCTAACCACAAGCGGCACCGCAATCTCATGATTGCCCGGCTGCTCATGAAGACCCTCCGGGACATGAAGTTCAAGGCGCCGCCCGCGGACCCGGCGCTCAAGGGCCTGATCATCAAGTGATCAGGCGAATGCCACCAAATGCTGGTTAGCCTTACGCTCGCCGCGCCGGCATGCCGCCGGCGTCAAGAGCGGCGCACGGGCGATTGGCCGGCCACTCGGCACTTGCCGAATTCGCAGCGCACGGCCCAGGTTGCGCCGTTCGAACACGGCACGTTGTACGACTCGTAGCCCGGGCCTTTGGCGATCAGTTCCGCCCGCGGCTGGATGCTGCACTGGCCTGCCTTGGCGACCACTTCGGCGTTGTACGTGTCCACACCCGTGCGGCGCGGGGCCAGCACAACCTCCGGATTGAAGGAGTGGCCGTAGAACGTATCCCGCACGTTCGGGTCGAGGTTGCGATAGCCGCGCTTTGCCATGCAGTGCACGATGGCGATCTGCTGGTGCTCGGCAACCACGCTCGCGTCGGGCCGGTAAGACATGTCGATCACCGCGGCCGCAATGCCCCCCTGGGCAGCCGCTGCCACGATGCCCTGCCCATGCACGGTGATCAACCCGAGTCCGAGCGCCAGCCACATGGCGTCTCCGGTCTCGCTGCGTGCGGTGATCCGGGTTGCCGCAGTGCGGCAATCGGCCACGTCGTTGTCGTAGCGAGCCCTGTCGACCCCCTCCATTGCCACCATGGGCACATAGGTCAGCCCCGATCCGGTTCCGGGCTCTGTCGGAGTTGGCGGCGTGCTGACGCACCCGGCCAATGCAACAACGGCGCACACGATGCTCAGCAGCAGCTTCATGGAGATCCCTCGTCCTCTTTCGCGATATTGCCGCCGATTTAACCATACAGATGGTTACTTTTGCGCCAATTTTGTCGCAATGTTGCGACGGACTCGTGCCTTGAATGCTTTTGGCTGAATGCTCGAGAAATCAGGAGTTGCCGGTTTGCGGCTGGTTGCGCGCCCCTATGCTCTTCGCCAGGTTCCCGCGGTACATGTGCTGCCCGAGGTGCCCGAGGTCAGAGCGGAGGTCGGCATGCACCTTGCCGCCGATATCCCGCCAGCGGCGGCAGAACGCGTAGTCCTCGGAAAGGTAGCGATTGCTGTCCGGGTCCACCATGCAATCGAAGAAGCGCCAGTAGTACGGGGCTTCCGGATTTCCGGGCGGGCCGTCCGGCACGTAGTTGAGTTCCGGGTAATGCGCAATCAGCTTGGCGAACACTTCGCGCCGGATCACCATGAAACCGGTCGGCGCTTCGGCGACTTCGACGAAGTCGTCCTGCGCGTGCTGCCCGGCGCCCGGCACGGATCCTGGTACCGCATTGAAGGGGTAGTCGGTGTAAAGTGTCTCGAAAGACTCCATCGTGGTGCCTGCCGGCACGCCTTCGGCGGGCCAATTCAACCGCTTGATCGGGTAGATGCCCGCGGCCACGTCATGACCCGACAACAGCAGCCGGATGGCCGCGGCGGGCTGGAACGAAATGTCTGCGTCAATCCAGAACAGATGGGTGTACTGCTCGTTCATGAGGAAGAACTTGACGATTTCGTTCCGCCCGCGAGTGACCAGGCTTTCGGAACGCATGTGCAAGGTGGTCCCAAGACCAAGCCGGGCCGCCTCATGCGCCCATTCATACAGGCTCGTGACGTAGTTCATCGACACGGCAGAGATGTAGCAAGGCGTCGCCAGCAGCACGTTCATCGACTGGAGGGAGGAAATCGGCAGCATGCAAGGTCCCCCCGTTCATTCGACGACGTAGCCGACAAAGCGCCACGTGCCGTCTTCGTCGCGCCGCATCGAAACCAGCTCACAGTGCGTCTTGCCATCCTGGTACTGGCTCGCGAACTCGATGCTCCCGTAGACACCTGCCGGAAGCGCGTCGCCGTCGGGCACCTGCTGGCGCCGGACCGCCGTCCAGCTCCGGCCGGCAACCGCCCCCATCGGCTTGCGGGTCGTGATCACGCGTGTGACGAACTCTTCTCGCTTGGTGGCGCGCTTGGCGACAGCCGATGCGCTGTCCCAAAGGGCACCCGTCTGCTGGCGATCGATGGTCTGCAGGATTCGCAGGGCTGCACCAGCAAGCGCGTTCGGGTCGATATCGCGCGCGGCGGCGACCGGTTGTTGCTGTTGGGGCGCAGCCGCCGCCTGCTGCTGGACCGGAGCTTGGGCAACTGCCGACCCCGCGGCGACGCAAAGCAGCAACGCTGCGGATGTGGTGAAGTGCTTCACCTGGGAAGCGCGCGGGCGTGCCAAGGTTCAGGTGATCTTGGATTCGAGGAGCGTTTCCGAGGCCTTCTGCCGCATCGATCGCAATCTGGTCTCGCGCGCAATCGACAATCTCCTTGGAAATGCGATCCAACACTCTCCGCAGCACTCGGCAATCATTTGCGCCATAGAGCCGCACCAGGACGGCTTTGCAGTCCGCATCCAAGACCATGGAATTGGAATCGGCAAAGACAGGCAGGCCGCCATTTTCGAGCCCTTCGACAGAGGTGGAAGCGCCCGCAGCCGAGCCCACGGCGCCGGACTGGGGCTGGCGTTCGTCAAGATCGTTGCTGCCCGCCACGGCGGACGGGTCTTGCTTCAAAGCGCCGTTGGGGCGGGATGCACCTTCAGGTTTGTTCTGCCTGCGTCACCGGGATGCTGCCAGCGCCCTTGCGCCATTCCCGCACCGGAAAAGCTGGTGCTCGATGTCTTGTGAGAAAACTTTTTGATTCCCTTGCGTGGCAAGAGAACAAATGAAAAACGGCCCGTGAAGGGCCGTTTTTACTTGCTAGCTGGCGGAACCGGAGGCCGTCTGGTTTCTAGCGCTGGCGCGGCCTGCCAGACCATCGACGAATTTTTACCACTCCGTTACCTCCAGGGGCTTGCGACGATGCCGGCATCCGCCTGATGCCAAGATAGCAGGGAGTGCGCCATGGCGGAGCAATCAGCCCTCGGTCGTTCTTCACGGTGCCGAGCAGAAGCTGCACTTCGTTGTCTCGTCCTTCAACAACGAGTCGGCCTCGCTCAAGAAGCTCTCGACTTCGCGCAGCCATGGCTGCGAGGATTGCGGATCGATCTGCGACACGCTGGCAGGCAGCGGGGTCGCTTGCGGCTTGGCCCCGATCACGGGCGGCGAAGGCGGCGTACTGCTGGCGCACCCGGCCAAGCTCAGCAGTAAGAGTGCGGCCGCGGCCATCCAGCGCCTTGAGGCGCGCTTCGTATGCATCGACATTCTCCTTTTGAGCTTTGGCGTGCGACGCCACCAAGGCGACGGTGCGTTGCAGGTCGCCCAAGGCGGCCAGCGCGCGCGCGGCGTTCTCTTCGGCGCGACTGCGCTTTTCTGCGGCCAAATCAGCCCGGGCGCCGGCCGCGCGTGTGCGCTCGATGCCGGCGGTTGCCAGCGCCGCCACGAAGCCCAGGCCAAGCACCCACAGCAGGGGCGTCTTGAAGTCCGGGAATATCACGGCAGCCTCAGGAACGCGCGCACGGTGCGGTGGTGGTCTTCCCATTCGGCGCGCAGCTGGGCGCGCTTCGCGGGCGTGCCGCGGGCGTAGGCACCCGGACGCCAGGCACGCAGGTACAGCTGCCATGCGCCCTCGGTGTCGGTCACGCGCGGCAGCGCACCCGGCTCGGTCCACAGCAGCAGTCGGGCCAGGATCGCCGCCAGCACGTCGTCGTTCTCCATGGAGCTCCACACCGCCAAGGTCGTGAACGCCACGCCATGCGCCGTGCAAGCCGCGCGCGCGAGGTCTTTGCTGGCTTGGTGGTTCATGACGCCGGCCACCATGCCGCCGCCCTGCTCCCCTTGCCAGAAGGACCGCGCCGGGCCCTTCTTCGTCGTGCCGCTCAGCACCTGCCACCGGTGCTCGAACTTGGATTCCTGCGAGCCGATCGTCAGCAACTCGACACGCGCCTCGATGCTGTCCATCTTCGGCGGTAGCCACTTGAGCGCCGGGTCGATCGCCGCTCGGGTGATTTCTTCGAGGGTCATGGTCATTCCTTGCCCAGCGGGGCCACGTCGGTGATCGGGTCGGGGTTGCCTTGGATGGTTTTCTGCGCGCGGTTCGCCGCAGCCTCCGCAAGGCTGTGCACCTTCGAGAAGGCCCACCTCGGCGCATAGCCGCACACCAGAAGCACGAGCAGGCGCAGATCCTTCGTCACGGTCGGGAGCTCGATCCCGAAGCGCTCGACGCTCGCGAACTCGTTCCAGCCCTGCACGATCACGTAGCCGATCACGCCGCAGATCAGCGAGACGCCCAGGTCCTTGAGCAGCAGCAGCCGGGTATTGCCCACCAGGTTCGCGCGGGCCATCAGGTAGAGCAGCGTGCGCGCCGCGCCGCCAGCGAGCCCAGCTAGCGCCGAGATGCCCAGCGAAACGAAGTCGTAGGCCAGCATGTCCTGCGTCAGCGAAGTGTTCGCGTAGCAGAGGGCGCTCCAGCAGCACAGCCAGGCGACGAAGAAGCGTTCAGGGTTCTTTTGCATAGTCGCGGAGGTCTTGGGCATTGACGGAGAAGCCGAACGCGAAGGCGAGCGACACGGAACACAGCGCGCGCACGAGATACACGGCCCACAGCAGGCCGTAGTCGAGCGGGTATGCCTTGTAGGCAAGGAAGATCCACATGCAGCAGGCGGCATAGGCGGCCCAGCCGGCGCACTGCCGGGGCCAGCGCAGCGACAGGTGACTGGGCATCACGCAGAGCATGAAGAGATGCGGCAGCACGGCCAACAGCGCGAGCCCGTAGACTCCGGCGACCACCCAATGCGACGGCTGCACCAGGCGCGCGACCGTTGCGATGAGCGAGTCGGGCACGGTTAGCAAGTAGAAGATTGGCTCGCAGAGCATCAGCGCCAAGCCGACGGTCAACATGGTGGCGTAGATGCGGACCTCAGTTCGGTTTTGGTCGCGCGGCAGACTGAAGGCGCGGCGCGCATATTCGCGCGCTTCGTCGATGGTGTGGATCATGGTTCAGCCCCGGTGAATGCCTTCGGGATCGATCGCATCGAGCAACGCCACGCGGATGGACAGCGCCCAGCGCCGGCGCCACCCCTCCGGCCCATTGCTCAGGCGCCATAGCCGCTCAGACAGCGTCCACTCGCGCGGCGCTTCTCGAAAGACCGCGCTCCCCGCGACCACGTTCACAAAGAGATCGAGCAGCAGCCCGACGGCCAGCGTGAAATAGCCGAACGCCTTGATCCAACGCCGTCCCTCGAGGCCGCCGGCGTCGCGGACCATCTTGAGGCGCATCACTGCGGCGTAGAACACCCACAGCAGCCAGATGGACAGCGGCACCGACAGGAGCAGCAGGAGCAAGAAGGGGATGTTCATTTGAGCGCCTCGGAAAATGCGGCCTTGAGGGCCGGGGATGCACTGGCGATCTCGGCGTACCGCGCCAGCGTCTTTGCCTTCATCTGCGCGTAGGTCGTGCAGTCGTAGAGCGGCAGGTCGGTGATGTCGCGCAGCGCCTGCTTGGCCGTCTCGATCACCTGAGCCATGGCCGTGTCACCGAGCGTCAGAGCTGACGCCTGCAGGCCGTCAAGGATCTCGATGACCGGCTGCCGCTGCACGCGCGTCTCAGCCTTGGCGCGCAGGATGAGCTCTGCGATGGTCGGCTGCGGCGGCAGGGCTGGCGTATTGCCGGCCGCTACCCACGCAACAAAGGCGTCGTAGTCGGGGTTTCCCTCGACCAGAGGAATCCAGAGGTTGTCCCGCTCGATGTGGTCTGGGTAGCGCGTGTACATGCCTACAACTCCGCCGCCGCCGTCCAGATGCCTTCCCACACGAAACTGCCGGTCGCGATAGGAGTGGCAAACCAACTGAGGCTGCTCACTGTGGGGTTGCTGGCGTTTGCCGTCGCGACGTTGCTGCTGCTGGATGCTGCGTACCCCAACGTTGGGACGGCGCGCTTCGTGACTCTGAAGTTGACCTTGACGACAGCGCTGGCCCCCACTGTCTGATATCCATTCACGGCGCCTTCACCGACCTCGTAGTACCGCTGGCAGAGGGCGAGCTCCGTCTGAAGCGGCCGGCGCTCGAAAGGAGTAGCCACGGTGCCAAGCTCGAACTGCGCCAGGCCGACAGCACCGATGAACTGGATCGTCACATTGGTATTGGCCGGCAGCGCGGCCGTGTTGCCGCCGTTGGCGATGGCCACGCCGTTCACCTTCGCTGTCGCGGCTCCCGTCCAGCTGAGCGTGTACACGCCGCCCGCGATCATTGCGCCCTCGATCACTTGCTCGCCACCGCCAGCCGGGAAGGTGACGGTCCTATCGGGCGCGGCCGCACCGAACGTCGCGTTCTGCCCGGTGGTAACGATGCGCCAGCGGTCCAGGGTGTATTGGTTCGCGCCCACGGTGGCCACGCCCGACACATACGCCCGCTGGTTGATCGCGAAGTTGCCGTTGATCAGCAGGTTGCGAAAACTGATGACAGGTCCGATGCCGAGTGCAAGACGAGCTTCTGCAGCATTGCCTGTCGCCCCGAGAAGGCCGGTCACGTAGTCCCACAGTTTTCCGAAGCCGGTCCGTGCTGTTGCATTCGATGGGTTCGGATAGGTGTCGGAGATTTCTGTTCTGAGCGGTGGGAGTGCCATAGGGAGCCTTTCGAGAGACGAAAAAAAGCCCGCTCGAAGGGCGGGCCGTTCGGTAGTGATGGGTGCGGGTGCTAGTAACCGTAGAGGGTCAGGTCAACAGACGCTCCGCTCACGGATGTGTGGGCGGAGTTGAAGACGCGAACGACGGGAGCGAGATTTGGCGTCTTCGTCGTTTCGAGCGTCACGCCGCCGCTGCCGTTGGCTTGCAACGTGCCGCTGATGTTCTTGATGACGGTAAAGGGCCTGGTGTATGGAATCGTCGTGCCGCCGGCAGCCACGACCAGGTCGTTGATGCGTTCCACGATGTCGGGCGCGTCCACCGTCAGCATGAGCGCCTGCAAGATGCCGCGCGTCGTGCCAGCCCCGATGGTCACGCGGAATTGGTAGACATCATTCGCTGCGATGATCTGCCCCGGCCATGGCAACCAGTCACCCGGCGGTCCGTAGAGGGAATCCGCGTCGTCCCGGTAGAAGGAGGCGGAGTCAGGACCGAAGAAGGAGCCCGGCCCAGCAAGTCGATACTCGATCTTCAGGTCGGCCCCTTGGACCTCTGCCACAAGAGACATCACCGACCCCGACAACGCTGCGCCGACAGCAACCTGCTGCGTCACATAGATCATCTGCCCGTAGGTGCCGGTTTCATAGAACGGGTCGGTGTCCTGGGCGTAGAAGCTCTGGTCGTCAGTCCCGTAGAACGAATCCAGGGCATTGGCCGATGGATCGCCGGAGACGATCGTCCAGCCACTCGACTCGGCGACATCGTAGGGCCACCCGAGCGCATCGAAGTCCCATTGCTCCACGACGTTCGCGATAGGCGGGTCGCCCAGATTCATCACGATGTTCGCCGTCGCCGGCGACATATTGCCGCTCGTGTCGATCGCCTTGCCCATGATCGTCACAACGCCGCCGGGCCGCGTCACCAGGTCGTAGGGACTTTCTGTCAGCACTCCGGTGTGCAAGGCAACGGCGCTGTTCCAGTCGAGATTGTTGCCGTAGTGGAAGCGGAAGACGAAGCCTGCGAGATCGGGCACGCGCCGCGGCAAGCCCCAAGACAAGACGCTGCCGGCGATGGTCAGGTTCTCGATGTTCGGGGGCGGCTCAGTCTTTCCGATGACCTGGTGGAACTGCTGCGCGCTCCAGGCGCTGGCGCCCAGCGAGTTTCGGCTGCGTACCCGAATCACCAGCACCGCGAGGTCAGGGGCACCGAGTATCACGGCCTGCGTCGCATCACCAGGGACTACGACGCTGCGCCAATCGCCGTCTGGCAGGGCCAGATACTGAACCTCGATCGTTCCCCCTTGCTGCACGGATTCGCTCACGACAGGTTGCCAAGTCACCCGCACGCCGTTCAGCACCGTACCGTCGGTTTGCACGACAAGTTCAGCTTCGCCGCTGAAGATGGAAACGATTGTGGGCGGGTCAATTTCCCACGGCTTCGGAAGGCCAGTGTTTTCGGCATAGCCTTGCGGCGAGAACGGCGTGCCGTAGGTGAAGATCGCCGCGGTCGTCTCCTTCAGGGTGAGCTCGACATAGCCTCCAGGCTGGAAGGTCCGATCGACAATGCGGAATTCCTTGCTCGTCCAGCCGTAGCGCGCAAGCGTCAGCGTCACGCTGTCGAACAGCTCCAGCGGGTAGGCGCTCATCTTGAAAGGCAGCGTGACCGTGAGCGGGTCGCGACTGTCGCGCAGCATGATGCCGGCGATGTGGAACGCCTGGGCCGCGTAGAAAACGGCAGGCATCGTCACCTCGATGGGCAACTCCATGCCATCGTCCAGGATCAACGCGTCAGCCTTGAATGGCGTGATCGGCGTGAGCACGAAGTTTGCCGACTCGTCCCAGATCCTGGCATTCACGACATTGACCTTGTCGTTGCGCGGCTTGTGCGGGCTGATCGTGATCGGCACCTGAGAAACGGAACCATCGTTGGACCGCTGCACCACGGCAAGGTCATCGTCCGCCAAGGCCATGACGGGCGCTTGATAAGCGCCGGCGCGCACGAAGAACTCGCCTGCGGCATAGGCCCACTCTCCGGCCATCGCCTGGGTAATGTCGTCGAGCACGTCGCGCGCGGAGGTGCCGTACTGGTACACGCCAGCGGCCCGGAACATCGGGACCACGGGCGCCGTGGGCCAGTATTGAAACGGCAGGTCGCATGCATTCGCCGCCGCACCGATGCGGGCGTCCTCGCTGGCGGTCAAGGACGTGCGCTTGCCGAACTGCGGATGCAGCAGAACATGGCGGTCAAGCAACGCAGGGTTGTCAGACCACTGCGTGATACCGGAACGCGGGTCGTACACCTTCGCCCCCCGGATCTGCGCCGTGATCGGCGGCAGACCAGAAGGAAAAGAGGCTTCTTCATAGACGAACTCGCACTCGAGATAGGCCACTCCAGAGGCCCGGTGGTCCGGCGTCCAGGTGTTGGGGAGGTACAGCTGCAGTCGCGCATCGGCGGCCTGCCCGGGAGAACCTAGATGCCAGAACACGCGCGCCGTGGAGACGAACTGCTCCCACTGGTACGAGACTGTGTACGCGGTGCCTGGGTCCGGGTCCGTGATCGTCAGCGTGTTGCCAACAATGGTGTACGGGACACTGTTTGCTGCATTCGGGTAGTACCAGTCGGCCGAACCAAAAGGCACGCCCGCCAGCACAGCGAGCGTGCCGGGTATCGGCGTGTTGACCAGCGTTCGCACTGGGTCGTAGCTGGTGTCCCGCTCGGTGATCTTGTTGATGCGCCCCCAAGGAGCCGTAGTCACATTGCCACTGGCATCGAGGTCGATGGGCGTGTCGCCAAAATACACACGCTCCACCGCATCGATCTCGTGGTGCGCGAGCGCAATGCAGGTCAGGAAGACCGCGTTATGAGGCGCAACGGCCGACTCGAAAAATACCGTACCCCCCTTGCGGACGCGTCCGAGCACAAGCTCCCACGGCCCGGTCGTCGTCTTCGTGTTGACCAGGCGGTCAACCACCGAGGCATCGTATTGCGCGCGTTGTGCACGCTCCGCCTTCCGCTTCTGCGCGCTCGACAGCGCGAGGCTTGCAACAATCGAGACCGCGTATGTGGCGATTGTGATTGCCGTGGCGACGGCGCCTGTGGCCCCAACGGCAGAAATAATACCTGCGGCGATTGCTTGCGGCATCAGATCTTCCAGGCCGCGATGGCGGCATTCATTTCGAGCACGGCGATGCCGTCTTCGCCCGGCGCGAGCACGTTGATGCCGTTGCAGACCCCAAGCATCTCGCGCCCTTCATTCATGACCAGAACCACGTCGCCAACGGCGGCCAGGGCCGGAGGGACTGACGTGCCCAGAAGCGCAGCAGTCAGCGCACTCAGACCGCCGCCCTCTTCGATCAACCGGGCCGCGCCACGCGCATCGTTGTAGGACTCGATGCCCGCCATCGGGTCTCGCCCGGTGAGCGCCCGCACGCCGGCCGCGGCGAAGCTGCAGCAATCGTTCGCGCCCCAGGAGAACGGCATCGCGGACCGATCGCGCACGAAGTCGGCGAAGCGGATTTGCCAGTCGATGAGCCTCATCAGCGGGAACTCGCAAGAAGCCATTGCTTCGCAGGCCAGACGACCCGCTGGCCGGATTGAGAAATTACGAACTCGAAGGCTCGGTCGCCCGGGAACATGCTCTTCTGGTCGGCGTCGCTATAGGTCAGCGGCGTGCCGCGCAGCAGATCGACGGCCGTGCTCTCGGCCGTCACGCCGATCGTGCATGTGTCGCCGTCTTCCTGGATGCTCATGGTGTCGAGCCGCCCGGTCCAATCGATCGGCGCATCGACCACCTGGTAGCTGTCGTTCAGGATGGCCGTTCGGATCGTCACGGGAGTGCCTTGCACGATCGCGGCGTCATCGAGCGCCAGGGAGATGGCATCCGTGCTCACGCCGGACATTTCGAAACTCAGCCCCTTGATCTCCCCGGCGGAGTCGTTGACAGGGCTGATCGCGCCGAGCCCGGCCGCGCCCAGGTACGTCACGCCCGAGTAGTCGAGGTTCCAGTTCGCGCTGCAGAGCGCGACCGGGAACCCGGGGAAGTCCATGTAGACGAGTTGCGCGATGCGCAGCACGCCAGCATTGATCGCCGTGACAGCCGACCCGGCTAGCGTTCTCATGCCACTGCCTCCACAAAGTCCAGGGAAGCGCCCTGCGCGTACCCCGGCACGTACTGAACAGACGAGGTAGACACGAGACGGAAAGGCGCCGTCGGCCGATCCCACAAAACAGGCAGCCCCGCTCCCACGGTGCGGCGAAGCCGGTTCACGAATTTGACGGGCATTGCGCCGAGACCGTCCGCCACCGTGTCTTCCGCCACCATCACTAGCAATCCATCGAAGCCGATCATGTCGCCGGCCTTCAGGGTGTCGCCCGCAGGCGTGCCAATGACCATCGAATCAGCACCAGCGAAAGCCCCGTTTGTCAGCGGGGTGCCGCGCATCGATCCGAGCGGCACCTTGCGGCCGAAGTGGTACAGCAATACCGTGTTGGTCATTCCGCGCAAAGCGGCGATGAAGGCCTCGTGTTTTGCCAAGTCGGCGGTCTTACCAGGCGGCATGGTCATCGACACTAGCCAGCGGTCGTTCAGCAAATCCAGCACTTGCTCGCTGCCGCCATACGGCGACGCATAGGAACGCTGGTTCACGGAGGACCGAAGCGCAAAGCTATTTGGACAAAACCCGGGCGGGAGTGCGATCACACTCATGCGATGGCACCTCCGTATCGCTGCGAGCGCCCAAGCGCAGCTGCCGACTGGGCCTGCGAAGCCTTGATGGCATCGCGCACCATGCTGACGCTCGCCACGTCGCCGACCGTGAAGTTGTTTATGACAGTTCCTCCGCCAGCGCCGCCGGCGAGCTCATGATTCGGGACGATGCGGCCGGCCGTGTTCGGCACGAAGAGTTCGGGCCCGCGCTCGCCGACGATCGAAACTTTGCCTAACGGCGGCGAGCCGCCAGCGGCGAAGAAGCCGCCAAAGTCCTGATTGCCGAACGCAGAGCCAGTGCCGAAGCCGCCGGCGCCCGACCCACTGAGTCCGCCGAGTGCGCTGCTCAAGAGGCCGGCGAGCGGCCCCGTGATCTGCTGCCTGATGACAATGCGCGCGATGTCGCCGATGATCGAATCCACCAGGCTCTTGAAGTCCAGTTTCCCCGTCTTCACGAAGTTGACGAGTGCGTCTTCCATGCCCTTGAAGGCGCTGGTCACAGCCTCTTCGGTTTGCTTGAAGACGTTCTGCGACTCGTCGAAGTAGTTGCGCGCCGCTTCTGACGCGCCGAGCGTGAATGACTTCTGGCGCAATTCGATCTGCGCGTAGTAGTCCTTGTAGCTGTCGATCGACTTTTTCTGGAACTCCTGGATCAGCGCGAGCTCACGCTGATAGTCCTCCTGGCGGCTGGCGAACTTGCCGTTCCTGTTGTCGCGCTCGAGGTCTTGGCGCTTCTGGTCGTAGGTCTGCTCGATCTGATTCAGTGCGGAGGCTAGGTCGCGGCTTTTCCCGCCCTGGCCCATACCGGTGACTTCAAGCTCGCGCGCCTTGTTCGTCACATCGAGGAATGACTGCGCAGCGTCACGCGCATCCGCGAACGCACGGGCGATCTTTGTTGCCGAGTCGGCGGCTTGAATGTCCAGCACCCGCAGGTTCGTCGCCGAGTTCGCGCGGGCCTTGTCCAGGTCGGCGATGGCGTCCTTCAGCTTGCGCTGGTTGTCGATCGCGTCCTTCCCGGACAGTGAGCCTTGCTCCAGCTGCAGCCGGCTGATCGCCTTCTGCATGCTCTCTTGCTCGAGGCGATCCCCTTCGACCTGCAGCTTTCGCCGTTCTTCGAAGTAGTCGGCCTCGCCGATGAGGTTGGCTGCCCGCTGGGCCGAAAGGATCTTGTCGCGGTTGTCGTAGGCGTTGGAGAGCGCCGCCGTGCCCTTCTTGATGTCTTCCAGATCGGCCGCGAGTTGCGCCTTGGCCTCCTGGGCGGCGCTATTGTCTTTCTTGCCCGCGCCGCCGGATTTCGGCGGGGCCGTGGCCGTGAGCACGGGCTTGATGCCAGTGATAGCTCCTGCGAAATTCAGGATGCCGCCCAGGCCGGAAGGATCGGAGGGCGCCACGTTCTGGCCTACTGCCATCACCTTCGCCTGGAACGCGTCGAGCTCCGCACGAGCGCGCTTGCCGTCCTCCTTGACAGCCTCGCTGATGGCGGTGAAGCCGCTGAAGTCCATGCGGATCAGCGCATCGAGTTGGGCGATGATGGCGGAGATTTCTCGTCCCACGCCGAGGAACACGAACCCCACATCGGAACCCACCACGGCCAGCGCTTGAAACACCGAGGTGACAGCCTTGATAGTACCGTTCAGCACAGAGGTCACAGTCTCTACGGTCGCCTGGTTCTTCGCCAGGTCGGCGAACAGCTCCTGCACCTGGGTGAGTGCTGGGATGATGCTGGCGGTCTGCTGCTGGAGAAACAGATCGAACTCTCCACGCAGCCGCGCCGTCGCCTTTGTGAAATCGTCGGCAGCAATGATCTGTTCTTCGGTCAAACGCACCTGGCGATCGCCGCTCTCGGACAGGTCATGCAGGAACGGCAGCAGCTCGGCGCCGGACCTCCCGAAGAGAGCAACCGCAGTCGCGGTCTTGCCAGCGCTGTCGGCGAAGGTATCCAGCGCCTTCGCGACCGCGTCCATCTGTTCGACAGGCGAAAGCCGCTTGAATGCCTCGAACTCCAAGCCAATGTCTGCCAATGCGGTGCCAACGGCCTTTGACTCGTCGTCAGTCTTGGCAAGTGAGGCGGTGAGCTTGATCGAGGCGGCAGCGAACGTGTCGGCGCTGGTGCCAGACAGAACAAGGACCGACTGCAGCGTAGCGATCTGCTCTGCCGAATCGCCGATCTTCTCGGACAGATCCTTGTAGCTGGCGATCGCCTCGACGTTTTTACTCACCACGGCGGCCGTCGTGACCGCCACCAAACCAAGGGCGACACCAATGGCGGCGCCGGCCTTGGTCACTGCGGCTTCAATCTCCTTCGCGCGCTTCTCGGCTAGCTTCGCCGAACGGTTCATGTCCGTTTCGAACGAGCCGGTGCGCGCCATCAGATCGACGACGATGCTGCCAATGGTCATGTTGCTTTTCTCGGTGGTGTGATGCCAGCGGCCTTGAACAGGTCCATGTCGGCGCCGGTATGCCCCGTGTCAGCGGGCGGCCTGAGCCAGTCGAGCTTGCTCTGCAGCGCGTTTTGGTCGCCGCCAGATATGGACATCGAGATCAATGCCGCCGGTCGGTGAAAGCGGTGGTAGTCGTCGAACGGCTCGCTTCGGTACTTCTCGCACCAACCGTCGAACTCCGAAGGCGTGATGACTGACTTCCACTCAGCGACTGACCTGCCGCCAAGAGCGAGGGCTAGTTCGTACCAGAACCACTCTTCGCCCCTGGCGGCGATGCTTTTCCCTTTTCGCCGACCCCGTTCAGAGAAAGGATCGCGGCGAAGAGAGCGTTGCACGGGCCGGGCTTGAGTTGCAGAGCCTGTTCGTAGGTCAGCGCGGGCGAGCCATCGGGCTCGCAGACGCTGGCCGCGATGAGCTTCGCCATGCTGCCGGACCGCACATCCGGGTCGGCCGACTGCTCGGCGATCTGGAACTTTCGGTATTCGACTACCGGCAATTCACGGAAGTGCAGCAGGTGCTTGCTGCCATCGGCGAGCTCTACCTCCCGCTCTTGAATCTCGGCGGAAACGAGGAAGGCTGCGAACTTGTTCATGCCGTCAGCAGGTCCCAGAGCACAGCGCCGCTGCGCTGGATGGTGACCGTGCCCTTCCAGATGTCGTTGCCGGCCACGTCGAGATTGAAGTCAGCGACATAGCCGGTGAAACGAGCCGAAACCCGATCGACGACCGTCTGCATCACCGAGCCGACGGCAGTCGGCACCGTGGCGGCGTCGGAGCTGTAGATTCCCCAGGAGACGCTCGCACCCGATGCCTTGAGCGCGATCAGGTCTTCGTGCGCCGTCTCACCCTTGTGGATGTTAAACGGCACAGTGACCTGGCCGGGAGTGCCAAGGCCGCCGACGAACGTTTCGTCTTCTGTATTGTCCAGGCACGAGGTATTGATCTGGGAACGAGGACCACCCAGACCGGTGATGCCAGTGGCGCAAACGACGCGCGCGACGGCGGTCGGACCCGTGGCCCAGTAGAGGTCGGTGCCTTGTGATTTGATGACGGTACCCATGGTGATGGCCTTTCTTTGGTCGAAAAAAAAGGCCGCTCAATTGCGGCCTGGTGGTTGGAAAAGGTTCCGCTCAGCGCGGCTTGATGAAGTCGAAGGCGAAGCTGATGCGGTAACGCTTCGTGGTCGGGTCTTGTTCGTCGGCGAGGTACGCCACTAAGTGGGCGGCCGGCTCGAGTGCAGCGCGCACAGCGCCAGCGAGCACCTCGATCTCCGCATCCCCGTCGGACCAGCAATCAACCTGCACCCGAAAGAAATCTGCATCGGCGCCTTGGAACGTGTTCTCCGCGGCTCCGCCAGGTACGCTCCATGTGACGTAGGGGGCCGCTACGTCCTGCGGCGCTCGGCCATGGCGGTACGCGCGCACGGGGTCCGTGCCGAGCAGGGCTGTAACGGCTGCGGCGTTCTTCAGCAAAGGAAAGACCAGGGGCAGCATCAGCGACCGCCTTTCGAAACTTTAGCGATGGCGCGGTTCACACCCTTGATCAGTTCCTGCTCGACAGTGGACAGCGCCTTCTCACGCGAACTCATGTACGCCGGCGTCATCCAGGGCTCGGCCTTTTGATGCTCGGTCCCGATCTCCAGATAGCGGCCGGTCGCAACGGCCTTGGTGTCGCGGCCTTCGTATCTCTTGCGGCTGATCAGCACGCGGTAGCGCTCGTTCGCACCGCTGCGCTGCGGATTTGGGTCACGGCGCACTACGATGGCTTTTTCGAGCGTCTTCGTGCTCGCGTACCCAGCTTCTTCTGTGTTCTGCGTGACGCGCCGGACGTTCGCTTGCGCCTCCCTCTGGACCACGACCGCACCTTTGCGCAGCGCCGCCTTCACCGGGCCGCCGCGCTTGCTGGCGATCTCTGGTGGCAAAGCCTTGAGCTTGGCCAGCACGTCGTCGAGGCCGCGCAGAGTACGGGTATCAGCCATTCAGCCCGCCGTGGTTGGGAGCCTGCAGGTCAGCGCCCTCTTCGCCCTCCAGATCGTGAGCTTCGAGCTGCTCTTCCGCGTAGAACTCGCAGCGCACCGTGACGGGTTCGCCGACGCCGAAGCGCACCTCAAACCACTTGGAAGAACGCGGAATGTTGAGCTCCTGCATGAGCATGTCGCGCAACTCGGCACCAGGGCCAGCCATGGTCAGCAAGGTTTGTCTATTGGCCATCGGTCAGCCCCTTTTGGCAGCGAAGCCGCCATTCCCGGCGGCCCGTTCGATCGGTTTCCATGCCGGTGATGTTGTAAAACGCCCCGTCCCAGATCACACGCATGCTCTGAGAAACGTCAGGCACCCATCGAAAGTTGATTCGTGCATCCGTCGGGGCCACGACTGTCTGGGCCTGCACCGACTCAAGGCCTGCGCCTGTCAGGCATTCAGCCGCCATGTTCGTGTAGACATCGACCCACTGCAGCGAAACACTGCCCGTGTTCACGTCTTGCACCTGGACCTGCTTCTGGATCGTGATCCGATGCCGCAAACGCTGAGCCAGCACGTCAGATCCCCATCTCGACGCGATAGGGCTGCACCATCGTCTCAGCTGCCTTGCGCAGCGCGGCAATGTCGGCCGGCGCCGCGGCGTCGACCTTGGCCTGCACCAGAAGACACACTGCCGGGTAGACCTCTGGCGCGATGGTTTCAGGCGTGGGCACCACCTCGGGCAGCGGCGCGCCGTCGGCGGCCACGAGCGGCGGATAGTCCTGCGGCAAGGTGGGCAGCTGGGTGCGATTCAGGAATCGGCACAGCTCCGATTCGCTCGCGTTCAGGTGCATTTGCAGCATGACATCGTCCGCGTCATGGGTGTACCGCAGCGCCGCCTTCACGCTGGCCAGGGTGGTGATGCTCACGATCAGGCCTTCCGAGAACGGCCGGTCTTTGCAGGGGCCGGCGCACGGGCCGAACGCGGAGCAGGTGCGGGGGCAGCGGCCACCTCGTCGGCATAGACCGCCACGCCGGCATCATTGACCAGGTGGGCGGCCAGCACGTCGGAGACGTTGGCAAAGTCGCCGGGGCCGAAGCCGCCGACCTGGGAGTTCGAACCGAACTTGGTGAATTTCACGCGCATGGTGTTCTCCAGGTGAGCGAGGGGCAGGCCGCGCGGCCCACCCCTCTATGCCGATCAGGCCGGCGTCAGGTCGCCGCCGCGCACGGCGGCCGGCACTTCCGTGGCCAGCGCCAGGCGGCGCTCGGCGCGGATGGTCACCAGGTTCTTCGTGAAGTTGTCCGAATCGGACTCCGAGAGCTCCACGGTGACGCCTTCGCGGTTGTAGACCGTGTAAGCCTGGCCGAACGCGCCGACAGCGAAAGTGTCAGCTGCAACGCCCACCGACTGGATCACCGGGATGCCGAACAGGCGAGTCACGCCGGCCTGGTCGACCGACACGCGCGCCTGGCCGCCCGGAGTGACCAGAAGCTCGATCTCGATCTCGGCCCAGTCGATGGGGTTCAGCAGCACTGCATCGGCCGGGTAGCCAGCAGCCCACGAAGCGGCCATCACCTTACGGATCAGGACCACCTTCTTCAGCACGGTGCCGAGCGCTGCATCGGCAATGCCGTGCGGCGTGTAGTTTCCCGTGTCGAAGATGCCAGAGATGTTGGGCGCCACGCCGTCGCCGACCACGAGCTGGGTTTCGACCTTGCGGTTGACGCCATAGCGCATGCGGTTGTTGACGTAGGCGGCCAGCGCGGCGTTGTCGGCAGCGAGCTGGCGGCTGATCTTGATCCAGTGCGCCACGGTCGACACCGGCATGTTCACCAGGGCGAAGGTGATGGCCGATTCTGCTTTGGCAGCGCCTTCAGCGGCTTCTGCCGCGTTGTTCGTGAAGGCGGTTTCCTTCGTGAACTCGATGGCATTGCTGCTGGTCGGCAGCGAGTTCAGGAACGATTCCATGGTCAGCATCTGGGCAGCACCCGGCACGATGGCCAGGCGGCGGTCGGGCGCCACGGTGGCGTCGCTGCCGGTCAGCGTGTTCTTGACTTCGATGCGCGCCTTCTGCGACTGGCCCGCTTGGAAGGCCTTCAGCGATTCGGCCTTGACCACCTGCGAACCCCAGGTTTCAGCGAGCTTTGGCTCGGGGGTCACAAGGCCCTTCTGCTCGAGCTTGGTCAGCCGGTCGGCGAATTCGCGCTGCGACGTGCCGAGGTTGTCCAGGGCGGTCTTGGTGTCTTCGCTGACCTTGCCGAGCGTCTTCATCTCGCCATCGGCCTTTTCGGACATCGCCTTGAGGTTGGTCTCGATCTTGTCGAGCTGCAGGGTGACGGTCTTCAGGTCGATCTCGCCGGCCATCGCCAGCATGCCAAGGCCCGCCAGCATATCGCCGTGCGAAGCCACGAGGGCAGATAGGTCGACGCCGGCGGCTTGCGCGCCGATCGACACGAGAGCCAAGGCGCAGACGGCCAGAGCAAGGATGGAACGGAAGCTGGAACGGAACATGGTTTGCCTTTCAGAAATGAAAATGCCGCCCGAAGGCGGCTGAGAACGGTTTGCGGAATGCGCGCTGCTATGCGCCGATCTGTGCGAGCCGGGCGAGCCGGTCCTGCAGTTCGGACAGAGCTTTCGCCTCGACAGTCCTGGCGGCGGGTTCCCCCTCGACACCCAGCACCTTCTTGACGCGGGCCACCAGCGCCACGGCGGCCCCTTTGCTGAGGCCGCCTGCATCCCGCAGAAAGCTCTCAAGATCTCGAATCGATTCGATTCCGTCGATGACCTCGACGAAGTCGCCGCCCTTGACGCTGGCGCCATCGATGCGCGCGGCGCCGTCGGCCGGGAACACCACCGGCGACACTTCCATGAGCTTGGTCCACTTGCGGATGATTCGGCCCTGCTCGGTGTCTTCGTAGTCGCCGGCACGCACGTATCCGCCGATGCTCAGGCCGTCCAACGTGCCGTGCAGCATGGCTGCACGCACATCGGAACTCAGGCTCAGGCCCGGCGTGAGTTCGCCCTCGACGTAGAGACCATGGTCGTCTTCGCGCGCGGTGGGGTACTTGCCGATGGGCATGCTCCACACGTGGTTGAAGAACATCTTCGGCTTGCCGTCGTTGCGCAGCGTGGAGGCGAAGGCACCCTTGATGATGGTGTCGCCATAGGAATCGACACCACCGAAGACGGAGGCGTAGCCGGCGAACTTGCCGGTGTCACCTTCCATCTTCAGGTTCACGTCACTGAGCTTGAGGGTCTTGCGAAGAAGCATCGTTGCCTCCGGTGATGGTGGGTTTGACTTTGCCGAGCATTTCGATCGGCAGTAGGTTGGCTTGCACGGTCAGCACATCGCCTCCTGGCAGCGGCGGATCGTTCTCGAGCTGGCGCAGCTCGTTGCGGGTCGCCAGGCCGTTCTGAGCGCGCTTGGCGGCGATCTCCGCCCTGTCTTTGGCGCTGCCGCGCAGCAGCGCGTCCAGATTGAATTCGATGGTCAGGCGGGCGCGCTGCGCGGACGACATAACCCGCTTGCGCGTGGCCTGCTCGATATTCACCAGCATGGGCCGCACAGTGAGCTTGTAGAAGCCGTCGACGATCTGCTCGATGCCGGAACCCCAGGTAGTCACGTTGGCGTGGTGCACCAGCACGGGCGGCACGTCGTACCAGCGGCACAGTTCTTCCACGCCGTAGCGGCGCGTTTCAAGCAGCTGCTGCTGCTCGGGCGACAAGCTGAGCTGCTGGTACTTCATGTCCGCCTCCAGCACATGGAGACGGTTCACGGCGCCGACCACCAGCTCGCCGAAGTTCTCCTTCACGCGCTTGCGCTGCTCGGGCGTCAGGAGCTTGTCGACCATCAACACGCCGGTCGGCTTGCCGCCGTTACCGAACCAGCGCGTGGCGGCACCCTGCGCAGAGGCCGCTTCGTTCACCGAGGCACGCATGAATTCCAGCTTCGCCAGGCCCACGGTGCCATTGCCAAGATTCTTGATGTGCAGCACGCTGTCTTCGGACAGCACCGCCACATCGTTCCCGAGCCGGTAGACGTAGACCATGGCGCCGTCATCGAGCACCTCGACCGTGACCTGGTCGGCTGGCATCGGCCACAGCGCGAGCGCTTCGCCGTTGGAGTCCCGGTCGATCCGCGCATAGGCGTTGCCGCGCAGATCGTGATTCATCATCATGGCGCGCCAGAATTCGAACGGCGTCATGCGCGCGTTCGGGCTGTCGTGCAGGAGGCCGTACAGCCTGCTGTTGGGTGCCAGCGTCTTGTGGCCGCCCTGCCCGCGCTCGTACGCGAAAAATGGAAGGCTGGCAACGATGTTGGCGCGTCGTTCGATGCAGGCCCACACGGTGCTGATCTGCAGCGCACCGTCGACGGCGATGTTCGGTTGCCCCTCCACCAATGCCGTCGCCGGGACCGGGTTCTGCAGGCCCTCCGTCTCGGCCAAGGCTCCGCCGCCCCAGCGAAACCAGCCGAGGAGCTTAGAAATTTGAGTGGCCATCAGGTTTGAATTGGGTTGTCGAGGAACTGATCGAAGGTGCCCCGCGGATCGTCGACACAGGCCCGGCTGAGCGCCATGACCAGCGCCACGATGCCATCGATCCGGCCGCTTTCCTTGCTCTTCTTCTTGTCCGGCCTGAAGTTGCCGTTCGTGTCAAACAGAAGCGCCACGTTCATGGCGCACCAGCGAAGCACCGGGTTGCCGCTGTGACTCAGCCTGCGGCCGTACACCAGCTTTTCAAGGAAGCTGGAACCCGGATACATACCGCCCGTGTTCTGCGGCACCTCGACAAGCGGCACGCCTTCCTCGAGCAGCTCGTTGCAGAGCTGCTGCGCGTTCCACCGGTCAAAGCCGATGTCCACCACCTGGTATTCCTGCATGGCCTCGGTGACGGCCCTGCGCACCGGCGCGTAATCCGTCACATCGCCCTGAGTCGCAGTCAGCCATCCTTCGGCCTGCCAGCGCTTGTAGGGCGCTGCGTCGTCCTGCTCCTGCTGGTCGACTTTGGATTGAGGGCACCAGAACCGCACCAGCACGCGCCATGGCTCGCCATCTTCTTCAGGCGGAAACACCAGCGCAAAAGCCGTCAGGTCGCGCGTGCTGGCCAGGTCCAAGCCGCCGAAGCACCGCCGTCCGCGGAGCCGTGCAGGGTCGAATGGCCTTGCGCCCTTGTCCCAGACATCCATCGCGAACCATCCATCGGCGCTGTTGCACCAGATGTTCAGGTCCTTCGTCATGAAGTTCGTCAGCGCGCCGGGCAGCGCCGCGGCCTTTCGAGCCATGCCGCGCATGTACTCCAGCGTCTTCGAGCGGCCCAGGCCAGGATTCGCCTTCGGCCAATTCCTTTCGTCCAGCGGGTCGTCGCCTTCGTCCAGGGTGTACACGTAGCCGAAGAAGGCATCGTCGACGCGCTTGCCGGACAGCACGCCCAGCAGGTAGCCACGTAGCTCGGTGCAAATCCCGTCGAGGATGAAGCCGGCCGTGGTGATGGCCGAGAGCAACGGCTGAGCGCGTGCACCGAGAGCAGACTCCATCACGTCCCACACGTCCCGCGTCTTCTGCGCATGCAGTTCGTCGAACAGGATCGCGCTCGGGTTCAGGCCGTCCAGGTTCTCAGCGTTCGCCGGCAACGGGGCGAACACGCTGGTCTCCATCTCGACCTTCTCTTGATTCAGCCCTCCGAAAACCTTGAACGACCGCGCCGCGCCGGCCGACCGCTTCACCCAGCGCTTGATGTTGTCGAAGGCCGGCTTGAACACGGTCATCGCCTGCGCACGTGTCGTGGCCACCGCGTAGACCTCAGCGCCGATCTCTCCATCCATCGCCAGCAGGTAGGCGCCCTGCGGCCCTTTCCATGTCGACTTGCCGTTCTTCCGTGCGACCTCTTCGTAGCCGCGGGTGAAGCGCCGCACGCCGGAATCGGCGCGCCGCCAGCCGTAGAGCACCGCGGTCCAGAACTTCTGCCACGGATCGAGCAGGATCGGCTTGCCTGCGAGCGGCCCCTTGATGTGAACGAAGAAGCGCTCGATGAACTGGATCACGTGCCAGCCATGCTCGGGGCTGAACACCAACCCCCTTTTTCCAGCCTCCTGCAGGTCAACGTAGTGCCGCAGCACCGCGAGGTAAACCCATTTGCCGACAAGGATCTTGCCGCTCAGCACCTGCAGGCCGTAGGCCTCATCCCACTCCTGCAGGACCTTCGGCGTCAGTGCCGCGACACGCTGCCGGGTGACGCGGTAGCGTGCTCGACGAGCGCGCTGAACAGGTCGTCCTGCTTGGCCTGCTCGCCCGTGTCCTTTCGCACTCGGGCCAAGCTTGGAATGGTCAGACACGCTTTCGGCAACCATTGGCCCAACTCCATCTTGAGGCGCTTCTCGTCCTCGGCCCACGGCGTCGGGCTGAACCAACCGTTCTTCGATTCCTGGGTTCGGCCCTCGGCTTCGCAACGCTCGCAGGCCTTGAGCCAGTCGGCGAAGGTCCGCACGATGATCGCAATCGGCATGCCAGCGGTAAGGTGCTCGATGCCGGCCTGGCGCAGCGTTTCGCAGATGTGCTCGTAGAGCGCCAGCTCGTCGGCGCTCAGGCTGATCAGCATGGGCGGCGCCGGTGAGACGATCTCTCCGACCTTGGACGCAACAGCGTCTCCGCCGACGGCTGGAGGCACAGCGGCGAAGTTGACTTTGCTATCCATTGCCTTTCCCCTTAACCCCCGGGGGGTAGTTTTCACTCCCCATGAAATCCCGACTAGGCGCCCGGTTTCCAGTGGCAGGGTCCAGACTTTTGATCCCCCCTACCGGGTGCACTTCTTACATTTTTCTCATCCCGCCGCGCCGCGCTCGCAGCGCCTCGGCCAGGCTCTTCGATTCGTGGCACGGCTCGCAGAGACCCTGCTCGTTCGTGTCATCGTCAAGCCCGCCTTCAGCAAGCGGGATCACGTGATCACGCTGCGTTGCGAGAGTGACGAGCCCAACCTTCTTGCACTCGGCGCACAGTGGCTCGCGCATGAACAGCGCAGCTCGCCGCGCCTGAAGACGACGCCCTGTAATGCGCTTGGTTGCAGTCGGCTTCTTGCGCCATGGGTCGCGCTGATGGTCTGCGCATCGGCCCGCTGTGGTTGCCAAGGAACGGCAGCACGGAAAGCTGCACGGACGCGGAGCTGCTGTAGGCATGGACTCGATCTCGATGCCGAGCACGCGATGCAAACAAAAAAGCCCTCCATTGCGGAGGGCTCTCGTCTGAGCTTTACCGGCACCGCCGCCTCCGTCATGGATGGGCGACCCTTATGCCTATGCTCAGTCGTTGGAACGGATTATATGTTCTAAGTTTTCTTCGATGTCAACAATCATTCGTCACACCCCACGATTGATGAGCATCTGCCTGCCATCGCGCAGAAGCGCAGCCAAGCCAGCCATCGACGTTCCGATAGCTTGGCATGCCCGCTTTGGATTGACTGGCTTCACGTACGACCAATTGATGGCCGCACGATGTGCCGCCGGCAATGCTGCGACAGCTTTCGCAACATGCGCCGCGTCCATTCGATCCACCGAGTAGCCGCAGTAAGCCACCTCCCCGCGTACACGAGGCGGCGGCGGCGTCATGCGGAACATTGGCGACGTGATCGATTGAGACGTTCCGTTGCACCACAACCCCCAGTTGCGCAAGCGCACGTCGATGGCGCGATGCGCTGGCTCCACTCGATGGAAATCGATCTCTCCCGTCTTTGGCCGCCCCCGATCAGCGCCGAAGAATTCGACTTCTACAACCTCAACCCACGGCGCCTCAGCCTGCAACATAAGCGGTTTCCTTTTCTTGATTTGAAGATTGCCAGCCGTCCACCATCACGCCTCTTCTGCTGTTGCGCGCATAGGGATGCATGCGAATTCCGGTCACCGTGCACACCCGGCGCGGCAAGAGCTCAACCAAACCCTCTTCGCTCAGGCATGCGTATGCTCGCCGCGAAGGCAGCGCACTGCCGTACCGCGCCCTCCATGCCCGCCGTAGTTCAGCAGGCGTTAGCCCTTGCCGCTCGCCTCCGATCCCAATCTCGAAGTCCGCGATCAAGCGGTAGGCACGGCTTGTCTGACACTCGCTCATGCGGCCCTCCTCGCCGACCATGGCCCCACGCCGGCGCCATCAAAGACGGCACGACGGTAGGCATGCCAGTGCACGGCCTGCTGGTCATCGGTGTAGGCATTTCCCAATGCCTCGAGGCTGTAGGGCATTCCCATCGATGCGCCCATTGCCTTGATGCCGTCGGACGTTTCCCACCAGGTGGCAGGCACACCCGCAGCAACCACATCACGCCAGCGCTCGCCGTGAATCCACGAACTTGCCAATGGCACGAACCGCCCCTCTGCACGCGTCCATTCGTCACCGAGCATCTGCTCAGCGACTGCAGCGAGGATTCGCAACTGCAATGCCACGTTCGGCCGCAACTTGTTCCATTGCCGGCGCGCACGCTGCTCGGCCTTCTTCCGCGGGTAGATCCGCCAAAACGCATCGAAGCCATCGTCGACCGCGTCCGGCTGTTCGAGCGTTTGCATCGAATCGCACTCGCCCCCCGCTTCGGCGGGGGGTTGGGGGGTCTTCTTTGTTTCATTACGGTTCTTGACGATTAGTGTCCGCGTGGCGGACCGGTTCAGTCCGCCACGCGGACCGGTAGAGTCCGTCTGGCGGACCGGTTCGTCTGGCGTACCGGTCCGTGTGGCGGACTGGTTTGGCGGGTTGTCCACAGCTTCTGCTGTGAATTTCGCCGGCTCAACCCAGTAGGTGGTTTTGCGCCCGTTGGTGCGATCGGCGCGCACGACGCCCATCTTCCCCAACAACGCAATCGCATCGATCACCGCCGTGCGCCCGAAGCATGTTCGTTCGCAGATCCGCTCCAGACTTGGCCAACAGAAACCTTCGTCGTTCGCCATGTCGGCGAGCGCGATCAAGACCGCCTTCGCGGGCGGCCTCATTTGCAACGGCCAGCATTGGCCCATGATCCTGGTGCTCAAGCCGCCCTCGCCAAAGGCTGGACAATGCCCGTGGGCTTGCCCGCCTGGTTGAGCGCCGCCATGCCGGCGCGAAGGCCTTGGGCCGCCGCAACCAGCTCGCCAATGGCGCGATCGATGCGCAGCATCTCGTTGTCGCTGACTTTGCCATCAGACAATGAGCCGCAGGCCTCAGCAATCAACTCGGCCGACTCGCGCGATGTGTCGGCCAGCGCCTTCAAGCACTCGCTGCTCGCCACATCCAACGCCGGAGGGAGCGGCACAAGCAGACAGCCCATCTGCGCGCCCAACGCCGTGGCATAAGCCAGGGCATCTGGCGTGCGCAGATCGAAGCACATCGCTGAAATCTCGGCTGCGTCAACGGCGCCGAGCTTGAAGCCATGCGCGCCGCGCAACTCCTTCTCCAGCGTAGACGGCGACTTGTCCAGCCGCGGAGCAACGGCGTCGACACCGCCGGGGTAGTTGCGCACCATGCGCCGAATCGAGTCAAGGATGTTCATATCCACCTTGCAGAAAAAACGCCATAGCCGAGCCAGCGCTGACACAAGACACTGGCGCCATGACAACGAAGAAAAGCACCTGCCGCCCCAGCGCGCCGAACACCGCATACCTTCCCGCATGCGGCGATCTCGGAGACAAGGAGAAAAAACTGAAAGGCGCGCCAGTTGGTCCGGCGGCAGGCAGAAAAGAAAATCCAGAACTCGGCCATCACGGCGACCACTTGGCAACAACAGCACCGACTTGGGTCGACGTGGGCGTTCGCTTGGGGTACGGCCAGAACCTATGCATCGTTGCCCCAGTCTCTGCCGGCCTTGGGAATTTGCTCGTTAGCACGAGCAATCCACGTGCTACCAGCCAGCCAGCAAGGCAGGAGAACGAACACTCCCCAGATGCCGAAGAAGATCAGCGAGGCATCCACGGATCAGCCCCGGCCTTCGTCGCCACGCTGCTCATCCATGCGCCGCTTGAGGCCGGGATTTCCAATGGCGACGAAGAAGAGCACCACCCCTCCAGCGGCCGCCAAGGCGCCGACGATGCACAGCAGATAGAAGTAGAAGTCGCGCATGGCCTATCACTCCTTGGAGTCGAGAAGCAAGGTGCTAACCGCCCAGAGGAAGCCAGCAACTGCGAGGCAGCTCACGAGGCACAGCACGACGAAAGCTGCAGGGGTCATAGGTCAAGCCGTCGCGTGGCTCTTGGTGCGCTTGGCCTTGGCATCGCACTTCACGACCAGCTCACGCAACTTGAGGGCTGCGTCGGCTGCGTCAGCGATCTCGCCAGACTCCCAGCGCGAGAGCCGGGTCTGCGAAATGCCGGTGCGACGGTAGATCTCGCTCTGCGACAGGTTGTGCTCCTGCCGGAGGCGCATCAAAAGACGGCGGGTTTCGCTTTGCTGAGTGCTCATAAAGCGCAATCCTAGGCGATGTCGCATAGTAAATCAATGCCGAATCGCATTATTTTTTTATGCATAGTGCGCGCATGAACGGACCCGAGCTCATGAAGGCGCTTTTGGCCGCGGCCGAGACGAACCCCTATCGTCTCGCCACGAGCCTGAAAAAGCCCCCTCTTCAGTCCTATGTCTCAAAGTTCATGGCGGGGAAGGTGAAGGAGCCGCGCCGCGATTCCCTGCGCCCGGTTGCCGAGCACTTCGATGTGCCGCTGGAAGCCTTCTACGATCCGATCCTGGCCGACCAGGTGGCGGCGGAGCGCGGCTTCATTGTTGGGGCGCCGCCGCGACCAAAGCTTGTCGAGCCCATGGCCGAGCCATCGGAACTGGCCGTCGCTTTGGAGGTACTTTTGGCTTCTTTACAAGATGCGGACAAAAGCATTCGTATTGCAGTTGCCCCATTGCTGGCCGCTATGGCAGCCGACCCTGCCGACGGAAAAAATCAATCGGATCTAGTCCTAAAGTTGCTGGTTGCTGATCGTGACAAACGTGACAAACTTACTCAAGATCGAATTCGAGAACCTCACATTTATGTTGAGGACCTTGGTGTAGATCTAGGAGATAGAAATGGTCGAAGTAATACCGATAAGGCGGCGGGAGGCCGCAAAAAGTGACACTGCGAGAGCGCTCGCGGGCCTGACGGAAAAAGAAGCATCGGGCGAGCTGGAGGGCTCAATCCTGATTGGTTACGCAAAGCACGGGACAGAGTTTCACGTCCTTGGCGCGTGCGCCGAACGCCTGCAGCTTGGCGTGCTGGCAATGGTGAAGGGCTTAAGCATCATCACCGACAAAATCGTGGCCACCGGAACAGCGGGCAGCACCAGGTCAGACTCGGTGAATGCAACATGGGAGGCAGCGCCAAAACGCAGAACACCACGGCGCCTGATCGAAGCCACCGAACTAGGGGATCTCGAGTGAACAACCAGGCTGCGAACAAACGTGGTGTCATGTACGAGGCTGGGCGCCAATGGGGGCGGATGTCCTGGCGGTCACGCCTGGGCGCAGTTGGCAGCGCTACCGCCCTAGGCGCGTCGGCCGTCGCGTTGTTTGCCGCTTGGCCAAGGCCATCAACCGCGCCCGCTATCGCTGTGGCCGCAGCGCCAACGCCAGCACCTATTAGTGCGACGCCGACCACTCCGGCGCCAGCGCGCCAACTCACAGCTGTTGCGGCTCCAAAGCCCAACGATCCAAACGCCATCCCCGGTACATGGCGGGAGTTTCAAGCATCACCGCGCAAGGACGATCAAGCGGCGGTGGCTCAGATCGAGAAGGCCGAGTGGTGGAAGAACTGTGCTGCTTGGGGCAGCGAGGCGCGCAAGAAGACGCCATCTCGGAAAATGTGGGCGCTACAGACATACCTCCAGGCCACTTCGGCGATCAACGGCGTGGACCTCGGAGGCGTTCGCGGAAAGGTCCCCGAGGTCGGGATGACAACTTGCGGCGCCTTTGCAGTCATGGGCGCGCCAGAGGACATCAACCGCACAAAGAACGCTGGCGGCGAGCGCATCCAATTTGTTTGGCGTACCCCTCGTGTCTACGCTTACACCTACACCTCAACCGGGGACGGAAACGCCCTGATCAACTCAGTCCAGTACTGACTTCCAACGACTCCACGCGCGCCGCCTCCGGGCGGCTTTTTTGCGCCTACTAAAAATATTTCACTTTGACTATGCGATTCGGCATTGACAAGACTAAGCGATAGCGCATAATCCATTCACTCGCCCATCACACAGGAGTGAATGCAAATGGCAACCACGAAACCCAAGGCCTCGCGCAAGACGCCGCAATTGCGTCTCAGCCTAGCTCAGCAACTCGCCCACGATCACGCCATGGCCGTGCTGCAGAGCACCGCGACGGTTGAAATCCTGGATGAAGACGGCAAGCGCACGGATCGCCTGGTCTATCTCGGCCAGGAGTACGCGAGCAAGTTCTCAAAGGCTCATGGGCTGACATCATGAGCTGCGCACGAATGCACATCGAACGAGTTGCGCGCCAGCAGTTGGCCGCGCCTGTTGCGTTCGACGAGCCGCACTTCCTCTTCGACAGTGAGTGCGACCTGCCGAAATTCGAGGCACACCAGCTCACCGTGATCGAGATGCCCGAGGACTCGGCCGCAGACACCCCGGCGCCGACAGCGATCGAGTATCTCAATGCAAAGAACGGCCGCCTGAGGCTGGATGTCCCCCACGTGCGCGACGAACTCAAGGTTCCGATGCGCGGCAACGTGCCGGACGAATGGAGTCTTGTATGAGCGCGCAGAACATGCCAGCCCTGCGCATGAACCCATGGGCGCCCGACCGCGATCCGCGCCAGGCCCGGCGCATCGGGAAGACGCTCGAAGAGGTCAACGAGCTGGGCGCCGTGCTGGCGCGAATCAGCATCCAAGGCATTGACGCCATCGACCCAGCAAGCGGCAAGACGAATCGCCAGCGGCTGCACGAAGAAACCGCCGATGTCCTTGCGCAGATCGAGTGCAACGTGCGTGCGTTCGACATGGACAAGAACGCGATGTTCGACCGGCAGGAAATCAAGGTCGAGCAGATGCTCGACTGGGAGCGCCACTTCGACGAAGTAGCCATCTCGCCCGCGGCCGAAGCGACCCCATTCATCCCGGCCCGCAAAGAGATGGCGAAGCACAGCGTCAGCGTGGAGTGGCGCTTTGCCATACCCCCAGCCAACACGCGCCGCGTCGTGGTCCAGCAACGGCAAGACGGTCCCTTCCGAGGGGACCAGGTCGGCGCCAGCGGTTACTACTACACCGGCATCGAGGAATACAGCGGCCAGTGGAAGCATGTGGCCGGCTCGAGCACGGGCGGGCATTCGAGCTTTTCCGCCGCGATGTCGGCCGCCGAAGACCAATGGCGCGTTGCCAGCGCCAAGGGCATCGGGAGCGCGCAATGAACCGCTCGCGCTACATCGTCGCCCTCGCCTCCGGCGCCGCCACGTTCATCGTGCTGCCCATCGCCCTCGCAGTGCTGATGGTCTACGGCTGGAGTACGCCGTGATCGTCATCGTCCAACCCACGCGACGCCGGCCCAAGGCCGTCCTGCCCACCGGCCCCATCGGCGGCCTTGCCGACCCGCGCTTTTCGTACACGGAGAGCGTTGCCACCGACATCCGCAAGACCTTCCGGCGCGTGCGCGCCGAGCAGAAGAAAGGCGCACGCCTGTGACCACCATCACCACCGGAATTTTCTTCGTGGGCAAGGACCGCCCGAACCGCCCAGCCGCGAGCGAGCATCTGAACGATGCCGGCGAGTACGTGCTGAAGGTGCGCTGCATCGACAACCAGGGCAAGGGCCGCGTCGAAGGTTACATCGTGCGCTGGGTCGGCCCGCAGGCGAAGGCCTGGCGCCAGGCGCATATGGACCTCAAGGCCGGCGACATCCTGCGCCTCGAGCTGGAGAACCCGCGCTCGATACCCGGCAGCACCGGCATGCCGGAGACGCACGCCACCGTGCGCACGTGCGAGCTGCTGTCCGCACGCAGCCTTTCCGACGCGCAGGCCGCCTGACCCATGGCCCACGACATCGTTTCCCTGGACATGGTCAAGCGTGAGGCCCATGCGGCAGCCGAGCGCGGACTCACGCCCGCCGACGCCTGCCGCTGGCCCTTCGCCAGCGCCGCCGGCCAGGCCTTCAAGAAGTTTTTCCACGAACACAAGGCCGCGCTCACAGCGCTGGGCCAGGAGCCGAAATCATGAGCTGGATGATCACCGCCACCGGCGCCGAGTACCACCTGACGGGCGCCGCCTCGCTGACCGACGCCGGTCGCCCGGTGCGCATCGAAGACATCGCGCACCAACTCGCCATCATCAATCGCTTTCACGGCGCAACGAAGCGCCCGTACAGCGTGGCCGAACACAGCCTGCTGTGCAGCGAGGTCGCGCAGCGCATCGGCCTCTCGCTGGTCGCGCAGATGGCGGCGCTGCTGCACGACGGGCACGAGTCCTACACCAACGACCTGAGCAGCCCAGCGAAGGCCGCCGTGAACCTGCGCAGCGCCTTCAGCGGCGGCACGCATGCGTGGAATGTGTTCGAGACGGAGCACGCCAAGACGGTACGTGCCAAGTTCGGCCTGCAGACGGTGTTCACGAATCACCGCGCCGGCCTGCGGCGCATCGACCTGGTGGCACTGGCCACGGAGCGCCGCGACCTGACGCTCTGGAACGCCGAGACGCACGCCGGCTGGGACGTGCTGGGCGACAACGAGGAATCGCCGGACCGGCGCATCGCGCCGCTCGACTGGCTGCGACTGGACACGCCCGAGCGCGAGGCCATGACGTGGAAGGACTGGCGTCAGGCATTCCGCGACCGCTTCGACGAACTGCAGTTCGGCATCGAAGCCGGCCACAGGGGCGCCGCATGAAGCGCGTCAACCCCATCGACCGCTCGCCGCTGGCCCTGACGGTGGACACGTCGTCCGTGCTGCGCGTGATCGTCGGCACGCCGCTGCTCGAGGGCGGCGCCATTGCCAACGGGCACGGCCAATCGGCCTCCATGGCGCTCGACCAGTTGCAGAACCGCGGCATGGTGCGCACCCAGGGCGGCACGCGACGCGACGGCACGCCAATCACCCGCTACGTCGCCACGCGCAAGGGCGCGAGCGCGCTGGACCGCTACGACGCGGCCATGCGCAAGAAGGGGCCGGGGTTCATCGTGGCCAGCTCGTTCGCGGGCGAGCCGTACAAGTGCCCGGAACTGGGGCGCACGTGCCAGAGGCCGGGCGCGTATGACGCGTTCGCGCTGCCGAGCCTGTTTGGGCAGAACCGGGTGTTCCCGAAGGCCGTCGAATGAACGCCGCCGATATGTTCGCCGGCGCCGGCGGCTTCTCCACGGGCGCCAAGATGGCGGGGTGCACCGTCGTCTGGGCCGCCAACCACTGGCGGGCAGCAGTCGACGTGCATGCAGCCAACCACCCGGGCACCGAGCATGCCTGCCAGGACCTGCACCAGACCGACTGGCGCGACGTGCCGGCACACGACCTTCTGCTGGCCTCGCCGGCATGCCAGGGTCACACGCATGCGCGCGGCAAAGAGAAACCGCACCACGATGCGCAGCGCAGCACCGCATGGGCAGTCGTATCGGCTTGCGAATACCACCGTCCGGCGGCGGCTGTCGCCGAGAACGTGCTCGAATTTTTGAAGTGGGAGCTGTTCCCGGCTTGGTGCGGTGCCATGAAGGCGCTGGGCTACGCGATCGCGCCACACGTCATCAATGCCGCCGATCATGGCGTCCCGCAGGAGCGAGTGCGGCTCTTCCTGGTGTGCACGCGCAGCAAACATCCGCTGGAGCTGAACTTCACGCCACGCAGGCATGTGGGCGCCGATTCATTCGTCCGCTTCGACACCGGCAAGTGGTCTCCCATCAACAAGCCGGGCCGCGCAGCGAACACCATCGCACGGGCGAAGGCCGGCCGCGCGCGGTTTGGGAATCGCTTTGTGATGCCGTTCTACGGCAGCGGCTCCGGCCTCACTGGCCGCTGCCTCTCTCGCCCATTGGGCACGGTGACCACCGTGGATCGCTGGGCCGTCGTCGACGGCGACCGCATGCGCATGCTCACGGCGTCGGAGAACTGCGCCGCCATGGGCTTTCCCGAAGGCTACAAGCTGCCGAGCCAGCACCGGCAGGCCGTGCACATGCTTGGCAATGCGGTTTGTCCGCCGGTGGCGCGCGATGTGATCGCCGAAGTGATGAGGGCCGCATGACCGAAGTCACCCGCCCCGCGCTGCGCTACCACGGCGGCAAGTGGAAGCTCGCGCCTTGGTTGCATCAGTTCTTTCCGCCGCACCGCGTGTACGCCGAGGCCTTCGGTGGCGGGGCTTCTGTGCTGCTCCGCAAGCCGCGGTCGTACGGCGAGATCTATAACGACCTCGACGGCGAGGTGGTGAACGTTTTCCGCATGCTGCGCGAGCGCGGCGCCGAACTTCGCGAGCTGCTTGCGCTCACGCCTTTCGCACGCGCCGAGTTTGACCAGTCATACCTCGCGAGCGCCGACCCACTGGAACAGGCACGGCGCACCATCGCCCGCTCGTTCATGGGCTTCGGCTCCGCCGCGGCAACTGGCGAGCGCAGCGGCTTCCGCGCCAATTCGAATCGCAGCGGCACCACACCGGCGCACGACTGGGCCAACTTGGCGGACGCGGTGCCCGCGCTGGTCGACCGCCTGCGCGGCGTCGTGATCGAGAACCGTGATGCTTTGGCAGTTGCCATCCATCACGATTCGCCGACCACGCTGCACTACTTCGATCCGCCGTACGTGCACAGCACCAGGTCAGACAAGGTCCGCGGCACAGCCACCGCAGGCCGCGCATCCGGCAAGGCATATCGGCACGAAATGGATGATGAGGCGCACCGCTCCTTCGCGCTCGTGGCTCGCAGCCTCGAGGGCATGGTGGTGATTTCCGGCTATCCCTGCGACCTCTACGACGGCCTCTTCCACGATTGGGAGCGCTTCGACCGCCCGGCCTTCGCCGACGGCGCACGTTCGCGAACGGAAGTTGTCTGGCTGAACGCCGCCTGCTCGATTGCCCTGCACCGCGCCCGCGGCGGCCTCTTCTCGGAGGCCGCAGCATGAACCGCGCCCAACGCCGCGCCACGCATCGCCGCATGTCGATGCCCGCGCCGAACCCCACCACCTGGGCGGCCGTGATCGCCGCATGCCGGCCGATGGACGAATCGCTCGGCGACGACATCCTGACGGAGCTGCACAGCGCCTTCGACGATCTGCGCAAGGGCAGCACCGACGACGACCTCTTCGACCGCCTGGCGGGCGCCATCAATGTCGGCATCGTTCGCGCCGAGCAGATCGATGAGCTGTGCGTCGGCCCGATGCTTGCCGCGCGGGATGCCCTGATCCGCTGCGACGAGATCCGCGGCAAGCACGGGCGCTATGGCTTCGACGGGCTCGGCCTGCAAGCCATGGCCGCCGGCCTCGAGGTCTACGAAGAAATGGTGCGCAACAGCACACCGCTGCAGAGGCGCGAAGCCATGACGGCTTCCATCGCGCGCATGCACCAGTAGGAAGCCGCCGCACGCACACGCCCCACCCCCCACCGGTCCCGCAATCCACCAACGCCTGAAAGGCACCCCATGCAACTCCACATCGCGCACGCCACGATCAACCTGCAACTGCCGTCATCGGCGCTCGAACAGATCGACGTGACCAATATTCTGTCGAGTGGATCGGTCGCATCCGCCTTCGACCTGACGCCGCCGGCGCGTGGCAAATACTGGGCCGGCCAGGGCGGGCACTACATCTGCACGCAGCCCGCGCTGCTGGGCCTGCCGGCGCGGCATGTGATCTTCAGCTCCACCGAGGCAAAGGACCTCGCCTTCGGCCCCTCGGTGGACGTGCCCGGCGCACGCAGCCAGCTCGACGGCCGCCGCAACACCGACGCGCTGCTCTCCGCCAGTCGCGACCACGCCGCCGCCAAGTGGGCCAGCGAATACCAGGCCGACGGCCACAGCGACTTCCATCTGCCCAGCCGCATGGATCTGCTGATGGCCTACGTGTGTGCGCCCAGCCTCTTCGAGACGAGCAGCTGGTACTGGAGCAGCACGCAGCTCTCGCGCAACTGCGCCTTCGTCCAGGACTTCGAGCACGGCAGCAGCGGCTGGGGCGGCAAGGACTTCGAGCGCAGGGTTCGTGCCTGCCGCTGGATTCACTTGGACGCTTGACACCTTCAGCCCTTCACCGGCGCTGAACGCCGCTTCACGAATTTTTTTTCCCAACCACCGGAGCACTTCATGCAAACCAATGCGATCACCCTGCCGGCCTTCGGCGCCACCATCCCCGGCCAGGGCGGCACGTTCGCCGCGATCCTGCGCGCCCCGCGCGTCGGCGACGCTGAACAGCCACCCTATGCGCTAATCGTGTCCGGCGCGGCCGCGGGCGAATTCCGCAGCCAGTGGGGCGAATACGGTAAGGATGTGGCCGGCGCCAAGAGCCGCAGCGACGGCCGCGGCAACACCGAAGCGATGGCCGACGCCGAGTGCCCCGCTGCGCTGCGCGTGCGCGAGCTGCGCATCGACGGGCACACCGATTGGTTCCTGCCAAGCCTCGGCGAACTCAACTCGGCTGCGGCCAACGTACCCGAGCTTTTCAGCACAGAGGGCTGGTATTGGACCAGCACGCAGCTCTCGCGCCTCAGCGCCTTCGTCCAGGTCTTCGAGTTCGGCCTCAGCTGCTGGAGCGGCAAGGACGACGAGCTCAGGGTTCGTGCCTGCCGCGCGATTCCACTTGACCTCTTGACCGCTTAAACCCTTCACCGGCGCTCGCGCCGGTTCGCGAGTTTTTTCTGAACCATGGCTCTTTACACCGACCTCCCGATCTACAAGCACGGCTGCGACTTGCTTTCGCTGGCGCTCGACGTGCAAACGCAGATGCCGCGCATCTTCAAGCGCAGCCTTGGCGAGAAGATCCATGCGCTCTGCGTGGAGATGCTGGAGGCGATGGCCATGGCGAACGCTTGTCGCGGCGCGGAGCGGCTGCAGCAGCTCGACAACCTGCTGCGCCACCTGCGCGCCACCACGGCGATGCTGCGCGTCAGCCATGACAAGCGGCTGATTTCTTCCAAGCTCTGGGCCGCGTCCGTCGAATTGCTCGACGCTGTCGGCTCACAGGCCGGCGGCTGGCGCAAGCAGACCCTCGGCACCCTTTCCGCAGCGCCTGCTGCATGACGGTCAAGGCCATCATGCCCGTGCGTTTTATGAATCCGGTCGGGCCGCTGGGCCACAAGCCCACCGCCATGCGCACCACGGAGACCGGCGAGCCGCACCAGCAGCTCGCGCTCTGGTCCGGCGCAGTTTCCGAGCCGATCGGCGCAAGCCTTCGGCCCGGCGATGTAGATAGCCCGTCATCACGCAGAACTCGCGCAACAACGCCTTCGTCCAGGACTTCGAGAACGGCAACAGCAACTGGAACGACAAGGACAACGAGCACAGGGTTCGTGCCTGCCGCGGATTCATCCGCCTCCCTCGAGGGGGAGGCACCCTTTTCCATGGCCGACCTGGTGCAGGCCTGGTTGGACTGCCGGCGCCACAAACGCCATAGCGCCAGCGCGCAGGCCTTCGAGGCCGACGCCGAGCGCAACCTCTGCGCGCTGCGCGCCGAGCTGCTGGCGGGCGCCTACCGGCCCGGCCGCAGCATCTGCTTCGTGGTCACGCGCCCGAAGCTGCGCGAGGTGTGGGCCGCGGACTTCCGAGACCGCATCGTGCACCACCTGCTCTACAACCACATCGGTCCGCGCTTCGAGGCCGGCTTCATTCACGCGAGCTGCGCCTGTATCCGCGACCGCGGCACGCTGCACGCCGCCCGGCTGCTGGCGCGCGACGTGCGCAGCGTCACGCAGAACTGGAGCCAGCCGGCGCACTACCTGAAGTGCGATCTGGCGAATTTCTTCGTGGCCATCGATAAGGCCACGCTGCGCGCCCAGCTCGCGCGCCGAGTGCACGAGCCGTTCTGGCTGGCGCTCACCGACACCGTGCTGTTTCACGACCCGCGCACTGACCACGAGGTGCGCGGCCGCGCGGATCTGCTGGCGCGCGTGCCGGCGCACAAGAGCCTGTTCAACGCGCCCGACGACACGGGCCTGCCGATCGGCAACCTGTCGTCGCAGTTCTTCGCGAATGTGCACCTCGATGCGCTCGACCAGTACGCCAAGCACCACCTGAAGGCCACGCGCTATGTGCGCTACGTCGACGACTTCATCCTGCTGCACGAGTCGCCGCAGTGGCTGCACCAGGCGCTGCAGCGCATCGACGCGTTCCTGCCCGCGCAGCTCGGCGCGCGCCTGAACCCGAGCAAGACGATCCTGCAGCCGGTCGCCCGCGGCATCGACTTCGTCGGTCACGTAATCCGGCCATGGAGCCACACCACGCGGCCGCGCACCGTGCGCACGGCCGTGCGGCGCATCGAGACGATGGACAGCGGCGAGCTGTACGCGGCCGGCAACAGCTACCTCGGGCTCGTACGCCAGGCCAGCCAGAGCCACCAGGACCAGGTCGCGATCGCGCGTGCGCTGCTCAAGCGCGGGCATGCGGTGGACGGCAGGTTGACCAAGATTTTTAGAAGGAAAGAGGCATGAGCAACGAACACCACACTCCCGCAGGCCTCCCGGCCCTGCTTCAGGTTGTCGAAGAGCTGCGCGCCCACGGTCGCATCACTGATGACGAAGGCGAGTTGACCAACAAGCTCGCCGACCTGGCGGCTTGGATCAGCACACGCGCCGCAGAGATCGCGAAGGCGAAGGAGAACTACAAAACCCTCGCACACATCGTCCATGACCAAGTCGTTGCCAATCAATCTGCGTGGATCGAATGGCGGCACGGCAAAGGCGCCGAGGCCGCGATGACCTGGGTGCACAACGGCCTCGCGGGTCCGGGCCAGATCCCCGACGAGACCGAGCCGTACGGCAAGGAACCGCAGGCCTGGTATGACCTGCACAACTCCAACGCGCTGCCGGCCTGTTTCTGCGGGCGCCCCTCGAACACGGGATGGATGGGCTTCGGCTTCTGCAGCCATGCGCATTACCTCGAAGGCAAGGCACGCGCGGCAACGACCCCCACGGAAACGAACGGGGGCGCAGCATGAGCCGCAGCGGCTACAGCGACGACTACGAGGGCGTCAATCTCTGGCGCGGCGCGGTGAACAGGGCCATCAAAGGCAAGCGCGGACAACGCATGTTGCGCGAGCTTCTGGCAGCACTCGATGCCATGCCCGACAAGACCCTGGCCGCAGACTCTCTGGTGACGGCCGACGGCGAATACTGCACGCTGGGCGTCCTGGGCGCCGTGCGCGGCCTGGACTTGAAATCGATCGATCCGGAGGACTCGGATGCGGTCGCCCGCGCTTTCGGTGTCGCTCCCGCGCTGGTGCGGGAAGTCGTCTATGAAAACGACGAATCCGAAGACGGCTGCCACTGCGTGGCGGGCAAATGGACCTACCAGGCCGAGACACCCGCCGAGCGGTGGATACGCATGCGCAAATGGGTTGAGAAGCAAATTGCATCTGCGCCCAGCGAACGCCAGAACGGCGGCCCCCGATGAAAGAGCGCCCCATCCTCTTTTCCGCGCCCATGGTGCGCGCGCTGCTCGACGGCAGCAAGACGCAGACGCGGCGCGTGTGCAAGCCGCGACGCGACATGGGCATCGGATGCGACCTGGCGCCACACGAGATCGCTGGCGAGATCAACCGCGGCGACTTCACGAACACGGTCTATGGAGCACCCGGCGACCGACTCTGGGTGCGCGAGTCATTCGCCCACATCTATCGAGGGAACGCTGCTCCGGCGGCGCGGCGGCCTGACGACGTGGTCTTTATGGCGGACGGCCTCACGCCAGACGCCTATGTCTACGGCTCGTGGAAGCCCAGCATCCACATGCCCCGCTGGGCCAGCCGCATCGACCTCGAAATCACCGGCGTGCGCGTCGAGCGCCTGCACGACATCAGCGAGGCAGATGCCCAGGCCGAGGGCGCACGCGAATGCGACCCCGTCAGCGGGCGCGAGGTGCTGCTTGCTGGCGCCAGCCAGCGTGGCAGCTTCGTGCTGCACTACCGCGACATCTGGGAGCAGATCAACGGCGCCGGCAGTTGGCCCATCAATCCATGGGTATGGGTCGTCGAGTTCAAAAGGAAAGCCAAATGAGCGCAAACAGCAAGATCGAATGGACGGATCACACCTTCAATCCGTGGATCGGATGCACAAAGGTCTCCAATGGCGCGACGGGCGGAGGCGGCTGCGACCACTGCTACGCCGAGATGAGCACGCCGGCGCGTGTGTTGCGCAGCAAGGGCGCCGAGACATGGGGCGCAGGCGCATCGCGCATTCGCACCAGCGACGCCAACTGGAAGATGCCGCTGCGGTGGGATGCCCAGCATGAAGCCTTCTTCGCCCAGCACGGCCGGCGCCAGCGCGTGTTCTGCGCCAGCCTGGCCGACGTCTTCGACAACGCGGTGGACCCGCAGTGGCGCGTCGACCTGTTCAACCTCATCCTGTCGACGCCGCATCTGGACTGGCTTCTGCTGACCAAGCGGATCGGCAATGCGGCCCGCATGATCGACGAAACGCTGCCCGACAACATGAAGGCCCTGCCGCCGGAGTGCCCGGTTGCATGGCCGTGGCCGCACGTCTGGCTCGGCGCCACTGTCGTGAACCAGGCCGAGGCCGATCGCGACATTCCGAAGCTGCTGGCCGTGCCGGCCGCGAAGCGCTTTCTCAGCATGGAGCCGCTGCTCGGGCCGGTGGATCTCGCGCGCATCGACATTGACGGGCACAGCGAGATCTACCCGCTCACCGGCACGACGGATTGCGAGGATGACGACGGCAACCCCGCGCCCAATGTGCCGGCGCTCGACTGGGTCATTGTCGGCGGCGAGAGCGGCCCCGGCGCTCGGCCGATGCATCCAGACTGGGCACGCAGCCTGCGCGACCAATGCACAGCGGCTGGCGTTCCTTTCCTGTTCAAGCAATGGGGCGAGTGGTTCCCGATCAGCCAGCAGGCCGAAGAGTTCACGCAGCGGCTGTATCGCTCGAACCGAAAGGCTCGCTTGCACGAGGACCAAGGGGCACTCGATGACTGCTACGGCCGCACCTGCACGGTTGCGCAGGCCGTGATCCACGAGGATGGCTCGGTGCATGCGCCGCTGACACCGATGGCGTTCCTGCAGGGCACCGGCGCGATGCTCACGTTCAAGGCCAGCAAGAAGGCCGCGGGGCGCGCCCTCGACGGCCGCGAATGGGGTGAGGTCCCCGCATGAAGGCGCTCAGCATTCGCCAGCCGTGGGCCAGCCTCATTGTGCTGGGCATCAAAGACATCGAGAACCGGACATGGCGAACCCGCGAGCGCGGGACGATCTTGGTGCACGCCAGCAAGGGCATGACGCGCGACGAACACGAAGACGCGATCGATTTTGCCGTGGAGGCCATCCGCGCCGACACGCGCAACGCCAACAGCACCAAGACTCGCACTCTGCGAGAACTGGGCTTCGCTTTCGATGACCTGCAACGTGGCGGGATCATCGGTCAAGTCGACATCGTCGATTGCGTCAGCCGCAGCGACTCGCCCTGGTATACGGGCGAGATCGGATTCGTGCTCGCCAATGCCAAGCCCCTCCCCTTCCGTCCGCTGAAGGGCGCATTGGGCTTGTTCGATGTGCCGGAGCAAGCGCCATGACCGGCCACTACGAGCCGGCCTGCCCCGCATGCCGCGCGCACGATCCGTCGACCTTCTACAGCGCGTGCGGCGGATGCCTCGCGCGCAAGGACAACATCGAATACCTGCGCCGCGCCGCCGCCAACCTGACGCCCTGCCAGTTCGCCGGCATGGACGACATGATGCCGAGCGACGACGCGCCGCCCCAGGAGGAAATCAAACCATGAAACTCTTGCGCCTGCCCGAGGTGTCGGAGCGCGTGCGCCTCGGCAAATCCACCATCTACGAGAAGGTCAAGATCGGCGACTTTCCCGCGCCGCTCAAACAGTGCAACGGCAATTTCTGGCTCGATACCGAGATCGATGCCTACATCCAGAAGCTCATCGCTGCGCGTCCAGCCAGTCAGCCCACGTCTGCATCATGAGCACGCGGTCGTCCCAGTATTCGGCGCGGTTGTAGGCGCCCTTGAGCCGGGTGTCGACCTCGTGCGAGAGCTGCTTCTCGATGAAGCGGGTGTCGACCTTCAGCTTCTCATCGAGCACGGTGCGCGCCATCGCGCGGAAGCCGTGCGGCGAGTGCTTGCCGTCATAGCCGCAGGCGTTCAGCCGGCCCGACAGCGTGCCCTCTGACAGCGGCATGTCGTAGCGGCGCCCCGGGAACAGCCACCCCTCATCACCGACCACGCCCTGGTGCTGGCGCAGCAGCTGGACCACCTGCGTGGCCAGCGGCACCCAGTGCTCGAGCCGCAGCTTCATGCGCTCGGCCGGGATCACCCAGCGCGCCGCGTCGAGGTCGAACTCTTCCCAGCGCGCCGCGCGGATCTCGGTCGGCCGTTGGAACACATAGGCCGAGAACAGCAGTGCCGCGCGCACCGTCCAGTTCCCGGTACTGCGCAGCGCCACCATCAGCTTCGGCACCGCCGGCGCGTTGGTCACGGCCGGGAAGCTGCGCGCCTTGTGCGGCTTGAAGCTGCGCAGCGTGCCCATGGGCACGGGCGAGGCCAGCAGCGCCGGGCGCTTCTCGTCGTCGATGCCGAACTCGAACAGCTCGCGCAGCCACATGCGCAGGCGCCGCACCATCTCGAGGGCGCCGCGGCCTTCGACCACGCGCAGCACCTCAAGGATCTCGGCGCGCGTCACCAGGTGCGGCGGCTTGGCGCCGAGCTTGGGGAACACGTCCTTCTTCAGCGCGGCCTCGATGTTGCCGCGGTAGACCGCGCTCTTGTCGCCCTTGGCGGTCGCCATCCAGTCGTCGAACAGCTTGCGCAGCGTGTCGGGCGAGGCCGCGGCGACGCGCTCCTGCTTGACGACGGCGCGCTGCTCGGCCGGGTCGATGCCGCCGGCCACCAGGCGCCGGCCTTCCTCGGCCAGCTCGCGCGCCTTGGCCAGGCCCACCGTGGGCCAGCGACCCAGCGTGTGGTCATTGCGCAGCCCCGAGCGGGGCCGGCGATAGCGCAGCACCCAGGACGCGGTGCCCGACACCGCCACCGTCAGCAGCAGGCCGTCGCCGTCGCCGATGCGCTGCGGCCTCCTGGTCTGCGCGGCGACCGTGAGCGCGTCGGCGAGTCGCGCCTTGAGGGCCAGCGCCGTGAGAGTGTGTCGAGCCATGGGCGCGGGTTTTACCACAGGCCCCCGCGCCGGGCCTTTACCACCGGATTGGCGTTTACCACCCGGGCTACCACCCAAATGGGGCGGCTGGGGCCGGCAAAGGCCGGAACGCGCCGGACACTCCCGTAGGCACAGGCAAAGAAAAAGCCCCGTAAATCAACGACTTACGGGGCTTATCTGGAGGCTTCTGGAAGGCACCAGAAGCCGTATTGGCGGAACCGGAGGGATTCGAACCCTCGATGAGGCTCTACACCCCATACTCCCTTAGCAGGGGAGCACCTTCGGCCACTCGGTCACAGTTCCTGAAAGAAGCCGAGATTATGCCACCGTCAGGCGGCCGGTTGATCCAGATCGAAGGCTTTGTGCAGCGCGCGCACGGCCAATTCCATATATTTTTCGTCGATCACGACCGAGGTCTTGATTTCGCTGGTCGAAATCATCTGGATATTGATGCCCTCTTCGCTCAGCACGCGGAACATCTTGCTGGCCACGCCGACGTGGCTGCGCATGCCGATGCCGACGATGCTGACCTTGCAGATCTTGGTGTCGCCCACGATTTCGGTCGCGTTCAGCGAGGGCATCACCTTCGACTGCAGCAGGTCGACCGTCTTCGCATACTCGTTGCGGTGCACGGTAAAGCTGAAGTCTGTACGGCCGTCCTTGCTGAGGTTCTGGATGATCACATCGACCTCGATGTTGGCGTCTGCCACGGCGCCGAGGATGTGATACGCGATGCCTGGCTTGTCGGGCACGCCGAGCACCGAGATCTTGGCCTCGTCGCGGTTGAAAGCGATGCCGGATACGACGGCTTGTTCCATGTTTTCGTCTTCCTCGAAAGTGATCAGCGTGCCGGACTTGGCCTCTTCATTGATGTCGATGTCCCACGGCGTGAAGCTCGAGAGCACGCGCAGCGGAACCTTGTACTTGCCGGCAAATTCGACCGAGCGGATTTGCAGCACCTTGGAGCCCAGGCTCGCCATTTCGAGCATCTCTTCGAAGCTCACGGTCGAGAGCCGGCGCGCATCGGGCTCCACGCGTGGGTCGGTGGTGTACACGCCGTCCACGTCGGTGTAGATGAGGCATTCATGCGCCTTCATGGCAGCCGCGATGGCCACGGCCGAGGTGTCGCTGCCGCCGCGGCCCAGCGTGGTGATGTTGCCGTCTTCGTCCACACCCTGGAAACCGGTGATGACGACCACCTTGCCGGCGTCGAGGTCGGCGCGCACGCGCTCGTCGTCGATGCTCTCGATGCGGGCCTTGGTGTAGGAGTTGTCGGTGCGCACCGACACTTGCCAACCCGCGTAGCTCACGGCTTGCATGCCTTCGGCCTGCAGGGCAATGGCCAGCAACGCCGACGAAGCCTGTTCGCCGGTCGAGGCGAGCATGTCGAGTTCGCGGCCATGGGCCTCGCTGGTCTTGCTCGGCGCCAGTTCCTTGGCAAGGCCGAGCAAGCGATTGGTTTCGCCGCTCATGGCGCTCGGGACCACAATCATCTGGTGGCCGGCGCGTGCCCACTTGGCGACGCGCTTGGCGACATTCTTGATGCGCTCGGTCGAGCCCATCGACGTACCGCCGTATTTGTGAACGATCAATGCCATGGGTGAATTCAGAGAAAAAGAAAGGGCCGCTCCACTCCAGAGTGGGAGCGCGGCGCCCTGCAAGCCGTCAGCGTGAAGCCTTGGGCGAGGGCCCGGAATTGTACCAATGCAGAAAATCGCCCCTGCGCTCGACGAAACCACCGGCCACTTTCAGGTGGATGCGATGGCCGCGGGTGATGCAGGCGCGAACCTGGTCCAGCAGCTGGTCCAGCTGCGCCGCGCTGGGCGCGCAGCCGTGCGCCTGCATGAGCCAGTGCCGCAGCACGTTGGCCTGCCGTGCGCGCGAAAGCGCCTGCAGCGCCGCGATGCGAGGTGGATTTCCCACCACCGGCAGGTCTTGCGCGGCGAGTTCGCCCAGCAGTTCCAGGGCCTGCGCGGCATGGCCGATGCTGCGGGCAAAAGTAGCGCGGAACTGCGGAAAAGTGCGCTCCAGCGCGGGCAGCAGCACGGCGCGAATACGGTTGCGCGTGTAGCGTTCGTTCGCGTTGGTCGGGTCCTCGATCCACGGCAGATCGAGGTCTTTGAGCCAGGCGCGGATATCGGCGCCGGGCACGGCCAGCAGGGGCCGATAGATGTCGAGCCCATGCCGACGTGCATGCGCGGGCATCGAAGCCAGGCCCGGCAGCCCCGCACCCCTGGACAAGGCCAGCAAGAGCGTTTCGACCTGGTCGTCGGCATGGTGGCCCAGGGCGATGGATTGAATGGCGCCAGCCGGTCTGTTCGCCCGGGCCATCGCCGCAAAGGCTTCGTAGCGGGCCCGCCGCGCCGCATCTTCAGGGCTGTCGCCCTGCGCGTGCCGGGCATCGACGCGGTGCACCAGCAGCGGCACACCGAGGCGCTCGCACACCCCGGCGCAATGCTGTTCAAAATCATCGGCCGCAGCTTGCAGGCCGTGATGCACGTGAAAGGCCACCACCTGCCCCGGCCACACGGACGCGCATGCGGCCAGCAAGGCGGTGGAATCCGCGCCGCCGCTGAAGCCCACCGCCAGCGGCAGATGCGCCGGCTCGAACGCGGCCATTGCGCGTTCGAAGGCTTCGTTCATGGGGCGCTTGCTTATCTGCCGGCGTCGGCCTTGGTGTCGTTGAAGCGGCCGTAGCTCTGCAGGCGCTCGTAGCGGCGCTCCAGCAACTCCTTCGGCTTCAGGTCGCTGACTTGGCGGAAGGCATCGCTGAGCGCGCGCTTCAGGAAGGCGGCCATCTGGCGATGGTCGCGGTGCGCGCCGCCCACCGGCTCATTGACGATCTTGTCGACCAGGCCCAGCGCCTTGAGGCGGTGCGCGGTGATGCCGAGGGCATCGGCCGCTTCCTGCGCCTTGTCGCTGGTCTTCCAGAGAATGGAGGCGCAGCCTTCGGGGCTGATGACTGAATAGATGGAGTACTGCAGCATCACAAGCTGGTCGCCGACCGAAATGGCCAGCGCGCCGCCGGAACCACCCTCGCCGATGATGGTGACGATGATCGGCACTTCGAGCTGCGCCATCTCGAAGATGTTGCGGCCGATGGCTTCGGACTGGCCGCGCTCCTCGGCGTCGATGCCCGGGTAGGCACCGGGAGTGTCAACGAAGGTGAAGACCGGCAGCTTGAATTTCTCGGCCGTCTTCATGAGGCGCAGGGCCTTGCGGTAGCCTTCTGGCTTGCTCATGCCGAAGTTGCGCGCGGTGCGTTCGCGGGTATCGCGGCCCTTCTGGTGGCCCAGCACCATGCAGGGCGTGCCATTGAAGCGTGCGAGGCCACCCACGATCGAAAGATCATCTGCAAAGTGCCGGTCGCCGTGCAGCTCGACGAAGTCGGTGAAGATCTCGTTGACGTAGTCGAGCGTGTAGGGGCGTTCCGGATGCCGTGCGATCTTGGTGATCTGCCAGGGCGTCAGGTCGCTGTAGATGTCTTTGGTGAGCTGCTGGCTTTTCTTGCCGAGCTGGTCGATTTCCTCCGAGATGTCGACCGCCGATTCGGTCTGTACATAGCGCAGTTCTTCGATCTTGGATTCGAGTTCAGCAATGGGCTGCTCGAAGTCGAGGAAGGTTCGTTTCGCCAACGTCTTCTCCTGTTGTTCAGTATGCGACCGGTACCGGGTCGAGCGAGCGCCAAATATACCAAGTCGCCACGCTGCAATACGGCGCCCAGGCCACGGCAACGTCGCGGGCATCGCTACGGCTCACGGGATCGCCCGAAAAATAATTGACGCTGATGCCGTTGAGCAGGCCGAGATCGTCGACCGGCAGCACGTTGGGGCGCATCAGGTGGAAGATGAGGAACATCTCGGCCGTCCAGCGGCCGATGCCGCGAATTGCGACGAGCTCTTCAATGATGAGTTCATCGGACATGTCCTTCCAGGCATCGACGTGCACCGCACCGGAATCGAAGTGGATAGCCAGGTCAACCAGGTATTCGACCTTTCGCGCCGAGAGCCCTGCCCCGCGCATGTCGTCGACCTTGAGCTTGAGCACGTTGCCCGGCGTCATTTTTCGCGGCAGCGCAGCAAACTTGTCCCAGACCGATTGCGCGGCCTTGACTGAAATCTGCTGGCCCACGATGCTGCGCGCGAGCGTGGTGAACGCATCGCCGCGCGACTCGAGGCAGGCATCGCCAAACTTCGGAATCAGCCGCTTCATCACCCGGTCTTTCTTGGACAGGTGCTTGCAGGCTTCTTCCCAATAATCCGGCGTGTAGATCTTGACCGTCGGATTCTTGGAAGCAGGCATGGGATTGGTCGTTCCGTTCACTGAGCGGCGGCCCAGGTCGTGCCCGTGGGCGAATCCTTGAGCACGATGCCTTGCTCCAGCAGTTCCTGGCGGATGCGGTCGGCCTCGGCAAAATTCCTTGCGGCCTTGGCGGCCGCCCGGGCGTCGATCTGCGCCTGGATGGTGGTTTCGTCCAAGGTCGCGCCCGCGCGCAGGAAGGCCTTCGGATCGCTCTGCAGAATGTTGAGGCACCCACCCAAAGCCTTCAGCAGCCCGGCCTGCGCAGGCGATTTCGTGCGGTTCACCTCGCCGGCCAGATCGAACAGCACCGCAACGGCTTCGGGCGTTGCAAAGTCTTCGTCCATGGCAGCCTTGAAGCGTGCCGCATACGGGTCGTTCCAATCGACGGCCACGGGTTCGGGCGCGACCAGGTCGAGCGCCGTATAGAGCCGCTTGAGCGAATTGCGGGCGTCGTCCAGATGCACGTCGCTGTAGTTGAGCGGCCGGCGATAGTGCGCCCGCACCATGAAGAAGCGAATCGTTTCGGCGTCGTACTTCTTGAGCACATCGCGGATCAGGAAGAAGTTGCCCAGGCTCTTGGACATCTTCTCGTTGTCCGTCACGATGAAGCCATTGTGCATCCAGTAGTTGGCCAGCGGCTTTCCGGTTGCGCCTTCGCTTTGCGCAATTTCATTCTCGTGATGAGGAAACTGCAGGTCTTCGCCGCCGCCGTGGATGTCCAGCGTCTCGCCGAGCAGTTCGCAGGCCATGGCCGAGCACTCGATGTGCCAGCCGGGGCGGCCCGGGCCGAACTCGCTGGCCCACTTCACTTCGTCGGGCTCGCTCGCCTTGGCACTTTTCCAGAGCACGGGGTCGAGCGGGTCGTCCTTGCCATCGAGCACGGCCACGCGCTCGCCGGCATGCAGCTCGTCGATGGACTTGCCGCTGAGCTTGCCGTAGCCCGGGAACTTGCGGATCGCGTAGTTCACGTCGCCGTTGTCCGAGCGGTAGGCCAGGCCCTTCTTCTCGAGGGTGCCGATCATCGACAGCATCTGCGGGATGTAGTCGGTGGCGCGGGGTTCGTGCGTCGGCCGCTCGATGCCAAGCGCGTCGGCGTCTTCGTGCAGCGCGTCGATCATGCGGTCAGTGAGCGAACGGATCGTCTCGCCGTTCTCCACCGCGCGGCGGATGATCTTGTCGTCGATGTCGGTGATGTTGCGCACGTAGGTGACGCCATACCCGCTTGCCTTTAGCCATCGCTGCACGAGGTCGAACGCAATCATCGAGCGGGCATGGCCCAGGTGGCATAGGTCGTAGACCGTCATGCCGCAAACGTACATGCGCACCTTGCCGGCTTGCAATGGGGAGAATTCCTCCAGTTCACGCGAGAGCGTGTTGTAGATGCGCAGACTCATGAGGCTCGGAAAGCGTCGCTTCGCGCACGTGCGGCACGGGCGAACGACGGTGTTTTTCAGGGGTGGCGGGACGGTGGCCGCGAGGGGTTGGACATGGCCCCTCGGCTACAATGCAGCGCAGTATAAACGGCTGCTGCCGTGTCCTTCCGGGTGTTTTCGAGGCCCGCATTTCCCCAATCCTGCCGAGGCTTCATGAAGCACGTCGCGTTCTCCAAACTCTCCATCGCCTTCGCATTGCTCTTCAGCCTGTGCGGTTCCGCCGCGTACGCCAACGATTACGACGACGTGAATACCCTGCTGCGCCAGGGCAAGTCGAACGAGGCGCTCGCCAAGGCCGACGCCTACATTGCCGGCAAGCCCCGCGATCCGCAGATGCGCTTCCTGCGAGGCGTGATCCTCACAGAGCAAAAGAAGCAGAACGAGGCCATTGCCGCCTTCACGCAGCTGACCCAGGACTTTCCGGAACTGCCCGAGCCCTACAACAACCTGGCCGCGCTCTATGCGTCGCAGAGCAAGTTCGACCAGGCGCGCGCCGCACTGGAACAGGCGCTCAAGCTCAACCCCAACTACGCCACGGCGCACGAGAACCTGGGCGACGTGTACGCCCGCCTCGCGGCCCAGGAGTACGTGCGGGCGCAGCAGTTTGCCAGCACCAATGCCAGCGTCGGCCCCAAGCTCTCGCTGATCCGCCAGATCTTCACCCCCAAGAGCGAGGCCGATGCCGCCGTGCTGCCGGCGGCGCCGGCCGAAGTCCGCAAGCCGGTCGGCCGCGCGAGCAAGTAGCCGCGGGCAGCCGCGTCACGGCGCGTTGCCGTTGGTGGCAGCTTGCATCGCCCCGGCGCCGTCCCACATCATTCGCACACGGAGCTTTCCTTGACGACCCAAGCCCTTTCCCCGTCCGCCCGATTCAGCCGCCGCGCCGCGCTGGTGCTGGCCTCTGCCCTTGCCTTTGCGGGCGCCGCGCATGCGGAAGCCGGCCCCCGCGTGAAGCTCGACACTTCCGCGGGCGACATCCTGGTCGAGATCGATCCGGCCAAAGCTCCCAAGACGGTCGAGAACTTCCTGCAGTACGTCAAGGACAAGCACTACGATGGCACGGTGTTTCACCGCGTGATCGACGGCTTCATGATCCAGGGCGGCGGCTTCACGCCCGAAATGCAACAAAAGCCAACGCGCGCGCCCATCGCGCTCGAGGCCAGCAACGGCCTGAAGAACGACCGGTACACCATTGCAATGGCGCGCACCGGCAACCCGAACTCAGCCACCTCGCAGTTCTTCATCAACGTGAAGAACAACGACTCGCTCAACGCACCCAACCCCGACGGCTACGGCTACACCGTGTTCGGCCGTGTCGTGGGCGGCACCGACGTGGTCGACAAGATCCGCGCTGTTCAAACCGGTAACAAGGGCGGCATGCAGAACGTGCCGCTCGAGCCCATCATCATCAAGTCCGCCACATTGGCGAAGTAGTTTCCGAACATCCGAAAGAAGGACTCCCTCATGAGCAACCCCAAAGTCGAACTCCACATCAAGAACTACGGCGTGATCACGCTCGAACTCGACGCCGCCAAGGCACCCAAGTCGGCCGAGAACTTCGTCAATTATGTGAAGAACGGTCACTACGACAACACGGTGTTCCATCGCGTGATTCCCGGCTTCATGGTGCAAGGCGGCGGCTTCGAGCCCGGCATGAAGCAAAAGCCCACCGGCGCCGAGATCGAGAACGAAGCCAACAACGGCCTCAAGAACGACAACTACACCGTTGCCATGGCGCGCACGAGCGCACCGCACTCGGCCACCGCCCAGTTCTTCATCAACGTGGCTGACAACGGCTTCCTGAACCACACCGCTCCCTCGGCCCAGGGCTGGGGCTACGCGGTGTTCGGCAAGGTCACCGGCGGCACCGACGTGGTCGACAAGATCAAGGCCGTGAAGACGGGCCGCAAGGGCTTCCACGACGACGTGCCGCTCGAAGACGTGGTGATCGAAAAGGCCGTGGTCGTCTCGGAATAAAGAAGGCGCGCGCGGCATGGGCACGGACGTGGCGGCACCTGCGGCTTTCAAGGAGTTGCTCGCCCCGCCCGCGTGGCGCACTGTCGACCTGATTTCCGACCTGCACTTGCAGGCCGGCGAACCCTCCACCTTCGAGGCCTGGCGCGGCTATTTGCAGACCACGCCGGCCGATGCGCTGATCATCCTCGGCGACCTCTTCGAAGTGTGGGTGGGCGACGACGCCGCGGCCCTCCCCGGTTTCGAGGCCGAGTGCGCCGAGCTGCTGCGCCGCACGGCCGAGCGTCTGCCGGTGTACTTCATGCACGGCAACCGCGACTTCCTCGTGGGCCCGGCGCTCGCCGCCCAGTGCGGCTTCACGCTGCTGGACGACCCCACGGTGCTGGTGCTGCATGGCGAACGCTGGCTGCTGAGCCACGGCGACATTCTTTGCCTGGACGATACCGACTACCTCCAGTTCCGCGCCCAGGTGCGCACGCCCGAATGGCAGGCGGCCTTCCTGGCCCGTCCGCTGGCCGAGCGCCGCGCGCTTGCGCGCTCCATGCGGGCTCAAAGCGAAGACCGCAAGCGCGATCCGTCGGCGCGCTGGGCCGACGTGGACGGCGGCGCCGCCCGTCAATGGCTCGACCAGGCGCGCGCGCACACGCTGGTGCACGGCCACACGCACCGCCCCGCCGACCACGACTTGGGAGACGGCCTCAAGCGCGTGGTGCTGAGCGACTGGGACGTTGCGGCCCATCCGCCGCGCGCGCAGTTGCTGTGCCTTTCCACCGCAGGCGCGCAGCGCGTCGACCTGCGCTAGCGCCGCCCATGTTCAAGTGGCTGCGCCGGCTGCGCGCCCTGCCTCCGATTCCTGAAGCCGCGTGGCGCGCCACGCTCGAGCGCTATGCCTTTCTGGGCGCATTGCGTCTCGATGCGCAGCAACGGCTGCGCACCCTGGCCGCCGAATTTCTGCGCGACAAGGAATTCCACGGCACGCAAGGCTTCGTCATCACCGACGAGGTTGCGGTGGCCATTGCCGCGCAGGCGGTACTGCCGATCCTGAACCTCAAGGGCGGACTCGACTGGTACGACGATTTCGTCGGCATCGTGGTGCATCCATCGGAAGTGGTCGCGCGCCGCAAGGTCGTCGACGAAGCTCAGGTGGTGCACGAGTACGACGAGGTGGTGGCTGGCGAGGCGATGGACCGCGGACCGGTGATGCTGAGTTGGCAGGACGTGCTCGCGAGCAGCATCACGGCGGGCGGCGGCTACAACGTGGTGATCCATGAGTTCGCCCACAAGATCGACATGCGCGGCGGCGATGCCGACGGCTGCCCGCCGCTGCCACCCGGCTTTGCGGGCAAGCACAGTGCGCGCGATGCCCGCGCCGCCTGGCTGGCCGTGCTGCAGCCGGCTTACGAAGACTTTCGCGAGAAGACGATTCTTGCTGACCGCTTTGGTGCCGAACCACCCTGGCTCGACGACTACGGCGCAACGTCGATCAGCGAGTTCTTCGCAGTGGCTTGCGAGGCCTACTTCGTGAATCGCGAAGCCTTTGCCCGAGACTTTCCTTCGGTGCTTGCGCTGTTCGACGAGTTCTTCGGTCGCCCCGCGTCCTGAGCCGGAGCTGGGCAAAAAAAAGCGCCCTGGCCGGGCGCTTTTTTTCTGGCTGGCGGAATACGCCTACTTGCGCAGCAGCGCCTTCAGGGCGTTCTGCAGGCGGCGTGCGCTCGCGGCATCGTGCGCCGCGGCCAGCACCTTGCCGGCATCCTGGCCCCATGTCTGGGCCGGCGGCGGATCGCCGCGCTTCGTCAGCAGCTTGAGTTGCAGCGCGCGACGTGCATCGAGCTGTTCGGCGGGTGTCGGCACTTCGGCCGCCATTTCCAGCCGCAGCAGGGCTTCGGCCGCCTCGTCGGGTGCGGCCTTGGGCGCCGAACCGATGGCTTGGGACCAGCCGCTGCGGACCGCGGGCGTCACTGCGCGGCCCAGTTCCTGGACGCTGGGCAGCTTCGAGGCATCGCGCTGTTCCCATGCGCCGAGCACTTGCGTGAGCGCTTCACCGTGCGCCTGTGCCGCCAGCTTGCGCAGTGCCATGTCCGCGCGCTCGAGCGCTTCGCGCTGCGCACGGAACGCTGCATCGCCGAGCCTCGGACCACGATCTTCGAAGCGCGGCGGACGGTCGCCGAAGCGGCCGGCCGGTGCGCCGCGATCACCGCGCGGATCGGAACGAGGCGCGCCGCGTTCGCCTGGGCGTCCCGGACCGCCAGGGCCCGGACGCGCGCCATCGCGCCGATCGCCGAACCTGCCGCCGGCGCGGCCTGCAGGTGCCGCTTCCGTCTTCCTGCTCCCAGGACGATCGTCGCCGCGCATGGCAACCACCGGTTTGGGAGCGGCTTTGGGCGCTGTGGGCGGCGCCTTGGCTTCTTCGGCCGATGCTGCCTCGCTGTCTTCGTGTGCCGCACCATCGGCGCGCGCCGAGGCATCGGCACCGTCGGCGGGCGCCACGAGATCATGGGCCGCTTCCGGCGTCGGCGCGGTGTGCGTGCCCGGCAAGGCTTCGGCATCGCTCGAGCCCGGCGCCTGTTCGGCGCTTTCGCCGAACTCGGCCGCTGCTTGTCCGGGTGCGACCACTTCAGTGGCGCCGACGGAGGGGCCGTCGCTGGGCGGGGCAGCTGGTGCGGTCGGTGCCGGCGTGGGCACCTCGCCACGCAGCGCGGCTTCGAGCCGCGCAATGGCGGCACGGATCTTCTGCACGTCGCCGCCGGCGTTGGCCGCGTCGAGCGCCTTCGAGGCCTCGAGCACATGGCGATCGTGCTCGCTCATGGCGGAAGCGGACTTCTCGCGCTCCGCCGTCTTGCGGTTGAAGGCTTCGTCGATGGGTGCTCGGAACGCGTCCCACAGCTTCTGCTCGTGGCGGCGGTCGAGCGGCACGCTTTGCGCTTCCGCCTGCCAGCGCTGCTGCAATGCCTTGACGGCATCGATGCGCAACATGGGCTGCGCCCCAAGTTCGGCGGCCTCGGCAATCATGGCCTGGCGGCGTTCGATGCTTGCCTTTTGCGCTGCCTCGAAAGGAGCGCGCGCGGCACCGAAGGCCTCGTTCCACTGCGGCTGCAATTCGGCGAAGACCTTCTCGCCCACGTGCCCGGCATCGCGCCAGCGGTCGGCAAACTGGTGCAGCGCGCGGTTGTGTGCCTTCAAATCCGTCGGGGTGGCATGCTCTGCCGCCCAGGCCTTGACTTCTTCGATGAGCGCCACGCGGTGGGCGCGATGCTCGGCCGCATCGGCACGAACCTTTTCGAGCCAGGCTTCCACCACCTTGTGGGCCTCGTTGCAAGCTTCGTCGAAGCGCTTCCAGAGGGCATGGTTCGGCACACCGCCCTGGTCGGCCTGCTTCCACTGGTCGCGCAGCGAACGCAGGGTTTCCTGCATCTTGCGGCCGCCGAGTGCCTGGCCTTCCGGGCGCTTGAGTAGGCCTTCGGCCTTGGCGACGAGGTCTTCGCGCACCTTGTCGGCGCTCCAGCGCTGCCAGCCTTCGAGCTCGCCGGCGGCAATCAACGCCGCATGCACGCGGGCTTCGAGTGGCGCATCGACCAGCTTCCCATGTTCCTTGAGCACTGCGCGCAGTGCCGCGGCCGCACCGGCGCTGGCCTTGCCGTGGCCTTCGGCGGTTTCTTGCTCAAGCTTGGCAAGCGCGGCCTGCACGGCGTCTTGCGCGGCGGCGCGCACCGAGGGATCGACCTTGGGTGCGGCGGGCTTTGCGGGTGCAGCCTTGGGCGCGACCACTTCGCCGCGCGCCGCGCGCAGCTCGTCGGCCCAGACGGGCACCGGCGGCAAGGGGGCGGCCGGGTCGGCTGCCGCGGCTTGCGCCTGGGCGAGTGCGCCGTGGAACGCATCGGACACGACCAGCAGTTGCGCCTTCGACGACTCGAGCTGCGGTGCAAACCTGGCGTCCAGGCTGGTCCAGTTGGCGTCCGCCGTGATTTCATCGGCCTGCTGTTGCCAGTGGGTCACGTCGGCGCGCAGGGCTTCCTCGGCGGCCTGTGCATCCTGCCAACTCTTGGTGGACAGCACTTCGAAGCGCTGCGCGAGCAGCACGGCGGCCTCGCGGTGCACCTGGGCACGGTGCTGCAGGTCTTCGATGCCCTTGACGCGCTCGGCGAGCTGGACCTTGAAGCTTGCCAGCGGTTCGCGCGACAAAGGCGCGCCAGCCTTGGCGGCGTCGCGCTGCCAGGCGAGCGCATCGGCGATGTTGAGCTTGGACTGGGCCAACAGCGCCTCGGCCTTTTGCGCCCATTCGGCCGCAATGGCTTCCTGGCCCTTGGCGCGCTTGAGCTCGTCGAGCTTTTCGCGCAGGAGGCGCGCTGCGCCCTTGTCGCGGCCGCTCAGCTCCTTGAAGACTTCCTGCATCTGCTCGGGCGCGGGGTTGCCCGCGAGCCAGTCGCGGATGCGCGCGGCGCGCTCGCCCGAAGTTGGCGCGGTGAAGGCGCCGCCGGTGAGCGTGTCGAGGGCCTGGAGGTCGTGTGGCTTGGAAGAAGTAGAGGTCACTTGCGCGAAATCGTTGTCTGAAGAGAGAAAGCGAAGGCGCCGGCAAAGGCCGGCGCACATCGACATTTTCACCCAGTTGTGGGAAGCGGTTGAATTACATGCCCCGACGGCAGCCAAATGGCCGCCGGAAAGCAGTGCCGGCTGCCTGCATATATAGCGGAGGCGAGAGAAAAACCAAGGGTTTGCGGGTTACCTCATGGCCAGCTTGAGTTCGGCGCCGGGCTTCCAGTCGGCGCCGCTCGCCGTGGTTTTCACGGCGCCCAGGAAAAGTCGCTCGCTCGGCAGCTTCTGCGCAAGCAGGTAGTCGCGCACCACGGCACCGCGCTCCACGGCCAGTTGCCGAATCGACTCCTCGTCCACCGGAATGCTCGCGAGCAGGAGGTTTTCCATTTCCTTCACGGGCAGGTCTTTGGTGAGTCCGACCATGTTGCGCGGCTTGGCGATATCGGCGCGCTTGTACACGGCCGTCAGCAGTTCAGGGTATTCGGCATCGGTGACGGGCGGCACGTCGGTGCCCGCCTGGCCGCCGCGCACCGCCACCCGCCGCTTCTCGGCCTGGGCAAGCTGGCGCAGGCGCTGGCGCTGGTAGGCGTCGCGTTCCCGCTCGAGGCTGGCCGTACCGATCACGGTCATCTGCAGGGCCGGCCGGTCCACCAGCGCCTTGACGACCTTGTCCAGGCTTTCCTTGGCGGCGGCGCTGAGCGCCGAGCTCCCGGCGTCAAAGGTGACGGTGCTCGATTCGCTGCTGCCACCGCCGAGCCCGCCGGTGAGAAGGTTGAACGGCGCTGTCGCGGCTTTGACGATGAGGTTGACCACGGCCTTGAAGATCAGCGGGCCGATGCTGAATTGCGGGTCGTTGAGCGAGCCGCTGAGCGGCAGGTCGACATCGATCACGCCATTGCGGTCGGCCAGCAGCGCCACGGCGAGCCGCACCGGCAGGCTGTTGGGCGCGCCCTGCACTTCTTCGCCGAATTGCAATTGGTTGAGCACCAGCTTGTTGGTGGCCGTCAGCTGGCCATCGGGTGCCACCTTGTAGTTGACGTCCATGCTCATCTTGCCGCGCTCGATGCCATGTCCCGAATAGCGCACCGAGTACGGTGAGAGCGGCGCCAGGTCGAGGTCGCGCATCTTGGCCGTGATATCGAGCTCGATCGGCTTGACCAGCGGATTGAGCTTGCCGGTAATTTCCAGGGCGGCGGTCTGCTGCGCCTTGCCGCGCAACTCCAGGTCGGCCAGCGCCGGCCGGCCGCTCTCCCCCTTGGGGGGGTTCGAGGAGAACGAGCTGAGCTTACCGGTCAGTTCGCTCAAGTCGGCCGAATAGTTGGGCTTGACGAACAGGTCGGTGAAGTCGATGCGGCCATTGACCAGGCTCATCGGGCCGAAATTGATGACCGGCTTGGGCCCGGCGTCGGCTTCCGCCTGGGCTGCGGCCACGGTCGCCGCTGGCCTCGTGGGCTCGGCGCTGCCTCCAACCATGGACTCCGCCGAAACCGGCGCCCCACCCGCCTGCAGCGGCGGACGCGACGTGGTGGTCGTTCCGCCCAGGCTCCTTCGGGTCTTCGTTTCGGCGCTCGCGGCGGCCGCGGCATTGGCGTCCGCCTCGCCCTTCTTGGTGAGGTTCACCAGGTTCAGGCGGCCGGTGGGGTCGACGATCACCCGGGCGAAGAAATCGGTCAGCGTGGTTTCGCGCACGTCCACCGCGGGCGCCGCATTGGGCGCCAGGCTCACCTGCAGGCCGCGCAGGCTCAGCGTTTTCCAGCTAAGCAACTGGTTGGTGTTGCGGTCGAAACCGGGCGACTGGGTGAGCGAGATGCTGTTGGCCCGGAAATCGTCGAGGGCGGTATCGCCGGCCAGCTTGAGAGTCATGCCCGCCGGCGCGCTCGCGTAGCGCACGGTGCCGCGGTAGCTCGCAAAGGCGCGGCGAATGTCGACGTTGAGCGCGTCGGCATAGTAGGCCTTGAACGCATGGGCGGGAAAGGATGCAACGTCAAGCCGGCCCTCGGCCGCGAGCGGCTTGAGCACCAGGTTGCCCTTGTAGTCGAAGCGGCCCGGCTCGGAACGCCGCGAGCCAATGCGCCCCGAAATCTGCAGCGGTGACACCGTGGCGGTGTCGGGTGCGATTTTTTGCGCACTCACATTCAATGCCGTGAACTCGACGGCGACCGGCGTGGCACTGGCCTTGTCGGCATACGACAGCGTGCCGTCCTTGACCGCCAGAGTGCCGATGGTCAGTGCCCAGGGCTTGGTGTTGGCGCCGGGCGGTGCCGCTGCGGGGCCGGCGCCGGCGGGCTTGGGTGCAGCCACCTTGGCCTGCGCAGCCGCCCCGTTGCCGGCTGCGGGCGCCCTCAGCCAGCGCTCGAACATCCATCGCTTTTCGCTGTCGCGCTCGACATTCACCTTGGGGTTGGTGGCAGTGAACGAGGCCACGTCCAGCGTGTGCTTGGTCATGTCGACTTCAGCATCGACCAGTTCGAAGCGGCCAACGCTTGCCAGCGCGGTCTTGGCCTGCGTCAGCGCGAGGCCGTCGGCCGCCAGGCGGCGGGCCTTGAACCGGAGATCGGGCTCGGCCCAGGCAACGTCGATCTGCCCGCTGAGCTTGCCGTCGAGCGTCGGCTCGAGACTGTGCGCCAGGTAAGGTGCTGCAAGGGACAGCGGCAATGCGTCGACCTCGGTCTGCACATCGGCCTTCTTGTCGGTGGCGCTGCCTTGGAACTTGAGCGTTGCCCCGCCGATCGCGGTGCTGCCGCTGAACTGGGCCGGCTTCTCCATGGGCCAGGTGACGCCGGTCAGGTCGAGTCCGAGAGCGCTCGCCTCGATGGCCGCCGCGGGCTGGACCGTTTCGTCGCGCCACCCGATGCGTCCGCCGCTGAGCGCGACTTTGTCTACCTGGACCTTGAGGCGGGCCTTCTCGGGCGCCTTCCCGTTCGGGGCGCTGGCCGCGGGGGTGGGCGGTGCCACTTTCTCCGCGGCGCCGGTGGCGGGATCGGTGGCAAGCAGGTTGAGGTGGCCCTTCGCGTCGCGCGCCACGGCAAGCTGGGGATTGGCCAGCGCGACTTCGCTCAGGTGAAACACCGCCTCGAGCGGGCGCACGTCCGCCAGCGCCAGCTTGAGCGACTCGAAGCCCAGCAGGTCGCGGCCGCGGGCGTCGCCCAGCTTGGCGGCATGGGCTTCGACCGTGCCGGTGATCTTGAGGCCGGCCGTGGCGGCCTGCTCGAAATCGATTTTCAGGTCGGCGTCCAGGCTGCCCGCCTGCAGCTGCACCGGCAGCCCGCCCGGCATGTACCCCAGGTAGGGCGCGAGGTCGAGCCCCTTGAATTGCACATGGGCGTCGGTCTTGCGGCTTTTTGCGAACGGTGTGGTGAGGGCGGCCGAATCGAACTTGCTGCCATTGAGCGCGAACGCGAGCTTGGGTTCGGTGTTGATGTCGCGTTTGGAGGCGAGATTGCTGAGGAACGGCACGTTGAGCACGAAATTGCGCAGCTCATGCTTGCGCTTGACCGTCTGGTCATCGAAATCGACCGCGCCGTCCCTGATGGAGATGTTGTAGATCGCAAAGCGCGCCGGCTCTGCGTTGGGGTCGGACGGAGGCCCGGCCGCGAGCTTGGCCAGGATGTCGTCGATGTCGTACTTGCCGTCGGCAAGATGCGTGAGCAGGATGGCGGGCGATTCGATGGTGACCGCGTCGATCACCGGCGCCAGGCGGACGAGCGACTGCAACTCGGCGTCGGCATAGATGCGCTTCACGGCGACTTGCGGGCGGCTGCCATCGGCGGTGGCAATGCGCAGATCGTTCAGGGCGAGTTCGAGCGTCCAGGGTTTGAAGTCGATCTTGCCGACCGTGACCTGCCGGCCGAGCTTCTCGCTTGCGATCTTCTGGAGCTGGCTCTTCGCAATGGGCGGCACTGCGAGCCAGGCCACGATCCAGAGCGCCAGAAGCGCCAGCACCGCGACGATCCCACGGCGCACCCATCTGTTTTGTTTGAGCGAAGCTACATCCATCGCGGGAGTGTGCCGCAAAGAAGAAGCAAGCCAGAAACAAGAAAGCCCGGCAAGTCGACGAATGTCTCATTACCGGGCTTGATGGCGGGCCTGAGACCCATGCCATCGATTCGCGCGACCGGAAGTCAATGGTTCCTGCCGTGCTGGCAGCAAGAGATTGCCGCCGTGAGTCCTCTGTCGTTCGAGCCCTTGACTTGCACCTCGGGCTGGCTGACTTCGGAACACGCCTGAATAACTCAGGCGTGTTCAGATTAGGCCTCCCAGGCGCGCATTGCAATCCCGCCCACCAAGGGATTACCCTGTATTCCGCAAGCGGGCTAGAAACAATTCGTTTATTGTGTAAAAACATAAGAAGCGTATTTGATATGCTTGACCGGGTATTTAGCCACGCTAGAATCCGCCTGCCCCTGGCTGCCCAGACCCAGCAGGGGCCTCCTGAATCCGCCGCCGAATCCCACCGGCTTGATCAGGTCGCCGCGCTCCTTACCCCACACCTCCACGCGCGGAGCCTGATTCGTACCAATCCAAGCGCCGCAGCCGTCATCCGCCGCCTTCATGGCGTTGCGAACAGGTGCCGCACAGAAAGGAAGAGCGATGAACAAGGCGTTTGATGCCACGGCCCGCGGGCTAAGGACCTTTGCGTCCGATGTGGCAGACGGCTTTTTTGAAATCACCCACAACGGGTTTGCACTGGTCGGCCTTGCCATCGTGTTCGCAGCCCTTGCCCTGGTAGCGCGGCCCGACCTGCGCCAGACGGGCGAGGAACAGCTGATGGGATGGCTGCAATCGCGCAAGCCCGCTCCCGAAGCCACCGACCTGGAGCCGACCGCCATCGTGCGCACCACGGCCGCAAGCCCCGGCGACCTGCCCAAGCAGCAGGCCGCCGTCGCCTATTGGCTCAGCAAGAAGTACCGCGTGGCGGCCGAACCCCTGAGCGTGCTGGTGGCCGAGGCCTACCAGCTCGGCAAGCGCACCAAGCTCGACCCGACGCTGATCCTTGCCATCATGGCCGTCGAGTCCAGCTTCAATCCGTTTGCCCAGAGCCAGGTGGGCGCCCAGGGCCTGATGCAGGTCATGACCCGCGTGCACGGCGACAAATACGAAAGCGCGGGCGGTACGCTCACCGCCTTCGACCCCGTGACCAACATGCGCGTCGGCGTCAAGGTGCTGCAGGAATGCATCGCCCGCGCCGGATCGCTGGAGGGCGGCCTCCGCTATTACGTAGGTGCGGCCAATCTCGAGGACGACGGCGGCTATGCCGCCAAGGTGCTTGCGGAGCACGAGCGCCTCGTGCAAGTCGCCAATGGCCGCAATCTCCCCACAACGGTTCCGGCCGTGCGGCCGCAGCCAATTCCGGTCACGCCGCAGTCCAAGCCGCAGCAGGCCTCCGAGCCCGCGGCCGACCCGCAGAAAGTGGCCCTGCTTTCGGGCGTTTCCTGAGGCCCTGCGCTACACTTCACCCCGTACGCGACTGGCGATAGGCGCAGCACCCTCCGCGGTGCCACGCGCTGACGTGGAATACCACTGGGAAGCGTGCCGCCTGGCATCCATACAGGCGTTCAGCCGTTCGCCTGGGCAGCCCTTGTTTGGTTGAAGAACAAGGACCTCGTCTTCAAAGGACTGCCATGTACCACCGCAATATCCTGGTCGAACAGACCGATCCCGAAATCTGGGCTGCCATCCAGGCCGAAAACGCGCGCCAGGAACACCACATCGAGCTGATCGCGAGCGAGAACTACGCCTCGCCCGCAGTGATGCAGGCGCAAGGCTCGCAACTCACCAACAAGTACGCCGAAGGCTACCCGGGCAAGCGCTACTACGGCGGCTGCGAGCACGTTGACGTGGCCGAGCAGCTGGCCATCGACCGCATCAAGCAGATCTTCGGCGCCGACGCCGCCAACGTGCAGCCGCATTGCGGCGCATCGGCCAATGAGGCCGTGATGCTGGCCTTCCTGAAGCCCGGCGACACCATCATGGGCATGAGCCTGGCCGAAGGCGGCCACCTGACCCACGGCATGCCCCTCAACATGAGCGGCAAGTGGTTCAACGTGGTGAGCTACGGCCTGGACGCTAACGAAGCCATCGACTACGACGCGATGGAGCGCAAGGCGCATGAGCACATGCCCAAGCTCATCATCGCGGGCGCCTCGGCCTATTCGCTGCGCATCGATTTCGAGCGCTTTGCCAAGGTGGCCAAGGACGTGGGCGCGATCTTCATGGTCGACATCGCCCACTATGCCGGCCTGGTGGCCGCGGGCGTGTACCCCAACCCGGTGCCGCACGCCGATGTGGTGACCTCCACCACCCACAAGAGCCTGCGCGGCCCGCGCGGCGGCATCATCCTGATGAAGTCGCAGCACGAGAAGGCCATCAACAGCGCCATCTTCCCGGGCCTGCAAGGCGGCCCGCTGATGCACGTGATCGCCGCCAAGGCCGTCGCGTTCAAGGAAGCCATGACGCCCGAGTTCAAGGCCTATCAGCAACAGGTGGTGAAGAACGCCCAGATCGTGGCCGACACGCTGACCGAGCGCGGCCTGCGCATCGTGAGCGGACGCACTGAGAGCCACGTCATGCTGGTTGATCTGCGCGCCAAGGGGATTACCGGCAAGGAAGCCGAAGCCGTGCTGGGCGCCGCCCACATGACGATCAACAAGAACGCGATTCCCAACGACCCGGAAAAGCCGATGGTGACCAGCGGCGTGCGCATCGGCACCCCCGCCATGACGACCCGCGGCTTCAAGGACGAAGAGGCGCGCATCACCGCGAACCTGGTGGCCGACGTGCTCGAGAACCCGCGCGATGCCGCCAACATCGATGCGGTGCGCGCCAAGGTGCACGCGCTCACGAGCCGCTTCCCTGTCTACCGCTGATCGTCCGCAAGACCTGGCCGCATGAAATGCCCTTTTTGCGGTCATCTCGAAACGCAGGTCGTCGAGACCCGCGTATCGGAAGACGCTGACTTCGTTCGCAGGCGCCGCCAGTGCAGCGCCTGCGACAAGCGCTTTACCACCTATGAGCGGCCGGACGTCAATTTTCCGGTGGTCGTCAAGAAGGACGGCAGCCGCGCCGATTTCGACTCATCCAAGGTTCGCGCCTCGATGATGCTGGCGCTGCGCAAGCGGCCGGTAAGCATCGAGCAGATCGACAACGCTCTGCTGCGCATCGAACAAAAGCTGCTCGCCAGCGGCATGCGCGAGATCGATTCGACCAAGGTGGGCGAACTCGTGATGCGCGAACTCAAGAAGCTCGACAAGGTGGCCTACGTGCGATTTGCGTCCGTCTACCGGAGCTTCGAGGACGTGGACGAATTCAGGCAGCTGCTGCGAGACATTTGAGCGGCACCGGCCGGCCGTTCGCGTTCAGCGGAATCATTGGGCGTCCTTGCCGCAGGCGCCGCTCCCGCAATCGCCCTTGATGTCCGGGTTGCAGACTCTCGCGCGGCCCGAGGCCGACACCACGATCGATGCCCTTCGGCCCGACTCCGCCTTCAATGTCAGGCAGCCGGCGCCGAATCCCGAGCCGCCCGCCCGACGCGAGAAGCCGTTGCTGTCGTAATCCAAGCCCTGGACGAAACCGTCCCCAAGCCCCGCATCGATACCGACACCGTTCGGGAGCTTTTCGAATTTGCGCACCGTCTGCGGTGCGGCGTCGGTTCCCGCCCGGACGGCCCATCCGCTCGACCAATCGCCTGCGCTCAGCGCCACGACGTGAACCCTCTGCGAACGTTGAATGGCTTCGGTGCGGGCGAGATTCAGCGCGGCTACGAAACCGTTGGACGCGGACGCAAGGCGCTGATTGAGCAGCAGGTCGCGAAATGCCGGAACGCCGAGCGACCCCAGGATCGCCGCGATGGCGATGACCATCATCAATTCGACCAGCGTGAAGCCGCCGCGCTTCATTGCCAGCACCTGCTTGGCACGGTGCCGTCACAGCCCTTGTCGCCCGTGCTGTCGAGCCAGAGCGCCCCCACCTCCGGGTCGGAAAGGCTCTCGTTCGGCGTTGCCGTCAGCCGGATGCAGCGGTCGATGCTGCCCTGCCCTTCGCAATTGCCGCTCTGAACGAGGTATTTGCCGCCTGCACCACCCTCGCCGGAGCCGCCTTCGTAGCGCTTGTACTGTCCCGCCAAGGTGTAGGTGCGCTCCTGTTGCTGCATTTGCTGCACCAGGGCCGAGCGCGCCTCGGTGCGCCAGCCCTTGTGCATGAAGCCCAGGTACGACGGATAGGAAATGGCTGCCAGGATGGCGATGATGGCAGCCACGATCATCGCTTCGATCAATGTGAAGCCCTGCGCCCGTCTTGCCAAGCCTGGGCCGTGCGTCATGGTTTCGCACTCCGGTAGTCGGCGATCTGCCGCCAGTTCAGGCGCCCGGACACCTGCGAGAGCCTGCCCCCTTCTACGGGCCGCACAGCGGACATGCGAGCCACCCCCGAGCCGCCGCCGGTGCCCACGTTGATGACGGACAGCTTCCTGGTTTCGGTCCGCCGCCCAAAGGCGTCGGTGGCGGTATAGGCGCTCTCGCCCAGTTCCACCAGCAAAGGCGACGACAGCAGCCCGACGCCTGAAGGAACGCAGGTGCCGCCTTGCGAGAGCCCGGTCATCGCATTGACCGCACAACTGCGGCCACCGGCGCTGGCGCCACACGCTTCTGTACCCGGCGTCAGCGTGTTGAAGAACAGGAGTCCGTCGCTCAGCGCGAGCCGTGAGACCTGGCGCTCGCCCGATTCGAGCGCGCCCGGAAAGTCGAAATACCAGCCACGGCGGCTCGCGGTGCCGATGGTTGCAGCGCCGTAGACAAAGGGCTCGCCGACAATGGCCGGCAATGGCTGGCCTGCGGGGGCAACAGCCCGGCGCGCCTGGAGTTGCGAGCGCGTCTCGCTGGCCGGAATCGCCGTGCCGCTGTCGTACACGCCGTACAAGGTCTGCACGCCACGACCGGTCCGCCCGAGGTCTTCGGTGCTCACGAACTTGCCGGTACCGAACAGCACGATGGCGCCGCCGTCCGCTCCAACGCCGACTTCGGGGGCCACGGTGATGGGCTGGCGCTTTGCATTTGCGCCGCCGGACGCCGCGACCATCAATGGGACTCCTCCCAGGTCGAGCGCGTTGGCTTCGCTCCATGGCGCATTGCGGGTGAAGTCGAACTTCCACAGGTTGCCTTGCGTGTCGCCGGCGTACAGCCAGCGCGTCCAGCCGTCCGCCGCGGCAAAGTCGCCGGGCGTGGCCAAGGCATTCACGAGCGTGCTGTCCGCAGGCGCTGGCAGCATGACCTTGTGATAGTTGAGGCCCCGCTTCCATGCCGCACCAGCGGGCTTGTCGAGCGAGAGCAGGAACAGCGCGCTGCGCCCGTCGGGATTTGCGTTGTTGAAGCCGGACGGAACGACCGCGAACGAGGCGTACGCCGCGGGCTGGGTGCGAGTCGCTGCCGACACGCGAAACTTCATGATGCGCGGCGCCTGCAGCACATGACCCATGTCGCCGTCGTCCGCGCCGGTGAACTCCCACAGCACCTTGTCGGCGGAAAACGCGTCAGGGTCGGAGATATCAAGCGCAAAAACGCCGGTCGCCCCTGCCCCGTTCCCAGAGACCAGCACGGTCTTCCAGGCACCGTTGGCCATCCGCGCCTCCGCGGCCGTGGACGAGCCGTCGACAAAGGCCTGATGCGCATAGCCGGGCGAGGTGTAGCTGGCCAGCTTCGAAGACACAGCGCGGGGAACATAGGCGAAGAACTCGTTGCCTGTAGCGGCCGAGAACGCATGCAGCATGCCGTCGTTGGCGCCGACGTACACGGCCTGCGGCCTTGCCTTGTGCGCCTCCAGAAACTGCTCGTAGCCGACGCCGCGCAGGTTCAGGCTCGGCGCCCCGACGAAGAGCGGATTCGAATTGGCCACGTCGCCCATCACCGAATCGCGCACGCGGAACACGCCGCCGGGCGCTGACAACTCCTTTCGGCGGTCGCCGCGCAGGTAGGCCACGCGCTCGGCGCCCAGTCCATCGGAGGCCGCGGGCACCGCATAGGGCACGGCGTTCAATTGGCTTTGCAGTGGCTTGTCCAGCGTGTCCCATTGAAAGGGGGTACCGATGCCTGCGGCGGAGAGCGTAAAGATGCGCCTGGTCGACGGGTCGCGCGCAGGCACCCCGGGCTGGGCCCATGCATTGCCGGTCAGCAAGGCTCCCGCATCCCACATCGGGTCGTCGCCCTTGCGGACGGCACCCGAGCCCACGTCATAGGCAAGCGGATAGGACAGGAGGGTGCCAGACCATCTGCGCCCGCTGAACCGGGCCACATAGAGACTGCCTCCCGCCGCCCCGATGCGGTTCGAGGAAACTGCGGGGTCCGCCGTGCTTCCGCCCATTGGCGCAGTTGCCGCTTGGAACACCTTGCGGATTGCGGCCAGAAGCTGCTGCGGCTCCGCGGCCAGGAAATAGTTGGACGGCTTCGGCTGGCCGTCGTCGTCGATGCCCTCGGCCCATTCGGCATTGCCGGTCACGTCCGCCCCGCCTACGCCCCCCGATGCGCGGAACGGATTGCCGTCGGCGTTGCTGTCGGCGAAGCCGCCGTACTTCGATGCGAGATACAGGGCGCTGCCGCGCTGGCCCTGCCGGATGGCGCCCTGGCCGCCCGCGTCCAGATCGATGCCGAAGGTCTGCACCCGAACGTCGGAAAAATCGGCGCGAATCTGCTGCGTGTTGGCCCAGTAGGCCAGCCCCGCCATGCCGAATGAGCCCCGGTCCGCACCGGTTTCTGCATTGGCCATGTTGCTCGAGCCCAGTTGCGCGCCGCCCTTGTAGTTGAATGCCGGAAGTCCGCGGTTGCCCGTGGTGGCAAGGCCGGTCTTGCCGGAGGGATGCGTATAGGAAAGCGATTCGCGGTTCTCGAATGCACCGACGAGGCGTGTCCAGTAGGCGGCGTCGGGTACGAACGCCGCGTTGCTGAAACCCAGGCCCGACATGCCGGGCAACGAGCGATCGTCGTGCGTCTCGAGATCGCTGATCGCCAGGATGTGGTTCCTGCGGCAGCTGGCCGCCACCGGATCCCAACTGCTCTTGCGGCTTTGGTCGCGCCACAATGCGGTGTCGTTGAAGACCGGCAGCCCGTCTTTGCGCGGATCGTCCGTTGTGCCGATGCCCGCCATGGCTTCGGGCGTGGACGCCTTGGCCTGCAAATAGCGCAAAGACTCATAGTAGAGCTCGCCCGCGGGATCGAATTTCTTGTAGGCGCCGCCGCGCCCGAACCGGTTCAGATAGTTGACGACGCCGCTGTAGCGGCCACCCTGCGCAGCCGCGTCGGGATCGTCGATAAAGACACCGGTGGTCGCATTCCACTCGGCCTGGGGGTTGTCGACGCTGTCCAGGCTCGCGTCGAGCTTTCGGGGGCCGGTGTATTTCATCGGCGCACGAAGCACGCCACCGTAGCGCGCCCGGTCGTTGTCGAGCAAGTAGCCGAAAGCGGCAAAGCGCATGCGGCTCGAATGGCGCTGGATTTCGCCTATAGGCTTGAACTGCCCGCTGGGATATTTGAGGCAGAGATCTGTGCGCGTCGCGGCTTCTGCCGCGGTGCAAACCTCCACTCGAGCGAAGTAAGGGGCGGCCGCGGCGCCGGGGCCATATTGCTGGTCGGTGCCAGGGCTTGCGCAACTGCCGCCGGCGCCCGGTCCGACGACCATGCGTTCGAAACAATGATTGATGTGGATCGTGCCCGCCGCGCCAACCCCGGTGCGGCTGTCCGCAACCAGCGGCGTGAGCTTGTCGAGGTTGCCCGTCACGGCCTTGTCCGGAAAGTAGCCGCTGCGGTAGAAATCTTCTTGCAGTACCGCACGCTGAAGCACGGTGCGGCCGGCTTCGTCCACCACACGATCCCCGCCCGTGAGTGCGAGCCGCAACACGTCAATGGTGGAGGTCGCCGCCCAGTTCAGCAGGTTGCCGCTCCATTGATTGGCGCATGCGATCTCGCCGCCAGCGAGCCGCGCGGCGGGTGCGAGGCGCTTGAAATGACCATCGGCGGCCGCATAGCCGTAGCAGGCCATCGGGTCCCAGTAGCCGCCGTAGACCTTTCGCCAGTCGAAGCTGCCGCGGTAGGCGGCCCCTGTATTGGAAAGTTCCAGCGCGAGATCGAGCACCAGGTTCGGATCGGCGCGAGAGGCCAAGGACGACAGCGGTTCGCTTGGAAGCTCCACCGCCTCCGCCACAGATGCAGTTGGAACGATGCAGAGCATCGAGGCGGCCACTACCGCAGCGGCTATGCCACGGCTTTCAGGAGAACGCATTTGGGTTCCGTTTCACGGTGAAGAAGTTCAGGAGGGACGGCCGGGGCTCACGCCAGCTTTGAACAAGGTGGTCTGCAGCACTACCTGCGTGTCCTCCTGCACGCCAAAGCCGATGGCAGTGACGCGAAAGAGATACGAGGCGCTGCGCGCGCTCGCGCCTTGCAACTGGTCCGTCTGCCAGCCGCCGAAATTGCGCACCGCCTCCACGATGTAGCGCGGCGCACGCGCGGGCAACGTCCCGGCGCTTGCCTTCGTGACTTCATCCCCCCAGGCAAAGCTTTGGCCGGTGAAGGTGCCGTATGCCACGGAGGTCGTGCTGGCGGCTGCAAAGTTCGCGGCCATCCATGCCGGCTTGTCGCCTGCTTCAACCGGTGCACACAGGCCCTGGCGAATGCCCGCACCACCGCACGCGGGAACAAAGGCCGAGATGTCGCCGCCGTTGAAGAGGCACAGGCGCTGCGCCGCATCGGGGTTGGGGCCGAGCACGTCGCGTTCGGCATCGACGAGCGCGGCTTCCGCGGCCTGGAACGCGACTTCGGTATCGCGATCGTTGCGTGCACTTCGCTCGCCCACCAGCGAGACCTGCGCCGCACCGATGCCCAGCACCATGGCAACGACCAGCATCAGGAGCACCACAATCAACGAGAAGCCTCGCTGCGCCGGACGACGGGGCGGGTTCATGGCGCCGGTTCCTGTACGACGTTGCGCAGCATGACCGTGAAGGTCGAGGTGCGCCGCAAGCGCCCGTCCGCGGGGGGCCTGAAGCTCGTGCCCGAAAACTCCGCGCCCAAGGGGTACAAAACGTCGCCTTGTGCACGAGCCCAGCTGTTGTTGCGGCCGCTGCGCGCGACCATGCCGATGCGCAGGCCGACCACCTTTCGCCATTCACCGTTGACGGCGGCCACGGAATCGGCCTGCGCCTCCAGCTGCGCGGCGTCGAGCCAGCGCTCGGGCACGCCGTCCCCGTTGCCGTCATACGCATAGGTGACCTTGAACACCTCGATGCCGCGCGCGAGCGCCTCGGACCTGAACGTGCCCTCCGCCGCACTGCGGTACTTGCAATACAGCTCGGGCTCCTTGTCCGCCGCTTCGGCCACGTGAAAGAAACTCCATGCGCGTTCGGCCAGCACAGGCTTGCCGGGCGACGGGCCCGCCTGCGCAATGCCCATGCAATCGACCACCGTTCCATCGGGCTCGGTCCCGTCTCCTCCGGTACGGCTGCGGCCGAAGAACCGCACACGCAGCGAGTCGCTTCCGTTCAAGCCCTTGCTGTTGTGCGTCCCGTGACTCTCGCCCGTTGCACTAACCTTGGCGTTGGTCGCGCCGACGATGTCGAGAACGGATGGGTCGTCCGCGGGCCCCGCCAGGTTGGCACCGCTGGCAATGGCCACGCTGCCGTCCGCATCGGCGTGGTCGGGCGCGTAGTCCGAATACCCGGCCTGCCGCACGATGCCCCGGACCACGAAGCCCGCAAACCTGAGTGAATCCTCCACCGCCTGTGCCTCGGCGTTGGCAGCAAAAAGCTGCCTGCTGCCGAGAAAGGTTGCGGTGGCCGCAAGCACAACCAGGAGTCCGACCGCCATCGCGACCAGCAACTCGACGAGCGTCATGCCTCGCTGGCGGCGGGGCCGCGAGATGTCAGGAACCATCACGGCCGTCCGCCCCGCCGGAAGCCAGCTGCATCACCAGGCGGGGCGGAAGCTCCCGTTGCGGCTGTATCTGTGCTGCATCGGCATGCGACACCCAGCCGAGCTTTGCGACCAGGTTGCGGCCGGTCTGGCTGCATGTCCACGCGTATTCGGCGGCGGCCGCGTTCCAGGGCGCGTCGTCGAAGCACACGCGCACCCGTGCCCCGGGCAGCGCCTTGGCGACACGGCGCATCCATTCATCGCTGTCCCATGCGGCCAGGCCCGCTGCGTCGCAGGCCGCGCCCGGTGCCGCACACCCGCCCGTGATCGCCGCACTCGTGCCGGCGCCATCGGCCGATCTGTCGACGAGATAGCTGTTGGCCGCGCCGTGGCCCGCCGCAACACCCGGGTTCATACGAACCTTCTCCGACAGGTCGCGCACGAGGCCGACTGCCGCGTTGAACGTTGCGGCCTCCTTGCCCGCGCGCACCGCGCGCAGCAACATGCCCGTCGCGCCAAGCAGGCCTATGCTCAGCAGGGCGACGGAAACGAGCACCTCCACGAGCGAAAAGCCCATGCCGGACCGTCTTGTGGTCGTCATTTTTCGATGTCCTCCCATCCTGCAACTTGTGTTGCTTCTTTATTCCCGTCATCGAATTCGCAGCGTAGGCGCGGGCTTCAGCCGCGGATTTACCGCTCATCCGCTTTGGACTGCCGCTCGTATGATCCGGCGGCCCAGGTGTTAAATAATTCTTCCCGCAGCCCATGCCCTCTCCCGACCAAGATGCGCAGCACATGGCCACCGCCTTGCGGTTGGCGTCCTCCGCACTGTTGCTGACCGACCCCAATCCCCGCGTCGGCTGCGTGCTGTGCGATGCGTCGGGGCGGGTGCTGGGCCAGGGCCACACGCAGCAGGCCGGCGGGCCGCACGCCGAAGTGATGGCGCTGCGCGATGCGACGGCCAAGGGCCACGCGGTGGAAGGCGCCACTGCGTATGTGACGCTCGAGCCCTGCTCGCACCACGGACGCACCGGCCCATGCTGCGACGCGCTCATAGCGGCCGGCATCGGGCGTGTCGTGGCATCGCTTGCCGACCCAAATCCGCTGGTGGCGGGCCAGGGTTTCGCGCGCCTGCGCGCGGCGGGCGTCCAGGTGGAAACCGGCCCGGGCGCCTCTGAATCGCGAGAGCTCAACATCGGTTTCTTCAGCCGCATGGTCCGCAAGCTGCCTTGGGTGCGCCTCAAAGTGGCCGCTTCGCTCGACGGCAAGACCGGCTTGGCCAACGGCGTGAGCCAGTGGATCACCGCCGAAGCCGCCCGCGCCGACGGCCACGCCTGGCGGGCCCGTGCCAGCGCGGTTCTGACGGGCGTTGGCACTGTGCTCGAAGACAACCCGCGCCTCGATGTGCGCTTGGTCGACACGCCGCGCCAGCCGCACCTGGTGGTGGTCGACAGCCATCTGCAGACACCGCCCGACGCTCATGTATTCATAGCAGGCCGGCCGGTGTGGATCTATGCGGCGGCGCGCGACGAGGTCCGCGCCAAGGCGCTCGAGGCGCGCGGCGCCACGGTCACGTGCGTGCCCAACGCGAGCGGAAAGGTCGACCTGGCCGCCATGCTGCAAGACCTCGCGCAGCGCGGCGTCAACGAACTGCATGTCGAGGCCGGCCACAAGCTCAACGGCTCGCTGCTTCGGGAAGGCTGCGTCGATGAACTGCTGGTGTACCTCGCACCCAGGCTGATCGGCAGCGGGCTCGACATGGCGAGCCACCTGCATGCCGAGGGTCCGCTCATCTCGCTGGCCGGGGCGCTGCCGCTCGAATTCAAGTCCGTGGAGATGCTCGGACCGGATCTGCGGATCGTGTCGCGGGTGCGGGGGCGCGACGGCTTCTGAGCGCCTGAAACCCGGGAGACCGGCGAGTCTGCGAAAATGTGCGAATGTTCACCGGAATCATCACCGGCGTGGGGCGCATCGCCGCCATCCACGACCTCGGCCCCTCCTCCTCCTACGGCAAAAGACTCGGCATTTCGGTGCCCGACGGCTATCTCGACGACGTCGGGCTCGGCGACAGCATTGCGCTCAACGGCGCCTGCATGACCGTCACCACCCTCGATCTGGCGCAACAGCAGTTCACCATCGACATTTCGGCCGAATCCCTCGACAAGACCGCGGGCCTCGTCGAAGACGGCGCCCGCATCAACCTCGAGAAGGCGCTGCGCGCCAATGACCGGTTGGGCGGCCACATCGTCTCGGGCCATGTGGACGGCATCGGCACAGTGAGCCACTTTGCCCCGGTCGGCGAAAGCTGGGAGCTGCGCGTGCTCGCGCCTCCCGCGCTGGCGCGCTTCCTGGCGTACAAAGGCTCCATCACCATCAACGGCGTGAGCCTGACCGTCAACAGAGTGGCCGACGGCGCCGATGGCAGCGAGATCAGCATCAACCTGATTCCGCACACCGTCGAGAACACCTCGCTGGGCGATCTGAAGGCGGGCTCCCAGGTCAACCTCGAAATAGATACCGTGGCGCGGTACGTGGAGCGCATGCTCCAGGCCGGCGTTCTTGCGCCCGCATCCATGGCTTCCATGCAATCCACGTACTCCAAGGACACTGCCGAATGAACGCTTCCGTCACGCCCATCGGCGCGCCCCGCAGCTCGCGGGCACCCGCGCCGATTTCCTCCGTCGAGGAGATCGTGGCCGAGCTCGCCGCCGGCCGCATGGTCATCCTGGTGGACGAGGAAGACCGCGAGAACGAAGGCGACATCGTCATTGCGGCCGACCACATCACGCCCGAGTCCATCAACTTCATGGCGCGGCATGCGCGCGGCCTGATCTGCCTCACGCTCTCGCGCGAGATGTGCGAGCGGCTGCAGCTGCCGCCCATGGTTTCCCGAAACGGCGCCAAGCACTCGACCGCTTTCACGGTTTCGATCGAAGCGGCCGAAGGCGTGACCACCGGCATCTCGGCCGCCGACCGCGCACGCACCGTGCAGGCCGCCGTGGCGCGCAACGCCGTGGCCAGCGACCTGGTGCAGCCGGGCCATATCTTTCCGCTGCAGGCGGTGGACGGCGGCGTGCTCATGCGCGCGGGCCATACAGAAGCCGGCTGCGACCTCGCGGCAATGGCCGGCTGCTCGCCCGCCTCGGTGATCTGCGAGGTGATGAACGAGGACGGCACCATGGCGCGCCTGCCCGACCTGCAGATCTTTGCGGCCGAGCACGGGCTCAAGATCGGCACCATTGCCGCGCTCATCGAGCACCGCAGCCGCACCGAATCGCTGGTCGAGAAGGTCGGCTGCCGCGAGATCCAGACCGCCTGGGGCAGCTTCACCGCCCATGCCTTCACCGACAAGCCCAGCCGCGGCGTGCACCTGGCGCTGGTGCGCGGCAAGTGGGCGCCCGAAGACACCGTGTCGGTGCGCGTGCACGAGCCGCTCTCGGTGCTCGACGCGCTCGAAATCAACCGCTCGCTGCACTCCTGGAGCCTGGACGCCAGCCTTGCGCACATCGCGAATGAAGGCAAGGGCGTGGCCGTGCTGCTCAATTGCGGCGAAACGGCCGGCGAGCTGCTTGCGCAGTTCGACGGCACCGCGCGTCCCGCGCAAGCTCCCGAGCGCGGCCGCATGGACCTGCGCAGCTACGGCATCGGCGCGCAAATTCTGCGCGAATGCGGCGTGCACAAGATGAACCTGCTCGGCACGCCCCGCCGCATGCCGAGTATGGCCGCAGGCTACGGCCTCGAAATTGCCGGCTACCTCACGAAAGACTGACACGACATGCAAGGTGCAAACAAGGGCGCGGATGCCAAGCCGCTCGACGGAAAAGGGCTGCGCATCGGCATCGTGCAAGCGCGCTTCAACGCCGACATCACCGATGCGCTGGCCGCGGCCTGCGTCGCCGAGCTCGAAAAGCTGGGCGTGGCCGCGGACAACATCCATCATGTGCAGGTTCCCGGCGCACTCGAAGTGCCCGTGGCCCTGCAGGCAATGGCAGCGCGCGGCGGCTACAACGCGCTGGTAGCGCTGGGCTGCATCATTCGCGGCGAGACCTACCATTTCGAACTGGTGGCCAACGAATCGGGCGCGAGCGTGAGCCGCATCGCACTCGACCATCGCATTCCCATCGCGAACGCGATCCTCACGACCGAAAACATGGAACAAGCCATTGCCCGGCAGACCGACAAGGGCCGCGATGCAGCCCAGGTGGCTGTCGAGATGGCGCAATTGCTGGCCTCCCTCCAATGACCGAAGACAACAACAACAAGGCCGCAGGCACCAAGCCACGCCAGACCCGCACCGGACTCACCAGCACCGGCGCGCGCAAGGCTTCGGCCAAGTCCAACCGCAGCCGCGCGCGCGAGTTCGCGCTGCAGGCGCTCTATCAACATCTGGTGGGCCGCAACGACCCGACCGAGATCGACCACTTCACGCGCGACCTCGCGGGCTTTCACAAGGCCGACGCCGCGCACTACGACGCGCTGCTGCATGGTTCGATCGAAGGCGCCGAGCAGCTCGACGCGCTGATCCGGCCGTTGCTCGACCGCAAGTTCGAAGAAATTTCGCCCATCGAGCACGCCGTGATGTGGATCGGCGTGTACGAGTTCCAGCATTGCCTGGACGTGCCGTGGCGCGTGGTGCTCAACGAATGCATTGAGCTCGCCAAGGAGTTCGGCGGCGCCGATGGCCACAAGTACGTGAACGCCGTACTCAACGGCCTGGCGCCGCAGCTGCGCGCCGCCGAGGTCGAGGCCGACCGGGCCTCGGGCAAGGCAAGAACGTGAAGATTTCGGCGCGCGCACAGTGCATCGAGCCCTTCTATGTGATGGAGGTTGCCAAGGCCGCCGGCGTGCTGGCGCGCGAAGTGGCCCACACCGACCGGCCGATGATCTTCCTGAACATCGGCGAGCCCGACTTCACCGCGCCGCCGCTGGTGCAGGAAGCCGCCGCACGCGCGGTACGTGCGGGCGCCACGCAGTACACCCAGGCCACCGGCCTCGACCTGCTGCGCGAGCGCATCAGCGGCTGGTATGCGCAGCGCTTCGGCGTTGACGTGCCGGCGCGCCGCATCGTGGTGACCGCGGGTGCTTCGGCTGCATTGCAGCTGGCCTGCCTCGCACTGATCGAATCCGGCGACGAGATCCTGCTGCCCGACCCGAGCTATCCATGCAACCGCCACTTCGTGAGCGCCGCGGACGGCACCGCTGTATTGGTCCCCACCACGGCCGAAGAGCGATTCCAGCTGACCGCCGCCAAGGTCGAAGCCGCGTGGACCGACAAGACGCGCGGCGTGCTGCTCGCCTCGCCCTCCAACCCCACGGGCACCTCGATCGCGCCTGACGAACTGCGCCGCATCCATAACGTGGTGTCGCAGCGCGGCGGCATCACGCTGATCGACGAGATCTACCTCGGCCTCTCGCACGACGAGGCATTTGGCCAGACCGCGCTGGCCATCGACGACAACGTCATCAGCATCAACAGCTTCAGCAAGTACTTCAACATGACCGGCTGGCGCCTCGGCTGGCTGGTGGTGCCCGAAGCGCTGGTGCCGGTGGTCGAACGGCTCGCGCAAAACCTCTTCATCTGTCCCAGCACCGTGTCGCAGTACGCGGCACTGGCTTGCTTCGAAGAACCGAGCATCGCCGAGTACGAACGCCGCCGTGCCGAATTCAAGGCGCGCCGCGACTGGTTCATTCCGCAGCTCAATGCATTGGGCCTTGACGTGCCCGTGGTGCCCGACGGCGCCTTTTACGCCTGGGCTGACTGCACTCGCGTCGCCGAGAAGCTGGGCATTTCGGGCAGCTGGGATTTCGCCTTCGAAACCATGAAGCGCGCCCACGTCGCCGTCACGCCCGGCCGCGATTTCGGCACCGCCGAGACAGCCAGGTTCGTGCGCTTTTCCACGGCCAGCTCGATGGCGCACCTGCAGGAATCCGTCGAGCGCCTCCGCGCCATGATCGCGAACCCGGCCCGATGAGCTACGCGTTTCCGATCCGCGTCTACTGGGAAGACACCGACGCCGGCGGCATCGTGTTCTACGCCAACTACCTCAAGTTCATGGAACGCGGCCGCACCGAATGGCTGCGCTCGCTGGGCGTGGAGCAGCGAAAGCTGCGCGAGGAAACCGGCGGCCAGTTCGTGGTGAGCGAAACGCAGCTCAAATATCATCGCCCTTCCCGCTTGGACGACGAACTGCTGGTTACAGCCGATCTTCAACAACTGGGCACCGCGTCGTTGATAATCGGTCAACGCGTGCTATCAAAAACAGAGCAAGAGCGAACCGGCGCCGCGGCACCCGTGCTGCTGTGCGAAGGAACGATCCGCATCGGCTGGGTGGATGCCTCCACATTGCGCCCCGCGCGCATACCGGTCCAAGTTTCGGGAACCCTCGAGCGCTGCGGCGGCTCCATGACTCAACCTTTCAAGCCATGAACCAAGACCTCTCCATCATCAATCTCCTGCTCCATGCGAGCTTCGTGGTGCAACTGGTCGTGCTGCTGCTCGTGATCGTCTCGATCGCCAGCTGGGCCGCGATCATCCGCAAATACTTTGCCCTGCGCCGCATGCGCGCGCTCAATGACGACTTCGAGCGCGAGTTCTGGTCGGGCACAAGCCTCAACGAGCTGTTTGCCTCGGCCGCGCAGAACGCCAAGTTCGCCGGCCCCATGGAGCGGATCTTCGCTTCGGGCATGCGCGAGTACCAGAAGCTGCGCGAGCGCCACGTGAGCGACGCCCCCACCCTGCTCGACGGCGCCCGCCGTGCCATGCGCGCGAGCTTCCAGCGCGAGCTCGACGCGGCCGAGCAGAACCTGTCGTTCCTCGCCACCGTCGGTTCGGTCTCGCCCTACGTCGGCCTCTTTGGCACGGTCTGGGGGATCATGCATGCCTTCACCGGCCTGGCCGCGCTGGCGCAGGTGACGCTGGCCACCGTCGCGCCTGGCATCGCGGAAGCGCTGGTGGCCACCGCCATCGGTCTGTTCGCTGCCATTCCGGCCGTGGTGGGCTACAACCGCTTTGCGCGCGAGATCGACAAGATCGCGATTGCTCTGGAGACCTACATCGAGGAGTTCTCCAACATCCTGCAGCGCAACCTCTCGGCCAACCCGGCCGCGGTGGCGTCGGCAACTTCGGCGGCTCCGGCCAACCGCTGAACGGAGGTCCAGCGCATGCCCGCCGTTTCATCCCGGGGCCGAGGCCGCCGCACAATCAACGAGATCAACATGGTCCCGTTCATCGACGTGATGCTGGTGCTGCTGATCATCTTCATGGTCACGGCGCCGCTCATCACGCCGAGCGTGATCAACCTGCCTTCGGTCGACCGCGCCAACAAGCAGCCCGACAAGCCGATCGAGATCGTCATCAAGAGCGACGATGAAGTGCAGATCAAGAAAGACCCGTCCACCGGCAGCGGCGGCGCGTCGATCCCCATGACCCAGATCGGCTCCGCGGCCAAGACCGCGCAGGGCGGCGACGACCAGCGGCCCGTGGTCATCAGCGCCGACAAGTCCGTCAAGTACGAAACCGTCGTGAAGGCGATGAACCAGCTCAAGCGCAGCGGCATCGAGCGCGTGGGCCTGTCCGTCACTACAACCGGCGGCAAATAAGGCATGTCGCTAGCCCTGGATCGCCCCGAGTTCGCACCACCGCCGCAGCGCGGCACGCCGCGAGCGGTGATGCTCGCACTGGTCGCGCATGCGCTCCTGATCGCGGCGCTGACGTGGGGCGTGCGCTGGCGCAGCGAGGCCGACGACGGCGCTGTCGATGCGGAGCTGTGGTCTTCCACGGTGCAGCAAGCTGCGCCGCGCCTGTCTGCGCCGCAAGCCCCTACGCCCGCTCCCGCACCTCCGCCACCCGCTCCCCCGCCGCCGCCGCCACCGCAAGCAAAGGCCCCTGAGCCCGCGCCACCGCCGCGCGCGCCCGACATCGCCTTGGAACGCGAGAAAAAGCTCAAGGAAGAAAAAGAGCAGAAGGAGCGCGAGCTCGAGCGCCAGCAACAGCAGCGCAAGAAAGAGCTCGAGGCCAAGCAGCGCGCCGAAGACGAAGCCGAGCGCAAGAAGGAACAGCAGAAAAAGCTGGCCGAGCAGCAGAAGAAGCAGCAGCAGGAAGCCGAGGCCAAGCAGGCCGAAGCGAAGAAGCAGCAAGAAGCTGCCGCCAAGCAGGCGGCCGCCGACCGCGCCGCAACGCTCAAGCGCATGCAGGGCCTGGCCGGCGCCAGCGGCAGCGACGATTCCAAGGGCACGGCCCTGCGTTCGTCGGGGCCGTCGAGCGGCTATGCGGGACGCATTGCAGCGGCGGTGCGGCCGAATATCACCTTCCCCGATGCGGAAACGGTGAACGGCAACCCCGCAGCCGAGTTCGAAGTGAATCTCGCACCCGATGGCACCATAGTCGGCGTCAAGCTCACCAAGTCGAGTGGGCTGCCCGCTTGGGACGAGGCCGCCGAACGCGGCCTGCACAAGACCGACAAGCTGCCGCGCGACACCGATGGGCGCATCTTCCCGTCGCTGATCGTCTCGCTGCGGCCCAAGCGGTAGCAGACTGGCCGGGCGCTACGCGCGCCCCGCCGCCTCGCCGCTCATTCGTAGACTACCGAAGCTTTTCCAGCTTCCGCCTGCGCGGTCCAGCTCGCGAGCGCGGCATCGGTCGGGAAGAACTTGGCGCGCTCTCCAAGCTGCAGTTCGACCTGCGCACCACCGCGCGCCATCGACAGGCGCACCGGTAGCCCCTGCACCAGGTCGCCATGCTCGCTTTGCTCGGTTCGCGGCGGAAAGTCTTTCACCAGCCGCGCGATGTCGGGCGCCTTGCCGTTCACCGCCACGCGCAGGAACTTGCCGAAGCGGCAGCGCGCCGTGGCGAGGTCCCACACCTGCTGCACCTGAAAGCGCGCTTCGAAGCCGCCGCGCCCCGGCTGCAGCCGTCCGCTCACGATCACCAGTTCGTCGTCCTTCAAGGTGTTGCGGTTCGCGTTGATCAGTGCCTCGTCAGCAGTGGCGTCGATCGAGTCCGATTTGTCGTCGAGCTTGAAAATCGCGAGGCGTCCGCGTTGGCCGTTGATGACGCGAAAGTCGCTCACGATGCCCGCGATCACCTGCTGGTCGCGAGAGTCCATCAGGTCGCCGATCTCGCGTTTGCAGAAGCGCCGCACCTCGTGCGACACCTCGTCGAACAGATGGCCCGAGAGATAGAAGCCGACGGCCGTCTTCTCGTAAGTGAGCCGCTCCTTCACGCCCCACGGCGTGGCGTCGACCAGTTCGGGCTCCTGCGTGGCCGAGCCGTGCTCGCTGTCGCCGAAGATGTCGACCTGGGCCGCATTGGCCTCGGTGGCCGATGCGAACTCGAAGGCGCGGTCGACCGAGGCAATCAGCGACGCGCGGTTCTGCTGGATCGCGTCGAACGCGCCGGCCTTGATGAGCGCTTCGACCGTGCGCTTGTTGATGCGCTGGCGGTCGATGCGCACGCAAAAATCGAACAGGCTCTTGAACGGCCCTCCTTCTTCGCGCGCCCGCACGATGGCCTCGACCGCGAGCTGGCCCGTGCCCTTGACGGCACCCAGCCCGTAGCGAATCACCTTGTCGGTAACGGGCTCGAAGCGATAGTTGCCGCGGTTCACATCCGGCGGTTCGAAGGTGATGCCGAAGTTTTTCTGCGCGTCTTCGAACAACACCTTGAGCTTGTCGGTGTCGTCCATTTCCACGGTCATGTTGGCGCAGAAGAACTCGGCCGTGTAATGGACCTTGAGCCAGCCCGTGTGGTACGCCAGCAGCGAGTACGCGGCGGCATGCGACTTGTTGAAGCCGTAGCCCGCGAACTTCTCCATCAAGTCGAAGATCTCGTCGGCCTTGTCCTGCGGAATGCCGTGTGTCGCGAGCGCGCCCGCGCGGAATTTCTCGCGGTGCTCGGCCATCTCCTCGAGCTTTTTCTTGCCCATGGCGCGGCGCAGCAGGTCGGCGCCGCCCAGCGAGTAGCCGCCCAGAATCTGCGCGGTCTGCATCACCTGCTCCTGGTAGACCATGATCCCGTAGGTTTCGGAGAGCATCTCGGCCACGGCCGGGTGCGGATACTCCACTTCTTCGCGGCCGTGCTTGCGCGCCACGAAGCTCGGGATCAGGTCCATCGGGCCCGGTCGGTACAGGGCGTTGAGCGCAATCAGGTCTTCAAGGCGCGTGGGCCTTGCGTCCTTCAGCATGCCCTGCATGCCGCGGCTTTCAAACTGGAACACCGCTTCTGTCTTGCCCTCGGAAAACAGCTTGTAGGTCTCGCGGTCGTCCAGCTTGATGTTCTCGTACGCGAAGTTCTCCTGGCCCTTATGGCGCTTGACGATGAACTCTTTCGCAATCTCGAGGATGGTGAGCGTGGCCAGGCCCAGAAAGTCGAACTTCACGAGGCCGATGGCCTCCACGTCGTCCTTGTCGTATTGGCTCACGGCCGAGTCGCTGCCGGGCTGCTGGTACAGCGGGCAAAAATCGGTGAGCTTGCCGGGCGCAATCAGCACGCCGCCCGCATGCATGCCGATGTTGCGGGTCATGCCCTCGAGCTTTTGCGCCAGCTCGACCAGCATGCGCACTTCTTCTTCCTTCTCGATGCGGGCCGCGAGCTGCGGCTCCATCTCGATGGCGTAGTTGTTCTTGTCGCCTTCCACCTTCGGATTCGGCGGGTACTGGATCGTGACGGGCTGCCCCGGCTTGTTCGGAATGAGCTTGCTGATGCCGTCGCAGAACATGTAGCTCATGTCCAGCACGCGGCCCACGTCGCGGATGGCGGCGCGTGCGGCCATCGTTCCGAAGGTGGCGATCTGGCTCACCGCGTCACGGCCGTACTTGTCCTTCACGTAGTCGATTACGCGGTCGCGATTGCCTTGGCAAAAGTCGATATCGAAGTCGGGCATCGAGACGCGTTCGGGGTTCAGGAAACGTTCGAACAGCAGCTTGTATTCGAGCGGATCGAGGTCGGTGATCTTCAGCGCATAGGCCACCAGCGAGCCCGCGCCCGAACCCCGGCCCGGACCCACGGGGCAGCCGTTGTTCTTGGCCCACTTGATGAAGTCGCCCACGATGAGGAAGTAGCCCGGGAACCCCATCTTCAGGATGGTGTTGATCTCGAACTCCAGCCGCTCCACATAGCGCGGCCGCTCTTGCTCGCGCCTGGCTGGGTCGGGATAGAGGTGCGCAAGCCGCTCCTCCAGCCCAGCGAACGACTCTTGGCGGAAGAAGTCGTCGATCGGCATGCGGACGCCTTCGCTGACGAAGGGCGTCGGAAAGTCGGGCAGCTGCGGCTTGCCGAGCACCAGCGTCAGGTTGCAGCGCTTGGCAATCTCGACCGTGTTGGCGAGCGCACTCGGCACGTCGGCAAAGAGCGCCTCCATCTCGGCGCTCGACTTGAAATACTGCTCCTCGGTGAACTTGCGCACGCGGCGCGGGTTGCCGAGGATTTCGCCTTCAGAGATGCAGACGCGAGCCTCGTGCGCCTCGTAGTCCTGGCGTTCGGCAAACTGCACCGGATGCGTGGCGACCACCGGCAGGCGCAGCCGGGCCGCAAGCTTCACGGCGGCAACCACATGCGGCTCGTCGTCGGGGCGTCCCGCGCGCTGCAACTCGATATAGAAACGGTGCGGGAACATGCCCGCCAGCTGCAGCGCCAGTTCGGCGGCGCGCTCTTCCTGCCCCTGCAAAAGCGGCGTGCCCAGCGGGCCGGCCTGCGCACCCGAAAGCGCGATCAGCCCGCCCTGCAGCTCCTGGAGCCATTCGAGCTTGCAGGCCGCCTGCGACTGGCCGCGGCCCACGTTCTGCGTCCAGGCCCGTGCCAGCAGCTCTGACAGGTGGAGGTAGCCCTCGGTGTTCTGCACCAGCAGCACGATGCGGGAGAGAACGCCGGGCTCCTTGCCAAGCCCTTCGACGAAGATCTCCGCGCCGATGACCGGCTTGACGCCCTTGCCGCGCCCCTCTTTGTAGAACTTGACCGCGCCGAACAGGTTATTGAGGTCGGTGATGGCAAGCGCGGGCTGCTTGTCGGCAACGGCCGCCTTGACCACTTCGTCGATTCGGTTGGTGCCGTCGACGACGGAAAACTCGGTGTGCAGGCGCAGGTGAACAAACATCCTTCCATTGTAGAAAGCCGCACCCCACGATGTGGGTTGGCGATCATTAATTGGCCCCCCGGCTTGCCACTTCGTGTGCTTCTCCCCCCCCCCCCGAGGGGGAGGCCCGGCGCCTTGGGGCGGCCCGGCGGCACCTAGAATCGCACCCCGTGCAAGAGATTTTGAATATTGCGGCTTACAAATTCGTAGCCATCGACGACAGCCCCGTGCTGCGTGAAGACCTGCGCCAACGCGCCCAGGCCCTGGACCTCATGGGCACCATCCTGCTGGCGCCCGAGGGCATCAACCTGTTCCTGGCGGGCCTGCCCGACGCCATACGCAGCTTTGTGGCGGGCCTGCGCGCCGACGCGCGCTTTGCCGACCTCGAAACCAAGGAAAGCTGGTCCGCCGCGCAGCCCTTCCGCCGCATGCTGGTCAAGCTCAAGCGCGAGATCATCCGGATGGACCATCCGGCCATCCAGCCGGCCGCAGGGCGGGCGCCGGGCGTGGATGCCCCCACCCTCAAGCGCTGGCTCGACCAGGGCCACGACGACGACGGCCGCGAGATCGCGCTGCTCGACACGCGCAATGCCTTCGAAGTCGACGAAGGCACCTTCGACGGCGCAATCGACTGGCGCATCGCCAAGTTCACCGAGTTTCCGCCCGCGCTCAAAGCGCATCGTGCCGACTTTGCAGGCAAGACGGTGGTGAGCTTCTGCACCGGCGGCATCCGCTGCGAGAAGGCGGCCATCCTGATGCGCGAGGAAGGCGTCGAGAACGTGCTGCAGCTCGAGGGCGGCATTCTCAAATATTTCGAAGAAGTGGGCGGTGCGCACTACCACGGCGACTGCTTCGTGTTCGACGGCCGGCGCGCGCTGGCGCCTGACCTGAGCGCACGCGCGGCCGACGCCAGCGCGCGTGCCTCCGAAGATCCCGACCTGGCTTTAAAGCACTGAATCCCGCGGCGCGGGGCGTTCCTTGACGCGGGCGCGTCAGACCGGCGTGGTGCCCACGTCCGGCTCGCGCACCCCGAAGGGCTTGCCCGGCAGCGGAATGAATTCGGTCTCTCCGGGCACATGGCCCATGCGCTGCGCGGCCCAGTCGGAGCCGGCTTCCAGAATGCGATCGCGCCGGCTCGAAACAAAATTCCAGGTGATGTAGCGCGGGCCATCGAGCGGCTCACCGCCGATCACCATCAGGCGCACTGCAGTGGTCGAACTGAGCACTGCGCCCGCGCCGTCCGGCAGCACCACCATCGTGTGCGCTGGAATGGGCTCGCCGTTGACGCTCGCGTCGGCATCCACGGTGTAGACCGCCAACTCGGGCGCCAGCGCCGGCAATTCGAAGCGCCCGCCCGCGGGCAGCGCAATGTCCAGGTAGAGGGTCTGCGACAGCGTCTTGACCGGCGAGCGTTTTCCGAACGCCTCGCCCACCAGCACGCGCACCGCCACGCCCTGCTCCACCAGTTCCGGAATGGCACCGGCCGGCGTGTGCTCGAAGCTGGGGTCGGTTTCTTCGTGCGCCTGCGGCAGGGCAGCCCACAGCTGCAGGCCGTGGTTCACGTAGGTGTCGGCCTTGAGCCGTTCGGGTTTGCGCTCGGAGTGCACGATGCCGCGTCCCGCAGTCATCCAGTTGATGGCGCCAGGCAGGATCTCCTGCACGCTGCCAAGGCTGTCGCGATGCATCATCGCGCCCTCGAAAAGATAGGTGACGGTGGAAAGACCGATGTGCGGATGCGGCCGCACGTCGTGCTGGGCGCCGGGCTGTTCGGTAGCCGGGCCGAAGTGGTCGAAGAAGACGAAGGGCCCGACGGAGCGGCGGTTCGCGGCCGGCAGCAGGCGCCGTACCTTGAAGCCGCCGCCGAGGTCCTTGTCAGCGGGATGCAGCGATAGAAGCGAGTCCATGCTGCATCATGCCTCAGGCCTTGCCCGCTGCCCAGCGCGCCGAGGCCTTGGCCACGCGCTCGCCGAACAGGCGCGCGGTGTCGAGATCGCCTTGCGGCATTTCGGCCGGCGACGCGTCCGAAGGCGATTGCGCCATAGCGCCGCTGAACGAAGCCACGTAGTTGATGTCGTTGCGCTGCGCTGCCTTGGTGTTACTCGGCATGATGGCCGTGCCGACCCAGACGCCGCCCTGCTGCATCGCCAGCGTGAACAGGTAGTGCAGGGTCGAGAGCTTGTCGCCGTTCATCGATGCGCTGTTGGTAAAGCCGGCAAACATCTTGTCCTTCCAGGCTTGGCTGAACCAGGCCTTGGACGAGGCATCCGCAAACTTCTTGAACTGCCAGCTCACGCTGCCCATGTAGGTGGGCGAGCCCATGATGATGGCGTCGGCATCGTTCAGCAGTTCCCAGCCGCCGGCGGGCAGGTTGCCGTCGGCGTCGATCTGGACCAGCTCTGCGTTGGCCCCTTCTGCCACGGCCTGGGCCATGCGTTGCGTATGGCCGTAGCCCGAATGAAAAACGACTGCGATCTTGGTCATGGAGTTATCTTTGAGCTGTGGTTGAAAAAGAAGTCAGCGGAGTGAATAAAAACCAGCTCAGCGCTTGTCGATGCTGAAGCGGCCGGCACCGAAGGCGACGAAGGCGAGCAGGCCACCGGCAATGGCGATGTTCTTGAAGAACATCAGCTGGTTCACGAAAGCCTTGTCGGCGGGCATGCTCCAGTAATTGTGGAACAGCACCGAAGCCACCACGGTGAAGACTGCCAGCACCACGGCCGCCAGGCGCGTCTTGAAGCCGACGAGCAGCATCAGGCCGAGGCCGAGCTCCACGATGATCGCGATGACCGCCGCAACTTGCGGCAGCGGCGCACCGACGGACGAGATGTACCCCACCGTGCCCGCAAAGCCCATGAGCTTGCTGAAGCCAGCCGGCACGAACAGAAGTGCCAGCAGCACGCGCCCGACCAGTGCCAGGGTGTCCTGGGCTGCAGTGGGGTTGGCGGTGGCAGTTGGGTTGAATGTAGTGGTTGCCATGATGATGAAACTCCTTGGTTGTCGATGGATTGAATGAAAGAACAGGGAAAGCAAGACAGATGCCGGGCGTCGTCGTGCGCCCGGCAGGGGGATCAGGCGGTCAGGTCGAACACCAGCACCTCGGCATCCTTGCCGCCGGCGAGCGTGAGCTGCGATTCGCCTTCGAGCATCGCGGCGTCGCCGCCTGCGAGCTTCTGGCCGTTGACTTCGAGCTCGCCGCGCACCAGGTGCACATAGCTCTTGCGCGCCGGGTCGAGCGCCAGGCTGGCCTTCTCGTCGCCGTCCAGCAAGCCTGCGAACAGACGCGCATCGGCGTGCACGGTCACTGAACCGTCGGCGCCGTCGGGCGAAGCCACCAGGCGCAGCTTGCCGCGCTTTTCAGCATCGCTGAATTTCTTCTGCTCGTAGCCCGGCGCAATGCCGCGCACGTTCGGCTGAATCCAGATCTGCAGAAAGTGCGTGGTCTCGTCGGCCTTGTGGTTGAACTCGCTGTGCATCACACCGCGACCCGCGCTCATGCGCTGCACGTCGCCGGGCGGAATGGATTCCACGTTGCCCATGCTGTCCTTGTGAGCCAGTTCGCCCGAAAGAACGTAGCTGATGATTTCCATGTCCTTGTGGCCATGGGTGCCGAAGCCGGCGCCGGCGGCCACGCGGTCTTCATTGATGACCCGCAGGTTGCCGAAACCCATGTAGGTCGGGTCGTAGTAGCCGGCAAAGGAAAAGCTGTGGAACGAGCGCAGCCAGCCATGGTCGGCATAACCGCGTTCCTGTGATTTACGGACTTGCAACATCGTCGAACTCCTTGGCCCTTCCCCGAGGGGATGCTCGGGCCTTTTTCGTATGCCGCGCCGGATGCGCAGCGGATGAGAAGAACTTTAGGGCCGCACCCCTGCTGCAAAAGCGCCGGGTTTTGATGGCATCATTCAAATTTTTTGATCAATCGACCGGAGCAGCCGCATGCCCAGCGCCAGAGACGTACTCACCCCCGACGCGCTCGCGATGCTGCAGACCGTGGCCAGCACCGGCAGCTTTGCGGGCGCGGCGCGGGAACTCAACCTCGTGCCCAGTGCGCTCAGCTACCGCGTGCGCCAGATCGAGGACGCGCTCGACGTGCTGCTGTTCGACCGCAGCACGCGCCAGGCCCGCATCACCGAAGCCGGCGCCGAGCTGCTGCGCGAGTCGGCACGGCTGCTGGGCGAGATCGATGCGGTGGCCAACCGCGTGAAGCGCGTGGCCACCGGCTGGGAGCCGATGCTCACCATCGCGGTCGACAGCGTGATCGCACGCGATCCGCTGCTCGACCTGGCCACCGCGTTCTTCGCGCTCGATCCGCCGACGCGGCTCAAGCTGCGCGACGAAACCCTGCTCGGCACCATCGAGGCGCTGACCAGCGGAGAGGCCGACCTGGCCGTAGGCGCCGTGCTCGATGCGGCGAGCCTGGCTTTCACCGCCACCGGCATCCGCAGCCGGCCGATCGGCGAGCTGTGCTTCGTCTATGCGGTGGCCCCGCACCATCCGCTTGCCCGCCTGCCCGAGCCGCTGACCGATACGGTGCTGCGCCAGCACCGCGCAGTGGCGGCCGCAGACTCCGTGCGCAGCGGGCCGAGCATGACCGTCAACCTCGTCGGTGGACAAGACGTGCTCACCGTGCCGAGCATGCATGCCAAGCTGGCGGCGCAACTGCACGGCCTGGGCGGCGGCTTTCTGCCCGAGCCCATGGCACGGCCATATATCGAGGCCGGCCACCTGGTCGAACGCAAGACCGAACGCCAGCCGCCGCTCGCGACCATGCACTGCGCATGGCGGGTGCGCAGCGCCGGCGGGCCCGGACGCGCGCTCGAATGGTGGCTCGCGCAATTCGATCACGAGGCCACCCGCCGGGCCCTGCTCGAGCGGCATCGCGGGCGCTGAGCGCCGCCGCCGCAAGCGCCCTGCGCAGACCGTTGTAGAGTCCGCACACATCCACCCGTTTCCCCGTACACAAGAAAAGAGTCCCTCATGACCACTCGCGCAACTGCCAATACGGCAAAGGCGGCCGACCGCCACCGAACGCCCGCCGCTCCACGCTACTACGCAGTCGTCGGCGCCGGCATTGCCGGCATCGCCTGCGCCCGAACGCTGGTGCAGGCCGGCCACAGGGTCACGGTGTTCGAGCGCGAAGCCGCACCCGGCGGGCGCATGGCCAGCGTCGATACCGCCTTCGGCCGCTTCGACAGCGGCGCGCAATATTTCACCGTGCGCGACCCCCGCTTTGCGCTGGCATTGGAAGCCACGCCCAGTCTCTGCCGCCCATGGAGCGCCAACCTCGTGCGCGTGCTAGATGCGCACGGCCGCGTGGCCGAGGCAGCCCTGCCCGGCCGCGAATCGCACTGGGTGGCCCAGCCCGGCATGGATGCGCTGGTGGGCCACTGGGCCGCGCCGCTTGGCGGCAGCCTGATCGCCAATACGCAGGTCACGCAGATCGAGCGCGATGCGCTCGATGCCAGCCGCTGGCAGCTGCGCACCGCGGGCGAAGACGATTCGCAGCACGTGTACTCGGGCTTCGACGCCGTGCTGCTGGCGGTGCCGCCTTCGCGCACGCGTGCACTGCTGGGCGACGGCAAGCTTTCCGCTTCCATCAGCCAGAAGATCGAGCCGGTGCGCATCGCGCCCTGCTGGACGTTGATGATCGCCTTTCCCCAAGCCAATCAACCGACCATGTCGCACCTTGGCCCGCAATGGAACGCCGCTCGCAGCACCCACCACCGCGTGGCGTGGCTCGCGCGCGAGTCGTCCAAGCCCGGGCGCGAACGCGTGGAGCGCTGGACGCTGCAGGCCAGCGCCGCCTGGTCGCAGGAACACCTGCGCGACGACGCCCCGCGCGTCGAGGCCAAGCTGCTGCGCGCCTTCGCCGAGATCACCGGCATCCATGCGGCGCCCACGCACGCGCAGGCCCGCTGCTGGACCGAAGCCCAGACCCAGGTTCCCGTCGGCAAGAGCCACCTCTGGGACGCCAAGGCGCGCATCGGCGTGGCGGGCGACTGGTGCACCGGGCATCGCGTCGAAGACGCGTTCCTCTCGGGCCTCTCGCTGGCGCTTGCAGTGATCTGATCCGGCAAGGATGCGGGAGACCGGCCGCTTCGCCCCCTCGCCCACCGGCCCGCTGCATGCCGGCTCGCTGGTGGCCGCGCTTGCGAGTTGGCTCGACGTGCGCGCCCGGGGCCCGCACGCGTGCTGGCTGATCCGCATCGAGGACGCGGACACCGAGCGCTGCCTACCGGGCATGGGCGAGCACATCCTCCGGCAACTGGCCGACTGCGGCCTGCTCCCAGATGAAGCGCCGGTTTGGCAAACGGCGCGCACCGCCCGCTATGACGCGGCGCTTGCCAAGCTGCAGGCCCTCGGCCTTGCCTACCCCTGCGGCTGCTCGCGCAAGGACATCGACGAGACGCTGGCGCGCCTTGGACGGCCGCACACGCGGCACGGAGAGCGGGTTTATCCCGGCACCTGCCGCAACGGCCTGCACGGCAAGCCTGCGCGGGCCTGGCGCTTCGGCACCGAAAAATTCGAGTCCGCCCTGCCTGCGCTGCCCCAGGGCGAGCTCTGCTGGACTGACCGCCGGCTCGGCCGCCAGTGCCAGCACGTGAGCCGCGAAGTCGGGGACTTCGTGCTGCGCCGCGCCGGCGGCCCCTGGGCCTACCAGCTCGCGGTGGTGGTCGACGACGCGGAACAGGGCGTGACCGACGTGGTGCGCGGCGAAGACCTGGCCGACAACACCGCACGCCAGATCCTGCTGCAGCGCGCGCTCGGCCTCCCCACGCCCAGCTACCTGCACACCCCGCTGGTGCGCGGCGCCGACGGCGACAAGCTCTCCAAGCAGAACGGCGCAACCGCTATCGACACCGCGACACCCGAGGCCGCGCTGGCTTCGCTCGAGGCCGCCGCGCGCGTGCTCGGCCTGGGCGTCGCGCGGGGCGGCTCATGTGCCGGCGCATTGGCCGGCTGGGTGCCCGAATGGCGCGATCTCTACAATTCGCGGCCGTAATGACCTCTTCCGACACCGTGCCCCACGACCTTCCATCCGGCGACAACAACGCGGGCGACGACAACGACGACAAGCCGCACCCGCTGCACCGCCGCCTCAAGAGTTTTGTGAAGCGCGCCGGCCGCACCACCGAAGGCCAGGCCCGCGCCTTCGCGGAACTCGGCCCGCTGTTCCTCATTCCCTACAAGCCCGAGCCGCTCGACCTCACGGCAGCCTTCGGCGGCCGCGCCGCGCCCACCGTGCTCGAGATCGGCTTTGGCATGGGCGAGGCCACAGCGCACATCGCCACGGTGATGCCCGAGATCAACTTTCTCTGCTGCGAAGTGCACGAGCCCGGTGTCGGCGCGCTGCTCAAGCGCATTGGAGAGCAGTCGATCACCAACATCCGCATCTGCGCGCATGATGCGGTCGATGTGCTCGACCACATGCTACGGCCCGATTCACTGGCCGGCGTGCATGTGTTCTTTCCCGACCCGTGGCACAAGAAGCGCCACAACAAGCGCCGGCTGATCCAGCCCGAGTTCGTGAAGAAACTGGCCGAGCACCTGCGACCGGGCGGCTACATCCATTGCGCCACCGACTGGCAGCCCTATGCCGAGCAGATGCTCGAGGTGCTGTCGGCCGAACCGCTGCTGCGCAACACGGCCGAGGGCTACGCGCCCAAACCGGAGTACCGGCCGCTGACCAAGTTCGAGAACCGCGGCCTCAAGCTGGGCCATGGCGTCTGGGACCTGGTGTTCCAGCGCGCCTGAGCCGCACGCCCTCTTTCAGGATTCGCGGCCCAGGGCGGCCCGCAGCCTCGTTGCAAGCTGCTGCGCATGCGCGGCGGAGCCGATGTTGGTGAAGCCCATCAGCAATCCCTGGTCACGGAAGGCCGCCGTGCCCCGCCGTGAAAGCGGCTGGCAGTTCAGGCCCGCCGTCTGCGCACGCTGGGCCAGTTCGCCGTCGCTCTCGGGCCGGCTGTGGAAGCGCGCGATCAGGTGCATGCCGCCGCTCTGCAGGTCGATGCGCACGTGGTCGCCAAAGGCCTTTCGCAATGCGGCCGCCAGCATGGCGCGGCGGCGCGCATAGAGAAGCCGCATCTTCTTGAGATGCCGGGAGAAATGGCCTTCGCGCATGAAGTCGGCCACCACCGCCTGCGTGATCTGCGGGCTTCCGTTGGACCACGTTGCCGCGGCCGCGGTGAAGGCATCGCGCAGTGAGTCCGGCACCACCACGTAGCCCAATGCCAGGCCGGGGTACAGCACCTTCGAGAAACTGCCGGCATAAAGCACGCGATCGTGCCCGTCGAGGCTCTTGAGCGCGGGCAGCGGCGCGCCCGCGTAGCGGTACTCGCCGTCATAGTCGTCCTCGACGATCCATGCCTTCGCGGCGAAAGCCCAGTCGAGCAGTTGCAGCCTTCGCGCGAGCGACATCGAGACACCCAGCGGCGCTTGGTGCGAAGGCGTGACGACGGCCATCCTTGCCTTTGCCGCCTTGCGCAAGCCGCGCACGACGTCCAGGCCTTCCTCGTCCACCGGCACGGGCACCGCGCGCTGCCCGGCACGGCGCAGCACCTCGAGCGTCGGCGGATAGCCGGGGTCCTCAACCCACACGCGATCGCCTTTGACGAGCAGCGTGTGCGCGATGAGCGCGAGCGATGCGCGGTATCCGCCCGTCACGAAGACCTGCGACGGATGGCACGGGACGCCGCGGGAGACCCGCAGATAAGCCGCAACGGCAGCGCGCAGCGCCGGATGGCCCGAGGGATCGCCGTAGAACATGTCGGCCGCGCTCATCGCCCGCATGCGCCGCGCGGCCACGCGCGCCCAGAGCTTGCGCGGAAAGGCATCGAGCGCCGGAATGCCCAACTGGAGCGGCGGCGGCGCAAGCTCGGCAACGGGCTGGCTGCCGAAGGGCTCCGGCCCCGTTCTTCGAGGCTCCCGGCGCCCGGGCCGACGCACCGGAAGCGAAGGCGAGACCACCGTGCCCGCTTGGCCCTGCGGCGCGAAATAGCCCTCGCCCGAAAGCTGGGCGTAGGCAGTCTCGACGGTGCCCCGCGCCACGCCCAGTTCGCTTGCCAGGCTGCGCGCCGATGCCACGCGATCGCCGGGGCGAAGCACGCCTTGTTCGATGGCCGCCCTGTAGCGCTCGTAGACCTGCCGGTACAGCGGCGCGGGCGCCGCCCGGTCGAGGGCCAACAGGGTTTCGGAGGATGTTCTCTCTTGAATCATGGCCCACTCATTCTGACGAATCTTGGCTCTTTTGAGTGTGGCATGCAGAACCTAAGCTCGATCCGTCGAACAACCGGCAGAAAGAAAGGAACATGCGGATGAGCGAGAAGATTTTCCTGGCTGGCGCCGCCGGTGCGGTCGGCACCGCGCTGGTCCCGCTGCTGGTCGAAGCGGGCTACGCCGTGTACGGCAGCACCCGCCGCGCCGAGCGCGCCCATGCGCTGGAGGCGCGCGGCGCACGGCCGGTCATCGTCGACGTATTCGATGCCGCGGCCCTGAGCCTGGCACTGAAGCGCATTGCGCCCACCGCCGTGATCCATCAGCTCACAGACCTGCCGCGGGACCTCGATCCCAGGCTGATGGCCGACGCCGCCCATGGCAACGCACGCGTGCGCACCGAAGGCACGCGCAACCTCGTGGCCGCGGCGCTGGCCGCCGGCAGCCGGCGGCTTGTGGCGCAGAGCATCGCCTGGATGTACGCGCCGGGACCCCTGCCCCACATCGAAGAACATCCGCTCGATCTCGAAGCGGAAGGCATCCGCCGCGTCAGCCTGGACGGCGTGGTGGCGCTGGAGCGCAGCGTGCTGGGCACCGCGGACCTCACGGGCACGGTGCTGCGCTATGGCCAGCTCTACGGGCCGGGTACATCCAGCAGCGGGCCCAAAGGCGCGTGCCCTGTCCATGTGGAGGCCGCGGCCTGGGCGGCGGTGCTGGCGCTGCGGCATACGCAAGGAGGCATCTTCAACATTGCCGAGGACTCGCCCGAGCTCAGCAGCGAAAAGGCGAAGCGCGAACTCGGCTGGCACGCATCGCTGCGCCAGCGCCAGGGAGTGGCATCGTGAGGGCCGGGCTTCATCGCGCCTCCCTCGGTGCCGGCGCCGCGGCGCTCTCGATGGTGCTGGCCGCAGGATGGGCGCTGATGCCGGGCGGCGAGCGCCGGGAAGCCGCGCAATGGTTCGCCGACGTGTGCAGCAGCGTCGCCCGGCCGATGTTCTCTTCCGCCCCGGCGCCCGCGGGCTCGGGCGCCGACGCGAGGCCTGCGATTTCATCCCGGGTGCTCTCGTGCGAGGCGCTGCCCAACGTGCCCGGCAAATCGGTCACCACGGTGCTCGTCGACTTTCCGCCGCTCGCGTATTCGCCGGCCCATCGGCATCCGGGCTCGGTCACAGCAATCATTCTCGAAGGCACGATCCGCTCGCAATTGGGCGGCGGGCCGGTGGGCACCTACAAGACCGGCGAGACCTTCTTCGAACCGCCGCGCACGCTGCACCTTTTTGCGGAAAATCCCGACCCCGTGCGGCCTGCAAAGCTGGTGGCCGTGTTCGTTGCAGACGAGAACTGCGGGCCGCTGGTGCTTCCGCCAGACGCCGACTGAAGGGGCACGTAAACCCACCTTCTCCACGGGCACCGAACTTGCTACACTTTTTTACCAAATCGTAGGAAAGGTGGCACATGAACAGCTCTCGGAGGAAAGTGGTGCAGGCGTGCGGGGCAATGCTGCTGGGTGGAGGCCTTCCTCTTTCCGCGCTCTCGCAATCCACCAAGGCGGCAGCGGGCGCGCGGGTCGTGCTGCTGGGCCAATCGGTGCCCCTGACAGGCGCGGCCAGCGAGATCGGGCTGGCCTTCGCCGCCGGCAGCCGGCTCGCGGTGGGTGAATTCAACGAGCGCAATGCCGCCAGCGGCCTCCAGCTCAAGCTTCTGCAGCTGGATGACGGCTACGACGCTGCCCGCGCCGGCGCCAATGCACGCACGCTCCTTGGCACCGACAAGGCTGACATGCTGTTCGGCTTTGTGGGCACGGCCAGCAGCGCTGCCGGTGCAAGCGTGGCCGCGCAGCAAGGCAGCCTGCTGTTCGCGCCCTTCGCGGCGGCCGACACGCTGCGCGAGGCGAGCCACCCGAATGTCTTTCACGTTCGCCCGGGCATGATCGACGAGGCCCTGAAGATCGTGCGCCAGTGCGCAACCGTCGGCCAGACCCGCGTTGCGCTGGTGGGCGACGAAGACGCGATGGGCCGCGCAGGCTTGGCCGCAGTCCAGCAGGCCATCACCGAACTGAAGCTGCCCGAGCTTGTGGCCACCGCCATGGTCCCCGTGGGCGGCGGCGACAAGCTCGACGCGGCGCTCAAGACGGTGTTGCAGCAGACGCCGCAGGCCATTGTGCTGGTGTCGCTCTCGGGCACCACGGCCAACGCCATCCGCAAGCTGCGCAAGAGCGGCTATGCGGGCAGCTTCATGGCCTTCTCGATCGTGGGCATTGATCCGCTCTACGCCGAGTTGGGCAAGGACATCGGCGGCATCGTGATCTCGCAGGTGGTGCCCTCGCCGCGGCCATCGGCCATTCCCATCGTCAAGGAGTACCGCGCCGCGGTCGACAACTCCGACCAGACGCCGTCGTACGAAGGCCTGGAGGGCTTCATCGCGGCCAAGGTGGTGGGCGAGGCGGTGCGCCGTGCGGGCCGAGCCTTCACCACCGCAAGCCTGCAGCGCGTGATGACGGCGATGACCGACTACGACGTGGGCGGCTTTCGCGTCAACCTGCGTCCCGGCCTGCGCGATCCGTCCAGGAACATCGACCTGATCAGCATCTCGGCCGACGGACGCGTGCTGCGCTGATCCGTCATCCGCCTCCGACCAGCGCCTGCAGCGCATCGACCGACAGCAGGTCGATGCGCCCGTAGCCGAGCGAAATCACCGCGTCACGCGCGAGCGCGTTGAGCTCTTTCGAGAGCGTTTGCCGGGTGATGCCGAGCATCATGGCCAGCGCCTCCTGCGGCAGCATCAGCGTGCGGCGCAGGTGCGCCGATTGCGTGGCGTCGCCCCGCGCCAGCACCAGCAGGCGGTGCGCCACGCGAGCGCGCAGGCTGCGCAGCGTGGCATCTTCGGTCAGGCCATAGAGCATGCGAACGCGCGCGGCCAGCATGGCGGCAATTGCATTCGCAAAGACCACATCGCGCATCTGCTGCGCAAAGGCTTCCGGCGATACAACGAGCAGGTCGAGCGCTTCCAGCGCCGTGGCGTCGTGCGTGCGCGGCGAACCGTCGATGAGCGTGATCTCGCCGAACCAGTTGCCGGGTTCGAGCACCGCAAGAATCGCTTCGCGCCCGTCCTGCCGCAGCGACGAAATCTTGATGGTGCCCGCTGCCAGGCCATAGAAGCCGCCGCCCGCCGCATGCACCGGATCGCCCTGGCGAAACACCATGGCACCGCGCCGCAGGTGAATGAGATCGGCCGCCCCCACCAACGCGTCGCGCTGCGCGCGCGGCATGCTCCTGAACCACGGGTTGCGCTCCATCGCGGCGCGGTGGGGGGCGGAAAGACGCTGCCTGGGAGCGGGCATGGAAGGACGGAGCGTTTGGGGGGCGGGGTTTACCAGAGCCCTGCATTGTCAAATTCTTGACAGTTGAACGTCAAGCACAGGTCTACAGTGGCCGCCATCCCACAAGAACACGGAGACGACACGATGAGCGAACGGGCGACCTTCAAGAGCATGCAGGAGAGCACGCGCGGAGACTGGCAACTGATCGGCGGCGAGTTCAGGCAGTTTGCGGGCGGGCTGCCCGCGCGCGTGATCAAGCACCTGCAGATCCTCGAAGGCGACTACGGCGGCTTTCCGGTCGACCGCTACACGCATTCGCTGCAGACCGCGACGCGCGCACTGCGCGACGGGCGCGACGAGGAGTACGTGGTGTGCGCGTTGCTGCACGACATTGGCGACACGCTCGGCAGCTTCAACCACCCCGACATTGCCGCGGCGATTCTCAAGCCCTTCGTGAGCGAGGCCAACCACTGGATGGTGCAGCACCACGGCATCTTCCAGGGCCACTACTTCTTTCATCACATCGGCCTGGACCGCGACATGCGCGACAACTTCAAGAGCCATCCGCACTACGAGCGCACTGCCGAGTTCTGCGCGCTCTATGACAACCCCGCCTTCGACCCAAAGGCCGAGACGCTGCCCATCAGCGAATTCACGCCGATGCTGCAGCGCCTGATGGCCGAGCCGAAGCAGAGCATCTACAAGGCCGCGATGAAAGAGCCGGCGGCCGCCTGAAGACCCACAAGGAACCACCCACCATGAACGCAGCCTCCCAACCCGAAATCCAGAAACTCGTGTCCGCCGAAGAATGGCAGCTGCGCGTCGACCTTGCCGCCTGCTACCGCTTGGTGGCGCTCTACGGCTGGAGCGACCTGGTGTTCACGCACATCAGCGCGCGCATTCCTGGGCCCGAGCATCACTTCCTGATTAACCCGTACGGCTTGATGTTCGACGAGATCACCGCATCGAGCCTGGTGAAGGTCGACCAGCAGTGCAACAAGATCATCGAATCGCCCTACCCCGTGAACCCGGCCGGCTTCGTGATCCACAGTGCGGTGCATGCCGCGCGCGAAGATATCCAGTGCGTGCTGCACACCCACACCAAGGCTGGCATTGCCGTGAGCGCGCAGAAGAACGGCGTGCTGCCCATCAGCCAGCAATCGACCTTCGTGCTGGCCTCGCTCGCCTACCACGACTATGAAGGCGTGGCCTTCCGCGACGACGAGAAGCCGCGCCTGCAGGCCGACATGGGCAGCGCCAACTACCTCATGCTGCGCAACCACGGCCTGCTCACATGCGGCAAGACCATTGCGGATGCCTTCCTTTCGATGTACGTCTTCGAGACCACCTGCCAGATCCAGATTGCGGCGCAGTCGGGCGGCAGCGAGCTCACGCACGTGAACCCCATGATCGTCGAAGGCGTGGGCCAGGCCATGAAGGTGCAGACCGGCGGAATGGGCGGACAGTTCGTCTGGCCCTCGCTCATTCGCAAGCTCGACCGCATCGACGACAGCTACAAGCAATAGGCGGCAAGCGGCAAGACGCGCCGATTCCGGTTTTCCACGGCTGCCAGCGCCTGCGCGACAGGTGCCGGCAGCCATTTTTTTTGGAAAAAGCGCTTTGCGCGAGAATGGCGGGCCATGCACGTCCGTATTCCCGCCATGGCGGCCCTGCTGGGCCTGGCCTCTTGTCTCTTCTCCCCCGCCTCCCACACCGCCCCGGCCACCGCCGAGGACGGCTCGGGTGCCGGCGCCCGTATCGATTCGCTCATCGCCCGCATGACAGTCGAGGAGAAGGTGGGCCAACTCAGTCTCTACGGGCCGGCCGACACCAACATTCCCGGCAATCCTCAGGCCGCCCAGCGCAACGGGCAGCAGGAGATCGATGACGTGCGCGCCGGCCGCGTCACCGGCCTGTTCAACAACCAGGGACTCGAGCGCAAGCGCGTGCTGCAAGAGGTGGCCGTGCGTGAGTCGCGCCTGGGGATTCCGCTGCTCTACGGCGCCGACGTGATCCACGGCTTTCGCACCATCTTCCCCATGCCGCTGGCGGAAGCCGCCAGCTGGGAGCCCGCGCTGGCCGAGCGCACCGCGCGCGCGGCGGCAGTGGAAGCCAGTGCCGACGGCTTTCGCTGGACCTTTGCGCCGATGGTGGACATTGCACGCGATGCGCGCTGGGGCCGCGGCATCGAAGGCGCGGGCGAAGACGTGTACCTGGCCAACCTGTTCGCGGCGGCGCGCGTGCGCGGCTTCCAGGGCAGCGACCTCTCGCGCGGCGACACCCTGCTGGCCACCCCAAAGCACTTTGCAGCCTATGGCGCTGCCGAGGGCGGACTCGACTACGCGGCCACCGACATCTCCGAGCGCACGCTGCGCCAGGTGTACCTGCCGCCGTTCCGCGCGGCACTTGACGCGGGAGCGCTGTCGATCATGAGCGCCTTCAACGAGATTTCAGGCATTCCGTCGATTGCCAACCCGGCGCTGCTGACGGGCGTGCTGCGCGACGAATGGAAGTTCAAGGGCTTCGTGGTTTCCGACTACACCGCCGACGAGGAACTGATTGCGCATGGCTACGCAGCCAACGGACGCGAGGCGGCCAGGCAGTCGTTCCTGGCCGGTACCGATGTCAGCATGCAGAGCGGCCTGTACATGCGCTACCTGCCCGAGCTCGTGGCTTCGGGCGAAGTGCCCATGGCGCGGCTGGACGATGCGGTGCGCCGCGTGCTGTGGGTCAAGCAGAAGCTTGGCCTGTTCGATCAGCCTCTTCGAGGGCTCGACGCCGCGCCCGCCCGGGCCCGCACCGAGAACCCCGAGTACATTGCGCTCGCGCGCGAGGATGCTCGCCGCGCCATCGTGATGCTGAAGAACGAGCGCGCGGTGCTGCCGCTGCCCAGGTCCGGCAAGAAGATCGCGCTGATCGGCCCCTTCGCGTCGGGAACGCAGGACCTGCTCGGCGCCTGGAGCCTGTTCCCCGGCCAGTCGGCGCCCATTGGCATCGAAGACGGCTTGCGCGCCGCGCTGCGCGACCCTGCGGCGCTGGCCGTGGTGCGCGGCTCGAACATCGACACGCCACTGCCCGGCGGCATCGAGGCCGCCGTGGCCGCCGCACGCGATGCCGACGTGGTGGTGCTCGCCATCGGCGAGGGCCAGCTCATGTCCGGCGAGGCCCGTTCGCGCACCGACATCGGCATTCCCCAAGCCCAGCAAGACCTGGCTGATGCCGTGGCCGCCACCGGCAAGCCCGTGGTCGTACTGCTGAGCAACGGCCGCGCCATGGCGCTCAAGGGTGCGGTGCGCAATGCCGACGCCATCCTTGTCACCTGGTTTCTGGGCGTGCAGACCGGCACCGCCATTGCGGACGTGGTGTTCGGCGACTTCAATCCTTCGGGCCGGCTGCCGGTGAGCTTTCCGCAGGCGTCGGGCCAGGTGCCCTTCTACTACGGCCAGAAGCGCACCGGCCGGCCGCTGCCCGACAACGACCAGGCGATGGCATTCAAGACCCGCTACGTGGACACCACGAACCAGGCGCTCTATCCCTTCGGATACGGCATCGGCTATGCACCCGTACGCTACGACGGCGTGGAACTGAGCCAGGACCGGCTGCCGCTCGGCGGCACGCTGCGCGTGCGCGCCACCGTCACCAACACCGGCCAGCGCGAGGCCGAGGAAGTGGTGCAGCTCTATGTTGCCGAACGCGCCGCCAGCGTGACGCGGCCCGTGCGCGAGCTCAAGAACTTCCGAAAGGTGCGCATCGAGCCCGGCGCATCGAAGGTGGTCGATTTCACGCTCGACGCCGAAGACCTGAAATTCATCGGCCGCGACATGAAGCCGACGGTCGAGCCCGGCGAGTTCGACCTGTGGGTGGCGCCTTCGGCCACGGGCGGGCTTCGAAAGAGCTTTGCACTGACGAGGGAGTGATGCGTCACGGCAATACCGCGCGCTTTTCCGCACCAGCAGCGAACGGGCCCGAGGGCCCGTTCTTCATCGCGTCAAGTCAAAGAGAGATGAAGCAATCGGCTTACAAACCAGCTTGGCGCGTGAACGAAACGGCTGGCTTCTTGTAGGCTTGTGGCACTTCGTCGCGGTAGAACGCGCGGCGATCGAGGCTGGCGAGCGGATCGTGCGCCTTGGCAACGGCTTCGGCCTGGATCACCGAGCGATCGGCGGTCGAGCTGAAGGCTTGTGCGCCGGCGCTGGCGGCGTCGCTGTATTCGTTGCCAGCGCGGGCGGCGGCAACGGCTTGGGGCGCGACTTCGGAGCGCGAGACGCCCGAGTTCACGGTCAGCACGCCTTCATAGGTTTCTGCATGCGCACCGGCAACGGCGAGGAGCGAGAGAGCAGCGGCGGCGAGGACTTTCGAGGCATTCATTTCAATCTCCTAATGGGTTGGTTGGTGAGATGAAGTTTGAGCCCGAAGCCCCATGAAAAAACACCGCAAAATGAATCACGGCGTTCACGGGATCGAAACAATCGAGCGGCACGAACCTGTCGTGCCGCCTCGAATGATTAGCGCAGCATTAGTGCGAAATCATCCATGGCCGCTTGCCCGGCGCCGACTTCGCGCCGTTGGGCGCGGTCACCGTCGCACTGCGCCGCGATGAAGCCGAGCAGCAGCCGCAGCCCGCGGGATGCTTGAATCGCGCGTAGTCCCGCGAGCTGCCCGGCTCGTGCCTTGCGCGCTCGTTGGTCTCCATGGCTCGGCGCGTGCCCGACGCCATCAGTGCAAGCCGCGGCGCGGCGGAGAACACGCGCGGCGATGCGGCGCCGCAATTGGGGCATGCGGCCGGCTCGTCGCGCTTGCCCGAAGGCCGCAGCGCATCGAACCCGCCGCAGTGGCCGCACGCGTAGTCGTAGGTGGGCATGGGCGCGTCAGGTCAGGTCATGGGAGAGCGGCATGTCGATGCTGCCGTCGATCATCTTCACCGGCCCGGATGCGTTCGGGTTGATGTCGAAGTCGAAGATCTGCGTCGGCAGCCAGAGCGTGGCGCAAGAGTTGGGCACATCGACCACGCCGCTGATGTGGCCCTGCACGGGCGCCGTGCCCAGGATGGAATAGGCCTGCGCGCCCGAATAGCCGAACTTCTTCAGGTACTCGATCGCGTTGAGGCAGGCTTGCCGGTAGGCTACGTTCACGTCGAGGTAGTACTGCTTGCCGGTCTCGTCGACAGAGATGCCTTCGAAGATCAAATAGTCGTTGTACTGCGGCGTGATCACGCTCGGCTTGAAGATGGGGTTCTTGATGCCGTACTTGGCCATGCCGCCCTTGATGAGCGTGACCTTCATGTGCACCCAGCCGGCCATCTCGATGGCGCCGCAGAAAGTGATTTCGCCATCGCCCTGGCTGAAGTGCAGGTCGCCTACGGAAAGGCCCGCGCCGTCGACATAGACCGGAAAGAACACCTTCGAGCCGCGCGACAGATCCTTGATGTCGCAGTTGCCGCCGTGCTCGCGCGGCGGCACGGTGCGGGCGCCTTCAGCCGCTGCCTTGGCGCGTGCGTCGCCGCTCATCTTGCCCATGTGGGCGGTGCCGGCCGACGGCGGGTTGGCGAGTCCGGGCACGCGGTCCGGGTCTGTATCGATGAGCTTCTGCTCGCGCTCGTTCCACATGTCGAGCATCGGCTTGTCGGGCAGGCACCCGATGAGGCCGGGATGGATGAGGCCCGCAAAGTTGACGCCGGGCACATGGCGCGAGCTGGTGAACATGCCCTTGAAGTCCCAAATGGATTTTTGAGCCTCGGGAAAATGGTCGGTCAGGAAACCGCCGCCGTTCTTCTTCGAGAAAAATCCGTTGAAGCCCCAGAGGCTGTCCTGCTTGGCGCCGATGTCGAGCAGGTCGACGACCAGCAGATCGCCGGGCTCGGCGCCCTTCACGCCCACGGGGCCCGAGAGGTAGTGCACGGTGCTCAGGTCGATGTCGCGCACGTCGTCGGCGCTGTCGTTGTTCTTGATGAAGCCGCCGGTCCAGTCGAAGGTCTCGAGGATGAAGTCGTCGCCCGGGTTGACCCAGCAGGCCATGGGAATGTCCGGATGCCAGCGGTTGTGGATCATCTCGTTTTCAGTGGGCGGCTTGGTCAAATCGACCTTGATCAGCGTGTCCGTCATTGCGGTGGCTCCTGGGTTGTGGTTAAACGGAGAGATAAGCTTTGATGTGGTTCACATCAGTCTTGTCGCGCGCGGTCTCGTGCACCAGCCGGCCGCCTTCGATCACGAAGAGCCGGTCGGCGACGTCCATAGCAAAGCTCAACACCTGCTCGGACACGACGATGGTGATGCCGCGCAGCTTGCGGATCTCGTTGAGCGCCTTGGCGATGTCCTTGATGATCGAAGGCTGGATACCTTCGGTGGGCTCGTCGAGCAGCAGCACCTTGGGGTCGGTGACGAGGGCGCGCGCAATGGCAAGCTGTTGCTGCTGGCCACCGGAGAGGTTGCCGCCCTTGCGGCGCTTCATGTCCCACAGAACGGGGAAGAGCGTGTAGATCTCTTCGGGTATGCGGCGTGTCTTGGAGTTCTCGAGGCCGGTCTGGATGTTCTCCTCGACGGTCAGCGTCGGAAAGATCATCCGGCCTTGCGGAACGTAGGCAATGCCCTTGGCCACGCGTTTGAAGCTCTCGTCGCGAGACACGTCCTGTCCCGCCACTTCGATGCGCCCACTCTTCAGCGGCAGCACGCCCATGAGGCTCTTGAACAGCGTGGTCTTGCCCATGCCGTTGCGGCCCATGATGGCGATGGTTTCGTTGGCGTGGCCCTCGAACGAGATGCCGTGCAGGGCTTCGCTCTGGCCGTAGGCTGTGTGCAGGTCATCGACCTTCAGCATGATGTTGCTCATTTCGTGACTCCGTTGCTTCTGTTCAGGGCGCGTGCAAAGGCCACCGGGTACTCCCCTCCGCGAATGTCCCCCGCCCTTCGGGCTCCTCCTTTATTTCGCTGCGGGGAGCACCCGGCGCCCTGTGCACATGGACGCGTTGCTGGTGCATCGCTGATCAACGACTGCTCTGAATCACGCTCGCGCTGGCGGGGTGCATTGCGCAGCGAAATAAAGGAGGAGCCCGAAGGGCGGGGGACATTCGCGGAGAAAGGCACCCCGTCGGCGGGAGCGCGCCCTGAACAGCGCACGCAGCGAATAGGACAAAACGCCATCTAGTGCCCCAGATAAACGTCGATGACCTTCGGATCTGCCTGCACCTTCTCCATCGGCCCCTCGGCCAGGATCTTTCCCTGGTGCATCACGGTCACTTTGTGCGCAATCTGCTTCACAAAAGCCATGTCGTGCTCGATGACGATCACCGCGCGGTTCTGGCAGATGCGCTTGAGCAGGTCGGCCGTGAGCTCGCGCTCTCGCGCACTCATGCCTGCGATGGGCTCGTCGAGCATGAGCAGTTCGGGCTCCTGCATCAGCAGCATGCCGATTTCCAGCCACTGCTTCTGTCCGTGGCTCAGAAGGCCAGCCTCGGTGCGCAGCTTGTCGGCCAGGCCGATGTCTTCGGCAACTGCTTGCACCTTGGCGTTGACCTCGTCGTCGCACTTGAAGGCCAGCGCACCGAGCACCGAACGCCCCTTGGGGAACGACACCTCCAGGTTCTGGAACACGCTGAGGTTCTCGTAGATCGATGGTGTCTGGAACTTGCGCCCGATGCCAAGGCGAACACGCTTGTGCTCGGCCATCTTCGTGAGTTCGGTGTTCTTGAACTTGATGCTGCCGCCGCTCGCGCGCGTCTTGCCGCAGATCAGGTCCAGCAGCGTGGTCTTGCCGGCGCCGTTGGGGCCGATGATCACGCGCAGCTCGTTCTTGTCGATGTAGAGCGTGAGGTCGTCGATGGCCTTGAAACCGTCGAAAGACACGGTGAGGTCTTCCACCGCAAGGGCGAAGTCGGTGTTACTCATGAGGGTGACTCCGGGTTCAGGCGCGCTGGCTGCCGATGCCTTCGGGCAACTGCGGTTCGGGCAAAGGCGTGGGAGCAAGGGAAACCGGTGCGGGCGGCGGGCTCATCATCATCATGGGTGCGGGAGGCTGCACCGCGGCCTCCCGCAGCGCCTTGCGGCGGTCCGTCCACCAAGGCTTGATCTTCTCGCCCCACAGGCCTGCGAGCCCCATCGGAAACGCCATGGTCACGCCGATGAAAAGCCCCGCCATCAGGAACAGCCACAGGTCCGGAAAGCTCTCCGAAAAAAGCGTCTTGCCCGCATTCACCAGGAGCGCGCCGTACACCGCACCCACCAGGCTCATGCGCCCCCCCACGGCACAGAAGATCACCATCTCGATCGACGGCACGATGCCCACGAAGCTCGGGGACATGAAGCCCACCTGCAGCGCGAACATCGCACCGCCAATGCCCGAGAGACCGGCCGCAAGGCAGAAGATGAAGACCTTGAAGTTCGACACGTCGTAGCCCGAGAAGCGCACGCGGTCTTCCTTGTCGCGCATGGCGAGCAGCAGCGTGCCGAGCTTGCTGGTCTGGATCCAGCGGCACAGCACGATGCTGGCGACCAGCAGGCCGACGCAGACGTAGTAGAGAACGTACTTGGCACTGTCGGTGCGTGTGTCCCAGCCCAGCATCGTCTTCAGGTCGGTCATGCCGTTGACGCCGCCCGTGTAGCCCTGCTGCCCGATGATGAGCACGGTGCAGATCAGCGCCACGGCTTGCGTGATGATCGCAAAGTACACGCCGCCCACGCGGCGCTTGAACATCGCAAAGCTCACGAGCCAAGCCAGCGCCATCGGTGCCAGCACCACCAGCATGAGGCTCAGCGGTAGGCTCTTGAACGGCAGCCACAGCATGGGCAGCTCGGTAATCTGGTTCCAGTCCATGAAGTCCGGAATGCCGGGCGTCGACTGGATCTTGGTGGTGATGGGGTCGGAGGCTTCGAGCTTGAGGAACATCGCCATTGCATAGCCGCCGATTCCGAAGAAAACGCCCTGTCCCAGACTCAGCACGCCGCCGTAGCCCCACACCATCACGAGGCCCACGGCCACGAAGGCGTAGGTGAGGTACTTGCCCACCAGGTTGAGCCGAAAGATGTCGAGCGACAGCGGCAGCACGACCGCGAGCAGCAGCACCAGCAGCAGCAGGCTTCCGAGCTGATACCGCAGGATCGAGGCCTTGATGAAGTTCATCATCGGAAGGTTCTCCAGGAAGAATTCGGGTTCATCAACGGCGGACCTTGACTGCAAACAGGCCTTGGGGACGCATCATCAGGATCAGCACGATCAGCGAGAGCGTCAGCACCTTGGCCATCGAGCCGGTCATGAAGAACTCCGAGATCGACTGCGTCTGCGCAATGCCGAAGGCCGAGACCACCGTGCCCAGCAAACTGGCCGCGCCGCCGAAGGTGACGACGAGAAATGCATCGACGATGTAGAGCGAGCCCGAGGTCGGCCCTGTCGAGCCAATGGTGGTGAAGGCGGCGCCCGCCATGCCGGCGATGCCGCAGCCGATCGCAAAGGTCAGCCGGTCGGTCTTCATGGTGTCGATGCCGGTCGCGTTGGCCATGGTCCGGTTGGCCACGGTGGCGCGCACGCGCAGGCCCCAGCGGCTCTTGTGGAGTGCGACCAGCACGCTGCCGGTGACCAGCGCCGTGAGCGCGAGCACGAACAGGCCGTTGATCGGGATGTCGAGCCCTTCATGCGGCGTCCATGAACCCATGAGCCACTCGGGCAGCGTGGGGCTCACTTCCTTCGGGCCGATGAAGGTACGGAAGATCTGCTGCAGCCCCAGGCTCACGCCCCAGGTGGCCAGCAGCGTGTCAAGCGGCCGCTTGTACAGATGCCTGATGAGCACCCACTCCACGATCCAGCCGACGATGAAGGCAAAGACGAAGGCAAGGCCGATCGCGATCGGAAAGTAGTACGGCATGAACGCGGGCGCCAGGTTTTCGGTGACGCGCGCGGCCAGGTAGATCGAGTAGGCGCCGATGGTCATGAACTCGCCATGCGCCATGTTGATCACGCCCATCTGGCCGAAGATGATCGCTAGCCCCAGGCCCATGAGCAGCAGCACCGCGAAGAGGCTCAGCCCCGCGAAGCCCTGCATGAGGCCGATGTTCATCATGTCCGACAGAGTCATGGCGGGAAGTCCGGAGTGTTGGATTGGCTCCCTCTCCCGCGCGCGGGAGAGGGTTGGGGTGAGGGCCGGCGGCCCGCTTACTGGTACCCCTTCGGAAACGGATCCGGCTTGATCAGCTCGCTCGACTCCGCCACCACCTTGAACGTTCCATCCAGCTGCCCCTGCCCGATGCGCGCCTTGCTCCACAAGTGGTGGTTCGCATCCAGCTTCACGTAGCCTTCAGGCGCGGTCTTCAGCTCGATGCCCGGCGATCCGGCCACCACCTTGTCCACATCGAAGCTGCCGGCCTTCTCGACGGCGGCCTTCCAGAGCCACGGGCCGATGTAGCCCGCCTGCGTGACGTCGCCGATCACCGCGTCCTTGCCGTACTTGCCCTTGAAGGCTTCGACGAACTTCCTGTTGTTCGCGTTGTCCAGCGACTGGAAGTACTTCATCGACGAATAGAAGCCCGCAAAGTTTTCGCCGCCCACGCCGGTCATCTCGTCCTCGGTCACGGCCAGCGTCAGCAAAAACTGTTTGTCGCCCGTGATGCCCGCGGCCTTGAGCTGCTTGTAGAAGGCCACGTTCGAGCCGCCCACCACCGCCGCAAAGATGCAGTCGGGCTTGGCGACCTTGATCTTGTTGATCAGCGAGTTGAAGTTGGTGTGGCCCAGCGGGTAGTACTCCTCGCCCTTGACCGAACCCTTCTGGAAGTTCTCGATGTGCTTGCGCGCGATCTTCATCGATGTGCGCGGCCAGATGTAGTCGGAGCCGACGAGGAAGAAGGTCTTGGCCTTCTTCTCCTTCGCGCCCCAGTCCAGGCCCCAGATGATCTGCTGTGTGGCCTCCTGGCCGGTGTAGATCACGTTCTTGCTCTGCTCCAGGCCTTCGTAGAAGGTCGGGTAGTACAAGAGGCCGTTCTCCTTCTCGAACACCGGCAGCACGGCCTTGCGCGAGGCGCTGGTCCAGCAACCGAACACTGCGGCGCAGTGGTCGTTGACCAACAGCTTCTTCGATTTCTCAGCGAAGGTCGGCCAGTCGGAGGCGCCGTCTTCCTTGATCACCTTGATCTTGCGGCCGAGGATGCCGCCCATCGCATTGATCTGGTCGATGGCGAGCTGCTCGGCCTGGATCGAGCCGGTTTCCGAAATGGCCATGGTGCCGGAGGACGAGTGCAGCTGGCCCACCGTTACCTCGGTGTCGGTGACCGCGAGCTTGGTGGTGTTGACCTTGGCGGTGGGGAACTGCGACTGGCCGAAGCTCAGGCCGGAGAGGCCCATCACGGGCAGCGCGGCGGCCCCCTGCAGCAACCGTCGGCGGCGCAATGCCAGGGCGTCGAAGGAAGGATCGGAATCACGCGACATCAGGAACTCCAGGCAGGTTGAAGAAAAGAAAACATGGGTTTGCCGCGCACCATCGCTGTGCATCGGACGGTGCCCCGAGCACCATGGCTGGTACTTTAGAAATCACTTGCTGTGCCGCGAATACGTCATTCAACGTAGCGGCCAAAGGCGCGGCTGCAGCCAGACTCGCAAGCCGTGCACAGGCGGCAACAGGTGCCGATCGAGCAGGGAGCGCTTCTTGCTCTGTTGCCTTCCATGCCACCGCCCTCGCCCTCGCCCCCGCCGCAAGAGCCCACCATGTCCTCCGTCACCGGCCAGAAGATCTTTCGCATCCGCCGCGACTACAACGCGTGGGTCGCGAACGAAACGCTGGAGGACTACGCGCTGCGCTACACGCCGCGCAGCTTTCGCAAGTGGTCGGAGTTCCGCGTCGCCAACGCGGCCTTCGGCGCCACTTCGTTCCTTGCGCTGGAGGCCATCGGCGGCGCCATTGCGCTGAACTACGGCTTCTCGAATGCGCTCTGGGCCATCCTGGTGGTCGGGCTCATCACGTTCCTCACGGGCCTGCCCATCTCCTACTACGCGGCAAAACATGGCGTGGACATGGATCTGCTCACGCGCGGCGCGGGCTTCGGCTACCTGGGCTCCACGCTCACCTCGCTGATCTACGCGAGCTTTACCTTCATCTTCTTCGCGCTCGAGGCGGCCATCCTCGCGCTGGCGCTGCAGCTGTACCTAGACTGGCCATTGCCGCTGCTCTACCTGCTGTCGTCGATCGTGATCGTGCCGCTGGTGATGCGCGGCATCACGCTCATATCGGGCCTGCAGCTGTGGACGCAGCCGATCTGGATCGTGCTTTTCATCTGTCCATTCATTGCAGTGCTGGTGAAGAAGCCCGAGCTGTACGCCGACTTCACCGGCCTCGCGGGCCGCACCTCCGGAAGCAGCAGCTTCGATCCGTTGATGTTCGGCGCCGCCGCCACGGTGGCGTTCTCGCTGGTGGTGCAGATCGGCGAACAGGTCGACTACCTGCGCTTCCTGCCCGAGAAGACCGCCGCCAACCGCGGCCGATGGTGGGCTGCGGTGCTGGTCGCGGGGCCGGGCTGGATCGTGCCCGGCATGCTCAAGATGGTGGGCGGCGCCTTCCTGGCCTTTCTGGCGCTGCAGCACGAGATTCCGGGCAAGCACGCGATCGAGCCCACGCTGATGTACCTCACGGGCTTTTCATACGTGCTGCGCGATCCGGCCTGGGTGTTGGCAATCACCACCCTCTTCGTGGTGGTGTCGCAGATGAAGATCAACCTCACCAACGCCTATGCGGGCTCGCTGGCGTGGTCGAACTTCTTCGCGCGGCTCACGCACAGCCACCCCGGGCGCGTGGTGTGGCTGGTGTTCAACGTGGTCATCGCCATTTTGCTGATGACGCTGGGCGTGTTCGCGGCGCTCGAACACGTGCTGGGCTTCTACAGCAACATCGCCATTGCATGGGTCGGCGCGCTGGTGGCGGACCTGGTCATCAACAAGCCGCTGGGCTGGAGCCCGCGCACCATCGAGTTCAAGCGCGCGCACCTGTACGACATCAACCCGGTCGGCCTGGGTGCGATGCTGGTGGCGGCCGCGCTGGCCATGCTGGCCTACTCCGGCGTGCTGGGCCAATGGGCGCGGGCGTTCTCTCCGTTCATCGCGCTCGTTACCGCGCTGGTTGTGTCGCCGCTTCTGGCATGGCGCACGCGCGGGCGCTACTACCTGGCGCGCACCGACATCCAGCGCTGGACGCCTGGGCAGTTGGTCAAGTGCTCGGTATGCGACAACAGCTTCGAATCGGAAGACATGGCGCATTGCCCGGCCTACAGCGCAGCGATCTGCTCGCTGTGCTGCACGCTGGAGTCGCGCTGCCACGACCGCTGCAAGACAGACTCGCGCGCCGCCGAGCAGATGAGCGGCTGGCTCAAGGCGCTGCTGCCGCCCGCGCTTTCGGCGCGCCTCAATTTTCGCGTGGCGCACTACCTGATGGTGGCAGCCTCCCTCGTGGCGCTCCTGGCCACGGTGATGGGCGTGGTGTATGCGCAAGAGACCATCGTGGGTTCGGACCTGTTCGACCCGGCGCTTCGCAGCGCGTTTCTCAAGGTCTTCGCGCTGCTCTCTCTGGTGGCTGCCGTGGCGGCATGGTGGATCGTGCTTGGCAGCGAAAGCCGCCAGATGGCGCAAGAAGAATCCAACCGCCACAACCACCTGCTCACAGTGGAGATCGAGGCACATCAGCGCACCGACGCCGCGCTGCAGACCGCGAAGGAAGCCGCCGAGACCGCCAACCAGGCCAAGACCCGCTATGTGGCCGGCATGACGCACGAACTGCGCACGCCGCTCAACAGCATCCTCGGCTACTCGCAGATACTGCTCAAAGGCGAGGCCGCGGCGCCGCCGCGCGAGGCGGTGCAGACCATCCAGCGCAGCGGAGAGCACATGCTGGGCCTCATCGACGGGCTGCTCGACCTGGCGCGCATCGAGGCCGGCCGTTTGCAGCTGGAGCCCGCTCCGCTCGCGCTGCCCGCCTTTCTCGATGAGCTGGTGCACATGGTGCGGCCACAGGCCGAGAGCAAGGGCCTCGCCTTCGTTTACACCCACAGCGGGCGGTTACCGCCGTGGGTGCATGCGGACGCCAAGCGGCTGCGCCAGATCCTCATCAACCTGCTGGCCAATGCCGTGCGATTCACCGACAGCGGAACGGTCACGCTGCACGTGGATGCGCGCCGCGAGGTGCTTCGCTTCGACGTGGTCGACACCGGCATCGGCGTGGCGCCGCAGGACCATCAGCGCATCTTCCTTCCGTTCGAGCGCGGGGCAGCGGGCCGCCGGCGGGGCGAACCCGGCACGGGCCTCGGCCTCACCATCACAGGCCTTCTCACGTCGCTGATGGGCGGCGAGCTTCGGATGGCGGACACCTCGCCCGCCGGCAGCACATTCAGTGTGCGGGTGTACCTGCGCGCAGTGGCCGATCCGGGCCCGCAGGCGCAGGCCGGGGTGCTGCGCCGGGCGGTATCGGGCTACATAGGGGCGCGCCGCACGCTGCTGGTGGTCGACGACCAGCCGGTGCAGCGCCAGATGCTGGCCGGCATGCTCGCACCGCTGGGCTTCGAGGTGCGCGAGGCCGCGAGCGGCACCGAGTGCCTCGACAGCCTGCGCGAAAACCTGCCCTCCGCCATCTTGCTGGACCTCACCATGGACGACATGGACGGCTGGCAGACCGCGGCGCTGGTGCGCGCCTCGGGCTTCGACCGCATCCCGATCATCATCGTCTCGGCCAACATGTTCGAGAACCAGAGCGAGCTGCTGCGCGCGGCGGGCTGCCAGGCCTTCGTGGGCAAGCCGGTCATCGAGTCGCAGCTTATCGCCACGCTGGAGCGGCACCTCGGGCTCGAATGGCTGGCGTTGAACGACCCGATGCCCTCCGCGGTCGATGTCGCGCCGCGTCCGCAGCAGCTGGCGCTGTCCGAGGACGACCGCGCCGAACTGATGCGCCTGGCGCAGATGGGCCACGTACGCGGACTGCACCAGGTGCTCGACCGCCTGGCCGCCGCCTCGCCGCCGGCGGCGGTCACCTGCACGTGGCTGCGCGGCATGGTCAGCCGCTTCGATCTCGACAATCTCCGCAAGGCACTCGCAGAAGAAGAAGATGCAGACACTCTCGCCCCCCGATGAAATCGAGCGCCCCGTGGTGCTGGTGGTGGACGACGCCCCCAGCAGCCTGGGCATGCTGTGCGACACGCTCGAAGCCAGCGGCTACACCGTGCTGGTGGCCGCCGACGGCGAGGCCGCGCTGCAGCGCCTTGAACTGGTGGTGCCCGACGCCATCCTGCTCGACGGCATGATGCCGGGCCTTTCGGGCTTCGAGACCTGCAGGCGCATCAAGGCCGATGCGGCGCTCGCACACATTCCGGTGCTGTTCATGACCGGGCTCTCGGAAACCGCGCACGTGGTCGAGGGCTTCGCGTGCGGCGGCGTCGACTACGTGGTGAAGCCGATCCGCGCGCAAGAGGTGCTGGCACGGCTGCACACCCATACCCGCAATGCGCGCATCACACGCATGGCGCGAGACGCCGTCGATGTGGCGGGCATGGGCGTGGTGTTCGTCGACGCGCAGGGACGGATCGCGTGGCGTTCACCGCAAGCCGCGCTGTGGCTGCAAGCACTCGACGCGCCGTCGGCTGCGGGCCTGCTGCCCACGTCGCTCGAACCGGCGCTGGCGTCCGGCGCGGCCCTTGCGCTGGTCACGGCGGCGGGCACGCGGCTGTCGGTGCGCAACCTGGGTGCTGCCGCGCTCGGTGAAACCATGCTGCTCTTCGGCACCCAGCGCGATGACACCGGCGGCTCTTCTTCTGCCGCGCGCCTTGCCGATGCAGCGCTCACGCCGCGCGAGACCGAGGTGCTTTCGTGGCTTGCCAAGGGCAAGACCAACCGCGACATCGGCGAGATCCTCGGCACCAGCCCACGCACCGTGAACAAGCACCTCGAGCACATCTTCGAGAAACTCGGCGTTGAAACGCGCGCGGCCGCGGCGGCGCTGGCAAGCGGGCAATTGGCCTGAGCAAGAAAAGCCGGCAGGCGGCGCTACCGCCGTGGCCGGCCTTTGCGCGCCGTTGGCTACCTCTTGGTTGCCGGTGTCGCGGGCACCGCGGGCGTCGTCGTGGTGCTGCCCGACTTGGATGCCGGCACCGCCGGCGTGGCGGGCGTCGCTGACATCGTCGATGACGTGGACGAAGAAGACTGCGCCGACGGTGTTGCCGGCGTTGCGGGCGTGGCCGGTGTCGTGGGCGATGTGGCGGTGCCCGGTGTTGCGGGCGTTGCGGGAGTCGCAGGCGTCGCCGCATTGGCCGAGGCATTGGACCCGCTGGTCGCACCCGCGCCGTTGCCGTTCGCGCCCGCGGCCGCGCCTACGCCAGCACTGCCGCCCCCGCTGCCTCCACCGCCACCGGAACCTCCGCCACCACCCCCTCCCCCGCCGCCGCCCGCGGCCAGGGCAAGCGGTGCAACGGCGGCGCCCATGAGAAGCGCCACCAGGGCCGGTGCCATGCGTTGTTTCAGCTTCATCGAATTCTCCGTGCTGATGTTTCGATGGAACCCAAGCTAGGGGAGGCTCGGTGCCGGCCTTGTAGTCAAAAGCCCTCATGGGAGGCCGGTCGAGTCGCGCGGCGGCAATTGGCGCTATGCAAGAGATAGCGGCGAAGCCCTGCTGCCTCGAGCCATGGGGAGTTATGGTCGCATCGGCGGCGCGGCGTCACCTCTGGAAGCATGAAATGCGCACCGGGCCTTTTCTCGGTACTTACCCCAAAAATGATGAAGGCTGATTGACAGCCTCGCCGCCTACGATGGTCGCGAACCACTCAGGAGACACCATGAAGACCCAGTCTTTCCCATTGCATCGCCTGACCCGCCGCGCCGCCCTGCTGGCCGCCGCGGCCGTGCTTGCCGGATGCGGCAGCTTCGGCAGCCAGCCGGCTGCCCGCGGCGACATCCATGTGATGACCTCGGGCGGATTCACGGCGGCGTACAACGACCTGCGCCCGGGCTTCGAGCGACGCAGCGGCTATGCGGTCAAGACGGCTTATGGCGCCTCCATGGGCAACGCGGAGGATTCGATTCCCAGCCGCTTGTCGCGCAACGAACCGGCCGACGTGGTGATCCTCGCGCGGCCGGCGCTCGACGCTCTGGTGGCGCAAGGCAAGGTGGTGCCCGGAAGCCAAGTCGACCTGGTGCGGTCTTCCATCGGCTTTGCGGTGCGCAAGGGTGCGCCCAAGCCCGACATCTCAACGGTCGATGCGCTCAAGCGCACACTGCTGGCGGCACCTTCCATCGCTTATTCGGCCAGCGCCAGCGGCACGTATTACGAAACCGAGATGCTCAAGAAGATGGGCATCGAGGAGCAGGTCAAGCCCAAGAGCAAGCGCATCCTGAGCGAACGCGTGGGCACGGTGGTGGCCCGCGGCGATGCGGCGCTGGGACTGCAGCAGGTGAGCGAACTGCTGCCGATCGAAGGCATCGACTACATCGGCCCGCTGCCGGCGGAGGTGCAACGCGTGACGGTGTTCTCCGCCGGCATTGCCGCCGGCTCCCGGCAGCCTGAAGCGGCACGCCAGTTGATCCGCTATCTCAACTCGCCCGAAGCTGCACCGACCATCGCGAAAACGGGGCTGGAGCCGCTCGCGGCGCGTTGATGCGCTGAAGCGGCCGGTCAGTAAACTGGCGCCCATCCTCTTCTTTCGAATCGATGGACGCCATGACCCAGCCACAGCCGATTGCTCCCGCCCTCGTCTCCGCCTTCGCACCCAGCGGCACGCTGCGCGCGTCGATCAATCTCGGCAACCCGATCCTCGCGAACAAGGATGCGGCCACCGGCGAGCCGGCCGGGGTGTCCATCGATCTCGCGCGCGAGTTCGCGCGCCGGCTGGGCGTCGGCATCGAACTCGTGGTGTTCGAGAAGGCGGCCGCCTCGGTCGACGCGGTCAGGAACGAGAAGGCCGATGTCGGCTTCTTCGCCATCGACCCCGCACGCAGCGAGGGGCTTCGCTTCACTGCACCCTATGTGCTGATCGAAGGCAGCTACCTCGTGCGCGAAGCCTCTCAGTTCACGGACAACACGCAGGTCGACCGCGCGGGCCAGCGGATCTCGGTCGGCGCGGGCAGCGCCTACGACCTGTTCCTCACGCGAGAAATCACGCAGGCCGAGATCGTTCGGCTCCAGGGCGCGGCCGCGGCGCTGGCGGCGCTGCGTTCGGGCCACGTCGAAGTGGCCGCGGGCATCCGGCAGCTGCTCGAAGGCGAAGCGCAGCGCGAGCCGGGGGTGCGTGTGCTGCCCGGCCGCTTCATGGTGATCCAGCAGGCCATGGGCACACCGGCCAGCCGAGGCGCCGAGGCACAGGCACTGCTCGCGGCCTTCGTCGAGGAGATGAAGGCCAGCGGCTTCGTGGCCGATGCACTCGGTCGCCACGGCATCGAAGGCGCGATCGTCGCGCCCGCGGCCTAGGCGGCCCGCCGGACAGGCCGCAAGCTGCTCACAGCTTGTGGACTTCGACGGGTCCTTGCGAATAGAACAGGAAGTACCCGGTTGCGGTGCTGAAGTCGTTCTTCTTCCAGCCCGGCGGCACTTTGAACACGCCGAGCTGTCCGCTTGCCACGCCGACGAAGGCCGTATCCCCCGTGTCGGTGGTGATCCTGCGCCAGGCTTCGCGCGTTACGGGCTCCATCTGCATCTTGGGTTCGCTCCACTCGGCGGTGCGCACCTTGTCACGCATGATGTAGCGGCCGCCCTGCCGTTCGATCTTCACCAGCTCCTTCAAGGCGCCGTTTTTCTTGACGGCATACACGCCGACCAGTTGCGCCTCGGGACCCGCGCCCTGGCCGCAAGCGGCCAGGATCAGCAGCGCCGACGCGCCGGCCGCCAGGTAGTTGAATGCTTTTTTCATCGCGGTGTCCTTCAGCGCTTGTCGTTCTCGCGCAGCTTCAGGCTGCCTTGGTAGCGCAGTGCGTGCGGGTAGTCTTCCTTGCCGCCCGCGTCCTGCACCATGGCTTTCTGCTGGCTGGCCTCGGTCTTGGCCAGGAGCGGCGCCGGCAGGTTGACGATGTTCTTGATCTGGTCGTACTGCGCCTGCGTGATGCGGCCCACCGACAGCAGCCGGAATGCATCCCTTTCGATGTTGAGCAGCAGCGGCTTGTTGTCCGCAAAGTTCTGCGCCTTGGCCAAGAGGTCGCTCCACGACTGCGTGCTGTAGTTGCTCACGTAGTAGTCCTGCCCGGTCGGCCCGGCCAGCACCGCGGTGCAGCCCGGAAGATCGAGCTGCGCGGTGCTGCTTGCCATCACGAAGGTCTTGCGCTGCTCCATCGCGTCGCCGTAGGCCAGCGTCACGGGAATGGTCCACGACGATGCGGGATAGACGTTCTGGTTCGGAAACGGCTCCTGGCTGATCGACACATAGGTGCGGTCGCCCGCGCATTGCGCGTCCACCGTGAGCAGCGGCACCCCGGTCTGCCGGATGAAGCTGTCGCCGATGTCGGTCACCTTCTTGCCGCCGCTCGCCTTCTCGAGCGAGCTCCACAGCCGCGACGGCGTGACGTTGCCGAAGGCATAGTCCTTGAGGTAGATCTGCAGGCCCTTCTGCATGGCTTCTTCGCCGATGTAGTTCTGGATCATCTCCAGCACGTGGCTGCCCTTGTTGTAGACGAAGATCGAAGGGCTGATGAAGCCGAAGGAGCCCGCGTCGTTGAGGTTGCGCTGCACCGGCACCGCGGTGTTGCGCAGGTCCGCCACCACCACGGTGTGCTTGTCCAGCACGTAGTCGGAAAAGCTGTAGTACTCGGGGTGGAATTTGATCGTGGTGCGGCGGTCGAACCAGCGCGCGAACGATTCGTTCAGCCACACGTTGTCCCACCAGTCGAGCGTGACCAGGTCGCCGAACCACTGGTGCGCGATTTCATGCGTGACCACCGTGACCGAATACAGCGTGGGCGTGTCGCCCGGCTTGGTCAGCACGCGGTCGGCAAACTCGAAGATCGAGCCCCAGTTCTCCATGCCGCCGAAGCCGGTGTTGGGCTTGTTGTCGTAGCTGTCGTTGGCGGCCACGGTGTCGAACTTGTTGAACGGCAGCGGGATGCCGGTGTACTTGTAGTAATAGTCCATAGCCACCTTGGTCCACTCCATGGCGAACGTGGCCCATGTGGAGCGGCCCGGCGGCGTGAACCAGCGCAGCGGCATCTCGCTCCCATCGAGCGGGCTCTTGAAGGTGTCCGAGAGAATGTCGAACTTGCCGCCGCCAAAGAAGGTGAGATACATCGGCATCGAAGGCGTCTTCTCGAACGACACCTGCTGGTACCCGTCGGGCAGCTTGACCGCGGACTTCTGCGCAGCGTTCGACACGGTCTGCCAGTCGCCAGGCACCTCGGCCGATATCTCGAAGGTGTGGCGGAAGGCCGGCTCGTCCCAGCCCGGGAACCATTGCCGCGCATAGTTGGTTTCACCCTGCGTCACGATCGCATCGCTCGTCACGCCCTCGGGCGTGGAAAGTCCCACCTTGAAGACGCCGGTCGCGGCGGAGCAGAACGGGTTGCGCGCGAGCTCTTCGGGGGGGCAGTACTCCGCGTCGGAGAACTGGATCTTGCCGTCCCACTCCATGTGCAGCAGGTACTTGCCCTTGGCAATCTGGCCGTCGTTGCGCCGCAGCTGGACGAAGTCGCCGAGTGTCTGCGGGGTGGGTATCAGCGCAATCGCCTCGGAGGGATTCGACAGCTTGCGCAAGGTGGTGCGGCCGTTGGCAAACTTGAGGTTGTGCGCCGCGACGACGATCGCATCGACGGGCTTGAGCACCTCGATCTCCACGTCGCCGCGACCCGCGAAGGTCTTGAGTTCCGCATCGGGCCGGAACCAGAGCTTGTAGTTGATGGGCCAGACGGTGTCGGGCAGCTCCATCGGCCTTGCGGACCGGTCGACCTGCGCGACGGCCGTGTCCGGCGAAAGCGCGGGCCCGTCGTCGGGCGCCTTGGGCGGCGCCGAACCATCCGCCGTGAGTGTGGGCGGCTTCAATGCGGTGCCTCCCAGCGAAGCATCGCCTCCGCCGCCTCCTCCGCCGCAGGCCGCAAGGGTGGCAAGGGTCACGGCGGTAATGGCCAGATGATTGACTGCTGGCTTGACAAATTTCTTCATGATGATGAACGCCTCTTGGTAAAGACAGGCGCCGCCGCGCACGCGCCGACGGATAGCCGGCCATGCGCAAACGCGCGCGATGATGGAACGAACGACACATCGACGGGCAGCACCGCACCCTCCCGGCGAACAAGTCGTTTGCCAGGAAAGACACGAGCGATCCACGCGATTTTTTTCCGCCGGCGCGGCACAAGCGCGCCATGCCGGATCACGCCGCGCGAGATGCGGGCGGTCCCAGGATGCGGGGAGCGATGGGTTCCATTCCCGTCGATGCGCGAGGGCGATGGAATGCGGCGGTGCCTTGCTGCCTTGTCGGTTGGCTCAGCGCAGCGATCGCGCCGGCGCTACGGTCTCATGCACAGCGGTGGCGATCGGAATGCCGGTCGCGAAGGCGAGTTGTCTATTGGCTGTTGTGATTGGTGTCACCTGCGTTCTCCCTCCATGGAAGTGCGCACATTTTTAGCCGAGCACAGGCGGCAGCTCAACGCCGCGCGGAACTTTTCCCTCTCAAAATGTTCCCGCGCCATACGACGAATGGAGTCATCGAATCCATGCGCGCCATGCACTACGAAGATGGTTCTTTCTTCACGCCGGACCAGGCGCGCGGCGCGGCCGCGCGGAGCACATCAGGTGTGACCATGCAGCCACACCCGACGCGCCGACGACGCTTTCGACACGTGGTGCGGTGCTGACTGATCAGCTACGCGCCGTAGCGCGAAACCGTCAGACCTTCCATGTCGATCGCAGGGCGCTTGCCGTCGATCAGGTCGGCCATCACGCGGCCCGTGCCGGCCGCCATGGTCCAGCCGAGTGTGCCGTGGCCGGTGCAGAGCATCAGGTTGGGGATGCGGGTGGCGCCGATCACCGGCGTGCCGTCCGGCGTCATGGGGCGCAGGCCGGTCCAGAAGGACGCTTCGCGCACGTCGCCGCCTCTTGGAAAGAGATCGGTCACCACATGCTCGAGCGTGTCGCGCCGGCTCGCGTCCAGCCGCAGGTCGAAGCCCGAAAGCTGCGCGGTGCCGCCCACGCGGATGCGGTCGCCGAGCCGGGTGACGGCCACCTTGTAGGTCTCGTCCATCACGGTGGATTCAGGCGCGCCGCTGGCGTCCGATATGGGCACCGTGATCGAGAAGCCCTTGACCGGATACACCGGCAGGTCGATGCCCAGCGGCTTGACCAGGGCCGGCGAGTAGCTGCCCAGCGCCACCACGTAGCGGTCAGCCGTGAAGCGGCCCGCATCGGTCCGCACGGCGGTCACGCCGCCGGCGGCGTGCTCGATGGCCTCGATGCTCACGCCGAAGCGGAACTGTGCGCCGGCCGCTTCTGCCAGCCCGGCAAGCGCCTGCGTGAACTTGAAGCAATCGCCCGTCTCGTCGCCCGGCAGGCGCAGGCCTCCGACGAACTTGCCTTTCACCGCCGCGAGCGCGGGCTCGTACTGCACGCATCCTTCGCGGTCGAGCACCTGGTAGGGCACGCCGGAGGCCTCGAGCACTTCCACGTCCTTGGCGATGCCGTCGAGCTGCTTCTGCATCCGGAAGAGCTGCAACGTGCCGAGCGCGCGTTCGTCATAACGGATGCCCGTGTCCGCGCGCAGGGCCTTGAGGCAATCGCGGCTGTATTCGGCGAGCCGCACCATGCGGCCCTTGTTGAGTTCGTAGCGCGCCTGCGTGCAATTGCGCAGCATCGACAAGCCCCAGCGCCACATGGCGGGGTCGAGCATGGGCTTGATGACCAGCGGGCTGTGCCGCATGAGCATCCACTTGATAGCCTTGAGCGGCACACCGGGCCCCGCCCATGGCGCGGAATAACCGGGCGAGACTTCGCCCGCATTGCCGAAGCTGGTTTCGAGCGCAGGCGCCGGCTGGCGGTCGAGCACCGTCACATCGTGGCCCGCACGCGCCAGGTAGTAAGCCACCGAGGTGCCGATGACACCGCTGCCGAGAATCAGGACCTGCATGAGAACGACCCCTTGAACGCCACGTGCGGCAATGGCCCGAGAGGGTACAGGTTCCTGCGCGCTAAAGGCCGAGTGCGTCTTGCAATTGCCGTGCCGTCCAGCGCCTGGGCTCGCGCGGCCAGTCTTCGAGCAGCTCGGAGATTCGCGCATTGCGCGGCGCCTCCAGGTCGTGGTTGCGCGCGAGCCGCATCACCTCGCCGCTGAGCGCATCGATCTCCGTGCGCCGGCCCAGCGCAAGATCGTCCGCCATGCTGGAGCGCGCCTTGGCATCGATGCGCAGCATGCGCGCCGCGACGATGCGAAAGAGCCAGTCGGGCAGCCGCAGCACCGCTGAAAGCCGTTGCGCCGGCACCGCGGCCACCTGCGCCGGCGCTATGCCCGCCTGGCCGAGCACCGCCAGAGCCTCGTCGATCAGCGCGGCAAAGCAGCGCCGGTACCCGCGCTGCAACAGCTCGTCGCGCAGCGGCAGCCCGGAGAGCGCATTGACCGGGTTGTTGAGGTTGAGCAGCAGCTTGCCCCATTGCACCGGCAGCAGGTCGGCATGCAGGTCCAGCGGGATGCCCGCGCGTTCGAACACCGGCAGCCAAGGGCGCAGCGCGGCATCGTCCTGGGCGGCAAGCCGCCCGGCCGTGCCGCGGTGGAAGGCGCCCGGGCCGGTCTCGGCCACGTTGTACGGCACCATGCCGGGCAACAAGCTGAGCGTCGGCCCCGCCTGCGAGGCGGCGGCGCAATTGGAAATACCGTTCTGGAAGGAGACGACGGTGGTGCCCGCCGGCAGCGCAAAGGCCAGCTCGGCGGCCGCAGCGGCGGTGGCGCCGCTCTTCACGCACAGGAGCACCAGCGCCGGCGTGGCCCCCGTCGGCACCTGTTCGCTGAGCCGCAGGCTGGCGGGCGGCAGGCGATGCGCACCGCCTTCGAGGTCAGTCAGCGACAGGCCATGTTCCGCAAGGCTTTTCAGCACGCGCGGGCGGCCGACGAAGGTAACGGGAATACCCGCCGCAGCCAGGCTGCCGCCGATGAAGCAACCGATGGTGCCCGCCCCCATCACCAGTACTTCGCCGGGCGGGGGTCCGAGCACCTCGGTGCCGGCCATCAGGTGCGTTCCGCCACCCAGGCCTGCACCGATTGCAGCGCGGCCGGCACGCCCGCAGGGTCGGTGCCGCCGGCCATGGCCATGTCGGCCTTGCCGCCGCCCTTGCCGCCCACCTGCTGCGCGACGAAGTTGACCAGTTCCCCGGCCTTGACCTTGCCCACCGTGTCGCTGGTGACGCCCGCGGCGACCTGCACCTTGGCGCCATCGACCGCGGCCAGCACCACCACGGCCGTCTTCAGCTTGTCCTTGAGCTTGTCCATGGTGTCGCGCAGCGTCTTGGCGTCGGCGCCGTCGAGCTTGGCGGCCAGCACCTTGATGCCGTTGACGTCCACCGCCTGCGCCAGCAGCTCGTCGCCCTTGGACGACGCGAGCTTGCCCTTGAGCGAGCCCACTTCACGCTCCAGCGCCCTCACCTGCTCCAGCACCTGCGTGAGCCGGCCCTGCAACTCTGCAGTGGGCGACTTGAGCGTGGCGGCCACGCTCTGCACGGTCGATTCGAGGTCTTGCAGGTAGCTGAGCGCATTGGCACCCGTGACCGCTTCGATGCGGCGCACGCCGGCGGCCACGCCGCCTTCGCTCACGATCTTGAACAGGCCGATGTCGCCCGTGCGGCCCACGTGGGTTCCGCCGCAGAGTTCGCGGCTGGTGCCGATGTCGAGCACCCGCACGCTCTCGCCATATTTTTCGCCGAACAGCATCATGGCGCCGGTCTTCTGGGCCGATTCCATGTCCATCACGCGCGCATGCGTATCGGTGTTGGCAAGGATCTCGACGTTCACGCGCTTCTCGATCTCGAGGACCTGGTCGTGCGTGACCGGCGCGTTGTGCGCGAAGTCGAAGCGCGTCTTGTCGGCATCGACCAGCGAGCCCTTCTGCTGCACGTGCGTGCCCAGCACTTCGCGCAGGGCCTTGTGCATCAGGTGGGTGACCGAGTGGTTGCGCATGGTGGCGGCGCGGCGCTCGCCGTTGACTGCGGCCTTGACGGTGTCGCCCACCTTCAGCGTGCCTTGCGCCTGCGTGCCGCGGTGGCCGAACACGTCGGCCTTGATCTTCTGCGTGTCTTCCACGCCGAACTGCACGCCTTCGGCGATGAGCACGCCCTGGTCGCCCACCTGGCCGCCGCTCTCGGCATAGAACGGCGTGGTGTCGAGCACCACGATGCCGGGCTGGCCTTCTTTCAGCTCTTGCACGGCCGCGCCTTCGAAGTACAGCGCCACGACCTTGGCGCTTTCTTCCAGGTGCTCATAGCCAGTGAAGACGTTGCCCGCGCCGGCGTATTCGACGTTGCGGTCCATCTTGAACTTGCCCGCGGCACGGCCCGCGGCCTTCTGCTTTTCCATGGCGGCGTTGAAGCCCGCCTCGTCCACGCTCACGCCGCGCTCGCGGCAGACGTCGGCCGACAGGTCGAGCGGGAAGCCGTAGGTGTCGTGCAGCTTGAAGGCGACCTCGCCCGGCAGCGTCTTGGCACCGCCGGCCAGGGCCGCGTCGAGAATTTCCATGCCGTTGGCGAGCGTTTCGAAGAAGCGTTCTTCCTCGGCCTTCAGCGTTTCGACGATGCGCTTTTCATCGGCCACAAGCTTGGGGTATGCATCGCCCATGAGCTTCACGAGATCGGGCACCAGCTTGTGGAAGAACGGCTTTTTCTGGCCCAGCTTGTAGCCGTGGCGGATGGCGCGGCGCACGATGCGGCGCTGCACATAGCCGCGGCCTTCGTTCGACGGAATGACGCCGTCGGCCACCAGGAACGAGGTGGCGCGGATGTGGTCGGCAATCACGCGCAGCGAGTTGTTGCCCAGGTCCTTCTCGCCGGTCTCGCGCGAAGCGGCCTTGATGAGCGCGTCGAAGATGTCGATCTCGTAGTTGCTGTGCACGTGCTGCAAAATGGCCGCCAGGCGCTCCAGGCCCATGCCGGTGTCCACGCAGGGCGCTGGCAGCTTCTTGACCGAGCCGTCGGGCTGCATGTCGAACTGCATGAACACGTTGTTCCAGATCTCGATGTAGCGGTCGCCGTCTTCATCGGGGCTGCCGGGCGGGCCGCCGGGGATCTCGGGGCCGTGGTCATAGAAGATCTCGGAGCACGGGCCGCAGGGACCCGTGTCGGCCATCATCCAGAAGTTGTCGGACATGTAGCGGCCGCCCTTGTTGTCGCCGATACGCACCACGCGCTCGGGCGGCAGGCCGATTTCCTTGGTCCAGATGTCGTAGGCCTCGTCGTCCTCGATATAGACCGTGGCCCACAGTTTTTCAGCCGGCAGTTTGTACACCTCGGTCAGCAGCTCGAAGGCCCACTTGAGCGATTCGCGCTTGAAGTAGTCGCCGAAGCTCCAGTTGCCCAGCATCTCGAAGAAGGTGTGGTGGCGCGCGGTGTAGCCCACGTTCTCCAGGTCGTTGTGCTTGCCGCCGGCGCGCAGGCACGCCTGGACCGAGGCGGCGCGCACATACGGGCGCTTGTCCTCGCCCAGGAACACGTCCTTGAACTGCACCATGCCCGAGTTGGTGAACATGAGCGTGGGATCGTTGCCCGGCACCAGCGAGCTGGAAGCCACCACCGTGTGGCCCTTGGAAGCGAAGAAATCGAGAAAGGTCTTGCGAATGTCCGCGACCGTGAATGTGGGCTGGCTCATCTTGTGATTTCGTCTGCTGTCGAGGGCGGCCTGGCAATGGCGACCCTCTCGTCGAAACCACGGCGTCCAACCGACCTGACTGCTTGATTTGCTTGATTTGCTTGAACAAACGATTATAGGTTTTGGCCATGGGCCGCGCTCCGACCCAAGCGGCGCCAGCGCCCTGGGAACGCCAAAGCTAATATGGGCATTAGCGCGCAGAACCAAACGCGTCCGGCTTCGTCCTATTCATCTCATCCCGAACGTGAATCAAGGAGCATGCATGGCAGGTCATGAGGCGGCACACTGGAAGATCGAAGACCTGGACTTTTCGTGCATTGCGCGCTCACAGGTCCGCCAGGACGAAAACCTTTTCTACCTTGTTGCGTCCGCCTCTTTCATCGAAAGCGGCTCGGACCTGTATACCCAGAACCTGGTCGATTTTTTCCGCGGGGACGACGAAGTCACCGCCTGGCTCACCCAGCACTGGGAGGCCGAGGAGTTGCAGCACGGCAAGGCCTTGCGCGCCTACGTGACCCACGTCTGGCCGGAATTCGATTGGGAAACCGCCTACACCGGCTTCCTGGCCGAATATGCCACCTACTGCAAGGTAGAACTCCTCTCTCCGACGCGCGGCCTCGAGTTGGCTGCGCGCTGCGTGGTCGAGACCGGCACCGCCAGCTACTACCGCGCACTGGAACGCGCAACGGCCGAACCGGTGCTGCGCGATCTGGCGAGCCGCATTGCCGCGGACGAGGTCAGCCACTACAAGCACTTCTATCGCTTCTTCCGCCGGTACCGCCAGGAAGAGCGGCTGGGCCGTCTTCGCGTGCTGGGCACCATCGGCCGCCGCACGCTGGAGCTCAAGAGCGAGGATGCCGATTGCGCCGTCCGCCACGTGGTGCGCACCCGGTCTCCGGAGCGCGGCAACGATGCGGCTTATATCCAGAAGCTGAGCGCGCAAATCAACGGCACCGTGCGAACCAACCTGAGTCCGGCAACCACTCTCAAGATGCTGATGCGGCCACTCGGGCTTCCCGCCAGGATAGAGACGGTGATCCAGTACCCGATCAGGCAATTCATGGAACACGTGTTTTTGCGTTGAGGACGTTTTTCGGGCCCTCTAAACGGATCGCCCGGGGCAGACACGAAAAAAATAATAGGAATATGCGAAAAATTTCACATTTTCTGACTACTCAACATCTTCACGCGGAAGCCCGATAACGAGAAGCTGCGCCCTTCCCACCAATGTGAGCGTAGCCAATGGTCCGTCAGATCATCCACAACGCAACCGTCACGTTGCAGTTGTCCTTCTACTTGAGCATCAAGGAACGTGTTGCGGCGCTTCGGGCCGCCGGCATACCCGTGGACAGCATGGGTAACGCAACCTCGGGTTATCTTTTCGTGCGGACGACCGGGCGCGTCGGCAGGCGAAAGAACACCTATCGCTGGTTCGCCGCGGGCATCGGCGAGGAGTCCGCCGTCACGCGCCCGTCGCCGATTCCAGTGCGTGTTTCAGACGAGGAAGCCGCGGACACCACCGAGGGTAGCGGCGGCATCCATCTCTCCGGCATGGACGTGCCTGAGCAAGTGTCGACCACCGTCATGTACCTGAGGTTGTGGAAACAGCTGGAGCAACGCTCCCGGGAAGCAGCGACCACCCTGCACAAGAAGCAGATCGCCTATTTGCGCGATCTGGGTCCTCCACCCGACGCATTGGACAGCGAACTGACGAAGGAGGCGACCGCAGCGGCGAGCAGGTGCCTCAACGCAGCAAAGGACCAGCATCGGCTGCCGACTTTTCATGACGGCCGCTTCCAGGCCGGCGATTGCCCCGGGTTCTCGAAGTAAAATCCGCCGCTTGGGCAGAACCCGTCAGGCGTTGGACGGGTTGCAAATGCGGGTGTAGTTCAATGGTAGAACGGCAGCTTCCCAAGCTTCATACGAGGGTTCGATTCCCTTCACCCGCTCCAATCAGTCCGCCATGTCCCGTCACATGGCTTCAAAACTGAATTAGATCAACCACTTAGCGAGGTTGATCGGTCATATCCCGCCATGACCGAGCGTTGCACGCGGCGGTCAGCGGCTATAGCGAAGGCGCCAACAGGTCGAAGATCAAAGACGGCGTGTGGATCGAGGGCCGCGAGTATGTTCGCGCGCCCGACGGCCACGTTTTCATCGACCGCGAAGGGGTTCAACGCTGGCTGGTCAGGGGATCGTGATGAGCCCGACTGTAGACGTGCGCGGCGCGGCCGATTTGATGAAGGTGCACCCGAAGACAGTGCTCGACCTGATTGGCGCCGGAGCGCTGCCCGCTGGACGCGTCGGCGGTGCCTATGTGCTGCTTACCGGAGACGTGCTCGCCTACATCGAGCATGTCATCGTCCGAGACACCGCCGAAAGAACGGCGGTCCGTGGACGACGCGTGAGGATAGCTAGAGAGGGTACTACCAAGCGGTAGCACCCTCTCTGCTCCCGATCAGACGCGCGTCAGTTGCAATGCGCTGTCCGGGGTTTCGAACGAATTCTCATCGTTCTTGTTCAGATGGCGCCCGTCCATCAAATACTCTTTCAGCCCGGGGATTGGGGCATGGTGGCGCCCGTCGAGCGTGGTGATGTGCATGAAGTCCGTGTATTCGGTCACCATGCGGCGAACGCCACGTTGATCGACGACAGCGAACTGCGCTGTCATGCGGCTTTCTTTTCGGGTGCTCATTGGCCGAACCCTCGATTGCCATACAGCGCCTGCGCGAGCAGACTGTTCGTCGTGGGAAGCTCGGGCAAGCTCAGCAAGTTGTTGACGCCGGTCAGGTCCGGAATGGTCCGCAAGTAGGCCCCTCCGCTGAGCAGGCCGCCTTCAATGCGCTCGACGAGGACTTGCACCCCGCCTCTCCGAACATAGAACTGCGTACCTTGCCGCGTCGCGGCAATCGCGTCGTCCAAGGACAAGCGCCAAAGCACCGACGAGCCCGACACGGCGCCCACCTCGCGGATGCGGTCATGGATGTCTCGCCGATCTGGCTTAGTGATGTGGGTGATTTCGATCATGGTCATAGTGGCTTTCTGCCCGAAAGGGCGTGTAACAAGCCAGCTGAAAGCCCGAGATCGAATTAACATCAAGACTGTCAGGATCGATGCGAATCGTTCTCAGACCCCTCCCGAGCCGGCAACGGTAAGGGCGCGAAGCCAAGGCCTAGACTCCTTGGCTTTTGCGTTTCAGGGCACACTATATATGGGGTTAACCTTATCCACCTGCCACTAGATATGGTGTTTGAGTCGGTTTTGCGCCAAAACTGGGGTCTTTTGGGTAACACTGTGTAAACATCCAGTGCTCACTCACTCCGAAGCACCTATTTGCGCCGCATCGGAATTGGCTTATCGCGCCGGGTTCGGGAAAGAGAATCGAACCCGTGAGAACGGGGAACGCGACGGGGAACAAAGCGCGATCAAACAGGCGGAATCTAGGCTGCATGCGGCTTCCGCGCCACACTTAGCTTCCTTTCACCCGCTCCATAGCGCGCCGGGGGCGCGCCCTCGATCTGCCGCGCCGCCTTAGACCGGCTCTCCTCCGTCCGCATTCTCTGTATCTCGGCCGCACCATCTTCGGTGATGCGCAGGACGATCGCCCCGTGGGCATTTTTGTATTTACCCGAATCATCCAGCGCCGGTGCTATTTCGGCCTCGATCAGTCCTGTCGCCTTGAGAATCGACACGTGTCGAACATCTTCGGGAGTGACGACCTTCTTGGGCAATGAGACATACTGAAGACTCATCAGGAAGGACAGGGGCATTCGGCATCCCTCTTCATCGCGCGTTTTGTTGCGGCGATGTTCCTTTGCACCAAAGCGGTGAGAGAGTATTTACGTGCCGTGTCGGAGCGTCAGAGAAATGCCGGCCACCTTGTAGGATAATTCCGACTCGTCTTGCAAAAGCAACAAAGCCCTCGGACGAGGGCTTTTGATCGGTTTTCAGGGCCGGTCAGTTGCGTTCCGCCATCGGCGGAAGCTGCGCGGATCGCCGCTTACAGGCGGGCCGCCAAGCGAAAAGCCACGGGAAAAACTACTCGACAACCGCGGGCTGAAAGAACGGATTTGCTGGTTTTGACCCGGCTTTGACGCCTGCCGCAGCCGTTTCCGGATCAAGGCGCCTTGCCACGCACATCAATGACAGTGCGCTGCTGGGCGAAGATGGCCGGCGGCCGGAAAGCATATTGCCAAGGCGGTATTTCAATTTTGCGGATCCCACCACACCCGAGAGCGCCTCGGCGCCAATTTGATGGTTGTGCGGATAAACGCTGACCTCGAATCCGAGGGGCTCCAGCGTCGAGCGGAAAAATTCCTTCGTCACCCCGTCGCCCGGCTGATGATGAACTTCGGTTTTCAAACCCCAGGACTGCTGGCTGCCGGTTTTGTGAAAACCGTACTTTGCCAGGCGGTACACCCAAAGCCGCGCATTCCACATCAGCTTGGCAAAACCCTTGTAATCCCACGCGGTGAGTTGAGGGTCATGGTCGGTAATCAGGAGCCCCTGCGGTTTCACCAGCCGGGCGCCTTCGCGCAGCACCGCCGCCATGTCGTCGCAATGATGCAGCGACGCATTGATGGCGACGATGTCCGCCACGCTGGAGCGAAAAGGCGTATTGGCCGCGTCTGCCAGAACAGCCGTATAGCCCAGCTTGGCAGCTAGCTCCAGCGAGCCCGGCGCCACGTCGACGCCGACCAGCAGCTTCGGCTCTCCGCCCAGCGTCGCGAAGATGTTGCCAGGCCCGCAGCCCAGGTCGATGACCACCTTGCCGGTCCAGTCGCCCCCGGCGGCGAGCCAGCGGCTTCTGAAATAAGGGTCCCGATGGCAGAAGTCGAGATATTCCTGGGCCCATTGCGGATTGCCAAAATAGGTTGCATTGGCAATCATTGCTTCGGAGGCCCATTCGAGCTTCGAATGAAAATAGCTTCCGGAATGCTCGAGGGCGACATTGGGCAATAAGATATCACCTAACATTTCGTGTCCTTCAACAAAAATCCCAGACTATCAAGTCGAGTTGTTGCAAGAGAATCACACGAGCCAAAGAGCGCGCCTCCGACTTTTTAAAACTATTACAGCCGGCGGGTAGTTGATAACAAACTTACTACCGGCTCAATCCGTGGCTACATAGGCCATAGGTAGTACGTCACGGCGCCCCTATTCGGTGCGCTCTCTTCGAAAACGGCTGGATTCTCAATACTTGGCCGGGTTTATCGCTCCTGCTGGCGGCCGAATCCGCGTCTAACCATCCCCCGTCCTCCTACCAAATTCGGGCGATGAAAGACGCCCGCCGTGCGACACCGGGCTCATTCATTCCTGCCCTGCCTGCGCGTTCGAGACGGCAGGCGCTTTGTCATGGTTGCGGGCGCCTTGGAGGGGACGATTGTCTCCTTCAAGAGGGGGCGCATCGCTCATGCGGGAAGCAGGCGCAATTTCTACAGTGAGTTCCATGACGAAGCTTCTATGGAAAAGCGCCGCTGCGGCGATGGAAAACCAGGGCGCAATCCGGCTGCTCCGGGCACTCCATCCCCAACGCGCCGTATTGGCTACCCCATCCATGCGGCCAAAGGTAGTACGGTTATGTAACGAATGTTTCTGGATCGCAACTTGACGATTTTCGACCTACACCGGCTTGGGCAAAGACTCTAGGATTGCCCAGCGAAATATTAAACCATCGTACTACAACTAATTCTAATTTAATTAATCGCGAATTGCCGCCGATTTATTACTCCGTATTCCATTTTTCTTTTCCCATGAAACCCCCACCTGCTTTGCCGGTGCAATTCGCACCCCCCGATCTTTCATTGGATGACCTGTTTGCATCGCGCATCGATTCGGGAGCTTCGGGTGAGCGGGCCGGCAGCGTATTGGACCTCGAGGCGGAAGCGGCGCGGCGCTGGACCCAGTGGGTTGCTGCTGAGGCCCAATTGCCCGATACCCCGTTCGCGGCAGCCTGGCTGCTGCTGCAGGCCCGCTGGCTCGGCCTGCAACTGCCTGTTCTCCACGAGGCGGCAAGGATTGGAGCAGAGCCGGGCGTGCGCCGGACGGCGATTGCCGCGGCATTCGATCCCGCACAGCCGGCTGGAAGCTGGCTGGCCACGCTGGACGCGCAGCGCCGCACGGCCGCCGTGGATTCATCCGCCGCATCGCTGGCTCCCGTCTGGCTGAGCGGCGATGCCGATGCTTGCGATGCCCAGGCGCCCCTCCGGCTTTGGCTGTCCGGCGCGCCGGACGCGCCGCGCCTTCGTGCCGATGCGGCGACAAGTCTCCTCGGCCCGTCCACGGCGGCGCTGCTGCTCGCCGCAATTGCCGACACCGCCGCCGACCTGATGGAGCGGCCTACCGCGCCGCTTGCGGACATTCGCACCCTCTCCTCCGCCGATCGCGAGCAGCAGTTGGGCAATTGGAATTCGGCCCTGTCTCCGCTGGACCGCAGCCTCACCGTCGTGGAGATGTTCGCGCGCCAGGCCGCCGCCGCACCTGACGCGATTGCGCTCGCGGAAGGCGATGCACGGATGAGCTACGGCGAACTCGACCAGCGCTCCGGCCGGCTCGCGCACCGCCTCCAGCATCTGGGCGTGCGTGCGGGCGGCAGCGTGGGGCTGGTGCTCGAGCGGTCGATGGAGGCCGTGGTCGCGCAGCTCGGCGTGCTCAAGGCGGGCGCCGCCTACGTGCCCGTGCCGGCGGATTTTCCGGCCGAACGCATCGCCTTCATGCTGGACGAAGCAGACACGAGCCAGGTGATCACCACGTCCGCGCACCGGCATCTCGTGCCCGCATCCCGGTCCGTGCTGATGCTCGACGAAGCCGGCACGGCGGAGCTTGCGCCCTGGCACACACCCACCATCGACGGCGAATCGGTGGCCTATGTGATGTACACCTCGGGCTCGACGGGCACGCCCAAGGGCATCGAGATCTGCCACCGCGCAATCCTTCGCCTGGTGGTCGGCGTGGACTATGCGGAGCTGTCGCCGGGCCGCCCGGTGCTGCACGCCGCGCCGATCGGCTTCGACGCCGCCACGCTCGAAATCTGGGGCCCGCTGCTCAACGGCGGCTGCTGCGTGGTCCACGGCGAACGCGTGCCCACGGGCGCAGGCCTTGCCGCCACCATCGCTCGCCACCACGTGCACACCGCCTGGCTCACGGCCGGCTTGTTCAATGCGGTGATCGACGACGACCCGGTGCATCTCTCGGGCCTGCGGCATCTGATCACCGGCGGCGAAGCGCTTTCGGTACCGCATGTGCGGCGCGCGCTGACCGCGCTGCCGGAACTCACGCTCAGCAACGGCTATGGCCCGACCGAATGCACGACCTTCGCGGCCACCCACCGCATCCCGCACGCGCTGCCGGCCGACCTGCGCTCGGTGCCGCTCGGCCGTCCGATCAAGGACACCGTGCTTCGCGTGCTCAGCCCGTCGATGGCCCTCCTGCCGGCCGGCCTGATCGGCGAGCTGTGCATCGGCGGCCACGGGCTGGCCCGCGGCTATTTGCGGCAAATCAAGTTGACCGAAGAGCGCTTCGTGCCCGATCCGTTCGGCCAGGCGGGCGAGCGCCTCTACCGTACGGGCGACCTTGCACGCTGGCTGCCCGACGGGACGATCGAGTTCATCGGGCGCCGCGACGGCCAGGTCAAGATCCATGGCCATCGCATCGAGACCGGCGAGGTCGAGATGGCCATCCTCGCCCACCCGGCCGTCCAGGCCTGCGCCGTGGTTGCACGGCCACATGCCGACGGGCAGCTGCGGCTGGTGGCCTACCTGGTGGCGCGCTCGCAAAAGCTCTCATGGGACGCGCTGCGCACGCACCTGGCCGCGCGCCTGCCTGCCGCGCTGCTGCCCTCCGCCCAGGTGTGGCTCGACCAGTTGCCGGTCACGCCCAACGGCAAGCTCGACCGCAAGGCGCTGCCCGAGCCGCCGGCCGACCGCCCCGAACTCGCGCAGCCGTTCGAGGAGGCTCGCGACGCCACCGAACAGCGGGTGTGCGAAGCCTTTGCGCGCGCGCTGCATATCGGCAAGGTCGGGCGCAACGACAACTTCTTCGATCTGGGCGGCGATTCGCTGCGGGTGCTTCAGGTGCTGGCCGAACTGCAGCAGGGCAGCGCGCGGCCGCTGTCGACCACCCTCTTCTTCCGGCATCCGACGCCGAGTGCCATCGCGGCCGAACTGGTGGCAGCCGCCGGCAACGCCGAAGCGCCCGCGCCAACCACTGCGACGCCGCGCACATCGAATCCCGACAGCGCCGACCCGTCGGACGCGATCGCGCTGATCGCCACCGCCGGGCGCTTTCCGGGCGCGGCGGACGTCGAGCAGTTCTGGGACAACCTCGTTGCCGGCCGCGACACCATCAGCTTCTTCGACGACGAGACGCTTGACGCCGGCGTCAGCGAAGCCTTGCGCACCGACCCGGCCTACGTGCGGGCCCGCGGTGTCATCGAAGGGATCGAGAACTTCGACGCCGCTTTCTTCGGCATCGGCCCGAAGGAAGCCGCGCTGATGGACCCGCAGCAGCGCATCTTCCTGGAGATCTGCTGGGAATGCCTGGAGCGTGCGGGCTACGTGCCCGACGCCGCGCCGGGCCCCGTAGGCGTGTACGCCGGCATGTACAACGCGAGCTATTTCCAGCGCCACGTGAGCACCCGGCCCGACCTCGTCGAAGCCGTCGGCGAGTTCCAGGTGATGCTGGCCAACGAGAAGGACTACATCACCACGCGGGTGGCCAACCGGCTCAACCTGACGGGCCCCGCGGTCAGCGTGCACACGGCCTGCTCGACCTCGCTGGTGGCCGTGGCCCATGCCTTCCATGCACTGCGCACCGGACAGTGCTACATGGCGCTGGCGGGCGGCGCTTCCGTCACCTGCCCGCCCCGCAGCGGCTATCTCTACCAGGAGGGCTCGATGCTCTCGCCCGACGGCCGCACGCGCAGCTTCGACGCGCAGGCGCAGGGCACGGTGTTCAGCGACGGCGCGGCGGTGGTCCTCTTGAAGCGCCTGTCCGATGCGATGGCCGACGGCGACACCATCTATGCCGTACTGCGCAGCGCCTGCGTCAACAACGACGGCGGTAGCAAGGCGAGCTTCACGGCGCCCAGTGTGGACGGCCAGGCCGCGGTGATCCGCGCGGCACTGGCGGCCGCCAACGTGGACGCGCGCAGCATCTCTTACGTGGAGGCGCACGGCACCGCCACGCCGATGGGCGACCCGGTCGAAGTGGAGGCGCTGACCTGCGCCTACGCCGAGCACACCGACGCGCTGGGCTACTGCACGCTCGGCTCGCTCAAGAGCAACGTGGGCCACATGGTGACCGCCGCGGGTGCGGCCGGGCTCATCAAGACGGCGCTTTCGCTGCACCACGAAGTGATTCCGCCGACGGCGCACTTCAGCGCGCCCAACCCGGCCATTGACTTCGCGCGCACGCCGTTCTATGTGTCGCCCAGCCTGCAACCGTGGCCGCGCGCCCGCGAGCCTCGCCGTGCCGGCGTCAGCTCCTTCGGCGTCGGCGGAACCAATGCGCACGTCGTCGTCGAAGAGGCGCCCGCACGGCCCGCGTCGACCTGCGCCAAGGGCCCGCAGGTGCTGCCGCTGTCGGCCCGCTCGGAGGCGGCGCTGGCCGTGGCCACCGAACAGCTCGCGGCGCATCTCGAGACCACGCCGGGCGTGCCGCTGGCCGACGTCGCCTATACGCTGGGTGTCGGCCGCAAGGCGCACGCCTTCCGCCGCGCCGTAGTGGCCAGCGATGCGGCGGAAGCCGTGGCCGCACTGCGCGGCAGCGACGGTCCATGGCGCGTCAGCGGCCGCATCGACGCACGCGCTCCGCAACCGGTGCTGATGTTCCCGGGCCAGGGCGCCCAGTACGCCGGCATGGGCAAGAACCTCCATGCGAACGACCCGGTGTTCGCCGCGGCCTTCGACACCTGCATCAAGGCCTTCGGCAGCGCGGTGGACTTCGACCTGCGCGAACGCATGTTCGGCGGCGACGCGGACGCGCTGGTGCCGACGGCCGTCACGCAGCCCGCGATCTTCACTATCGAGTACGCGCTGGCACGCCGGCTGCTGTCGCTCGGCGCGCGGCCGCATGCGCTCATCGGCCACAGCGTGGGCGAGTTCGTTGCCGCCGTGCTGGCCGGTGTGATGCGGCTGGAAGACGCCGCCCGCCTTGTAGCCCGCCGCGGCGCGCTCATGCAGGCCCAGCCTGCGGGCGCGATGCTCTCGGTGCGCATGGCCGCGGCCGAGCTTGCCGCCAGGCTCGGCCCGGCGCTGTCACTCGCCGCGGACAACGGTCCCACGGCCTGCGTGGTTGCCGGCCCCTTCGACGCTATCGAGGCCCTGCAGGCGGAGCTGCAGAAGGACGACGTCGCCAGCCGGCCGCTGCAGACTTCGCACGCCTTCCACTCGTCCATGATGGACGCGGCGGTGGCGCCGTTCGAGGCGCTGGTCGCCGAAGTGGCGCTGCATGCGCCGGCGATTCCGATCTTTTCGACGCTCACCGGCCGCCTGCTGGAAGACGCCGAAGCCACCAGCGCGGCCTACTGGGCGCGCCACCTGCGGGGCACCGTTCAGTTTTCGCCTGCGGTGCGCTGCGCCATGGCGCACGCCGCCCGGCCGCTCTTCGTGGAAGTCGGCCCGCGCAACTCGCTCGCCACGCTGGTGCGCCAGCACGGCGCGGGCGAGGTGATGTCGCTTCTGCACGGCGAGCCCGCCGACGAAGCGCGCACGCTGCGGCTCGCCCTGGCCCGCCTCTGGACCTGCGGCGCCGACGTCGAGCTGTCGCGGCTCTCCGTTCGCGCCGGCGCACAGCGTGTGCGCCTGCCCACCTATCCCTTCGAGCGCAAGCGCTTCTGGGTCGACATCGCGGCCCCCGCAGCGAGCCGGGCCATTGCGCCGCTCGCCTCGCTACCCGTCGCGCCGGCTGCCGCCCAGCCAGCGCTTGCGACCTTCGTTCCACCTCTCATCTTGGAGCCGACCGTGACAGCTGCAGCGTCCCCGCCACTTCCTTCATCCGCGTCCACTCCAGCCGCCGAGCCCATGGGCGCGCGGCTGCGTTCCCTGTTCGAGGACATCTCAGGCATCGATATGGCTCAGGCGGACGGGCACGCCGCCTTCGGCGAACTCGGCCTGGATTCGCTCACGCTGACCCAGGTTGCCACGCAGATCAAGAAACGCTTCAAGGTCAACCTGAGCTTTCGCCAGCTCATGGAGAACTATCGCAACTTCGACACGCTCTCCGCTTTTCTGCAGGAGAGCCTGCCGCCCGAGGCCGTGGCTGCAACGCCCGCAGCGGGGGCCCCGGCCGTGCCCGCCGCCGTTCCCGCATCGATGCCGGCCGCCGTGCAAGCCGCCGTTGCCGTGCAGCCGGTCGCATACTTCTCTTCGATGAATGGAGCCGGCGCCGGCATGGCAGCCACGCCGCTCGCGCAACTGGTCGCGCAGCAGATGGAACTCATGCGGCACCAGCTTGCGCTGTTGTCGGGCATGGCATCGGACACGTTCCCCGCCACGGCCACCCCGGTGCTACAGCCGGTGCCGCTCAGCGCCGCTGCGGCGATGCCGGTCAGCGCCGCCGCGCCGGCGGCACAGAATCCCGCCGCCCAGCCCGCGGCCGCAGAAGCCGGCGCAACGCCCAAGGAGCCGGTTCGCTACGACGTCTCCAAGGCCTTCGGCGCCATCGCGCGCATCCACACCCAGCGCACCGCCGAGCCGAGCGGCCGGCAGAAGGCCCGGCTCGCCACCTTCATGCGGCGCTACGTGGAGCGCACCCGCAAGAGCAAGGAGTTCACCGAGGCCAACCGCCCGCACATGGCCGATCCGCGCGTGGTCAACGGCTTCCGCCCGCTGACGAAGGAGATCACCTACCAGATCGTCATCGAGCGCTCCAAGGGCTCCAGGCTCTGGGACCTGGACGGCAACGAATACGTCGATGCCCTCAACGGCTTCGGCATGAACATGTTCGGCTGGCAACCCGACTTCGTGCAGGAAGCGGTGAAGAAGCAGCTCGACGCCGGCTATGAGATCGGCCCGCAGCATCCGCTGGCCGCCGACGTGACGCGGCTGATCTGCGAACTCACGGGCAACGACCGCGCCGCCCTGTGCAACACCGGCTCCGAAGCGGTGATGGCCGCGCTTCGCATCGCGCGCACGGTCACCGGGCGCAGCACCGTGGTGGTGTTCACGGGCTCCTACCACGGCACCTTCGACGAAGTGCTGGTGCGCGCCGGCAAGGGCGGCAAGGGCCTCTCGGCCGCGCCGGGCGTGATGAGCGGCATGTTCGGCGACATCCGCGTGCTGGACTACGGCACGGCCGAGGCACTGGCCTTCATCCGCGAGAACGCCGACGACCTTGCCGCCGTGCTGGTGGAGCCGGTGCAGAGCCGCCGCCCCGACTTCCAGCCGCGCGAGTTCCTGCAGGAGGTGCGCGCCATCACCGAGAAAGAGGGTGCGGCACTCATCTTCGACGAGGTCATCACCGGCTTTCGCACCGCGCTGGGCGGCGCCCAGGAGCTGTTCGGCGTGCGCGCCGACCTCGCCACCTACGGCAAGGTGATCGGCGGCGGCTTTCCGGTCGGCGTGATCGCCGGCAAGCGGGCCTTCATGGATGCGCTCGACGGCGGCGCCTGGCAGTACGGCGACGATTCGATCCCCGGCGTCGGCGTGACCTATTTCGCCGGCACCTTCGTGCGGCATCCGCTCGCGCTGGCCGCGGCCAAGGCTTCGCTCGAACACCTGAAGGAAGCCGGCCCCGCACTGCAGGCAGGCCTCACGACCAGCACGGCCGAAATGGCCGGCGAGCTCACCGCATGGTGCGCCGAGGTGGGCGCGCCGATCGCCATCCGCCATTTCGCGTCGCTCTGGCGAGTGAGCTGGCTGGAAGACCACCCGTTGCAGGACCTGCTGTTCGCCATGATGCGCAGCCGCGGCGTCCACATCCTGGACAACTTTCCGTGCTTCCTCACGAGCGCGCACAGCGCCGAAGACATCGCAACCATCCGGCGCGTGTTCAAGGAGTCGGTGGCCGAGATGCAGGAGTCGGGCTTCCTGCCGCGCAGAGCCACCGTGATCACCGGCTTCGACTACCGCAAGTCCCATGAGGAAGACGGCTCCGTGCTCGCGCGCGACATCGACGGCCAGCCCTTCTGGTACGTGCCGGATGCCTCCAACCCCAACCAACTGATCAACGGAAAGGCCGCAGCATGAACGCCGTTCTTCGCCCTCCCGCCGCCAGCGGCTTCATCGAACGCGTGATCCCCACCACGGAATCGCAACGTGAAATCTGGCTTGGCGCCACGCTGAGCACCGAAGCCTCGCTGGCCTACAACGAATCGGTGCTGCTGCGCCTGCGCGGCCCGCTGGACGCGGACGCCATGGCACGTGCCGTGGACCGGCTGGTGGCCCGCCACCAGTCGCTGCGTGCCACCATCTCTCCGGACGGCACCTGCATGCTGGTCAGCCAGGCCGGCGAAGACGTGCTGCGGCACAAGGACCTCCGCAGCCTTGCGCCCGAAGCGCGCGCGGAAGCGCTGATGGCCGCGCACGACGAGGCGGTGCGCACGCCTTTCTCGCTGGAGCAAGGCCCTCTGTTCCGTGCCGTGCTGCTGCGGCTCGGCGACGCGGAGCATGAACTCGTGATGTCGGCCCATCACGTGGTCTGCGACGGCTGGTCGTGGATGGTCATCACCGAACAGCTCGGCCAGCTGTATGCCGACCAGGCGGGCAACAAGCAGCAGCTCCACGCCGCGCCCGCGTACGCCGACTTCGCCGCCATGGAAGCGGCCGACGCCGTGCATCCGGATATGCAGGCGCATGTGGACTATTGGCTCGAACGCTTCTCGGGCGGCGCGCTGCCGGTGCTCGAGCTGCCGCTGGATCATCCGCGTCCGGCCACACGCACCTTCACTTCGCGCCGGGCCGAACGCCTGCTCGACCGGCGCCTCGTGAATTCCTTGCGCACCGTGAGTGCAAAGGCCGGCGCCAGCCTGTTCGCGGGCCTGCTCAGCGGCTTCGTCGCCACGCTGCATCGGCTCACCGGGCAGGACGACATCGTGGTCGGGATCCCGGCCTCGGGCCAGCTCGCACGCGACATGCCCGGCCTCGTCGGCCACTGCGTGAACCTGCTGCCGCTGCGCCTCGGCGCCCATGCCCAGCTGCGCTTCGACGCCCTCATGAGCGAATGCAGCACGGCCGTGCTCGACGCCTTCGAACACCAGGCGCTCACCTACGGCGCGCTGCTGAGCAAGCTTTCCCTGCAGCGGGACCCTAGCCGGCTGCCGCTGGTGAGCGTGATGTTCAACGTCGACCCCGACGTGGCCGGCGGCGCGCAGACCTTTGCGGGCCTGGAGGTCGAACAGGACACCATTGCGCGCCAGTACGAGAACACCGAACTCTTCCTGAACCTGCGGCCGCTCGACGGCGGGCTCCAGATCGAAGCGCAATACAACACCGGCCTGTTCGACGAGGCCACGGTAGAGCGCTGGCTCGACATCTACGAATGCGTGCTGCGCTCCGGCGCCCGTGCGCCCGACGAAACCATCGGCCGCCTCGAAGTGCTGTCGCCCGAAGGCGCGCAGTCGCTGGTCGCACTGCAGCCGCCGCCCATTGCACTGCAGGGCGAGCCGCTGGCGCACGCCGGCTTCCTGGCGCGCATACCGCAGCAACCGGACCGGCCCGCGGTGCGCAACGGCGGCCAGATCTGCACCTACGCCGAGCTCGATGCCAGGTCCAACCGCCTTGCCCGGGCACTGCGTGCGCGCGGCGTGCGCCGCGGCGAGCGCGTGGGCCTGTGCCTGGAGCGCAGCATCGACATGGTCGTCTCGTTGCTGGCCGTGCTCAAGGCGGGTGCCGCCTACGTGCCGCTCGATCCGGCATTTCCGCGCGCCCGGCTCGACCACTACGCCACGGACGCCAAACTGAGCGTGCTGCTGACCTCCTCGGACGTGGTGGGCGCCCCGCGCGACTGGCGCGCGGACCCGGGCGAGCGCCTGTTCGAGATCGACAGCGACCAAACCTGGCTGCAGGAGTCCGCCGATCCCCTCCCGCCGAGCGAGGACGACGCACGTTCCGAAGACACGGCCTACGTGATCTACACCTCCGGCTCGACGGGCCGGCCCAAGGGCGTGTGCGCACCCCACGGCGCGGTAGCCAACCTGCTCCAGTGGATGCACAGGGTGTCGGGCCTGCATGCGGGCGACCGGATCGCCGCAGTCACGACGCTGTCGTTCGACATGGCGGTGCCGGACCTGCTGCTGCCGCTGGCCGCCGGGGCCGAAATTGTGATGGTGCAGCGCGAAACGGCCATGGACGGCAACCGCCTCTCCAAACTGCTCGAGAAAGAGCAGATCACCTTCCTGCAGGCCACGCCGGGCATGTGGCAAGTGCTGCTCGACGCCCAATGGCCGGGGGCGCCGGGCCTCAGGGGCTGGACCGGCGGCGAGTCGCTGCGGCCCAGCCTCGCGCTCGCGCTGTGCGAACGCATCGCGGAACTCTGGAACGGATACGGACCCACGGAAACAACGGTGTATTCCACCGCCTGGCGCGTCGACCCCCACGCGGTGGTGTCGCGCGGCGTGTCCATCGGCCATCCGCTCGACAACACGGAAATCTGGATCCTCGACGCCGACCTGCAGCCCTGCCCCATCGGCGTGCCGGGTGAAATCTGCATCGCCGGCGACGGCCTCGCGTTGGGCTACCTGGACCGCCCCGAACTCACCGCCGAGCGCTTTGTCACGGCCCGCATCTTCGGCACCGCGAAGAAGGTGTACCGCAGCGGCGATCGCGGACGCTGGCGCAACGACGGGCTGATCGAACATCTCGGCCGCCTCGACTTCCAGGTCAAGGTGCGCGGCTACCGCATCGAGCCGGGCGAGATCGAGGCCCGCTGCTGCGAGGTCGCGGGCGTCTCGCGCAGCGTGGTGGTGGCACGCGAAGACCATCCCGGCGACGTGCGGCTGGTGGCCTACCTTGCGCTGACTCCGGGCGCCAGTTTCGACCTCGACACGCTGATGGCGCATCTGCGCGAGCACCTGCCGGCCTTCATGCTGCCGCAGCACGTGGTCACGCTCAAGGAGCTGCCCACCCTGCCCAACGGCAAGGTCGACCGCGTCTCGCTACCGCCGCCGCAAGCGGCTTCGCGCGACGACGTGAAGCGCGGCGCGGCCCCGCGCAACGAGCGCGAAAGCAAGGTGCTCGCGGCCATGGAAAAGGTGCTGAGCCTGCCGGGCCTGGACATGCGCGACGACTTCTTCATGATGGGCGGCCACTCGCTGCTGGCCGCGCGGCTGACCACGATGCTCGGCCGCGAGTTCCAGATCACGCTGCCGCTGCGCGCACTTTTCGAGGCCCCCACGGCCGAGCGTCTGGCAGCCGTCATCGAAGGGCTGCAGGGCGCGGGTGTCCGCGCACAGGCACCGCTACCCTGCAACTTCGACCGCAAGACCGCGCCGCTGACGCCGTCGCAGGAGCGCATCCGCTTCATGGAAGAGCTGCATCCAGGCCGCTCCGTCTACAACGCGCCCTCGGTCCGCCGGCTGATCGGCGACTTCGACCCGGTGCTCTTTGAGGCCACGGTGCGGGAGATCATTCGCCGCCAGCCTTCGCTGCGCACGAGCATGGGCACCGATCCGGCCACGGGCGAGCCCATCCAGGTCATTGCCGAGCAGGTGGATTTCTCGCTGCCTGTGATCGACCTGCGCAGCCTGCCCGCGGACCAGCGCGAAGCCGAGCTCGCCGACCGCATCCAGGAGTTGGCCGACGAACCGTTCGACATCCATCGCGCGCCGATGGCGCACATGGCGCTGTACCAGCTGGCCGAGAAGGACCACGCCTTCATCTTCGTGCCGCATCACCTGGTGTGGGACGGCTGGTCCTTCGACCTGCTGCAGCGCGAGCTTTCAGCCATCTACGAGGCCGCCGAACGCGGACGCCCGCATGACCTGCCGCCCATTGCCACCACGCACGGGGACTATGCCGAGTGGCTTGCCAAATGGATGGAAGAGCCGGCTTGCCAGGAGCAGTTGGAGTTCTGGCGCAAGCGCTTTTCCAGCGCTCCCCTGCCGCGCCTGCCGAACACCGACATGCCGCGCCGCGCGGGCAAGAGCGGCCAGGGCGGCGCGCACTGGATCCATATTTCCGCCGCCGTCACGCAGCAGCTGCGCGACCTGGCCCGCGGCATGGACGTGACGCTCAGCATGCTGACCTTCGGGGTCTATGCGCTCACCATGAGCCAGATCATCGGGTCCAGGTCGATCGTCATCGCCAATCCGATCCGCGGCCGCTTGCAGGCGGAAACCGAAGACGTGATGGGCTGCTTCAACAACGTGCTGCCTGTCTCGCTCGAGGTCGACTTCAACCTCTCGCTGCCGGCCTTCATGCGCTACGTGAAGCAGGAAATGCTCACGATGATGAACTTCCAGCAGGTTCCGTTTGAACGCCTCATGGCGCAGTCGGGCCTGGAAAGCCACATCCGCGCGGTCGGCCCCTACCAGGCGATGTTCTCGTTCCAGGATGCGCGAGAGCGTCCGCGTGCGATCGGGAGCCTGCAGAACCAGCAGATGCACGTGATGCAGCGCGGCGCGACGGACGACATCGGCGTCTGGCTGATCGACAAGCCCTTCGGACTTGAAGGCGCGCTGATCTACAACGCCGACATCTACCTGCGCGAGACCGGGGCGCAGTTGCGCGACCGCTACCTCGAGGTGCTGCACCGGGTGCTCGAACACTCCCAGTCGACCCTGCAGGAGCTTGCCAGCACCGAGGGTTCTTCCACCGCCGCCTACCTGCGCAAGCTTGCCGCCATCGATCCGATCAAGACGCTGGCGCCGGGCAACGGCGCGGCCGGGAGCCAGAAGAAGGGCGAGGACTCCCTGCTGAACCCGGAGCACGCCAAGCTCGCGCAGATCTGGGCCTCGGTCATCGGGATCGACGTCAACGAGATCCGCTCCACCGACAACTTCTTCGACCTGGGCGGGGACTCGCTCCTGGTGCTGCGGGCCATCCAGCAGACCGAGCGGACGCTCGGCTACCGCGTGAACTCGCGCCGCTACTTGTTCGAGAACCTCGGCCAGATCGCGCTGTCGGGCCACGAGGCGGTGGATGGCGAACCGTCCGAGCTCGGCAAGTTGTCGCTCGGCAACCTGAAGGGCGCGGCGCGCGGCGAAGGCCTGCTGAGCCGCACCCTGGGCAACTGGCTGCGCAAGGAGTGATCCGCCATGGGACACGCGGCTTTCTTCACCCTGTCTTCCGTCGAGGCGCCGGTGTGCCGGTACCTCGACCTGGACGACGGCGCCGGCCCCGAGGCGGAGCTCCTGCTTTCCAGCGATGAGCGCGAGCGTGCGGCACGGCTGCAGTTCGATGCCGACCGCCGCCACTACATTTCCGCACATGCCGCGCTGCGGCGGGCCCTGGCCGAGCAGACCGGCGTGCCTGCCGATGCGCTGCGCTTCAACCACAGCGCATTCGGCAAGCCTTCTCTGTCGGGCTGGCCGCGCGTGCGGTTCTCGCTCAGCCACAGCCGCGCGCTGGGCCTGATCGCCATCGGCGGACGCGGTCCGCTGGGGGTCGACGTGGAGCAGCTGCGCGAGGTGCCCGATGCGCTCGAACTCGCGGGGCAGCATTTCACCCGCACGGAAAGCGAAGCACTTGCGGCCCTGCCGGCCGTGGAGCGGCACCGCGCCTTCCTGACCTGCTGGACGCGCAAGGAAGCCTGCCTCAAGGCGATCGGCCTCGGGCTGATCGTGCCGGCGGAATGCTTCGAAGTCGGCCTGGAGTCCGATTGCCGCAGCGTCGAGGTGCCGGTCGCGGGCCGGATCCTCTGGATCGCCTTGCAGCCCGCGCCCGCGCGTTCGGACAGTGTTGGCGCGCTCGCGGAATGGCGCCAGACGCACGTTCATGCCAGCCCCGAGCGGCATGCGATGGAGATGTGCCTGTGACCGCGCATCCTTTCATGTTCGGTCCGGCCTCGCGCCAGATCTTCGGCATCTTCCATGCCGCGGAGGATGCGCAGCCCGGCGACACCGCGGTGCTCGTCTGCCCGCCCTTCGGCCAGGAAGGCCTGCGAACCCACCGCCTGTTCAAGGTGCTGGCCGAACGCCTCTCGCGGGCCGGCGTAGCCACCCTGCGCTTCGACTTCCACGGCTCGGGCGATTCGCCCGGCGAGGAAATCGAGGGCGAGCTCGACGGCTGGCGGCGCGACCTGTGCTGCGCGCACGAAGAGCTGCGCCGGCGGATGCCGGCAAGCCGCATCGTCTGGGTCGGTGCGCGGCTCGGCGCAACGCTGGCCGTGCTGGCCGCACGCAACGGGCGCTGCGATCCGGCGCGGCTGGTGCTGTGGGAGCCGGTGATCGACGGTCGGCGTTATGCGCACTCGCTGCGCGAACAGCATGTGGCGGCCATCGACACGACCTACTGCATTCCCGATCTCGCCTGGCGCCGCAGCCTGGCGCGCGATCCGCATGCGCTGCCGGAGGAAGTCCTCGGCACCCTGCTCTCCCCCAGGCTGCGCATGCAGCTCGGTGCGCTGGTGCCGGAGTCGCTGCCGCTCACGGCGCTGCACGACACGCTGGTGCTGACGCCGCCGGGCGACGACCACACAGCGCACTGGGCGGCCGACCAGCAGTCTCGCCACATGCCGGTGCGGCTCGCGTATTTCCAGCATCGGCTGGACTGGACGTCGGACCCCTATCCCAACAGCGCCATGGTTCCGGCCGGCGCGCTCAATCGCCTGCAGGGTGCTCTCTATGAATGACATGACGCAAAGCCCGGTGAGGTTCGGCGCCGGAAACGCGCTGATGGGCATGATCACCGCGCCCACGCACCAGGTGCCCGCCACCGCCGCATGCCTGATGTTCAACATGGGCGCCAACCACCGCGTGGGACCGCGCCGCATCAACGTCAAGCTGGCGCACATGCTCGCTGCGCGAGGCATGAGCAGCCTGCGCTTCGACCTGGGCGGCGTGGGCGACAGCGAGACCTTCGACATGGCGAGCGACCTGCAGACCCGCTCGGTGCATGACCTGCAGGCCGCCATGGACCTGGTCGAAAACATGCTGGGCATCCGGCAGTTCGTGATCGTGGGCATGTGTTCGGGCGTGGAGCATGCAATGTCGGCCGCCGCCGCGGATTCCCGCGTCGTGGCGCTCTCGCTGTTCGACGGCTTCGCCTTTCCGGAGCGGCGCGCCCGCTGGGAGCGCACGCTGCGGCGCGCCCTTGCTGCACCCGCGCATCCGTCGTTCCCGGGCAAGACCAAGCGCTGGCTCGTGCGGCGCCTGACGGGCAATGCGGCGGCCAAGGCGCTGCCGGGCTTCCTGACGGAAAAGCAGCCGCCGGAAGTCAGGGCCGCATGGTTCGGGGAAACCCTGAACCGGCTGGCCGAGCGCGAAGTGGCGCTGCAGCTGCTGTATTCGGGCTCGCTGCATGTTTGCGACCGCGATCGCGACCAGCTCGGCGCCCTCAGGCACGAGCCCTTCGCCAAGGCCGCGCAATACAAGTTCATGCGCAACGTCGACCACACGTTCTGCACGGCGGAAGGGCAGCAGCTCTACATGCAGACCGTGGGCGACTGGGCCATCGAATGCGCGCGCAGCACTGCCGCGGAGCGCCGCAATCCGAGCCCGAGCCAGGCGGCCTGCCCGAGTCCCGCGCCCGCAGTCGCCGACCGGCCGCTGCGCGGCGCCTACGCACCCCAGTGAAACCGTTTTTCCCCAAGAGCAAAGGACACACCATGGCACACCTTGAACAAGCCGGTTCCTTGCGCGTCGCACGCGTACCGTCGGATTCCTCGCCGCCTCTCGCCCGCGTCCGCATGCGAGGCCGCTTGGGACTGGCGGCCGTGCTGCTGCCACTGTGCCTGTCCGGCTGCGGGATTCCGGGCTTCAGCAATCCCGACAGCGGCAACTGGAGCGGTTCCAGCTCCGAGGCGAGCGGCCGGCCGAAGATCGTGGCCATCACGCCCGAGCTGATCCGCACCATGACGGCGCAGAACCCGCAGGCCTTGCCGGGCGAGATCCGGCAGCTCTTCGGCAAGGCGCCGGCCTATACCATCGGCCCGGGCGACGTGGTGAACATCGTCGTCTACCGGCATCCGGAGCTGATGCCCAACGCCGGTGCCGTCATCTCGCAGCAGGCTGATCCGACCGGCGTGAACGTGACCCCGGGCTTCATCGTCGATGGACAGGGTGAGATCAGCTTTCCCTACATCGGCCGCACGAAGGTCGAGGGCCTGACGGAAAGCGCCGCCTCCGACCTCATCTCGCGCCGGATCGCGCCGTTCGTGAAAGACCCGCTGGTCAGCGTGAGGGTCCAGTCGTTCCGCAGCCGCCGCGTGTACGTGGAAGGCGAAGTGCGCACACCGGGCCTGCAGATCTTCACCGACGTGCCGATGACGCTGGCCGAGGCGCTCAACCGCTCAGGCAGCATCAACGCGAGCGGAGACCGTTCACGCGTGAGCCTCACGCGCGGCGAACGCACCTACATGCTCGACCTGCCGATGCTGCAGCGCTTCGGTTTCGACGCGACCCGCATCCCGATGCAGAACGGCGACATCGTGAACGTGGGCACGCGTGAAGACACCCGCGTCTACGTGATGGGCGAGATCCGCAATCCATCGGCCCTGCTGATGCGCAACGGCCGTCTCACCCTGAACGAGGCGCTGGGCGATGCCGGAGGGCCGGAGCTGAATACCTCGCAGCCGGGCCAGATCTACGTCATCCGCAATTCGCGCAGCGACGTGCCGGAGGTGTTCCACCTGGACGCCAAGAACCCGGTGGCACTGGCGCTGGCCGACCGGTTCGAGCTGCAGCCGCGCGACGTCGTCTACATCGATCCCGTGCCGCTGGTGCGATGGAACCGGGTCATCAGCCTGATCCTTCCCGCCGCGCAGGTCGTGAACCTCGGAGGCACCGCCAACCGTCGTTGAGCGAGCCCCCACGCCATCCACTTCGCCCCTCATCCGTCCAGGCAACCCACAAAAGGTGATCCCTATGAATGCGCACTGGCAACCCCTGCTTCCCGCCCCTTCCGAACCGGTGGCCGCCGCCGACCCTCCTCCGTCCAGGTTCAGGGAACATATGGACCTGTTGCACGACAACCGGTGGACCATTGCGAAGATCACCGCAGTCGCACTGCTGATCGGCGCGGCCTACGCGATGTTCGGACCGCGCGTGTACGAAGCCAACGTGCTGATCCAGGTCGAGGACCCCGAGCGTTCCGGCGGCACGCTGGTCGGCGATTCGGCGAGCAGCGCGCTGAACGCCAAGACGCCGACCGCGGGCGAGGCCGAGATCCTGAAATCGCGCCTGGTGCTCGAACAGGCGATCGAAGACACCAAGCTGTATATCGAGGCGCAGCCGCATTACATCCCGGTGGTGGGAGCCTGGCTGGCGCGCCGCGCCAAAACGCTCTCCGAGCCGGGCTTCGCCGGCCTGTCGGGCTACGTCAGCGGGAACGAGCAGATCGTGGTGGCGCAGATGGACGTGCCGGCCGAATTCGAGGGCACGCGCTTCCTGCTGACCGCGAAGAGCGACGGCGCGTACACGCTCACCCATCCCAAGCTCGATGCAGCGCTGGAGGGCAGCGTGGGCAAGCCGCTCGATGCAAACACGCCGCTCGGGCCGATCCATCTGCTGGTGGGTTCCATCTCCGGCCTGCCGGGTGCTGCCTTCGAGTTGGTGCGCCAGTCCAAGCAGCTCACCCTGCTCGAACTGCAGAAAGACCTTCGCGTGATCGAAAAAGGCAAGCAGTCGTCGATCATGGACGTGAGCTGGCGCGACGGCGACCGGATGCAGCTGGCGAACCTGCTCAATGAAGTGGCGCGGCTCTATGTGCGCGTAAACATCGACCAGAAGACGGCGCAGGCGCAACGCGCACTCAACTTCCTCGGCAGCGAACTACCCAAGCTCAAGACGCAGCTGGAACAGTCCGAAGAGGTCTACAACCAGTACCGCAACCAGAACGGCACGATCAGCCTCGACGACGAGGCGCGCAACGCGCTGACTCAGAACGTCGAGCTGCAGACGAAGCTCTTCGATGCCACGCAGAAGCGACTCGAGCTGACCGAGCGCTTCACGGCCAGGGACCCGAGCGTGCAGACGATCGATGCACAGATCGCCTCGCTCAAGAAGGCCCTCGGATCGGTGGAACAGCGCATCCGCCGCATGCCGCAGCTGCAGCAGAACTCGCTGCGCATGCAGCGGGACATCAAGGTGAACACCGACCTCTACGTCTCGCTCCTGAACAGCTCGCTGCAGATGCGTCTCGCCAAGGAAGGAAAGATCGGCAACGTGCGCGTGCTCGACCAGGCGGTGGTGCCCGAAAAGCCGATCCGGCCGAAGGCAGCGATCACGATGGCGCTGGCACTCCTGGCGGGCCTTTTTGCGGGGGCGGCCACCGCGTTCATGCGCAGGTCGTGGCGCAACACCATCGCCAGCCCCGCCGAGATCGAGGCCTATACCGGACTTGCCGTCTACAGCACGGTTCCGCTGAGCCCGCAGCAGCGCCTGCTCGATCGCGCCGTGCACAAGGGCACGCCCGGCGTGCATGTGCTGGCGGCACTCCATCCGGACGACCCCGCGCTGGAGGGACTGCGGCGCCTTCGCACCGCGCTGAAGTTCGCGATACCCGGCGCGCCGAACAACCGGATCATGATCTCCAGCGCCACGCCCGGCGCCGGCAAGACCTTCATATCGACGAACCTCGCGGCCGTGCTGGCCTCCGGCGGCCGGCGCGTGCTGCTCATCGACGCCGACTTGCGGCGCAGCAGCCTCGCGCCGCACTTCGGTCTCAAGCGCCGCGGCGGGCTCTCGGAACTGGTCCAGGGCACGATCGAGGTCGACAACGCCATCCACAAGAGCGTGCTGCCGAACCTGGACGTGATCACCACGGGTTCGCTGCCCGCCGACCCGACGGGTCTGCTCACGAGCGACGCCTTCGCGCGGATGCTCGAGAAGCTTTCAGAGCGCTATGACACGGTGATCGTCGACACGCCGCCCACGCTGCTTGCGTCGGAAACGGCCGAGATGGCGACCTGCATGGGCACGCTGCTGATGGTGGCGCGCGCCGGCGACAACGAACTGGGCGACCTCTCCGAAAGCTCGAAGCTGCTGCGCCATGCGGGCGCGCAGTTCCAGGGCGTGGTGTTGAACGCACTGGACACCCGCCAGCGCTACTACGGCAGCTTGGCCTACCGCTTCGGCGGCTACCGGCTGCGGATGCACGACTACCCGGGCGCGCCGGCCGAGCTCCCCGCACCGGCGAAGGCTGGAGCGGCGCCATGAACACGATGCGATCGAATGCCCATGTCCAGCAGCCGCTGCGCGGAAATTCGCGGCTGCTGATGGGCACCAAACGGTTGGCCGACATCGTGATGGCGAGCGCGTTCTTCCTGTTCTTTGGATGGGCCTACGCGCTGATATGGATCGGCGTGCTGCTGACCTCCGGCGGCCCCGCCATCTACAAGCAGCCGCGCTACGGCCGCGGCGGCAAGGTCTTCAGCTTCTACAAGTTCCGCTCGATGGTGCCCGACGCCGACATGGTGCTGGAGCGCTACCTGCGCGAGAACGAGGCGGCGCGGCGCCAGTGGGAGATGTACCAGAAGCTGGACCAGGACCCGCGCATCACGCGTTTCGGCGCATTCCTGCGCAAGTACAGCCTGGACGAGCTGCCGCAGTTCTGGAACGTGCTCAAGGGCGACATGAGCATGGTCGGGCCGCGCCCCTGCATGTTCGCCCAGAAGGAGCTCTACGGCGTGTACTGGGACCACTACTGCGCCGTGCGGCCCGGCATCACGGGCCTGTGGCAGATCAGCGGACGCAACGAGGTGAGCTACCGCCGCCGCGCGGCCATGGATGCGGACTACGTCGCGACGCTGTCGATCCACCAGGACATCGCCATCCTGCTGAAGACCTTCGCCGTGGTGGCCGGCGGACGCGGCTCGAGCTAGGCCAGGCCTTCGCGGTTCGCATCTCCCCTTTTTCCCCGGAATTTCCGGCAACTCAACCCTCAACTGAAAGAACATATGCGTATCTACGTTGCAGGTCATCGCGGCATGGTGGGCCAGTCGCTGATGAAGCGTTTGCGGGGCCTCGGGCACGAGGTCGTCACACGCAGCCACGAGGAACTCGATCTTCTCGACCAGGAGGCGGTCCGCCGGTTCTTCGCCACCGAGCACATCGACCAGGTCTACCTGGCGGCAGCCAAGGTCGGCGGCATCCACGCCAACATGACCTACCCCGCGGAGTTCATCTACCAGAACCTCCTGATCGCCGCCAACGTCACGCACCAGGCGTTCGTCGCGGGCGTGAAGCGGCTGCTGTTCCTCGGCTCCAGCTGCATCTATCCCCGCCTGGCCGAGCAGCCCATCCACGAGCAGGAGTTGCTCGCCGGCAAACTCGAACCGACGAACGAACCCTATGCCATCGCCAAGATCGCGGGCATCAAGCTGTGCGAAAGCTACAACCGGCAGTACGGCGCCTCGCACGGCATCGACTATCGCAGCGTGATGCCGTGCAACCTGTACGGCCCCGGCGACAACTACCACATCGAGAACAGCCACGTGGTGCCGGCGCTGATCCGCCGCTTCCACGCCGCCAAGATGGACGATGCACCCGAGGTGCTGATCTGGGGCACCGGCCGCGCGAGGCGCGAGTTCCTCTACGTCGACGACATGACCGACGGCTGCCTGCTGGTAATGGGGCTGTCGCGCGCCGACTACGAGAAGCACACCACGCCCATGTGCGCCCACATCAACCTGGGGATGGGCGAGGACCTGTCGATCGCCGAGCTGGCCGAACTCGTCCGCGACACCGTGGGCTACCGGGGCCGGATCCGCTACGACACCTCGCAGCCCGACGGCGCGCCGCGAAAGCTGCTCGACGTGGCCTGTGCCAACAGCCTGGGATGGCGCGCCACGGTGTCGCTGGCCGAAGGGCTTCGCCGCACCTACGCCGACTACCAGGAAGCGCTGCGGCCGGTCCAGGAAATCGCGCACGCCTGAGCCGCCGCCCATCCTTTCCACGACTTGCGAGGCACGCCATGAGAACACTCTGCTTCTGGTTCGGCATTGCCGCCGCGTTTCTCTGCGGCTGGGCCGACCCGGCCTGGGGCTATGCGGTCCTGTGCGTGCTGTCGCTCGTCCAGCTGGCAATGCTGCGCGCGCCTGGCGCCAGCGTGTTCCTGCTGCTGCACTACGCCACCGTCCTCACGTACTTCTCGCTGGCACCGGCCATGCAGATTGCCGCCGACGTGTTCTTCTGGGACACGGGCGTGATCAGCGCGCAGGCGCACACGCAGGCGCTGGCGCTCCTGCTGCTGTACATGGCAGGCGTCGAAATTGCACGGCTCGGGATGGACGAGCCTCATGCGACGGCCCGTGCGCCGGCCCCTGCCCCGGCGCCGGCGCATGAGGCGCCGATGGCCGGCGTGGCGCACCCGGTCCTGCTGCTGCTGAGCGGCGTTCTCGCGGCTTTCACATCGCTGTTCATCCGTCCCGAGCTGAACTTCATCGCGCGCGGCGTAGTGGGCGACGAGCAAAACCTTCCGGTCGATTTCATCGTCTATTCGACGCTGCCCAAGCTCATGGTGCTGATGTGCTTCGTGGCGCTCGCGATCCATGCCTTGCGCCGCCCGACCGTCTGGACCTGGGGCGCGGCGGGCCTGGCGCTGGCGCTCGCTGCCGTTGCCGCAAATCCCGTCAATACCGCGCGGCAGATCCTGCTGATCGGCCTGCTGCCCCTGCTCATCCACATGTTCGGCCGGCGGTACCGCTGGACGCTGGCGCTCGTGCTCTTCGGCGCCATCGCGGGCCTGGGCCCGGTGTTGAACCTGGTGTCGCGCGACGGCTTGTGGGGCGAATCGCTCAACGTCTTTCCGTTCAGCCAGGACTTCGACGCGATGTTCATCGTTGCCGGCATCCTCGAGCGCGCACCAGAAGCCGAACTTGGATTCGGACGCTACCTGCTGTCCGCCTTCTCCTTCTTCCTGCCGCGGGACCTGAAGCTGTATCCGGATTTCGATCCGCTCGGATGGCCGGCGATCCTGGGCAACTTCTCGCAGGCCAACCTGTCGCTGCCGCCGTTCACCACCGCGTATCTCGATTTCGGCCTGGCGGGCCCGGTGCTGCTCGGCCTTGCGGTCTCGGCCGGCGCGCGGCTGGTGGACCGGCACGTCGATCCGCGCGGCGCGGTGTCCGGCAGCTATCTCTGTGCGCTGGTGCTGCTGGCGGCCTACGTGCCGTTCATGCGCGGCCCGATCCTGGGCTGGGGGCCTTTCGCGGCCTCGGGATTGATTGCAGCGATGTTCGCAGGGTTGCTGAGTTCGCGCTTCCGCCGGCGGAATGCCGCTGCGCCGGCACCGTACGTCCCCGGCACGACCTGAGGCTTGCCATGTACAAGTACCTGTTCTACGACACGATCCGGCTCAACGAAGGCGCGGGCGGCGTGCTGAACGTGTCCGACCTGCTGCTGCGCCGTATGCGCCTGTGCAAGGGCGACCACATCCAGCCGGTCAGCGAGTTGCACCCTTTCATCTTCGCCATGGCGCGGCGTTTGAAGGTCAGCCGCTTCCTGCTGGAGATACTGCTTTACAACTACCACCGCCTGCGGGCGCTGCTGACCGGGGAGCAGGTGTTCGCGCTCTTCCCCAACTACTTTCTGCCGTTCACGCCGTTCGGACGCCATCGCGACTCGATCGTGATCGTGCATGACCTCCAGTACAAGGTCTACCCCCAGTACTTCAGCCGCGCCAAGCGCGTTTGGCTCGACTGGTCCCTGCGGCGCGCCGCGCACAGCCTGGCGGACGTGGTCTTCATCAGCCGGAGCAGCCAGCAGGACTTCGAACGGCACTTCGGGCGCTGCGAACACCCGGCGGTCATCTTCAATCCGGTGGATGCAACGCGCACGGCCGCGCCCGCGTCGGCGCTTCCGGGGGCGCCGGCTCCTGCATCGGAGGCCGGCGAACGCTACCTGATCGCGTCCTACCACTACTACCCGCATAAGAACTTCGTCGGTACGCTGAAGCTGTTCGAACGCATGAAGCACGAAGGCCTTGTCGACTGGCTGGACGTCACGGGCAACGGCGCGGCCGAAGTGAAGAGAATGGCGGCCGACATGGGGCCCGAGATCAGCCGCTGCGTGCGGCATCGGGGGCTGGTCTCGCGCAAGGAACTGACGCAGCTCTATTGCGGCGCGGCCGCGTTCATCTCTCTGTCCGCCTTCGAGGGCTTCAATCTCTCCGCCGCGGAGGCGGCCACGCTGGGCGTGCCGCTGCTGCTCTCGGACATTCCGGTGCACCGCGAGCTGTTCGGCGGATACGGCTTCTTCATCGGCAACGAGGGCTGCGACCTGGGCGAGCTGTCGCGCTATCTTGCCGAGCACCGCGAGACGCAACCGGCCTGGCTGCATGCCGAGGCCTGCGCCCCCGGCGCCGTGGCCAGGCGCTATCTCACGCTGAAGCGCGAAGCGGTCTCGCTCGCCGGGGCCGTGCAATGACGAGGCCCGCGGACGCTCTTCGCCGGATCGCCGCGGCATGGCTGCTGCTTTGCGGCGCCGCTGCGGCATCGGCCACGACGCCCGGCTTTGGCGTGATGGTGCACTACCTGCCCGACAAGCACTCGATTGCCGACGTCGGCCGCTTCGATGTCGAGGCGTTTGCCGCATCGCTCAGCCGCATGCGGGCGTCCCACCTCATCCTGACCCTGGGCCAGAACAATGGCCAGTACATCGCGCCCAACGCCGCACTGGAGAAGCTGTGCCCGCAAAGCGCCGCCAACCGGCCGCCGCGCGACCTGCCCCTCGAGATCGGCCGCGCACTGCGCTCCCGCGGCATCGCGCTGGTGCTGTATCTGCCGTTCCGCGCACCGCAGTCCGACCCCTACCTGATGGACTGCCTGGGCGACATCTCGGAGCAGCAGCCACCGCCGGCGGCCTTCATCGGCCGATGGGCGGCGGTGATCCGCGACTGGTCCGAACGCTATGGCACGCTGGCCAGCGGCTGGTGGTTCGACGGGGTCTACAACACCACGGGCATTTCGGCAGAAGGCTGGAACGCACTGTGCGGCGCCGCCCGCAGCGCGGGCGGAAAGCGGTGGCTGGCCTTCAACGCAGGCGAAGGCCCCGAGCGCTTCGCCGCCAAGGCTGCGCCATGCCAGAACCTCATGGCCGGCGAGTTCATGCATCCCCCGGCACGCCCCGCCGTCACGACACCGTCCGACATGGCCTTCCACGTGCTGACGCCGCTCGGCGCATCGTGGGGCCAACCCACGGCGCCGCGCTTCACGGCAGAACAGGTGCGCGGCTGGATCTCCGACGCGAATGCGCGCGGCGGGCTGTTCACGCTCGACCTGCCGCTGGACGCCGACTTCCGCTTTCTCCCCTCGCACGTGGCACTGATCCGCAGTGCCACGGCACCTCGCTCCCGCGCCACGGCACTCACCGCCGACCACCAACCATGACCGTCCACAATCCCCTTGTCTTCATCGTCGTGGAAGACCGCCAGAACAAGACCCTGCTGCTGTGCCGCGAATCCGCAGCGCTGGCGGAGGAATCGCTCGTCGTGCTGTCCGGCTCCGACGCCGGGCCCGACTACGAACGCCTGTGCAGCACCTATGTGCATCTGTCGAGCAATTCGGCGGAGTTCGAGAAGATCTGCTTCCGCCGCTACTTTCTCCTGGCCGAGCACCTGAAGGCGCATCCCGAATGCCAGGAATTCGTTCTTATCGACAGTGACGTGCTGCTGTTCCGCGGCGTCGGCGCGCACATCCGCCGGGTGGCCGGAAAGGCCGATTTCTGCGGCTCGCTCATGCACCCAAGCGATGGGTGGGATCCATGCCAGATATCGCCGCACGTCAGCTACTGGACGGCGACGGGGCTGCAGCGCTTCATCGCCTTCGTGCTCAACACCTATGCGACCCACGCGGGGCGCAGGAAGCTGCGCGCGATCGCGGCCAGGTTTGCCAGCCGGGGCGTGCGCGGCGGCGTGTCTGACATGACGCTGCTCCACCTCTGGGCCCAGGCAAGCGGCAATGCGGCGCCCATCAACCGCGTGTTCGGCGGACGGGTAATCGACCACAACATCAACGGCGGGCGCAACCTGATGGGGAACGAATTCCAGGTCCGCGGAGGCGCCAAGCGCATCGAGTTCGTCGACGGGCAGCCGTTCCTCGTCACGCCCTCCGGCGAGATGGTGAACGCGCTGGCGCTGCACTTCCAGGGCAGCGCGAAGATCGCCATGCCGCACGTGCTGCGCGGCCGGGTTCGCACGGTCGGCGCGCTCACGTATGCGCTGCGGCTGGCGCGCCGCCTGAAGAACTGGGCCTTCGGCCGCGGCCTCATCGCACAGCGGGCACCCGGCGGCGGCCGACTCGCGGACGCCTCGGCGCCCAAATGACCGCCCGGCGCAACGCAACCGGCACACGGCCATGAACCCGCTCCTGCGCACCTTCAGCCTTGCCGGCATGCGCGCGGTGCCGCTTCACGGCCTCGGCGCGCTGGCCTCCCGGCTCTATGTCTACCTGTCGGGCTTCCTCGCCGTCTTCCTGATGGCGGCCTATGTCTCGCCTGCGGAATTCGGCGAATACTCTGTCTACCAGTCGGTGCTGGAGGTGGCGCTGGTGGTGGGAACGCTGGGCAGTGCGCTCCTGTTCTCGCGCCATGCCGCCAGCGTGCCGCCGGGGGTGCACAGGGGCGACGTGGTCCGCACACTGGCCATCGGGCTTCCGCTGGGAACGCTGCTCGCCGCCGCCATCCTGACGCTGCAGCGCGTGGACGTGGCCGGAGCGCCCTTTCTCTTGATCGTGGCGACGCTCGCGGTCTTCTCGTTCATCAACCTGCGCCTTTCCTTCAGCCGGGGCCTCGGCCATGCGGGCCTCCTCAACCTGGAAGCCGGCGTCCGCTCGACCATCCTGGTGATCGGGGTCGGCGCGTTCGCCGTGCTGGGATTGGAGCTGCGGGTCACGCACCTGCTGCTCATCAACCTGCTGGCCTTCCTGGCCGTGGGCGCGGCCTGCATGCACGCCGGCTGGGCCGCGGGCCCGCCGCGCGGAAGCGCCACGCTCAGCCTGCCGTCCCAAGGCAGCGCCACCGTCTATTCGATCCTGATGTTCCTGCTTCGCAAGTCGGACCTGCTCGTGGTGGCCTTCTTCATGCCGCTCGGGTATGTGGGCGCGTTCAAGATCGCGTTCCTGCTGGCGGAGGCGCCGTCGCAGTTCGTGCAGGCCTTTCTCTACACGAAGACGCGGGCCATGCTGGGCGCCGACCCCGGCGATTTCGACGACTCGAAGCTGCAGCTGGCCAAGCACTCCTTCGTGCTGGGCTGCATGCTCTTCGCGGCGCTCGCGGTGCTGATCACGGTGGCCGCGCCGCTGCTGAAAGTGGGCCGCGAAGCGCTGGAGATCTTTGTGTGCATTGCGCCCTACTTTCTCTTGCGCACCTACACGGTCCACCACGAGATGCTGCTCGCGCTCAAGACGCCGGTGAGCACGCTCGGCTACTGGGCCATGGCCGAGGTGGCGCTGCGGCTGCTGTCGTACGGCGTGGTCGTCTCCCTCTTTCCAGGCAAGCCGCACTACGTGTTCTTCATTGCCGCCTTCACGGATCTCATTCTCTACGAGGTGCGCATGCGTGCGTTGCTCGGCTTCTTTCCGCTCGTGCGGCTGGCTCGCGGTTCCTCCACCAGGCAGTCATGAAAATTCTTCTCTATTCAATGAATTTCACGCCTGAGCTTGTCGGCATCGGCAAATACTCGGGCGAGATGGCCCAATGGCTGCACGCCAAGGGCCACGATGTGCGCGTGATCGCATCGCCGCCCTTCTTTCCACACTGGGCGCCATTCGAAGGGCATTCGGCCTGGGCCTACCGCAAGACGGTCTGCGACGGCATCACCGTGTGGCGGGCACCCACGTGGGTGCCTGCGCGGCCGCGTGCGCTGGCCCGCATGGCCCATCTCTTCTCCTTCATGCTGTCGAGCATGCCGCTGCTCTTCGCGCAGATCCGCTGGAAGCCGGACCTGGTCTTCGTGGTGGAGCCGCCGCTGTTCTGCGCACCGACGGTGCTCTTCTTCTCGCGCCTGCTGGGCATCAAGTCATGGCTGCACATCCAGGACTACGAGGTGGACGCCGCCTTCGGCCTTGGTCTGGTGCGCGGTGCGCGGGTGCGGCGCTTCGCGCTTTCGGTGGAACGCTGGCTTCTGAGCCGGTTCAACCGGGTCTCGACCATCTCCGCCGCCATGCTCGACCGGGCCAGGGACAAGGGCATCGACGAGACCCGCCTGGTGCTGCTGCCCAACTGGGTGGACGTGCGCTCGATCTACCCGCACAAGGCCGACGCGGCGGGCACGGGTGAACCGGTGAACGGCTACCGCACCATGCTCGGCATTCCGGCCGATTCGGTGGTGGTGCTCTATGCGGGCAGCCTGGGCAACAAGCAAGGCATCGAGCTGCTGGCCGACGCGGCGCGGCAGCTGTCCGCGGCCGGGCACATCCACTTCGTCCTGTGCGGCAACGGGCCAAGCCGCGAGCCGCTGAAGGCGGCCTGCGCCAACCTGGAGCGCGTTCACTTCCTCGACCTGCAACCGGTGGAGCGGCTCAACGAGTTGCTGGGAATGGCCGACATCCACGTGCTGCCGCAGCGCGCCGACGCAGCCGACCTGGTGATGCCCTCGAAGCTGGGCGGCATGCTCGCGAGCGGCAAGGCGGTGATCGTCACGGCCCACGAAGGCACCGAACTGAGCAACGTGGTAGCCGGCCGCGGCCTGGTGGTGGCGCCCGGCGATGCCGATGCCCTGGCCGACGCCATTGCCGCGCTGGCGGCATCGCGCCCGCAACGCGAGGCGATGGGCGCAGCAGCCCGTTCCTTCGCGGAAACGGAGCTGGACCGGAACGCCATCCTGCTGCGACTCGAGAAAGAGCTGCTGCGCTGTCTTGCCGACTGACCGACACCGCACCCCGCATATCGCTATCCACCCACAACTCCAACCTGGTACTCCTCATGTCCGACACCATCTCGAATTCTTCCGGCGTCTCGGATTTCGGCCGGGCACCTGATCGACGCCAGAGCTATCCGGGCGTCTGCCCGCCAGCCGAGCCGCTGTGGCCGCATTTCCTGACCGGGCAGGAAGATGCGCCGGTGCGCGTGCTGCTCGTGGATGATGACGAATTCATGCGCCGCGTGATCGCGCAGGAACTGCTCTCCGACATGCGCATCCAGCTCGAAGGGCAAGCCGGCAGCGTGCGCGACGGCCGGCGCCTGCTGGCCACGCACGAGTTCGACGTGCTGATGGTCGACCTGCGGCTCGGCGACGGCTCGGGCTTCGACCTGATCCGCGAGGCCCGCAAGCTGCAGCGCCACTGCGAAATCATCGTGATCTCCGCACTGGAGGACGACGCCCACGTGATGCATGCGCTGGAACTTGGGGCCACGGGCTACCTGCTCAAGCACGCCTGGCTCCAGAGCTTTGCGCAGGCCGTGCTGCAGGTGGTCAACGGCGGCGCGGCCATCACGCCCAAGCTGGCGCGGCGGCTGCTCACGCGGATGAACCTGCAGACCGGCGGCGACCCGCCGGCACTGGAGACGCCGGTGCGCGAAGCGACGCTCACGGCGCGCGAACGCGAGGTGCTGCGCTGCGTGGCGCGCGGCTACGTCTCCAAGGAGATCAGCCTTCGGCTCGGCATCTCGGGGCAGACGGTCAATGCCCACATCAAAAACATCTACAAGAAGCTGCATGTGCATTCGCGCGCGCAGGCGGTAAGCCTGGCCACCCACACCGGGCAGCTCTGAGCGAGCGCCATTGCCTTCAAACCAGAAAGGACGGACCCCGTGAACACCCCCGCCATCCATCCTGTCGTGCTTTGCGGCGGCAGCGGTACGCGCCTGTGGCCGCTTTCGCGCAAGACGCTGCCCAAGCAGTTCGCACCGCTGATCGGCGACAAGAGCTTGTTGCAGCTGACGCTGGAGCGCCTCGGCAGCCTGAACCGGAACGTCACCTGCATCGCGTCGGAAGATCATCGCTTCCTGGTTCGCGAAGCGGTAGAGAAGGCGGGCGCAACCGGCCGGCAGATCCTGGAGCCGGTGGCGCGCAACACCGCGGCGGCGATTGCGGCGGCCGCACTGCTTGCCGGCAAGGACGACCTGCTGCTGTTCGCCCCGGCCGACCACCATATTCCCGACACCTCCCTGTTCGCGGCGACTGTACGCGGCGGGGTCGAAGCCGCACTGGCCGGGCAGATCGTCACCTTCGGCGTCTCGCCCACGTTTGCCAGCACCGCCTACGGCTACATCGAGGCGGGCGCACTCTCGCCCGACGGCCGAAGCCGGACCGTGGTGCGCTTCGTCGAAAAGCCCACGGCCGACGTGGCCGAATCGCTCATCCTGCACGGCGGCTATTGCTGGAACGCCGGCATCTTCCTGGCAAAGGCCGGCGTCCTCATTGCGGCGCTGCGCATGCACGCGCCCGACATCCTGGACGCCTGCGAGCGCGCCACCGCCGCCATATCGAGCGACGGAAGTTTCGACCGCCTGGACCGCGAGGCTTTCGAGGCCTGCCGCAGCGACAGCATCGACTATGCGGTGCTCGAGAAGCACGAAGGCATCGCGGTCGTGAAGTTCGAAGGCAACTGGAGCGACGTCGGCAGCTGGAACGCGGTGGCCGCGCTGCATCCAGCGGACGAAACGGGCAACCGCATGAGCGGCAGGGCCAGCACCCTGCGCGCCCGCAATACTTTCATCCATGCGCCGTACCGGCCGGTGGTGGCGCTGGGCACCGACAACCTCATCATCGTGGACACGCCCGACGCCGTGCTGGTGGCCAGCGCAGACTGCGCGCAGCAGGTCGGCGACGTGGTGCGCATGCTCACACAGTGCGGCCAAGCCGAAGCCACGCAGCACCGCCGCGTGGTGCGGCCCTGGGGCGCCTACGACAGGCTGGACTTCGGCGACCGCTTCCAGGTGAAGCGGCTCACCGTCAACCCCGGTGCCAAGCTGTCGCTGCAGATGCATCACCACCGCGCAGAGCATTGGATTGTGGTGCAGGGCACGGCCAAGGCCACATGCGACGGACAGGTCACTCTGGTGCGGGAGAACGAATCCATCTACCTGCCGCTCGGAGCCATCCACCGGCTGGAAAACCCGGGCAAGACAATGCTGGAGGTGATCGAGGTGCAGACCGGCGGCTACCTCGGCGAGGACGACATCGTTCGCTTCGACGATACCTACGGCCGCTGCGCCACGATCAAGACACGCAGCGATACGGTGCCGGTGCCGCTTCCCTCCGCCGCCGAGGTGGACACCGGCTCCGAAGCCGTCCATCCTGGATGATCGAAGATGCCCTTGCCATCACGTAGCATCCGCGCCATGAGCTACACAGTGAACCTGATCGACTTTCCCGATGCACCAGCCGAAGTCATTTCCGCGGCGGAATCCCGCTTTCGACGCGAGTTGGACAAATTGCTGGGCGATGGCGTGGGCCCGGCGCTGAAAGCCTTCGAGAACGCCAGCGAGTCGAGCGCCGACGAACTCACCAAAGGCGAGATTGCCTTGGCGGCAAGCTGGGCGAAGGCCTATGACGCCGCCAAGACAGCCGGCTTTCGCGCGCTGGGCGAGGCCGACGAGGCGTATTTCGAAGTCCGGCTGGACTGACGGCCAAGGACTCGGACGTCCCGTTCCGCTAAGGCAGGCCCCATGACGAAGCTCTGGCCTGCCTTGCTGCTGATTGCCGGGCTGCTCCCCGGCTGCGCCGCGCCGCCCGGGCCGTCCACCACCGCGCCGGCATCACAGGCGGCAGCCACGGGAGTGGTTTATTGGCAGTACGTGCGTTCTACATCGTATGAGGCGCGGCAACCCGGGCTGGGCATCAGCCACCGCTACGAAAGCAGGGTCGGCTGGGTCGATGTCTATGTGTACGACCTGAAGCAAGGCAACTGGCTGCCCGGCGTGGACGATCCGCGCTTCGACGAACATTTCAGCGCCACCGTCAACGAGGTCCGGCTCGCCGGCGCGAGCGGCATCTATGCCAAGGTGGAGGTCGGCCGCGTGAGCGACGTGCGCATCGAGGAGCAGACACTGCGCCGCGTGAGCTTTCGCGTGCTGCACGCCGCCAGCGGAAAGAGCTACGAGTCGCTGACCTTTCTGACGGCGCGCAACGGCCGGCTGCTGAAATACCGCATGTCCTTTGCCGTGCCGGCACCACCGGACGTCGATGCGATTGCCCGCGAGTTCATTGCGCAAAACCTGCGCAGCGAGCCCGACAGGCCAAGGGCCTCGCCACCTTTTCTCACCACCTGGCTCGGCGTCCAAATAGACTGTACATTTATACAGTGTTTCCTCTAGAATGACTCGTCTCCCAGAGCAACATTCGAGGCGACACCATGACCACCGCCAGCCCGCCGGCGTCCTCCGCGCGCATCCTGTTTATTTCGCCGCCGCGGCACCCGCAGCCCCGTCAGCACGCGGGCCGCATCTCGACCTGGCCCTTTCGCGTGGTTTCCGACAAGGACCGCGACGGCAGCGACATCCGCATCCAGGCGGCGCGCGTTATCCGCACCACGGCCGGGCAATGGTGGCCGCGGGCCGATGGAGAGCAAACGCCATGAGCGAGCGGAACCGGCCGGTGCCAGAGCGCGAGTTCCTGATCGGGCTGTTTCCCGATGCAGCGGTGCAAGCCGCCATCAAGGCGCATTGCGCTGAATGGTGGTGGCCCGTGGGCCACTACTTTCCGCCCGGCCATCGCCTGCACCTGACGCTGCATTGCCTGGAAGATCGCGGCCGATCCGTCGAAGACCTGCTGCGCGAGGCGCTGGCCGAAGTGCCCAGGCAGCCGCTGGAGCTCACGCTCGAAAGTTCATGCACCTGGTCCAACGACATTTCGGTTGTGCAGCCCGCCGCACATGAGGGATTGCACGCGCTTCACGAGGACATCGCACGTGCGGTGCGCAGAATCGGTCTTGCGACTGGCGCTGCGTCTGGCCGGAGCTGGAATCCGCACATCACCATCGCCAGGCGGAGCGAGCGTGCCGCGGGGCCGGGGTGCCTCGCCCCTATCCGCTGGAAGGTGCGGGAGTTCAGGCTGATCCGCTCGCACCGCGGCAACTTTTTCTACCACGAGCCGCTGGCGTCCTATCCGTTGCAGCGCTGAGTCTCGCCGGCCGCGAGTTCGCCGAGCATGTCTTGCGCGTCGTCGTCAAAACCCGCAATGGGTTGGGCCTTGGCAAGCGCCATCCACACGCCGAACGGAATGCGCTCGAAAGCGCGATGCACGGCGGCGCGCGCCACCACCAGCCGTTCGCCTTCGAGCACCAGCACGCCGCACTCGGACGGAATTTCGTCGGGCGATGCAATGCATCGGCCGCGCGCGTCGTTGCCCAGCACGTACCAGCACTCGCCGCCAAGATCGAGGTAGGCGGCGCGCTTGTCCGGTTTGCGCAGGTCGCCCAGGAGATCGGCGCGGCTCACCTTCACCTCGTGCACGATGGGATGCGCATAGGCTTCGACGCTGGTGTTGCGGATCGAGAACACGTCCGGCTTTGCGATGCACCAGCGCGGCTTGCCGCCTTCTTCAAGCGGCGGCAGGCGCGCGCGCAAGCCGAGCCCGCGCCAGGCGACGCGGCCACCGCGCGTCATCTCGCGCGCCACGCGCTCGACCAGCGCTTCATGGGGCGAGAGTGCCGCTCGGTTGAGCGTGAGCGTGGTGGCGATGCGCGCAATGCCTGCATCGGTCACGCGCAGGGTCTCGTGGCCCTGCAGCGTGCGTACGCGCTCAAGGAAGCCGCCCGCCAGCAACTCGACTTCAATGGTGTCGCAACAGGGCCAGCCAGCCGAACGGTAGATTTCGCGCAACCGGCGCGCGTGGAGCTTTCCGAACGGCACCGTGCCGGCCCGCTGCATGGGCGGTTCTTTCACGGGCGGCGGAAATCCAGGGTCGGTGAACGGCGGCTCGGCCGGCGGCGGATCGCCCTCGGGCGGTGGGCCGACAGGCGGTGGCGGCGGCATGGGGACCGGCACGTCGGGCGCGGGCGGCGGCGGACCGATCGGACCAGCAGCGACGTGATCAATGGCGAGTGCGGACATGGGAGAACGAGGTTAACGAAAAGTCGGAGTGCGCGCGAGGCATGGAACGATCGGTTGCATACGCTCCGAGGGCCTCTCAGTGGAAATCGCGGCTGGTGTTGCTCTGGGCCAGCCGCCCCATGAGCGGCGTCAGGTCCTTGAAGCCGGTGGCGATCAGGTGCTGCACCTTGCCGCCGCTGTCGTCGTCGCGCTGCCAGGTGCCCTGCACCGCAAGCAGGTGCGACTTGAGGAGCGGCTCGCGCCAGGCTTCGATCACATGGCTCCAGACGATGACGTTGACGTTGCCGGTCTCGTCCTCCAGCGTGACAAAGATGGTGCCGTTGGCGGTGCCCGGGCGCTGCCGCCCCTTGACGATGCCGCAGGCGCGCGCGGTCTGGCCGCTGGGCAGGCTGCGCAGCTCTTCGGCGCTCATGAGCTTCATGCGCGCAAGCCGCGGGCGCAGCAGCGCGAGGGGGTGGCGCCGCAGCGTGAGGCCGAGCGCCGCGTAGTCGCCGACGATCTCCTCGCCCTCGGGTGCCGCGGGCAATTGCAGGACCTGCTCGTTGATCGGCACGCCTTTGAGCAAGGCCGGCGAGCGGCGCTGGGCGGTGGCGTCCCACACCTGCTGGCGCCGATGGCCCGAAAGCGACATCAGCGCATCGGCGGCGGCCAGTGCGGCCATGTCCTTGCCGTCGAGTTCGGCGCGCAGGGCGAGGTCTTCGGTGCTGGCAAAGGGGGCTTGCGCACGCGCTGCGAGCAGGCGCCTGGCGCCCTCCTGGCTGAGGCTTGAAACCCGGTTCAGCCCGAGCCGCACCGCGGGCTGGTTCTCGTTGCCGAGGCGATCGGAATAGCGCGCATCGGTGCCCGGCGGCATGCGCGGTGCATCGAGGCTGCGCGCTTCGAGCGTGGTGTCGATGTCGCTGCACGTGACATCGACCGGCCGCACTTCGACGCCATGGCGCCGCGCATCCTGCACGAGCTGCGAGGGGCTGTAGAAGCCCATGGGCTGAGAGTCGAGCAAGGCCGCAAGAAAGCAGGCGGGCTCGTAGTTCTTGAGCCAACTGCTCACGGTGACCAGCAGCGCAAAGCTCGCAGCGTGGCTTTCGGGAAATCCGTAGTCGCCAAAGCCGAGGATCTGCTTGAAGATGGCCTCAGCGAAGGACGCCTTGTAGCCGTTGTCGACCATGCCTTGCACGAGCTTGTCATGGAACTTGTCCAGGCCGCCCTTGCGCTTCCATGCCGCCATGGCGCGCCTCAATTGATCGGCCTCGTCGGCGGTGAACTTGGCCGCGATCATGGCGATCTGCATCACCTGCTCCTGGAAGATCGGCACGCCCAACGTGCGCTCCAGTGCGGGGCGAAGTTCTTCTTTCTCATAGTGGATCGCCAAGCCCTTGGCCAGCCGTTCGCGCTGCTTGAGATAGGGATGCACCATGCCGCCCTGGATGGGCCCGGGCCGCACGATGGCGACCTCGATCACCAGGTCTTCGTAGCAGCGCGGCTTCAGGCGCGGCAGCATCGACATTTGCGCGCGGCTTTCGATCTGGAACACGCCGATGGTGTCGGCGTCGCAGATCATCTCGAAAACCTCCTGGTCGTCGTTGGGGATGTGGTGCATCTCCATCATCGAGCCGCGCCAGCGGTTCATGTGGTCGAGCCCGCGGCGGATGGCGCTGAGCATGCCAAGCGCGAGCACGTCGACCTTGAGCATGCCCATGGCTTCGAGGTCGTCCTTTTCCCACTGAATGACGGAGCGGTCTTTCATCGACGCCTTCTCGACCGGCACCAGGCGCGTGAGCTTGGTGTGCGTGAGCACGAAGCCGCCCACGTGCTGGCTCAGGTGGCGCGGAAAGCCCTTGAGGCGCTGCGTCATCTCGATCCATTGCACCAGCTTGAGCTCGTCTTCCTCCACGCCTACGCGCGCGGCTGCCTTGAACAACTGTTCGCCCAGCACGGTGTCGTCGAACCAGTAGTGGTCTTTCGCGAACTCGTCGATCAGGCGCTCGTCGATGCCGATGGCCTTGCCCACGTCGCGCAAGGCGCTGCGGGAGCGATAGCAGATGACGACGGCCGCAATGGCGGCGCGCTCGCGGCCGTATTTCTCGTAGATGTACTGGATGACCTCTTCGCGCCGCTGGTGTTCGAAATCGACGTCGATGTCGGGCGGCTCGTTGCGATGCCGGCTCAGGAAGCGCTCGAACAGCAGGTGGCCTTTTTCGGGGCTGACCGCGGTAATGCCGAGGCAATAGCAGACGACCGAGTTGGCCGAAGAACCGCGCCCCTGGCAAAGAATTTTCTGCGAACGCGCAAAGCGCACGATGTCTTCGACCGTGAGAAAGAACATCTCGTACTTCAGCTCGACGATCAGCGCGAGTTCCTTTTCGATCTGCTCGCGCACCTTGTTCGGAATGCCCTCTGGAAAGCGGACCGCCGCACCCTCCCAGGTCTTGCGTACCAGCGTCTGCACGGGTGTTTCATGGCTGCCCACGGTTTCGAGCGGGTACTTGTAGGTCTCGCGGATCACATTGGGATCGAACCGGCAACGCTCGGCCACCGCCAGCGTGTTCGCCAGCATTTCTGGCAGGTAGAGCTCGGCCAGCCGCACCCGCTGCCGCAGATGCCGCTCGGCATTGGGCTGCAGCGCAAAGCCGCATTCGGCCACGGTCTTGCCTTCGCGCACGGCCGTGAGCACGTCGTGCAGCGGCTTGGCCGAGCGCGCATGCATGTGCACGTCGCCGGCCGCCACGAGCGGCACGCCCGTGTGCTCGCCCGCCTGCATCAGCGTGACGAACCAAAGGTCGTCGTCGAGCTCGTTGAGCATTTCCACCGCCAGCCACAGATTCTCTCCATAGAGCGCCTTGGCGGCCAGCAGGTCTTCATGCAGCGAGGCGACGTCCATGGCACCGCCCGGCACCCTGTGCGGCACAAAAAGAACTTGGCAGTCCTGCAGCGAGGCGACGTCGCTCTCGTCCCAGCTCACGCGGTATTCGCCCTTGGGCAGCTCGGTGTTGCGCGCGGCGGTGATGAACTCGCACAGGTTGCCCCAGCCCGCGGTGCCGTTGGCGATGACCACGAGCCTGAAGCGCTCGAAGCGGAACTCGCTGCCGAACAGCAGCCGGAAACCGGGGTTGCGCGGAATCGATGGCTCGTCGGGATGCTCGCGTTCGTACTCGTCGAGCTTGGCCGGCAGTTCGCGCAGGCAAATGAGCGCGCGCACGATGCCGGCCACCGAGCATTCGTCGGTGATGGCCAGGGCCGTGTAGCCGAGCTGGTAGGCACGCTCGACCATCTCCTCGGGCGTCGAGGCGCCGCGCTGGAAGCTGAAGTTGGTCAGGCAGTGCAGCTCGGCATAGTCGGGCAGCGTGCTTGGCGGCTTCTTGCGCAAGGGCAACGGCAGCGCATGCACCTTGGCGGAGTTGCGTCCGCGCAGCTGCTTTTCGCTCAGGTCAGGCATAGAACCCCTGCAGGTACCAGCGCACTTCGCCCGGAGAAAAGCGCGCAGAGGGCCGCTCGCGAAAGATCCACACCAGCCCGGCTTCGGGGCTTTCCGCCACGTAGTAGTCGCGCATGGCGGGTTGGCCGCCCTCTTCCTTGCCGCCCCACCAGCCGGCTTCGACGCGCTGCGGCCCGATCAGCTTGCTGAGCGGACCGCGGTAGCACGGGCGCTCGCCGTCCATATCGAGCAGCAGCGGCTCGGGCAAGAGCCACGGGGGGTAGAGCGCATCGGGCTGCGAAGCCGCGGCCTTCGCCTTTGCAGTTTCCTTGGCTTCCTTGCGGGTCTTGTCGTGGGGCGCAGTGTCTTTCTGCAGCGCGGGCCGCCAGGCCTGCTTGCGCTCGGGCCGGTGGTCGGCCTGCGCCACGGGCACCACCACCTGCTGCGGCCCGAGCCGCACGCTGAGCCGCTCGACCATCTCGTGCAGCTTGTCGCCCTTGCGGTTGTCCTCAGGCAGGAAGCTGGTGCTGGCGCCGGCCCACGGATCGGTTTCGAGCGTGCGCAGCCGCAGCCAACTGACGGGCGCCGCGAGCGTGGTGAGGGCGAGCTTTTCGGACAGCAGGCGCCGCAGGTGCGCCATGTCCTGCGTGGGCTCGGCCGTGCGCACGGTGACCTGCTGGTGCGGCGGCAGGTTCACGCCGTTGAAGCGCTTGAGGTCTAGCGTCCATTGCAGCTCGAGCGCGCGGGCGCCGCGCTGCCGCGCGCGCAGCCAGATCTGCAGCGCCGCGAGCAGGCGGTTGGCCGACCACATCAGCTCGGGCGCGGTCTCGGCCAGCGCGGGCAGTTCCAGCTTCTGCTCGAACACGTCGGGCAGCGTGAGCCAGCTGTGGCTTTCGGGACGCAGGCCCCAGGCGATATCGAGCGCCTCGCGCAACGCAGCGCCAAAGCGCCGCGTGAGGCCGCCGCGCGGCAAGGCCGCCACGTCCCCCCAGGTGCGGCAGCCCAGGCGCTCGAGCAGGTCGAGGTGCTCGCGCGCGGCGCTCAGTGTGTACAGCGGCAGGCCGGCGGGAATGTCCCTGGGCCGGCTCTCGTTGCGCTCGAACAAGCGCAGCCGTGCCAGTGCGATGAGGCTGGTGGCGCCCTGCGCGCCGCGCATCACTGCGTCGGGCGCGGGATTCTCGTGGGCCAGCTGCCGCATCAGCGACGAGCGCCCGCCCCACAGGCGTTCGCAGGCCGAGACCTCGAGCATCAATGCCTCGTCCTGCCAGGCGACGTGCGGCGTGTATTGCAGCGCCCACCAGCCGAGCGCTTCGGGGGTGGGCAAGGCCGAGGCTTCGGGAGCATCGGTTTCAGGCGACCACCGCAGTGCGATCCAATGCATTCCCGTTTCCCTTCCATGCGTCGATGCGCACCACCGTGGCCGACGCCGCCGTCTCGCCGGCCGGTGCCGTGCCCTGCTGCTGCAGGCGCAGCTTGCGACGCAGCCGCGCGGCGGCCAGCAAGGCGGCCATGCGCTCGTTGCGCGCGGGCAGCATCACCGGCGCGGCCAGCGGCGGGCCGCGGCGCTTGAGGATGCGCAGTTCGATCTGCGAGCTGTCGGTCTCGGGGCTTTCCACCTGGAGCCGCAGCCGCGCGGGCGATGCGCCTTGCATGGCCGATTCGGGCCGGCAGACGAAGAGCAGCACGTCATGCTGGGCAGCCGCCAGCTGCAGCCGCCGCAGTTCGCCCACCCGGGCCTGCGGCAGCCAGGCCAGCACGGCCGCCACATCCGCGCAGCGCAGCGCCTGCTCGCAGGCCCACAGCCTTGCAGGCGGGGCCTCGCTCCGGACCCACATCAGCGCCTCCACCGGCAGGCCCTGCGCCGCCAGCGACGGCCCGCAAGGCTCATAAGGCGCGCCGATCAGCACCACGGGCCCGCCGCGCGCCTGGACCGCCTGCGCCAGGGCGGGCAGCAGCAGCCGCCAGACATGCGCCTCGGGCGAACCTTGCAGCAGCTCCGTCATGGCGCCGACCGGCCAGCCGCCGCCCGGCAACTCCGCATCGAGCGCGGCGTGGCCGGTGGCGACGACCTGTGCGTCGGCCAGGCCGAGCTCGTCGGCGTGCCAGACGCCACGGCCGGCGGCAGCGGAAAAGGAGTCGAGGAAAGGAAGGCCCATGATTCAACTATTAACTGTACTTTTATACAGTATTTTGTGGGCCCCAACAACGCCGAAACCAAATAGCGGTTTACCTCATGGGCACTGGCCCCTTAAGATGGGTCATTAACAATTTGTGACCATGAAATACACAAAGATTCACCTGCTGGCTTCGGCCCTGGCCGCCTTCATCGTCGGACTTTCGCCTGCCGCGCAGGCGCAAACCAAGCCGCTCCTGATCGGCCAAACCTACGTGCAGACGGGGCCGTTGGCGTCCCTCTCGCCAGAGCCGGTGATGGGCGTGCGGGCCATGCTCAACGCTCTGAATGCGAATGGCGGCGTCAACGGACGGCCGGTCGAACTGCGCCAGCTCGACGATGCCTACGATCCCGCCAAGGGTGCCGAGAACGTCAAGACCTTCGCCAGGGAAGGCGCCGTCGGCATCCTCATGCCCATCGGCACCTCGTCATCGGTCGGGGCCCTGAAGGCGGCCAACGAACTGAAGATCCCGGTGATCGGCCCCTACACCGGCGCGGGCCCGGTGACCAAGTTTTCTGAATACAACTTCCCGGTACGCATCAGCTTCGACGAGGAGTACAGCCGCATCGTGAACCATCTGTTCACCATCGGTCTCTCGCAAATCGCCTTTGCGCACAACGACAACCCCGGCGCGCGCTCGGCAATGGAAAGCACGCAGAAATTCATCGCCGAACGCGGCGAAAAAATGACGGGCAGCGTGGCTATCAAGAACGACGGCTCCGACGCGGCCGAACGCGCTGTGGAGCTGGCCAAGCTCAAGCCCAAGGCGGTGGTGCTGGCGGTCACCAACGACGTGGCGGCCAAGTTCATCACGGCCTACCGCGCAGCGGGCGGCGAAACGGCCTTCTATTCGTTCTCGTTCCTGAACGGGCAGAAGCTGTTCCAGGACATCAAGAAAGACGCTGCCGGCGTGGTCATCTCGCAGGTCGTGCCCTACCCCTGGAACAGCGCGATGCCGCTGATTGCCGAGTACCAGGCGGCAATGAAGAAAATCGGCGCAACCGAGTTCAGCTACGCCAGCCTGGAGGGCTACGTGGCGGCCAAGGTCATGGTCGAGGGACTGAAGCGCGCGGGAGCGAGCCCCACGCCGGATTCGCTCCAGAAGGGCCTTGAGTCGTTCAAGACGCTCGACATCGGCGGCATTGCCGTGTCTTACCGGGCCGGCGAGCATCGTGGCCTCACGTTCTCCGAGCTGTCGATGCTCAAGGCCGACGGGCGCTACCTGCGCTGAGGCCGCTCAGCGCCCGGGCAGCTGCACCGTGTGCGCCACCGCGCGCAGTGCCTGCGAGAACGCACGGGCCGCGGGCGTGAGCGAGGCGCGGTCGCGCATGAGTAGCGAGACATGCGCATTGGGCAGCTTGTCCACCAGCCGTAGCGCGACCAGCCCCCGGTGTGCCGACGAACGCGTGAACAAGGACGCCGAGGCGAGCGTCAGCGCATCGGCCTTGCGCACCAGCGTCGCGCCCAGTTGCCACGAATGGCAGATCACAATGTCGCGCGGCGCCGGCATCTCCTGGGCCGCAAAGTTTCTTTTCAGCAGTTCGGCGCCGTACGGCGGCACGACCCACATCGCTCCCTGAAGCCTGGCCATCGATCGCATCCGAGCCAGCGGATGCCTCGCGCGCGCGATCGCCACCAGCGGAAAGCTGAGCAGCACTTCCCGGTCGAGACCGTCATCGGCCGCGGGCTCCAGCTCGCCAAGGATCGCGAAATCGAAATCGCCGCTGTCCCACAGCCCCTTCACGTCGGCGCCACTGAGCTCCTGCAGTTCGAGCGCCACGCCCGGCCACTGACGCCGGAAATCCAGCAGCGCCGTCGGCAGCAGCTGCTCGAGTGCGAACGAACTGAAGGCCACGCGCAGCAGCCCGCCCGCGCGGTCGCGCAGCTGGGCGATCTCTTCCTCGGCACGGCGCACCTCGTTGGACAGGAGGCGCGCCCGCCGCAGGAGCGCCTGCCCGATCTCGGTCGGCACCACGCCCTTGGCGCTGCGCACGAGCAGCTGCGCGCCCACGCTCTGCTCCAGCTCGCGGATGGCGTAGGTCATGGCGGGCTGCGTCAGCGTGGAATCGCGCGCCGCCGCGCGGATGCTGCCGGCCTCGGCGACCGCTTCGAAGATCTTCAGATGCCGCAGGTTCATGAAAAAGGCGTGGCGAATGAGTGATCAGCTATTTTGATCGCTCTGGAGTTTTCCGGATCTTTTCCTTTACCCCGGCTTTCGCTAAGGTGCGCCGCGGTCCTTTCACTATTCTTGCACGAGCCATCATGAACATCCGCTCTCCACTCGCCCTGCTAGTGCTGTCCGGCAGCCTGCTGAACACCGGCGCCTTCGCCCAGACCGCAGCGGACAACGGCAATGCCCTGGCCATGCGCGCGCTCGCCCTGGCGGATGCCTCCGAGGCGCAGGTGATCGAATGGCGCCGGTACATCCACCAGCACCCCGAGCTCTCCTACCAGGAAGTGCAGACCGCGGCCTACATCGCAGCCGCGCTCGCGAAGATGCCTGGCATCGAGGTGCAGCCCGGCATCGCAAAGACCGGCATCAAGGCCGTGCTGCGCGGCGGCAAGCCGGGGCCGGTGGTCGCCCTGCGCGCTGACATGGACGCACTGCCGGTCGCCGAGCGCAACGAGCTGCCTTTCAGGTCGACCGCCAAGGCGCCCTGGCTCAACAGCGAGGTGCCGGTGTCGCACGCCTGCGGCCACGACACCCATGTCGCCATGCTGCTTGGGGCCGCGCAGGCGTTCTCGAAGATGCGTGCGGAATTGCCCGGCACCGTCGTGTTCCTGTTCCAGCCCGCCGAGGAACAAGGCCCGGGCCCCGTGCCGAGCGGCGCGCCCGCTATGGTCAAGGCCGGCGTGCTCGACAACCCGAAGGTCGACGTCGTGATGGGCCAGCACATCAACGCGCGCGCACCCTCGGGCACCATCAGCTACCGCCGCGGCGGCATCATGGCCAGCGGCGACGCCTTCAAGATCACGCTCAAGGGCAAGGGCGGCCACGGCTCGTCGCCGTGGACCGCCAAGGAGCCCATCCTTGCGGCTGCCGAGATTGTGCTGGCGCTGCAGAACATAGTCAGCCACCAGATCGACCCACTCGACGGCCCCACGGTCGTGACGGTGGGGCTGCTGCAAAGCGGCAACCGCGTCAACATCCTGCCCGACACCGCGGAGATCGCTGGCACCGTGCGCTCGCTGTCGCAGAAGAACCAGAAGGTCGCGCACGACAACATCCGTCTAAAGGCGCAGAAAATCGCCGAGAGCCACGGCCTGACCGCCGAGGTGACCATCGACACCGGCTACGAGGTCCTGGTGAGCGATCCCGCGGCCACGCAGGCGGTGGCGCAGGCGCTCGAGACCGCGGCGGGTGCGGGCAAGGCGCGCGAGTCGCAGCCCAGCATGGGTTCCGAAGACTTCGGCTCGTTCGGCAAGAACATTCCCGTGGTGTTCTGGCAACTCAACGCCTCGCCGTTCGGCGACAAGAGCGGCGCGCCCAACCACTCGCCCGAGTTCGTGATCGACGAGTCCACGTTGCGGGTGGGCGTGCGCGCGCTAGTGGGCAGCACGCTTGCCTACATGAACCGACCCGCTGCCAGCACAGGCGGCGGCAACTGAGTTGCTTCGTACGCCCTGAAACGGCGAATCCGGCGGCGAAGTGATATGTTGATTGTTCCGTGCCGCCGCCCCGGCGGCGCGGCACGTTCGATGACGCCCACCTGCCCGCCCCCTGCGCACCTCACCCGCGCCCTGTTCCTGCGGCTCCTCGCGGCGCTGCCGGGGGGCGCCGTTCTTCCTTCTTTCGCCCAACGGCAGCCCGAACAGCCCATGCAGCAGATGAAGATGAACACCCGTCCCATTCCCTCCACGCAGGAAGCGCTGCCGGTGATCGGCTGCGGCACCTGGATCGGCTTCGACCAGCGGCCCAGTACCGACGAATACAAGCGCCTGCCCGGCGTGCTCGATGCCCTCTTTGCCGCCGGCGGCAAGGTGATCGACAGTTCGCCGATGTACGGCCGCTCCGAGGAGACCACCGGCGAACTGCTGGCTGCGTCGAAGCAGCGCGAGAACAGGGAGACCTTTCTCGCGACCAAGGTCTGGACCTCGGGCCGCGAAGCCGGCATTGCGCAGATGGAGCAATCGTTCGCGCGGCTGCGCACCCAGCGCATCGACTTGATGCAGGTGCACAACCTCGTCGACTGGAAAACCCATCTCGCCACGCTGCGCGGCTGGAAGGACAAGGGCCGCGTGCGCTACATCGGCATCACGCACTACACGGCCTCGGCCTACGGCGAAGTGGAAGCGGTCCTGCGCGCCGAGAAGCTCGACTTCGTGCAGATCAACTATTCAATGGACGCGCGCGAGGCCGAGCAGCGCCTGCTGCCCCTCGCGGTCGAACGCGGCGTGGCCGTGATCGTCAACATGCCCTTCGGTGGCGGCGGCCTGTTGCGCCGGCTGCGCGACAAGCCGCTGCCGGCGTGGGCCGGCGAGATCGGCTGCACAAGCTGGGCGCAGGTGCTGCTGAAGTTCGTGCTGAGTCACCCGGCGGTGACCTGCACCATCCCCGGCACCAGCCGCGCCGAGCACATGGCGGACAACGCCGCGGCGGGCGCCGGGGAGTTTCCGGATGCGGGGTTCTGGCGCAAGCATGCGGGGTCAATCGGGCTCTCGTAGCAGAAGCCCCGACGCTCAACCCAAAAACCGCAGCATCAGCCGGTTGAATTCATCCGCGCGCTCGTACTGCGCCCAATGCCCTGCCCCATCGATCACCACGCCTTCGCGCGCAGGATGGCCGGCCGTGAGACGCGCCACCAGCGGACGCGGATCGGCGGTGACGTCGTACTCGCCCCAGAGCAGCAATTGAGGTCCGCCGAGCGTGTCGAGCGCGGCCTGGAGTCCGCCGGCCTGCGACACGTCCTTGCTGCGAAAACGCGTGCCGTGGCAGGAGATGTCGTGGATCTCGAAGGCCAATGGATCGATTGCGGCCTTGTCGTGCAGCATGAGCGCGCCGAGGTTGTGCAGCAGCGCGGCGCGCTCTTCCTCACGATTCGGCAAGGCGCGCCAATTGATCATCTCCACCGACATGCGCCGCACCGTGCCGTGGCCTCCGCTCCCCACGAGCGCCAGGCGCCGGATGGCACCGCGCCGCACCGCAAAGCGGGCGGCAGTGAGGCCGCCGAATGAGAAACCGCCAAGGTCGATGGACGTGCCCACGCCGATCAGCTGATCGAGCGATCCGCCCAGCGCGTCGAGCAGCGGGCCGAGCGGATCTTCGCCTGGCACCGTGCGCGGCGGCGCATCGGAGTCGTTGAACCCGGGCATGTCGGGCAGCCACAGCGTGTGTTCGACCGACAGCGCCTCGACGTTGCGCAGCCAGTGCATCCAGCTGCCATGGCCTCCGTGCAGCAGCACCAGCGGAGGATGCGCGCTTTTTTCGTCGCCGAAGCGACGCCAGCAAACGCGGACGCCGCCATGCATCACGTCATGGCGTGTGCCACTCGCGGCGATGCGTTCGATGAGGCGGCGGGCCTCGGCGCCGGAAGAATCTGATTCGGGAATGGAAGGCATCGCCCGATTCTGCCAACGCGCCGTCGGTTCAGCTGGCCGCGGCCCCGAACCGGTAGCTCGACACCACGAGCCCGCCCATGAAGTCGTCTTCGTGATAGATGCGCTCGCCGGCTTCCTGCTCGGCCGCGCCGACGGCCACCATCAGCGGAATCAGGTGTTCCTCACGCGGATGCGCCACGCGTGCCGAAGGGGCCGAGGCCCATTCTTTCAGCCGCTGAACGCGCTCCTCGGGTGCCGCTTGCACGGCGGTGTCGTCGAGCCAGTCGCCGAAAGCCTTTGAGACACCATGCGCCTGCGGGCCGAAGTTGCGCAGGTTGTGATAGCTAAGGCCGCTGCCCACGATGAGCACGTTCTCGTCCCGCAGCGGCGCCAACGCGCGGCCCAGCGCCAGGTGCTCCGCCGGATCGAGCCCGCGCTTGAGCGACAGCTGCACCACCGGCACGTTCGCGTCGGGATATATCGCCTTCATGGGCGAGAACATGCCGTGGTCGAAGCCGCGTTCGGGGTCGGTGGCCGCGGGCAGCCCGGCCGCGGCCAGGAGCGACTGCACGCGCTGCGCGAGCTCGGGCGAGCCGGGCGCGTCGTAGCGCACTTCATAGGTGTGGGCGGGAAAGCCGCCGTAGTCGTAGATCATGGGCGGGCGCGGATTGCCCTGCACCGTGAAGACCGGCGCCTCCCAATGGGCCGACACCATCAGGATGGCGCCAGGCGTGCGGCCGATCTGGCGCGGCATGTCGGCCAGCGAGGCGGCCAGCCGGTCGTAGACGCCGCCCATCTCCTTCTTCATCCAGGGCCAGGGGCCGCCGCCATGGGAGATGAAGTACGTGGGCAGGCGCGAGGTGTTGTCGTCGTGGGTCAAGTCGATGCTCCTTGAAAGCGTTGCATCGACTGTAGACATTTCCCATGAGGAAATCGACAGGCTAGGATGCATCGATCCGTTTCTTCTGAGGAAAGCATGATGGACCGCCTGACCAGCCTGCGCGTGTTTCGGGAAGTCGTCGAGTCGGGCAGCTTCGTGGCCGCGGCCGAGCGCCTGGAGATGTCGCCGCCGATGGCCAGCAAGCACGTGGCGCAGCTTGAAAAGTCATTGGGTGCGCGACTCTTGCACCGCTCGAGCCGCCACCTGAGCCTGACCGAAGCCGGCACCGCCTGGTACGAGCAGAGCCGGCGCGCGCTCGACCTGCTCGATGCGGCCGAAGCTGCCATCGGCCAGAAGAGCGATGCGCCGCGCGGCCAACTCAAGGTGAGCGCGCCGGTGTGGTGCGCCACGCCGCGCTTCGCGCGCGTGCTGGCCGACTACCGCGAGCGCTACCCCGAAGTGCTGATCGACATGCACCTGGAGAACCGCAAGGTCGATCTTGCCGCCGACGGCTACGACCTCGCGCTGCGCGCCACGCAGGAGCCCTCCCCTGCGCTGATCGCACGGCCGCTGTGCCGCGTGCCTTTTCACCTCGCGGGCACGCCCGCCTACCTGCGGCGCATGGGCAGCCCCGCGCTGCCGGCCGACGTTGCCCGGCTCGGCGCCATCGTGCCCAGCTACGTGAACCTCGATAACCTCTCTCTAAAGGGACCGGGCGGCCGGATGTTTGCGCTGCGGCTCACGCCGGCCATGCGCTCGGACGACACCACGCTCACGCTGCACGCGGTGCACGCGGACATGGGCATTGCCTTCTTGCCCGAATGGCTCATCGACGACGACTTGGCGGCGGGCCGGCTGGTGCGGCTGCTGCCCGACCACGCCCCGCATCCGGTCACGCTGTTTGCGGTGTACACCAGCCGCCAGTACATGGCGCCCAAGCTGCGCAGCTTCATCGACTTTCTGGGCGAGCGGCTGGGCGGCCAGCCACCGGCGGCCGCGAAACGCACCCTTTCGGGGCAAGGGCATGCCACCCCGGGCTAAAGTCGGCAATTCGCCTGGAGACCGCCCGCCTTGTTCCGCTTCTTCGAAAAACTGCTCCATCCCTACCCTGCCGCCGAACCGGCGCCGCCTCCGTCGGGCCTCTTCGCCTTTCTGTGGGCGTGCACCCAGGGCTTGCGCCTCAAGATGGCCGCCATGGCGGCGCTCACGGCCGCCATCTCCACCTTCGAGGCGCTGCTGTTCGCGGTGCTCGGGCGCATCGTCGACTGGCTCGGCGGCCAGGTGCCGTCGCAGCTTTGGGCGGAGCGCGGCAACACGCTGATGTGGCTGGCCGCGCTGCTGGTCATCAGCATCGGCGTGGTCGCACTGCAGACCATCGTGAAGCACCAGACGCTGGCGGTGAACCTGCCGATGCGGCTGCGCTGGAACTTTCACCGCGTGATGCTGGGCCAGAGCATGGCCTTCTACCAGGACGAGTTTGCGGGCCGCATCACGGCCAAGGTGATGCAGACCGCGCTCGCGGTGCGCGACACCCTGTTCGTGCTGGCCGACGTGGCGGTGGCCACGGGCGTTTACGTGGCGACCATCATCGTGCTGGTGGGCGTGCTCGATACGCAGCTGGTGCTGCCGTTCATCGTCTGGCTGGTGCTGTATGCGGGCTCGCTCATGTACTTCGTGCCGCGCCTGGGCAAGGTGGGCAAGGCGCAGGCCGATGCGCGCGCGCTGATGACCGGCCGCGTGACCGACGCCTACACCAACATCGCGACCGTCAAGCTGTTCTCGCATACGCAGCGCGAGGCCGGCTTCGCGCGTGAGGCAATGCGCGAGTTTATGCACACGGGCTACGGACAGATGCGCCTGGTGAGCGCGTTCGAGATCGTCAACCACACGCTCAGCATGGGCCTGACGGCGGGCATGGCCGGCACCGCCCTGTGGCTCTGGTCGAACGGCACGGTGGGCGTGGGCGCAGTGGCCGCGGCCACCGCGATGGCGCTGCGCCTGCAGGGCATGTCGCACTGGATCATGTGGGAGATGACCAGCCTGTTCGAGAACATCGGCACCGTGCAGGACGGCATGAAGACGCTGTCGCGCCCGCGCACCGTGCTGGACGCGCCGGGCGCCGGCGTGCTCGAGGTGCCGCGCGGCGAGGTGCGCTTCGAGCATGCGAGCTTCCGCTATGCGGATGCGGGCCGCCGCGTCATCGACGACCTGAACCTGGTCGTGCGGCCCGGCGAGAAAATCGGCCTGGTCGGCCGTTCGGGCGCGGGCAAGTCGACGCTCGTGAACCTGCTGCTGCGCTTCCATGACCTGGAGAGCGGCCGCATCCTGATCGACGGCCAGGACATCGCGCATGTGACGCAGGATTCGCTGCGCAGCCACATCGGCATGGTCACGCAAGACACCTCGCTCATGCACCGATCGGTGGCCGACAACATCGCCTATGGCCGGCCCGACGCCACGGTGGCCCAGATCGAAGCCGCCGCCAGCCGCGCAGAAGCACACGATTTCATCCAGACGCTGGGCGATGCGAGCGGCCGGCGCGGCTATGAAGCCCACGTGGGCGAGCGCGGCGTCAAGCTCTCAGGCGGCCAGCGCCAGCGTGTGGCCATTGCGCGCGTGATGCTGAAAGACGCACCGATCCTGCTGCTGGACGAAGCCACCAGCGCGCTCGACTCCGAGGTCGAGACCGCCATCCAGCAAAGCCTCTACCGGCTGATGGAAGGCAAGACGGTGATTGCGATCGCGCACCGCCTGTCGACCATTGCGGCGATGGACCGGCTCATCGTGCTGGACGAAGGCCGCGTGGTGGAAGAAGGCGACCACCGTTCGCTGATGGCGAAAGGCGGGCTCTATGCACGGCTGTGGGCGCACCAGAGCGGCGGCTTCCTGGGCGACTCACTCGAAGAAGAAGACGAGGCGCTACGGGCCTGAACGCCGCCCATTTGTCAGCAAGCGTTACGGCACCACGGTCCGCCCGCACGCGTGCGCCGGCGCGGCGAAAGCGCGCGGACGGGTCTTGGGGAGTCCTACAGCACAGGCCGCCCCTCGCCGACAGCAAGCCCCCCACCCGGGCGCGATGCTGAAGCTGTCGTCAACAACGAGGAGTCCTCGCGTGAATTCCATCATCTACATCGTCGGTCTGGTCGTGGTTGTCGTGGCCGTGCTTTCGTTCTTCGGCCTTCGCTGAGACCGGGCACGCGTTTTCGACTCGCACGCTGAACAAAAGCGGGGCCGTGTGTGCGGCCCCGTTTCTCATGGGGCCTTCGCAGCGCGCCGGGCATAATTTGCGTGCCTCGATCAACACCGGGGCGCCACCAGCGAAGGGATCCTGTTGATCAACACCGCGTTGCGCGAATCTGCTTTTCCGGACGCGGTAGTCACCGAGGCGATCCGATGGACCGAAGAGAAAGGTCCACTCGACGATGCACAGGCCGTGCGCATCGCCGCCTCCCGCACACCCGACGAGCACGCACGCATCACCGCGCGCGCACTTTTGCTGGGCGAACGCATCGGACTGCAAGCCGAACTGGCGCGTGCGCGCCAATGGGGACCTTGGGTGCTGCTCGGGCTCGTCGCAATCGTCGTCGCTGCCGGCCTCGGCCTGGCGGGCAACGTGGTGGGCGGCGGCGAGCGGCACATCAACGTGATCGTTGCGCTCGTGAGCCTGCTCGGCATTCACCTGCTCACGCTGCTGCTGTGGCTCGCCGGCTTGTGGCTGCCGCTCGGTTCATCCAACACAAGTTCGCTCGGCTGGATCTGGCTTTCGCTGACCGCGCGCGTGGCCGGCGGCAAGCGCGGCCAGGCACCGGTGCTGGTGCGCGCCGCCACCGGGCTCCTGAGCCGCGCCAGGCTGCTGACATGGGCCTTCGGCCTGGTAAGCCACGGCATCTGGTCGCTCTCTTTTGCGGTGGTGCTCGCCGCGCTGCTGTTTGCGCTGGCTTTTCGCAGCTATACGCTGAGCTGGGAAACAACAATTCTCGATCCCGCCTTTTTCGTGCGCGCCGTGCAGGTGCTGGGCTGGGCCCCGGCGCAGATCGGCTTTCCGGTTCCTGAAGCCGGGACGGTGCTGTCGCCCAGTCCCGGCGCCGCGGGCCAGCGAGCGTGGGCGCTCTGGCTCACCGGCTGCATCGTCGTGTACGGACTGCTGCCACGGCTCGCGCTCGTGCTGCTGAGCGCGGCCGTGTGGCGCCGGCGCCGGTCCGCGCTGCGGCCCGACTGGAGTGCACCTTACTACCGCAAGCTGAAGGCGCGCTTCGCCACGCTCGTGCCGCCCGTCATTGTCGATGCCGATCCAGGGCGGACACCGGGCATCGCGCCCGGCCAGTTGGCGCCGTCTGAACTGCGGGACACCCTGTTCGTCATCGGCTTCGAACTGCCCTCGGATGCGCCGTGGCCACCCGTAGGCCTGCAAGCAGATCCGGCCACCCAGATGCAGCGCATCGACGGCAGCGCCCCGGCGCGCCGCGCACTGCTCGACAAGTTGGCCGAGGCCCGCCCGCGGGCCGCGCTGCTCGTGTGCCACGCGGCATCCAGCCCCGACCGCGGCACCGAGCGCTTCCTGCGCGATCTGCTGGCCCATTGCGGCGAGTGCCGGCTGTGGCTCGCCGGTGCGGGCAAGGACGCTGCCGATGCAGCGGCATCGCAACGCTGGATCGACTGGCTGCAAGGCACTGGCCTGCCACGCGTGGCGGCCACGCGCAAGTTCGAAGATGCTCTGCAGGCCCTCGGCGCCACCCCATGACTGCAACACCGCAAGCCATCCGCATCGCCGTGGTCGGCCACACCAATGCGGGCAAGACTTCCTTGCTGCGCACGCTGACGCGGCGCGCCGGCTTCGGCGAGGTGTCGCAGCGCCCCGGCACCACGCGCCACGTGGAGTCGGTCGATCTTGAAGTGAACGGCCAGCCCGCCGTGCGCTTCTTCGACACGCCGGGGCTGGAAGACGCGGTGGCGCTTCGCGAGCACCTGGCCGGGCTCGGTGCGCAAGCCACGCCGCCCGAGCGCATCCGCCTGTTCCTGCAAGGCCCCGAAGCGCATGGCGTGTTCGAGCAAGAGGCCAAGGTGCTGCGCACCATGCTCGAAATCGATGCCGCCTTTCTCGTCATCGACGTGCGCGAACCGGTGCTGCCCAAGTTCCGCGACGAGATCGAACTGCTCAACTCTTGCGCGCGGCCCGTGATGCCGGTGCTGAATTTCGTGCGCGATGCCGCAAGCCGCGAAGCGGCCTGGAGAGAACTGCTCTCGGCCTACGGCCTGCACGTGCAGGTGAGCTTCGACGCCGCCGCGCCTTTCGTTGGCGCCGAGCGCGAGCTGTACAACGATCTCTCCACCCTGCTGCGCGACCGGCGCGAGCTGCTGCGCGGCGTGGTGGATACATTGACCGCGGAAGCCGCCGAACGCCGCCGCGCGGCCTGTACGCGCATTGCCGGGCTGCTGATCGATGCCGCCGCCTTGCGCCGCAGCATGCCGGCCGAGGAGTTCGCCGACACCGCGCGCCGGAAGTCCTTCGTCGCCGCGTTGCAGAACGAGGTGTTCGACAAGGCGCAGCGCTGCACCGACGACCTGCTCGCGCTCTACGGCTTTCGGCAGGACGATGCCGGCGAGGCGCCGCTGCCGCTCATCGAGGGCCGCTGGACGCTGGACTTCTTCAGCCCAGAGTCGATGAAGGATGCGGGCCTGCGGCTCGGCAAGGGTGCTGCCATCGGCGCGGCGGTGGGCGTGGTGGCCGACCTGGCGGTGGCCGGCATTTCGCTAGGCACGGGCGCGGCCGTGGGCGGGGCCATCGGGGGCGCGGTGTCGCAAGGATGGGGACCCTTCGGCCGCAAGCTCGCGAACAGGCTGCGCAACGTGCACGAGCTCACGGTCGAAGACGGCGTGCTCTTCGCGCTGGTGGCATGGCAGCTGAAACTGGCGCGGGCGCTGGAGCGGCGCGGCCATGCGGCCACCGGGCGCATCACTGCCGAGACGAGCGCAACGCAGGATGCGCCGACGCGCGCCACGGCCGCCGCCGTGCGCGCGGCGCGGCCCGCGCGCAGTCATCCGGAATGGGAACAGGCCGGCGTGGGGGCGCGCAGCTTCTGGCGCCCCGCGCCGCAGCGCGATGCCCTCGCGGCCGAGATCGCGCACACGCTGGAGCAGGCGTTCGGGACCTGAGCGCCCCAGTCTCTGCTTGCAGCCGGAGACGATCGACTCCTACGCAACGGCGCTGGTGCGGGCGCCAATCTTTTTCGCGACATCGACGGCACGCGGGGTGCCGTTTGTTTTGTCGCCATAGAAAAAGGAGCACCCATGGCCGTCGAATGCAAACTGCTCTCCACTCCCCTGATTGGACGCGTCTGGCAAGGCCGCACGCCCATTGCGCGGGCCGATGAATACCTGCGCTACAGCTTCGAACATGGCATCCAGGAGATCGCCAGGAAGCCCGAGTGCGTGGGCGTGCAGTACTTTCGCAAGATGAACGGCGACACCGCTGAATTCAGGACGGTGTCGTACTGGCAATCGATCGAGCACATGCAAGCCATGCACGCGCAGCGGGGCGATCCCCTGCGCGTGGCACCGCTCGCACGCGATCCGGAGTTTCTTCTGGAGTTGCCGGAGTTCGTGGACATCGTGGAAGTGCACGTCAATTCATTCGGCCGAGGCAAATAGCGCGCACAAGGGCGGGCCGGCGTCACCGCGCGGTCATGAGGCAAAGCTAGCATCCGCCGGCCTTTGCCCTCATAACCAAGACCGCACCCGACGCGATGTACCCCGGCGAACGGCTCAACGCCTGCACGCACCTGTTGGGGCTTGTGCTCGCACTCTCTGCCACGATCCTGCTGCTCGCCAGGACGGTGCCCACCGGCGACCCGGCGCGGATTGCGGGCGCAGCGGTGTTCTCGCTTTCGGCCGTGGCGCTGTATGCGGCCTCCACGCTGTTCCACAGCACCCGGGGGTCCCGCAAGCGCTTCTGGGAGCGGGCCGACCACTGCGCCATCTATCTGCTGATTGCAGGCACCTACACGCCCTTCGCGCTTGTCACGCTGCATGGCTTCTGGGGCTGGCTGCTGCTGGCCGCGGTATGGAGCGCGGCGGTGTTCGGTGTATGCCGCGAACTGCTGCAGCCCCGCGACGGCGCATCGAAACCTCCGTTGGCGCTCTACATCGGGATGGGATGGCTTGGCATCCTCGCCGCGGTGCCGCTCGCGGCGCGGCTCGAAAGCGGCGGGCTCGCCTGGCTGCTGGCCGGCGGCGTGCTCTATACCGCCGGCACGGTGTTCTACAGGAACCGCCGCGGGTTCCGGCATGCCCACGGCACCTGGCACCTGTTCGTGCTTGCGGGCACGGCGAGCCATGGCGTGGCGATCGGGTGGTTCGTGCTCTGAGGAGGATGAGCGGATTCGCGCGCTGCGGGCGCCCGGAAAACGAACACTTTTTTCTACTTGCCAAGCCAACCATTGCGCAAGATGTGCAAAATGCGCCCATGCCAAATATCGCTTCCATCCTTAAAGCCGAGATTTCCCGCGTCGCCCGCAAGGAGGTGCGCACGGAGATCGAGACGCTGAAAAAAGCCTCCACGCACCACCGTGCCTCGATTGCCGCGTTGCGCCGCCAGGTCGAGAAGCTGGAAAAGGAATTGCGACGCGCCACCAGGACCTCCGCGCGCACCGCCCCGGAAGCCGACGCCGACGACGCAGGCGAGGCAGGGCCGGCCCGCCGCTTCAGCGCCAACCGGCTGGCTTCGCACCGCGAGAAGCTCGGCCTTTCCGCGGCGGCCTACGGAAAGCTGGTGGGCGTCACCGGCCAGACCATCTACAAATGGGAACAGGGCAAGGCCCGTCCGCGCAAGGCGCAGCTCGAAAGCCTGGCCTCCGTGCGCGCACTGCGACCGCGTGAAGCGGCCGAGCAACTGGGCGCGGCATAACGGCCGCCCGGCGCCGCGCCGTGCGCGGCGGGCCGGGTAAAGTGCCGGCATTCATCCATCGCAATTCGACGCGCTTGCGGTCATTCCCATGTCCAATCTCATCGTGCACGGCGGCACGCCGCTTCGTGGCCGCATCCATCCCTCCGCCAACAAGAACGCCGTGCTGCCCGTGCTGTGCGCTACGCTGCTCACCAGCGAGCCGCTTCGCCTGCATGGCGTGCCTGACATCACCGACGTCCGCAAGATCCTCGACATATTCCGCAGCCTGGGCAGCGAAGCGCGGATGGACCACGCCACCGGCACGCTGGAACTGCACCACCGCGAAACGGCGTTCGACGCCGCGCGCCACCGGCTGCCCGAGGAGATGCGCTCATCGATCATGCTGGTGCCCCCGCTGCTCGCGCGCTTCGGCGTTGCGCGGCTGGAAGACAACGTCAAGGGCTGCACGCTCGGCGTGCGCGAGATCGATCCCCACGTGGATGTGTTCCGCCGCTTCGGCGGCGAGGTGGAGCGCGCCAGCGGCTCGCTCCTGGTGCGGTGCGCCGGCCCCCTGACGCCCACCGAGCACTGGCTCGACTACGCCTCCGTCACCACGACCGAGAATTTCGTGCTCTGCGCGGCGGCGGCCCATGGCACATCGACGCTCACCAACGCGGCCTCCGAGCCGCACGTGCAGGAATTTTGCCGCTTCATGGCCATGCTGGGCGTGCGCATCGAAGGCATCGGCACTTCGCGGCTCACGGTGCATGGCGGCGACGCCTTGCGCGGCGGCGAGTTCCGCTTCGATGAAGACTTCCACGAGATCACCACCTTCCTGGCGCTGGGCGCCATCACCGGCGGCGACGTGGTCGTGCGCAACAGCGCACCCGAAAATTTTCCGCTGATCGACCGCACCTTTGCCAAGTTCGGCGTCACCATCTCGCACGAAGACGGCTGGTCGCGGGCCAGCTGCGCCGGGCCCCTGAAGGTGCAGGCCCCCTTCACCAGCAACGTGCTCACCAAGGTGGAGGCGGCGCCCTGGCCGTACTTTCCGGTCGACCTGCTGCCCATCTTCATTGCGCTGGGCGTGCGTGCCGAGGGCAACGCGATGTTCTGGAACAAGGTTTACGACGGCGCGCTGGGATGGACCGGCGAGCTGTCGAAGTTCGGCGCCCACGTCTTCTCGTCCGACCCGCACCGGCTCATCAGCTTCGGTGGCAGCCCGCTCACGCCGGCCGTGGTCGAGAGCCCCTACATCATCCGCGTGGCGATTGCCCTGTTCATGGTGGCGGCCAGCATCGAAGGCCGGTCAGAAATCCGCAATGCCACGCCGATCCGCCGGGCCCACCCGCGCTTTGCCGAAAACCTGCGCAGCCTGGGCGCGCAGGTGGAGTGGACCAGCGAAGAGTAAGCGCGGGCTCAGGCCCGCAGTGCATTCACCGCAATGCGCGCCGCCGACGCGATGACGTCGTTGCGGCCCGGCGCGTCCTGGTTCGCAAAGGTGAGATAGATCGACAGCACCAGCGGAGCGCCCGCCGGCGGCCACAGCACGCCGGTGTCGTTGGTGGTGCCGTAGGAGCCCAGGCCGGTCTTGTCGCCCACCTTCCAGTCGGCCGGCACACCGGCGCGGATGCGCGTGGCGCCGGTCGTATTGCCAAGCAGCCAGGCCTTGAGCTGGTCGCGCTGCGGCGCGCCGAGCCCATCGCCCAGCACCAGCCGCTGCAGGCTGGCGGTCATGGCCTCGGGCGTGGTGGTATCGCGCGGATCGCCGGGAATCGCGCTGTTGAGTTCGGTCTCCCATCGGTCGAGCCTGAACGCCTGGTCGCCGATGGAACGCGCGAACGTGGTCACCGCGGAAGGCCCGCCGAGAATCTTCATCAGCAGGTTGGCGGCGGCGTTGTCGCTGTATTGAATGGTGGCGGCGCACATTGCCGACACGGTCATGCCCTGCCCGAGGTGTTTCTCGGTGATGGGCGAATTGGTAAGGATGTCGCTCTTGCCGTAGCTCACGCGGCGCTCGAGCAGGCCGCTGTCGCGCACGCTGCACTCCAGGATGGCGGCGGCCACCATGGTCTTGAAAGTGCTGCACAGCGGAAAGCGCTCCGTTGCGCGGTGCTGCAGCCGTGCGCCGGTGGCGGTGTCGAACGCGGCCACCCCGAGCCGCCCGCCCACGGAGCGTTCGAGCGCAGCCAAATCCGACTCGGCCGACGAAGCGGACCGCGCTCCTTTTGCGGACCAGGCGGTACAAGCGCCGGCCAGCGGCAACGCAGAGGCGGCAAGCAGGATGGTGCGGCGATGGACAAGAGATTTCATGGATTTGTTTGTCGGCGGAGTGGATGGAACGAAGGCGATCCTAGGAGCGGCGCCGCCCCGGCTCCAGCGCCAGTCGGTGCAAACGCGTCTCGGCTGTATCGGGTGTAACGACGGCCTTGCGCCGGCCGATGCGGCTCCTCGGCCCAGCTTCCGGAGTCGGATGGCGACTACAGGCGGCCAGCGCCGCTTGCGTTAAGGTTCGGGACATTCGCCGACTCCGAAGCACCCCATGACCACCCCCTCTCCCGCCCCGGTCCGCAAGCATTTCTCGATGATCCGCGGCTTCCACCTGGCCGACGCATTCACGCTCGGCAACGCCGCATGCGGTGTGGGCGCGGTGTTCCTTTCCATGGCGTTCATGGCGAGCCAGTCGCTTGCGCAATTCTTCTGGGCGGCGGCGCTCGCACCGGCGGCCTTCGTTTTCGACGTGTTCGACGGCCGCATCGCCCGGTGGCGACAGACGCACTCCGCGCTCGGGCGCGAACTCGATTCACTGGCCGACGTGATTTCGTTCGGTGTGGCGCCCGCCGCGCTGGCCTTTGCCGCGGGCCTGGACGGCGGCTGGGATTGCGTGCTGCTGATCTATTTCGTCGGCTGCGGCGTGAGCCGGCTCGCGCGCTACAACGTCACGGCAGAAGCGCTTTCCGCGGGCGCCGACAAGGTCAAGTATTTCGAAGGCACGCCCATCCCGACCAGCGTGGTGCTGGTGGGCGTGCTGGCCCTTGCCGCCTGGCAGGGCCGCATCGGCGACTCAGTCTGGGGCGGCGCCTGGAGCCTCGGCCCGTGGCAGCTGCATCCGCTCTCGCTGCTCTTTGCACTGTCGGGCACGCTGATGATCAGCAAGACGCTGCGCATTCCCAAGTTCTGACACGACACTGATCCCCAAACAAGGAGACCCCTCATGAAGCTGTACTTCGACCCGCACAGCCGCGCGCAAGTCGCGAAATGGATGCTCGACGAAGCCGGCGTGGACTATGAGATCGTGCCCACCCTCATCCGCGAGAAGGCGCACAAGAAGCCCGGGTACCTGAAGATCAATCCCGCGGGCAAGCTGCCGGCATTGGTCGATGGCCGCACTCGCGTGTTCGAGAACGCCGCCATCTGCATGTACGTGGCCGAAAAGTTTCCGCAAGCCAGGCTGGCACCCTGGGTGGGCTCGCCGGACCGGGGCCGCTACCTGTCGCTGATGGTCTATTCGACGGCGCAGCTGGAGCCCGCGATGGGCGACAGCCTGCTGGGCCTTCGCAGCGACAACAGCGCGCGCGGCTGGACCGATTTCGAACACGCCAAGGACGCGGTGGAGCGCGAACTCGGCTACGGCCCCTATCTCTTCGGCCCGCAGTTCACCGCGGCCGACGTGATGATCGGCGCCATGTTCATTTGGCATCGCGCATTCGGCGGCCGCTCGAACCGGCCGAAGATCGATGCCTACATCGACCGGCTGCAGGCCCGTCCCAAGGCCATGAAGTTCGGTTGAAGCACAGCACATGTCACAAGCCCCTTTCCCCCACGGCGCCACCGCCGGCCTCGGCGAGCTGGTCCGCATTGCCGCCGGGCAACCTCTGTCGCCCGCCTGCGACCACTTCTACTTTTTGCGCCATGGCCAGACCGGCCGCAATGCGCAGCGCATCTTCCAGGCGGTGGACGAACCGCTGAGCGAACTCGGCTTGCAGCAGGCCGCGCGCGCGGCGCAGCTGCTGGCGGGCGAGCCGATCCGCACCATCGTCTGCAGCGACGCACGGCGCGCGCACGACACCGCGCATGCCGTGGCGGCGGTGCTCCGGCTCGACGCAACGCCCCAGGCGGCGCTGCGCGAGCGCAACTTCGGCGCGCTCATCGGTACGTCGTCGGCCAACATCGACTGGGCGTGCGAACCGGAAGGCGGCGAAACCCTTGAGCAGTTCGTCGCACGCAAGCGGCTGGCGCTCGATGCGGCGCTGGCGCAGCCGGCGCCGGTGCTGGTGGTGGCACACGGCGGCACGCTCTACGCGCTCGCCGCTTTGATTGGTGTGCCCATCGACCTGAATCTGCTCGGCAATGCGCAGCCATTGCGTTTTTCACGCAGCGGCCCCACATGGACCGTAACGCCGCTGCTGCGGCATGCCGACGGCGACTCAGCCCTGGCCTGACCAAGCCCCGGGGCGCATGCTGTTCGGCGTTCACACCACCGACCACCATGGAATTCAAGGACTACTACAGCGCCCTGGGCATCGACCGCACCGCGTCCGAAGACGAGGTGCGCAAGGCCTACCGCAAGCTCGCGCGCAAATACCACCCCGACGTCAGCAAGGAAGCCGACGCCGAGAAGCGCATGCGCGACATCAACGAAGCCAACGACGTGCTGCGCGACAAGGAAAAGCGCGCCGCCTACGACGCGCTGGCGGACCGTGTGGCGCGCGGCGGCCATCCCGAGGGCGACTTCCAGCCGCCGCCGGGCTGGGACACCGGCTTCGAATTCCACCGCGGCCCCAACCAGGGCCCGGCCGACCACGCGGACTTCAGTGAATTCTTCTCGTCGCTCTTCGGCGAGGCCGAGCGCCGCGGCGCGGCCAGGCGCAACTACCGTGCTCGCGGAGAAGACCATCACGCGGCCATCGAGATATCGCTGGAAGACGCGCTCAACGGCGCCGAGCGCGAGATCACACTGCGTTCGCAGGAGCCCGGTGCCCAAGGCCGGCCAGCGTTCAAGACGCGCACGCTGAGCGTCAAAATCCCGGCCGGAATGCACCCGGGACAGTTCATCCGCCTGGCCGGACAGGGCATGCCCGGCCATGGCGGCGAGCCGGCCGGCGACCTGTACCTGGAAGTGCGCATCGCGCCGCACAAGCTCTATCGCGTCGAAGAGCGCGACATCTACATGACGCTGCCGGTCACGCCGACCGAAGCCGCGCTCGGCGCGAAGGTGAAGGTGCCCGTGCCCACCGGCGGGGCCGTGGAGGTGACCGTGCCGCCCAGTGCGCGCGGCGGCCTCAAGCTCAGGCTCAAGGGCCGCGGGCTTGGCGGCAAGCAGCCCGGCGACCTGTACCTGCTGCTCGAGATCGCGCTGCCTCCGGCCACCACCGACACCGCGCGCAAGGCCTATGAGCAGCTGGCGCAGGCGTCGGCCTCGTTCAACCCACGCCAGCATCTGGGAGTGTGAGCATGGCGACCGTTTCCGTCACAACAGCCATCAGCGCAACGCAGCCGCTCGCCGCGAGCGAACTGGCACATGCCGTCGGCGCCGACACCGAATGGGTGGTGCAGCTCGTCGAAGTGGGCATCGTGCAGACCACTGCCACCGAAGCTCCGCCCGAGCGTTGGCGCTTCTCCAGCGCGGACCTTCAGTGCGCCCTGGAGGCGCGCAGGCTCGAGCGCGACTTCGGCGTGGGCCTCGATGCGGCGGCGCTGATCCTGGACTTGCAGCACGAGGTGCGACGGCTGAAAGCAGTGATCCGCGCGCACGGCTTGCGCTGAGCGGCAGCGCTTCAGCCGGCCTTGCCGCGCGAAGTCTTCTTCTGGCTTTCCGGCCGCGGCGCCGCGGCCGGCACGTTGCCGCCGTTCACCTGGTCGACCCACAGCAGGGTGTCGACGTACGACATGAAGCGGTTGAGATATTCGGGCGATAGCTCGTGCATCAGCATCAGCGACCGATGCACCAGGTGATGCGAGTTGAGCGGGCCGGCGTTTTCCGGCACCTTGGCCCATGATTGCGTCAGCCGCCGGTCGGCGCTGAGCCGCGACCACGTGCTCCTGAAGTAGCGCAGCGTCTTCAGCTCGGGCGCGGCGTCGGTTGCAGCCTGCCCATCGGCTTGCAACGGCGACTGGCGTGCGACGTGCGCCACAAGCTCAGCCAGGGGCCCGCGAACGGACGAGGCCGGCGGCGCCGCAGGAGCAGCACCCGCGCTCTTGTCTATCTTCTCGATCTTCGCGCGGTAGGCCGCGAGCAGGCCCGCCACCTTCTCGTCCAGGATGCGGCGCGCGTCGCCCTCGTGCCCCGCTGCCCGTCGGGCCAGCGCCTCGATGAAACGAAAGCGCACCGGGTCCACGCGGTGCTCGCCGCGCGCGCGCCATGCGTCGAGCGTCGCGGCCGCATCGTGCATGCGGCTACTCACGGGCCTTCGCGGGAGCGCCAGATGGCGGCTGCCGGGGGGTGGGCGCCATCTCCACGCGCCGGTTCCTTGCCCTGCCTTCGACATCGGCATTGGACGCCACCGCCTGCTCGGAACCAAAGGCGGCCGCGAACACCGACGACGAGGGAATGCCTTCCTCGATCAGTGCACGGGTCACGGTCAAGGCCCGCTGGGCTGAGAGTTCCCAGTTGTCGGCGAAGGGACGGTTGCCCTCCTTCGTCTGGCGCATCTGCCGGTCGTCCGTGAAGCCGCTCACCATCAGCACCTCGTCGCGCGCACGAAGGTAAGCCGCCACCGGCGCGGCCAGGCTCTTGAGCACTTGCCGCCCCTCGGGCTGCAGATCGGCCGAGTTGAAGGCGAACAGCACGCTGCCGCTGATGCCGATGCGCCCGTTGACGAGCGTGACCCTGCCCGCCGCAAGCGGCCCTGCGAGCGCTTTCTCGAGCGCCTCGCGGCGCTGTGTTTCGGCCTGCCGCTGCTGCACTTCGGCCTGCAGCTTTGCCGCAAGGTCCAGCTGCATGCCAAGTGCGCCGACCAGGATCAGCACGAAGGCGCCGACCAGCCCCGACATCAGGTCGCCGAAGACCGCCCATACCGGCACGCTCGGCTCCAGGCCGGCGTCGAGTTCGTCGTGCATCACGCTTCGCTCGCCACGGCCTGCTGCCGGCTGGCAATCTGCTGCAGGTCTTCGACGATCTGCTTCTGCGACATGATGCTGAGGTCGATCACCTCCCGCGCCTGCGCCACGTAGTAAGCCAACTGCTCGTCGCTGCGCGCCATCGACTTGCCCAGCGCACCTTCGACGCGCTGCAAATGCGCCACCAGCTTGTCGTTCGATTCGCTGAACAGCTGAACCGCAAGGCCGAAGGCTTCGCCGAGGCTCGCCACTTCAACGGCACTGCCGGTGATCTGCGCGGCCACGCCGGCCATCTTTCCGGTTTCCGCCTCGACCTTCTCGGTGAAACGGCTGCCGACGCGCTCCAGCACATCGGCCGATGCGCCGACCAGCGCATCGACGGCCGAGCGCTGCTCGGTGGAGGCATGGTTCACCGCGTCGAGCAGGGTTCCCAGCGTTTCCATGAGGCGGCTGCGCTCCTCGAGCATCGCGTTGTCGCGCGCCATGCTGTCGGAGAGCTTCTGCCGCAGCTCGGCCACCACTTCGGCCGCCACGCGCGGCGCATCGGATGCGGCCTGCAGGAGCTGGGCGATCTCGGCCACCGTGCTTTTCGCGTGGGTTTCGGCCTGGGCCGACATGTCGCGGGCGGTCTGCGCCAAGGTTTCGAAGAGCTGCTGCTGCCGGTCCGCCGTGTGCGCGCCGGCCTGCTGCCACTCCTGCTGCAGTGACGTGGCCATGGCCGACAAGGCCTGGGTCCAGGCCGAGAGGCGCTGCTCGTCGCGCGCCGCCATCTGCGCCTGCAGATCGGCGTGCGCCTGGTCCACGGTGCGCAGCAGCGATGCCGCGTGCTGCTCGAAGCTAGCCGCCGCGGAGGCGAAGGACTGGTGCGTGTCTTCCGACAGTTTTTCGCTCGTGCGCTGATGCTGTGCGAGCGCGCTGCCCCACGTTTCGGACACGCTGCCCACCGTGCTCTCGAGGCGGGCGGACACGCCTTCCACCAGCGAAGCCGAGCGTTGCTCGAAGGTCTGGGCAAAGCGCTCATGCGACGCGCGCAAATCCGCAGCCAGTGCCTGGGAGGTGCGTTCGTGCTCGGAAAGCGCCGCCGTCCAGGTGCCGGCCACGCTGGCCGTCGCGAGCTCGAAGCGGCTCGAGAGCCCATCGAGCTGCTGCTGCACAGTGCGCGCGACCGCATCGTGCAACGAAGCCGTCTCGCGCGCGATGCCCGCCATGGTGGCCTCGACGACCGGCTGGATCGTTGCGCCGGCGATGCGGGCGCTTTCGGTCAGGCTCTGCTTCAGTGACTGGTCGACCGACGACGCCAGGCCGGCGTACACGGCCTCGGCCTGGGCGTGGAAGTGCGCCTGGCCGGTGGCAAGGCGCTCGTTCAATGCCTGGCCCTGGCGCTCCATCGCGGCCATCATGGCCTGCAACTGATCGACGAGCCGGGGCATCAGCTGCGCCTGCTGCTCCAGCAACTGAAACGACGCCTCCCGCCGATGCGTCTGCGAATAGACACGCAGCGACGTGGCGATCTTGCTGTCGAGCATCTGCCCTGCCTGCAGCCGCTCGCGCCGGCACAGGGCCGAGGCAAGGCCGAGCATCGCCGAGGCGGCCACGCCGGCCACGGAGGTGCCGAACGCCAGCCCCAGGCCCTTGACCGGGGCCGACAGCGACGCGCGGATGGCCGCGAGGTCGGTCGCCGTTTCCAGCGCCAGCCCAGTGCCGTTGAGCGTGACCACCATGCCGAGGAAGGTGCCCAGCATGCCCAGCAGCACCAACAGGCCGGCCAGGTAAGGCGTAAGCGCCGGACCGGGCAGCCCGACACGCTCGCCCTCGATGCGCAGGCGCACCGCGTTGCGCAGCGTCGGATGCAGTTGCCCGAGCCACGCGCCAAGTTCCGCCGGGGCGGCCGTCAGGCCGGCCACGGCGCGGCTCAAGGTGGAGGTCGCCTGCTGGAAGCGGTGCAGCTCCAGCGCGCCCATGAGGTAGAACGCGCCGACCAGCATGGTGACGATGAGCGCCAGCGGATGCGACCCCGCGTAGCCCGCACCGACCCAGCACACGACGGCCAGGCCGGCCGCAAAAACAGCGTATTGGAAGAATCTATTCATGGCACTCTGGTTTGCCTCATGCGAAGGGCTTCAAGCAGTCCTTCGATGGGTTGGAATCGAAGATCCAGTTCGGCGAGCAGCACGCTTTTCATGTCCTTGCGGAAGACGTGCAGCCACTCGGCGGGCTGGGGTTCGCCAGAGGGTTCGGGGGCTGTCGCCGCGCCGTCCCTGCTCAAGCGGTTGAAATGTTTTTCGAGCAACGCAGGCACGCCGGCCAGCAAGCTGTGCTCGCGCGCGGCCAGCACCTGCTCCATGACCACATCCACCGCGGCCAGCCGGGCCAGCGATGGCGACTTGGCCGCCAGCGCTGCCCGAAGGCGTCCGCGCAGGGGACCGATGCCCGCTTCCATGGCCTGCTGCAGCGCAAGGTAGCGGCGGCGCAGCGGCGCGAAGTCGGCGGTTGCCGAGGCCGGGCCATCTTCCGCGATGGCATGGGCCAGCGCTGATTTTGCACGCGCGCATTCCCGTTCCTCTGCGCTCGCGGACGACGCCCGCAGACGGGAAGAGACGGCGGCCGGAACCCCGTCCAGCGCCGCGGACAGCGAAATGGCGTCGGTCCAGCCGAACCATTGGCTCAATCGATCCGCGGTGGCTTGCGTGGGTTCGCGAACGCCTGTGTCGGCCAGTCGGGAAAGCAGGCGAACGAGCGCCGAACCATTGAAAACTGTGCGCTGTGAAACGTGCGCCATAGCCAGAACGAAAAACTTGGCAGTCTACACCGGCCACCTCGCCTGGAAGCCCGGGCGAGCCGCCCTTCCTCCAGTGAAACTTCCGGTAACGCCGCCGCCGGTAACCGGGCGTTTTAACAGTCCCCGGCACCCGCCCTTCCCTGCGGCGTGGCGTAACTCCTAAGTCCTGCGGGCCCTTGCCGCGCGCAGACTCCGTCCTGCCGGCTCATGGCCGGAAAAGCACAAGGAGCGGCATGGCCATGCTGGATCGGATCGCTTGTCACCGCTGCGGGCGCGTTTGCCTGCATGCCGACGCGCCGTGTCCGGCCTGCGGTGCCGCACGGGCGGCAAGCCCCGCGGCCGCAGGCGCGACCGAGCCCTTCGTCGGACGCCGCGCTGAGCTGCAGCTGGTACACGACGCGCTGGGTGGCGCGCTGGCCGGACGCGGGCGCGTGGTCATGGTGAGCGGCGAGGCGGGCATCGGCAAGACCCGGCTGGCGCAGGAGGCGGCAACGCTGGCCGTGCGGCGCGGCATGCTGACCCTGTGGGGCCGCTGCCTGGAGGAGCCCGGCGCGCCGCCGTTCCTGCCGTGGACGCGCGCCATGCAGGCCTGCCTACGCGCCTGCGGCGACGAGCGCCTGCCGGCGCTGCTCGGCCGCGACGCCGCGGCGGCCGTCGAGATAGCGCCCGAACTCGCCGAGCGGCTGCCGCCGGGCACGGCCGTGCCGGCCATCAGCGAAGGCGACCAGGCACGATTCCGCCTCTTTGCCGCGGTCGCGCATTTCTGGCGCCAGGTGGCCACGCTGCGGCCGTTGCTCCTGATCCTGGACAACCTGCACTGGGCCGACGCGTCGTCGCTCCGGCTCCTGGCCTTCATTGCGCAGGAACTCGGCGAGAGCCGGATCCTGCTGCTCGGCTCCTATCGCGAAACAGATCTGTCGCGCCAGCATCCCCTTGCCGCAACGCTGGCCGAACTGCTGAACACGCGGCAGTTCTGCCGTCTGCCGCTTTCGGGCCTGAGCCTGGAAGAAACCGAGCGCATGGTGGCGGCGGCGAGTGCCGTGACCCCGCCTCCCGCGGTGATCGCGACGATGCACCGCCGCACCGAAGGCAATCCGCTGTACCTTGTGGAAACCCTGCGCTTCGTGCTCCAGGGTCCCCACGGCAACGATCCCCAGACCGCCGCGGCGCTGGTCGAAACCGTGCCGAGCGGCATCCGCGCGGTGATCGGCCAGCGGCTCAACCGGCTTTCGGCGCCCTGCTCCGCATTGCTCGCGGTCGCCGCGTGCATCGGCCGCGACTTCGACCTGCCGCTGCTGGCAGGACTGGCCGGCGCCGGCAGCGACGCCGATCTGCTGGACAGGCTGGACGAGGCGTTGTCGCACCGCATCATCGAGCCCGTGCCCGGGGGTGCGCAGTACCAGTTCAGCCACGTGCTGATCCGCGAAGTGCTGTACGACGAACTGCCCGCGGCGGAGCGCGTTGCGCTGCACGGGCGCATTGCCGAGTCGCTCGAGGCGCGGCATGCCGGCGCGCCCGAGGCGGTGCTGGCACCGCTGGCCTATCACGCGGCCGCGGCGTTGCCCGTGGGCGACCCGGCGCGTGCGCTGGACATCGCGCAGCGCGCCGCAGCGCAGGCCGTGGCCGTGATGGCTTACGAAGAAGCCTTGCGCTGCTACCGGCTCGCGCTGCAGCTGCAGGAACGCTGGCTGCCGGCCGAGCGCACGCGGCACGGGGCCCTGCTGCTGGCGCTGGGCTCCGTGCAGACGCATGCCGGCGAAAACGATGCCGCTGCCGCCACGTTCCTGGAGGCCGCTGCGCTGGCGCGCGCAATGGGCGACGCGGCATTGTTCGCGCAGGCGGCGCTTGGCTTCGAGAACAACGGCTGGCGCATCAGCGGGCCGGGCGAACAGGCGGCGGCCTTGCTCCAAGAGGCACTGGCGGCCGCCGACGGCTTCGATGCCGCGCTGCGCGTCGACCTGCTCGCAGCCCTGTGCCGGGCGTGCATCTTCTGCGGCCGGCAGGAACAGGCCAATGCGGCGCAGCGCAGCGCGGTGGCACTGGCACGCGGCTTGGCCATGCCACAGCCGCTGTTCAAGGCGCTGGCCGCCATCCTGCCGGCGCGCGGCTATCCCGAGCAGCTGGACGAGCGGCTGCGCTGCGCGCGCGAAGCCTTCGACGTGGCCGAAAACGCGGGCCACATCGAATGGGTGGACTCGCTCTCCGGCTGGTATTTTGGCGACCTGGTCGAGAAGGGTTCGCTGGACGCGGCGCGTTCGCTGGCGCAGATGCATGCGCGCGTGGCGGACGCGATCCGCCAGCCTTTCATGCAGGCCATGGGCCTGGCCAGCGCGACCTTGCTTGCCGCCTACGAAGGCCGTTTCGCGGATTCCGAACGGCTGGCCGGCGACACCTTCACGCTGGGGCAGCGCTTTCTCTCAGGCAATGCGCAAGGCGCCTACAGCCTTCAGATCTTCGTGCTGCGGCGCCAACAGGGCCGCCTGGGCGAAGTGCTGCCGGTGCTGCGCGGCGTGGTCGGCAGCGTGCCGCGCAACAGCCTGTGGCAGCCCGGCCTCGCGCTGATCTGCGCCGAGCTCGACCTGCATGAGCCCGCGCGCGAGGCCTACGAGATGCTGGCGGTGGACGGCTTCGCGGGCGTGGCGCGCGACGGCATGTGGCTGACCAACATCGTCTTTGCCGCCGAGGTCTGCGCGCGGCTGGGCGACCTGCCGCGCGCGGCAACGCTCTACCAGTTGCTCGCACCCTATGCGGGGTGCAACGTGGTCACCGGCACCAACATCGCTTGCTTCGGCGCCGTGGACCGCTACCGCGGCATGCTGGCCGCGCTGTCCGGCGACGACGAGAATGCCGCCGCCCATTTCGCAGCCGCGGCCGCGCTCGACGGCCAAGGCGGCGGCCGGCCCTGGCTCGCGCACAGCCACTTCGAATGGGCGCGCTGGCTGGCCCGGCGCGGCGGCGACGAGGCCGGCGCAAGATCGCACCTGGAAGCGGCGCTTGCGATCGGCCGCGAACTTGGCATGGCCGGCCTCGCGCGGCGCTGCGAGGCGCTGCAGCGCGAGCTCGAGGGCGGCGCCGCCGCATCACCCGGCGCGCCCGAGGGGCTGAGCCGGCGTGAAGTCGACGTGCTGCGTCTGCTGAGCGCCGGCCACAGCAACCAGGCCATTGCCGAGCGCCTGTTCATCAGCCAGCACACCGTGGCCCACCACGTGCGCCACATCCTTTCCAAGACCGACTGCCGCAGCCGAACCGAAGCCGCGGCCTGGGCGCACCGCCATCGCATGGCGGCCGAGGGCTCATCGCCCTCGACGGCCCACTAGCCACTGCACCGCCGTCCGTCGCGAATGGTCAATTCGGGCGATGCGCGGCCGCGCGGGCCGTCCTATGGTCTGTCCCAGGCCCGGCGCCGCCGGACCGGCAACCAGAAGGAGTGTCTCGTATGCCCGCAACCCTCTATGAACGGCTCGGCGGTGAGGAGCGCATCCAGCGGCTCGTGACCGACGTGGTCGAGAACCACTACAACAACCCCCTCATTCGCGCCCGCTTCGCGAACAGCAACCGCCCCGAGGTCGAGCGCCACGTGTTCGAATTTCTCTGCGCCGGCAGCGGCGGCCCGCAGTGCTACACCGGCAAGGACCTGGTCACCGCCCACAAGGGCATGAACATCAATGAGCAGGAACTGGTCGCCGCCATCGACGACATCCTTGGTGCGATGATCAAGAACGGCTACGACCAGGCCGAGAAGAACGAAGTGGTCGCCATTCTCTATTCACTGAAGGGCGATGTGGTGCGGCTGTAAGAAGCCCCCCGCTCGTCTACGCCCCGGCGGCGATTTCGCCGGTCCCACACGGAAAGGCAAGACCATGACACGCCAGCCATCTGCCGCCTGGGCGATCGGCGCCGCCCTGATTGCGGCAATCGCCACCAGCTGGGCCCAAGCACCCGATCACCGGATGATCTCGCCCGCCGACCTGAAATGGGCCGACGTTCCGTCCCTGCCGCCGGGCGCGAAGCTCGCGGTGATCGAAGGCCCCATGAGCGAGGCCGCGCCCTTCACGGTGCGCATCCAGATGCCGGCCGACTACCGGATCCCGGCCCACTGGCATCCGGCCGTCGAGCGGGTGACCGTGCTCTCGGGCACCTTCCACATGGGCATCGGCGACAAGCTCGACATGCAGAAGTCGATGCCCGTGACCGTGGGCGGCATGATGATCCTGCAGCCCAAGACGCCGCACTTCGCATGGACCCGCGAAGAGACCGTGGTGCAGCTTCATGGCACCGGGCCATGGGGCGTCACCTACGTCAATCCGGCGGAAGACCCGCGGACCAAGTAGACGCGAGCTGAAGCGCGGCGCAATGCCGCGCTTCGGTTCAGGCGGCCATCGCGTCGGCCTGCACCGCGGGCGGGCGCAGCTCGTCGACCTCGATCACCACGTCGGCCGGAAGCCCGTTGCGCCGTGCCGCCTCGCGGATCATCTCCGCGCCGGGCGCCTCGTACAGGCAATAGGTCTTCTTCTTGTCCGCGCTCAGAAAGGAATACAGCCAACGGACGCCGACGTCGTCGTTGATGCGCATGATGCCGGCCGCGCCCTCGGGCGAGACCTCGAGTTGATCGGCAAAGTTGCGTTCGATCAGGTAGAGAGGCATGGCAGCTCCTTCATACGGATGAGCCGTCAATCGTAGGACGGCCAGGCGCCCTGCAGTGCATGTGTTTCCCCAACCGGCCGTTCGTAATACCCCGCGGCCTACCCATGCCCGACAATAAAAAAAAACGCCGAATCCCGACACGCCACATGAACGACACGACCAAGCCCCGCTGCGCCTGGGCCCGGAGCGATCCGCTGCTTGCCTCCTACCATGACGCCGAATGGGGCGTGCCCGAGCACGACAGCCGTGCGCTATGGGAAAAGCTCATGCTCGACGGCTTCCAGGCCGGGCTTTCGTGGCTCACGATCTTGCGCAAGCGCGATGCGTTCCGAGCAGCGTTCCAGGGCTTCATGCCCGAAAAAGTGGCGCAGTTCACCGCGGCCGACGTCGATCGCCTGATGCAGGACACCGGCATCGTGCGCTCGCGCGCCAAGATAGAAGCCACCATCGGCAACGCCCGCGCCTACCTTGCCATGCAGGCCGCGGGCGAAGACTTCTCGGCTTTCGTCTGGGGCATGGCGGGGGGCAGGCCCATCGTCAACAGCACCGGCGCGGTGCCGGCGAAGACGCCGCTCTCGGAAGAGATATCGGCGGCACTGAAGAAGCGCGGCTTCAAGTTCGTGGGCCCGGTGATCGTCTACGCGTGGATGCAGGCGACCGGCATCGTGGACGACCACGCGGCCGATTGCTTCTGCCATCACGCCTCACACCGCCGCGCAGAAAAGATTTCCTGATCGCGCGGCGCAAAGCAAAAAGCCGGACGGCGCTCACGCGCCGTCCGGCTTTTTGCTTTGTTGCAGACAACATGCGGCCACAGGGCCGCTGTTCACTGCTGCCGCTTACAGGCCGGCTTGGCGCGTGAAGCTGCGTGCTTGCGACGGAACCACGCTGCCAGCGAAGGCTTCGCGGCGCAGGTTCTGGCCGGGCGCGTGGGCGGCGGCAACGGCTTCGCTGCGAACCGCGGCGCGGTCGGCCGAGGCAGCCAGCACGGGAGCCACGGTCGCCGAAGCTGCGTCGCTGTACACGTTGCCTTCGCGGGCGGCTTCGGCGGCTTGGGGCGCCACGTCGGCGCGGCTGTAGCCGGAAGTCAGGGGCTGCACGCCTTCGTAGGATTCTGCGTGGGCGCCAGCGGCAGCGAGCAGGGAGAGAGCGGCGGCGGCGAGGATGTTCGAGGTCTTCATTTCAATTTCCTTCTTGATCGGGCTTTGGATGCGTCGAAGTTTGCGCCTTAAAAAGCAGGGAAAACCCTAGCCAATCGAATCGCAGTGTTCATGAAATTGAAACAATGACGAGGAACTTTCGGGCGAGCGGGCAAAAGTGCGCATTTCGCTTAAGAAATTAGGCTCACTTCGCGTACCTTTGCTCCAGCGCGTCGAGCGCAGGCTTGCCGACTAGGCGCTGCCGCTCGGCAAACGAAACCACGAGCGACGGGTCTTCGTCCAGGCGGCGGATGTCGCGCAGCACAGTCAATGCACGTTGCATGCCAGCCACCGCGCCCTGCAATGCGGCATTCGCGTAAAGCACCAGCCCATAACCCAGCGTCCCGAGTTCTTCGGCACCGAAGGTGGGCGTCTTGCCGCCGATCACCATGTTCATGAGTTGCGGCTTGTCCAGCCGCTGCGGCAAGGCGCACACTTCGTCGGCCTTTGTCACAGCTTCCACGAAAAGAATATCGGCACCGGCCTCGCTGAACAGCTGCGCACGTTCGATGGCCGCTTCGAAGCCATGCACGGCCGCAGCATCGGTTCGGGCCATGACGAGCATGCCGGCATCGGTGCGCGCATCGACCGCGGCCTTGATCTTGCCCAGCATCTCGGCCGTGTCGATCACCGCCTTGCCCGCGAAATGGCCGCAGCGTTTGGGGCTGACCTGGTCCTCGATCTGGATGCAGTCGGCCCCTGCCCGCTCAAGCACGCGCACCGCATGCCGCACGTTGAGCGCATTGCCGAAGCCTGTGTCGGCATCGACCAGCAGCGGCAGGTTCACCGCATCGCGAATACGCGCGGTGTGCTCCGCTATCTCGTGCAGGCCCATGAACGCCTGGTCGGGCAAGCCGAAGTGCATGTTGGTGACGCCGGCCCCCGTGACGTAGATGGCCTCGAAGCCGAGGTCTTCGATCACGCGGGCCGACAGCGCGTTGAACGCGCCCGGCACCAGCACGCCGCGGCGCGCCTCGACCAAGCGGCGCAGGGTTTTCTTCGGCGATTCGTCGTTGGTTCGCATCGCGTCACGCGGCGGCATAGAGGTCGACATACTCGTGCACCGGCATGGCTTCAAGCTTCATCGCATCGAGCGACACATCGAGGATGGCCTGCTGCTGCTTGTGTGCGAAGCGGCGGGCCAGGTTGGTACGGAACTTGGCTTCGAGCAGCGGAATGCCTTCGGCCCGGCGGCGCTTGTGGCCGATGGGGTATTCGACGATCACCTCGGCAAAACTGGTGCCGTCCTTGAAGGCCACGGTCAGCGCGTTGGCAATGCTGCGCTTTTCGGGATCGTGGTAGTCGGCCGTGAAGCGCGGGTCTTCCACGCACACGATCTTGGCCCGCAGCGCATCGATGCGTGGGTCGCTCGCCACGCTGTCTTCATAGTCGGCGGCTGTGAGGCGGCCGAAGATCATCGGCACCGCCACCATGTACTGGATGCAGTGGTCGCGGTCGGCCGGATTGGCGAGCGGTCCCTTCTTGTCGATGATGCGAATGCAGGCCTCGTGCGTGCGGATGGTCACGCGCTCGATGTCTTCCACCGTCTTGCCGGCCTGCTTCAACTGCACGTGCAGCGACATGCCCGCCTCCACCGCCGTCTGGCTGTGGAACTCGGCCGGGAAGCTGATCTTGAACAGCACGTTCTCCATCACGTAGGTTCCGTACGGCCGCTGGAATTTGAAAGGCTGGCCCTTGAACAGCACGTCGTAGAAGCCCCAGGTCTTGGCACTGAGCACGCTCGGGTAGCCCATCTCGCCGGTCTTCGCGATCAGTGCAAGCCGCACCGCGCGGCTGGTGGCATCGCCCGCGGCCCAGCTCTTGCGGCTGCCGGTATTGGGCGCATGGCGATAGGTGCGCAGGCTCTGCCCGTCGACCCATGCGAGCGACACCGCGTTGACGATCTCGTCGCGCGAAAGGCCCATCAAACGCGCCACCACCGCGGTTGAGGCCACCTTGACCAGCACCACGTGGTCGAGCCCCACCTTGTTGAACGAGTTCTCCAGCGCAAGGCAGCCCTGGATCTCGTGCGCCTGGATCATTGCGGTGAGCACATCGCGCATCACGAGCGGCTTGTGTCCGGCGGCCACCGCATTGCGGCTGAGCCAGTCGGCCGTGGCGAGGATGCCGCCCAGGTTGTCGCTCGGATGCCCCCATTCCGCCGCAAGCCAGGTGTCGTTGAAGTCGAGCCAGCGAATCATGGTGCCAATGTTGAAAGCGGCCTCGATCGGGTCGAGCTGATGCGGCGTGCCGGGCACCTTGGCGCCGTGCGGCACCACCGTGCCGGGCACGATAGGGCCGAGCAGCTTGGTGCAGGCCGGGTACTCGAGCGCCTCGAGGCCGCAGCCGAGCGTGTCGATCAGGCAATGGCGTGCGGTTTCATAGGCGAGCGCACTGGTGATCTGCTGGTGCGCGAGCACGTAGTCGACGATATCGACCAGCACCTGGTCGGGTTCGGGGCGGACGTTGCTGATGTGAGCGGACATGATTTCTCTTTGACGGTAAACAGGAGGGATTTTTCAGCAGCGATCGGAGATCGGCACGAAGACCAGGTCTTCCGGACCGGTGTAGTTGGCGCTGGGGCGGATGATCTTGTTGTCCTGCCGCTGCTCGATGATGTGCGCAGCCCAGCCGCTGGTGCGCGCAATCACGAAGAGCGGCGTGAACATGGCCGTAGGCACGCCGAGCATGTGATAGCTCACGGCGCTGAACCAGTCGAGGTTCGGGAACATCTTTTTTGCGTCCCACATCACGGCCTCGATGCGCTCGGCAATGTCATACATGCGCGTGGAGCCGGCCTCGCCCGAGAGCGCCTTCGCGACCCGCTTGATGACCGCATTGCGCGGGTCCGACACGGTGTAGACCGGGTGGCCGAAGCCGATAACCACTTCTTTCGCCTCCACGCGGCGGCGGATGTCCGCCTCGGCTTCATCGGGCGCGTCGTAGCGCTTCTGGATCTCGAAGGCCACCTCGTTGGCGCCCCCATGCTTGGGCCCGCGCAGCGCGCCAATGGCGCCGGTGATGGCCGAATACACGTCGGAGCCCGTGCCCGCCACCACGCGCGCGGTGAAGGTCGATGCGTTGAACTCGTGCTCGGCATAGAGGTTGAGCGAAGTGTGCATGGCGCGTTCCCAGCTCGCCGAGGGCGCGCGGCCATGCAGCAGGTGCAGGAAGTGCGCACCGATCGAATCGTCGTCGGTCTCGACCTCGATGCGCCGCCCCTGTGTGGACCAGTGATACCAGTAGAGCAGCACCGAGCCCAGTGAGGCCATGAGCCGGTCGGCGATGTCGCGCGCGCCGGGGAGCGAATGGTCGTCCTTCTCAGGCAGCACGCAGCCGAGCGCCGAGACGCCGGTGCGCATCACGTCCATCGGATGCGCGCTGGCGGGCAGGCGCTCCAGCGCCTCCTTCACGCTCGCGGGCAGGCCGCGCATCGCCTTGAGGCGACTCTTGTAGGCACGCAACTCGGATGCATTGGGCAGCTTGCCATGCACCAGCAGGTGCGCGATTTCCTCGAACTCGCAGACATCGGCAATGTCGAGGATGTCGTAGCCGCGGTAGTGCAAATCGTTGCCCGTGCGCCCCACGGTGCACAGCGCGGTGTTGCCCGCGGTCACGCCTGAAAGCGCGACGGATTTCTTCGGCTTGAAGCCGGCGGCGGGCGCGTTCTCTGTCAGCAATGTCATACCGTCTCCTCGAATGTTTGTTGATGAAGGTGTGGCGGGCTTGCCAGCCGCACCGGCCGTCCGGCGGCGTCCACCGCCACCATCTCGAATTCGCCGTCGAGCACGCGCGTGAGCGCCTCGGTGGCCACGTCCTGCACGCTGCCGGCCACGCGGACGGTGAGCGAGCTGCGGCCCACGCGCGAGACCTCCGTATCGAACACGAGCGTGCTACCGAGGCGCACCGGCGCATGGAACAGCACCTCGCCGCAACGCGCCATCACCACGTCGCCACGCGCGAAGCCGCGGCCCGCCAGGAACGCCGCCTTCGACAGCAGCTGCAGCGCCTGCCCGCCGAACAGGGTGCCGTAGTGGTTGGTGTGTTCCGGAAACACCACCTCGATCAATCGGACGGTGCCGCGTGCGTTTTGCATATTCGCAATTTACGCAAGATCGTGTCCATAATGAAGGACTGAATTGGCGAATGATTGCGAAGGCAGCGCCATCGAATCTGCGAATCTTGCGAAGAATGGATCGACAATGAAGAAGACCTTCATGGGCGTGCGCCTGCGAAGCCTGCGCGAAGAGCGCGGTCTGAGCCAGTTCGCGCTGGCACAGCAACTCGGGTTGTCGCCCAGTTACCTGAACCAGATCGAACAGAACCAGCGTCCACTCACGGTGCCGGTGCTGCTGCGCCTGCATGCCACGCTCGGTGTCGACATCCAGGCGTTCTCTGAAGACGAGGAGGCGCGTCTGGTGGCCAGCCTGCGCGAGGCGCTGGCCGACAACCCGGGCGGCGATGCCGTCGCGCTCGCGGAGCTGCGCGAAGTGGCCACGCAGATGCCGGCCGTGGGCCGCGCGCTGGTAGCGCTGCACCAGCGGCACCGCGACGCAATGGAACGGCTCGAAGCTTTGGCGGCCGAACTCGGCGACGGCCGCGGCGATCTGGCACGCATGCCGCAGGCGCGGCCGATGCCCTTCGAAGAAGTGCGCGACTTTTTCTTTGCACACCAGAACCACATCGCGCCACTGGACGATGCCGCCGAATCCTTCTCCGCGGAATGGCGGCTTCGTGAAGGCAGCCCGGGCGACCGGCTCGCGCATCGCCTTCTCGAAGCGCATGGCGTGCAGGTAATTCCGGCCGAGGACGATGAAGGCGGCGCGCAACGCCGCTACGACCCGGCCACGCGCGTGCTGCGGCTCTCGCGCTACCTGGAACCGGGCCAGCATGCCTTCCAGCTCGCAACGCAGCTCGCGTTCCTCGAACTCGGCGGCATGATCGATACGCTGGTGGCCGAAGCACCGCTGTCGAGCGATACCGCACGCTCGCTCGCGCGCATCGGCCTGGCCAACTACTTCGCGGCCGCCCTGCTCTTGCCCTACGGCGTTTTTCTCGAAGCGGCCGAGCAGCTGCGCTACGACATCGACCAGCTCGCGCGGCGCTTCGGCGTCGGCTTCGAGACCATCTGCCACCGCCTGAGCTCGCTGCAGCGGCCCGAGGCGCGCGGCGTGCCGTTCTTCCTGATTCGGGTTGATCGGGCGGGCAACATCTCGAAGCGGCAATCGGCCACGCACTTCCACTTCTCGAAGACCGGCGGCACCTGCCCGCTATGGAACGTGTACGAAGCCTTTGCGCAGCCCGGCCGCGTGCTCACGCAGCTGGCGCGCATGCCCGACGGCCGCGCCTACCTCTGGATCGCGCGCACCGTGTCTCACGGCTACCGCGGCTACGGCTCGCCAAACAAGACGTTTTCGATCGGCCTTGGCTGCGACGTCAGCCACGCGACGCGGCTCGTCTACTCCAAGGGAATGGATTTGCGCGACCCCGATGTGCCGACACCCATCGGTGCCGGCTGCAAGGTGTGCGAGCGAGAGGCCTGCCCGCAGCGTGCCTTTCCGTTCGTGGGCCGGCCGCTCGACGTGGACGAAAACCAGAGCCGTTTCATGCCCTATGCCGTGGCGCCCGACAAGTACGGTGCTGCGCGTGCAGCGGTCAAGAACGCGGCCAACCGCGCACCAGTGTCCGGATCGCCACGGCGCCGCTCGACTTGACCTCCGCACGATAGGTGCCCACCAGCGCTTCGCGCTCGGCCGCGGCCTGGGGGTCGTTGCGCCAGGCCAGCAAGGCAGCCACGTCGGCATCCGGCAATGCCGCGAGCAAGGCTTGCGTGACCTGCTTCTCGAATTCGCGCGCCACGGTCAGCAGGTTGCGCGGGCGCGGCGACGTGACGCCGCGCGACCACAGCGTGTCGACCGCCATGTCGAGCGTGCGGTCGGGCAACGAAGTGAACTGGCCGGCATTGCCGCGCGCCAGTTGCTTGACGACGGAGCTCAACAGCAGTTGGCTCGAAAAGTCGACTTCGCGCACGTCGGCCACAGCCATGCGCTCGAGCAGTTCCGTGCGGGCGGGATCGGCCGGCTTCGCGCGCTCGCGGTTGAAGAACTCCAGCTTGCCTGCGTCGTCCATCGCGGCGTAGTCGGCGCGCAGCTTCGCGAAGCGGACCACCGCGGCCTGCACCTGCTGGCTCGGCGCCGCGCCGCCTTTGCCGGCAGCGGCCACTTCCTGCTGAATTGCAGCCACCGAAGCCGCCACGTCGAAAGATCGTGCAGCCGCTGCGTCCAATGCCTGGAGCGCCCTGTCTGCAATGGCCTGGTCGGGAGGATCCAGCAGCAGGCGCGCATCGCGCGAGACGGCGCCGGGTGCATAAGACGCCTGGTAGCGCACCTGCACGCCTTCGAACAGCATCAGGGCCTGGGCACGGTCCTGCGCCGCGGCCATGGCCGGCGCGAGCAACAACGACAGGATAAAAACGGGCGCAAAAAAGAAGCGCCGCGATGAAACTGGAAGGGCAAGCATGGCGCCATTATTGGCGCGCGCCACGATGGCCGTGCTTCAGGCAGCTGCCAACTCCTTGCGCAGCAGCTTCGCGGCGGCCACCATGTTCGACAGCGCCGCCTCCGTCTCGGGCCAGCCGCGGGTTTTCAGGCCGCAATCGGGGTTGGTCCAGAGATTCTCCAGCGGCACCACGCCCGCGGCCTTGCGCATGAGGCGCACGATTTCGTCCACGGAGGGAACGCGCGGCGAATGGATGTCGTACACGCCGGGGCCGATCTCGTTCGGGTAGCGGAAGCCGCCCGCGTCCTGCTCGCCGCCGAAGCCGCGCAGCAACTCCATGTCGGAGCGGCTGGTCTCGATGGTGATCACGTCCGCGTCCATGGCCGCGATCTCCGGCAGGATGTCGTTGAACTCCGAATAGCACATGTGGGTGTGGATCTGCGTCTCGTCGCGCACGCCCGAGGCGCTTATGCGAAAGGCGCGCGTGGCCGACTTCAGGTAGGCCGGCCAGCCAGCGCAGCGCAGCGGGAGGCCTTCGCGGATCGCGGGTTCGTCGATCTGGATGATGCCGATACCCGCGGCCTCCAGGTCGACCACCTCGTCGCGGATCGCCCAGGCAATCTGCTCGCAGGTGGTGCTGCGCGGCTGGTCGTTGCGAACGAAGGACCATTGCAGGATGGTGACGGGGCCGGTCAACATGCCCTTCATCGGCAGCCTGGTAAGGCTCTGCGCATAGGCGGTCCACTCGACGGTCATCGCCGCCGGGCGCGCCACGTCGCCAAAGATGACCGGCGGTTTGACGCAGCGCGAGCCGTACGACTGTACCCAGCCGTTGGCGGTGAAGGCAAAGCCGTCAAGCTGTTCGCCGAAGTACTCGACCATGTCGTTGCGCTCGGCCTCGCCGTGCACAAGCACGTCGAGGCCCAGTTCTTCCTGCTTGCGCACGGCCAGTGCGATCTCGGCGCGCATCTTCTCGCTGTAGCCCGCTGCATCGAGCTCGCCGCGCTTGAAGGCGGCACGCGCGGCGCGGATTTCCTTGGTCTGCGGGAATGAGCCGATGGTGGTGGTGGGCAGCGCAGGGAACGCGAAGCGCGCGCGCTGCACCAACTGCCGCTGTCCGAATGCGGACCCGCGCTGGTCATCCCCGGCCACGCTGCGTGCAAGGCGCAGCGCCACGTCGGCGCGGTGCACGCGCGGGCTCCCGCGCCGTGCGGCCACGGCGGCGCGCGCGGCCTGGAGCTCTTCGGCCACCGAGCTTTCGCGGCCGTCGAGCACGGCGCGCAGCACGCGCAATTCGTCCAGCTTCTCGACCGCAAACGCGAGCCATGACTTGAGCTCCGCATCGAGCTTGTTTTCGGCCGCGAGGCTGAACGGCACATGCAGCAGCGAGCATGAAGGCGCGATCCACAGCTCGCCGCGGTTCTTGTCGACGACGGGACGCAGCGCGGCCAGCGCCGCATCGGGGTCGGTGCGCCAGATGTTGCGGCCATCGACGATGCCCACCGACAACACCTTGTGCGCCGCCAGCCAATCGGCCACGCCGGTCAGCTCCTGCGGCGAACGAACGGCGTCCACGTGCAGGCCGGCCACCGGCAGTTGGCAGGCCAGGCGCAGGTTGTCCGACAGCGGCGAGAAGTACGTGGCCAGCAGCAGCTTGGGTGCGCTGCGGGCCAGTTGCCAATAGGTGCGCTCGAAGGCGTTGCGCCAGGCTTCGGGCAGGTCCAGGCCGAGGATCGGCTCGTCGATCTGCACCCACTCAACGCCCTGCTGCTTGAGGCGGTTCAGCACCCCTTCGTACACGGGCAGCAATGCGTCGAGCAGCGAGAAGCGGTCGAAGCCTGCTTCTTTTTCCTTACCGAGGTACAGGAAACTCAGCGGCCCGAGCAGCACGGCCTTGACCGCATGCCCGGCCTGCTGCGCCTGCGCCACTTCGTCGAACAGCCGCGTGGACGCCAGCTTGAACTGCGTGGCCGCGGTGAATTCGGGCACGAGGTAGTGGTAGTTGGTGTCGAACCACTTGGTCATCTCGAGCGCGAAGGTGCCTTCGCTGCCGTGGTTGCAGCCGGCAGCGTGCACGTGGCCGGCTTCGTCTTCCACGCCGCGGGCCATCTTGAAGTAGCGCGACAGCTCGGGCTCATCGCCCTTGAAGCCGAAACGCTCCGGTTCGCAGCCCAGCAGCTGAATGTGGTTGGCCACTTGGTCATAGAAGGCGAAGTCGCCTACGGTCACGTAGTCGAGCCCCGCGTCACGCTGGGCCTCCCAGTGGCGCTCGCGCAGCTGTTCGCCAACAGCTTCGAGCGCGGCGCGGTCGATCTCCCCGCGCCAGTGCTTTTCGAGTGCGAACTTCAGTTCCCGGTTGGCGCCCATGCGCGGAAAGCCGAGGGTGTGGATGCGGGTGGTCATTGCAGGTGTTCCGGTCGCTGTATCTTGAGAATCCGCAATGGTCGGGCTTTGGGGCATATGATTCAAACGAAACGTTTTGCCCTTTGACTTGAAATTCATTCATGTTGCAGTCGATCCTCGAGATACGCCACCTGCGCACGCTGGTTGCGCTTCGCGACACCGGCAGCCTGGTGCGTGCGGCGCAGTTGCTCAACCTCACGCAGTCGGCGCTGTCGCACCAGATCAAGCTGCTCGAAGACCGCTACGGCGCGCAGCTCTTCGAGCGCAAGTCGGTTCCGCCCCAGTTCAGCACCACCGGGCTGCGGCTCTTGCAACTGGCGGATACCGCGCTGCCGCTGGTCGAAGAAGCCGAGCGCGACGTGGCGCGGCTTGCCTTGGGACGCAGCGGGCAGCTGCGCATCGTGGTCGAGTGCCACACCTGCTTCGACTGGCTGATGCCGACCATGGACGCCTTCCGCCAGCGCTGGCCCGAGATCGAGCTCGACATCGTCTCGGGTTTCCACCCCGACCCGATCGCGCTGGTGATGCAGAACCGCGCCGAAGTCGCCATCGTTTCCGAAGAGGACCCCGACGAGACGGTGGACTACCACGCGCTGTTCCGCTTCGAAATCGTCGCGCTGCTCGCCAACGACCATGCGCTCACGGCCAAGGCGCATCTCACGGCGCGCCACTTTGCCGACCAGACGCTCATCACCTACCCCGTGCCGGACGAGATGCTCGACATCGTGCGCCAGGTGCTGGCCCCGGCGGGCGTGGAGCCCGCGCACCGGCGCACAACCGAACTCACAGTGGCAATGCTTCAATTGGTGGCGAGCGGCCGCGGCGTGGCGACGCTGCCTCTGTGGGCGGTGCAGAACTACCTGGACCGCGGCTACGTGACGGCGCGGCGCGTGGGCAGCAAGGGCCTGACGGGGCGGCTCTACATGGCTTGCACGCAGGGCACGTCCGGCCAGCCGTGGCTCGCGGACTTCGTGCGCATCACGCGCGAGAGCTGCTTCAAGAGCCTGCCCGGGATCGAGCTGCTTTGATCGGCATCTTCTTGCGCGGCCGGACGGGTTTTCTGCTGGCCTCGCTGACGATCCATTCGCGGAAGGCGGCAACCTTGGGCCGGTCGCGGGTGCCCTCCGGGCAGACGAGGTAGTAGGCGAAGTCTTCCAGCCAGCTCACATCGGAGAGCTGGACCAGCCGGCCCTCCGCCAGATCGTCGGCCACCAGGGCCGCGGGCAGCAAGGCCGCGCCCTGCCCCATGAGCACCGCTTTCAGCAGCAGGCCCGAATCGTCGAACGAGGGGCCGCGGGCCGGCCCCGTGTCTTCGATACCCTGGGCTTCGAACCACAAGTGCCAGGCCTTGCGGTCCGCATCGTTCACGCGCGGCCAGCGCTTGAGCTCAGCCGGCGCCGCCGGCATGCCCAGGCGTTCGACCAGTGCGGGCGCCGCGACGGGAACGATTTCCACCGTCAGCACGCGCTGGCTGCTCAAGCCGCGGTAGCTGCCGAGGCCATGGCGGATGGCAACGTCGACGCCGTCACGCGAAAAGTCGGCCAGCGCAGTGCTGCTCACGATCTGCAGGTCGATGCCGGGATGCGCATCCTGGAAATTCTTCAGGCGCGGCACCAGCCAGGCGGAAGCGAAGAACGGTGTGGCGCTGACCGTGAGGATGCCCGTTTCCACCGGCACCGCGACGCGGCGCGAGGCATCGCTGATCTGGCGGAAGGCGTTGCGCACCGGCGGCAGGTACGCCTGGCCGGCGTCGCTCAGAAAGATGCCGCGGTTCGCACGGCGAAAGAGCGGCACGCCGAGATGCAGTTCCAGCGACTTGATCAACTGGCTTACCGCGCCGGGGGTCACGCACAACTCGTCGGCCGCGTTTTTCACCGACAAGTGGCGGGCCGCCGCCTCGAAGGCGCGGAGTGCATTGAGCGGCGGGAGCCGATGTTCCATGATTCAGTAAATCTAAGGCGAATACCTCAGAAGATCTGGTTTGCGTGGCTAAGTGCCAAGAGTGATTATTGGGCAGTGCAAAGACCAAAGGCAAGCATGCAGCGTTTTCACGATTCATCTGAGCTTAGATATTCTGAATCCCCGAACACCAGCGGGGACACGGCCCTTCATTACCTCGACCTGACGGAACTGGCTGCGCGCATCCGCTCGGGCGAGATCTCGCCTGTGGCTGCGGCACGCGCCCAGCTCGACCGCACCGCTGCGCTTGACGGCAAGCTTCACAGCTACGCGCTGGTCATGGCGGATGCCGCGATGGCGCAAGCCGAGGCGGCGGAAGCAGAGATCGGGGCCGGCTTCTATCGTGGTCCGCTGCACGGCGTTCCTGTGGCGGTGAAAGACCTGTGCGACACGGCAGGCTTCGCCACCGCGGGCGGCATGGCGATCCACCGCAACCGCGTCCCGGCAGAAGACGCGACCGCGGTGTGCCGCCTGAAGCAAGCCGGCGCAGTGCTTCTGGGCAAGCTTCAACTCACCGAGGGCGCCTATTCCGATCACCACCCTTCCATCGAAGCGCCACGCAACCCGTGGCATGCGGATCATTGGCCGGGCATGTCTTCCAGCGGCTCGGGCGTGGCGACGGCGGCCGGCCTCTGCTACGGTTCGCTGGGGTCCGATACGGGAGGCTCGATCCGCTTTCCATGCGCCGCCAATGGCCTGACCGGCCTGAAGCCGAGCTGGGGCCGTGTGAGCCGCCATGGCGTTCTCGCACTCGCGCCGTCGCTGGACCATGTGGGGCCGATGGCGCGCAGTGCAGTCGATGCCGGCGTGCTGCTCGGCGTGATCGCTGGCGCGGATGCGGAGGACCCGAGCGCATCGCTCGATCCGGTGCCTGACTATCTCGCAGCGGTGCACCAAGGCGTGCGGGGCCTGCGCATCGGCATCGATGCCGCATGGAACAGCGATGGCGTGGACTCCGCGACAGCGGCCATGTTGGCCGATGCCATCGAGACCTTTCGCGCGCTGGGTGCCCGCATCGTCGAACTGCGCCTTTCCGATGTGGCGCAGGCCGTGGCGGACTGGTTTCCGCTTTGCGCCGTGGAGGCGGCGGTTGCGCATGCTGCCACTTACCCGGCCCGCAAGAGCGAGTATGGCCCGGTGTTCGCATCGGTCGTCGAGGCCGGCCGGTCGGTCAGCGGCACCGAACTGCAACGAATCCTCTTGCGCCGCATGGCGCTGCGGGGCCGCATGGCCGCGGTGTTCGGCGATGTCGACGTACTGCTGATTCCCGTGCAACCCTTCGCCTCGCCCACCGTCGCGGAAATGCAGGCCCTGGCCCGGACGCCATCGCTGGTGTCCGTGCTGCTGCGCTACACCGCCCCCTTCGACATGACGGGACATCCCACGATCACGCTGCCCGGCGGAGTCACCAAGGCCGGAATGCCGCTCGCGTTTCAGCTGGCCGCCGCGCACATGGACGAAGCGACGCTGGTTCGGGCCGGTGCCGCGTTCCAGGGTGCCACCCGTTGGCATCGCCGCCATCCATTGGATTGACCATGAATATCTCTCGCCTGAACTCCCCACTCCCATCGCCGCGCGCTGGCATCTTCCGCGGCTGGTTCGTGGTTGCCGGTGCTTTCACGGTCACGCTGATGGGCTTCGGCAGCGCCTACACCTTCAGCGCCTTTCTCGAGTCGCTGCAGCGCGATTTCGGTGCTTCGCGCGGATCGGCATCGCTGGTGTTCTCGATCGCAGGCTTCCTGTATTTCGGCCTGGGCGTGGTGAGCGGCCCGCTCGCGGACCGATGGGGATCGCGGCGGCTCGCGGTCGCGGGCATGCTGCTGGTGGGCCTGGGGCTGGCCGCGGCGGGGCAGGCCCGCACGCTGAGCCAGATCTATCTTGCTTACGGACTCGGCGTGGGCCTCGGGGTCGGCGCATCCTACGTGCCGGTGCTGGGCGCGGTGCAGCGCTGGTTCCGCCGCCGCCGCGGGTTCGCCTCCGGGTTGGCCGTGAGCGGCATCGGCGTGGGCACGCTCGTGATGCCGCCGCTGGCGGCATTCCTCATCGAGACGCTGGGATGGCGGCATGCCTATCTGGCGCTCGGGTGCATCGCCGCGGTGGTGGGCGTGGGCATGGCCTTGCTGATCGAGAGCGACCCGCAAGACCGCGGGCTCGGGCCCGACGGCGACCCGCTGCTGGCGCAGGCTCCGTCGGCGGCGCCCCCGGGTGCCACGCTGCGGGAAGCCACGAGGTCGCGCCGGTTCGCGGGTCTCTACGCAGCGTGCCTGATCAGTTCCTTTGGGCTGTTCGTCCCCTTCGTGCATCTTGTGCCCTATGCGCTGGACCACGGCGTGCCGCCGGGCTCGGCCGTTCTCCTGCTGGGATCGATCGGCGTCGGCAGCACCGCCGGGCGCTTTTTTCTAGGCGGACTGGCCGATCGCCTCGGACGCCAGCTCGCGCTGCCGCTGATGTCCGCGGGCATGGCGCTTTCGCTGGTGGTGTGGGCGGTGTCCGGTGGGTTCTGGGGCCTGGCCATCTTCGCGTTCGCCTACGGCGTGTTCTATGGCGGGTTTGTCGCGCTGCTGCCCGCGCTGGTCATGGACTGGTTCGGCGGCCGCAGCATCAGCGCGATCCTGGGCGTGCTCTACACCAGCGTCGCGTTCGGCACCCTGGTCGGTCCGAGCGCGGCGGGTTTTGCCTTCGACCTGAGCCGCAGCTACATGCTGCCGATACTCGCGAGCATCGGCGCCAACCTGATGGCGGCCGGGATCCTGGTGTCGATGTCGAAGCTCCAGAAAGCCGGACGGCCCGTGGCCGCAGCGCAGAGCCGCCAATGAGCCCCGGCGGCTAGGAAGCCTTTTGCAGCAGCTTCAGCACACTCGAAAAATCGAGCGCCCCATGGCCCGCGAGGCTGTGCGCCGCATAGAGGCTGCGTGCCAGTCCGCCGAGCGGCGTGGCGGCACGAACTGCCGTGGCGTTTTCCTGCGCAAGGCCCAGGTCCTTGAGCATCAGGTCGGTGCCGAAGCCGCCCGCGTAGTTCTTGGACGCGGGTGCTGCTTCCATGACGCCGGGCATCGGGTTGTACTTTTCGAGTGCCCAGTTGCCGCCCGAACTGCGGCGCATGATTTCGGACAGCACCTTGGGGTCGAGCCCGTTGGCAACGCCCAGCGCCAGTGCTTCGGAAGTGCCGATCATCAGGATGCCGAGCAGCATGTTGTTGCAGATCTTGGCGGTCTGGCCGGCGCCAACGCCGCCCGCATGGAAGATGTTGGCGCCCATCTTCTCGAGCACGGGACGCGCGCGGTCTAGGTCGTCGGTTTCGCCGCCCACCATGAAGGTCAGCGTACCGGCGATGGCGCCGCCGGTGCCGCCGGAAACCGGCGCGTCGATCATGGCGATGCCCTTGGCAGCCGCCGCTTCAGCCACCTTGCGCGAGGTGGCGGCCGCGATGGTGCTGCTGTCGATCACGAGGGCGCCGGCGCGAATGCTGTCGAGCAGTGCCGGCTTGCCCGCGCTGCCGAGAAACAAGCCTTCCACGTGCACGCTAGCGGGCAGCATGCTGATGACCACGTCCGCATCGGCCACCGCTTCGGCGGCCGATGCGGCAATGGGCAGGCCCTCGGCATCGTATTTCTTGCAGGCCTCTTCCGAGAGGTCGAAGGCCTTGAGCGTGTAGCCTGCCTTGCGCAGGTTCAGCGCCATGGGGCCGCCCATGTGGCCGAGGCCGATGAATGCGATTTTCATTTGCTCGTCTCCGTTGTATTTGTAGAAGAAGCTCAGGCCAGCGCAGCCAGCTCGGCCGGCATTTCTCCGCGCGGATGCAGGTGGTCTTCGATGAATGCCGGCGTGATCTCTTCGAGGGTGGCGGGGTTCCAGCGCGGATTGCGGTCCTTGTCGATCAGCACCGCGCGGATGCCCTCGGCAAAGTCCTTGTGCGCGCAGAAACCCAGAGAGGCCCAGTATTCGAGCCGGAACACCTCGGCCAGCGACATGCGGTGCACGCGCTGCCAGAGCTCAAAGCTCAGCGCGGCCGAACTCGGGGCGCCCTTCACGAAGGTCTTGGACGCGGACTGCAGCCACGGGTCGTCGCTCTGCAGGTTGCGCAGGCGCTTCGCGATGTCGAGCAGGTCGTCGCCAGCCATCAGTGCGTTGATGGTGTCGTAGTGCTCTCGCACCTTCGAGGAAGGCATCTCGGCGCCTTCGCCGGCGCGCGCAAGAATGCGCGAAAGCTCGGCGCGGTCGGCCTTCTGCTCGCCGCTCCAGCGTGCGGCCGCAATCGCTTCGAGCACCTGGCCCTTGCGCTCATGCGGCACCAGCACGTCGGCCAGACCGCAGAAGATGGCATCGGCCGCATTGAGGTTGGCGGCCGTGAGCGCCAGGAAGAGGCCGGTGCGGCCGGGCGTGCGCCGGAGGAACCAGCTGCCGCCCACGTCCGGATAGAGGCCGATGCTGATCTCGGGCATGGCGATGCGGCTTTGCGCCGTGACCACACGGTGCGAGCAGCCCGCCATCAGCCCCACGCCGCCGCCCATCACGATGCCGTGGCCCCAGCAGAGCAAGGGCTTGGGGAAGGTGTGGATCAGGTAGTCGAGCTCGTATTCTTCGCGGAAGAAATCTTCGGCATAGGTGTTGCGCGCGGGGCCGCATTCGAGCAGCGTCTGGTACAGCTGGCGCAGGTCGCCACCGGCGCAGAAGGCTTTCTCGCCGGCTGCCTGCAGCAGCACTCCGACGATTCCGTCGTCGGCCGCCCATTCGCGCAGCTTAGGCGTGAGCAGGCGCACCATGTCCACGGAAAGCGCGTTGAGCGAGGCCGGTGCGTTGAGCGCTGCAACGCCGAAGCGCTGGCCGCCGGCGGTCTTGATTTCGTCGAAGAGAACTACGGAGTCGGTCATTGTCTTGAAAGAGGTTCTGGATGCGGGGTCTCAGCGGATGTCGCTGTCCCCTTCCAGCAATTTTCGCGCAACGATCACGCGCATGATCTCGTTGGTGCCTTCGAGAATCTGGTGCACGCGGGTATCGCGCACCAGCCGCTCCAGCGGGAATTCGCTGAGGTAGCCGTAGCCGCCGTGCAGCTGCAGTGCGTCGTTGCAGACGTTGAAGCCCGCGTCGGTCGCAAAGCGCTTGGCCATGGCGCAATAGGTGCTGGCATCGGCATGGCCCGCGTCGAGCTTGCTTGCGGCAAGCCGCACCATCTGCCGCGCTGCGACCAGCTCTGTCGCCATGTCGGCCAGCTTGAACTGCAAGGCCTGGAAGCTCGCGATCGGCTTGCCGAACTGCTGGCGTTCATGCAGGTAGCGCCGGGCCGCATCGAGCGCGCCCTGCGCCGCACCCACCGAGCAGGTCGCGATGTTGATGCGCCCGCCGTCCAGCCCCTTCATCGCGATGCGAAAGCCCTCGCCTTCCTTGCCCAGCAGGTTCTCGGCCGGCACGCGCACGTTGTCGAAGTTGATGGTGCGCGTGGGCTGACTGTTCCAACCCATCTTGTGTTCCTTCTTGCCGTAGCTCACACCCGGCGCATCGGCGGGCACCGCAAAGGCCGAGATGCCGCCCGCACCGCCGCCGCCCGTTCGCGCCATGAGCACCAGCACGTCGGTCGCGCCCGCGCCCGAGATGAACGCCTTGCCGCCGTTGATGACGTATTCGTCCCCCTGCAGCTCGGCGCGCGTCTTGAGCGAGCCCGCATCCGATCCGGCGCCCGGTTCGGTCAGGCAATAGGACGCGAGCTTGCGACCGCTCGTCAAGTCTTCGCCCCACTGCTTTGCGACCGCATCGGTCGCCCAGGTGCCGAGCATCCACGTCGCCATGTTGTGGATCGTGATGAAGGCCGTGTTCGAGGGATCGACCGCGGCCATCTCCTCGAACACCAGCGCGGAATCGAGCCGCGGCAAGCCGAGGCCGCCGATGCGCTCGGGCGCGTAAAGTCCGCAGAAGCCCAGTTCGCCTGCCTTGGCGATGGCCTCTTTCGGAAAGACGGCCTCGGCATCCCACTGCGCCGCATGGGGCGCGAACTCAGCCTGTGCAAAGTCGCGCGCACTCTGCGCGAAGGCGCGTTGCTCTTCGGAAAGTTCGAAGTCCATTCGCCCGGTTTCTTACTTGAGACTGATCGTGGTGTTGACACCGTGCGAAACGGTGCTGTCGTCGAACCAGCGTGCCGTCACGGTCTTGGTCTGCGTGTAGAACATGATGACCTGCTTGCCGTAGGGACCCAGGTCGCCCAGCTTCGAAGCGCGCGAACCCGTGAACGAGAACATCGGCACCGGCACCGGAATCGGCACGTTGATGCCGACCTGGCCCACGTCGATGTCTTCCTGGAAGCGGCGCGCCGCGGCGCCCGACTGCGTGAAGATGGCCGTGCCGTTGCCGTTCGGGTTGCTGTTGATCAGCTCGATGGCTTCGTCGATGTTCTCGGCATCGGCCACGCACAGCACCGGCCCGAACACTTCCTGGTCATAGATCGTCATGCCGGGCTTCACGCCCGAGAAGATCGTCGGCCCGACGAAGTTGCCCTTCTCGTAGCCAGGCACCGTGGGCTTGCGGCCGTCGAGCTCCAGCTTGGCGCCGTCGGCCACGCCGCGTTCGATGAGGCCGTTGACGCGTTCGTACGCGGCGCAAGAAACCAGCGGGCCCACGTCCACGCCCTTCTCGGTGCCGGCGCCGATCTTCAGCGTCTTGGCCTTCTCGATGAGTTCGGGCACCCAGTTGCGCGCCTCGCCCACCAGCACCGCCACCGACACCGCCATGCAGCGCTGGCCCGCGGCGCCGAAGCTCGCGCCAGCCAGTGCGTTGAGCGTCTGCTCTTTGTTGGCGTCGGGCATCACGATGGCGTGGTTCTTCGCGCCCATCATGCATTGCACGCGCTTGCCCGCCAGCGTGGCACGGTTGTAGACGTGCGTGCCGACCTTGGTCGAGCCGACGAAGCTGATGGCCTTGATGTCCTTGTGGTCGCAGATGCCGTTGACGACGGCCTCGCCGCCATGCACCACGTTCAGCACGCCGGGGGGAATGCCGGCCTCGAGCGCCAGCTCGCACAGGCGCATGGTGACCATCGGGTCTTGCTCCGAAGGCTTCAGCACGAAGGTGTTGCCGGTGACGATGGCCATCGGGAACATCCACAGCGGGATCATGGCCGGGAAGTTGAACGGCGTGATGCCGGCGCACACGCCCAGCGGCTGCAGCAACGTATAGGTGTCGACGCCGTTGGCCACGTTGTTGGCCAGTTCGCCGAGCTGCAGGTTGCCGATGTTCGATGCGTGCTCGACCACCTCCAAGCCACGGAACACGTCGCCCTCCGCGTCGGGCAGCGTCTTGCCTTGCTCGGCGGTGAGGATGGCGGCCAACTCGGACATGTTCTCGCGAATGAGCTGCTGGTACTTCAGGAAGATGCGCGCGCGCGCACCGATGGGTGTCTTGCGCCAGGTCTTGAAGGCGTCCTTGGCGGAGGCGACGGCGGCGTCGAGCTCGGCCTGCGTGGCAAAGGGCACGCGGGCCAGCACTTCCTGCGTGGCGGGGTTGACGATGTCGCGCCATTCGCTGGTCGTCGATTCGACGAACTTGCCGCCGATCAACAGCTTGACGGTGGCGACCTGAGTCTTGGGGGTGGTGGTGGCGTCCATGGGTTTTGTCTCCTGTGAATTCGGGCCTGGATGGCAGGTTCAAGCCGCATCGTAGCTTTGCAGATTTGCCATGACAATAGACAAATATGCGCTATCGCTTTGCAAAAATGCAGAGTCTTGCCAAGGAGACGCAAGCACATGGACTGGGACAACCTTCGGTACTTTCTGGAACTGGCGCGCTCGGGCACGCTGATGAGCGCGGCACGCCGGCTGGAGGTGGACCACACCACGGTGGCGCGGCGCATCCAGGCGCTCGAAAAGGAAGTGGGCGCGCCGCTTTTCTCGCGCGAAGCGGGCGGCCATCGGCTCACCGAAGCGGGCCGCAAGCTGCAGCCGCAGGTCGAGGCCATGGAAAGCGCCTTCCGGGCGGTGGAAAGCACCGCGCCGGCCTCGCAGGAGGGACTGTCGGGGCTTGTCCGCATTGGCGCCACCGAGGGCTTCGGCACCGTGGTGCTGGCGCCGCAGCTCGCCCGTTTTGCGCAGCAGCATCCCAAGCTCACCATCGACCTGCTGGCGATGCCGCGGCTGGTTCACCTGTCGCGGCGCGAGGCCGACATCGTCATTTCGCTGGAGCGGCCGGCACGGGGGCCGGTGGTCGTGACCAAGCTCACCGACTACACGCTGCGGCTCTACGCATCAAGGCAATACCTTGCCGCACACAAGCCGATCGAGACACGCGAAGACCTGCGCGGCCACACCTTCATCAGCTACGTGGACGACCTGCTCTTCAGCAAGGAGCTGCAGTACCTGGACGAACTGCACCGGCCCGACGCCTTTGCGCTGCGCAGCACCAGCGTGCTGGCGCAGCACCAGGCAGTGGCGGCGGGCGCCGGCATCGCGGTGCTGCCGGCCTTCGTCGCCGAGCGGGACCCGGCCTTGCGCCCCGTGCTGAAAAGCCAGGCGCATTTCACGCGCACCTTCTGGATGTCGATGCCGGCCGAAACCAAGCATCTGGCGCGGATGCAGGCGGTATGGAATTTCCTGCGCGAAACGGCCGAGGCGCAGCGTGACGTGTTGCTGCTGCCTACTGGATCAGACGGGCGCCCGTCTTCGCCTGCAGCGCATCGAAGCTCACGCCGGGCGCAAGCTCGACCACCTTGAGGCCTTCAGGCACCACGTCCATCACGGCCAGGTCGGTGATGATGCGGTCGACCACGCCCACACCCGTGAGCGGCAGCGTGCACTTCTCGAGGATCTTGAGGTCCTCGGTGCCATCCTTCTTTTTCGCGACGTGCTCCATCAGGACGATGACGCGCTTCACGCCGGCCACCAGGTCCATGGCGCCGCCCATGCCCTTGACCATCTTGCCGGGAATCATCCAGTTGGCGAGGTCACCCTTCACGCTAACCTGCATCGCGCCGAGGATCGAGAGGTTGATCTTGCCGCCGCGGATCATCGCGAAGCTGTCGTGGCTGCCGAAGATGGCCGAGCCGGGAATGGTGGTGACGGTCTGCTTGCCTGCGTTGATCAGGTCGGCATCGACCTGGTCTTCGGTCGGAAACGGGCCGATGCCGAGCATGCCGTTCTCGCTTTGCAGCCACACTTCCTTGTCGCCGACGAAATTGGCCACCAGCGTGGGAATGCCGATGCCCAGGTTCACGTAGAAGCCGTCTTCGAGCTCTTGCGCCGCACGTGCGGCCATTTGGTCTTGGGTCCAGGGCATCTCAGGCTCCTTTGTTGTTCTTGACGGGGGCAGGCACTTCGCTGCCGGCGGCGGCCTGCGCGATGGCGGCCTGCGCCTCCACCTTCGCGGCTGCGGCGTCGGTGGGGGCGGCGGCGCTCACGGTGCGCTTCTCGATGCGCTTCTCGGGATTCGCGTTCAGCACGATCCGATGCACGTAGATGCCCGGCAGGTGGATGTCGTCCGGTGCGAGCTCGCCCACTTCGACGATCTTCTCGACCTCGACGATGCAGATCTTGCCGGCCATCGCGGCGGCCGGGTTGAAGTTGCGCGCCGTGAGGCGAAAGCGCAGGTTGCCCGACTTGTCGGCCACGTGGGCCTTGACCAGCGCCACGTCGGGCACCAGCGAGCGTTCCATCACGTAGGTTTCGCCGTCGAATTCGCGCAGCTCCTTGCCCTCGGCCACTTGCGTGCCGACACCGGTCTTGGTGAAGAAGGCCGGAATGCCCGCGCCGCCCGCACGCAGCTTTTCGGCCAGCGTGCCTTGGGGCGTGAACTCCAGCGCGAGTTCGCCCGCGAGGTACTGGCGCTCGAACTCCTTGTTCTCGCCCACGTACGACGCGATCATCTTCTTGATCTGGCGCGTCTCGAGCAGCTTGCCGAGCCCGAAGCCGTCGACCCCCGCGTTGTTCGAAATGACGGTGAGGTTCTGCACGCCGGTGTCCTTGAGCGCATCGATCAGCGCCTCGGGAATGCCGCACAGGCCGAAGCCGCCGACTGCGAGCGTCTGCCCGTCGGCCACGACCCCCTTGAGTGCCGCGTCTGCGGAGGGATAAATCTTGTTCACTCGGACTCCTTGATGGATGGTGGAGAGTTGGCGAAAGCGTTGCGAAAGAGCCTTGAACGATACTACGTAGTCGCATACGTAGTATTTCGTAATGGTGACCCCCGATGCAGGAGATCGACTACCAGCTGGCGTTTGAGCATGCCCCCGTGGGAATGGTCGTTTCGCGCAACCGCACCATCGTGGCCTGCAACGAGCGGGTGTGCGAGATTTTTGGTGCAACGCCCTCCGCATTGGTCGGGCATTCGTTCAGCATTCTCTACCCGAGCGTGGCCGAGTTCGAGCGTATCGGCAAGCGCATGGAGCCGTTCCTGAACGCCAGCGGCCGCTATGCCGACAACCGCATGATGAAGCGCCTGGGAGGGCTGCACGGCGCCATGGCCGGCGAAACCTTCTGGTGCCATGTCACGGGCCATGCCATGAACCGCGCGGCGCCGCACGAGGCTGGCATCTGGACCTTCGAAGACCTGGGATCGCGCCGCGCCGTGAAGGCCGAGCTCACGCCGCGCGAGCGCGAGGTGGCGGCGCAGGTGATGCGCGGGCTCACGTCCAAGGAGATTGGAAAGGCGCTGGGCATCAGCCACCGCACGGTGGAACTGCACCGCGCGCGGCTGATGCGCAAGTACGCGGCGGGGACCACGGCGGAGCTGGTGCAGAAGCTGATTGCCGGGTGATGCCCGACTGGCCGTTCAGTCCGGCTTGATGTCCGCCGCCTTGATCACCTTCGCCCAGGCCGCCAGTTCCTGGTCGACGAACTTGCCCAAGGCGGCCGGGTCCATGTAGGTGGCGAAGGCGCCCTGCTCGTCCACCTTCTTGCGGAACGATTCGCTTTCTACGATCTTCTTGATCTCCGCGCTGAGTTTGTTGACCACTTCGGGCGGCGTCTTGGCCGGTGCGAAGACTGCGAACCACGATTCCACCTCGTAGCCCGGCAGTCCGGCCTCGGCCGAGGTCGGCACGTCGGGCATCGACGGATGGCGCTTGCTGCCCGTGTAGGCCAGCGGCTTGATGCGCCCGCCCGCGAAGTGGCCGATGACCGAGGGCGGCGTGGTGATGAACATGTCGACGTTGCCCGCAATCAGGTCGTTGATGGCGGGGCCCGAGCCCTTGTATGGCACGTGCGTCATCGGCTGCTTTGCTTGCCGCGACAGCAGCTCGCCCGCGATGTGCTGGATGGAGCCGTTGCCCGACGAGGCGTAGAACAGACCGCCCTCTTTCTTCTTCTTGCCGTATTCGATCAGCTCCTTCATCGAATTGACCGGCAGCTTGCCGCTCACCGCGACGACGTGCGGTGCGCGCATCACCAGCGCCACGGGGACGAAGTCCTTGGTCGGGTTCCACTTGATCTGCGGAAAGAGCGCGGGGTTGCCGACGTGATAGCCCGAGTACTGCATCAGCAGTGTGTAGCCGTCGGGCGCGGCGCGCGCCACGGCCTCGGTGCCGATGTTGCCGCTGGCACCGGGCTTGTTGTCGACAACGATGGGCTGGCCCAATGCGCGCTGCAGCGGGTCGGCCACCATGCGCGCCATGATGTCGGTGGAGCCGGCGGGTGCGGTGGGCACGATGAAGGTGATCGGCTTGGCGGGCCAGGTCTCTGCGCTGGCCGAGGTGACTGCCAGTACAAGGCCGAGGCCTGCGGTTGCAAGAAAGCGATGTGCGGGCTTCATGGTTTGTCTCCGATATTCTTTGCGGGTTGCGGTCTTTCCGGCGGCGTTCAGGACACCAGCTCGGATATCTCGATGAGATTCAGGTCGGGGTCGCGCACATAGACCGAACGGATGCGCGACGTGGTACCGGTTCGCATTACCGGGCCTTCGAGGATCGGCACGCCCTTGTCCTTCAGGCGCGCGATCACGTCCTCGAGCGGCACGCTCGCGATGAAGCACAGGTCCAGCGAGCCCGGCGTGGGCAGCTGAGCCTTGGGCTCGAACTCGTGGCCCTTCACGTGCAGGTTGATCTTCTGGTTGCCGAAGCGGAAGGCCTTGCGGCTGGCGCCGAAAGTCTCCAGCGCCATGCCCATAACATCGACATAGAAGCGGGTGCAAGCTTGCTCGTCGATGGTGGTCAGCACCAGGTGGTCCAGATGGTCGATCATGCGTGCAACTCCTTGCCGCGGCGCGCATGCGCACGCGCCGCGACGTCGTTGAAATCCGCCGGCGGCGCATGCCGCGTGAGCCGATGCCCGGCGCGGGCGACCTGGCTCGGCAAATCGTGCTGCACCAGGGCCTCGAGCTCCGACGCGGCGGCGATCAGGCCATCAAGGCCCATGCCGGTGTCGTAGCCCATGCATTGCAGCATGTGCACCACGTCCTCGGTGGCCACGTTGCCGGTGGCGCCGGGTGCATACGGGCAGCCGCCGATGCCGCCCAGTGACATGTCGAGCCACTCGATGCCCGCCTCGACCGCGGCCACCGTGTTCGCCAGCCCCATGCCGCGCGTGTTGTGAAAGTGCGCGGTCCATTGCAGGCCGGGGTGCCTTGCCATCACGGCCTCGCAGATCGCCTGCACCTGCGTGGGAAAAGCCATGCCCGTGGTGTCGCACAGCGTGACGCCCTGCACCTGAAGCGCGGCGAAGCGGTCGATCCATTCAAGCACCGCGGCCAACGGCACTTCGCCTTCCATCGGACAGCCGAACACGCACGAGAGGGAGACGTTCACGGGCACACTGGCCTGCTTTGCCAATGTAATGACCTCGGCCAGCTGCGCGAAAGACTGCTCGCGCGTCATGCGCAGATTGCTGAGGTTGTGGGTTTCGCTCACCGACATGACGACGTTGAATTCGCCGATGCGGCTTTCCAGCGCGCGCTCGGCCCCACGCAGGTTCGGCACCAGCGCGGTGTAGACCACGCCGGGGCGGCGCGCGATGCGTTGCATCACCTCCTCACCGTCGCGCAGCGCCGGAATCGCCTTAGCGGAAGTGAACGAGGTCACCTCGATCTTCGCGTAGCCGAGCTTGCTCAAACGGTCGATGAGCGAGATCTTGTCGTCGGTCGGAATGAAACGGCTCTCCATCTGGAACCCGTCTCGCGTGGCCACTTCGTTGATGAAGAGCCGCTTGCCCTTGCCTTCTTTCATGCGACCTCCTTTTCTTCGGCGCGGCGAAACGGCCAGCCCACGCAGTTCAGGTCGGCGCTGTGCTCTCCGAGCCGGGGCGCCGGATGCGCGATGCGCCCCGGCGTGGCGCTGAGCTTGGGCACCACGCCCGGCACCTTGAGCATTTCTCCGTCGGCAGTGGTCGCCTCGACGATCATCTGTCGCGCCAGATACTGCGGATCGGTGGCAATGTCGGCCACCGAGTAAATGCGCCCGACCGGCACGCCGGCCGCATCGAGCACTTCCAGCACTTCGTCGCGGCTGCGCTGCAGCGTCCAGGCTTCGATGGCGGCGTCGATCTCTTCCACGCGCCGCACCCGGCCGTCGTTGTGCACCAGTTCCGGGTCGTTCTCCAGGTCGGCGCGCTCGATGGCCCGCATCAGCCGGCGGAAGATGCTGTCGCCGTTGCCCGCCACCAGCACGTAGTGGCCGTCGCTGCACTTGTAGGCATTGGTGGGTGCAATACCCGGCAGCGCGCTGCCGGCTCGTTCGCGCACCGCGCCGAACGCGGCGTACTCGGGCAGCAGGCTCTCCATCACATTGAAGACCGATTCGTAGAGCGCCACGTCGATGAACTGCCCTTGTCCGCCATGGGCCGTGCGGTGATGCAGCGCCGTGAGCACGCCGATCACGCCGTGCAGCGCGGCCAGCGTGTCGCCGAGCGAAATCCCCACGCGCACCGGCACCCGGCCCGGCTCCCCGCTCAGGTAGCGCAGCCCGCCCATCGATTCGCCGAGCACGCCGAAGCCCGGCTTGTCGCGGTAGGGGCCGGTCTGCCCGTAGCCCGAAATGCGCAGCATGATGAGCCGGGGATTGAGCGCGTGCAGCTGTTCCCAGCCCAGGCCCCAGCCCTCGAGCGTGCCCGGCTTGAAATTCTCGATCAGCACGTCGGCCTCAAGCGCCAGCGCGCGCACCGCCTCTTGGCCCTCGGCGCTGCGCAGGTCCAGGCACACCGAGCGCTTGTTGCGCGACTGCACCTCCCACCACACCGATGTGCCATCGCGCAGCATCCGCCACTTGCGCAGCGGGTCGCCGACGCCGGCGGGCTCGACCTTGATCACGTCTGCGCCGAACTCCGCCAGCGTCTTGCCGGCGAAAGGTCCGGCAATGAGCTGGCCGAGCTCCAGCACCTTGAGGCCTTCGAGTGCGTTCATGTCTGCATGTCTCCTGTGGAATACCGCCACTCTAGGAATGAAGGACGAAGAACGGAATTGCTTTGATTGCAGGCGGCCTTCGCAAAATGCGAAGGGCTTTTTAGAATGGATGAATGGCCAGCCCCATCAACCCAGCCCGCATCGACTTCGTCACGCTGCGCCTCTTCTGCGCCGTGGCCCAGTCGGGCAGCATCACCAAGGGCGCGGAGGCCTGCCACCTCGCTCTCTCGGCGGCCAGTCGGCGGCTTTCCGATTTCGAGGCGGCCACGGGATCGAAGCTGCTGGAGCGCAGCTCGCAAGGCATTGCATTGACGCCCGCAGGCCATGTGGCCATGCAGCATGCGATGCGGCTCTTTCAGGGCTTCGAGCAGTTCAGCAACGAGCTTGGCGACTACTCGAGCGGCGTACGCGGCCATGTGCGGCTATGGGCCAACATGTCGGCGCTTACCGAGTTCCTGCCGGCCACGCTGGCCGCCTTTCTTGGCCAGCACCCGGACATCCGCGTCGAGGTGGAGGAGCAGTTGAGCGGCGACATCGTGCGCGCGCTGGTCGACGGCCTGGCCGACGTCGGCGTATTCGCCGAGAACACGCCTGCCTACGGCCTCGACGTGGCGCCGTTCCAGACCGACGAGCTGGTGGTGCTGTGCGCGCGCCAGCACCCGCTTGCGCGCACACGCCGGACGGATTTCAAGACCTGCCTCGCGCACGAGTTCGTGGGCCTGAACCGCAGCAGTTCGCTGCTGGAGCTCACCTCGCGCGCGGCCGAGCAGGCTGGCATTCCGATGCGCCTGCGCGTGCAGGTGCGCAGTTTCGATGCGATGTGCCACATGATCGCGGCGAACCTGGGTATTGGCGTGGTGCCGCTTGCAGCGTGCAAGGCGCAGGTGAATGCGCTCGACCTGAAGGTGGTGCGGCTCAAGGACGCCTGGGCCGTGCGCCGGCTGCTGATGGCCACCAAGACCGGCGAGACTCTGTCGCCAGCGGTGCAGCTGCTGGTTGCGCAGCTGCTCGCGTCATCGACCTGAAGCAAGACCCGGATCAGGCCATCCGCTTTACCGAGCCGATCCACTTCTCGAACGACTTCATCTGATCGCCGACGAACTTGCGGGTGGTCTCGTCGGTGCAGTTGCCTTCCGCATCGAACTTGCCGCCGGCGCCACCGATGAAGACTTCGGGCTTGACCAGCACCATCGCATTCACGAACAGCATCACGCGGCGAAGGTCGTACTGAACGCGCGCGCCGCCGAGCGGCCCTGGGGCCGCCGAGAGAATGGCCACTGGCTTGTTGGCGAAGGGCTGGTCTTCGCCGCGGCTGACCCAGTCGATCACGTTCTTGAACACGCCGGGGATGGAGAAGTTGTATTCCGGCGTGGCAATCAGCAGCGCGTCGGCGCGGCGGATCCGCTCGCGCAGGGCTTGCACGGATGCGGGATATCCGTGGGCCATGAGGTCGGCGTCGAACGGCGGCACCTCGCGCCATTCGACGATCTCCATGCGCATGGCCTCCGGCATCAGCGAGCCGGCGAGCTTGAGGGCTGCGCGGTTGACGGAACCGCCGCGAAGGCTGCCGCAGAGGCCGACGATGTCGAGTGTGCTCATTGCTTTCCTTGTCGTGTATTCGTTCGAATGTTTGAGGTGGAGCCGGGGCGCCTAGGCGTCATGGCAACTGGAATCCAGCCTTGAGAGTGTCCCTCAAGTGGCTAACGAACAGGTTCACCGCGCGCGGAATGTGCAGCGAATAGGGCCGTATGGCGTAAATCTGGTCCGCGAAGGCGCCGGTCGGCTGCCAATCGGGCAGCACCTCGATCAGCTTGCCCGCCTGCAGGGCGGACTGCGCGCTGAAGTCGGGCAGCAGTGCGATGCCCAGGCCCGCCTGCGCCGCATCACGCAGCGCTTCGCTGTTGTTGGCCGCCAGCGGACCAGCGATGGGCACGGTGACTCGTTCCGCCAAGCGCGTGCGGCCCGTGCGGCGCTCGAACGACCACACATTGGTTTCCTGGCCGCGCGGATAGTGCAGGCAGTCGTGCTCGGCCAGCATGGGCGGCGCCAGAGGCGTGCCCTTGCGGCGCAGGTAGGCGCGGCTGGCCACCAGCACCGACCGCGTGTCGCACAGCCGCCAGGCCACGTGCGTATCGGGCGGCGAAGCGGCATGGCGCACCGCAAGGTCGAAGCCTTCGGTCGCGAGAGAACTCAGCCGGTCGGAGAGCTCCATCTCGACGCGGATCGACGGATGCGCCAGCAGAAAGTCAGCCAACCGGGGCAGCAGTTGCTGCCGCCCCAGCGCGACCGGCGCGGTGACGCGGATCAGGCCGCGCGGCTCACCGGCATGGTCCTGCGCCTGCAGGAAGCTGTGGGCAATCTGCTCAAAGGGTTCGCGGGTCTGGTCGACCAATTGCTGCCCGGCTTCGGTCAACCGCATGCTGCGGGTGGTGCGGCGCACCAGGGTGACGCCCACGGCCCGCTCCAGCTCGGCAATGCGCTGGCTCATGGCGGCCTTGCTCACGCCCAGGCGAGCGGCGGCGGCGGTGTAGCTGCCCTGCTGGCCGAGCACGATCAGCCAGTGCAGGTGGGCCCAGAGAGATTCGGCTTTTTGCAGATCCATGGCTACATTGTTCACCATGGCGAACAAACAGTTCAACTACCGGCTATAGGCAGACGCCCTTCCCTTGCCTAGACTTTGGCCATCACTTCATCCTTGGCGGTACCCATGACCCAGCAGATTGCCCATTTCATCGACGGCCAGCACGCCGCCGGCGGCTCCACCCGCACGCAAGACGTCACCAACCCGGCGACCGGCAAGGTCACGGGCAAGGTGGTGCTTGCCGCCGCGGCCGACGTCGATGCCGCCGTGGCCGCCGCGCAGGCTGCCTTCCCCAAGTGGGCCGACACGCCGCCGATCCGCCGTGCCCGCGTGATGTTCAAGTTTTTGGAGTTGCTCAACCTGCACAAGGATGAGCTCGCGCACATGATCACCGCCGAGCACGGCAAGGTGTTCACCGACGCCCAGGGCGAAGTCTCGCGCGGCATCGACATCGTCGAGTTCGCCTGCGGCATTCCGCAGCTGCTCAAGGGCGATTTCACCGATCAGGTTTCCACCGGCATCGACAACTGGACGCTGCGCCAGCCGCTCGGCGTGGTGGCGGGCATCACGCCCTTCAACTTCCCGGTGATGGTGCCGATGTGGATGTTCCCGGTGGCCATTGCCGCGGGCAACACCTTCATTCTCAAGCCCAGCCCGACCGACCCGACCCCGTCGCTGCGCATCGCCGAGCTGCTGAAGGAAGCGGGCCTGCCCGATGGCGTGTTCAACGTGGTGCAAGGCGACAAGGCCGCGGTCGATGCGCTGCTCGAGCACCCCGACGTCAAGGCCGTCAGCTTCGTGGGTTCCACGCCCATCGCCAACTACATCTATGAAACTGGCGCGCGCAACGGCAAGCGCGTGCAGGCCCTGGGCGGTGCGAAGAACCACATGGTGGTCATGCCCGACGCCGACATCGATCAGACGGTGGATGCGCTGATCGGCGCGGGCTACGGCTCGGCCGGCGAGCGCTGCATGGCGATCAGCGTGGCGGTGCTGGTGGGCGACGTGGCCGACAAGATCATTCCGAAGCTCGTCGAGCGCACGAAAACGCTCAAGGTGCTCGACGGCGAGAACCTAGCGGCCGAGATGGGCCCGATCGTCACGCGCGCGGCGCACGAACGCATCATGGGCTACATCGCCCAGGGCGAGAAGGAAGGCGCGAAGCTGCTGGTCGACGGCCGCCAGTTCGACGCCAGCCAGGTCGGCGCAGGCTGCGGCGATGGCTTCTGGATGGGTGGCACGCTGTTCGACCACGTCACGCCCGAGATGCGCATCTACAAGGAAGAAATCTTCGGCCCCGTGCTGTCCTGCGTGCGCGTGGCCAACTTCAAGGACGCGGTCGACCTGGTCAATGACCATGAGTTCGGCAACGGCGTGAGCTGCTTCACGCGCGACGGCAATGTGGCGCGCGAGTTCAGCCGCCGTATCCAGGTCGGCATGGTCGGCATCAACGTGCCGATCCCAGTGCCGATGGCATGGCACGGCTTCGGCGGCTGGAAGCGCAGCCTGTTCGGCGACATGCATGCCTACGGCGAGGAAGGCGTGCGCTTCTACACCAAGCAGAAGTCGATCATGCAGCGCTGGCCCGAGAGCATTGGCAAGGGTGCCGAGTTCGTGATGCCGACTGCCAAGTAAGCGGCGATTGGCGGCGGCGCTGCCGGAGCGCATGGCGCGCCCAGGGTTAACGAAAAGCTGACTTGCCCCCCAGCCAAGGAGCAGCCAGACTTGCGCATGACCCTGCGGCAGCGCCCATGACAACAAACAAGAAGGCAGCGCGAACCCTGTCGGCCGTTCCTTCCACCTTGCGGATACCCCTTGCCGCGCGCGCCTCGGGCGATGCGATGTTTCCGCACATCGCGGTGCGCGACGCCTATGCGGCGTCCGTTCTCGAAAAGATCCGCGACGACGGGCAGGCAATCCCCGAAGATCGCGCCACCATCTACGGCATCCTGAACCGCACGCGGCGCTTTCGCAGCCTCGCGCAGGAGTTTCTCGAGCAGCATCCGGGTGCGCGCATAGTCAACATGGGCTGCGGCCTCAGCCACTACTTTCAATGGCTGGACGACGACAGGTGCCGCATGACCGATGCCGACCTGCCCGAGGTGCTCGCGCTGCGCCGCGAGCTCATTCCGGAAACCAACACGCGCCACGATGTGCGCGCACTCGACCTGACCTCGCCCCACTGGTGGGAGCAGCTCGACCTGCCGCGCCGCCGCCACGGGCGACCGGTGTTCCTCTTCGCCGAAGGGGTGCTGATGTATCTCGAGCCGCAGCAGGTGCAGGCCGTGCTCGCGACCTTCGACGAGCGCGCGCCCGCGGGTTCGGTGCTGGCCTTCGATGCGATGTGCTGGCTCGGCGTGGGCCGCGCCGCCCAACACCCGTCGGTGCGGGCTACCGGCGCGGAGTTTCGATGGGGACTGCGCAGCCCCGCCGACCTGACCCGCGGCCATCCGCGCCTGCGGCTGGACTCGACCTACCGCGTGCTGGAAGGCTTCGGCCTGCCCTACACCTTGTTTGCCCCGCTGGTCCTGATGCTGCTCGGCGTGCCGCTGTATGCCGTCTATGCGCTGCGCGCGACAGACGGTGCCGATACATAAACGCACAAATTTCTCACTGGACGCTCAATTTCCGGTGTTGTCCGTCGCGCGCAGCGCAGTTTGGCTGACGGGCGCCGCGCAGGCTCCGGGGCATGCTCGGCGCTCTTGGCCGCGAAAACCCGGCGCGGGCTGCGCTAGGATCGTTTTCTTCCGAAGCAGCCGGCCGGCACTTGCCGACCATGCCGCGCCGCGACGTGCAATCCCTCGTCCCTCTGAACGTATTTTTTTCCAAGACTCGCAACCCTCAAGAAACACATGCTTGATCGCCGATCCTTCCTTGCCGCTGGTGGTGCCGCCGCCGCACTCGCCGCCCTTGGACTGCCTGAAGAGGCGTTGGCCGCCAACGGCCTGCAGCTGAGCCAGCCTTCGCCCTTCTCGTTCGATCGCCTCGTGGCACAGGCCAAGCGCCTGGCTTCGCAGCCGTATGCCGCCGCTGCGCCGCTCGCACCGGACGTGCTCGAGCGCATCGACTACGACGCACACGGCAAGATCAAGTTCGATCCCGCCAACGCGCTCTTCCGCGATGGGCCGGGTGCCTTTCCCGTCACCTTCTTTCACCTGGGCCGCTTCTTCCAGACGCCGGTGCGCATGCACGTGCTGGAAAACTCCGACGGCGATGCCTTTGCGCGCGAGGTGCTCTACAGCCCTTCGTATTTCTCGATGCCGCCCGACAGCCCTGCGCGCTCCCTGCCACCCGGTGCCGGCTTTGCGGGCTTCCGCCTGCAGGAGAGCCGGCTGGGCGACCAGGGCAAGCTCGACTGGCAGAAGAACGACTGGGTCGCGTTCCTCGGCGCCTCTTACTTCCGCGCCATCGGCGAGCTGTACCAGTACGGCCTGTCGGCGCGCGGCCTTGCGCTCGACGTGGCAGTGCCAGACAAGCCCGAGGAGTTTCCGACCTTCACGCGCTACTACTTCGAAACGCCGGCCGCCAACAACACCACGTCGATGACGGTCTATGCGCTGCTCGAAGGGCCGAGCGTCACGGGCGTGTTCAAGTTCGTGATGCAGCGCGGCAAGGCGGTGATCATGGACATCGACGCGCGCCTGTTCCTGCGCCGCGACGTGTCGCGCCTCGGGCTGGTGCCGCTCACTTCGATGTACTGGTATTCGGAGACCATCAAGCCCACCGCCATCGACTGGCGGCCCGAGGTGCACGACTCCGACGGCCTCGCGATCTGGAACGGCGCGGGCGAGCGCATCTGGCGCCCGCTCAACAATCCCACGCAAACGCGTGCCTCGGCCTTCACAGATACGAAGCCCCGCGGCTTCGGGCTGCTGCAGCGCGACCGCGCCTTCGACCACTACCAGGACGGCGTCAACTACGAGAAGCGCCCGAGCCTCTGGATCGAGCCGCTGGGCGATTGGGGCGAAGGCTCGGTGCAGCTGATCGAGATTCCGACCGACGACGAGATCCACGACAACGTCGTCGCCTTCTGGGTGCCCAAGGCCGATGCCAAGGCGGGCGCGAGCTACAGCCTGCAGTACCGCCTGCACTGGACCGACCAGGAGCCCTTTCCCTCGCCGCTCGCGCGCTGCGTGGCCACGCGCATCGGGCGCGGCGGACAGCCGGGCCAGCCGCGTCCGCCGGGCGTGCGCAAGTTCATGGTCGAGTTCATCGGCCAGCCGCTCACCGCCGTGCCCTTCGGCGTGAAGCCCGAGCTGGTGCTGACCGCGCCGCGCGGCAAGTTCTCCTACATCTTTGCCGAAGCCGTGCCCAACGGCGTGCCCGGCCACTGGCGGGCGCAGTTCGACTACACGCCCGAAGGAAACGAGCCGGTCGACATGCGGCTCTACCTGAAGACCGGCGACAAGACGCTGACTGAAACCTGGCTGTACCAGTACCAGCCAGGTTGATCAGCGCTTCTTGACGGACACCAGCTCGACTTCAAAGTTGAGCGTTGCGTTCGGCGGAATCACTCCGCCTGCTCCGCGCGAGCCGTAGGCAATGGCCGGCGGGCAGGTCAGCTTGGCCTTGCCGCCGGGCTTCATCTTCTGCACGCCCTCAGTCCAGCACGGGATCACGCCGTTGAGTGGAAACTCCGTCGGCTCGCCGCGGCTGTAGGAGCTGTCGAACTCCTTGCCGCTCTCAGGGAAAGTGCCGCGGTAGTGCACCTTGACCACGTCGGTCGCGGCGGGCGATGCGCCGGTGCCTTCTTTCAGCGACTGGTAGATGAGGCCGCTTGGCGTGGTGACGGGGGCCGATTGCGCCCATGCGGCGGACACGGCGCACAGCGACAGGACGGCAGCGCAGAAGACAGGCGAAAAAGACTTCACTGGAATACCTCGATGGTGGAGAAAGCATGATTATGGCCAGCGTGGAACAGCCCTTGCTTTGCTGCATATGCACTGTCAACATCCGCCAAAAGAGGAAGCTCCATGCAATCCATCGAAGCCACACCGGCCGCAGCCATTGCCGCTCCGGCCGGCACCGGCCATCTGAAGAAGGTGCTCGGTCCCATCCAGCTCTGGGGCATTGCGGTGGGCCTGGTCATATCGGGTGAATACTTTGGTTGGAGCTACGGCTGGAACACGGCCGGCACGCTCGGCTTCCTGGTCGCCACGGTGCTGGTGGCCACCATGTACACCACCTTCATCTTCAGCTTCACCGAGCTCTCGACCGCCATTCCGCACGCGGGCGGACCCTTTGCCTATGCGCGGCGCGCCTTCGGTCCCACGGGCGGCTTCGTAGCCGGCTTTGCGACGCTGATCGAATTCGTCTTTGCACCGCCGGCCATCGCGCTGGCCATCGGCGCCTATCTCAACGTGCAGTTCCCGGGCATCAACCCCAAGTGGTTCGCGCTGGGTGCCTACGTGATCTTCATCGGGCTCAACTGGATCGGGGTCGGCATTGCGGCGGCGTTCGAACTCTTTGTGACCGTGCTGGCGATCTTCGAGCTGGTCGTGTTCATGGGTGTGGTCACGCCCGGCTGGTCGATGACGAATTTCGTTGCCAACGGCTGGGCCGGCGGCAGCGTATTGAACGGCGCAGCCATCTCGGGGATCTTCGCGTCGATCCCCTTCGCGATCTGGTTCTTCCTGGCGATCGAAGGCGCAGCCATGGCGGCCGAAGAGGCGCGCGATCCGCACCGCACCATTCCCATTGCCTACACCACCGGCATCGTCACGCTGGTGGTGCTGGCCTTCGGCGTGATGATCTTCGCCGGCGGCGTGGGCGACTGGCGCAAGCTCGCCAACATCAATGACCCGCTGCCGCAAGCCATGAAAGCCGTGGTGGGCGACAACAGCGGCTGGCTGCATATGCTAGTGTGGATCGGCCTCTTCGGGCTGATTGCCTCGTTCCACGGAATCATCATGGGCTACTCGCGGCAGATCTTCGCGCTGGCGCGCGCGGGCTACCTGCCCCGCTACTTTGCCGGCCTGAGCCCGCGCTTCGACACGCCGCACCGCGCGCTGCTGGCCGGCGGCGTGATCGGTGTCGTCGCCATCTTCAGCGACGAGTGGGTACAGTTCGGCGGCCAGACGCTTACTGCGAACATCGTGACCATGGCGGTGCTGGGCGCCATCGTGATGTACCTGATCTCGATGGCCGCGCTCTTCAAGCTGCGCAAGAGCGAGCCCGACCTGCTGCGCACCTACCGCGCGCCCTTCTACCCGGTGTTTCCGGCCATCGCGCTGGGGCTCGGCGTGGTGTGCCTCGGCGCAATGGTGTGGTTCAACGCCATGCTCACGCTGCTGTTCATCGTGCTGATGGCAGCGGCGTACGGCTACTTCCTCTTGACCTCGGGGCAGCGCAAGGCGGCGGCGCCCGACGAGATGCTGTCCTCGACGCCGATCGTTTGAAGAAAGCAATATGCGCTATCGCACCACCATTGCCGGCCAGGTCTTCGCTTTCGAAGACCTGAAGCAGGTCATGGCCGTGGCCAGTCCGGCTCGTTCGGGCGACTACCTGGCGGAAATCGGCGCGGCCACCGCGCAGCAGCGCATGGCGGCGCGCCATGTTCTGGCCGAGACGCCGCTCAAGCAATTCTTGACCGAAGCGCTGATTCCGTACGAGAGCGACAACATCACGCGCCTCATCATCGACAGCCACGACGCACAGGCTTTCGCGCCGGTGTCACACCTCACGGTGGGCGCCTTCCGCAACTGGCTGCTTTCGGAGCAAGCCACCACCGAGACGCTGACTGCGCTGGCGCCCGGCCTAACGCCCGAGATAGTCGCGGCCGTGTCCAAGCTCATGCGCAACCAGGACCTGGTCTCGGTCGCCAAAAAGTGCAGCGTGGTCACGCGGTTCCGAGACACCATCGGCCTGCCCGGCCACCTGGCCGTGCGCCTGCAGCCCAACCACCCGACCGACGACCTGCGCGGCGTGGCCGCCTCCACCCTCGACGGGCTGCTCTATGGCGCGGGCGATGCGGTGATCGGTCTCAACCCGGTGTCCGACAGCATGCAGGTGCTGGGCCGTCTGCTGCACATGCTGGACGAAGTGATCCAGCGCTTCGAGATTCCCACGCAAAGCTGCGTGCTCACGCACGTGACCAACACACTCAAGCTCGCCGAGGCGGGCGCGCCGGTGGACCTGGTGTTCCAGTCGATTGCGGGCACGGAGAAGGCGAACCTTTCTTTCGGCATCACGCCCGAGCTGCTCGACGAGGCCTATGCCGCGGCGCTGGCGCTGAACCGTGGGACCGTCGGCAACAACGTGATGTATTTCGAGACCGGCCAGGGCAGCGCGCTCTCTGCCAATGCCAACTTCGGCGTCGACCAGCAGACCTGCGAGGTGCGCGCTTATGCGCTGGCCCGGCGCTACAAGCCCCTGCTCATCAACACGGTCGTCGGCTTCATCGGCCCCGAATATCTTTTCGATGGCAAGCAGATCATCCGCGCGGGGCTCGAAGACCATTGCTGCGGCAAGCTGCTGGGCCTGCCCCTGGGCTGCGACATCTGCTACACCAACCATGCCGAAACCGACCAGGACGACATGGACAACCTGCTCGTGCTGCTCGGCACCGCGGGCATCAACTTCATCATGGGGATTCCGGGCGCCGACGACGTGATGCTCAACTACCAGAGCACCTCGTTCCACGACGCGCTGTTCCTGCGCCAGACGCTGGGCCTGAAGCGCGCGCCCGAGTTCGAGGCCTGGCTGCAGCGCATGCAGATCACCGATGCGGCGGGCCAACTCGCACCACCCTCGGCCAACCGCCTGCTGGCGGACATGAGCGGGTTGACCGCGCTCGGGTCATGAGCAGCAGCAGCAACAAGGACAGCGTCACGCCGAACCCCTGGGTGCAGTGGCGTGCGGCCACGCCCGCGCGCCTGGCGCTGGGCCGCGCCGGCGCAGGCATGCCGACCGACGAGACGCTGCGCTTCGGCTGGGCCCATGCCATGGCGCGCGACGCCATTCACGCGGCGCTCGACGTCGACGCGCTCGAAGCCACGCTGCAAGCACAGCATTGGCAGGTGATGCGGGCGCGCAGCCGCGCTGAAGACCGCACCACCTACCTGCGCCGACCCGACCTCGGCCGGCAGCTCGACCCCGCGGACGCGGAGCGCCTGCTCGCGGTGGCGAGCCCCGGTTGCGACGTCTGCGTCGTCGTCGGCGATGGGCTGTCCTCTCTGGCCGTGGCGCGCCATGCCGCACCCCTGCTGGCCGCACTGCGCTCGCATCTGCCGGCCGAGACGCGCTTTGCCCCCGTCGTCATCGCCACGCAGGCGCGTGTGGCTCTGGCCGACGAGGTGGGCGAACTGTTCGCCGCCGCGCTCTCGGTCATGCTGATCGGCGAACGCCCGGGGCTCAGTTCGCCCGACAGCCTGGGCATCTACCTGACCCATTCGCCCCGGCGCGGCCGGCATGACGCCGAGCGCAACTGCATCTCCAACGTGCGCCCCGAAGGCCTGCCCTGCGAAGCCGCCGCGTTCAAGCTGGCGTGGCTGATGCGGGAGGCGCTGCAAAGGGGGCTGACCGGCGTCGGGCTCAAAGACGAGAGCGATCTCGCGGTGCTCGAGCCCGGCCGGCCGCCGCCTTCCTTGCCCGGCTAAGCGGGCTTTGCTTCGCAAATTCCGGACCGCAGCCGCGGGCATCGATACGCCGCCCCATTGGGCTGGCATGGCTGATGCGTAGGTCCCTGTCGAAGTGTCACGAGCGTTCTCTACGCTCGGGCTTCCATCAACGCTGCACAACAACAGGAAACCCATGCAACGACGCCTGCTTCTTCTCACGCCGCTCGCCGCCGCGCTCGCCGCCACGGGTTGCGCCAGCTTCGCTCCTTCCGCGTCCACCACGCTTTCGCCCGGCCATTGGGACGCGTTCAACCGCGCGCAGATCGAAGGCCTGATCGCCAGCCTTGGCAAGCAAAGCCCCGGCTATAGCGCCGCAAAGCCGCCTTACGTGGTGTTCGACTGGGACAACACCAGCGTGTTCCTCGACATCGAGGAAGCCTCTCTGATCTACCAGCTCGAGAACCTGGTGTTCGGCGCCACGCCCGTGCAGCTCGAAGTGGCGCTGCGCAAGAACATCCCGAAGAAGGACTTCCTGCCGGCCTACAACAATGCAGCCGGCAAGCCCGTCAACATCGATCTCCTGGTGCCCGACATCGTGGCCAGCTACACCTGGCTCTATCAGAACTACAGCGGCCTCAAAGGCAGCCAGCCGTTGACCGCTGTGAAGCTGAGCCCGCACTACATCGCCTTCACCACCAAGATGCGGTACCTCTATGAAGCGATTGGCGACACCTTCGACCACGACACCGCCTACCCGTGGGTGACCTATCTCTTCGTCGGCATGACGGAGTCGCAGGTGCGCAAGCTCACGGCCGAGACGGTGGCGTGGCAGCTGAAGGAGCCCGTCGCCAAGGTCAAATGGAGCTCGCCAGCCGCGCTACCCGGACAGGCGGGCGTGGTGTCGGTCAGCTGGAAGAACGGCCTTCGGCTGCAGCCCGAAATGCAGGAGCTGTATGCCGCGTTCCGCAACGCGGGCTTCGACGTGTGGGTGTGCTCGGCGTCCTTCGTCGACGTGATCAAGGAGATCTCTTCCAACCCCGCCTTCGGCTACAACAACCCGCCCGAGCGCGTGCTGGCGATGGAACTGGAGCGCGACGCCAACGGGGTGATCCAGCCCGAGTTTCGTCGTGGCTACGACCAGACCCAGGGCCCCGGCAAGACCAAGAACATCCAGCGCTTCCTGGTCAGCAAGTACGGCTACGGCCCCAGCTTCATTGCCGGCGACAGCGAGGGCGACCAGAACATGATGGCCGACTTTTCCGATACGAAGAAGGTGCTGATCGTGAACCGCCTGCGCGACCCGAAGACAGACATCGGCAAGTTCTCGGCCATTGCGGTGCAGAACTACGGCAAGCCCGACACGCGCTATTTGCTGCAGGGCCGGGACGACAATGCCGGCCAATGGGTGACTTCACAGTTGCATACGCCGCTGGGCGCTACGCAGGGCAAGGCACTCAAGTAGGCGTAGAAGCCCCCAGGGGCGTGGCCAGGGGCGGCGGTTGCCTATGATCGATCCTGGCATTCACCCAGGAGACGAAAAATGGCCGACCGCTACCCTCTTGCCCAACTGAAAGACCTGCCCGAAGACATTCGCGCCGCGATTCTTGCGGTGCAGGAAAAAGCCGGCTTCGTGCCCAACGTTTTTCTTGCGCTGGCGCGCCGCCCGGCCGAGTGGCGTGCCTTCTTCGCGTACCACGACGCGCTGATGCTCAAGGAGGAAGGTTCGCTCACCAAGGGCGACCGCGAGATGATCGTCACCACCACAAGCGCGGCCAACCAGTGCCTCTACTGCGTGGTGGCGCACGGCGCGCTGCTGCGCATCTACGAAAAGAAGCCGCTGGTGGCCGACCAGGTGGCGGTGAACTACCGCAAGGCCGACATCACGCCGCGTCAGCGCGCAATGCTCGACTTTGCGATAAAGGTCTGCGATCGATCCCACGAGATCGATGAGGCGGATTTCGGCGCCTTGCACGCCCACGGCTTCGACGACGAAGACATCTGGGACATCGCCGCGATCACCGCCTTCTTCGGCCTCAGCAACCGGCTTGCGAGCTTCAGCGGCATGCAGCCGAACCCGGAGTTCTTCCTGATGGGACGGCTGCCCCGCGAGAAGAAGTAGCAGGACCCGGCTTCAGGCCTTGTTGCGGCAGGACGCGAGCGCGTCCAGGGCGGGCTTGTAGGTGGAGTTGCCCACGTCCATCAGCCCCAGCACGGTGTGGAAGAGGTTGTCGTGCGTGAGCGGCGTATCGAGTCCCGCTTCCATGCAGGGGCGCGAGAGCTTGCGGCGCTGGCTCATGCCGTCGCTGAACCATGTGACCATGGGTACGTGCTTCTGGGCCTCCGGCGCAAAGCTGTACGGCACCCCGTGCAGGAACAGGCCGTACTCGCCCAGCGACTCGCCGTGGTCGCTCACGTAGAGCAGGGCCGGATCGTACTGGCCCGATTGCGCCTTGAGCCAGTCGATGGTCTGGGCAAGGAAATGGTCCGTCTGCGCGATCGAGTTGTCATACACGTTCTGCAGCTCCGCATGGCCGCACTCGGCCAGCGCGTTGGTCTTGCACTCGGGCAGGAAACGCTTCACGTCAGGCGCAGAACGCTTGTAGTAGGCCGGCCCATGGCTGCCCATCTGGTGCATGACCAGCACCACGCCCTTGGCGCGGCGCTCGGCAGGCAGCGCCGCAATGCGCTCGTCGAGGCCCTTGAGCATCACGTCGTCCAGGCATTCCTCGCCGTCGCACAGCGCACTCTTCTGCGCCGGCGAAAGAGTGTCGAACGCCGAGGCGTTCGGAATGCGCGCGCAGACGTCCTTGCATCCTGCCTGGTTGTCGAGCCACAGCACCGCCAGCCCGGCCGCCTGGAGTACGTCGACCAGGTTCTCGTAGTCGTCCTTGCGCGACTCATAGCCCTGCTTGCCGAGCGGCGAGAACATGCAGGGCACGGAGGCCAGCGTGTTGGTGCCGCACGAATGCACATCGCGATAGCTCAGCACGCCGCGCGCGGCCAGTTCGGGCGTGGTGTCGCGCGCATAGCCGTTCAGGCCGAAGTGGTCGGCGCGGGCTGTCTCGCCCACCACCATCACGAACATCGGCGGGCGCGCCTGGCCCGCGTAGCTCGCGCCCAGCGTGGTTCCGGCGGTGATCGGAATCAGCTTGCGGCTGCGCTTGAACATGGGCTTGATGAGCACCGAGCCGGCCGAATACAGGCTGGCGACCGGATTCATCATGTAGCGCAGGTGGATGTTGTTGCGCATAAGCGGCGCCAGTTGCCGGTTCATCGACACTGCCGCGACCAGAGCCACCGCCGCGGCCAGCAGAAGCAGTGCCGCATTGCGCCAAAGCTTGGAGACGAAGCGCATCGGCACGATGCGGGCGCGCCAGAGCGCCAGGGCCGGAAGCAGCACCACCAGCAGCACATGGAACGCCATGCGCCAGCTCATCAGGTCGCGCGCCTCGTTCGGATCGGTCTGCAGCACGTTGGCGATCATGGTGGGGTCCATCACCACGCGGTACTCGAGCATGTAGTGCTGCACGAACGCCGCCAGCAGCACCACCGCAAACCACAGCGGCTTCATCCAGCGCGACCAGGCGGTGAAGGCCAGCAGCGCCACCGTGGCGCACACCATCAGCACCGCCATGGCCGCAGTGGTGGGCAGGTAGGTGCTGGGCGCCCCGCCGATGCGCGCGAGCTCGTTCCACAGCGGCCAGTTGGCGGCCACGGCCAGGTAGATGGCGAGCCACACGACGACCTTTTGCGCCGATCGCGGCTCGGTGAGCCAGAGATCGAAGCGCGCCCAGAGCTCGCGCGAAGGCGTCGGGTACGTCAAACCGGCTTCGGACGGCACCATGCGCCGCGCCGTTCCGGGTTCGATTCGCGAAAATGACATGCGCCGACTGTAAAAGGCGCAACTGAAGGAACCCTGAATTGTGCGTTCAGCCGGCGTTCAGGCTCGCGCCCTTCTTGCCCTCAGCCTGGGCCGCATGTAGGCCCTGAGTACCAGGTTCAACGGGCGGCTGATGCCGCGCTCCACCACGATCGACACCAGGGCGGCAAGCATCACCCCAACGACCACGTCGAGCGGAAAATGCAGCCCCAGGAACACCCGGCTCCACCCGACCACCGCAGCCACCGCCACCGCCGCAAGCATGGGAGCGCGCCAGGGCAGGCACCAGAGGGAGAACGCCGCCGCGAAGGTGCCTGCGGCATGCAGGCTCGGGAACCCCGGCCGGGCACCCTGCGGCGCCCATTGGATGCCCAACCCGTAGAACGCAGGCCGCTGGAACGGCATGGCCGACCGAAACACGTTCACGAAGAGCCAGACGAGCAGCACGCTGACCAGCGCGGTGAAGCACGCATAGCGCAGGCGCCGGTCGAGCGCCGCCCCGCCGATGATTGCGACAGCCAGCAAAGCCGGCAGCACATCGGAGACAAACCGCGCGAAATAGATGCTCCACCCCGGTGCCGTGGCGCCGGCGTTGATCAGCCCGAACAGGGAGACATCAAGAGCCTGCATGCAGAACGGCAGGTTCGGCCGCGGGCAGTCGGGTGGCCCGGGGCGCGGCAATCATGTCGATGGCAAAGCCCACCACCCAGCAGATCCACGCCGTCCAAAGCGTGTGGCTCATGTAGTGCGCGCCGCGCAGCTGCTGCGAGAGCCCGAGCGCCAGGCCCGCCGCCAGCGACACGCCGAGCCACACGAGCGCAGCGCGCGGCGCCACCCGGCGCAGCACGAAATAGCCGCCCAGATAGGCGAAGGCGGCGGAGGCGTGGCCGGCCGGAAAACACCCGCCGGCGCCGCCGTCATACACCTTCCACGCCCAGTGCGACACATGGCTCGCGACGCCGCCGAACTCCTTCAGGTCCCACGGGCAGCTCGTGTGGCTCGCATGCTTGAGCATGCTGACCGCCACGACCGAAAGCAGCACGGTGAAGGCCAACTGCGCCCGGGCGCGCACCGGCAGCTGCCGCAGGACACCCAGCGGCCAGCGGATGCCCGCGAACAGCGCAATCACAAGCAGCCAGCTCAGGTTCTTGGCGCTTTCGTGCATCACATGGACCAGGAAGGCGTTGTCGCGCCACGGAAAGCCCATGGGCGTGCCCGCGAGCCGTGCCAGGACGAGATCGCCGCCGGTGGCATCCCAGCCCAGCAGGAGCACCAGGGCCAGGAGCGTCAGTGCTCCCAGGCGAAAATTCGAAACAACCGGCGGATTCGGGTCACGCGTCATGGGCAGGAAACAGGCAGAACTACAGTCTGGGAAACCCCGCGAGCCTACGTTCCTGTTCTGAACCGATCCTGAAGCGGCCTGAACGAAAGCTGACGCGCCCCCCGGGGCCGCGCGGCCGCCGGCGCTAGACTTCTTTTTTTTGGAAAGATGACCTCGCGTGCGCATATTGCTCGTCGAAGATGACAGTGCGTTGGCAGACGCCGTCTGCAGCTATCTGCTTGCGAAGGCTTTCGTGGTGGACGTCGCGTCCAGCCTTGCGGAAGCGCGCGGTGCGCTGCATTCGGTGCAATACGCCGCCGTGCTGCTCGATCTGCACCTGGGCGACGGCGACGGCCTTTCGCTGCTGCCGCAGATGCGTGCGCTGCGCGAGCCGCCCATCGTCATCGTGCTGACCGCGCGCGACCAGGTCACCGACCGCATCCGGGGGCTCGACGCCGGCGCCGACGACTATCTCATCAAGCCCTATGACCCGGCCGAGCTGCTGGCGCGGCTGCGCGCGGTCGAACGGCGGCGCAGCGCCGGCACTTCACCTGTGCTCCAGCTCGGCACGCTGGAGATCGACCTGGCGCAGGAACGAGTCCGCAAAGACGGCAATCCGGTGGTCCTGACCCAGAAAGAGTGGGCCCTGCTGCGCGTCATGGCCACGCGGCCCGAGCGCATTCACACGCGCGAGAACCTGGCCGATGCGCTCTACGGCTTCGGCGACGAAGCCGACAGCAACACGCTCGAGGTGTTCATCAGCCGGCTGCGGCGCAAGCTCGGCAAGAGCCATATCCAGACATTGCGCGGCCTCGGCTATCGCCTGTCGACTTCGGCAGGCGACGACGAATGAACGCGGTTCCCCCCCCTACCGGCCCCGACACGCTGGCCGGCCGTCTCACGCGCACGCTGATCGTCTGGGTGGGCGGCGTGTGGATGCTGTGCGTGCTGGCGGTGGTCTGGTATGTGGACCGCGAGATCAACCACAACTTCGACAATGAACTGGTCGAGGTGTCGCACCGCATGTTCGATATGGCGGTGCAGGAGCTCGACAAGCTGCAGCTCGGAGGCACGCCAGCAGCGCTTCCGATGGTCGCTCCCAAGCAGCTGTTCTCGGAAGACGCCGTGAACTACCAGATCGTGGACATCCACGAGCACGTGCTGCTGCGCTCGGCCGAGGCGCCCGACGGAGCCTTCGACGTTCCGCTGGCCGCCGGCTTCGCCAACAACCAGACCTGGCGCGTATATACCGTGCGGCATCCCTCGCGGGGGATCTACTTCCAGGTCGCCGATCCGCTCGACGAACGGCGAACCGCGCTGAACCGCACACTGTTCGGCCTGATCATTCCGCTGGGCGCCGTGCTGCCGCTCTTGGCGCTGGTGCTGCGCAACGTGGCGCGCACCGAATTGCGCGTGCTGCAACAGCTTGCGGGCGAGATCGAGAAGCGCAGTGGCGCAGACCTTCGCCCCATCACCCTGCCCGGCCTGCCGCGCGAGCTGCGCTCGGTGGGCGACCACGTCAACAGCCTGCTGGAACGCCTCTCGCAATCGCTGGACGTCGAGCGCGCACTGGCCGCCAACGCGGCCCATGAGCTGCGAACGCCGCTGGCCGCGGCGCGGCTGCGCCTGCAGACTGCGCTCGAGCATGACCTGCGGCGCAACGATGTGCAGGCCGCGCTCGACGCGCTGCAGATGCTCAGCCACCGCACCGAGAAGTTGCTCCAGCTCTCGCGCGCCGAATCCGGCGCCTCGCTTGCGCGATCGCGGGTCGACCTTGTCCAGCTTGCGGGCACCGTGGTGCAGGAATTCTGGAAGGACCCGCAAATCAGCGAACGATTGGCCCTGAAGGTGCCCGACGACATCGCGCCCGCAGCCTCGGGCGATGTCGATGCACTGGCCATCGCACTGCGCAACCTGGTGGAAAACGCCCTGCGCTACGGTGGCAGCGGCCGCGTGGTGATCGAGGTGATGGCGCCCTGCACGCTCGCAGTGCGCGATTTCGGCCAAGGCGTCAGCGCGGAGCAGCTCGCCACGCTGCAGAAGCGCCACGTGCGGCACAGCTCCGATCGAGCGGGCTACGGACTCGGCCTGTCGATCGTGAGCACCATCGTCGAGAAGCACAACGCGAAACTCGAACTGGCCTCGCCACCGGCAGAGGCCGCCAGCGGGTTCGAGGCGCGCATCGTTCTGCAGCCGGCCTGAAACGCCGCACCCGGACGCGGGCAGCTCAGTCGCTCACCAGTGTGCGCAGCCAGTCGGGCAAGGCCAGCGCCTTCTGCTTCGGAAAATCGACCCAGATCGTGGTAGCCCCGCCCGCCGCGCAGACCACGTCGGGCGCATCGGCCCGCGCCATGGTGGCCCAGCTCTCGAAGGTGGTGCGGCCGGGGTCGCTCACGTACATCTTGAGCAGCACGTTGCCCGGGTACTCGATCTGGCGGTAGAAGTTGCAGAAGGCATTGACGATCACCATGCCCTCGCCGCCCGGCTCGGGCTCGAAGCCGATGGAGTGCATCCAGTCGATGCGTGCGGTTTCCAGGTAGCGAAAGTAGGTGCCGTTGTTGAGGTGGCCCATGGCATCCATGTCGCCCCAGCGGATGGGGATGGACATCTCGTACACGAGCTTCTTCTTTTCGGGGATTTCGATTCTCATCGGTGGGTCTGGTGAGATGGAAAGATCAGAGCGCGAACCCGTCGTCGGCGGCAATGACCGCGCCGTTCACGAAGTGGCTCTGCCCGCTGGCCAGCAGCACGATGAGGCCGTCGAGGTCTTCGGGCTTACCCACGCGCTTGCGCGGCAGCATGTTCACGAGCTTGGCGCCGCCTTCGGAAATCCAGTGGTCCTCATTCAGCTCGGTCGTGATGTAGCCCGGGCACAGCGCATTCACATTGATGCCGAAGCGGCCCCATTCGAGCGCCATGGCTTTGGTCATCTGCACCACGGCGGCCTTGCTCATGCAATAGGTGCCGATCTGCGGCAGCACCTTGAGCGCCGCCACCGACGCAATGTTGATGATGCGTCCGCCGATGTAGGTGCCCGGCGCCGAGCCCTTGGCGCGCGCCAGCATGCGCTTGCCCACTTCCTGCGCAACGAAGAACGAGCCCTTCACATTAGTGTCGAAGATGTAGTCGTAGTCCTCGGGCGTGACGTCCGAGAGGCGCTGCGTGGTGCTCACGCCCGAGTTGTTGACCAGGATGTCGATGGCGCCCACCTCGGTCTCGGCGCGCGCCACGGCGGCCTTGATGCTGCCGATGTCGGTGACGTCGAGCTCCACGGCGTGCGCGTCGCCGCCCTCGCCTTCGATGCGGGCGCGCAACTCCTTGAGCTTCTCGACCCGGCGGCTCGCCAGCACCACCGCGGCCCCGGCGCGCGCCAGCGTCTTGGCAAACTGGGCACCCAGGCCGCTGGAAGCGCCGGTGACAAAAGCCACGCGGCCCGAAAGATCGATGCTGTAAGCCATGGAAGAGGGTCCTGTTGAGTCGTTGCCGAGTCGCCGAGGCGACGCCCGGCACTCCACATAAAATGCTTCGCGCCCTCGAAGCGTCCGAGCCTCAAATCATTATCGACGAGACCCACATGACCCACGACGAAATCCTCGCCCAGTTCGGCCCCCGCGAATCCATGGAATATGACGTGGTGGTCGTCGGCGGCGGCCCGGCCGGCCTCTCGACCGCCATCCGGCTCAAGCAGTTGGCCGCCCAGCACGAGAAGGAAATCTCGGTTGTGGTGCTGGAGAAGGGCTCGGAGCCCGGGGCGCACATCCTCTCGGGCGCCATCATGGACCCGCGCGCGCTCAACGAACTGCTGCCCGACTGGAGAGAGCAAGGGGCTCCGCTGAACCAGCCCGTGACCGACGACGCGATGGTGTTCCTGGGCGAAAAATCGGGCCTGCGCACGCCCAACGCCTTCTTGCCGGCCTGCTTCCAGAATCACGGCAACTACATCATCAGCCTGAGCGACTTCACCAAGTGGCTGGCCCAGCAGGCGGAGAACCTGGGCGTGGAGATTTTCCCCGGCTTTCCGGCCGCCGAAGTGCTCTACAACGAGAACGGCTCTGTGCGCGGCGTTGCCACCGGCAACCTGGGCGTGGGCAAGGACGGCGAACCTACGGAGAACTTCCAGCTTGGCATGGAGCTCCTGGGCAAGTACACGGTGTTTGCCGAAGGCGCGCGCGGTCACCTGGGCCGCCAGCTGATCGCCAGGTTCAAGCTGGACGAAGGCAAGGACCCGCAGACCTACGGCCTGGGTGTAAAGGAAGTGTGGGAGATCGACCCCAAGCGCCACCAGCCCGGCTTCGTGCTGCACACCGCGGGCTGGCCGATGAAGAGCGACACCTACGGCGGCGCTTTCCTCTATCACATGGAAGACAACAAGATCTCCATGGGCTTCATCACGGGGCTGGACTACAGCAACCCGTATCTGAGCCCGTTCGAGGAAATGCAGCGCTGGAAGCTGCATCCCAACGTCCGCTGGTACCTGGAAGGCGACGAGGCCAAGGGCATCAAGCCGGCCAAGCGCATCGGCTACGGCGCGCGCGCCATCACTGCCGGGGGCCTGATGTCGCTGCCCAAGACGGTGTTCCCGGGCGGCGCGCTGGTCGGCTGCGAGGCCGGCTACCTCAACGTGAGCCGCATCAAGGGCAGCCACGCCGCCATCAAGACCGGCATGCTGGCTGCCGAGGCCGCATTCGACGCCGTGCAGGCCGGCCGCCAGCACGACGAGCTCACGGCCTACCCTGCCGCCTTCGAGAAGAGTTGGCTCTATACGGAGCTGAACAAGGCTCGCAACTTCAAGGCCTGGTTCAAGAAGGGCCTGGGCATTGCCACCTTCATGAACGGCATCGAGCAATGGCTGCTCAAGGGCCACATTCCATGGACCCTGCACCGCAACAAGCCGGATCACTTGTACCTCAAGCCGGCGGCGGAGTGCAAGCCCATCGCCTATCCGAAGCCGGACGGCAAGCTCACCTTCGACCGGCTGTCGAGCGTGTTCATCAGCAACACCAACCACGAGGAGCAGCAGCCAGCCCACCTGACGCTCAAGGATCCGACTGTGCCGGTGAACATCAACCTGTCGAAGTTCGCGGGGCCTGAAAGCCGCTACTGCCCGGCTGGTGTGTACGAGTTCGTCGCCACCGAAGGCGGCAAGGAGCGCCTGCAGATCAATGCGCAGAACTGCGTGCACTGCAAGACCTGCGACATCAAGGACCCGACGCAGAACATCGTGTGGGTTACGCCTGAAGGGGGCGGCGGGCCGAATTACGTGGGGATGTAATTCCGGTGCGCCCTGGACGTACTTGTTCAGGGCGCGTGCACACGGAATAAAGGGGAGGCCGCGGGCCGGAGGACATTCGCGGAGCAAGGCACCCCGTCGGCGGGATCGCGCCCTGAACGACAGAGCGCAAAAACTTCAGCCCGCGCTTTCGCCCCACCCGCCTCCACCAGGCGTTTCGATCACGAATACGTCCCCAGGTGCCATCTGCAACTGCCCGATGTGCTCCAGCATCTCGACAGCCCCATCGGCACGTTCGACACGATTGACCCCCACTGCACCGGCTTCACCACCCGCTCCCCCGAATGCACCATAGAGACGGCCATTGCTGAGGATGGACGCCGTCATCGGCGCCAGGAAGCGAACACGCCGCACCCCGCCTTCACCACCGCGCCAGCGCCCTGCCCCGCCCGAACCGGTGCGCAGGCGATAGCTGTCGAGCCGAACCGGGTAACGGAATTCAAGCACCTCAGGGTCGGTTAGCCGCGAGTTGGTCATGTGGGTCTGCACCACGCTCGTGCCGTCGAAACCGGGGCCGGCGCCAGAGCCTCCCGAGATGGTCTCGTAGTACTGGTGCGCGCCGTCGCCAAAAGTGAAGTTGTTCATCGTGCATTGGCTTGCGGCCATCACGCCCAGCGCACCATAGAGCGCATTGGTCACGCAGCTCGACGTTTCGACGTTGCCCGCCACCACCGCGGCCGGCGGCAGCGGGTTGAGCATGCAGCCATTCGGCACGACCACCTTGATCGGCTTCAGGCAACCCGCGTTGAGCGGAATGTCGTCGTCCACCAGTGTGCGGAACACGTACAGCACGGCCGCCATGGTGATGGCGCGCGGCGCGTTGAAGTTATTGGCCAGCTGCGCGCTGGTGCCGGTGAAATCCACCGTGGCCGAGCGCGCGACCGCATCGACCGTGACCCGTACGCGGATCTGCGCGCCGTTGTCCAGCGGCAGCGTGAACTCGCCGTTCTTCAGCGCCGTGATCACGCGGCGCACCGACTCCTCGGCGTTGTCCTGCACGTGGCCCATATATGCGGCCACGGTTTCGCGGCCGAACTGCGCCACCATGGCCTGCAGCTCCTGCACGCCCTTCTCGTTGGCAGCAATCTGCGCACGCAGGTCGGCCAGGTTCTGCTCGATGTTGCGCGACGGATGCGCGCCGCTTCCAAGCAGCGCGCGCAGCTCGGCTTCGCGCAGCCGGCCGCCCTCCACCAGCTTGAAGTTGTCGATCAGCACGCCTTCGTCGCCGATGGTGGCCGAGAACGGCGGCATCGAGCCCGGCGTGATGCCGCCCACGTCGGCATGGTGGCCGCGTGAGGCCACGTAGAACGAAGGCCGCGCATCGCCTGCTTCCAGGTACACCGGCGTCACCACCGTGATGTCGGGCAGGTGCGTGCCGCCGTGGTAGGGGTCGTTCAGCACGAAGACGTCGCCTGGTTTCATGCCGGGATTGCCGTCGATCACGGTCTTGATCGACTCGCTCATCGAGCCCAGGTGCACCGGCATGTGCGGTGCGTTGGCAATCAGGTTGCCCTGCACGTCGAACAGCGCACAGGAAAAGTCGAGCCGCTCCTTGATGTTGACCGAGTAGGCCGTGTTCTGCAGCCGCAGGCCCATCTGCTCGGCGATGTTCATGAAGAGGTTGTTGAACACTTCGAGCATCACCGGATCGGCGCTGGTGCCCATGGCCTGCGTGGCCACGCGCGGGCGCACCCGGTGCAGTTCGATGCCGGCAGCGGTGGCGCGCGCCTGCCAGCCCGGCTCGATCACCGTGGTGGCGTTGCGGCCCGCGAGAATGGCGGGGCCGTCGATGGACGCGCCGGGCCTGAGGGCCGCCTCATCGAACAACGCGGCGTCGCGCCAGCCGGCGGCTTCTTCGTCGGCCTCGCAGTACATCCGCACGGCCGCCAGCGGCTCGGGTGAACCGAGGCCAACACCGGCCTGCGCGGCCGGCGCTGCGGAACGCTCGCCGGCGCCCACGGCCTCCACCGTCACGGCTTCGATCACGAGTGCGCGCTCGGCCATCAGGAAGGCGAAACGGCGGCGGTAGCCGGTTTCGAATTCGTCGCGCATCGCGGCTATGGCCTGATTGACCGTACCTGCCATGGGCAGCGTGCAGGCCAGCGCGGTGTCGGTGCCTTCGTAGCGAAGCTGCACGCGGTGCACCGTGGCGATGACCGCCTCCGCTACGCCCTGCTCGCGCAGCTCGCCCTTCGCCTGCGCGGCAAGCTTGCCTGCGGCCTCGCGCGCCGCGGCCAGCCCTTCTGCATCGAGCCTGTGCTCCAGCGCCAGCTCGCGCATCGCCAGCTGGTCGGCCAGCCCCATGCCGAAGGCCGAGAGCACACCCGCCAGCGGATGCAGGTAGATGCTGCCCATACCCAGCGCATCGGCCACCAGGCAGGCGTGCTGGCCGCCGGCGCCGCCGAAGCACTGCAGCGTGTACTGCGTGACGTCGTAGCCGCGTGCCACCGAGATGCGCTTGATGGCGTTCGCCATGCTGGCGACGGCGATGCGCAGTGCGCCGCTTGCCACTTCTTCCGCGCTCACCCGACGGCCCGTCGCTTCCGACATGCGGCGCGCCATCGCGTCGAAGCCGCTTCGTGCGGCCGCCAGGTCGAGCGGCTCGTCCGCATTCGGGCCGAACACACGTGGAAAGTGCGAAGGCTGGATCTTGCCGAGCAGCACGTTCGCATCGGTGGTGGTGAGCGGCCCGCCGCGCCGATAGCTGGCCGGCCCCGGGTTGGCGCCGGCCGACTCGGGTCCCACGCGCAGCCGCGCGCCGTCGAATGCAATAACGGAGCCGCCGCCGGCCGCCACGGTGTGGATGCTCATCATCGGCGCGCGCATGCGCACGCCGGCCACCTGGGTTTCGAACGAACGCTCGAACTCGCCGGCATAGTGCGACACGTCGGTGGACGTGCCGCCCATGTCGAAGCCGATCACGCGCGCATGGCCAGCCTCGAGCGCGGTGCGCACCATGCCGACGATGCCGCCTGCCGGCCCGGAAAGAATCGCGTCCTTGCCCTGGAACCGGTCGGCCTGCGTGAGCCCGCCCGAGCTCTGCATGAAGAACAGCGGCACGCCCGGCATCTGCCGCGACACCTGCTCCACGTAACGCCGCAAAATCGGGCTCAGGTAGGCATCGACCACCGTGGTGTCGCCGCGCGGCACCAGCTTCATGAGCGGACTGGTCTTGTGCGACACCGACACCTGCGTGAAGCCGATGGCCCTTGCGATGCGTTCGGCCGCGAGCTCGTGCGCGGTGTAGCGCCAGCCATGCATGAAGACGATGGCACAGGCGCGCAGGCCGGCATCGAAGGCTTCCTGCAGCGCGGTGCGCAGCGCGGCTTCGTCCAGCGGCTGCACGACGCCGCCCTGCGCGTCCATGCGCTCGCCGGCCTCGATCACGCGCTCGTAGAGCAGCTCGGGCAGCACGATGCGGCGGTCGAACAGCCGCGGCCGCGCCTGGGTGGCGATGCGCAGCGCATCACGAAAGCCCGTGGTGGTGACCAGCACTGTAGGCTCTCCCTTGCGCTCAAGCAGTGCGTTGGTGGCCACCGTGGTGCCCATCTTCACGCACTCGACGCGCTCGGGCGTGACGGCCTCGCCGGGCTTGAGCTTCAGCAGGCGGCGGATGCCCTCTACGGCAGCGTCCTTGTATTGCTCGGGGTTCTCGGACAGCAGCTTGAGCGTGTGCAGCTTGCCCTCGGGATCGCGGCCGACCAGGTCGGTGAATGTGCCTCCGCGGTCGATCCAGAACTGCCAGCGCGGGGGGGAGATGTTGTCTTGCATGGTGTTTCAGCTTGTTGTCTTGAATGAATGCCACCTTGTCCGGACCGGCCGGACAAGGCACTGGAATGGCAGCTACCGTTGGAAGTAATACGGTACGAAGATGAGGTTGGCCTCGTTGCCGACCGAGCGCACCCATTCGCGGGAAAAGCGCTCGCCCAGTCGCTTGAGTTCGGCTTCAAAGCCGGGCGCAATGCGGTCGACCTGCATGCCCTCGGCCTTGAGCTTGCGGGCGGAGGCGGTGGCCTCCTCCTGGCTCATGGCCCAGCCACGCAGTTCGGCTTCGCCGGCGGCGCTCAGCACCGCCAGCTTGACGGCAGGCTGCAATGCATCGAAAGCCTGCAGGTTGACGAACACGATGTTCTTCGGAAACCAGGCGTTGATCTCGTGGTAGTGCCGGAACTGGCTCCAGACCTGGTTCTCTACGCCGGTCACGGCTGAGGTGATCATGCTGTCCAGCCGGCCGCCGGCCAACGCCTTGTTGACCTCGACCATCGGCACATCCACGGGCGTGGCACCCAGCATCTCGGCGATGCGCACGGTGGCCTGGTTGTAGGTGCGCATGCGCATGCCCTTGAAGTCGGCCGCCGATCGCATCGGCGCGACTGTGTACAAACCCTGCGGCGGCCAAGGCACGGCGTACAGCGCTTTCAATCCTCGCGCTGCAAAGTGCTTGTCGATCAGCGGTCGCTGCAGGTCCCACAGCCGCTTAGCATCGGCATAGTTGCCCACCACGAAGGGAATGGCGTCGGCCCCGGCGATCGGGATCGCCTCGACCAGGCTGCTCATGATGGTCTCGCCCGCCTGCACCTGGCCTGCCTGCACGGCCTGGCGGATGTCGCCCAGCTTGATTAGCGTGTTGTTCGGCCGCACCTCAATGCGCAGCGCACCTGCCGTGGTCCGTTTCACCTCTCCTGCGAACCACACGATGTTCTGCGTGTGGAACGACTCGGCGCGGTAGCCAGTGGCCAGTTGCCAGCGCGTTTGGGCGTGCGTCACAGTCGCTGCGAACAAGGCAGCAATCAATAGCAGTTTCATGAGAATTTCCGTGCGTCGGTACGAACGCTCGTTCCCGCTCGGATCAGTTCTGGCGCAGGTCGCGTCCACGCGTCTCTGGAAGACAGAGCGCCACCACCACCACCATCGCGTAGGCCACCGCCGCGCAAATGCCGATGGCAGTGCCCAGTGGAAGGTGCATGCGGTCGCTCAGCACCCCGACCAGCGCCGGAAAGGTGGCGCCGATACCGCGCCCGAAGTTGTAGCAAAAACCCTGCCCCGAGCCGCGCAGTTCATTGGGAAAAAGCTCCGCGAGGAAAGCACCCGCGCCGCTGAAGATGCCCGACATGAAGAAGCCGAGCGGAAAGCCGAGCAGCAGCATCAAACCATCGGTGATGGGCAGCAGCGTGTAGGCGTAGACCAGCGATCCGGCGCCCACGGCGAAGAGCATGAACGCGCGGCGGCGGCCGAGACGGTCCGACAGGTAGGCGCCGCACAGGTAGCCGATGAAAGCCCCGGCAATGAACATGAATTGGTAGCCGCCCGAGCCCAGCACCGTGAGATGACGTTCGTTCTTCAAAAAGGTGGGCAGCCAGACGCCGATCGCGTAGTAGCCGCCCTGCATGCCCGTGAACAGCAGGCTCGCGAGCACCGTGGTGCGCAACATGCCGGGCTTGAAGATCGCAAGAAAGTTGCCGCTGCGTTCCCCGCGCTCCACGGCAGCGCGGCTTTGCACGTAAATTTCCGGATCGCGAATGGAGCGGCGGATGAAGACGATCAGCAGCGCCGGCAGCAGGCCAAGCATGAACATCACACGCCACGAATACTCGGGCGGCAGGAAGGAGAACAGCGCCATCGACACCAGCACCGCCGCCCCCCACCCTATGGCCCAACTGCTCTGCACCAGGCCCACCGCCTTGCCCCGATAAGCTGGCCGAATCATCTCGGCGATGAGCACCGAACCCACGGCCCATTCGCCGCCGAAGCCCAGGCCCTGCAGCGTGCGGGCGACCATCAGCTGCCCCGGCGTTTGCGCCAGCCCGCAGGCAAAGGTGAAGATCGCGAACACCAGGATGGTGAGCTGCAGGATGCGCACGCGGCCGTACCTGTCGGCCAGGATGCCTGCAATCCACCCACCGAAGGCCGAAGCCACCAGCGTGGCGGTGCCGATCAGCCCCACCTCGGTCTTGCTCATGCCCCAGAGCGACAGCAGGATGGGCGTGACCAGCGGCAGCGTGTAGTAGTCGAAGGCATCGACCGCATAGCCGCTGAACGATGCGGTGAGGGTGCGCTTCTCGTTGGGATTGAGCGTGCGCAGCCAGCTTCCTTCGGCCTGTGCGCCGTCGCCCGCCTGCGTGGCGTCGATGGTGGTCTTCATGGTTGTCTCCAGGTATTGAAATAGGGATGGAAAAACGGCGGGGCTAGAAAGCCGCGAGGCTGTGATGCAGCAGGTCGGTCACCAACATCGAGCCCGGCGCATGCGTGATGGCGAAGGGCAGCCTGGCGGCGGCCAGCGCGGCCTGGGGCGTCACGCCGCAGGCCCAGAACACCGGCAACTCGTCCGGCATGACTTCGACGGCATCGCCGTAGTCCGGATCCGCGATCGACTGGATGCCGATGAGCCCCGGATCGCCGATGTGCACCGGCGCGCCATGCACCGCCGGAAATCGCGAAGTGATCTGCACCGCGCGAATCGCATCGGCCGCTCGCAGCGGGCGCATCGACACCACCATCGGCCCATGGAAAGGACCGGCGGGCGTGGTGGCCACCGAGGTGCGGTACATCGCCACGTTGCGGCCCTGCTCCACGTGGCGCAGCACGATGCCCTCGGCCATCAGCGCATGCTCGAAGGTAAATGAGCAGCCGATCACGAAGCTCACCAACTCGCCGCTCCAGAGCGCGCGAATGTCGGTGGGCTCGTCCACCAGCATGCCGTCACGCCACACGCGGTAGCGCGGCAAGTCGGTTCGGATGTCGATGTCTTCGCCAAGCGCTGGCAGCGCCGGGTCACCGGCCTCCGACACCCCTAGCAGCGGACACGGTTTGGGGTTGGCCTGGCAGAAGCGAAGAAAGTCGGCGGCATGCGCCTGCGGCAGGATCACCAGGTTGCCCTGCACGTGGGCGCTCGCAAGGCCGCTGGTGTGGGCGTGGAGCGCGCCACTGCGGCAGGCCTGGCGCACAGCCAGTGCGCTGCTGCCTGCGCCGGGCTGTTCTACGAAGGATGGACGGTTCGACATTTGGCGTTTCCGATGCCCGATGCATCGCTGTGGTGTGATGCGCCGGATTGTGGGAATCCGCGCTCACGAACGCCAACGCAAAGTTTCTCGCTTAGCTCATCGATTTTTTCGATGACCCTGTGCGGTGCGATGCATGCACCACGGCGGAGCCCAGCGCAGCCTCCGGCAACGGGGACGACGGATCGTCGCGGTAGCTCGCATAGATGGGCAGCGGCTCCAGCGTGTCGTCGCAGGGCAGCACGCGCAGCGGCAGGCGCCGCGCCAGCGGCTCGACCACCGCGCGCGGCAGCGTGGCCACGCCGAAGCCCGCCTCCACCAGCTGCGCCATTGCCGAGATCGATGAGATCGCATGCACGCGCGGCGGCGGACTGCCGGCTTCGCGGAACAGCTCCAGCAGCGCCACGTGCGGCTGCGAGCCGCGCTGAAAGGTCAGCAGGTCGAGCGAGAGCAAATCCGGCAGGCGGTAGCGCCGTTTCAGGTGCAGCTCGCGGTGGCCGACGAAGCACATGGGCATTGGCGGCACGGCCCGCGTGCGCACCCCGTCGCCGGCCGCTGGCAGCGCGGCAAACACCAGGTCCTGCTTGCCGCGCTGCAGCTGGTCGACCAGCACGGGCGTGGTTTCAACCGTGAGCTCCAGTTCGAAGTCCGGGTGCGTCGCCTGCATGTGCTTGAGCCAGCCGGTGAGCCAGCTGTGCACAACCGATTCGATGGCGCCCACACGCAGCACGGCCTCGCGCACGGCGCCCGAACCCATCTCGGCCTTGATGTGCATCTGCATTTCGAGCAGCTTCTGCGCGAAGGCGTGAAAGCGCTGCCCCGCCACCGTGAGGCGGAACTGCTTGTCGCGCCGGTCGAGCAGCAGCACGCCCAGTTCGCGCTCGAGTGCGGCAATGCGGCTGGAGAGCGCCGACTGCGTCAGGTGCAGCTTCTCGGCCGCCCGCGTGACGCTCTTGAGCGCCACGGCCCAGTGAAAGGCTTCAACGAATCGCAGGTTCATCGTTTTCCGGTCGTCCGGCTCCTTGAGTGCGCATGCCGCGAGTGTCGCCTGAGCGGGCGTCCCGGCCGGCCCAGGAAACCGCGCGCAAGAGCCTTGGGGCTCTCGGCGGACGCCAATTTCGAGGCGGCCATTCGCGATTACGTCCGTGAAAATCCCGACGCCGTGAAGCTTCCGGTTACGGCATAGTCAGGCAGCTACCCGCGGAGTGCCATTTTGGGCTTCTGCTTCGCGCCTTCTTTTCTCTGGAGACAACACGATGAAATTGACCCGACTGGCCGCCGGCCTGGTTCTGGGCATGGGCATGGCCTGCGCCGCCTTCGCGCAAACCACCATGAAAATCAGCATTTCCACCGCACAGAACTCGCACCAAGGCGTCGCCATCGACGTCTTTGCCAAGGAAGTCGAGAAGCGCACCGGGGGCCGCTACAAGGTCCAGACCTTCTACAACGGCTCGTTGGGCGGCGAGCGCGAATCGATCGAGGCCGTGCAGCTCGGCACCCAGGAGCTGGCGCTCTCCTCCACCGGCCCGGTGCCCAACTTCGTGCCGGAGACGAAGATTCTCGACGTGCCGTTCCTGTTCCGCGACAAGGCGCACGCGCGCGCCGTGCTCGACGGCCCGATCGGCCAGGACCTGTTGACCAAGTTCGACGCCAAGGGTTTCAAGGCGCTGGCTTGGGCCGAGAACGGCTTCCGCCACATGACCAATAGCAAGCGCGACGTGAAGGGCCCCGAAGACCTCAAGGGCCTGAAGATGCGCACCATGGAAAACCCGGTGCACATCGCGGCCTACAAGACCTTCGGCATCGTCACCACGCCGATGGCCTTCCCCGAAGTGTTCACCGCCTTGCAGCAAGGCACGGTCGACGGCCAGGAAAACCCGCTCTCGGTCATCATCGCGGCCAAGTTCGACCAGGTGCAAAAGCACCTGTCGCTCACCGGCCACGTCTACTCGCCCTGCATCTTCCTGATGAACAAGGCCGCGTTCGACAAGCTCAGCGCGGCCGACAAGCAGGCCTTCCTGGAAGCCGCGAAGGAAGGCACCAAGGCCAACCGCGCCCGCGTGGACGAAGACGATGCCAAGGGCGTGGCCGACCTGCGCGCCAAGGGCATGACCGTGATCGATAACGTCGACAAGTCCAAGTTCGTGGCCGCGCTGGCACCCGTGAACGCGCAGTTCGAAAAGGACTTCGGCAAGGCCAACCTCGACAAGATCCGCGACTACAAGTGAGCTGGCTGCCGTCCGTTTGACGGCACGCTCCCGCCCGCCCGGATTGGTCCGGCGGGCTTTTTTTGTTTTGAAGACAGGTGCAGATGAAAGAAAAATTTCTCGGCATCGAGCGCTGGACCACCGGCTTCTCGATGATCGCCGCCTGCGTGATGCTGGTCATCGCCTCCGGTCTGGGCGTGTTCCAGATCATTACGCGGTTCGTGCTCGAACAACCCGCCGAATGGAGCGAGATCCTGATCCGCATGAGCCTGATCTGGATGGTGTTCCTCGGTATTCCGATGGCTTTCCGGCAGGGTGCGATGGTGAGCGTGGACGTGCTCTACCGCTGGAGCCCGCCGCGGGTCAAGCGCGTGCTCGATGCCGTGGTCAGCCTTGCAGCGCTGGCGCTGATGCTGGTCATTCTTTGGTGGGGCTGGGACTACGCCATGCGCGGCCGCGTGCAGTCGATGGCCGGCCTCGAGAGCGTGTCGATGATGTGGTCGTACCTGGCGCTGCCGGTCGGCTCTGTTTTCTGCCTCTTCGGCATCGTTGGTAATTTTCTCGATCCCAAGCGGCTCGAACTGGAGACCGCGCAATGACACCAGTCATGGTTGCAACGATGGTGCTGTGTTTTGCACTGTCGGTTTCAGTGGCGGTGTCCATCGGGCTCGCGTCGATCCTGGGTATCCAGGTGGCCAACGTCAATATGCTCATCTCCGTGAAGGAGATGTTCAATTCGATCAACAAGTTTCCGCTGGCGGCCATTCCGTTCTTCATCCTGGCCGGCAACCTGATGGAAACCGGCGGCATCTCACGGCGGCTGGTCGAATTTGCCAAGAGCATCGTGGGCGGCGTGCAGGGCGGCCTGCCGATGACCTGCGTGCTCACCTGCATGATTTTTGCGGCGGTGTCGGGCTCGTCGGTGGCCACCACCTTTGCCATCGGAGCGATCCTGATCCCGGCGCTCATCAAGCACGGCTACCCCACCGCGTACGCGGCGGCGCTCCAGGCCACGAGCGCCGAGTTGGGCGTGATCATCCCGCCCTCGATCCCGATGATCCTGTACGGCGTGAGCGCCGAAGTGTCGATCGGCGAGCTCTTCATTGCGGGTTTCGGCCCCGGCATTCTCATCAGCCTGGCGCTGATGCTGTTCGTCTGGGCGTATTGCAAATGGAAGGGTTGGGGCAAGAACGACGGCGACGGCCGCATGCCCTTCGGCAAGGCAACGTGGCGGGCCGGCTGGGCGCTGCTGATGCCCGTGATCATCCTGGGCGGCATCTACGGCGGCATCTTCACGCCGACGGAAGCCTCCGCGGTCGCGGTGTTCTATGCACTGGTGGTCGGCGTGGTGATCTACCGCGAGATCAAGCCGAAAGACCTGTACCTCATCCTGCGCAAATCGGTGCTGTCGTCGGCGGTGATCATGTTCATCATCGCCAACGCGGGGCTCTTCGCCTTCCTGATCACGCGCGCGGGCGTGCCCGATGCCATCGGCCATTGGCTGCAAGAGGTGCTGAAGTCGCCGACCATGTTCCTTCTGGGCGTGAACGCGGCGCTGTTCGTCATCGGCATGTTCATCGAGACCAGCGCGGCCATCATCGTGCTCGCGCCCATCCTGGCGCCGGTGGCGGTGCACTTCGGTGTCGACCCGGTGCACTTCGGGCTCATCATGGTGGTGAACCTCGCACTCGGCATGATCACCCCGCCCTTCGGCGTTAACCTGTTTGCGGCGTGCACGGTAGCCCGCATCTCGCTCGATCGGATCGTGAAGTACCTGATCCCCTTCGTGCTGGTGATCCTGGCCTGCCTGATGGTGATCACCTACGTGCCGTGGATATCGCTCGCACTGCGCGACCTGGTCTACGCCAAGTAGCCGGAGCGGCTTGCAATGAGACGGCAGCCTTCGCCGGCTGCCCTTTTTTTGCGACCTGTAGGTGCAAAGGTTTCACAAAGATGTCACCTCTTGCAACGATGCTTCAGCCTTCGATTTCCGAGAAGCTGTTGCGCCATGTTCCCTACCAAGACCGACAAGGCCCGCGACGAACTCCAGGGCGGCCAGCGCACGCTCAGCCAGCGCGAGCGCGCGTTGCTGCTGATGGCGGACGGCCGGCGTTCGCTGACCGATTTCAGCCCGCTGTTCGCAAACCGCGGTGAAGCCGAGCAGGCATTGCAGGCATTGATGCGCCGCGGCTATCTGCACTATCCGCAGGCCACCCTCGCCCCAGCGGCCATGGACCGCGCGGCCGAACCAGCCCAGGCCGCGACCGCCGCTGACCACTTCGACGGCAAGCGCTCCCTGGCCACCACGCGCATGTTCCTGTTCGACATCTGCGAGCGAATGTTCGTCCGGCGTGACCCCAGGTTTGCACAGCAGATGCGCGACGCACTGCGCGAAGCCCGCGACCGCGAGGCCATGCTGACGATTGCCGCGCTGATGCTCACCGAAGTCGAGAAAAGCGCGGGGGCAGAGCGCGCCGAATCGTTGCGCGAGCGTATCGAGAGGTTACTTCCGCCCGCCTCCGAGACCGTGCACTGAGCCTCCGGCGGCATGGGCGGCGGGACCGGGACGCCGCGATCCACTACACTCCCCCTGGTCAGGAGAGAGCTTCGCCATGCGAGGCCGCCGAAGGCGCAGGGGTTCCCCGAACGCTCAGGCAAAAGGACTGACACAGCGCTGGCGAATGCCGGCGTTTCCTTGCTGGAGAGAGGCTGTCGCCTGCATGAACGCAATGCGGCAGCCCACCGAAGGAGCAAACCCCGATCGTGGGGCGAATCTCTCAGGTAAAGCGGACAGCAGGGGTGGCCCATGGCTTGCGCCATGGAATTCGACTGCCCCTTTGGAGTGCCCCGTGGCCGCTTCCGCTTCATCATCCGACGCCCAATTGCTCAAGACGCCCCTGCACGACCTGCACGTGGAACTGGGCGCCCGCATGGTGCCATTTGCCGGCTATTCCATGCCGGTGCAGTACCCCGCCGGCCTCATGGCCGAGCACAAGCACACGCGCGATGCCGCCGGGCTGTTCGACATCTCGCACATGGGCCAATTGCGCCTGGTGGGCCCCGACGCCGCGGCTGCCTTCGAAACCCTCATGCCGGTCGACGTGATCGACCTTGCGCCCGGCAAGCAGCGCTACGGCCTGCTGCTGAACGACGAAGGCGGCATCCTGGACGACCTCATGTTCTTCAACGAAGGGCACGGCTCCATCTTCGTGATCGTCAACGGCGCCTGCAAGGTGGCCGACCTCGCCCACATCCAGCAGAAGATCGGCGCGCGCTGCGACGTGCAGCCCATGCCCGACCACGCGCTGCTCGCGCTGCAGGGACCGCAGGCGGCCACCGTGCTGGCGCGGCTGTCGCCCGGCATCGAGCGCTTCGTGTTCATGACTGGCGGCGCGGTGCAGATCGGCGGCATTCCCGCCTTTGCCACCCGCAGCGGCTACACGGGCGAAGACGGCTTCGAGATCTCGGTGGCGGGCAAGGATGCCGACGCCCTCGCCCGCCTGTTGCTGGCCCAGCCCGAGGCCAAGCCCGTCGGCCTGGGTGCGCGCAATTCGCTGCGCCTGGAAGCCGGGCTCTGCCTCTACGGCAACGACATCGACACCACCACCACGCCCGTCGAGGCTTCGCTCAACTGGGCCATCCAGAAGGTGCGCCGCACGGGCGGCGCGCGCGAAGGCGGATTTCCGGGTGCGGCCAAGGTGCTGGCCCAGCTCGCCGCCGCCACGGCTGGCGCTGCGGGCCGCACCGACCACGACACGCTGAAGCGCAAGCGGGTGGGTCTCGTGGCACTGGAGCGCATTCCGGTGCGCGACGGCACGGTGCTGCAATCCTTCGAAGGCCACGACATAGGTTTTGTGACCAGCGGCTTGCTCGGCCCCACGGCCGACCGCCCCATCGCGATGGGCTACGTGGCCACCGCATTTTCGGAACCCGGTACGCGCGTGCAGGCCATCGTGCGCGGCAAGCCGGTTCCGATGGAAGTCTCGACCCTGCCCTTCGTGCCGACGCGCTACTACCGCGGCTAGGCTCGGCATTCCCGATTGTTTTTTCCACGAGGAGTTTTTTCATGAGCATCAAGTACACCAAGGACCACGAATGGGTCTCGGCCGAAGGCAGTGCAGCCACTGTCGGCATCACCGTGCACGCACAGGACGCGCTGGGCGACGTGGTGTTCGTCGACTTGCCCGAAGTCGGCAAGACCTTTGCCCAAGGTGAAGTGGCCGGTGTCGTCGAATCGGTCAAGGCCGCAGCCGACGTGTTCATGCCCGTGTCCGGCGAGATCACCGAAGTGAACGAAGCCCTGCGTGCCGATCCTTCTCTGGCCAACACCGACCCGCTGGCCGCCGGCTGGTTCTTCAAGGTCAAGCTGAGCGAACCCGCGCAGCTCGACGCGCTGCTGGACGCCGGCAGCTACGACAAGTTTGCCGCCGAGTCCTGATCCGCCGGACTCGCACACCGTCCTTCCTCATCCCCGATCCTTCACCGCCATGCCGATTTCCGCCTTTCCCTCCTTGCAACAACTGGAGAACGCCGAAGAGTTCCTCGCCCGCCACATCGGCATCGATGCAGCGGACGAGGCGCGCATGCTGCCGGTGATCGGATCGGAAACGCGGGCGGAGCTTATCGACGGCATCGTGCCCGCAGCCATCCGGCGCGCCAAGCCCATGCGGCTGCCGGCGCCCGTCACCGAGGCCGATGCGCTGGCCGAGCTGAAGGCCATCGCCGCCAAGAACAAGGTGTTCAAGAGCTTCATCGGACAGGGCTACTACGGCACGCACACGCCAGGCGTGATCTTGCGCAACGTGCTCGAGAACCCCGCCTGGTACACCGCCTACACGCCCTACCAGGCCGAGATTTCGCAGGGCCGCATGGAAGCCCTGCTCAACTTCCAGACCATGGTGTGCGACCTGACGGGCATGGCCATTGCGAACGCATCGATGCTCGACGAAGCCACGGCCGCGGCCGAGGCCATGACGCTCGCCAAGCGCAGCGTGAAGAGCAAGAGCAACGTGTTCCTGGTGTCGGGCGACTGCCATCCGCAGACCATCGAAGTCATCAAGACGCGCGCTACGCCGCTGGGAATCGAGGTAAAGGTCAGCACCGTGTCCGAGACGCTGCCGCACCTGATGGCCAGCTGCGAATTCTTCGGCGTGCTCGCGCAGTACCCCGCCACCACCGGCCACGTGCACGACCTGCGCCCGCTCGCGGGCCATGCGCACCAATGCGACGCGGCCTTTTGCGTGGCCGCCGACCTGCTGGCACTGACGCTGCTCGCGCCGCCTGGCGAATGGGACGCCGACATCGTGTGCGGCACCACGCAGCGTTTCGGCATGCCGCTGTGCAACGGCGGCCCGCACGCCGCCTACCTGGCCTGCCGCGACGAGTTCAAGCGCTCGCTGCCGGGCCGCCTGGTCGGCGTGAGCGTCGACACCCACGGCCAGCCCGCCTATCGCCTTGCGCTGCAGACGCGCGAGCAGCACATCCGCCGCGAGAAGGCCACCTCCAATATCTGCACCGCACAAGTGTTGCCGGCCGTCGTGGCCAGCATGTATGCCGTGTACCACGGGCCCGACGGCCTCACGCGCATCGCACAGCGCGTGGCGGCGCTCACAGCCATCCTTGCGCAGGGCCTCGCGCAGATGGGGCGCGAGCCGCTCAACGCCACGGCATTCGACTCGCTCACCATTCGCACCGGCGACGACACACCGAAGATCATCGAACGCGCTGCTGCCGCGGGCATCAACCTGGCCCAGCGCCTGCAGCAGCACCTGGGCATTTCGCTCGACGAAACCACCACGCGCGCCGACATCGAGACGCTCTGGGCGCTGTTCGTGCCCGCCGGCACGCCCATGCCGCGCTTCGACGACCTCGCCAACACCGCACCGCGCGTGCCCGAAGACCTGCGCCGCACCAGCGCCTTTCTCACGCACCCGGTGTTCAACACCCACAAGAGCGAAACCGCCATGCTGCGCTACATCCGCAGCCTGTCGGACAAGGACCTGGCGCTGGACCGCAGCATGATCCCGCTCGGCAGCTGCACGATGAAGCTCAACGCGACCAGCGAGATGATCCCGGTCACCTGGCCGGAGTTCGCGAACATCCACCCGTTTGCGCCCGCCGAGCAGTTGGTGGGCTATGCGCAGCTCGATGCGCAGCTGCGTGCCTGGCTGTGCGAAGCCACGGGCTATGCGGGCATCAGCCTGCAGCCCAATGCCGGCTCGCAGGGCGAGTACGCGGGCCTGCTGGCCATCCGCTCGTTCCACGAAGCCAATGGACAGGGCCACCGCAACATCTGCCTGATTCCTTCGTCGGCGCACGGCACCAATCCGGCCAGCGCACAGATGGTGGGCCTGCAGGTGGTGGTGACGGCCTGCGACGCGCAGGGCAACGTCGACATGGACGACCTGAAGCGCGCGTGCGAGAAGCACGGCGACAAGCTCGCAGCCGTGATGATCACCTACCCCAGCACGCATGGCGTGTTCGAGACCCGCGTGAAGGAACTCTGCGAACTGGTGCACGCACACGGCGGCCGCGTGTACGTGGACGGCGCCAACATGAACGCGCTGGTCGGCGTGGCCGCACCGGGGGAATTCGGCGGCGACGTGAGCCACCTGAACCTGCACAAGACCTTCTGCATTCCGCACGGCGGCGGCGGCCCGGGCGTGGGCCCAGTGTGCGTGGTCGAGGACCTCGTGCCCTACCTGCCGGGCCATGCAACCGGCGGCATTGCATCGAACGGCGTAGGTGCCGTCTCGGCCGCGCCGCTGGGCAACGCGGCGGTGCTGCCGATCAGCTGGATGTATTGCCGCATGATGGGCGCCAAGGGTCTGCAGGCCGCGACCGAGACGGCCATCCTCAGCGCCAATTACATCAGCGCGCGCCTCAAGGACCACTATCCCACGCTCTACGCAAGCCCCAACGGTCACGTCGCGCACGAGTGCATCCTCGACCTGCGGCCGCTCAAGGACACCAGCGGCGTCACCGCCGAAGACGTGGCCAAGCGCCTGATCGACTATGGCTTCCACGCGCCGACGCTGAGCTTCCCGGTGCCCGGCACGCTGATGGTGGAGCCGACCGAGAGCGAGCCCCTGGCCGAGCTCGACCGCTTCATCGACGCGATGATCGCGATCCGCGGCGAGATCCGCCGCGTGGAAGAAGGCGTCTGGCCGAAGGACGACAACCCGCTGAAGCATGCGCCGCACACCGCGGCCAGCCTGCTCGAAACGGAATGGGCGCACCCTTACTCGCGCGAACTGGGTGCCTTTCCGCTGGCGGAACTCAAGCAAGCCAAGTACTGGCCGCCCATCGGCCGCGTCGACAACGTGTATGGCGACCGCAACCTGTTCTGCAGCTGCGTGCCCGTGGGCGACTACAAGGAAACCGAGGAGGCCTGAAGCGGCGCCGTCCTGCTAGGAGGCTTCGCGGCGGTACATTGCCCACTTCGTGGTCAGGATGTCCGCGGCGATCTTGGCTGCATTGGCGCCGGCGTAGCTTTCCGACGGGTCGAACTCGAAGGCCTCGCGGTATTTGACGACCTGCGCGTAGTCCTGGTCGAAGGTCATCGGGCCCGTGAGTTCGGCAGGGTCGGTGCCCGTGGGGAGCGCGAGGAATTTCGTCGGGTCGGTGGCACTCTGGTAGAGGTCGACGCTCATCAGGTTCATACGGGTTTCCTCGAAATCTTTTGAAACGCACTGGCCGGCCCGCAGATCATCCACGGCAAGCAGGCCGCACGCAATCGGTCCGCGCCTACAAGGCGCCGAATGCAATCAGCGCTGCTGCTGCCTTTTCTTCAGCATCTCGCCGGTGGCAATCTGCTCGCGGAAGCCGCGCAGGCTCGCCTTCAGCCTGCGCTCGTTCTCCAGCCCCATGCGCACCATGATCTTCTGGCCGGACGAGAGCGCTTCCAGCTGCGGATCGGCGTATTCGTAGCGCACCCACGGCCGCTGCGAAGACACCTTGCCCTTCACCTCGACGAGGCGTACCTGCACCGGGCCGCCGGGTTCGGGTGCCTGCAGCAGGTGGTCGATCACCGCGATGAGGCGGTCGTTGAAATAGCGGCCGGGAAAGCCGAGTTCCTCATACGACTTCTGAAAGAGCGGATAGAACTGGGCGTAGGTCTTGGCCGCCTTCGCCGGATTGATCGACTCGGCGAGCTGCACGATGGGCGTGTAGCGCGCCGCGTTGCTGGCCGCAATGGTCTGCGCGTCGCCCTTGCCAGCTGTGGTGAAGCGCTGCCGGGTGGGCTGCACGGGCCACATGCTCGCGGGCGCCTGCTCTCGCGCGAGGTTGTCGATCGTGGCGACGGTGCGGCGCACGATGCCCTCGAACTGCAGGAAATCGGCGACGTTCTTGCTGCCCATCAGATCGACCAGCGCCTTCATTACGCGCGTGTCCGAATCGGCCACCGTTGGCAATCCCGAGGCGGGCAGCGCTATCGCATCGATCGGGTTCTGCGGCTCCAGCGATTCAGGCAAAGGCGCCGGCGGCGGCGGCACGGCAGGTGCGGGGCCGTCGTTTGGTGCGGTGGCCACGGGCAAAGGCTCCACATGCACTTTTTGCTGCTGCTGATACCAGCGCCAGCCGAGGAATGCGGCCGCAAGCGCCAGCAGCGCAATGACGACGAGGGTTCCCGCGGACGACTCGCCGCGCGGCTTGTAGGCAGGGGCGTCGCGCATCTCGGGCACATCGCGGATTTCGGGCGTGTCTCTGTCGGACATGTGGCAGTTTCCTTTTGAGAGGATTGCGGTGGAGGCAAACAGCTATGGTGCATCAATAGCACCCGCACCACCGCCGCCTCGTCGTAACGCCCTGTGACGCGCCGAGCGCGCGAAAAGTTCAGCCGCTACGGCGTTCCCGCGGATGCTGCCAACGATTGCAGCCACGCGACCGCGCCCTGCAGTTCGGCCGGACGGATCTCGTGCCCGCCCGGAAAATCGGCGCCAGACAGCGCGAGCGGCAGCCCGCGCGCCAGTTCGCGCGAAGCCGCTGCGGCGCTGGGCGGAATCACGTTGTCCGCGCTGCCGTGGCTCACCCACAGCGCCTTGCCCTCGAATGCCTCCGGAGGTGCGATCTGCGGCACGACCTGCGGCAGCAGGCGGCTGTGCCACACCATCGCGGCACGCACCTTGCCCGGGTGAGTGAGCAACAGCGACAGCGCCATGATGCCACCCTGGCTGAAGCCGCCGACCACCACGCGCTCCGGCGGCACGCCCAGTTGCTGCGCCGCGGAAGCGATCATTTCGCCCACGAGGAAGCGGCTCTCCCGCTCCTGCTCTTCATTGATGCGCCGCTCGCCGTTGGCCAGCACCTGGAACTCGAACCACGCATAGGCATCGGGCGAGAGCACGTACGGTGCACGCAGGCTCAGCACGTGAAACTGCGGCGGCATGAGCCGAGCAAGACCGAAAAGGTCCTGCTCGTTGCTACCGACGCCGTGCATCAGCACCAGCAGCCACGGCTCGCGCGCGTCGGGGTTGGCGGGCTGTTCGAGAAACTTGAGGGGCAGGTGGAGTTGCGTCATCGCGTCAGCCGCCCAAGGCGCCGAAACCCTTCGCCAGGGCGCGCGTGATCTCGGCGGCGGGCTGCTCGTTGCAGCCGGTGGCGTTCTGGCCCGACCACAGCGGAGAAAAGTCGCCGCTGCCCTGCGCCTCGGCTTTGGCACGCAACGGCGCAATGGCCGAAGTGGCGAGCGGAAACTCGGGTGCGGCCGCACCGATCGGTCCCAGCTCGCTCATCAGGCGGTTGACGATGCCGCGCGCCGGCCGTCCGGTGAACAGGTTGGTCAGCGCGGTGTGGCGCGCGGCATCGCTCTTGAGTGCCGCCCTGTGAATGGCGGTCGTGGTGGCCTCCGGCGCCAGCAGATAGGCCGTGCCGACCTGCACGCCCGCCGCCCCCAGCGCCATGGCGGCCGCCACACCTTTCGCGTCGGCAATGCCGCCGGCGGCAATCACCGGCAGCCGCACCGCGCGCACGACTTGCGGCAACAGCGCGAAAGTGCCGAGCTGCGCGGTGAGATCGTGCGAGAGAAAGTGTCCGCGATGCCCGCCCGCCTCCAGCCCTTGGGCAATGACGGCGTCCACTCCCTTCGACTCGAGCCAGAGCGCCTCTTCCACGGTGGTGGCCGATGCAAGGATCTTCGCGCCCCATCCGCGCACCTGCGCAAGCAGCGCGTCGGGCGGCAATCCGAAATGAAAACTCACCACCCGTGGCCGGAATTCCGCGAGCACCTCGGCCACCTCGGCGCTGAAGGGGTTGCGGCCCGGCCCCGTGGGAATGGCGGCGGCGTCGATCCCGAACTCGCCGTAGTACGGTGCCAATGCCGTGCGCCATGCCGTCTCGCGCTCGGCGCTGGGTTGCGGCGGCACGTGGCAGAAGAAGTTGACGTTGTAGGGCTTGCCGGTGGCCGCGCGAATGGCGGCGGCTTCGCTGCGGATGGCGTCGTTGCCGAGCATGGCGCAGGGCAGCGAACCCAGCCCGCCCGCGTTGCTGACCGCAATGGCCATGGCGCTGCCCTGCACACCCGCCATGGGCGCCTGGATCAGCGGGAGGTCGATGCCCAGGAGTTGCTGCAATGAGATTGTCATCATGTATTCCTTGTCCATGCGCCATGCGCGCGAACGGACATTCTGCAGCGAAGCGGAAGGCTTGCGTCGGCGGGCCCCCGCCCGCGCGGCTCAGGCCGAGGTGACGGCGCTGGGCTGCGCGCCCGCGATCTGGCGCAGCGCCCGCTCGAACACCTCGACCGGCTGGCCGCCCGAGATCAGGTGGTGATCGTTGATGATGATCGCGGGCACCGAGTGGATGCCCGCATCCGTGTACATGCGCTCGCGCTCGCGGGTTTCCCGCGCGAACTCTTCGCCGGCCAGAATCTCCCGAGCGCGGTCCGGGTCCAGTCCGGCTTCGGCGGCTGCACGAACCAGCACTTCGGGGTCGGACGGGTTCTGCCGGTCGGTGAAATAGGCCTTCAGCAGCAGCTTCTTGAGCGCCGCCTGCCTGGCAGGGCTTTCGAGCCCGGCCCAGTGAAGCAGGCGGTGGGCGTCGAAGGTGTTGTAGACGCGCGGGCGCCCTTCGGGACTGAACTCGAAGCCCACCTCGGCCCCGCGCTGGCGGATCATCTCGCGCGATTGCGCCTGCTGTTCACGGGTGGAGCCGTACTTCTGGTTCAGATGCTCGAAGGTGTCCTGCCCTTCGGGCGGCATTTGCGGATTCAGTTCGAAGGGCTGGAAATGCAGCTCCGCCGTGACGTCGGGCGCCACCCGGCGCAAGGCCGCCTCGAGCGAGGCGAGGCCGACGGCGCACCAGGGGCAAGCCACATCGGAGACGAAATCGATCTTGAGATGGGAAGTCATGGGCGCCATTCTTCATGGCGCCGCCGCCCTTGGTGCGCGCAAGGTCTTCAGGCGACTGCCTTGGCCAGGCGGGCGTCCACCAGCGTCTGCTCGCGCAGGCGGTCGTACTCGGGCTTGTCGACTGGAACCGCATCGGGCTTGCCCAGGTCGTTCATGTGCACGCGGTAGGTCTCGCGCGCAGTCAAGGCAGAGATCGCGGCAATGGCGCAGATTGCCAGCGTGATGGCACCCACGGTCAGCGGGATGTTGGCAGCACCGGGGGGCGCGACCGCCACGAACAGCGCCGGCAGCAGCGCGGTGATCGCGGTGCCGATGTTCTGCGAGATCGCCATGCCCGAGACGCGGGTGCGCGTGGGGAACATCTCCGGATAGAAGCTCGGGAACACGGCGTTGTAGCCCTGGTACACCACGCCCCACATCAGGAGCGACATCACGATGGCCAGCGGCACGTTGTGGATGCTGATGGCGTACAGGTAGCCGAACGACAGCAGGCCCGAACCGATGGCGCCGACGGCGATCGGCAGGCGGCGGCCGATCTTGTCCGACAGGTTGCCCACGAACGGGATCACGATCACGGCAAGGATGTTGCCCATCACCGGGATCCAGAGGTAGATGTCCTTCTCGAAGTTGATGCCGTAGCCCGGCTGCACCGCATAGGCGGCGCCGAAGATGGTCGCGACCACCGGGATCACGTTCATCAGCGAGCACAGCAGCACGCGCACCATGTCGCGCCAGCTCTCTGTCACGGCCTGGACCACGGGCGCCTTCGGCACCTTGCCGCTCTGGTCGACCTCCGTGAAGGCGGGCGTCTCGTCCACTTCCTTGCGGATGATGTAGCCGGCCACGATGACGATGAAGCTCAGCAGGAACGGAATGCGCCAGCCCCAGGAATTGAAGGCGTCCTTGTCCATGTAGTGCGCGAGCGGCAGGAACACGGCCGCGGCCATGATCTGGCCGGCCTGCACGCCTTGCAGCGTGAAGCTCGCGAAGAAGCCGCGGCGCCCGAAAGGCGCGTGCTCCAGGATCATCGAGCTCGCGCCAGAAATCTCGCCGGCCACGGCAAAGCCCTGGATCAGGCGCAGCACCACCAGCAGCGCGGGCGCCCACAGGCCGACCTGGTCATACGTAGGCAGCAGGCCGACGGCAATGGTCGAAAAGCCCATCAGGAACATGCAGACGATCAGCACCGTCTTGCGGCCGTGCGTGTCGCCCCAGTGGCCCAGCAGCAGTGCACCGATCGGCCGTGCGACGTAGCCCACGCCGTAGGTCGCGAGCGACGCGATGATCGCGATCTGCGGGTCGCCCTTCGGAAAGAATATCTGCGGAAAGATCAGCGCCGCCGCGGTGGCGTAGATGAAGAAGTCGTAGTACTCCAGCGCCGAGCCGATCCAGCCGCTTGCGGTGGCCTTCTTCGACTGGTGCTTGCCTTTCGGCTCGTGGGCCGTGATGGTTGCCATGGTTTGTCTCCAGGGTTGACGAAAAAAATCTATCTATGCCTGCGCCTGCGATGCCATGCGCGCGGGCGCATTGAGTGCCCCGTAGGCGTCGTAGCCCGCGGTGCGCTGTGCCAGTTCGAAGAAGAGTCCGCCTTCGATGTTCTCGGTGTAGATGTGCAAGTAGTCGCCGGTTGGCGAGCGGTCGAACAGCACACCCGCCTCGCGCAGCCGCGAAAGCAGCGTCGGGTCGAGGTCGATGCGCGTGGCCAGGTCGTCGTAGTAGTTGTCCGAAATGGGCACGAAGCGCGTGCCGGCGGCGCGCAGCCGCGCCACGCTCTCGAAGATGTCGTCGCAGCGCATCGCGATGTGGTGCACCGCGCCGCCGCCGGTCACGCTCAGCGTGCGCGCGGTGCGGGTGCGCTGGCTCAGCGACACATTGAGCACCAGCCGCACACTGCGATCGGCATTGGCCACGCCCCGGCTGCGGATGAGCCCGAAGGGGTCGGCCAGCTCCAGGCTCTCGCCCGGCTCCAGCCCCAGCACGGCGCGCGTGAACAGCACCCAGGTGTCGAGCTGGTCCACCGCCAGGCCCAGCGCCACGTGGTCGATCTGCATCAGGCCGGCATCCGGGGCGGCGACCGGTGCCTCTTCCTCGAGGATGAAGTCGGCCTCATAGAGTCCGTTGGTGCCCAGCGACTCGGCAACGAAATGAACAAGGTTGCCGCCCGGTGCCACGATGGCGGGCACGCGCAATTCGTCCGGGCCGACGGGGCTGTCGTGGCGCTGCGAGCGCATGGCCGTGGCGCGGTCGACGGCCGCCTGCGGATCGGTGCAGCGCACGCCGAGCGCGCAGACCGAGGTGCCGTGCGCTTCGAAGCGGCTGCGCGCGAACGAATCGGGCTGCGCATTGACGATCAGGTTGATCTCGCCCTGGCGGTACAGCACCACGGCCTTGGAGCGGTGCTTGCCGATGCGCCGGAAGCCGAGCTGCCCAAAAAGCGTGCCGAGGGTCTGAGCCGAAGCTTCATCCGCCGCGAACTCGATGAACGACAGGCCCGAGAGGGCCGGCGCGGCTGGCGGACTGAACAGTTCGATGTGCTGTGCGCGCGCAGGCGCATCGGCGGCCAGCGCCAGCCGCCTCTGCGCCTCGCTTTCGAGGTACAGCAGCGAGCGCATCGCGTCCACCGCGGTGCGGCGATTCGGCGTTTCGCGGAACACGTCGTTGAAGATCTCGAGCGACAGCGGCCCGGTGTAGCCCGCGCGCAGCACCTGCTCGAAGAACCCGATCACGTCGAGGTCGCCCTGCCCCGGGAACGAGCGGTGGTGGCGGGCCCACTGCAGCACGTCCATCGACAGCAGCGGCGCATCGGCCATCTGCAGGAAGAAGATCTTGTCGCCTGGAATGGCCGCGATGCCGGCGGGATCGTCCTTCAGCGACAGCGTGTGAAAGCTGTCGAGGATCAGGCCGAGGTTCGGGTGATCGGCCTCCCGCACGATGTTCCAGGCCTGGCCATAGAGCGAAGTGAAACGGCCCCAGGCCAGGGCCTCGAAGCCCACGCGAAGCTTGCGGCGGGCGGCGCGCTCCGCGAGTTCATGAAGTTGGGCCGCGGCCAGGCCCGGGTCGTCGATGGCCAGCGGCGAAGTGTTGGAGCAGCACAGCATCAACGGCGCGCCCATCGCTTCCATCAGGTCGAACTTGCGCTCGGCGCGTTCCAGGCTGCGGCGGAACTGCGCTTCAGGCATGCCCTCGAAATCGCGGAATGGCTGGTACAGGTCGATCGAGAGGCCCAGGTCCGCGGCGATGCGGCCCAGTTCGTCAGCGCTGCCCTTGAAGTTGACGAAGTCGGCCTCGAACAGCTCGATGCCGTCGAATCCCGCGGCCGAAACGGCTTCGAGCTTCTGGCGAAGCGTGCCGCTGAGAGAGACGGTGGCAATGGAGCGATGCATGGGGGTGACTGTAGAAACAGCCGTCACCCGCCACAACGCTTTGCACGCAGGTCGCGTTCGATAATCGAACGGCTTCGTTCATTGTTCGCACGAAACAGGGGTTACACCTAGGCCAACCGCCCATCGGTAAACGGCTTTTTTTCAGAGGCTGCGCCAGTAATCGATCAGCAGCTGTGCAAACTCCACCGGCCGCTCCACCGCGCTCAGGTGTGCCGCATCGATGGTGGCCAGGCGCGCACCCGGAATGGCGGCCACCATGGCTTCGGACATGGCCAGGGGCGTTGCCTCGTCCTGCAGCCCGGCAATCACCAGCGTCGGCACTGCGATGCGGTGGTTGCTCTCGCGAAAATCGATGGCGGCCACGGCGTTGCAGCTCTCGATGTAGCCCTGCGGATCGGTGCGCACCAGCACGTCGTTCAGCGCCTGGGCTGCCGCCTTGCCCTCCCCCGTGGTGACGTAACCGGGCGTGAGCCAGCGCGCCACCGCGCCCTGCGCAATGGCGGCAACGCCCTTGGCGGCCACCGTCTCGACGCGGGCACGCCACGGCGACTGGTCGGGATAGTGCGCGGACGAATTCGCGATCACCACGCTACGCAACAGCTCGGGGTGGCGCACTGCCAGTGCCTGGGCGGTCATGCCGCCCATCGACAGGCCGACGAAATGCACCGGCTCCCCACCCGCCTCGCGCTGGATGAGTTCGGCCACGTCCTGCGCCAGCGTCTCGACGCGCAGCGCGCCGGGCACCACCTCCGAGCCGCCATGGTTGCGGTGGTCGTAGCGGATCACGGTGTGGGCGCGCGCAAGCTGCTCGGCCACGCCGTCCCACATGTGCAGGTCGCAGCCGAGCGCGTGGCTCAGCACGACGAAGGGGCCGCTGCCTTCGCGGACGACATTCAAACGGGTCATGGTGATTCCTTCTTGATCGGATGTTGGAGACGCGGCAGCCACAGGAACGCGATGGCCAGCAGCACGCAACCCGCGAGCAGCATCGGCACGATCATCGGCCAGGCGCCGTTCGAAAAACCGGTGTCGACGAACTGTGCCGCAAGTTGGCCCACGCAGAATGCCACCATCATCATGCCGGAGCCTGACCAGGACACTGCCCGGCCCGCCAGGTGCGGCAAGTCGCCCACCGCGCCGGCTTGTCCGCAGGGTTGGTGGATGCCGTGTCCTAGGCAATAGACCGCATGGCCGGCAAGCAGCGGCACGGCGCTGTGCGGCGCGAGCCAGCAGCCCAGCGCCTGGATCGCGGCGCCCGCAATGCTCAGCGTGGCGCCGAGCTGAACCGTGTGCACCGGTCCGTATTTGCGCAGCAGCCGCCGGCACAGCGTGGTGCTGAAGATGTAGACCAGCGAGCCGCCGGCCGGAATCCAGCCGTACATGGCGGGCGACCAGCCCAGATAGCCGATGTAGACCATCGGCGACAGCAGCAGAAAGCAGAACAGGCCGCCGTAGGTGGTGGCAGCCACAGACGCCCAGGCGCGAAAGCTGCGGCTGGCAAACACGGCGCGCGCACTGCCGCGCGGCGCGGAAACGTCACCCGCCAGCGGTCGCCGCGTTTCGCCGAACGAATGCCAGCAGAGCACAAGGAGCACCAGCGCATAGAGCGCCATCGACGCCATCACCCAGCGCCAGCCCGCGCCCTGCACCAGCCATGCGCCCAGCAACGGCGCCAGCAGGCCCACCACGCCCAGACCGGTCAGCCCGCGCGCCATGACGTGCGGGCCTTCGTGCGCGGGGTAGAGGTCGCGCACCGCGGCGCGCGCGCAGACGAGGATGGCGGCCATCGAAAAGCCTTGCAGCGTGCGCCAGCCCGCGAGCACCGGCACGCTGCCGGCGAAGGCACCGCCGAGCGCCGCAATCACATAGCAGCCGAGCCCCGCCAGCAACACCGGCCGGCGGCCGAAGCGATCGGCCAACGGGCCGCAGAGCAGTTGAGCAAAACCGAAGGCCAGCACGAACAGCGTGAGGCTGGTGCTGGCCGAGCCCAGTTCTTTTGCAATGGCCGGCAGCGCGGGCAGGTAGCTGTCGGTGGCCACGGGCTGTGCCGCCAGCAGCAGCGGCAGCAGCAGGCCGAAGCCGACCTCGAACCGGCGGCGCTCGCCAAGCCCGGGCCGCGTCACTGCGCAGGCGCGGCCAGCAAGCCCTTTTCGCGCAGGATGCCGGTTGCAATGCCGAAGGCATGGTTAGCCACCGGCACGCCGCAATAGATGGCCGCCATCATGATGACTTCCTTGATGTCCTCGGGCGTCAGGCGCGACTCGGGGGGCCCGTCGAGCGCCGCGCGCACGTGCATCGCGAATTCTTCATAGGCATGGATGCCCAGCATCATCGACAGCACCATGTAGCGGCGCGTCTTGTCGCCCAGCGCCGGGCGGCCCCAGATGTCGTTCCACGCATGGCGCGTGATGAGCTCCTGGAACTCGGCGTTGAATTCGTTGCGGTTGGCCAGCGACTTGTCGACCCAGGCATCGCCCAGCACGCGGCGGCGGTTGACGAGCCCGGCTTCGTAGTCGTTGGCGGGAGGTGTGCTTGCCTGGTCGGTCATCGGGATGTGTCTTTCGCAGTCAGTTGGGCGCGCAGGGCCGCCACTTGCCGGAGCGCCGTTTCGCCGGCGGGTCCGGCCAGCGCGGGGTCGAACCATTCGTCGGCAGCATCGCGAGGGAGCTCCGCGCGCAGGATATCGATGTTGGCACGCATGCGCGCCGCGTCGACCTGCAGGCCCGGCAGCGCACCGGCCAGCGCGCGCGCACTGCCGTGTGCGGACATGAGTAGCTGCGGCCATTCGGCCAGCTCGGCCTGCCAACCGCCAAGGGCGCGCTCGTGCTCCTGCGGCATGGCAGCCAGCAGCGCGGCCACGCGCTGCGGCGCGCGCTGGGCCGCGGCCAAAGCCACCATCGCGGCCACGGGGTTGCGCTTGTGCGGCATGGCCGAGGAGCCGCCCCGGCCGGGCTCGGTGGGTTCGGCCACTTCGCCGACCTCATACTGGCCCATGAGCGAGATGTCGCGCGCGATCTTGCCGAGGCTGCCCGTGAGCAGCCCCAGTTCGCAGCCGAGCGCGATCCATTCGTCGCGCTGCGTGTGCCAGGTGGCACCGGCGTTGCCGAGGCCGAGCTCGTCGGCCACGCGCTGCACCACGGCCGGTCCTTGCCCCTTCATCTGCGCTAGCGTGCCGACGGCGCCACCGAGCTGCACGTTCAGGGCATGGCGTGTGGCCGTTTGCAGCCGCGTACGGCTGCGCACGAGGGGCGCGGCCCAACCGGCGCACTTGAGGCCGAAGCTCGTGACCGAGGCCGGCTGCATCAGCGTGCGCGCAAGAATCGGCGTGGCTGCATGCTGCGTGGCGTGCTGCAGCAGTGCTTCGATCGCGCGGTCCAGATCGGCCCCGATCAGCGCGATGCCTTCGCGCGTGACCAGCGCCATGGCCGTGTCGATCACGTCCTGGCTGGTGCTGCCGAAATGCACGAAAGGCACGGCAGCGGGATTGAACAGGCCCACCGCCTCCTTCAAGGCCTTGACCAGCGGGATCGCGACGCTGCCGGCGCGGCCGCTGTCGCGCACGATCTTCGCCACATCGAACAGCTCGACCTTGCAGCTGTTGACGATCGAATGCGCGGCCGCTTCCGGCACGAGCCCGAGCGCGGCCTGCGCGCGGGTCAATGCCGCTTCGAAGCGAAGCATGGCATCGACGAAGTTGTGGTCGCTGAAGGCGGAGAGCGTCTCGGACGTGGAAAGAAAGCCTTCGAAAATACTCATGGTGAACGCCTCAGTAGCTGATCTTCGCCGTGGCGCGCAGCGCGTCGGCCGTGGCCGTGCCAAAGCCGAAAAACTCCAGGTACGCGGGGATCATCTCGAACAGCATGTCCGTGCCCACCTGCACTGCGCAGCCCTTGTCCAGCGCGGCGCGCAGCAGCGGCGTGTATTCGGATTTCATCACCACCTCGCCGACGAAGGTCGAAGATGCGATCCGGCCCACGTCGAAAGGCATCGGATCGCCCTCCTTCATGCCCAGCGGCGTGGCATTGACGACCACGTCGAAGCCGGCCGGATCATTCGCGCCCGTGGACACGGCCAACGCCGGATAGTGCGCGCGCAGCCGCCCGGCCAGCGCCTCGGACGAGGCCGTGTGAGCATCGAAAAGCGCAATGTGCGCCACGCCGGCCGCCGCCAGCGAAGCCGCGATAGCCGACCCGACGCCACCGCTGCCGGAAACCAGCACGCGCGCACCTTCGAGCGCACGGCCCTTGCGCAACACGCCGCGCACGAAGCCCGCGCCGTCGAACTGATCGCCTACCAGCACCCCGTCGGCGCGCTTGAGCACCGCATTGCAGGCACCGGCGATCCTTGCCGTAGGCGTTACCTCGTCGACCAGGGCCATGGTCGTGATCTTGTGCGGCATGGTCACCAGCGCGCCCCGGATGTTGGTGAGCCGGAACAGCGCGGCGAAAGCCGCCGGGTAGTCCTCCGGCTTCACGCCCATCGGCACCACGACCGCGTCGATGCCCTGCTTCTCGAACCAGGGGTTGTAGATCATCGGCGCCTTGAAGCTTTCGGTAGGAAAGCCCAGGTGCGCGACGAGGGTGGTCTTGCCGGTGATCATGCTGTGCTTCGCTCGCCTTTTGTATTTACTTGCGGACCTTGGCGATCTCGGCGTAGAGCTCCTTCACCACGGCTTCGCCGACCAGCGCACTGTGCTTGTCCACCACGGGCTTGACCTTTTCGCGCAGCCGTTGCATTTCGGCCGGGCTGAACTCGGTCACCTGCATGCCGGCCTTCTTGAGGTCCGCCAGCGCGGCGTCCGCCTGGCCGCGCGACACTTCGCGCTCGTACTTGGTGGCTTCGTCCGCCGCTTCGGTCATGATTTTCTTCTCGGCATCGCTGAGTGAATCCCAGAGCTTCTTGCCGACGATCAGCGCCTGCGGGTTGTACACGTGCTGCGTCAGCGCCAGGTGCTTCTGCACTTCTGCAAACTTCGACGTACGGATGACCGTGTTCGGATTTTCCTGGCCGTCGACCGCCTTTTGCTCCAGCGCCGGATAAAGCTCGGGGAACGGCATTGGCGTGGCGTTGGCGCCAAGGGCCGTGAACAGGTCGATGTAGATCGGCGACTGGATCACGCGGATCTTCAGACCCGCTAGGTCTTCTACCTTGTTGATCGGTCGCTTGCTGTTGGTCACGTTGCGAAAGCCGAGATCCCAGTAGCCCAGGCCGATGAGGTTCTTGGTTGCGAGCTCCGTGAACAGCTTCTTGCCGAAGGGCCCGTCGGTCACCGCGTCGGCTTCCTTCGGGTTGGCGAACAGGAACGGGAAATCGAACACCGCAAAGGCCTTGACCTGGTTCGAGAGGATGCCGGCATTGAGCACCGTCATCTCGATGGTGCCGCCCTGGATGGCCGAGACGGTCTGCACGTCGCCGCCGAGCGTGCCGCCGGGGAACAGCTTGACCTGCATCTTATTGCCAGACTTCTGCGCGACGAGTTCGCCGAACTTCTTCGCACCCAGGGCCTGCGGATGGTCGCCCTGGTTCTGGAACGCGAACTTGATCGAACGCTCCTTGATGTCTTGCGCAACGGCAGCGGCCACAGGCAGCAGCATGGCAATGCCGAGGCAAAGGGCGCGGGCAATGAGGGTCTTTTTCATGGGTTGTCTCCTTGGGGTCTTGGGTCGAAAAATGGAAAGCGAATGCGGCGTCAGTTGGCGAACCAGCGCATGGGCACCAGCACCAGCGATGGGAATAAAACGAGCAGGAACATGACGATGAACTGCGCGGTCATGAACGGCAGCACGCCGCGTGTCACCTCGTCCATCTTCATCTTGCCGACGCCCGCCACCACGTTGAGCACGGTGCCCACCGGAGGCGTGATCAGCCCGATGGCGTTGTTGATGATGAACAGCACGCCGAAGTACACGGGGTCGATGCCCGCGGCCTTGACCACCGGCATCAGCACCGGCGTCAGGATCAGGATGGTCGGCGTCATGTCCATGGCCGTGCCCACCGCCATCACGAGCACCATGATCGCGATCAGCAGCAGGGTCTTGTTGCCCATGAAGGGCTCCAGCAGGCTGATGAGCTTGCTCGGCAGGTCGGCCACCGTGATGAGCCAGGCCGACACCATGGCCGCCGCCACCAGGAACATGATCACCGCCGTGGTCTTGGCAGCGCTCACGAACACCTGGTAGAGCTGGGCGACGTTCATTTCGCGGTACACCACCATGGCCACGAACAGCGCGTACACGGCTGCGACCACGGCCGCCTCGGTGGGCGTGAACACGCCCATCTTGAGACCCACGAGCACGATCACCGGAAGGAACAGGGCCCAGAGCGATTCCTTGAAAGCCTTGGCGCGCTCCGCGCCCGTGGCCTTTGGCGCCGGCTGGATGTTCTCGCGCTTGGCAACCCACCACCATGCGACGGCGATGCCCACCCCCAGCATGATGCCGGGCACGATGCCGGCGAGGAACAGCTTGCTGATCGACACGTTGGCCGCCACGCCGAAGATCACGAAGCCGATCGACGGCGGAATGACCGGCGCAATGATGCCGGCCGAGGCGATGAGGCCCGCGGCGCGTGCCTTGTCGTGCCCCGCGCGCACCATCATCGGCAGCAGCAGTGCCGCCAGAGCCGCGGTGTCCGCCACAGCAGAGCCCGATAGCGCGGCCAGCAGACAGGCCGCCAGGATGGCGACGAAGCCCAGGCCGCCGCGGCGGTGGCCGACAAGCGTCAAAGCCAGGTTGACGATGCGCTTCGAAAGCCCGCCGACGTTCATGATCTCGCCGGCGAGCATGAAGAACGGAACGGCAAGCAGCGGAAAGCTGTCGGCGCCGTTCACCACGTTCTGCGCCAGGATCTGCGCGTCGAACAGGTCGAGGTGAAGCATCAGCGCCACGCCTGAAAGCAGCAGCGAATAGGCAATGGGAATGCCGAGCGCCATGGCGCCGAGCAGCGAACCGAGGAAGATGAATACGGTCATGGTGGTTCAGCCTGCGATCAGCGCTTGTCGTGGAGGTTGCGGTGCGCGGTGTCGTCGCGCTCCAGTTGCGCAAGGTCTTCCGACTCCTGCACCATCACGAGCTCGTCTTCGCTCAGTTGGCCGGTGAGCGCACGCACCAGGTCTGCGAGCAGGAACACCGCCGCCGAGACCGCGAACACGATGCCCGAGGCGTAGAAGATCGCGGTCGATGCGCCGGTGACCGGCGCCTGCACGTCCCAGTTGATCTTTGCCTGGGCGAGGCTGCCGCTGAACAGCAGCCAGGTGGCAAACAGCATGAGCAGGTGACCCACCACCAGGCAGACCTTCTTGCCCAGCACCGGCAGGCGCGCCACCAGGAAGTCGGTGCCCAGGTGTGCGCGTTCTTTCACCGCGACCACGGCTCCGAGGAACGTGACCCAGACGAAGAGCCAGCGCGACACTTCCTCCGACACGGTGATGCCCGAGTTGAAGGCATAGCGAAGCACCACGTTGCCGAACACCAGCACGACCATGATGGCGAGCGCCAGCGCGATCAGCGCATCGAGCAACTTGCAGTAGCCATCGAATATCTTTGTCATTGCGTCTCCTCCTTCTTATGTTTGTCGGTCAAGCCACGCTCGGCGACTGGTAGCGCAGGGGCTGGCGGATCTCGGCATGCATGGACGGCGGATAGACGATCTCGCGCAGGAAGTCGGCGTCGTCGCGCACGCCCTGCGCCGCATCGGCGTGGCCGAAGTAGGCGAGGTAATGCGGCATCTGCTGGATCAGCATCTCGAAGCCGGCCTGCGCGTTGAGGCCGCGGGCGCGGGCGGCGCGCACCAGGGGCGTGGGCTGGTTGCGCAGCAGGATGTCGAACAGCGCGGCATGGCCGTCCATGCGGGCAACGTCGACGGGCAATGCATCGTTCTCGTCCAGCCCCAAGGGCGTAGCGTTGATTACGAGGTCGAAGCCCTCGGGCGCGTTGCTGTCGACCACCTCCACGCCGGCATCGAAGAACGCGTCGAGCTTGGCCGCGACGCCTGCGGCCTTGCCGGCCGAGGTGTCGTAGAAGGCGATGTGCTCCGCGCCATCCACCGTGCCGCCTTCGGCCAGCGCCACGCCGATGGCGGCGGCACTCACGCCCGCGCCAAGAATCAGCACGCGCTTGCCCCGGAACGGAATGTTGAAGTGGTCCAGCGCCCCCACCAGGCCTTCGCCGTCAAAGAGGTCGCCCTCCAATTCGTTGTTCTCGATGCGGCGCACCACGTTGACGGAGCCCGCCACGCGGCCAAAGAGGCCGCAGCCGTCGAGCAGGTCGACCACCAGCGGCTTGTGCGGCGGCGCGATCACCATGCCGCGCACGTTGCGCGCCAGGAACGCCGACTTGAAGAACACCGCGAAGTCGCGCAGCGGCACCTGCATGGGCAGCAGCACCGCGTCGATGCCGAAGCGCTCGAAAACCGCGTTGAACAAGCGCGGCAGGCGCACATTGCGCACGGGGTCGCCGGGGATCAGGTACGCCAGGGTGCTGCCGGTGATGGATGTGGTCATTTCTTGCCTCTTTTGTGCGGCAATCGCTCCAGAGGCATTGCCAAGCCGAACTCTATCCATCTCGCCATGCCAGTCACCCTCGGGTGAGGCCTGATTTGCTCGACAATCGTGCTTATGCGTTCGCTTATCGTACAAAAGCCGGGTTTATCCCGATCGCAGCTTTCGGTGGCAACGCCCGCCGCGCCTGCACACTTCCCGTCATGAGCTCCGAAACCGCCGATCTTTCTCCCGCGCCGGCTGGCCTCGACAAGCGCGACTGGATTGCCGGCCTGGAGCGCGGCGTGAGCATCATCGAAGCTTTCGACGACGCGCATCCGCGCCTCACCGCCAGCCAGGCCGGCGAGCGCACCGGCATGACGCGCACGGCCGCGCGGCGCTACCTGCTGACGCTGCAGCACATGGGCTACGTGGCAAGCGACGGCAAGCTGTTCTGGCTCACGCCGCGCGTGCTGCGGCTGGGGCAGTCGTATCTCGACTCGGCACGCTTGCCGCGCATCGTGCAACCCTTTCTTCAGCGCGTGGCGGCCGGCACGCACGAGATCGCCTACCTGAGTGTGATGGACGGGGACGAGGTGGTCTACATCGCCCGCAATGGCCCCAACCGCAGCATGAGCACCGGCTACGTGCTGGGCGCGCGCGTGCCGGCGCAGGTCACTGCCGCCGGCATGCTGATGCTCGCGCTGCGCAGGGAGCCCGATCTGGCCGAATGGCTAGCCACGCGGCAGTTGCAGGTGTTCACCTCCTACACCATCGCAAGCATGGAGCGCATGAAGCTCGAGCTGGCGCGCATTCGCGCGCAGGGCTGGGCGCTGTCGGAGCAGCAGCTCGACCTCAACTCGCGCGGCATTGCAGTGCCGCTGCGCGACCGGCACGGCACGCTGGTGGGTGCGCTCAACATCACCATGCCCATGGGTCACGAAAGCTCCGAAGACGCGGTGGCACGCGTGCTGCCGGTGCTGCGCGAAACGGCACAGGCGATGCGCAACCTGATCTGACTGACAGCTTTCCGACAGCCTCCGTCGGGCAGGATGCAGGTTTTCTTTCAAACAAGCGATGGAGACAAGCACCATGTCCGACAACTTCCTGAACGACCCGCAGCCCACGCGCCGCCAGTGGCTGCAGGGCGGCAGCGCACTGGCCTTGGGTGGCCTGCTGCCCTCGATGGCTTCAGCGCAGGCCGGCTGGCCAAGCAAATCGGTGCGCTTCGTGGTGCCCTTCGCGCCCGGCGGCAGCTCGGAAATCGTGGCGCGCTCCACGGCGGCCGAACTTTCGCGCACGCTGGGCCAGAGCGTCTTCGTCGACAACAAGCCGGGCGCGGCCGGCAACATCGCCATGAGCGAAGTGGCACGCAGCACCGACCAGCACACGCTGATCCTCGGCCACATCGGCACGCTGGCGGTCAACCCGTACATCTTTGCCAAGCTGCCTTACGACGCCAACAAGGACTTCAAACCCGTGAGCCTGCTGGCCAAGGTGCCGAGCCTCTACGTGGTGCATCCGGACGTGCCGGCGCAGAACCTGAAGGAGTTCATCGCGTATGCCAAGTCCAAGCCCGGCAAGCTGAGCTACGGCTCCGCAGGCAACGGCAGCGCGGGCCACCTGGCCTTCGAATACCTGAAGATGACCTCCAACATCTTCATGCTGCACGTGCCCTACCGCGGCACCGGGCCGATGGTGACCGACCTGCTCTCCGGCCGGCTCGATGCCTCGGCCATCGGCGCGGCCGCCATCATTCCGTTCATCAAGGCCGGCAAGGTGCGCTGCATTGCGACCGGCTCGGCCAAGCGCCTGCCGCAGCTGCCCGACGTGGCCACGGTGGCCGAGCAAGGCTTTCCCGGGTTCGAGATGACGCAGTGGTACGGCATGCTCGCGCCGGCCAACATCGAGCCTGCGAACCTGGCCAAGCTGTCTGCCGAGACCATGAAGGCGGTGAAGTCGCCTGATTCGATGCAGCGATTGACCGCTGATGCGGCCGAGGCCATCGGCGGCACGCCCGAGCAGTTCGCGCAGTTCATCGCTGCCGAACAGGCGCGCTGGCAGAAGGTGATCGCAAGGGCAAACATCAAGCCCGACTGAACGCGTCAGGCCCTAGCATCGCGGCATGCGCATCCTGCTGGCCGAAGACGAGCACACCCTGGGCACCTGGCTGTGCAAGGCGCTGGAGCATGCGGGCATCCAGGTCGAATGGGTGGACGATGGCCGCCTGGCGGACCGTGCCCTGCAGCAGCGCGACCATGATGCACTGGTGCTCGATCTGGGGCTGCCGGGCATGGACGGCCACACGGTGCTGCAGCGCCTGCGCGAACGCGACCAGCGGCTGCCGGCACTGATCCTCACGGCGCGCGATTCGCTGGGCGAGCGCGTGGCGTCGCTCAACGCGGGCGCCGACGATTTCCTGGCCAAGCCCTTTGAATTGGCCGAGCTCGAGGCGCGGCTGCATGCGCTGGTGCGCCGCGCGCGCGGCGTCGAGCATCCGCGCCTGGCGTGCGGCCCGCTGGTGTACGACAGCGCACGCAGGCAGTTCACGCTCAAGGGCGAAACCCTTGCACTTTCGCCGCGCGAACTGGCCGTGCTGCGCGTGCTGGTGCAGCGCAGCGGCGAGCCCTTGTCGAAGCAACAAATTCTCGAGCGGGTGTTTTCCGATGATGAAGAGGTCCACCCCGAAGCGGTCGAAGTGCTGGTCTACCGGCTTCGCAAACGGCTCGACGGCAGCGGTGTTCGCATTGCCACGCTGCGCGGCCTCGGCTATGCGCTGGAAGCGGACTGAGTGCGCGTGTTGACGGGCACTGCCGACCGGTTGCGCCGCGCGAGCCTGTGGCAGCGGCTTGCGCTGCTGCTGTTCCCCGCCCTGCTGGTGGTGACCGGCCTCGAGTTGTGGATGACGCGACACGACGCGCTGGCCGCAGCCAACGCGGCCTACGACCGCTCGCTGCTGGGCGCGCTCAAGTCCATCGACGCCAACATCTCGACCGCCTCGGGCGGCCTCTCGGTCGAGCTGCCGTACACGATGTTCGAATTCTTCGAGCTCACGGCCAGCGGCCAGGTGTTCTTTCGCGTGACCACGTCCGATGGTCTGGTGGAACTGGGCAGCGCCGACCTTCCCGCACCGCCGGCCGAACTGGCCATGGGCGTTCCGGCGTTCTACGACGCCACCTATTTCGCAGAGGCCGTGCGGCTTGCGGCCTACCGGCGGGAGCTCGACCGCGCGTCAACCGGCGGCATCGGCCGCAGCGTGCTGATCCAGGTGGGCGAGAGCACGCGCTCGCGGCAGGAGTTCACGGCCCGCTTCGTGCGGAGCGCAGCGCTGCGCGACGGGCTGGTGCTGGCGATGCTTCTCCTCGGCACCTCCATTGCGCTGGCCGCGGCGCTGCGGCCCTTGTCGCGGCTGGCGCGCGAGGTGCAGGCCCGCACGCCGGACGACCTGACGCGAATTGCCGAAAACAGCCTGCCCGCGGAAGTCCGCCCGCTGGTGGCGGCGGTCAACCAGCAGATGTCGCGCACGCAAGACCTGGTGGCCCAGCAGCGACAGTTTCTCGACGATGCCTCCCACCAACTGCGCACCCATCTCACCACGCTGCAGATGCAGGCCGACTATGCGCGGCGGGAGCAGGACCCGGTGCAGGTCCAACTGGCGCTCGACGCACTGGGCACCGAAATCAGCCGCGCCACGCGCAGCACGCAGCAACTGCTTGCGCTGGGCCGCAGCGACACAGTGACGGTCGAGGCCGCGGAGTTCGACGTGGCGGCGCTGTTGCGCGAAGTCGCCGTGGACCTGCTGCCGCTCGCGCGCGCCAAGCGCATCGACCTGGGCATCCACTCGCCTTCGCCGGAATTTCTTGCGGTGGCCGACCGCGGCCTGATGCGCGAAGCGCTCGGCAACCTGGTGGCCAACGCCGTTACCTACACGCCTGCCGAAGGCACGATCACGCTCTTTGCGGCCGGCGATGCGGCCGGGTGGAGTCTCAACGTCGAGGACGACGGCCCGGGCCTGGGCGAAGAAGAACGGGCATCGCTTGGGCAGCGCTTCCGGCGCGGCGCTCGTGCCGGCAAGGGCGGTTTCGGCCTGGGCCTGGCCATTGCACGCTCCATTGCGCACCGGCACCGAGGAGAACTGCGGCTCGAAGCGCGCCCCGGCATGCAGGGGCTGCATGCGATCATCTGGTGGCCGCGGCCTGCCTCGGGCTGACCGAGGCCGCGCAGTGCCAGCCGACTTCACGCCCATGAAGATACTTTCTGCAACCCGCCGACTCGCGCTGCGCACACTCGCCGCGCTGCTTCTTCCTGCGAGTGGGATGCGGTCGGGCGCGGCAGCGGCGGCCGACCCGTCCGAAGCGGCAGCCGAATGCGTGATTCCGGCCAAGGCCGGGGGCGGCTTCGCGCTGACCTGCGCCCTTGCGCGCGACGCGCTCCAAGCAGTACGCCCTGCGCGCCCGCCGCTCGCGCAGCGCTACCTGCCGGGGGGCATCGGCGCGGTCGCCTTCGACCGCGTGGCGACGGGCCGGCTGGGCGGGCCCTCGACGCTGGTCGCTTTCTCGAGCGGCTCATTGCTCAACCTCGCGCAGGGGCGCTTCGGTCCGCATCCGCCTTCCGCGGTACGGTGGATTGCCACGCTGGGCACCGACTACGGGGTGATCGCCGTGCACCGCGATTCGCCCTACCAGCGCCTGCAGGACCTCGTCGCCGCACTGCGGCAGGAACCATCGCGCATCGCATTCGGCGCGGGCGGCACAGTGGGCAGCCAGGACTGGGTGAAAGCCGCGCTTCTGGTGCGCGCCGCGGGACGCGACCACAAGGCAATGCGCTTTGTGTCGTTCGAAGGCGGCGGCGATGCACTCGGCGCGCTGCAAGGCAAACATGTGGATGCCTTTCCAGGCGACGCGGCTGAGGCCTTGCAGGCCATTGCCGGCGGGGCGGCTGTGCGGCTGCTGGCCGTGCTGTCGGAGACGCGGCTCGGCGGTGCGCTCACCGGCGTGCCGACCGCCCGCGAGCAAGGCGTGGACATCGTCTGGCCGACCGTACGCGGCCTGTATCTCAGCGCGAACGTGCCCGACGCCGCCGTGCGCGCATGGACCGCCGCATTCGCGGAGGCCTATGCCGAGCCAGGCTACGCCGCGCTGCGCGAACGGCACGGGCTTTATCCTTTCGCGCTCACCGGCGCCGCGCTCGAGGACTATGTGCGGGCCCACATCAAGACTTACCAGGCACTCGCGGACGAGCTCGGCTTGCGCCGCTGGAAGCCCTGACCGCACTCACGCTGATGGGCGTGCCAGCGTTGCCAGTTTATTCTTCGCGCTTTGCAAGAGGCCAACCCTTTCGACGGGCAGTTGAGCCTTCGTATCTCCGAACGCGATGATCTCGATCGCACAGGGCGCCGCCAGCTTCGACGTGAGCGGATCGCGCGGCGCGAGGCTGTTGAACCTCGCGTTCGAGATGACATGCATGTTCAGATGGCGATGGATGTTTTTCGACAGCTTCTGGCACGCGGCCGTCATGGCGGACTGGTCGGGTGTCAGCTCGCCGTGCACGACAAGAAGCTCCACGGTGCCGTCCTTGTCCTCGCCGAGGACGAACGCGCGCAAGACCGAATCCTTGAACTTGGTGCGCAGCATCGAGCGAGCCGGCTCGGCGGCGGCGAAGGACTTGAGCGCGATGCTGCGCAGTTCGTCATGGAAGATGAACGCGCGATCGACCGAGACGGTATCGGCCTCTTCCGCCTTCGCCTTCTGCCGCGTCAGGATGCCGCTGCCGACCAGATTCTCCAGCGTGCGCGCCGCATCCTCGGCGTCGAGCTTCGAGCGCTTGGCCAGCTCGCTGGAAGAAAACTGTTGGTCGGGCGCCGCGTAGGCGACCATCAGTAGCTTTTGTACTTCGGGGGCGAAGAGGAAATCTGCGGCACTCATTTTGCGGTTCGGTTCTCTACTGGACGGACTGCATTATCGAAACCTTGCTTGCGGTCTTTCGAGCCTTCCACCAGCGCAAAGTGTGCGCTTCCTGAAAGGCTTTCTCCGCAGCGTTTTCGAGACGTATTCCGTCACGGCGCATGGTGCAGGCCTACAACGGGGGTCGGGGCCCACCGGTAAGAACGGCTGAACACAGCAAGGAGCTTCAGCCATGGGCCTCGAACAGACAATCGGCAAGGCCGGGCAACCGGATACTGCGCAAGGGTCCGCCCGTTACTGGGCGCCTTGCCTGGGTGTGGCACTGGTCGCGGTGTCGCTTTTTTATGTGACCTTGAAAGACCTGGTTCAAGAGAGCGCTGCACGCGCACCGGCCTTGGCACCCGCGGTCATGCCGGCTCATGTCGAGCCCCCCATACCAGTCCCAGGCAAGCGCGCGTCGCCGGATGAAACGGCCCGCTCGTCCCCTGAACCCGTCATGCCCATGTCCCCTTACGCGCCCGCTTATGCGCCGCTCGCAAATGCGAACTTCGGGAGCCCGGCAGCCGCTCCCCTGGAGCCGCCCGCCAAGGCCGCACCGGCCGTGGTCGAGGTGCACAAGTGCGTCATGCCCGAAGGCAACGCTGCCTATTCCGATGGACCTTGCCCCGAAGGCGCACGCGCAAGCACATTGCGGCTGCCGCGCGACTTGCACGCGTCGGCGAGCCTCTGAGCGGGGCGCGCCTCAGGCGGCCTTCAGGAACACGTCGTGGTCGGGCGCGAAGTTGGCGTGCAGCGGCAGCATCGCACCGCCCAGCGCGCAGGCTTGCGCACCGGCTCTTCCGCCATGCAGGCGCGGCTGCCAGAGGCCTTCCCAGTTGCAGCGTCCCAGTGCGGCGCGAGTCTGCGCGAGCAGCGCGTCCAGCAGCGAACGCGACATGGAGCCATCCATCACCACGTCGGCCAGGTCGAGCACCGCCGTGCCGCTGGCAATGGCATGGGCCAGCGCGATCGATGCCGATGCAAGCCAAGCCTGGGTTGCCGCTGCATAGGGCGCCTGCAAGGCACGGTCGTCGTAGGCGGCAGTGGCATCCAGTCCCTCGCTGCGCAGTCGCTGCTCCAGTTCCCAGAGCGAGGCTTCGGCAATCAGCTGTTGCACCGGCGCGCCCCCGGCGCCTGCAGGCTGCATCGGCAGCGAGGCCAGCGCCCCGGCGTTGCCGTGCGCACCGGTATGCAGGTGCGAGTTGATGACGAGCCCGCCGCCCACGAAGGTGTCGACGAACACGTACAGGAAACTCTTGAGGTCGTGGCCCCGCCCCGTGACCAGTTCCGCAACGCAGGCCGCCACGGTGTCGCGCGCATAGCCCACCGGCACGTCGGTGCGCGCCCGCACTTCGGCGGCCAGGTCCATCTGGTTCCACACGTCCGACTGCGCTTTGGACAGCCCTAGCGTGCGGTGCCAGCCGCCGAGCTGGAATGGCGCCGCCAGCCCCGCCCCCATGGTGCGCGCGGCCAGCGGACCCAAGCCGTCGCGCAGCCGGTGGATGTGCTCCGCGATGGCGGGCAGCAACTGCTCCGCATCGGGAAACTCGTAGCTGATGGCGTGGCGTTCGCGCACCTGTGCGGCAAAGTCGATAAGCAGCCATTCGGCCCCCCGTCGCCCCACCTTGATGCCGATGGCGAAGGCGCCGTCTGGGTTGAGCGCCAACGGCACCGAGGGCTGGCCGATGCGGCCGCGCACGCGCCCCTGCTTGACGATGAGCCGGTCTTCCTCGAGCCGCGCGGTGATGAGCCCGATGGTCTGCGCGCTCAGCCCGGTGAGCCGCGCCAGCTCAGCCTTGGGCAGGCTGGTGTGAACGCGCAGCGCCTGCAGCACCACGCGTTCGTTGAACTGGCGCATGCCGACCTGGTTGGAGCCGCGCGGGCGCAACAGGTCGGGCGGGCGCGCAGCAGCTTCTGCATCAGGCATGGGCCTCCGCGGGCAGCTGGTCGGCGGTCATGGCGCCGGTCATCACGGCCACCGTGTCGCTCATGCTGATCTTCTTCGGGTTGAGCACCGCCGCGCGCTTGCCGAGCCGCGCCACGTGGATGCGGTCGGCCACCTCGAACACGTGCGGCATGTTGTGGCTGATGAGCACCACCGGCAGGCCGCGGTCGCGCACGCGGCGGATCAGCTCGAGCACCATGTTGCCTTCCTTCACGCCGAGTGCAGCGGTCGGCTCGTCCATGATGACCACGTGCCGCGCGAAGGCCGCGCTGCGGGCCACGGCCACGCACTGGCGCTGGCCGCCGGAGAGCGTTTCCACCGCCTGCGTCATCGACTGGATGCCGACCTTCAGGTCTGCCATGCGCGCGGCGCTTTCCTGCAGCATCTTCTTCTTGTCGAGCATGCGCAGCATGTTGCCCATGAAGCCCGGACGCCGCAGCTCGCGGCCCAGAAAAAGGTTCTCGTAGATGGTCATGGCGGGTGCCACGGCCAGGTCCTGATAAACCGTCTCAATGCCGGCGCGGCGCGCGTCCAGGGGGTTGCGAAAGTGCACCGGTGCCCCGTCGAGCAGGATCTCGCCCTCGTCCGGCACCACTGCGCCCGAAAGCGCCTTGATGAGCGACGACTTGCCCGCGCCGTTGTCGCCGATCACCGCGAGGATTTCTCCTTCGCGCAACTCGAAGTCGACGCCGTCGAGCGCCGTCACCTGGCCGTAGCGCTTCACCAGGCCCTTGGCCTGCATGACGATTTTCGGATTTGCCACGGTGTTCATCAGCGTGCTCCCCGGCGCGAGAGTTGATCGGCCGCCACCGCAAGAATCACCAGCACGCCCGTCACCAGCACCTGGTAGATCGATGACACGCCCATGAGCGTGAGTCCATTGCGGAACACGCCGACGATCAGCACGCCGATGAGCGAACCCAGCACCACGCCGCGGCCGCCGAACAGGCTGGTGCCGCCAAGCACCACGGCCGTGATGGCATCGAGGTTTTCGGTCTGTCCCGCGTTCGGGTCGCCCACACCGGTGCGCGCGACGGAGAGCAGCGAGGCAATGCCGTAGAGCACGCCTGCCGCCACATACACGCCCAGCAGCACGCGTTGCGTAGGAATGCCGACCAGGCGCGTGGCCTCCGCGTTGTTGCCCACCGCATAGATGTGCCGGCCCGCGGCCGTTTCGCGCAGCACGAACCAGGCGAGCAGATAGAGCACCACCATCAGCACCGCGCCCCAGGTCACTTCGGCGCTGCCGATGGTGAAGGTGGTGCCCAGCCCCGTGAGGCCGGCGGGCAGGTCGGTGATGGTCTGCGACGACGAATACAGCTGCGTGATTGCGAACGCGATGTTCAGCGTGCCCAGCGTCACGATGAACGGCGGCAGCTTGATGCGCGTGACCAGCAAGCCGTTGATCAGGCCGAACAGCGTCGTCACGCCAATGCCGCACAAGATGGCCACCGGCACCGGCAGGCCGAGCTCAGTCGCGAACTTGGTCATGATGATGCTGCCCAGCGCCATCACCATGCCGCACGACAGGTCGATGCCCGCCGTGAGAATGATCAGCGTCTGGCCGATGGCGATCACGCCGACCACCATCACCTGCTGCATGATCAGCGAGAGGTTGCCGCCCGTCAGGAAGCGATCGGACTGCGTCGCAAAGAAGACGCATGCGCCAAGCAGGGCCAGCCACGGCCCCAGGGCGCCCCACGGAATGTGGTGCGTTGGAGATTTCGCCATCAAGGTGCTCCGGGCCTTGATTACTTCTTGCCCCAGCACAGCTCGGCGCCGGTCTTGGTGTCCTTGCTGTCGACGCCTGCCACGCTCTTGCCGGCGATGAGCGTCACGCCCGTGTCGACGTAGCCCGAGGCCTTCTTGCCCGTCTTGGCATATTCCACGCCCGCCGCCACGCCCATGGCCGCCATCTTGAGCGGGTACTGCTGCGAGGTGGCCGCAATCACGCCGGCGTTGGTGTCCTTGATGCCCTGGCAGCCGCCGTCCACCGAAACGATCATCACGCCCTTCTCCTTGCCCGCGCGCTTCAGGGCGTTGTAGGCACCGGCCGCGGCGGGCTCGTTGATGGTGTAGACCAGGTTCACGTCGGGCGCCTTCTGCAGGCAGTTTTCCATCGCCGTCTGCGCCTTGGCCTGATCGCCGAAGCTGTCGGCCATGCAGACGATTTCCGGCGACTTCGACAGTTCGTTCGACTTGGCATCGTTGGCCTGCAGGCCAAAGCCCTTCATGAAGCCGTTGTGCCGCTGCGCGCCGACCGGGTGGCCCGGCAGCAGGTCGAGCGCGACGATCTTCGCCGGCTTGCCCGCCATCGCGGCCTTGGCGTATTCGCCGATCAGCACGCCGGCCGTGTAGTTGTTGGTGGCAAAAAGCGCGTCGGTCGCCTCCGGCGGATCGGCCGGGCTGTCGAGCGCGATCACCATCACGCCCTTGTCGCGCGCCTTCTTGATCGCCGGCACGATCGCCTTGGCGTCGCTCGGCGTGATGAGGATGGTCTTGGCACCCGCGGCAATCATGTTTTCCATGGCCGTGATCTGACCCGCGTTGTCGCCGTCGGCCTTGCCCGAACCCGAAAGCAGCTTGGCGCCGAGCTTCTTGGCCTCTTCCTGCGCGCCCTCCTTCATCTTCACGAAGAAGGGGTTGGTTTCAGTCTTGGTGACGAGGCCGATGACCGGCTGGTCGGCGGCAAAGGCGGCGGACGATGCGGCGAGGGACATGGCCGCCAGGGCCAGGATGGAGCGGGAGCTGAGCATGTGTGTGTCTCCGTGGGCAGACGACGTGCGCCTGCGGTCTTGGGATCCGGTAGCGGGTCCGACGAGGGACGCGGCATCCGGGCGCAGGGAGACTATCGGACAGGAGAGCGACTAAATCAAGTGGATTTAGTTATCGGAAACCCGAGGTTTGAGCGGCGGGTATTGTTGGGTTCTCGCCGCAGCACCGGTCCAGACCGCCGTGCAGCGCCTTTGCTATTTTGAATAGTCGAGACCAGTGAGACCGACTTCATCAACTAAAACAAACTTCTTAACGTCTACCGAGGAAGGCGACTGCCTCGTCAAGCTAAAAAGAATTTGCTCCAAATAGCTCCTCCTATCCGCGACCCGATTAAGAGGAAGATCATGGGGAATTGCATTTCTCCACAAATCATCAATGGAAATATCGACTAAGATAAAATTTATTCCATCGACAATACTTGCCCTGGAGATCGGACCAAATTTTGAGAATGTTCGTTGCATCTCTTCAAAAAGGATGGCTCGATCAGAAGGAGAATTAATGTCAAACCCCTCCAACTCCTCGTCAGATTTATCAAATAAGTAATCGTAGAGGCCGCGCAGATAATTTAAGTTGAGCGAGTTCATAAACTGGAAATGTGATCATCAGGAATGCAGCAGGCGTATGCACGCGTAGATCAGCCTCACGCGAAGACGGTTTTCATCCCATTCTTCATGCTCGATTATTGTCGCACTCGTCATAGGCTGCTAAGTTTCATTATTTCTCATCTCTTATCTTTTTGGCAACATGAGGAAATGACTTCAACATAAACGATAGAGCCTCCTCGACGCTTGGCAACTCCTTTCGCACATATGCGTCATAGAGATCCGTGGAATCCTCATATTTTTCCAGATACTCATCGAAGCCAACTTTTACTGCTTCACCTATCAGCTTGACAAAGCACTCCCAATGAACAGTCTCTCCCTCGCGCAAGTAGTCGCCATCCCAGAAGCTTCTTTTAGATCGAATTATTGACCCAAGCCTCGAAATATTTTCTGCGTCACTCATTTTCAGCGGCGGTTCAGGATCATCGATTTTCTGATACCGAAATCGCATGCGGAAGGTTTTTCATGACACATGTCACGAGCTCTTTAATTGCAGGTTCGCTCTTGAATTTTTCTAGGGCACGATAAAAAGAAACTTCCTCCTTCATAATCCGGGCGCCGTGCGTATTGATTTCTCTATCAATTTTCCCCGAGGGATGCTCGTAGTCCGTTGAAATCCCGGTTAAATGAAATTTTTTTTTGCCGGCCGGACTTTTTAATTTTCCAAATCTCAAATCGAGAAATTTATTAACAATTAACGAGCCAAAATCAAGAGAGTCATCCAGCAGAAGCTCTATCGAATGAACCAGCATTGATCTTTCGTACTTCTTGCAAAACTTGGAGAGCTCGGTGCATATTCTGCCGTTGGTAAAATCGACACCATTCGAAATAAATTCATTATTGCTAAAGTAATTCTTTACATTTACATAAGAGCTTGAACCAGCAAGCCGATAGCTCTTTTCGTACAAACAATAAAAACTATCGCCGGTCATTTCAAACGAATTACGAGCCAACTCGTCGGTCGAAAAATTACGAAGACCAAGTAGATCAGGGTTTGATATGTATTTTTCTGTTAGAAAAATGTAAAGAAACTGATCTATGGAAGCATGCAACAGCGGCTGAATAATATTTGGTTTTTTCATTTGACAGGAACACCTTGATTGGCGAGATCGCGTACTTTTCCCAATTCTTTTGCTCTTTCGGTTCCCGGAAATCTATCAATCCCGCCTTGCGCCTGCTTGGCGATCTTTGAATAATTCTTTGGGTTATTAAAAAAACCGACGACACATTGACATACCTTTTCCTGCTGAGATTCAGATAGATTTCTAGTCGGTGCGTCAACTGGCTTGGTTGTGAGCCCCTTACCATCTTCAGTTGGAACAATTCCAACATGGCCACCTGCTTTTGGCAGGCCTGGGCCCTGAACATTAACGTGTACGCCACGCGCCAAGGTGTCCTGAGCAGCGGTATTTCCCATTGCTGCTTCATAACCAGCCAATCCCAAAGGATCAACCCACCACACCGGGTTAGACGCGTATTGGTGCAAATTGGAGCCGCCGAATAGCCTAATCGGGTCGCTCGAAGCGAACCGCCCACTACCAGGATCGTAGTACCGATATCGGTTGTAATGCAGCCCCGTTTCCTCATCGAAATACTGCCCCTGGAACCGAATAGGATTCCTGAACCCCGCACTTCTCCCCGCCTCGCTGATGGCCTCCCGCGCCTCGCCCCACGCCTTGTACTGCACCGACCACGCAATGCTCCCCTCATGGTCCGTCAGTTCCTGCGGCGTGCCCAGGTGGTCGCACTGATAGAAGGCCATCTCCTTCCTATCGAAGGCGCTTGGCACGCTGCGCTGTTCGCCGTTCCACAGCTGATCCTGCTCGATGTCATAGACGCCGCCGTTGGCCTCCATCAGCGCCTTCACATCTGTCGTCTCGCTCAGCGCCATGGCGCGCGGCTGCCTGATCTGCACCAGCGGCACGAAGGAATCGCGCTCGTGGATGTAGTGCACGCTCCACCCTTGCCCTTGCTGCTCGTTCAGCGCAGCGGCGCTTTGGGTGCTCTCGAACGCGAGCACGTCGCCGTCCCAACCGAACGAGGTGGTCGCGTCGCCTGAACGCTTGGCGATGCGGCGGCCCAATGGGTCGTAGCTGAAAGTGGTCGTGAGGCCATCGTGGTCGGTCGCCGCCGTCATTCGGTTGAAACCGTCCCACGCGAAGACGGTCTTGCGCCCGTTCTTCACGCGCTCGACGAGATTGCCGCGCTCGTCGTAACGGTAGCTGGTGCCTGCGTATTCCTTCAGCAGGTTGTCGAGCAGCTTGTTCGCGGTGCGCTGAACGGGTCCTTCAGCTAGCGTCGGATCGACGATGTTGCCTGCGGGATCGAAGGCGAACACTTCGCGGCCCAGGCGGCCGTGGGCTTCGAGCAGGCGGCCGACTGGGTCGTAGCGATAGTCCAGGCGGCCGCGGCGGCTGTCGCCGATGGCGGTGAGCTGGCCGGCCTTGTCGTAGGTGTAGCGGCGGCTGAGTTCCAGCGCGTCGATGGTGCCGCGTCCGGTGTTGGAGATGCGTTGCTCCAGCAGGCGGCCGGCGGGGTCGTACTTCTGGCGCTGGCTCAGGCCGTTGCCCTGCTCCCTGGCCACTTCGCGGTGCAGGTCGTCGCGCTCGAAGCCGAGAATGTCCTGTCCGTCGATGAGCAGGCCGTGCACATGGCCGGAGCCATAGGTCAGCCACTGGGTCACGTGACCGTCGGGACGGATGGTGGCGATGCGTTCGTTGAGCTCGTCGTAACGGTGTTGCCAGACGGCCGTGCGCTCAGTCGCAAGGTAGTGCTGATGCTCGCGCGTGAGATTGCCCGCGGGGTCATAGAACCACTGCAGTCGCGCGTCGCGATTGGCGGCCTCCAGCAGGCGGCCGTTGCGGTCGTAGGCAAAGCGCTCGGACTGGCCTTCGCCGGCGTCGCGCTCGACAAGACGGCCCAGCGCATCGAACTGCAGTTGCGTCGTGCGGCCGGCCTCGATCACTTCGGCGAGCTTGCCGGTGGTTGCTTCGTGGCGGTAGTCGGTGGTCTTGCGGTCGAAGCCGGTTTCTTCGATCAGGCGGCCGACCGGGTCGTAGCGGAAGTTGTAGTGGCTGCCGTTTTCGTTCTGCAGCTCGGTGAGGCGGCCCAGCAAGTCCCAGTGGTACTTGAGGGAGCGGCCGGCGGCATCGGTGCGCCCCGCGATGAGACCCGCACGCGTGTAGCTGTAGCGCGTGCGGCGGCCGAGCGCGTCGGCGTGCGCGAGCAAACGCCCTTCGGCGTCGTGCGTGAAGTGCTCGCTCGTTTCGTCGGGCAGCACAATTTCTTCGAGTTGCCCGGCGGCGTAGCGGTAGCTGGTGCTGTTGCCGGCGGCATCGATGGCTTTGGCCAGGCGGCCATGCTCGTCGTACTCCCACCGGCTGGTCTTGGCGGAGCAATCGGTATGGCTGGCGAGCTGGCCCGACGGTGTGTAGGCCAGTACCTTGACGCCACCCTTCGCATCGGTGATGCGCACCGGCCGCCCGGCCTTGTCGTAGGCGTACTCGGTCTTGTGGCCCAGCGGATCGATCTCTTCGGTGAGGTGGCCTTGCGCGTCGTAGTCGCGCTTCCACACGCCACCCTCGGCATCGCGCAGGCCCGTGAGGCGGTGCAGCTTGTCGTACTCGAAATGCACGCGGCTGCCGTCGGCGCGCGTATGCGTCTGCAGGTTGCCGTCTTCGTCGTAGGCGTAGTCGTCGGTGCTGCCGTCGGTGTGCACGTGGCGCGTGACGTTCTTCGCGTCGTCGCGGAAGAACCACTCCTCCAGCTTGTCCGGATGGATGATGCGGTAGGTGTAGCCCTGGATGTCGTAGTAGTACCAGGTCTCGCCGCCCAGCGCATCGGTCACGTAAGTCAGGCGGATGTTTGAGTCCCACTCGAGCGTGGTCGCAAAGCTGCCGTCGTCGGACCATTCGCGCACGGCCTTGGCATCGGAACCGGTGCCGTTGTACTCCAGGTTCATGCCCCGGCCGGTGCGGTCGGTGTAGCGGGTGATCAGGTGGTGCGAGTAGCTGTAGCTCCAGCTGGCGCCGTTCTCGTCTTGTGCCGCGACCAGGTCGCGTTCGGCATCGTGCGTGTAGGCTGCCAGCTGCCGAACGACCTGCCCGTCCTTCAGCTCCCAGAGCGATTGGATGAGGCCCGTCTGCGCATCGGGCTGCGTGCCCACATGCGCCATGACGGCATCGCCCTGCTTGCTGACGATGTCGCTCAGCACCTGCTCTCCGGTGGAGGCGATCACGTGGTCGTAACGCAGGCCGATGGCGGCACCATCCTTGGCTTGCAAGCTCACGAGCCGGAAATGCCGCTGCCCGCGCAGCTCGACCAGTTCATAGATTTCGCGCCATTCGGCCTGCTCGCCGAGGGGCAACGGTTTCCCGAAGTCCAGCGTCAACAAGGTTTCGCTGAGCCGCGTGAGCGTTATTTCTTCGATGACATCGCGGTGTGCCTGGCCCGGAGCAAGCAGCGGATAGGCATGGCTGCGGCCATCCTCGCCGCGGTAGACAAGGCTGGGCTTCCCCTGGCGCGGGCCCTTCGCCGGAGTGGCGGGGTCCACGCGCGTGCTGTAGCGCGTGAGCCATCGCGCACCCAGGCTGCCTTGGTCGTAAGCATCGAGATCGCTGCGATAGCTGCGCGCCCATTCGATGGGCAGCGGCGCTGCCAGCACGAAATCGGTGTGTGTGAAGCTCTCGCTGCCCGTGACGAAGCTGATTGAATTTGGAGTGCTTGAAACTCCAGGGCAGTTCTTGCAAGCCTTGGGATCGTTCTGTCCTGCGGCCTGCTTGTTTATATGCCCCAGCTGGTTCCCCGGCCTGTCCTGCTCCGAAACCGCGCCTGAACGCGGCGGCACAATGGCCGCGCGCTGCCCCTTCTTTCGCTTGATGGCCTCCAGCAGCTTGTGCAGCAGCCACATGATGCTGGCCTGCGCTTCCTTGTCCGCCAGCTTCACGAGCTGCGCGCGGAAGCTGATCTTGAAATCCAACAGGCTTTGGATCACGCCATTGACCCGTCCCGCCACGCTCTCCGGCAGGTAGTCGGTAGCCTTCTTTGCCACGTAGTTGGCCGACTGTTTCGAGTAGCGCACCGCGCTGCCCCACATGCGGCTCCAGGTGCTCTCGGTGTTCGGGTCGTACACCTTGGATTCGGGCACCGGCGGCGTGCCGACGCTGAACAGGTCTTTCTTTCCGAGCGCGCGGTTCAGGATGTCGACCAGGTTGTCCACGATGTCGTCGGCCAGGTTCGCGCAGCCTTTCAGCATCTCGCCAAGCAGGCCGATGGCCTTGTCGATGAAGGTCTCCAGTTCGCCCACGATGGTGGCGTTCAGGTGCCCCACCAGCGTGGTGACGATCGCCTCGCCCAGATTGGAAGTAGCAGTCTTCAGCTGCTGGCGCACCAGGTGCAGCGTGGGCCGCAGGCTCATGCGAGCCGCCGCCATGGTCGGTGGCGCCGGAATCAGCCCGATCAGGTTGATGCCCAGGCTGACCCAGTTCAGGAACGCGCCAACGCTGTCCTTGGCCTTCTTCTCGATGATGTTGATGAGGTCCAGGAACACATCCACCAGCGCCATGATGTTGCCGACGATGGGCAGGCTGCCCAGCACCATGGTCAGGCGCTCGAGGGTCACATAGCCGCCCGTGAACGACCGCAGCCAGTCGTCCACCGCCTTGCTCGCCGCCGCGACGTCTTCATCGACGATGGTGTTCAGCGGCGCCACTGCCGTCTGCGGTTCGCGCTGCGCCGGCGCGTTGCTTTCGTCCGTCCCTGCCATCTTCTTTGTATTCTTTCCTAGTTGATGTTTGCGCCCTGGAATTCCAGTTGCTCGAATGTGCTGCCCGTGAAGTCCACGCTGCGCCCCTGAAGCCCCTGCGCATGCACCACGGTGCCGCTGCAGTTCAGCACGCCGACGTCATTCCACTGCCCGCGCCCAAAGCTGATGTCGTCCCACCGGCACTGGGTGAAGGTGCTGGCGCTGATGCTGCCGCCGTCGAAGTTCGCGCGCGTGAAGCTGCAATTGACGAAGGTACATCCCGTGATCGAGATGCGGCCGAAGTCGCATTGCGTGAAGCTGCAGCCCGTGAACTGGCAAGCGCTCCAACCCGCCTGCTTGAAGCTGGTGGCGGTGAAGCTGGTGCCCGCGAAAGTCGAGCCGGCGAACTGCGCCAGCCCCAGGTCGAGCCCCGCGTAGGCAAAACCGTCTGCTTGTCCCACAAGGCCGGCTGGCGCCCCGCCCGCGCCTTTGCGCCACATGTCATGGGCCAGGATGATCAGCTGCGAGCTCACGTCAGCGGGCTCCAGCCTGAAACGACCTTCTCGGTTTCGATTTCGCTCAGCAGCCAGCCAGCTTCGGCGTTGCCGTTCTTCTGCGACTCCGCGGCCCAGTAGGCAGCCTTCGCGAGGTCGGTGCCGCTCATGTACAGGTCGTAGGCAAGGTTGTGCTGCGCAATGCCATGTCCTCCCCTCGCCGCCACGGAAAGCCAATGCATCGATTGGTCGGGATCGGAGAAAGTGAAGGTGTAATACAGCGAGAGGCGGAAAGCAGCGTCCGCATTTCCAGCCTCCGCCTTCGCCGTCAGCGCAAGGCGTTGCTCGTCAGTGAGCGCATAGCTCTGGGCGCCCGAAATGGGAGAGAGAGACGAGTCGGAAGCGGAAGCATCGTTTTCCATGAGCTGTTCTCCATTGCGTTAGGCGCTAGCGGCTCCCCCGCTTCGCGCAAGATCTCGCCCGAGGGATGATGACCTGGGAACTCAGTTGCCGGGCTGCCTTTGCGCTGCGGAGCGCAAGGCTTCAATTCTCTGCAGCAGCCGTTCCGCATCTGCATCGCCATTCCTGCGCGCTTGCGCGGCCCAGCGCGCGGCTTGAGCCAAGGAGCCGCCGTCCAATTGCAGGACTACGGCAAGGTCGTACTGCGCCGTCGCCTGGCCGCCCTCCGCTGCCCGAACAAGCCAACGCCGCCCCCGCACCCGGCCGTCCTGGTGCACGAAGTGGTGGTATTTCGAAAGCCGGAACGCGGCCTCGGCATCGCCCGCCTCGGCCTGCACCACCAGCGCCGCCTCTTCTTCGGGTGTAAGTGAGGCGGACTGCAGCGCCTCGATCTCCCGCAGCAGCCGGCCGGCATCCGGATCGCCGTTCTTGCGTGCCTCGGCGGCCCAATGCGCGGCTTGAGCGAACTGCTCGCCGTCCATGTACAGCGCGACGGCAAGATCGTATTGCGCCGACGCATTGCCGCCCGCGGCCGCCAGCTTGCGCCATTTCCGCGTCTGCACCCGGTCCCGATGGACGAAGTTGTAGAACCTGGAAAGCCGGAACGCCGCATCGGCATCGCCGGCCTCTGCCTTCGCCACCAGCGCGGCCTGCTCTTCAGGCGTGAGCATGGCGGACTGTGCCGCCTTGATCGCGCCCAGGAGCCGGTCTGCACTTTCGTGGCCGTTCTTGAGCGCCTCCGTGGCCCAGCGCGCGGCCTGGGCGAGGTCCTTGCCGCCCCTGCTCAGGTCGGAAGCCAGGTTGTATTGCGCGGTCGCATGGCCGTTCCTGGCCGCCACCGTGAGCCAGTGCTGCTCCTGCTCGTAGTCCTGACGTGCGAATCCGTAATACCCCGAAAGCCGAAATGCGGCCTCTGCATCTCCGGCCTCCGCTTTTGAGATCAGCTCGGCCTGCTGCTCCAGCGTCAACGCGAAACTTGCAGCGCCGGTTGTAGGGCCGCCGGAAGGGGGGATGCTGTTGTCCATGCAATGGCTCTCCGAGATATGCGAAAGAGAAAGTACCAGCGCAAGTACCGCTGGACCAGTGAGCACTTTGCCCGAGTTCTGCTTCATCACAGTGGCCTGAAGGTGCGCCATTTGCCCGGATCGGAGGGGAGCATCTTTCTGTCGGCCGTCATACCCATCGGTGCTGTTTTTCCGTCCGGCCAGATCCACAGGAAGTTGTCCGGCGCGCTCACAGGCGCGTTGAGCTCATTGGCAAGGTGCTGCGCAAAAGGGGCTTCGCCCTTGCCGGTGTTGCACGACATCAAAACCACGTGCTGGCCCTCCTTGTACGACGGATGCGCCCGGATCTTTTCGGCAAGCTGGTCGGGCTCCACGCGGTCGTGTGCGGCGTTCCACATGGCTCTCGGGTCGCCGTGGCCGCCCACCGTGAAGGTGCCTTTCGGATTCGGGATGTTGTCGGCCGATTGCCGAATTGCCTCGTCGTGCGGAAAGAGATTGATATCCACCAGCCCCAGCGGATCGATGCCGCGCACCGGGTTATTGCCCACATACACATGCAGGTTGCGCCCGCCCGCCAGTCCCAGCGGGTCGCGCGAGACATAGCGACCGCTCGCCGGGTCGTAGTAGCGGTGGCGGTTGTAGTGCAGGCCGGTTTCCGCGTCGAAATACTGGCCCTGGAAACGAATGGGATTCGCAAAGCCCGCACGCCGGCCGGCTTCGCTGATGGCCTCGCGCGCCTCACCCCAGGCCTTGTACTGCGCGGACCATGCCACGCGTCCCTCGCAGTCGGTGAGTTCGTGCGGTGTGCCGAGATGATCGCATTGGTAGAAGGCGATCTCGCTTCGGATGAAGCCTTCGGGCGCGGGTTGCGCTTCGCCGTTCCAGAGCGGGTCTTGCTCGATGTCGTAGGCACCGCCGTTGGCAGCCATCAACGCCTTCACGTCGGGCGTCTTGCTCAGGGCGATGGCTTGCGCCTGGCGTACCTGCACCAGCGGCACGAAGGAGTTTCGCTCGTGGATGTAGTGCACGCTCCAGCCCCGGCCTTGCTGCTCTTGCGCACCCGCGATGGTCTGGGTGCTTTCGAAAGCCAGTGTGTCGCCGTCCCAACCGAACAGCGTCACGGCATCATGGGCGTGCTTGGATATGCGCCGGCCCATCGGGTCGTAGCCGAAGGTGGTGGCGGTGCCGTCTTCGCTCGTGGCGGCGGTCATGCGGCCGAAGCCGTCCCATGCAAAGGCGGTCTTGCGGCCATTGCGCGTGCGCTCGACGAGGTTGCCATGCTCGTCGTAGCGATAGCGGGTGCCGGCATATTCCTTCAGCAGGTTGTCGAGCAGCTTGTGCGCCGTGGCCTGCTCCGCCAAGGGCCCGGTGTTCGCCGGCCTGGCGATGTTGCCGGCCGGGTCGAAGGCAAACACCTCGCGGCCGAGGCGGCTGTTGGCCTCCACAAGGCGGTCGACGGGGTCGTAGCGATAGCTGAAGTTGCCGTGGCGGCTGTCGCTGACGGCGATCAGGTGGCCGGCCTTGTCGTAGCTGTAGCTGCGGCGCAGTTGCAGCGCCTCGATGACGCTCGGCCGGGTCTGCGCAATCTCCTGCTGCAACAGCCTGCCGCCGGCGTCGTAACGCAGCCGTTGGCTGAGGCCGTTGTGCTGTTCGCGAAAGACTTCGCGGTGAAGGTCGTCGCGCTCGAATCCCAGAATGTCTTCGCCGTCGAGCAGGAGGCCGTGCACATGCCCGGAGCCGTAGGTCAGCCACTGGGTGGTGTGGCCGTCAGGCCGAATCGTCGCGACGCGCTGATTGAGCTCGTCGTAGCGGTGTTGCCAGATTGCCGTGCGCGCGTTTGCAATGTAGTGGTGATGCTCACGCGTGAGATTGCCGGCCGCGTCGTAGAACCACTGCAGGCGCGCATTGCAGTTGGCGGCTTCGATCATCCGGCCATTGCCGTCAAATGCGAAGCGCTCGGTCTCCTCGCCGGCGATGCGTTCGACAAGGCGACCCATCGCATCGGCTTGCAGCTGCATCACGCATGCGCCCTCTTCTACCGCCACAAGCCGGCCTGTGCCTTCTTCGTGCCGGTAGCGAGTGGTCTTGCGGTCGAAGCCGGTTTCCTGGAGCAACCGGCCCACTGGGTCGTAGCTGAAGCTGTAGCGGCTGCCGTTCTCGTTCTGCAGTTCGGTGAGCCGGCCGAGCAGATCCCACTGGTAGCTGAGCGATTGGCCTGCGGCGTCGGTCCGGCCGGACACAAGGCCCGAGCGCGTGTAGCTGTAGCGCCTTCTGCGGCCGAGCGGGTCGACGTGCGCGAGCAGCCGGCCTTCGGCGTCGTGCACGAAGTGCTCCCGCGTAGCATCGGGTGAGGTGATTTCTTCCAGCTGACCGGGGGAGTTGCCGTCCCCACGCTGCACGAAGCCTTCACCCGACGGGCTGTAGCGGTAGCGGGTGGTCTGGCCCGCAGCGTCGATGGCCTTGATCGTCCGGCCGCGGCTGTCGTACTCCCAACGCCGGGTCTTGCCCGAACAATCGGTGAAGCTTGCAAGAAGACCACCGGGCGTATAGCTCAGCAGCTTCGTCCCGCCTTTTGCGTCGGTCACGCGCACCGGCCGCCCGGCCTTGTCGTAGGCGTATTCGGTCTTGTGGCCCAGCGGATCGATCTCTTCCGTCAGGTGGCCCTCTGCGTCGTAGTGGCGCTTCCACATGCCGCCCTCGGCGTCGCGAATGCCCGTGAGGCGGTGCTGGTTGTCGTACTCGAAGTGCACCCGGCTGCCGTCGGCCCGGGTGTGCGTCTGCAGGTTGCCGTCTTCGTCGTAGGCGTAGTCGTCGGTGGTGCCGTCGGTGTGCACATGGCGCGTGACGTTCTTCGCGTCGTCTCGAAAGAACCATTCCTCCAGCTTGTCGGGGTGGATGACGCGGTAGGCGTAGCCCTCGATGTCGTAGTAGTGCCAGGTCTCGCCGCCCAACGCATCGGTAACGTAGGTCAGGCGGATGTTGGCGTCCCACTCCAGCTGCAGCGCAAAGCTGCCGTCGTCGGACCATTCGCGCACGGCCTTGGCGTCGGCACCGGTGCTGTTGTATTCGAGGTTCATGCCTCGGCCGGTGCGGTCGGTGTAGCGCGTGACCAGGTGGTGGCTGTAGGCGTAGCTCCAGCTGGCGCCGTTCTCGTCCTGCGCGGCGACGAGGTCGCGCTCGGCGTCGTGCGTGTAGGCGGCCAGCTGGCGCACGACCTGGCCGTCCTTCAGCTCCCACAGCGACTGGATAAGGCCGGTCTTCGCATCGGGCTGCGTACCCACGTGAGCCATGACGAGGTCGCCCTGCTTGCTGATGATGTCGCTGAGCACCTGCTCGCCGGTGGCGGCGATCACGTGGTCGTAGCGCAGGCCGATGGACATGCCATCTTTGGCCTGCTGCGCCACAAGACGGTAGCGGGGCTGGCCTTCCACGCGTTCGTAGATCTCTTGCCAGTCGCCCTGCTTGCCAAAGCGCAGCGTCAATAGCGCGTCGCTGAGCTGGCTCAGAGTCAGGTCTTCGGCGGCATCGCGATGCACCTGTCCCACTGCCAGCATCGGATACGAGTGGCTGCGTCCGTCCACGCCGTGGTAGACCAGCCCGCCGTTCGGCGCAATGTCGATGCGTGTCGTGTACGGCGTGATCCAGCGCGCACCGAGCATGCCGCGGTCATAGGCATCCAGCTGGCTGCGATAGACACGCGACCACGTAATCGAAAGCGGTGCGCTCAGAACGAAATCGGTGTGCACGAAGCTCTCGCTGCCGGTCGCAAGGCTGATGGAGCCGCCGACCGCCGCACGCGCCGGCCGGTTGCGGCAGCCCGGGTCCTCGCGGGCAGGCGCCTGTTTGCTGATGTGGCCGAGCGCGGCGCCGGGCTTGTCCTTGTCCGCCTTCGCTCCTTTTGCCGGCGGCACGATTGCCGCGCGCTGGCCCCGCTTGCGCAGCAGCGCGGCCTTGAGCTTGTGCAGCAACCACATGATGCTGGCCTGCGCCTCGCGGTCGGCCAGCTTCGACAACTGCCCGCGCAGCAGGCGCTTGAAATCCAGCATTTGCGCGATGACGCCGTTGACCCGGCTCGCCACGCCTGCGGGCAACTGGCTCGCCGCCGCCTTGGCCACGTAGTTTGCCGACTCCTTGGTGTAGCGCACCGCACTACCCCACATCCGGCTCCAGGTGCTCTGCGTCTTGGGGTCATGCACCTTGGTTTCGGCCGCGCCGGGCTTGGCCACGGTGAACAGGTCCTTCTGCCCCACGACGCGCCGCAGGATGTCCACCAGGTTGTCCACGATCTGGTCGGCCAAATTCGCGCATCCCTTGAGCATGTCTTCGAGCAGCGAGATCGCCTTGTCGATGAACTTGTCCAGCTCGCCCATGATCGTCGCGTTCAGGTGTCCCACCAGCACCACGACAATGGTCTCCCCCAGGTTCGACGCGGCCGTCTTGAGCTGCTGCCTCACCAGGTGCAGCGTGGGCCGCAGGCTCATACGGGCCGCCGCCATGGTCGGCGGCGCCGGAATCAGCCCGATCAGGTTGATGCCCAGGCTGACCCAGGTCAGGAACGCCGCAACGCCGTCCTTGGCCTTCTTCTCGACGATGTTGATGATGTCCAGGAACACATCCACCAGCGCCATGATGTTGCCGACGATAGGAATGCTGCCCAGCACCATCGTGAGCCGCTCCAAGGTGACGTAGCCGCCGCTGAAGGATCGCAGCCAGTCGTCCACGGCCTTGCTGGCCGCCGCGACGTCTTCCTTGACGATGGTGTTCAGGGGAGCGACCGCGGTCTGGGGTTCTCTTTGAGATGGTTGTTGTTGAGATCCTTCCGCCATTGCCCTGTTTCCCTGTTGCCTGAGACGTCTTGTTATTTGAAATACACGCGGTGCCGCACTCAGCCAATGAAGCCGGGGGTGCGACCCGCAAGCACGGGATTGGTGGCGGCTGGAGCAATGCCCGTCTTGATACCGGCCGGCATGCCGCCACTCATGGCGCTGCCCGCCACGTTGGCAATGCCAGCGACGGGCACGCCCATCGGCCCGAGCCGCGCTCCCGCTGCCTGCATCGCCATGCCCGTGGCGGCCTGGCTCGCCTGGCCGAGCAGCGCCTTCGCACCGCCCTGCTGGATGGCTTGCGCCGCGCTGACGGTCTGCTGCGCGATGCCCGCCGCTTGCGTGACCTGGCCCAGCATGCCCGCGGCCTTGCTGTTGGTGCCCGCGACGCCCGCCAGCGCGCCTGCTGCGCCGCCGGCCGAACCGGCCATGCCGGCAAAGCCGCCCGCGCCGGCCAGAAAGCCCGAGGTCCCCGCCGCATCGGCACCGCCGGCACCCGGCTCTTTGGCCTTCCAGTCCTTGGGCGTGCCGAAGTAGCTGCCCTCGTCCCATGGATCGCGCGGGTCCTTGCCGAAGGTGACTTTCGCGGTCCCGATCGGCAGGCCCGACACGGTCGCGAAACCGTTGCGGTCGAACGTGCCGGCGTGCGTGCCGCCTTCCGAATCGACCACCGTGAAGTCGCCCTGCGCTACGCCCTGGTGCTTTTCGCCGGTGGGCTTGATGTACTGGTGGTACAGGTCGAGCTGCCCCTTGGGCAGTTGCGGCGGGTTGGGCAGCGAAGGCTTGCCCTCGCTGGCCGGGCCCACAAGGCTGTGCACCGCCGCGTGCTCGCGCCAGGTGCCCGAGGTGCCGTGCTCGATACCGCCCGAACTCCAGCGGCTGTAGCTGGAGCCGCCGTTGATCACCACCTCTTCCTTCGCGTGGATGGTGATCTTGTTGGCGGTCTGGGTGATGTTGAGCTTGGCCAGCACGTTGACGCTGTCCTTCAGCGCCTTGATGTCGATGTCGGCGCTGGCCGCGACCAGCCGCATGCCGGCCTTGGAGGCGAACATGCGGATGGCGCTCTGCACGCTCACCAGGAAGCTCTTGCCCGCGCTCACGCTGGTATGGCCGCCGCTGGTGAGCGCCGTGTGCTCGTTGCTCACCATGTGGGTGGAGCCCTGCGCCACGGTCTGCAGGCCCTTGGCGCTGGCCAGCGTGAGGTGCGCCTCCTGGAACTCGGGAAACTCGCCCTGCTCGCGGTTGCCGCCCTGGCCCTTGATCGAGTCGTTCTGCTCCTTGAGGCCCTTGGCGACGTCGTCCTGGTCGCCCGCATCGTGCGCCTCTGCGGCCTGGGCCGCCTCGCTCAAGCCCTCGTGCAGGTCGCGCGCCTGCGTGAGCCGGCCGACGGTCTCACCCATGTCGGTGGTGTGCGCCTGCGCGTTGGGCCGTGCCTCCGTGGTCATCAGCAGCCCCTTGGCCGCGCGCGCCACGCCGTGCCCGTCGGTGCGCAGTTCAAAGCCCTGCCCGCGCGGCTCCTTGCGCCCCGCGGTGTCTTCGATGCGCCCGATGTGCCCGACGCTCAGCTGGCTGGCCTGATGGTCGCTGCGCAGCTGCGCCTGGATCTTTCCGTGCGTATCGTCCAGCACCAGGTGGTTGCCACGGCCGCCGCCCAGTTCGCGGCTGCGAATGCCTGACAAGTGCTTTTGCTCCGGCAGCTGCCAGGCCGCCATGGTGTCGGCGTTGTAGACGCAGCCGGTGACGATCGGATAGTCCGGGTCGCCATTCAGGAAGTCGACGATCACCTCCATGCCGATGCGCGGCACCGACACCGCACCGAAGGTGGCGCCCGCCCAGGCAGTGGACACGCGCACCCAGCAGCTGGAGTTCTCGTCGTCCTTGCCGAGGCGGTCCCAGTGGAACTGCACCTTGACGCGGCCGTAGGGGTCGGTCCAGATCTCTTCGCCGGCCGGTCCCACCACCATGGCGGTTTGCGGACCGCGGGTGCGCGGCTTGGGCGTGGTGCGCCGCGGCCGCCAGGCCAGGCTGGTGGGCTGCGCATCGAAGGCAAAGCGCTGTACCGAGCCTTCGCCGGCCTCCGCACCTTCGCTGGCCTGCAGGTTTTCCTGCAGGTGGTAGCTCACGCTCGTCAGCAGGTATTGCTGGTTCTGGTCGGCCCGCGGGTGGCCGGCGAGGCGCAGCGTGTGGCCGGTTGCCAGCTCGCGCAGGTTGGAGCGGCCGCTGGCTCGGCTGCGCTCGCTCAGCTGCTCTTCGTTGCGAAGGCGCGCGTAGGTCTCGCCGTCGGCATGCTGCACAAATCCGCCGGGCCACTCGTAGTTCTCGTAGCCGTCGTGGTCGTGGCCGGGCGGCATCTGCCGCAGGTGCGAGAGGTCGGCCTTCGGTTTTTCGAAGTCGTAGTCGTTGTTGTAGTGATGACCTGCGCGCACTTCTTCCGCGGTTTCCCAGGCGTAGATGCGCTCACGCTGGCCCATGCCTGATTTTTCGAGCGGGTGGTAGCGCACCGACTCTCCGCCGGGCAGCGGCGCGTGCGAACTTGCGATGTCGTCCGCAAACACCAGCACGTGCTGCGACGCCTCATGCCTGAAATAGTAGTAGATGCCTTCGAACTCGCACAGGCGCGAGACGAAGTTGAAGTCGCTCTCGTGGTACTGCACGCAGTAGTCCCAACGGCGGTAGTCCCCGCGGCTGAGCTTCTTCTCCAACGGATGGCCGTAGCTGCCGAGCACCTCCGCCAGTATTTCGGGGACGGTCTTGCCCTGGAAGATGCGAAAGTCGCTGCGCCGCGTGGCAAGCCAAAGCCAAGGCCGCAGTTGAAGGCGATAGAAGGAATGGCGGGCGTCTTCCTGCTGCAGGCCGAAACGGGTCGCAATACCGCCAAGATAGCGCAAGCCACCGCTTTCGGTTTCGATCGCCACGGCGGCGGACTTGCCGAGCAACGCCTTTGCGTCGATGGCGTTGTTCGCGCCCAGTAGCTCGATGTCGAAAGCGTAGAGCTGGCTCAGCGCCTCGCGGCCCACCAATTGGCGAAATTGCAATGCCTCGCCAAGGGGCGTTTGTATCGTGACGCGGCGGCTCATTGCGGCGCCATGTGCAGATAATAAGAAGAATTGGCTAATACCAATTGATCCAATAAGAATATTGTTTTCAAGCTGAGCTTCACGCCCGCCTCCCTTTGCACTATTTCACAATTATTTTAAATGTTGATTTGTCGTAAGAGACAATGCAAGGATTAATCTTTTAAGCGGTGCGTGAAAGATTTCCGTCCCTCGAGACGCACCCCTACCCGCCCTGCAATTGGGCGAACAATTTCTGTAAGAAGAAATAGCGCATGACGCGCGGAGATTCGGAAGCGGCCGAATTCTTTTGGCGTCAGGGGCAGCAGCGCGGCGAATTCACCCGCGTCACGCTATTTCCGGCGCTTTGGGCCGCGCCAGCCGTTCCAGCCCAACCACCCGCCACGCACACAGGCTGCCCACCGCCGCCAGCAATGCCGCCAGTGCGAACATCGTCCGATAGCCGAACTCCTGCGCTACCGCGCCTCCCAGCAGCACGCCGAGCACACCACCGAATCCATAGCCGATCACGGTGAAAAGCGCCTGCCCGCGTCCGCGCAGCCGGCCGGGAAAGCGGCGCGACACCACGGCGATGCAGGTGGTGTGGTGCGCCGCGAAGCTCAGCGCATGCAGCCCTTGCGCCACCACCAGCGCCGCTATCCAGCCGCCCAGTCCGGCGGTCAGGCCCAGCCTTGCCACTGCGGCAATGCCGCACACCAGCATCCAGCGCGGCATGGGCAAAAGGCCGATGAGCCGGCCCTGCAGGAAGAACCAGACGATCTCGGCAACGACGGACAGCGCCCACAGCAGGCCGATCACGCTCTTGCCGTAGCCGAGCGAATCCAGGTAGAGCGAGAAGAAGGCATACACCGAGAAATGCGACATCACCTGGAAGAACAGCGATGCAAAGAACCACCGCACGGCCGGGATGCGCAGCACCGGACCGATGGGCTCCTTGACCGCATCGTGCGCCGCCACGGGCTCGCGGATGTCGGGCAGCTTCATCGTCGCGATCAGCACCACCGCGAGCGTGCCCGCCGCCCAGGCCGGAAAGTGCTTCATGCCGAAGCGCTCGAACCATTCGCCCGCAAAGAACACCGTCACCAGGAAGCCCGCCGAACCGCACAGCCGGATGCGTCCGTAGCGCCCCCAGTCGCCGGCCACCAGTTGCGCCATGGCGGCCTCGGTGAGCGACATCATCGAGCTGGTGTGGGTGAACATTACCAGCAGCACCAGTGCCAGCCACCATGCGCCGCCATGCCACCAGAGCCCGAACGAACTGACGAGCGCCACAGCTGCGCTGAAGCGCAGCAGCTTCACGCGCTGGCCCGTGTGGTCGCTGAGCGCGCCCCAGGCATAGGGCGCGAACACCCGGGTAATCGATTGCACCGAGGCCAGCAGGCTGATCGTGAAGATCGGCAGCCCCAGGTCCTTGAGCCAGAGCGGCAGGTACGGGTTGAAGAAACCGATGTGCGCGAAATAGCTGGCCGACAGACCAGCGAACGCCAGCAGGTGGCCGCGTCCGGCGGCCACTGATGGCGGGGGAGGCACTAGAGGAAAGACGCCTGCGGCGACGCGGCCTCGGTCTTGGCGGCCTGCTGCGCCTGCACGTCACCGCACTGCGCGCGGTTGCGCAGCACATGCTCCATGACCACCAGCGCGAGCATGGCTTCGGCAATCGGCGTTGCGCGGATGCCGACGCAGGGGTCGTGCCGGCCCTTGGTGACCACTTCGACAGGATTGTTGTGGATGTCGATGGACTGGCGCGGGCTGATGATCGAGCTGGTCGGCTTGATCGCGATGCTCACCTCGAGGTCTTGCCCCGAGCTGATGCCGCCCAGGATGCCGCCCGCGTTGTTGGTGACGAAGCCGGTGGGCGTGATCGAGTCGCCATGCGTGGTGCCGCGCTGGGTGATGCTGTCGAAACCGGCGCCGATCTCGACCGCCTTCACGGCATTGATGCCCATCATGGCGTAGGCGATCTCGGCGTCGAGCTTGTCGAACAGCGGCTCGCCCAGGCCGACGGGCACGTGGGTGGCGGTGACGCGAATGCGCGCGCCGCACGAATCGCCAGCCTTGCGCAGGCGGTCCATGTACGCCTCGAGCTCGCTCACGTCGGCCATGGGCGCAAAGAACGGGTTGTTGGGCACGTGGTCCCAGCTCTCGAACGGAATGGGAATCTCGCCGATCTGCGTCATGCAGCCGCGAAACACCATGCCGTGCTTTTCGGCCAACCACTTCTTGGCGACCGCGCCGGCCGCCACCATGGGCGCGGTGAGCCGTGCTGAAGAACGCCCGCCGCCGCGCGGATCGCGGATGCCGTATTTCTTCCAGTAGGTGAAGTCGGCATGGCCAGGGCGGAATTGCTGGGCGATCTGGCCGTAGTCCTTGCTGCGCTGGTCGGTGTTCTGGATGAGCAGCGCGATAGGGGTGCCGGTGGTCTTGCCTTCATAGACACCGGAAAGAATCTGCACCGCGTCGGGCTCGTTGCGCTGGGTGACGTGGCGGCTGGTGCCGGGGCGCCGGCGGTCGAGGTCGCCCTGGATGTCGGCCTCGCTCAGTTCCATGCCCGGCGGGCAGCCGTCGATCACGCAGCCGATGGCCGGGCCGTGCGACTCGCCGAAATTGGTGACCGCGAAGAGAGTTCCGAAGGTGTTGCCGCTCATGGCGGGGATTATCCCCACAAAGCGGCGGCCACTCAGTCAGTCGTGTTTTCCATGCGCTTGGTGAGCGTGCCCAGTTGCAGCTCGATGGAGAAGAGCCGCTCGTTCAGCACGGCGGTCTGAAGCCGTATCGCCTCGATGATGGCCTTGGTCTGCGGATCGGAAGTGTTGTCGGCCAGTTCCGCCAGGTCGTGCAGCTTCTTGCGAAGTTCGTTGCTCATGGGAGGCTCCGTTCGTCGTCGCGTCGAGGAGCCTGCAGTATGGGTGCTCGCCAACGCCGAGGCAATGCGGGCAAGCCGCTCATGCGCCCGCTTCCGCCAGCCAGCCGTCGAGCTTGACGAACGAACCGGTCCAGCCGTGGCTGTGCCCTTCACGCGCGGCTTCGTCGAAGAACTGCTCGTGCCGGAGAACCAGTTCGCAGCCGTTGCCGTCGGGTTCGATCAGCACCGTCACCCGCGACTCGCGTTCCGGCGTGCTGCGCCAGGCCCAGCTGAAGACCAGCTTCCGGTTGGGCACCAGTTCCTGGTACACCCCGCTCACATCGTGCGTCTCGCCATCGGCGGCAAGCATGGCCACGCGAAAGCGCCCGCCCACGCGCAGGTCGACTTCGGCCACGGGAACGGAAACGATTTCCTCGGGGCCGAACCAGGCTCTCAGCGCTTGCGGGTCGGTCCACGCCCGCCAGACTTTTTCGGGGGCGACGGGGTAGTGCCGGCGGAGGGTGAGCGACGGCCGCTCTTGGGCGGGGGCGGCAGGTTCTGCCATTCGGTCTCCTCTTGGTGGTAGAGATAGCGTGCCAGCGCGTCGAGGCGCCCGGTCCAGAATTTTTCGTAGCGGGACAACCACACGGCAGCCTCCTGCATGGGCCGCGGCGAGAGTTCGCAGCGCACGATCCGGCCCTCTTTCGTGCGCGAGATGAGACCGGCCTCCTCCAGCACCCGCAGGTGCTTCATGAAGCCGGTCAGCGACATGCCATGCGGCTCGGCAAGCTCGGTCACGCTGAGGCCGCGCTCGCCGAGCGTTTCGAGCACAGTGCGCCGGGTCGGATCCGAAAGCGCGGCGAACACGGCGTCGAGGGTGTCGTTGTCTGAGTGAACCATGTGGTTGAGTATCTCGCAACCCGGGCCGTTTGGGAACGCTTTATGCGTACTGCGATGCGGCACCCCCCTCAAGAACCTGCAAAGGAGCGCCCCATGCTGGACCGAACCGCCACCCAGTTCTCCCACGTCAAGCCCGGTGACACCGAGTACGTCTCGGGCGGCCTGCGCGATTTTTTTCTCTACCGCGACCTTGGGATTGCGGAGGCCACCAATGGCAAGGTCATCGCGCACCTAGTCAAGGCCAACATGGCACCTGAAACGGGCACCGGGTGGCACCGCCACGAGGCCGACTTCCAGATCGTCATGATGCTCAAGGGGTGGGCCCGCTTCATGTACGAGGACAAGGAAACCTTGGTCGAGGCCGGCGACGTGGTGCATCAGCGCCCGGGCATCCGCCATTTCCTGTTCGACTATTCGCCCGACATGGAATACCTGGAGATCGTCTCGCCGGCGGACTTCAAGAGCATCGACGTGGAGCCGGTCTGCGAGATTCCGCCGCCCACGCCTTGGGCCTGACGCGGCTCTCACAGATGGCTCGTGGCGTGGCTCAAGCGCCGATAAACTCCTCGCGACTCACAAGAATCGACAACAACCGAGGAGAGAGAACTTGCGTATTCATACCCCTTCGGCCCGCCTGGCGGCCGGCCTGCTGCTCGCGTGCGCCCTTGCGTCCGCCAACATCGGCAACGCTGCGGCGCCAGCTGAGCCAACGGCTTCCGCCACCTCCACCGCCAACGCACTCGAAGCCGAGCAGGAAGCAGCCTTCAAGGCCGCCAAGGCCGTGCAGAAAGCCGGGCCCGCCGAGATCGCGCTGCGCGACCAGGCTCACCTGCACCTGCCGGCCGGCTACGTCTGGGTGCCCACGCCTGCGGCCGCGCAACTCATGCGCAGCATGGGCAACCGGACCGACGATGCCTTCATCGGTGTGATCTTCCCGTCCGACGACCCGGACTGGATGGCAGTGGTCAAGTTCGTGAAAGAGGGCTACATCAAGGACGATGACGCGAAGGACTGGAACGCCGACGACCTGCTCAAGAGCCTGAAGGAAGGCACCGAGGCCGCGAACGAGGAACGCGCCAAGCGCGGCATTCCCGGCATCGAGGTCACGGGCTGGGCGCAGAAGCCGCAGTACGAATCCTCGACGCACCGGCTCGTATGGTCGGCCCTCTCGAAGAACAAGGGCAGCAGCGGCGACAACCAGGGGGTCAACTACAACACCTACGCGCTGGGCCGCGACGGCTACCTGAGCCTCAACCTCATCACCAGCGCCAAGGACCTGGAGAAGTACAAGCCCGACGCGGCCAAGCTGCTCGGGGCGCTGCAATACGACGACGGCAAGAAGTACGCGGATTTCAACTCATCCACGGACAAGGTGGCAGCCTACGGCCTGGCGGCGCTGGTGGCGGGCGTGGCCGTGAAGAAGCTCGGCTTCTTCGCCCTCGCACTGGCCTTCTTGGCCAAGTTTGCGAAGGTTGCAGTGGTGGCGGGCGGCGCGGCCCTCTGGGGCATTTCCAAGCTCTTCAAGAAGAAGACCTGAAGCCCGGCTCAGGACGACACGAGCATCCCGCTGACCATCAGTGCCGCGAACAGCACGGCGACCGCGCGCCATGACGCCGGACGGATCTCCACCCAACGGTACAACAGCAACGCAGCAGCCACCGAAAGGCCGAAGGTGGCGGCCAGGCCGAGTGCATCGATCCAGGCGGCGTGCGGGCCCAGCCCGCCCATCGCGGCATTGGTGGCCAGCAATACCGGAAAGTGGATCAGGAACAGCGAGTACGAGATGCGGCCAAGACGCTGCAGCGGCTGGGCCGCATCCGGCCGGCGCGCCAGGGACAGCCAGTCTTGCCGCTGCGCAACGGCAATCAGCAAGGCGCTCGCGAGCGCTGTCGCAATGCGGCTGCGCCAGTCGATAGCCAGCGCACCCGCGCCGGCCAGCGCCAGCAGCACGATGGCGCTCTGCCAGGTGCTGGCACGGGTGGCGCGGCCGATCCAGAAGACCAGCATGCCGAGGCCGTAGGCACCAAAGAAATAGAAAGCCGTGGCGTCGAGATCCGGGTTGCGGTTGAAAAGCACCAGCGAGGCCAGCGCAAGGCCCAGCACCAGCGCAACGGGGATCCAGCGGTCGCGCGAAGCCGTTGCGGCGGTCGTTCGCCGCCACATGGAAGGCAACCCCATGAGCACCAGCGCCAGCACGAAAAGCTGGAAGTCGATGGCCACGTACCAGACGCCGGTGGACAGTGCCTCGTATCCGAGCAGGTCCTGCAGCAGCAACCCGTGCGCGAGCAACTGGCCGATGCTGGGCGATGCCGGCACGTCGCCATCGCCCAGCCACGGGCGCACCAGCGCGGCCACCAGCACGCAGATGGTGAGCGCCGCCAGGTACGGCATCACCAGGCGGCCATAGCGCTGGAGGACGCGCGCAAGGGGTCGGTCGACGCGCAGCACGCCGTCGGGTGCGAGGCTGGCCGCCGCCAGGAAGCCGGCGATCACCAGGAAGACCTGCACGGCAAGGCGGCCGTCATTGGCCAGCCAGCCCAGGAAGTCCGGTGCCAGGGGAAAGGCGCCCGCCGGCATGGCGCCGTAGCGCGACAGGTGGTGGCCGACGATGACCGCGCAGGCAAGGCCCTTCGCGATGTCGAGCAGCGGCATCCGCCCGCGCTGCGCGGGCTGTGCGGCAGGAGGCGCCCCGTTGCGCGAGCCGTTCAAAGTGCGAGCCGCTGCCTTGCTTCCTGGTATTCGCGCTTGAGCTTTTCGATGAACGCGGCCGCGCTGGCCACTTCGGTCACGGCGCCGATGCCCTGGCCCGAGCCCCAGATGTCTTTCCAGGCCTTGGCCTTGCTGCCCTCGCCGCCGCCGAAGTTCATGGTCTTGACGTCGCCTTCGGGCAGGTTGGCCGGATCCATGCCGGCCTTGACGATGCTGGGCGCCAGGTAGTTGCCGTGCACGCCGGTGAAGAGGCTGGAATACACGATGTCGTCGGAGGTGCCATCCACGATGGCCTGCTTGTAGTCGTCGCTCGCGCGCGCCTCTTCGGTGGCGATGAAGGCGGTGCCGATGTAGGCGAAGTCGGCGCCCATGGCCTGGGCGGCCAGCACCGCGCCGCCGGTGGCAATGGAGCCCGAGAGCGCGATGGGGCCGTCGAACCACTGGCGGATTTCCTGCACCAGCGCAAAGGGACTCTTCACGCCCGCGTGGCCGCCGGCGCCGGCCGCCACGGCAATGATGCCGTCGGCGCCCTTCTCGATGGCCTTCTGCGCGAACTTGTTGTTGATGATGTCGTGCAGCGTGACGCCGCCGTAGCTATGCACCGCATCGTTCACGTCGGTGCGTGCGCCCAGCGAGGTGATGACGATTGGCACCTTGTACTTCACGACCATCTCCATGTCGTGGTCGAGCCGGTCGTTGCTCTTGTGCACGATCTGGTTGATGGCGAAGGGCGCAGCGGGCTTGTCCGGATTGGCTCTGTTGTAGGCCGCGAGCTCCTCGGTGATCTCGGCCAGCCAGTCTTCAAGCTGGGCCGCGGGCCGCGCGTTGAGCGCCGGCATCGAGCCGACCACGCCCGCCTTGCATTGGGCGATCACGAGCTTGGGGTTGCTGATGATGAACAGCGGCGAGCCGATGATCGGCAGCGGCAGGTTGGCGAGCACGGGGGGCAGCTTGGACATGTCGTCTCCGGAATAGGGTTTCGGTTTTATATAAGAGGAAAGCCGTATCGCCCGTCAGCTGGGCGACACGACCGGGCCGTGCATCAGAACGCCTCGAGCGCCAGTGCCGTGACGCTCTCGGCGCCTTCGACGATGCTGTCGCGGATGCCAGGCACTTTGTTGAGGATGTGCTCGGCGTAAAAGCGCGCCGTGGCCACCTTGGCCTGCATGAAAGCGATATCGACATTGCGCGACGCCAGGTCTTCGGCAATGAGCAGCGAACGCGCGAGCTGCCAGCCGGCCACGAGGTTGCCCGCGAGCATCAGGTAGGGCACGCTGCCCGCGAACACCGCGTTGGGCGATGCCTTGGTCTGGCCCGCGACGAAATCGACCGCATCGACGAACGCCTCGCGCGCGGCCTTGAGGCGCTTGAGAACTGCGGCAGCTGCGGCGCTGTCGCTCTTCGCCAGCTCGGCCTCGGTCTTCTCGATCTGCGCGGCAATGGCCTTGGCCGTCTGGCCGCCGTCGCGCGCGGTCTTGCGGCCCACGAGGTCGTTGGCCTGGATGGCGGTGGTGCCTTCGTAGATCGTCAGGATCTTGGCGTCGCGGTAGTACTGCGCCGCGCCCGTCTCCTCGATGAAGCCCATGCCGCCGTGCACCTGCACGCCGAGCGAGGTCACTTCCAGGCTCATCTCGGTGCTGTAGCCCTTGACCAGCGGCACCATGAATTCGTAGAAGGCCTGGTTCTGCTTGCGCGCGTCGGCATCGGGGTGGTGGTGTGCGGCGTCGTAGGCGGCTGCGGCCACGCTGGCCATGGCGCGGCAGCCTTCGGTGTAGGCGCGCATCGTCATCAGCATGCGCTTGACGTCGGGGTGGTGGATGATCGGCGCGCTGGTGTTGATCGAGCCATCGACCGGGCGGCTCTGCACACGATCCTTGGCGTAGGCTACGGCGTGCTGGTAGGCGCGCTCGGCAATCGCGATGCCCTGCATGCCCACGGCGTAGCGGGCCGAGTTCATCATGATGAACATGTACTCCAGGCCGCGGTTCTCCTGGCCCACGAGGTAGCCCACAGCGCCACCGTTGTCGCCGTACTGCAGCACGGCGGTGGGCGAGGCCTTGATGCCCATCTTGTGCTCGATGCTCACGCAGTGCACGTCGTTGCGCGCGCCGAGCGACCCGTCCTTGCCGACGATGAACTTGGGCACCACGAACAGGCTGATTCCCTTCACGCCTTCGGGCGCGCCGGTGACGCGAGCCAGCACCAGGTGCACGATGTTCTCGGCCATGTCGTGCTCACCGTAGGTGATGAAGATCTTGGTGCCGAACACCTTGTAGGTGCCATCGGGCTGCCCGGATGGACTCACCTGCGGTTCGGCGCGGCTACGCACCATGGCCAGGTCGCTGCCGGCCTGCGGCTCGGTGAGGTTCATGGTGCCGGTCCATTGGCCGCTCACCAGCTTCTCCAGGTACACCGCCTTGAGCTCGTCGGAGCCGGCCGTGAGCAGCGCCTCGATGGCGCCGTCGCTCAGGAGCGGGCACAGCGCGAAGCTCATGTTGGCCGAGTTGAGCATCTCGCCGCAGGCCGCGCCGATGGTCTTGGGCAGGCCCTGGCCGCCGAAGTCCGCCGGATGCTGCAGGCCCTGCCAGCCGCCCGATACGTACTGCGCAAAGGCTTCCTTGAAACCCGGCGTGGTTGTGACTTCACCGCCCTTGAAGGACGAAGGATTGCGATCGCCCTCCACATTCAGCGGCGCGACCACGTCCTGGTTGAAGCGCGCGCATTCCTCCAGCACGGCTTGCGCGGTTTCGAGGCCGGCGTCTTCGAAGCCGGGCAGCTTGGCGATCTCGCCGATGTTGGCCAGGTGCTCGATGTCGAACAGCATGTCCTTGAGGGGGGCGGTGTAGCTCATCTCAATCCTGCTTCTAGAAGCAGTCCCAAATTACTTAGTAAACAAAACTTGCGTGCGGGCCAACCGACGGCCAACAGCCTGACCTTCGACGGCTTCCCGCGACTCTCAAGGCAGTCGGAGAAATTCAGCAGAAGACCGATGCACGGAGACACCGAGTCGCACGAAGACGGCAGCTGCTGCGAACGATCAGCAAGGAATTCGGGCCCTGAAAGAAACCAGTGCGCCGATATTCACCAGTCTGTGAAAGACCAAAACGCCATCACACGACTCAAACTCCTTTTTCCTTCTTTTCATGCGCATCGACGAGCTGCGCAAGCAACCTCATGAAGACAACGCGATCTTCTGGCGACAGCGGTTCGATCAGCAGTTCCTGAGAGCGGTGAATGCTTTCTTGCAAGTCGTTGATCAGGTTGAGCCCATCCGTGGTGATCACCGAAAGCCTCGATCGACGATCGTCCGGGTTGACGCGGGTCTCGACCAATCCCTTGTCACCGAGACGTTTGAGCACTTCCGCCGTCGTTGTCCGGTCCAGCGAAAGTTCCCGACCGATCGCTTTCTGATCCAGCCAGGGGTTCATCGAAAGCGCCGTCAGCATGCCGACCTGAAGCGGAGTGATGCTTTCGGACTTGCACAGGTCGAAAAAGATCGCCTGTCCGATCTGGGTCAGCCTGCGGATGAGGAAACCCGGACGACGCCACATGACCTGGCGCAACGGATTGAAAGGCTCCAGGACCGGTTGCTTTGCCACATCGGCCGAGCCGACCGTCTTTTTCTGAGCGGGAGAACGCTTTGTCATCATCTCGAGGTCGCTGAAGGTGTCAGCCGACGAGTTTATCGACTCCCTTGAATGTGAATGGAAACCAAACTGCGCTTCAGGTTGCGCTAGCGCAGGTCGACCTTCAGGTAATCACCCAGCAAGCGATAAAAATCGTCCTCGTCATCCCAGGGGATCATGTGCCCGGCGTTCAGGGCCGTGCATTGCGACAATCCGGGCGACAGAGTCTCGATCTCAGCAAGGTCTTCGGGCAGCATCACCCCTCCCCGGCCCGCCGCCATCAGAAGTCCCGGCGTCTGCAGTTTGGACAGATCGGCGTGGATGTCGTCCTCATGGAAGCCAGCATGCGCCTGGACGACAGCGTCCTGGTCGCACGTATGGAGCCATTCGGCCCGCAGCCGCAATTGTTCGTCTGTCCAAGTAGGCGCATAGGGGCGAAGCTCCTCGGCCGTGATGCCCTTGACAGCCTTTTGGATCGACTCGACATACCAAGCCAGAGGAACCGGATAAGGTCGGCGGCCCGGGCCGGACATGGGCGGATCGACAAGCAGCAGCCTGGCCATGCGTCCCGGATCGCGCGCCGCGGCGCGAATCGCCACGCGGGCGCCCATCGAGTGACCCAGCACCGTCGCGGACGACCACCCCAGGACATTCAGCAGGTCCAGCACGTCGGCCGCCATGGCGTCAAGGCTCGCGACCATCCCCGGCGCGCTGAAGGACAGACCGCGCCCCCGGAAGTCAAGCACATGGACGTCGAAGTGCCGAGCCAATCGCTCGGCGACGAAGCCCCAGGTGATTGCAGGACTCGTGATTCCCGGCAGCAGGAGCAGTCGAGGGCCCTGCCCGCCGTAGCGCAAGAGGTGCAGCCGCACCCCGTTCGCACGGATGTGATAGCCAAGAAGAAAGGAACTCATTCAGACTCCGAAAAAGATTCACTCGCCCGTACGCTGGATTCAGCGTCCCCCTGCAGTGAAAGAAGCATCCAATCGCCCGCGCGTTTTGCTCATCGCACCTGGAGCGAGCCATGTCAGGTCTGCGGCGGCTTTCCAAACCAGCCACGGATGCGACTCCAGAGCACGCTCCACATCATCCCGGCGACGGAGACCGTGGGTTGCGCTTCATTGGAGGCAACCGTTTGACCGCCCAGCCTTCGCGTGATCTGCTTTCCGAAGTCCGCAACCATGCGGCGCACGAAATCCTTCACGAGTCCGGAGCGCGAGAATTGAGCGAGTGGCCCCTGGAGGGCATAGATCATGTCCACGTGGACACGCGTGTTGCCGGCCGTCAGTGCTTCCAGGCGATAGGTGATGTCTCCCTGGGTGCGCGACTTGCTCAGGCTGTCCTGGCCGGCACCGCGCAGGACCGCGCGCCTGGCAGCGTCGTCACGCTCGAGCCGCGCTGCACCGGAGAAGGCCGCCGACATCGGACCGAACTTGATCGCGATGGTGCCCCTGACCCGCTCTCCCTCGTGCGAGTCGATGGTCGCACCGGGCAAGCAGGACGCAACCGCAGACAGGTCGCCCATGAACTCCCACACCTGGTCCGCCGGATAGGGCACATCGAAATGCACTTCGATCGCGTTGCCCTTGGCCTTGGCCTTGGCCATCGCGACGGGATCGACCTCCGCCATCTCCGCGGCAGCCACCGGAATCGCCGTGGGCGGCTTAGCGGGGGAACGCGCGGGCGGCGGCGCCTGGCTCGGTGCAGTGACCGGCCCCGGTGCCATGGTTCGCGGCAAGCTCGGTGTCTGCCGCAGCCTTTCGACCTGCGCGTCCGGGGTGTCGCGCTGCTGTTGCAGCACATCCAGGATGGCGTCCACGATGCCCTGGTAACCGGTGCAACGGCACAGGTTCCCGGACAGCTCGAGGCGCACGCGCGCCTCGTCGGCGTGGGGCAGACGCAGCACGATATCGCGCGCCGTGGTGAGCATTCCGGGTGTGCAGAAGCCACACTGCAGTGCGTGATGACGCGTGAACGCCGGGCGCAGCCTCTGCATCACCGCATCATCGTCATAGCCCTCGATGGTGGTGACCTCCTGGCCCTCACATGCCACGGCGAAAGTGATGCACGAGCGCGTCGGTTGCCCGTTGACGAGCACCGTGCATGCGCCGCAGACGCCATGCTCGCAGCCAAGGTGGGTTCCTGTCAGGCGCAGTTCGTCCCGCAGGAAGTCACCCAGATGCATCCGCGGTTCCGCGTGCCGGCTGTAGCCGCGGCCATTGACCTGAATAGAGATGGGGTCCAAGTCTTCTTACTCCGCTGGCTTGTGGTTGGAAAAAACACCCGACTGCTCGAGGGCGCGCTCGACGCAGGCCGTGAAGAGCTTCCGGTCGATGCCGTCGCGATCGGGGAGCGCGACGCCGACGGCCGCGCTTACCTTTTCACGCCCTGCGGCTTGCGCACCCTTGCTGGCAACTTCCGCCGCGAATTCGTTCAACAGGATCGGTGGCCCGTCAGCGGCCCCCAGAACCACGCGTGCACGCTGGCGCGAGACATCGAAATAAACCGCCGCGCTGGCTTCGGCAAATTCGCCAGGCTTGCGGCAGACCTTGTGATACCCCCAGCGCGTCATCGGCGTCTCGGAAGGCACATGGACCGCCACGATCAACTCGTCAGCCTCGAGCACCGTCGTATAGGCGCCGAGCATGAGGCCGTCCACCTCGATCGTGCGTTCGCCGCGCGGCGACCTGACCACCACGCGCGCGCAGAGTGCAGCGAGCGTCACAACCCAATCGGCTGCTGGATCTGCATGCGCCAGGCTACCTCCGACGGTGCCGCGGCTACGGATCGCCCGGTAGGCGATCCCGCCTGCGACCTGACGCATGGGATGTGCCGCCAGCGGCGGGTGCACACCATCCTCGATCTCGGCATGCGTGACGGCTGCGCCAATCTCGACCCACCCGTCCTTGCGACCGACAGCGCGCAGCGTCGGGATACTGGCCACGTCGACCACTTGAGCCGGTCGCGCCAGCCTCAGGTTGAGCATGGGACCGAAAGACTGGCTCCCGCTCATCGCCTTTGCCGTGCCGCCGCCCTTGGCCAGCACCTCGATCGCTGCATCCACGTCGAAGACCCGGCTGTATGCAAATTTCGCCGCCTTCATTTGACGAGCTCCTGTTCCGGCTTCGCGCTTTCGAGGGCCTTGAGCAAGCGACGCGGCGTCAGAGGCGTCATCAGCACCTCGGCAGCGCCCGTGCCACGCAACGCGTCGTTCACGGCATTGAAGATCACCGCCGGCGGCGCGATCGCGCCCCCCTCCCCCACACCCTTGGCGCCGAACTCGGTGTGAGGCGAAGGCGTCTCGAAGTGCTCGATACGGATGCGCGGCACCTCCGTGGCGCCAGGCAAGATGTAGTCGGCCAGCGTGGACGCCAGGGGCTGGCCTTGGTCGTCGTACGGGCTCTCTTCATACATCGCGGTGCCGATCCCCTGCGCGATGCCCCCGATGGTCTGGCCCTCCACGATCATCGGATTGACCATGGTGCCGCAATCCTCGACAACGACGTAGTCGAGGATCTCGACCTCGCCCGTCTGCGTGTCGACGGCGACAACAACGGCATGGGTGGCATAGGTAAAGGTACCCGTGTCGACCCTGGGCTTGTATGCACGCGAGACCTCCAGTCCACCGAGATGCACGTTCTCAGGCAGGTCCTGCGGCGTGAGGTACCACGCGCCGCCCACTTCGGACAGCGGAATCGACTTCTCCCCGGCGACCGCGAATCCCTCGACCAACGCGACGGTCTGCGGGTCCACGCCCATGAGATAGCCGGCGATCGACTGGATGCGAGGCAGCAGTTCCTTGCACGCCGTCGAGATGGCCCCTCCTGACATGACGGTGGCCCGAGAGGCGTAGGTCCCCGAAGAGAAGGGCGTGAGCGCGGTGTCGCCATGCACGACCCGGATCCGGGCGACAGGAATGCCAAGCACATCATTGGCGATCTGCGCAAAGCTGGTCTCCATGCCCTGGCCATGCGAATGCACGCCGACGCGCACTTCCAGTCCGCCATCCGCGGTCATCCTGACAACCGCCTGATCGAAGCCAGGCACCACCGGCAACCCCCAGTTGGCGAACACGGTCGTGCCGTGGGCAGACTGCTCCGTGTAGGTTGCCGTTCCGAACCCGATCCGGCGTCCGTCCGGCTCTCCCCGGGCTTGCCGCTCACGGACCGCGGCGAGTCCGATCATCTCCACGGCGCGGCGCAGGCTCGCGGGAAAGTCGCCGCTGTCGAAGTGCTTGTTGGCCACGTTGACGTAGGGCATGGCAGCGGCGGGGACGAGGTTGTCCATGCGGACTTCCCATGGCTCCCGACCCACTTCACGCGCCACGGCGTCCATGAGGAGCTCGATCGCGAAACACACGCCGGTGCGCGCCACGCCGCGGTAGGCCATGAAGCCCGGCTTGTTGGTCGCGACACACAGGGTCTCGCAGCGATAGCCGCGGAAGGTGTAGGGGCCCGGCAGGTTGCCGATTGCCTGGCCAGGCTCCAGGCCGACGAAGAAGGGATAGTAGGAGTAGGCGCCGCCGTCGATGGTGATGACGGCGTCCAACGCGAGGAGCTTTCCCGTGCGGTCCGCGTAGGCAGTGAGCTGGTAATGATGCTGACGCGTGTTGGCACCGACGATCAGATGCTCGCGCCGATCCTCGAGATAGCGGAATGGGGTCCGGTATGTCTTGGCCAGCCAGGCAACGCACAGGTCTTCGGGGTACAGCTGCCCCTTGTAGCCAAATGCGCCACCCACGTCGGGGGACACCACGCGCACCGCTTCCTCGTTCATCGAGAGGTGCTGGGCGATACCGACGCGCAGCAGATGCGGGACTTGCGTCGCGCTGACGACCACGAGTTGATCGGCCTGGAAGTCCCAGTAGGCCAGCACCGACTTGCCCTCCAGCGGCACGATGCACTGACGCGACAGCTCGACGGTGCGGCTGACTTTCACCTCCGCCTTGGCGGCAAGTTCCTCGAAGTCGCGGTTGGCCCGCAGCGTGAGAAAGACATTGTCTTTCCACTCGGGATGAAGGAAGTCTCCCTTGGCCGCAAGAGAAGACTCGGCGCCGTGATAGACAGGCAGCTCGTCGTAGGAAACCTGCACCTCCTCGAGCAGGTCTTCTGCCACCGCACGCGTTGGCGCAACAGCCATGGCGACCGCCTCTCCCACGTGCCGGACCTTGCCCGAAGCCAATGGCGGCAACGCCGAGTACTGGTATGTGGGTAGCGAGGACGGCGAACCGATGTCCGCTGCATCCGTCATCATCTCGCGCAAGAACACCTTCCCCGCAAGCTCTTGCGGAATTTCGACTCCCGTGATGGTGGCGTGCGCCAGAGGGCTGCGCAGGAACGCGACCTCCTGCAGGCCCGGCAGCACGAAGTCGCCCACGAAGTTGCCCTTGCCCACCATGTGGCGCGCATCTTCCTTGCGAGGCACACGGGCTCCGATGCCCTCAGGCTTGAGCACTCTCGCCGGAATGTCTGCTTGGTTCATGCGTTTCCTTTTGCTTGTCTAATTTTCCCGGGCGCGCCGCACCGGGTGTGCGGCACGGCGGCACTGTTCCAGCGATCCCAGCCGCTGCTCACTCATGCGCACCGATGGCCTCCGAACCTGGCGCGTGACGGCACTTCGTGCGTCGCGCTCGCCGCCGCATCGCCGGCTCCAACGAAGGCCCCGAGCGAAGCCGTGACCCCGACCACCGCGCGCCCCGATGCGCGCGAACTCGAAAGCACCGGACGACCCCTTCGTGAACCGCGGTCCTGACCGGGCACCTTCCACGCCACCTCGCCGCGCGCTTGCCCACACGATCGGCATGCATCAAGAAGACGTTCACCTGCCGATCCCGACAGCCGCATCGCAGTTTCAGTGCGCTTCAAGACTTGCGCCCCTCTTTTATGACAGTACACATGCAGAAGTATAGACGTGCCGTCCCCACGTGTGAAGCCGACCTTTCCTGATGAAAACCCTGACACGACAAACTCACCGCTTCTGTGCACTCCAGAGTGGCATATGCACCCCTTCTGCCCGCCTGAAAGGTACATCTCCATCCACTCTGGTGCGGTGCCAACAAGTACAAACCCGCACTTGAAAAGACGAGTTGATCCACTTAATATGACAGTTCACTGAGTATTTATTTCGGATCTTTGAACGACTGGATGGAGCCATGGATTGGATCAAGGTCGCCTCGGCGCAAGAGCTGAGCAACGATGAAGCGAAGACGGTCGATGTCGCCGGCCACGGAGTGGCGCTGTACCGGATCGACGACGAGTTCTTCGCCACGGACAGCATGTGCACCCATGCCACCGCCCTGCTGTCGGAGGGTTACGTGGAAGACGGTTGTGTCGAATGCCCCCTGCATCAGGGCCGCTTCGACATTCGTACGGGCAAAGCGATGTGTGCGCCGGTCACCGTGGACCTGCGCACCCATGCCGTGAAGCGGGAGGGCGATCACATCTACGTGTTGTCGCCTGCCGGCAAATGACCTCACGCGGCATCGTCATCGTCGGTGCGGGCCAGTCGGCGGCCGTCGCGGCACACGCCCTGCGGGAGCATGGCTACAGCGGCCGCATCACGATGCTCGGTCGGGAGCGCCACAGACCGTACGAGCGCCCGCCTTTGTCCAAGGCCGTCCTGGTGGCCGCCGACGGCCCCCGACTCGACGTCCTGACGGACGAGTCCTGGGCGCGCAGCAAGATCGACCTGCTCAGCGGCAGCGATGCGGTTGCACTGGACCTTGCGCAGCAGCACGTCCGCCTTGCGGACGGGCAGGTGCTCGGGTACGAGATCTGCCTGCTCGCCACCGGCGGCGAGGCCGTCACGCTCGCATCCGTGCCTGCCGGTCGGACGGGTGTCCACTACATCCGGACCCTGGATGACGCGTGCAGGCTGCGGGCAGCCCTTCAAGGAGCGCCGCAAGTCGCGATTCTCGGCGGGGGTTTCCTCGGCCTCGAGATCGCCAACTCGGCACTGTCAGCAGGCGCTTCGGTGACGGTGCTCGAACGCGCCACGGCCCTGCTCGATCGCTTTGTGCCGCCGGAGGCGTCGGCATGGATTGAATCGCGGACGCGGGCAGCGGGCGCAACGCTCCTGCTCGGCGCCTCCTGCAGCGGCGTCCATCCGCTGCCGGCCGGTCGGTCGCGCCTGAGCACCGGCACCGGCGATCTGGAAGTGGATGAGGTGGTCGTCGCCGTCGGCCTGTCGCCCAACGATGCGCTGGCGCGCGATGCGGGGCTGCAGATCGCGGCGGGCGGCGGCATCCTGGTCGACGCGTCCTGCCGCACGAGCAACCCACACGTGTTTGCATGTGGCGACTGCACCAGCCAGCGCCGCCCCGGCCAGGCGGCGCCCACGCGCCTCGAATCCTGGCAGAACGCGAACGAGCAGGGGCGCACGGCCGCTGCCGCCATGCTGGGCCTGCCTCTTCCTGCACCCGTGGTGCCGTGGTTCTGGACCGACCAGGGGAAACACAACATCCAGATGCTGGGCCTGCCGGCCAGCGGTCTCGAATACGTGCGCCGCGGCGACCCGGCCGACGACAGGGCGCTGTGGATCGGCCATCGGGCTTCTGTCCCCTTGCACGGCGTCGCCATCAACGCAGGCGCCGATCTGCGGGCCGTTCGCCCTCTCTTCGAACGTGGGCGGCCCGTGCAGCTGGAGGACTTTCAACTGGACGCCACCAACCTGCGCGCATGGGCCAAGCAGATGCAGGCCGACGTCGCGATCGCCGCTTAAACCACCTCTCTCAAAGCTAAGGAGCCTTCATGTATCAATCGCAGGCGGTCATCGGCATCACCAATGCCCGAAAGAACCCGCCCCTGGAACAGTGCGTCTGGCCAGCGGACGCCATGAACAACATCCCGGACTGGGTCTACACCAGCCAGGCGATCTACGACCAGGAGATCGAGCGCATCTTTCGGGGCGACACCTGGAATTTTGTCGCCCTGGAAGCGGAGATTCCCAACCCGGGCGACTACAAGCGCGGCTACGTCGGCGCCACGGCCGTCGTGATCGTGCGCGCGGAGGACGACACGATCTCCGTCTTCGAGAACCGCTGCGCCCATCGCGGCGCGGAGTTCTGTCGCGCCAGCCAGGGCAATACGAAGGAGTTCGTCTGCCCCTACCACCAGTGGTCGTACGACCTCAAGGGCAACCTGCGGGGCGTTCCGTTCAAGCGCGGCCTCAACAAGGTCGGCGGCATGCCGGCGGACTTCAAGAACGCCGACCACGGCACCCGCCAGTTGCGCGTGGCCACGCGCAACGGCGTGATCTTCGCCACCTACTCGGACAAGACGCCTCCCCTGGAAGAGTACATGACCCAAGAGATCATGGAGGAGTTCGACGTCCCCTTCTCGGGCAAGAAACTCAAGATCCTGGGCTATTGCCGCAACGAGCTTCCCTGCAACTGGAAGATGTACCACGAGAACCTCAAGGATCCGTACCACGCGACGCTGCTGCATTCGTTTCTCGTGGTGTTCGGCCTGCTGGTTCCCGGCATCAAGTCGATCGTGTTTGCAGACAAGGCGCATGGCCGCCATGGCTTCATGGCATCGGCCAAGCCGGACGAGATCTATGCCACTGTCGCCGAGGACGACAAGGCGCAGATGCGATCCTTCAGCGACAACCTCCGGCTGCGCGACGAACGGTTCCTGGACTACGTGCGGGAGTTCAAGTCGCCCTGGTCCGCCAACATGATGACCATGTGGCCGAACCTCATCGTCCAGCGCCAGATGAACACGATGGGTGTGCGCCAGATCATCCCGAACGGCCCGAACAGCATGGTGATGCAGTGGACGATGTTCGGGTACGAGGACGACACGCCGGAGATGACACGGCACCGCCTGCGTCAGGGGAACCTGATGGGCCCGGCCGGCTTCCTGGGCCTCGAGGACAACGAGGCATTGAAGTTCGTGCAGGAAGGCCTGCGCAACTCGTCCACGGACAACAACGTCGTGAAGCTCGATGCCGGCCACCAGGGCACGGCGCGCAATCTCATCTCCGAGTCCTGCATCCGCTCCCTCTACCAGTACTACCGGGACGTGATGGACATCCGTGTCGCGGAGAAAGCAGCATGAAGGAGCGGCTCGCCTACGCCAAGACCACCATCTCGCCCCGACGCGCGGCCGAGCTGCGCGCCGAGATCGAGTCGTTCCACGTCGAGTACTGCGCGGCCCTGGATGCGAACGACGTCGAACGCTGGCCGGACTTCTTCAGCCAGGAAGCGACGTACCGCGTGACATCGCGCCAGAACGCGCTTTTGGACATGCCCGTGGGACTCATCTACTGCGAGGGGCTGGACATGATCATTGATCGCGCCCTCGCCGTCGCGCACTCGCAGATGTTCGCGCCGAGACACATGCTGCATGTGATGGGGATGGCGCGCGTCCTGCAAGAGACGGGAAACACGATCAGCTCCCAGACGCCCTTCATCCTCATGCAGACCCTGGTGGAAGGCCCATCGACGGTGCATCTGGCCGGGGTCTATCACGACCGCTTCGTGCGCGAAGGCGACCGGCTGCTTCTTGCCAGCCGCGACGTGATCCACGACACCGAAATTCTCGACACCGCCTTGGCGTACCCGGTCTGAGGCCACCTAGGAAGACTATGAATCAAACCCCAAAAATCGCACTGGAAGAACACTTCTGCGCTCCCGGCTTCGACGCGTACTCCGCCCCCTACACGCGCGCGCTGCCCGCCGAATTCGTCGCCAAACTCGACGCCAGGCTGGCCGACTTCGACGATCAGCGCCTCGCGGAGATGGACGCAGGGAACATCGAGTACGTCGTGCTGTCGCAAACGATGCCGGGTGTACAGGCTGAGGCCGATCGCGACACGGCCGTGCGCCGAGCGCGCGAGAACAACGAGTTTCTTGTCGAGCGCGTGTCGCGCCATCCGCAACGCTTCGGCGCCTTTGCCCACGTGGCCATGCAGGATCCGGGCGCCGCAGCCAAGGAGCTGGAGCGCACCGTCGTCGAACACGGTTTCAAAGGCGCGATGATCAACGGCCATACCCTGGGTCGCTACTACGAAGGTGGCGCGTTCGATGTGTTCTGGGAGCGCGCACAGGCGCTGGGAGTGCCCATCTATCTGCATCCCAACGCGTTCAGCCAGCCACCGGCTCTGCTCGAGGGCATGCCGGTGCTCCAGGGCGCTGCATGGGGATGGGGCGTGGAGACGGCGGGCCATGCGCTGCGCCTGCTGTTCGGCGGGGTGTTCGACCGGTTCCCGCGCCTGACGCTGGTGCTGGGCCACATGGGGGAGGCCCTGCCGTACCAGCGCTGGCGCATCGACAGCCGTTTCGCCGCGTATCCATCGGGCATCAGGTTGGCGCGCAAACCCAGCGAGTACATCGGCAGCAACATCCTGATCACCACGTCCGGCGTGTGCTCCGCACCGGCCCTGCTGGGCGCCATTGGCGAGCTCGGGGCACAGGCCGTGCTCTTTTCGGTGGACTACCCCTACGAGTCCACCGCCCAGGCCTGCACCTTCATCGAAGACGCACCCCTGGACGACAGGACGCGGGCACAGGTGTGCCATGGCAATGCGCGCCGGCTCTTCAAGCTCGGCAGCCCGGAAGACCTGGCGCTGCTGCAGTTCTGACACTTCACTCGAAAGGACGAAAAATGGCAGTCAGCGACTATCAGATGATCAAGGCCTGGGACGAGGTCCTGAAGCTCAGCAAAGTGGAGCGCGGACAGACGGTCTCCATTCTGTGCGGCCCCCACACGCACCCGCAGACGCTCCAGACAGCGACGATCGCCGCGCAGGCCGCAGGCGCGATCGTGACCAGGATCGAGCTGCAACCCATCAACGCGGAAAAGGCCACCAGCCGCGACCTGATGAGCTACCTGGGCGCCACGCCCCTGACCAACAACCCGGCCGCGCTCGCGGCGATGAAGAACAGCGACCTCGTCCTGGACTTGATGCTGCTGCTGTTCTCGCCCGAGCAGATGGAGATCCTGGAGTCGGGAACGAAGATCCTGCTGGCCGTGGAGCCCCCGGAGGTCCTGGTGCGGGCGGTGCCCACCGAAGCCGATCGCAAGCGCGTGCTGGACGCGTCGAAGCTGCTCAAGAAGGCCAGGACGATGCACGTGACGTCGCCGGCCGGCACGGACGTGACGTTCCAGCTCGGCGAATTTCCGGTCATCACCGAGTACGGTTTCTGCGAGGAACCCGGGCGCTGGGACCACTGGCCGAGCGGCTTCCTCTTCACTTTCGCCAACGAAGGCGGCAGCGACGGCACCATCGTGATCGATCGCGGCGACATCCTGCTGCCGCAGAAGAACTACGTCTCGGACAAGATCACGATGAATCTGAGCGGCGGCTTCGTGCGCAGCATCGAAGGCGACGTCGATGCCGCCCTGCTGCGCGAATTCATGGAAGCCTACAAGGACCCCGAGGCCTACGCCATCGCGCACATCGGCTGGGGGATGCAGCCACGGTGCTACTGGCACACACTGTCGCTGATGGACCGCGAAGCGACGACCGGCCAGGATGCGCGCTCGTTCGAAGGCAACTTCCTGTTCTCCCTGGGCCCGAACAACGAGGCCGGCGGCTCTCGCACCACGCCTTGTCACCTCGACATTCCGCTGCGCAATTGCACGGTGGCGCTGGACGACATCGTCGTGGTTCGCGACGGCAAGGTGATCGACGAGGCTTTCCAATGAGCTTCGATCAAGACATCTACCAGAAGCAAGGGTTCGGCAATGCCGTGGCGCCCATGGCGCCCTACGGCCTGCTGATCATCGACTTCATCAACGGCTTCGCCGATCCGCTCACGTTCGGCGGCGGCAACATCGGCCCCGCCATCGAATGCACGCGCGGGCTTCTCGCCCAAGCGCGCCAGCGCCAATGGCCGATCGTGCACACGCGGGTCGTGTACCAGGACGATGGCGCCGACGCCAACATCTTCGCGCTCAAGGTGCCCCCCATCCTGGCCCTGCGCGAGGATGCGCCCGAAAGCCAGATCGTGCCGCAACTGCAGCCGGTGGCCGGGGAGTTGGTGCTGCGCAAGACCAGTCCCTCGGCCTTCTTCGGGACTTCGCTGGCCGCCTGGTTGTCCCTGCGCGGCACACGGACCCTGCTGATTGCGGGGTGCACGACGAGCGGCTGTGTCCGCGCCAGCGTGGTCGACGCGATGTGCCACGGGTTCCGCCCCCTCGTCGTGACCGACTGCGTGGGCGACCGGTCGCTCCAGGCCCACGACGCCAACCTGTTCGACATGAATCAGAAGTACGCGACCTTGATGGCCCGTGATGTCGCCCTCGAAGCGACCACCAGGGCAGAAAACGGCGCCTCGGCCTGATCCCCGTTCGAAGCTCCGCCACCTCGATCGACCCCTGGTGCTCACGGCACCAGACACGCCCCACCATTTGGAGAAAAGAATGACCCTCAAATTCGCTGCCGCCTTGGCGGTTTCACTCGCGACGATTGCCTTTCAGGCCCGCGCCGACGTCATCAAGGTTGGCGTCATCGCGCCGATGTCCGGACCGTTCTCGGCCGTGGGGCAAACCTGGGAGGGTGCGACCAAGGCCTACCAGAAGCTCAATGGCACGGCCGTGGGCAAACACACGATCGAAGTCGTCTATCGCGACCTCCCGGAGATCAACCCCGCGCAAGCCAAGGCACTGGCACAGGAACTGATTGTCAAGGAAGGCGCCCAGTACATCGCCGGCCTCTATTTCACCCCTGACACCTTGGCGGTGGCTGCGCTCGCGCAGGAGGCCAAGGTACCGGTCGTGATCTTCAACGCATCGACGTCCTCGCTTCTGGACAAGTCGGACTTCCTGCTGCGCACGTCGTACACCCTGCCGCAGATGGCGGTGCCCGTGGCCAAGTACGCGCTGGAGAAGAATGTCAGGAACGCCGTCACGCTGGTCAGCGACTTTGGTCCCGGCCTGGACGCCGAGAAAGCCTTCACCACGGCGTTCGTCAGCGGCGGCGGCAAGCTGCTCGAGGCCATCCGCGCGCCGTTGAAGACAACCGACTTTGGCCCCCTGATGCAGCGCGTGAAGGCGCTCAAGCCCGACGCCCTCTACGTCTTCGCCCCAGGAGGCCCCGCGACCTACGCCATGGTCAAGGCATACAACGAGGCTGGATTGCGGACGGCCGGCGTGCGCTTTCTCGGCACGGCCGAGACCGATGAGGACCAGCTGCGAGCGATCGGCCCGGATCTTCTCGGCATCGAGACGGGCATGTTCTATTCGGCAACGCACGACTCCGCGCTGAACAACGCTGTGGTCAAGGCCCTCGGCGAGGTCGCCCCCAGGGCCATTCCGACCGTCCAGCTCGCGAACGCGTATGACGGCCTGCATGTGATCTATCACATGGTCAAGGCAACCGACGGGAAGCGGGACGGCGCCAAGGCGCTTGCCAGCGCCAAGGGTCATGCCTGGGAAAGTCCGCGGGGCCCCGTGAAGATCGACGCGGCGTCGCGCGAGTTCGTGCAGAACGTCTACATGCGCGTGGTCGAAAAGGACCCGTCTGGACGCTACGTCAATCGGGAATTCCGGACGTTCGAGATGCAGCCCGACTACGGCCGCACGCAGAACGCATCCAAGTAACGCAGGGTCTGCAGCATGTCTCTCGCGCTTCTTAGCAGCATCCTGATCGACGGGGTCGCGTACGCGATGATCCTGTTCATGATCACGGTGGGACTGTCGATGACGATGGGCCTGATGCGGGTGGTCAATCTCGCCCATGGCGCCTTCGCGATGCTCGGTGGCTTCTTCGCAGCCACGATCCCGCAGCGCCTGGGCGTACCGATCGGGCTGGGCTTCGTGCTGGCCATCGTCCTGGTCGGGCTGCTTGCGCTGCTGTTCGAGCGCATCCTGCTTCGCCGCTTCTATCGGCGGGACGATCTCGACCAGATGCTGGTGACGATCGGGCTGATGTTCGTGGCGACCGCCGCGGTGAATCTGCTGTTCGGATCCACGGTGACATCGGTGGCGCTGCCGGAGCTGTTCAACGGCACGGTCGATCTGGGTTTTCGGTCCATCCCCCGGCACCGGCTCATCGTTGTGGCCTGTGGGCTCGTGGTCGTCTGCGTTCTTTGGCTGGCGGTGGACAAATCGTCCTTCGGCATCCGGGTCCGCGCTGCAGTCGACAACGCGCCGATCGCACGGGCCATCGGCATCGATACGACGAAGATCTATGCCGCCACTTTCGTGATGGGTGCAGCGCTCGCCGCACTGGGAGGCATCGCCGGCGCGGAATTGCTCCCCATGGAGCCGACCTACGCCTCCAAATACTTGGTGATCCTCCTGGCCGTCGTCGCCGTGGGAGGCAACGGAAATCTGTTTGGCTCGTTCTTTGCAGCGTTGCTGCTCGGCATTGTGGAGACTTCGATGAAATACATGGTTCCGCAGCTCGCATCGGCTGCGTTTTTCCTGACGATGATCATCGTCCTGCTGGTTCGACCGCAAGGCTTGTTCGGGAGGCACGCATGAACGCGGTCAGTGCGCCCATGACGGTGACCGCACCGTCTCGCGCCCGCCCGTGGATGCAGCTGCGCGGAGAGCTCGTGCTGATGCTGGTGGGGCTGCTGGCCTTCGTGCTGTTCCCGCAGGACCTCGGTTTGCTCACCAACATGGCGACCATGTCCATCTTTGCGCTGTCGCTGAGCCTCGTCCTGGGACAGGCGGGCATCGCGACCCTGGGCCAGGCGGCGTTGTACGGCAGCGGGGCCTACGTCGCGGGCTGGACGGCGCTGTATCTGACCGCAGATCCGATAGTCGGCTTGCTGCTGGGCGGCCTGGGCGGCGGTGTGATCGCGCTGCTGAGCGGCGCCGTGATGCTGCGGTCGACCAAACTGACGCTGGTCATGCTGACCATCGCGGTCGCCCAACTGCTGCTTGAACTGGCCAATTGGGCGAGGTGGCTCACGGGCGGCGACGATGGACTTGCCGGTTTCGACATCGGCCCGCTGCTGGGCATCTGGGAGTTCAACTTCCTGAGCTACACGGGCTACTTCTATGCCTTGGGCGCGCTTGTGCTCGTGTACTTCCTGCTGAGGAACCTCGTGGAATCGCCGTTCGGTCTCACGGCCCGGGCCATTCGGCAGGATCCCGGACGCGTTCAGGCGCTGGGGGGACGCGTCTACTTGCACCTGCTGGCCGTCTACACCGCCGGCGGCATCGTGGCGGGTCTGGCTGGCGCATTGACCGCACAGACCAGCAAAGTTGCGAACCTCTTCATGCTGGATTTCACGACGTCAGCCGGCGTCGTGGTCATGATCGTTCTGGGTGGAACACGCCGTCTGTCGGGCGCCGTGCTCGGCACCGTCGCGTACATGACCATCCATCACATCGCATCGACCTTGAATCCCTACCACTGGTTGTTCATCATCGGGTCGATGCTGATCGTCGTACTCATCGTCCTGCCTGAAGGCTTGATCGGGCTCGTGGACCGCGCTGTGATGTACACCAGACGGTCGGGCCGCAGCGGGGTGGCACGATGAACCACCGGCTCCAGACCCATCACCTGAGTCACTCCTTCGGCGGCCTGGCGGTCACGCAGAACGTCACGCTGTCCCTCCCCCAGGGAGCCCGCACGGCATTGATCGGTCCGAACGGCGCCGGCAAGACGACTTTGGTCAACCTGCTGAGCGGCGCGTTGCGCCCGCAGTCGGGTGACATTCAGCTGGACGGCCGCTCGATCGTCCAGCTGCCGCAGTACGCACGCGTGCGCAACGGCATCGTTCGCACGTTCCAGATCAGCCGCCTCTTCAAGGAACTCACCGTGGCGGACAACGTCAGGGTCGCCGTGTTGCAGCGGCACCGGGCTTCCATGCAGTGGTGGCCCTCGCCGGCGCGTTCCGCGCGCCTGCAGGAAGATGTCGACGAGACTCTCGGCATGCTGGGGCTGCACCCCTATGCGAACCGGGTGGTGGGACAACTGGCGCTGGGCGAGCAGCGGCTCGCGGAGATCGCCTTGGCCCTCGCGATGAAGCCCCAGGTGCTGCTCCTCGATGAACCGGGTGCAGGCGTACCGCAGGGAGAAGGCGGCCGGATCATGGAAGCCATCGGGAGCTTGCCGAAAGATCTGTCCGTCCTGCTGATCGAGCACGACATGGACCTGGTGTTCCGGTTCGCGTCGCACATCATCGTCCTGGTCGCCGGAGCGGTGATGGTCGAGGGGACGCCGCAGGAAGTCGCTGCCAACGAGCAGGTCAAGCAAATCTACTTCGGACGAGACGGTCATGCCCAAGCCCACCATTGAACTCCGCTTCGACGACGTCACCGCAGGCTATGGCGGCCTGCCAGTCCTCGAGCATCTCAGCTTCAGCGTACGCGAAGGCGAGCGCCTCGGTCTGATCGGACGCAACGGCGCCGGCAAGACCACGACGCTCGCGACGGCCATGGGCCTGGCCGACCTGATGACGGGGCGCATCCACTTCGGCGGCGACGACATCAGCCGCGCGAGCACCTACGCACGCTCGCGCGCCGGCCTCGGCTACGTACCGCAGAGCCGCGACATCTTTCCGTCGCTGACAGTGGAGGAGAACTTGCTGTCGGGCCTGCAGGGACGCTCGGCGAGCGTTGCCCTGCCACCGATCTATGCGCTGTTTCCACGGCTCAAGGAGCGCCGACGCAACGGAGGCACGCAACTGTCGGGCGGCGAGCAGCAAATGCTGTCCGTGGCACGAGCGCTCGTCGGCCAGCCGCGCATCCTGCTGCTCGACGAACCGCTGGAAGGCCTGGCGCCCATGGTGCGTGAGGAGTTGATGGATGCCATCGTCAGGATGAGTGATCAGCTCGGCGTGGGCTGCATCATCGTGGAGCAGCACGTGGATGTCGTTCTCGAGTTTTCCAACCACGTGATCGTGCTGGAACGCGGCCTGGCCGCCTACGCCGGTTCTGCGGCGGTGCTGCGCGGCGAAGAGGCATTGCTGAACCGCACCATCGGCATCCAGAAGTGCTGAAGACGAATCCGTCGTTTGCTCCGGGTGACCTCGTACTTCCACTTCGCTTTAAGCATCTGCAAATGACGCCCTCTCCTCATTCACCTTCGGAATTGCGGCAGCATTGGCGCTATGTCCTGGGCTGCTTCCTCGGCCTCGCCAGCGGCGTCTCATCCCTGTACTTCTACAGTTCAGGTCTGTTTCTCAAGCCGCTCGCTGCCGAGTTCGGATGGACCCGTGGCACCGCGTCCCTGGGTTCGCTGATCAGCAGCGTGCTGCTCGGATGCGCGGCGCCGTTCATCGGACAGGTGATCGACCGGTTCGGCGCGCGACGCGTCACCCTGCTCTCCCTGGTGGGGCTGTCGACCTCGTTCCTGCTTCTGGGCGTTTGGACGCAGGGGCTGGCCAGTTTTCTGGCGTTGGTCACCGTCCTGACACTGCTCGGCGGCGCGACCTCCCCCCTGTCCTTCACAAGGATCCTCGTGGGCAAGTTCTCTCGGCAGCGCGGACTGGCCCTGGGCATCGCCATCACCGGGACGGGCGTCGGGGCCATCCTGATTCCGCTGATCGTCACGCCGGCCATCGCCCATTTCGGATGGCGAGCCACCTACCTGGGACTTGCGGCGGTCGTCTTGGTACTTTTGCCATGGATCGCCTACTTCCTGCGGGGCGCGGATGCGCCCCCTGCAGAAAAGGCCCGCCGTGCCCCGGCCGGAAGTCACCTGAAGGCGCTGGCCGATCCGCGCTTCTTCCGCATTGCCGCCGTCTTCCTGCTGTGCTCGGTCGGCATCTTCGGCACGATCGTGCACGTCGTTCCGATGCTCACCGACGTGGGGCTTTCCCCGAACCGCGCCGCCGGTCTCGCCAGCATCCTCGGCGTGGCGGTCATCGTCGGACGAATCGTCACCGGCTTTCTGCTGGACATCTTCGATGCCGCGCGCTTGTCGGCGACGCTCTTCATGCTGTCTGCCACCGGCATGCTGCTTCTGGCCACGGGCCGACCGGCGCTGGTGCTTCCCGGGTTGCTCATGACCGGCTTCGCGGTCGGCGCGGAGTTCGACCTCGCAGCCTACCTGGTGAGCCGGAAATTCCCGCTGAACCTCTACAGCACCCTCTTCGGGGGTGTCTATGCCACGGTGGCCATTGGCGCCGGCATCGGGCCATTCCTCGCGGGACGGCTCTTTGACATTTCCGGCAGCTATGTCTCTTGGCTCTGTCTGGCCGCGGGATTGCTGCTTGCCGCCGCAATGCTCTGCCTCATGGAACGTCCGGCCGCCAAGCACGCGGGCGGCACGGTCGCAGCGGCGGATTCGGGCGATCGCTGAGCTCGCGACGCCTTCATCTGGATCGCGATGCACAGTCTCCGAGCGCTCCTGGGCCCGCTGCGCGTGTTCGATGCAGTGTGCCGCGCCAAAGGGATCACGCGCGCCGCTCAGGTGCTTCATGTGACGCCCGGTGCAGTCAGCCAGCAAGTCAAGCAGCTGGAGGTCGGGCTCGGAGCGCAGCTGTTCCAGAAATCCGGCCGCGAGATCGAGCTCACCGCGGTGGGCCAACGACTGGCCCACCGCGTTTCGGATGCTTTCGATCGCCTGAACGATGCGCTCAACGACGTGGTCGATATCCAGCTGGACAAGCGGCTGCGCCTGAAAGTGACGCCGAGCCTGGCCATCCGATGGTTGGTGCCTCGCCTGCGCGGCTTCTACGCGCAGCACCCCGACATTGACCTGGAGATTTCGACCATTGCAATGGCCGACGACATCCGGCTCGAGGGCGCTGACTGCGCGATCCGGCATGGCATGGGAGAGTGGGCCGATGTCGAGCTGGACCACCTCTTCGACGACGAATTTCTTCCCGTCTGCGCACCCCACCTGGCCAGGCATTGGACGACACCTCAAGACCTGCTGCAAGCCAACCTGCTGCACTCGATGATGCGGCCGGAAGCCTGGTCGCTCTGGTTCGGTTCGGCCGATCTTGTGGATTTCCCGCGCCTGCATGGAATCACCTTGGCGAATGCTGCGCTGTGCTACCAGGCGGCGGCCGATGGACTGGGAATTGCGATCGCCCAGCGCGCCTATGTGGACGATGACCTGCGCAGCGGGCGGCTCGTGATTGCCGTGGATCACGTCGCAAGGACGGAGGCCGGGTACTACTTGGTCTGCGATCCGCTGAAAGCTGCAGAGGCGCCCGTGAAGCTTTTCAGGGAATGGATCCGTTCTGTCCGGTAGCAACGGCCATCGGCCATCACCTCACTGCGCTCGTGGCGAGCACGAGCATGGTATGTACGAACGCTGAACGAGATGCCTGAAGGAGCAGTGCCCATGAATACAACAAAGGCTGCATCCATTGCCATTGTGGGTCCCGGTGCCATCGGCACTGCGGTCGCGGCGGCACTGCACGAAGCCGGTCGCACACCGTTGCTGTGCGGCCGCACGCCTCGGGATCGCCTGACGCTTCAGGATGGCGATCGCCTCATCACCGTTCCCGGTCCGGTGCGAGTGGATCCCGCACAGATCGAGGGGACGGTCGAGGTGATCTTTCTGGCGGTCAAGGCGACACAGATCGAGGCGGCGGCAGAATGGCTCACCGCGTTGAGTGGGCCGAAGACGGTTGTGTGCGTTTTGCAGAACGGCGTCGAGCAGTTGGAGCGGATCGCCCGGCATGCCCGGACCGCGCAGGTCGTTCCCGCGGTCGTGTGGTTCCCTGTGCAAGCCTCATCCGACGGCTCGGTGCGCCTGCGCGCGGACATGCGCCTGAGCCTGCCAGACACCTCGCACGCCCGCGTGGCGGCCGAGGCGCTGCAAGGCACACGCTGCCGCGTCGAACTGGCCGCGAACTTCCGCGCGCTGGCCTGGCGCAAACTGCTGCAGAACGCGCTGGCCGGATTCATGGTGCTCACGCAACGCCGCTCGGGCATGTTTGGTCGGCCCGATATCGCCGCGCTCGCCCTTGCCTATCTGCGGGAATGCCTGGCCGTGGCCCGCGCCGAGGGCGCAGAACTTGACGACGCGGTGCCCCAGGAGATTCTCGACGGGTTCCAGGCATCTCCCGCGGACATGGGCACGTCCATCCTCACGGATCGCGAAGCCGGACGACCGCTCGAATGGAATATCCGCAACGGTGTCATTGCCCGCCGCGGTCGGGCCCTGGGCATTCCCACGCCGATCAGCGATATCCTGGTGCCGCTGCTCGCGGCCGCGAGCGACGGCCCTGGCTGATCCTGCGTGCGATGCGCGCACTGCCGCGCCTCTTCCTCCTGCCGCCGACGCCCCGCTCCTCAGTCGAATTGCTACCCGGCCAGCGTCCGATCACCGGCCGCCACGGCCCTAATCCGCTTTGAATCCCGAAGCTTTGACCACCGGCTCCCAGAAGTCGCGCATCTCGCCGAACCTGGCTCGAGCCTCGGCCGGCGAGCTTCCCGTCTCCACGAAGCCGAGCGTACGGATCTTGCGCGCGAACTGCTCGGATGCCACGGCTTTTCGGATCGCAGTGCTCCATTCGGAGACGACGACGGCAGGCGTCCCAGGAGGCAGGCATATGGCCAATACGCCCACCGCGGTGAGCTCCTTTCGGCCGAGCTCGCCGAACGTCGGGACGTCGGGCAGGAGCGGTGAGCGTTGGACAGAGGTGACTGCCAGCACGCGAAGCTTGCCGGCGTTGTGGTGCTGCGCGAAGTCTCCGACCGTCGAACTTCCGGCTGCGACATTGCCACCGACAAGGTTCACGATCATCGGGGCTGCACCCTGAAACGGCACGTCCTGCAGCGGTGTCCCGACGACCTTGGCGATCTGCAAGCCCAGGAAATGGGTCGGACCTCCCGATGCGGCATGGCCGAAATTGGCATGCTCAGGGTGGGCGCGCACCCATTGGGCATATTCGGCAAAGGTTTTGACGGGCGAGGACGCGGGTACGGCCAGCGCCATCGGAAACTCGACCACCGTCGAGGCCGGCAGGATATCCCGCTGCGCAGCGTAGTTGAGCTTGTCGAAGACGAACGGATAGATCGACTGCAAGAAGTCAGGGCACAGCATGGCCACGCTGCCGTCGCCGGGCGCGGCACGCAGCGCATCGACCGCGATCTTTCCGCCGGCGCCCGGTTTGTTCTCCACCACGACCGTGCGATGGAGCGGCTCTTGCAGCTGATCCGCAAGCGCCCGTGTGCCGACATCGAGTGTCCCGCCAGGCGAGAACCCCACCAGAATTCTTGCGGGCGCGCGGCTGGCTGGCTGTGCGAAGGCCGGCGACGTGCCGAAGGACGCGGCAACGATGAAGGCGAGGCTGCAGAGCCACAAGGTACTCGGTTTGTTCAAGAGCTGCTCCAGGAAAAATCAGCAAGGTCACGACGCGTGCGCCTCTGGGCGAGGCAAAGTCAGCGCCCGCGAAAGAGCGGTGCGCGCTTGTCGGCGAACGCACGGCGCCCTTCCAGCCGGTCCTCGCTGTCCCTGAGCACGCCAAAGGCCTGGCGCTCCAGCTCCAGTCCGCCTGCAAGCGGCAGCTCCCGTCCGGTCATCGCCAGACGCTTGGCCGCGGTCATCGCCAATGGCGCATTGGCGGCCATTGCGCGTGCCAGGCTGATCGCCGTTTCCTGCAGCGCGGGAAGGGGAACGACTTTGCTGACCAAGCCGATCCGCAACGCTTCGTTGGCATCGATGCGTTCGCCCGTCAGCAGCATCCACATCGCGTCCGACTGGCCCACCGCGCGGATCAGGCGCTGCGTCCCCCCGGCGCCCGGGATGCTGCCGACGCGCACCTCCGGCAAGCCGAACTGCGCGTTGTCGGAACAGATGCGGATGTCCGCGAGCAAGGCCAGTTCCAGGCCACCGCCCAGGGCATAGCCATTGATCGCGGCGATGACAGGCTTGTCGGTCTGCAGCGTGCCGAAATTGGAATGCCGGGTGCCGGCGCGAAAGACCTGCCGGGCTGCGCTGTCGGCGGGCGGCATCGTTTTCTTGAGATCTGCACCTGTGCAGAACGCACGCTCGCCCGCGCCCGTCAGCACGAGGACGCGGATGCCCTCGTCGCCGGAGACCTCGTCCCAGATCGCAAGCAGCTGCTCGTTGGATTCCGGATCGATGGAATTCATGGCTTCGGGCCGATTCAGGGTGACGATGGCGACGCCATCCTGGACTGTCTTGACGATGGGCATGGTGTTGTCTCAGTTCGAAGGAGCGTCGGCGGCGATGACCGCCTCGATGTTTTCCGGCGGGATGCCCAGTTCGACCAGCACCTCGCGCGTGTGCTGTCCGAGCGTGGGAGCGGCCCGTCGCGCCTTGGGCCGCTCGCCGACCGCACCCATCACGCTGCGTGGCATCGTCAGCGCACCTGCGACCGGGTGCTGCAAGGTCTCCGTGAGCGCCGCGTCGACGAAGGGTGCGGACTGCGCGACCTCGGCATAGTTGTTGATCGGCCCGCAGATGATGTCCACGGCCGCGAACTGCTCGAGCCAGAAGGCACGGGGATGCGCAAGCATGCGTGCTTCGAGCAGGCGCAGCAGCGCCTCGCGGTGCTGCAACCGGCTCTTGTTATCGGCAAAGCGCGGGTCCGATGCGAGCTCAGGCGCGCCGATGGCGGCACACAGGGCCTGCCAGCGCGCGGGGTGATAGGCCGCCACCATGATCCACCCGTCGGCGCAACGCAAGGCCTCGTTCGGCGTCGAATACGGCGCGGCGTTTCCCTGCGGGCCGGGCACATGGCCGTCTGCGAAATAGGACGCGAAACTCACATGCTGCAGCGCGATGGCGCTGGCGAACATGCTTGCTTCCACGTGCTGGCCCAGCCCGGTGCGTTGACGATCCGCGAGGGCGGCCAGGATCGAGACGGCCGCGAGCGACCCCGTGACAAGATCGACCACGGGCACCGGCACCTTGCACGGCTGTCCATCGGGCGCGCCGGTGACGCTCATGAGGCCGCTGACGGCTTGCAGCACGCCGTCCACCCCGGGCAGGTCCTTGGCGGCCCCGTGCTGGCCGTAGGCGGAGACGGAGCAATAGATCAGCCGCGGATTGGCCGCAGCCGCCGTGGCGTAGTCAAGCCCCAGGCGTTCCATCACGCCCGGGCGGAAGCTCTCCACGAGCACGTCCGCCTGCGCGACCAGCTGCAGCGCCGCGTGCCGGTGGGTCGGCTGCTTCAGATCGAGCACGATGCTGCGCTTGTTGCGGTTGAGCGCCAGGAAAGGCACGCCCTCGCCATGAACCCAGGGCGACAGCGCTCGCGAGAGATCGCCTGTGGGGGCTTCCACCTTCACGACATCCGCCCCGAGGTCGGCCATGCACAGCGTGCACGTGGGACCCGCCATGACCTGGGTGAAGTCGATCACCTTCAATCCACTCAATGCATTTGCGAGCATGCGGCCTTCGATCTCGTTGGATGTTCTTCTTGGATTCGCATCGGTTCACTAAACCGACGGACTGCCGAGGCTGCGTCCGCCGCACACGTAAAGCAGTTGACCCGTGACGTAGCTGGAGCCTGGCTCCGCGAAGAATCGAACGGCACGACCGATGTCTTCCGGCTGGCCGATGCGCTCCATCGGCACGGTCTTGTGAAGCCCCTGCCTGACCTCTTCGGTGAGCGTTGCAAACAGCGGCGTCTCGACGATGCCCGGCGCGATGGCGTTCACGGTGATGCCCTTGCGCGCATATTCCAGCGCCAGCGAGCGGGTCAGGCTCACCACGGCGCCTTTGGAGGCGGAATAAGCCGCCTGGCCGCGATTGCCCAGCCAGGCGCGGGAACCGATATTGACGATGCGTCCGAACCGGTTTTCCGCCATCTGGGCCAGGACCGCCTTGGAGCAAATGAATTGCGAATGGAGGTTGACCTCGATCACGCGACGCCAGAACGCCAGGTCCATCTTGGAGACAAGCTTGTCTCCACCGATGCCGGCGTTGTTGACCAGGATGTCAATGCGTGCGTGAGACGCCAGCAGTTGGGCCACCGTCGACTCCACCTGCTCCACAGAGCTCACGTCCACCTTGAAGGTCTTCACGTCGACCCCCTCACCCGCAAGGGACCGCTGGGCCGTCTGCAGGGCTTCGTCGTCGAAGTCCCACAGCGCGATGCGGCAGCCGCCCTGCGCAAGCTCGCGGGCGATGCCAAGGCCGATGCCCTTCGCCCCACCGGTCACGACGGCGACGAGGCCTTGCAACGAGGCAGGCGCGGTTGGATTTGTCTGGTGCATGTCGACCCGATCAGAGCGAAAGAATATGGATGGCGCAGGCGGCGTGATCCACGCCCCAGATGCCGCCGCCGGTCACCTGCGTGAGGCCGATGCGCGCGCCCTGCACTTGCCGTGCCCCAGCGCGGCCTTGCAACTGCTCGCAGACCTCCACGATCTGTGCGACGCCGGTCGCGCCGGGTGGATGTCCCTTGGCGAGAAGGCCGCCGCTCGGATTGACCGGCACCCGCCCGCCCAGGGCCGTCGCACCGCTGTGCAGCAGCTGCGCCGCGCCGCCGCGCTCGCAAAGCCCGAGCGCTTCGTAGTAGAGCAATTCGGAGATGGTGAACGCGTCGTGCACTTCCAGCAGGCTGAGGTCCTGCGGTCCCACGCCGGCCTGCTCGTAGGCCAGCCTGGCGGCGCGCGCCGTGATCTCGGCTTCCGTCATGTCGACCGGGGTGGTTTCGAACAAGCCGGACTGCACCACGGACGCCAGCACCTGGACCGGCTTTGCAACGCCATTGGAAGGTTTGGTGCTGAGCACGAGAGCCGCTGCGCCATCGACCACCGCGGGACAGCACTGCAGCAGCGTGAGCGGCTCGGCCACGGGGCGGGATGCAAGGATCTCCTCGCGGGTCGCCAGCTTTGCAAACTTGGCGATGGGATTGAGCACACCGTGCTTGCGGTTCTTCACGGAGATGTCCGCAAGCGTCTCGGGCTTGAGCCCGCGGTCGTGCATGTAGCGCCGGGCGCGCATGGCGTACAAGGCGGGCATGATCATCCCCCGCCTGTTGTTCCAGTCCTGCTGGCTCAGCTGCAACGGCCCGCCGCCGAGACCGCTCAGATGGTCCATCCCGAACACCAGGACGGTGTCGTACTGACCGACCTTGAGCGCCTGCAATGCGAGATTCAGCGCGGTCGCTCCGCTGGAGCAGGCGTTGTCCACGTTGTAGACAGCGCCCCCGTGCGCATGCAGTTCACGCAGTGCCCGCTGCCCCGGCAGCATGGCCCCGAGCGCGTTGCCGCAGTAGAACGCCTGCACTTCGGAGAGTCGCGTGCCGGCATCTTCCAGGGCATCAAGAATGGCCGACTGGACCATGGCCTCTTCGGTGAGCTCCGGAAAACGGCCGAAGTCGGTGATGCCCACGCCGGTGATCATTGGTTGCTTCATCTCATTGCTCCTGGAAGGCGTAGTCGGGTGTGCCGTCCGGCAATGCGAAGGGCACCACCCGCACGCGGCTATCGATCGCAGGCGGGCTTCCATCGAACAAGAGCCGACCGAAGGCGCGAACGCCCGGCTCGAAGTCGACCATCGCCAGTGCGTAGGCCGGCTTGTCCTTGCCGGGATGGACCACCGTGAAGCTGTAGAGGGACCCGGTCGGCCCGATCTCCACTTCGTCGATCGGCTGGTCGTGGTGGACGAACTCGATCGGCGGAAACTGGGGTGGCTGACCGCCTGCCTGTGTGGCCACAAGCACCATGCCGCCGGGGGTGTCACGGATGTGGGAATCCGTGCGCTTGATGATCTTCAAAGGGGTCTCCTGTTCCGGTGGCGATGGCCACGAGCAACAGGAAGTGTGGTGACCCAGGGCCGCCCCGTCATTGGATTTGTGCTGCGCATTCTTTAGCCTTCCTAAAGCATTCCAAGCGTGTAGTCCTGCTAAAGAGAGCGCAGCCGAACTGCAAGGACGCGCACCCTGCGCACGCGCATACTGAATGAATGAAAGAACAAATCAGCGTTCCGGTCACCTTGATGCGCGGCGGCACAAGCAAGGCTGTTTTTCTCGCACAGCGTGACGTGCCCTCCGATCCACAAGCGCTGCAGCGATTCCTGCTGGCGCTGTTCGGCAGCCCGGATGTGCGCCAGATCGACGGGCTTGGAGGGGCCGACATCCTCACAAGCAAATGCGCAATCATTGGGCCGCCGTCACGACCCGACGCAGACATCGACTACACCTTCGTGCAGATCGGCATCGATCAGCCGAGCGTGAGCTTCGAGATCGTCTGCGGCAACATTTCATCGGCCACCGGCGTCTACGCGCTGCAGGAGCGCCTCATCCCCGTGCAGGAGCCCGCCACCACGGTGCGAGTGCACAACACCAACACCGGCAAGATTCTGCGCATGGTGGTGCAATGTGCGCACGGCGAGCCGCGCGTGGAAGGCGACACCGAAGTGGACGGGGTGCCTGCCAAGGGCGCCGAGGTCGCCTTGGACTACTCCGGCACCAGCGGCGCCACCACCGGCAGGTTGCTGCCCACCGGGCAGGCACGTGATTCGGTCTACGTCTCAAAACTCGGTCGCGAGATACCCGTCTCGATCGTCGATGTGGGCACGGCGTGTGTGTTCATCCGCGCGACGGATCTGGGCGTCACCGGCACGGAGCTTCCCGGTCAGCTCGGCTCCGACATCTACGAAATGGCCGAGGAAGTCAGGCGCTGGGCCGCCGACCGTTGCAACCTGCCAGCGTCAGGAACCCTCACGCCCTACCAGATCCTCATCGGCGAAGCGCAGGACTACCGAACCATCGGCGGCGATCGAATCGTCAAGTCATCGGAGATCGACTTCGTGGCACGCATGGTTCTCAACGGCGGCGCGATGCACAAGGCCTTTCCGGGCGGTGGCTCGGTCTGCCTTTCCGTGGCAGCACAGATCGCAGGGACGATCCCGGCCGAGGCACGAGGCAGCCATGCCGGTCCCACGCGCATCCGCATCGGTCATCCGAGCGGTGTGATCGGAATCTTTGCGAACGTGGCTCGCGCCACCGACGACGAGTGGACAGTCCGAGAAGTGCACTTCACTCGGACCGCTCGGCGGCTGCTGGATGGCACCGCCTACGTGCGACGAGCCCTTCTCGAGGTGGGCTGATCCACCGGACTGCCGATGCGACAGTTCTGAAGACGGCGGCGCAGCGGCCTGCGGTCACAAAGCTGGCGCGACGCCGAGCGGCCGGCCGGCGGGCAAGGGCCGCCTGCGCTCCGCCAAGGATCCGTTGTCATTTTCATCAAGACCAGCACGTCGTTGGCGCCCCAAAGTCGGACAGGAGTTATTTCACATGCGCAAGAACACCACGGCCGAGGCACCGCAATGCTGACGCGAGATCTTTTTTCTCTGCAAGGCCGCACCGCACTCGTCACGGGTGGCTCGCGGGGTATCGGCCGCATGATTGCCGAGGGATTTCTGGCGCAAGGTGCACGCGTCTACATCAGCGCGCGCAAAGCCGCGGCATGCGATCTGGCGGCTTCGGAGCTGTCGAAGCACGGCCATTGCGTCTCGCTTCCCTACGACGTCTCCACGGTCGCCGGCTGCCAGGCACTGGCCGCTGCCTACGCGCAGCATGAGACCACGTTGGACATCCTGGTCAACAACGCCGGCGCTGCCTGGGGAGAGGACTTCGATGCCTTCCCCGAAAGCGGCTGGGACAAGGTGGTCGACCTCAACATGAAGACACCCTTCTTCTTGACGAAGGCGCTGTCCGAACCGCTGCGCGCCGCGGCCAAGGAGCGCGTGGGGAAGATCATCAACATCGCGTCCACGGATGGCATCGCGCTCAACCCCCAGGAAAATTACTCCTACGTCGCCAGCAAGGCGGGCTTGATCCACCTGACCCGGCGCATGGCGCTGCGCCTGGCGCAGGACAACATCGCGGTCAGCGCCATTGCACCTGGCGCGTTTCCATCCGAGATGAACCGCAACGCGCGCGACCGCGGCGACGAACTGTCCGAACACATACCCGCCAGACGCATTGGCACTTCAGAGGACATCGCCGGCGCGGCCATCTTCCTGGCGTCGCGTGCGGGTGACTACGCGATGGGCGCCACCCTGGTGGTGGACGGTGGCGTGACCCACGCCCGAGCCTACAGGTGAGCGTGCCTGTGGGATGGCCCCTGGTGTCCGGCGAGCGCAGACCTGAGACGACGTGTCATCGACCGCCCCCAAAGCGGTCGTTGATGTAGGTGGCAGGCGGCTTTCCAAAAGCCTTCTTGAACATCGTATTGAAGGCAGAGGGCGACTCATAGCCCAGGTCATAGGCGACTTGCTGGACGGTCGCGCCACCGGACAGCTCGCGAAGCGCCACGATCATCTGCAGCTGGCGCCGCCAGCGGCCAAAACTCAGGCCCGTGAGCGACGTGCACAGTCGATTCAACGTTCGATCGCTCATGCCCAGTTCGCTTGCCCAGTTCGCCTGGGTCCTGCGATCGGAGGGATCGCGCATCATCGCCGTCGAGATCCTTCTGAGCCTTGCGTCCTCGGGCATCGGCAGGAACATTTCCTCCCTGGGCATCATGCAAAGCTGGTCGAGCAGCACCTGCGCCAGTCGGTCGGTCGGCCCATCTTCCTCATAGACAGGCGGCAATCCCGCGAGGTACTGAATCATCTCGCTGAGCATCGGGCTGATGCGCAAGGTGCAGCAACGATCCGGCAAGGGGGCAGCGCCCGGTTCGACGAAGAGGTAGAAGATCTGCGCGTTCGCCGTTCCTCGGTTGCTGTGCGGCGTACCGCCGGGGATCCACACGCCCGCCTGGGGTGGGACCATCCATAGGGCACCGGGCACTTCGCACGAGACGGCACCGCGCAGCGCGATCACGAGCTGGCCGGACCGGTGCTCGTGCACAGGGATCTCTCGCTCGCGCGCCGCCACATCGACGCGCAGTGCCATCACGGGTACTGACGGTTCGTAGTCCAGACCTGGCTCACCGAATTCTGCGCTTCGCATCTTGAGAAAGTGGGTGTGGCTCCCGCCCCCGGGCTTGTTCGTGCATTGGAATGGGTGCTCTGTTCCTGGCGGTTGAGATCGGCCAACGCACGCAGGTGGACCACCCTTCCCGTCGCTGAACCGAACGCACCGCCGCCACGCTGCAGCGCCTGTCCCTCGGACGTGCTGACGGGCAAGGCCTTCTTCAGGTGTCACTCCGAGTCGAACGACATCCGCGTTGACGCAGGCGCCTCATCGTTGCCGGGGCACGCCTCCTCGGCGATGACCGAAAAGAGAAGTCATTCGTCCAACTTTGCAATTCTCGGCGAGTGTGCCGGTCACTAGCATCGTCGCATGAAAATGATTCGCAATAAGATCGGGACGGTTTCAGCCCAGCCACCATTCATTCATTGCCTGGTGCCGATGGGCGCGGCTCGCCGGTCATGCGGCACCGCCGGCGGCACACTCTCGGAATCGATCTCGCAGCGCTTCGGCGCGCTGCGGTGTCCAACGATTCCGGCGCGGCGACTGGCACTGCTGCCCGACCCCACTCACCCATGGCGTCGCGATTTTTCCAGCATGAGCGTCTGCGGTTTGCGCTTGCGCTTGCGCTTGCGCTCACGTTTCGCATGCATGCGTGTTCGTGCGATTTCCCGGGGCGCCGCATGACCGCGCTGCCGCGTTTCTCTCGGCATGAGTTGCTCTTTTCTCTCAAGAGCTTCGTCGCCGCCATGCTGGCGCTCTACCTGTCGAGCCGCTTCGGACTGCCCCGTCCCTTCTGGGCCATGATGACCGCCTACATCGTGGCCCACCCTCTGGCCAGCCATGTGCGCTCCAAGGCTCTGTACCGATTCGTGGGCACCTTGCTGGGGTGCGCAGCGACCGTGGTGCTCGTCCCCTCGCTGTCCGGGTCCCCGGAACTCCTGTCGCTGGCCTTGGCGCTGTGGGTGGGACTGTGCCTTTATGTTTCGCTGCTGGACCGAAGCGCGCGTTCATACGTCTTCATGCTGGCTGGCTACTCAGCCGCTTTGATCGGCTTCCCCCTGGTAGAAGCGCCCGCGGCCATGTTCGACACGGCCGTCGCACGCGTCACTGAAATCGGGCTCGGCATCCTGTGTGCCAGCGTCGTCCACAGCATCGCGCTTCCTACGGGGCTGGGTCCGTCCCTGCTTGGCGTGATGGATCGCGCACTCGGCGATGCGCGGCAATGGCTCGCCGACCTGCTGTGCGAGCCGCCGGCCGAAGCAAAGGACGCCCGAATGGCGGCGGACCGCCAGCGGCTGGCACAGGACATCACACAACTGCGTCTGCTGTCCACGCATGTGCCCTTTGACACCGATCTGCGCTGGACCGCGGACGCCGTCGACGCCCTGCAAGACCGTCTGGCCATCCTCACCCCGGAGCTCTCGGCGGTGGAGGACTGCCTGCAAGCGCTGTGCACTGCCACAGGCGGTGTGCCGGATGACATCGGCTCGACCTTCGCGCAGCATTCGGGCTGGCTGGCCCCGGGCGCGACGAACGCGCGAGTGGACGAAGCGCGCGCCGCCTTTCGCGCCATCGCGGACGGTCCGGCCGCTTCGCCGTGGATCCGCGCGCTGCGGATTGATCTGGCAACCCGCCTGGAGGACCTGGTCACGCACTGGAGTGCCTGCACCACGTTGCGCAACGACATCGACGCTGGCATTGCCGGAAACCCGGTGCCGTTGCGGCGCACTGCGGCCCTGGGTCGCAGGGTGCTTCACCTGGACAGGGGACTCGCGCTGCGGTCGGCGATCACTGCGGTGTTGGGCACCTGCCTGTCGTGTGCCCTGTGGATCGCGACGGGCTGGCCCTCGGGATCCGCCATGGCCATGGGCGCTGCCGTCTTTTGCAGCTTCTTCGCCACCATGGACGATCCGGTGCCTGCCATGCACAAGTTCATCACGGCGCTGTTGTGGTCGTTGCCCGTGTCGGCCTTTTATGTCCTGGGGGTCATGCCGCTGGTACATGACTTTGGCATGCTGGTGCTGTGCATCGCGCCTGTGTTCCTGGTGGTCGGGTGCTACATGGCACGACCGGCCAGTTCCCTGTCGGCCCTTGGCATGTTCTTCGGCGTCGCCGGAACACTCGCCCTGCAAGACACGGCCACCGCCGATTGGGTGAGCTTCATCAGTTCCAACCTGGCCTTGTTCATGGGTGCGGTGATCGCGGCCCGCGTCACCGCGCTCATGCGCAGCGTGGGGCGCGACTGGACGGCCAGGCGCATACGCCGCGCGACATGGCACGACCTCGCCGATCTGGCCGCCCGCCCGCAGCATGCATCCGCCCGAGACGCCTTTGCATCCCGCATGCTCGACAGGATCGCGCTGTTGGCGCCGCGCATCGCGCCTGACGGTCCCGAAGCGGTCCGGATCGCAGCGCACCGCGCGCTGCGCGAACTGCGCATGGCGGCAGACATCGCCGCGCTGCAGCGCCATCGCGCAGGCCTTCCGGGAGAACCCGTCAGCTGCCTCTTCAGGGAACTGGCGCTCGTCTTCCGCGCCCGACTGACAGGAGCACCGCCGCGCCGTGCGTCGCTGCTGCCCCATATCGATCGCCTGTTGCTCGACGCCCTGACGGCGGGTGCCGAGCGGCCTGCCATCGCGGCACTCGTGGGCCTTCGGCGCAACCTCTTTCCAACCGCTCCCCCGACGCTCCAACCATGATCGAAGTCAGTTTTTTGGGCGTGCAGTTGCCCTGGCTCTTGCTGCTGGCAGCCGCCGCGCTGCCGTGTGCCTGGGCGACGCGTCGCCTGTTGGCAATCGTCGGTGCCTACCGATGGATCTGGCACCCCGCCCTGTTTGACCTGGCGCTGTACGTCCTGGTGCTCAGTGCCTTGGCTTTTCTCACTGGCGCCATCGCCATCTCGTCCTGAAATCCGGACCGCTTGAACCCATGAAACCTGACGCCCTTCCCTTGCCCATCTTGACTTCCCGTCTTGCCCGTCCCGTCGTTCGTCTGTTGGTCACCATGCTGATGGTGGCTGCAGCCGTCTGGGCAGGCTGGCGTTTATGGGACCACTATGAACTCGCTCCGTGGACGCGCCACGGACGCGTGCGGGCCAATGTCGTGCAAGTGGCGCCTGATGTGTCTGGCATGGTCGCGAATGTGGCGGTGCACGACAACCAGTTCGTTGCTGCTGGCGCCTTGCTGTTCTCGGTGGACAAGGCCCGTTTCGAGCTGGCGCTGGAACAGGCCCAGGCCGCCGTCGCGACGCAGCGCATCGCGATCGGCAACCAGCGCCTCACGCTCGCCCAGGCGCAGCGCGAGAGCCAGCGCAATGCCGACTTGGGCGATCTGATCTCGCTGGAGGCTCGCGAGCAGTCGCGGCTGAAGGTGGAGCAGACCAAGGGCGCACTTCAGGCGGCCGAAGCGGCGTTGCGACAGGCGCAAGCCGTGTTGAATACCTCGGCGTTGAACGTGGAACGCACCCAGGTGCGCGCACCCACCGCTGGGCTCGTGACCAATCTCGACCTGCGCCAGGGCGCCTATGCGAGTGCCGGCCACCCGGTGATGGCGCTGGTTGACGCGGGTTCCATCTATGTCGAGGGCTATTTCGAGGAGAACAAGCTGGCCCGGATCCACCAGGGCGACCGCGTGCGCGTCACGCCCATGGGCGCCGCGGCGCTGGAGGGCACCGTCGAAAGCATCGCCGCCGGAATCGCTGACCGTGACCGCAGCACCAGCACCAACCTGCTTCCCAGCGTCAATCCCACCTTCAGCTGGGTGCGGCTTGCGCAGCGCGTGCCCGTGCGCGTGAGGCTCGACCAGACGTCCTCGGCCACCCGCCTGGTCGCAGGCCAGACGGTCACCGTTGAAATCCTCGAGACTGCTCGGACCACGGATGTCGCGGACCGCACATCGGAGAACCGGGGATGAATGCCATGTCCCGACTCCTGGCCGCCGCGGCGGCAAGCGCACTGCTCGCCGGTTGTGCCCACGCGCCGGTGGGGCCGAACTACGTGCCTCCCGCCCCCCTGTCTTTCGCGCAAGCCGCCTCCGCGGGCACCTTCCGATCTGCCGGCGGCAATGTGGCGGACACGACGCCGTCGCCACACTGGTGGAGGCTCTATGACGACCGGCAACTGGACGCGTTGGTCACACAGGCGCTGGAACACAACACCGACCTGCGGCAGGCTGCGGCCAACCTGGAACGCGACCAGGCGCTGGCGGCCGAGGTGCACGGACATGAGAAGCCGACACTGACAGCCAGCGGGGGGCCCAGCTTCGGACACGTGTCGGGCTTGAGCCTCCTGCAGCGCGACCACGAACCGCCCAGCCGCGGCACATACGGCGCGGGTGTTTCCTTGTCGTATCAACTGGACCTGTTCGGCCAGCTGCGCCGCGCCATCGAAGCGGCCGAAGCCGACACCGGCGCCGCGCAGGCGGCGTTGGACCTTGTACGTGTGAGCGTGGCCGGCGGCGTGGCGCATGCCTATGCCCAAGCATGTTCAAGCGGCTATCGCTTGCGCGCAGCGCAAGAGTCGGTCCGTCTTCAAGAAGAGGCGATCCTGCTCTCCGAGCGGCTCCAGCAAGCGGGCAAGGTGGGGGAAATCGACATCGCACGTGCGCAAGGCCAGTTGGAACAACTGCGTGCGTCGTTGCCGCCGCTTCGTGCCCAGCGCCAAGGTGCGTTGTACCGGCTGGCAACACTGACCGGCGCAGCACCTCGCGACTTCCCCGCAGCAGTGGCCACCTGCGAGCAGCCGCCGCGCTTGGCGGGACTGCTTCCGGTCGGAGACGGCGCCGCCCTTTTGCGCCGACGGCCCGACGTTCGGCAGGCCGAACGCAGCCTGGCCGCCGCCACCGCCCGCATCGGCGTCGCAACAGCCGACCTCTACCCAAAGGTGTCACTGGGCCTCTCGGCCAGCTCGGCGGGCTTCCTGGCAAGATTTAGAAACCGGGAAACGCTCAGCTACAGCCTGGGTCCGCTGATCAACTGGACGCTACCGAATACCGGCGTCGCCCGCGCCCGCATCGCGCAGGCCGAGGCGGCCACCCGGGCTGCTGCTGCCCGCTTCGACGGGATCGTCCTGACAGCACTGCGCGAGGTGGAGACGGCGCTCGATGACTACGCACACGAGCTGGAACGCCATGCTGCGCTCTCGGCTGCGCGAGATCAAAGTGCCATCGTCGCCCGGCAGGCGCGCACCCTCTATGTCAACGGAAAGACCGCTCAGTTGGAAGCATTGGATGCGGAGCGCACCCTGGCAGTCAGCCAAGCCGCTCTGGCAACGTCCGCCGCCCTGTTGGCAGAGGATCAAGTCGCCGTATTCATGGCGCTGGGAGGGGGCTGGGAAGCCGATGAAGTCCTCGTGGATGCCGCGCACTAACGCACACCTGAGCGTTTCCCGTGCGATGCATGGCACAGGCGGAAATTCCTCTGCGCAAATCCGAGCGGGTCGGGATGCTTGATGGATGGGTTTGATCTTCTGAAGACCTTCTTGGAGGTCGCCAACGTCGGCAGCTTCTCGCGCGCAGCGAGCAAGCTGGGAATCTCCAAGGCCAGCGCAAGCAAGCATGTCGCGACGCTCGAGGCGCGCTTCAACGTGCGACTCATGAACCGCTCAACGCGGTCGGTGACATTGACCGATGCTGGAAGGCTGCTCCAGCTTCGCAGCGCACCGCTGATGGAGATGGTCGAGTCGACGCAGAGCGAATTGCAGGCGCATGGCTCACGCCCACGCGGCCGTCTGCGCGTGGCGGGTCTTCACGGGCTCGTGCAAACCGACTTCCCGGGCCTGCTGGGCGAGTTCCTGACTCTTTACCCGGATGTGCATATCGACCTGCAAATCGGTAATCGCGTCATTGATCTCGTGGAGGAAGGCATCGACGTTGCGTTGAGGTTCGGCCGCATCGGCGACGAGAACCTCATCGTGCGCCGCCTTCAACGGGTGGAACTTGCGCTTTGCGCCACACCCGGGTACTGGACCAGGCGCGGCATACCTGCAACACCTGAAGACATGCGAAGGCACGACGTGCTCACCTACTCGCTGGCGCCGGGCGCACCGCACCTTCCTTTCGAAGTTGACGGCGTGCCATACAACCTTCCAATCTACGGACGTATGGATGCAAACGACTCAAGCACACTCGTCGCCGCGGCACTCGCCGGCATCGGCGCTGTATGCGTGCCGGTGCAGCTGGCTCAGCCGTACATAGAACGCGGCCGCCTGGTCCCGGTGCTCAGGGAATTCATGCCACGTGACATCTGGCTCTACGCGGCGTACACGCAGCGCCGGCACAACAGTGCAGCCCTGCGTGCACTGCTGGATTTGCTCGAGGTTCGCATGCGCGGCGGCGCGTCCAACGACCTGACCTAAGGACGATGGCAGGCAACGCCGCCCCGTTCACGCTCTGTTCGGAGCGCTGCGCAGAACGTGAACCAGATTCACCGTGGGCATGGCATCGGCATACTTGCTTGCCATGTCGAACAGATTCACGGCATGCGACGTCTGTGACCTGTCATACACGGCATCCTCAGGCACAGCCTCGCTGGCGTTGAGCCAGATGGCCTCGTTTTCGACCGACGGCTTTTGGCCGAAGCGGTCGTTCCGCCAGAGTTTCCCGGAGGCGTGGACACCATTGGCTCATCCACTTGACCACGAGACTCCACCAATCGGGATCAAGCCTCGTCTTCGACTTCACTCGCGCAGTGTGAACACGACCGACAGGTACGACACCGGCCCGCTCTGAATCGCCTCGATCCCGTGGAGCGCGGTCGCTTCGAACAGCAGCGAGTCCCCTCCCCTCACCTCCACAGCCCTGCCGCCATAGCGGTAGCTGACCTCCCCCGACAGGAAGTACAGGAACTTGAGGCCCGGATGCTGGAAGGTCACATAGGGATCGGCGCCGGGCAGCAGCGTGACCAGGTAGGGCTCGACGAAAAGGTTGCCCGACAGGAGATGCCCCAGCAGCTCGTAGCGGTAGTCGGAAACCGCGCCGACGCGATCCACGACAACACCCTGCCCCGCACGCACATGGCAAAAGTCCGTGCGCCGCGCCTGGTCCCCGAAGAACCGTGACGTCGGCACGCAAAGACCATTCGCGAGACGCTCCAGGGTCTCCACCGAAGGCGAGACCAGCCCGCGCTCGATGCGAGAGAGCATCGAAGCAGAAATGCCCGAAGCCTTCGCCAGTTCTCCACCTGACATCTCGGCCGCCATGCGCAGTGCCCTCACCTGCGCACCAATGCGCGCGGCGGACAGACTGCGCACGACAACCGCTGGTTGCTGCGACCGAACGCGAGTGACGGACGCCGGCAGCTTCGGCGATCGCCCGGTGGGAAACGGCGACGGCAACCGAATATTTCGCATGACCACAGACCTTTTGTAGAGCCATCAGGTCGTTCGATTGTGACTCAAACACGGCTGACGTAAAAGCAGCTTTTTCGAAGACTTCTCCTGTGACTAGTCCTAGGAATTCTTCGAAGCAACCCAAACCCTCGGCGAGGGAGGTGCTTGCTTTGAATTTGATCCGCCAGCGCGGAGCAAAGGGGTGGTCTCAGGAGGCTCTGGCGTTCGAAGCGGGGCTGCATCGGACGTTCGTCGCCCACGTTGAACGGCAGGCTCGTAACATTTCACTCGACAATCTCGAGCGTCTTGCATTGGCACTGGATCTCAGGCCGTATCAGCTTCTCGAGGAATAGTCGCCGCCGGATTAACGCTCCGAAGCATCTTGCGCCCTTCTGCGCCCCATACAGACCTCTCTTGAGTGCGCCGGCCGTTCTATTTGAGCTGGTGCCGCGCCTGCAAACAGCATCCTGAAGATGCTATAGCGACTTTGACTAGAGCCGGAGCCTAGCTACCGCTGACTCGGAAGTCCTCGTCTCAAAAGCGAGACATACCGACGTGCATTGAAGGAGGCCGGGCTTCGTGTCCGCTCGATCTTGAATAGATCGCCGTTTTGGACCCGTGCCGTCGCGGAGCGGATGCGCAGGAGGCCTTCTCGCCAACGTGCATGCGGCAGACCGCAGAACCATCGGATGGCGTATCCGTCCGTCTAGTCCGCCGGCGTCCCTACAGATCGGAGTAATCCACATCGATCCGGAACCGAATAGACCCACGCTTCATTGCTTCATTTGGTCTATTGGCAAGATCTGCGGAGACGCCAGAGCGCTTTGGCGATGCTACGACTCCGCCACTTTCGTCCGCCCCTGCGCACCTCTTCGTGGCTATGGCTCCAGCGTCGAGACGGTGGAGGCGGGTAGCCTGGGCGCTCCAAGGGCCGCGGCGATCTCGGCGTCCTCGGGCAGAGGTGTTTGCTTGTCCAGCCAGCCGTGCTGCTCGGCCAACACCCGAAGATCCGCCAGCTTGTGGCGACCCATGCAGTGACTTCGCGCGATCTCTCGTTCGGAGGCGCCCCCGGCGCATCTGCGCAAGAGCGATTCGGTACTGGAACATCTCGATTCTCCTTCGGCTCATCGCTGCGTCCGTGGGGGACTTCAACAAGTCGCCCACTTCAGCACGCCATCGCCCATTCAGATCGAGGTGCCCTTCAACGTCACTGGCTCCTATGTGCCGAAAGATGACATCCCACACTTGACGGCCACGAGTAGCGGCAACGCTGCCCGTCAGTGAGATCAGATCGCGTCCTTGGGGAATGTCTTGTGCATCCGCCAGACAAGTCCGGGAATGTGCCGCTTGTGTGGGCAATCGTGGTGCGGCACGCACTAGCCGCCGTCCACCAACTCCCAGTGATTCGCCAAGTGCATGAGGTGAGCGCGCGTGTATTCGGACTTGCTCAATGCGCCGTAGGCGAAGTGCGGTGCGAGCGCAGAGCTGTGTCGCTCGAAACGATTCAATACGTCCATGAGGTGCACCACGGCAGCATTCAGCGGCTGGCCAGAAGCAATCAGGGGTGCGCCAGGTATAGGCTCTTCCAACCCATGGCTCATCTTCCCGCGCGCCGAGAACACTGCAAATGCCATGGCGCCCAATGAGGCACGAAACCAGGCAGGTTTCATTTGTGGAAAACCATCCAGGGAATATTCGATGCTTTGCGCAGAGTGGCGCAATACATGGGCGAGATCCCAGCCTGACCGGGTATGCAGGGGCGCTTCGCGCAAGCGCTCAAACGTGCGCATGGTGTGAGCAAGGTCGGAAAAGTCATTCATGGCGATCGGCTGGTTGGAATGAGTGACGACGTATCCGGCGCCTGCGACGCAGGTGCCCGCCAGCAGCACGCCACCAGTCAGCAGAACGCGTCGGGAACGCGAGACGGGGCGGACATCCTTGTGATCGTTTTTCATGTAGTGCCGGATGGTACGCATTGGATCGCATCGAAACTGTCAAATTTTCGACAGTCTTTGATTTCGGTTTTCCACCTCACGATTTGCAGAGTCCGGGCTGGTCCGAATCTCTTTGTCGAAGTTCGGCGTCCCTAGCGATTTTCCCTGCGGGCTACCGCCCTCGCCGGCCTGCTGCTGGCTGGATGCGCGACTACAGCACCGGTCCAATCTGTTGGCCGCGATAGATTCATGCTCGCGTCAACAAGGTGCGCATACAGAACCTTCACGGCTGCAACCTCCGTGGTTGGAGTCTGTCTGGATGGCCAGAGAACGGGAGCGACTATTGGCGCGGAGGCTGCGGCAGGATGACTCTGGTTCATCCAGCTGATTCTCAGCGCGCCGTCCGATCTTGCCGGTACAAAAGGCTGTACCGCTGGCTACATGGCGGCTACACGACACCGAAAAACAGTAGGAAAAGAAAAGCCGCTATCTAATAAATGGCACCCATCTAGTAGCCATGCGGCCTGGTGTTGGTATGACTGGATTCGAACCAGTGACCAACGGATTAAAAGTCCGCAAAATGGAAGTGGCCCGCTCGCAAAAAGCCCCTCGCGAGCAGTATCTTTTTGCTCGAGCCCGTCGTTACCACTTCACCCGTACGCCGATCGACCCGTTGACCGAACTCCTCACCTTGGCATTCCCGCCCGAGGCCCAGAGCTTGCCGAACTCGCCGTAGAGCGTGGTCGATGGGCCCAGCGCCAGCGTGAAGCCGCCGGCGAGCTCGGTGCTGGTACCGCCCATCGGTGCCTCGATGTCCGTCCGGCTCGCACCGTTGGCGAAGCGCGCCACATCCGCGCCGCTGGAAGCCCTGTAGACGTTCAAGCGGCCGTAAGGCTGCAGGACGCCGATGCCGGTACCGATCTCGCCCTTCACCCGCACGCCCGCTCGTGCCAGCCATCCGCTGTCGGCCTGCGGCTGCACCATTGCGCCCGCAATGGCCGAATTGCTCAGGTCCATGTGCTGATGAATGAGCTGCAGTTGCGGCTCGATGCGCCAGCCGCCGGCGCCGACCGGGAAGGACTGCCCCACCTCGATCGACCCCACCAGGCTGTTGCCTTTGCCCCCGGCCCCGCCGCCCAGCAGCGGCTCGATCGTGTAGCGGTGCCGGCCCGACTGCGCCACCGCATCGGCGTAGAAGCCGCTCTCGCCGGTGTAGGTGGCATAGGCGCCCACGTACTGGCTGCGCAGGTCGTTGCGGCCAACGGCAAGGCCGAGGACACCGCTTGCAAAGCCGTTCACGCGGGCGTCGCCGTCCAGCTGGCCGACGTAGATCCCGGCGCGCCAGTTGCGCATCGCGAGCAGGTCCGTGCCGGCCTCGAAGCCGGTCAGGCGTCCCTTGCTCGTCGGCGACACGACGCCCCCCTGCCGGATGTCGATGTCCGTGGAAAGCACGCGCGCCCAGGCGCGGCGGCCTGGAGAATCACCCGCGGTGGTCGCGGCGGCCGCCGCTCCATCGTCGTCGCCCACGCGCTTGCGCAGGTCGCCGAGCATGGCGAGATTGCCCAGGCGCAGTTGGCCCGCAAGGGCGGCGTAGAGCGACGCCTCCGCGCGGTAGGTGGCCACGCTCGCGGGAACGCCCGGCACACCGGGCGCGGCCGGGGAAGCGATGCTCGAACGCAGATACCAGTTTTCGCCGGCGCCGGTGGCATCGGCCGCGTACAGGCGGTATTCGTAGGCGCCCGCATCGACATGCCCGCCAGCCAGGGAGAAGGCATCCTTCGTGGTCTGGGCCGTCGTGGTGGCGCCGTTGCGGGCACTGATCACCTCGATGCCATCGCCGCCCGTGAGCGCGCCGAGGCCGCCCAGGTTCGCGATCTGCACCGTGGTGCGACCGCTCGCCGTGGCGCCCGCGCCGTCGAGCACCAGCCGGTCCGACGGGCCGGCCGCACCGAGCAGGGAACCGAGCCGCAGGATGCCGTTGCTGCCCGTGTAGGCGCCGCGCACCGTCAGCGTGGTGCCGGGCGCGCTGCCGACGAGCGTCACGGTGCCGGCGTTGGCGAGCGCGCCCACGGCCTGGCTGAAGCCCGCCAGGTCGAGCGTGGCGCCGGCCGACACGGCGTGCGCCGAGTTCGCGCTCAGCACGTTGGCCGCGCCCGCGCTCAGCGTCCCTGCGACCACCTGCGTGGGGCCCGCATGGCTGCTCGCACCGCGCAGCGTGAAGTTGCCGCTGCCTTGCTTCACCAGGCCGCCCGCGCCGCCGATCGTGCCGCCGAAGGTGGTGCTGCTGTTGTCGGTGCCGGTCGAGAGTGTGGCGCTGCCGAGCCGGAGCTCGCCGCCGGTGCCGCCACCCCCTGCGAGCGACCCGATGGTCTGGTCGAAGCCGTTCAGGTCGAGCGCCGCGCCCGCGCGGTCGGCGAGCGTGACGCGCGCGGACGATGGCAGCACGGAGGCCGCGCCCATGCGCAGCGTGCCGGCCGCCACCGTGGTCGCGCCGGTGTAGCTGCTCGCGCCCGAGAGCGTCAGCGTGCCTTCGCCCGACTTCAAGAGTGCGCCGCTGCCCGAGAGCGCGCCGGCCGCGCCGAGCGTCAGGCCCGCATCGACGACCTCGATCTCGCCGCCCGCCGCGCCGACGGAAATGTTGCGCGCGGTGGCGGAGAAGTCCGTGCCGGTGACCTGCAGGCGCCCGCCGTCGAGCGCGATGCCGCTGCCGGCCGCGCCGAGATTGGCATCGGCAGACACCGAGAGCGCGCCGGCCTGCACCGTGGTGCCGCCGGTGTAGCTGTTCGTTCCGCCGAGCACCAGCGTGCCCGCGCCGGTCTTGGCGAGGCCCGCGCTGCCCGCGATCGCGTTGTCGATCTTGGCGGTGTAGCTCGCCGAGCCTGCGCTGCCATCGCCCACGCGGATCTCCGCCTGCGCACCGCCGCCCGCGCCCAGCAGCGTGAGCGCATCGCCCGCGAGCGTGTAGCCGCTGCTCGCGAACTGCATGCCCGTGACCTGCACCGCGCCCGCGGTGTTGTCCACCGTCACCATGCCGGGCGTCCCGGTGAAGACCGCAAAGCCCGGTTGCGGTTGCATGGCCGCGGTCGCCGTGCCCATGGCGTCGGTCCACACCGGCGACGTGGTCGACCAGGTGCCGCTGCCGCCGCCCGCCTGCACTGCGCTCGCGAGGCCGTTCGCGTTCCAGAAGTTCAGCGTCATGCCGGTGGTGTTGACGAGCATGAACCGCTTGTCGGCACTGAGGTTCTGGATCGAAAGCGTCGTGCCCGCCGGCACGCTGCCTAGCGCGAGCGCACTGCCCGGCGCGAGCGTGCCGGCATAGTCGATCAGCCGGTACACCCCAGGGCCGAAACCGCCCGCGTCGGCCACGTCGAGCGAGGCGCCGGTCGCGAGGGAGAGATTGCCGCCCACGCTCACGCTGTCGCTCTGGCCCGGGGTGGCGAAGTCGGTGCCGGGCGCGCCGAACTGGAAATCGAGCTTGCTGCCTGCCTGCAGCGACAGGTCGCCGCCGATGGTGAGGGTGCCCATCGCCGCGGCGCTTGCACCGGGCGCCAGCACGCCGCCCAGTTCGACGACCGCATCGCCGCCCACGCGCCCGCTTCCCGCGAGCCGTCCACCCGACTGCACCACGACGGTACCGCTGCCGGTCGCGCTGCCCGATGTGTTGTTCGCCTGCAGCGTGCCGCCTGCCAGCGTGGTGCCGCCGAAGTAGGTATTTGCGCCGGCGAGCGTCAGGGTCCCCGCACCCGACTTGACGATGGTGCCGCCGCCGGCGAGCTTGCCGGCGAGCGTGAGGTCGCTCGCGCCGCCGATGCCGAGGTCGGCGTTGAGGTTGATATCGTTCGCCAGGCTCACGGCGGTGTTCGCCGCGAGCGAGCTGATCCCGCTGACCGTCACCGCGCCCGTGCCGAGCGCGAGGTCGTTGCCGACGGTCAGCGCGCCGCCGCCGAGGTTGAAGCCGCCGCTGAAATCGTTCGCGCCGTTCAGCGTAAGGCCCGCCGCGCCCGTGAGGCTCATGCCGCCCGCGCCGCCGATGGGGCCGTCGAGCGTCAGCGCGCCGCCGCCTGAACCGATGTTCAGCGTGCTGTTGAGCGTGACCGGATTGGCGAGTGCCACATCCGTGGCGGCGGTCAGCGAGGCGGGACCGTTGACGGTCAGCGCGCCGCCGCCGATTGCAGTGCTCGTGCCGAGCGAGAGCGTCCCGCCGTTGAGCACCGTGCCGCCCGTGTAGTTGTTCGCGCCTGTCAGCGCCAGGCCGCCGCTGCCGAGCGTCAGGCTGCCCCCGCCCGCGATCGAGCCGCCCCACGTCAGCGTGCCCGCGTTGTTGAGCGTGAGCGGGCCGTTGAGCTGCACCGGGTTGGCCAGAACTCCGGTGAAGGCGGTGTTGAGCGTCGCAGGCCCGCCGACCAGGAACAGCCCGCTGCCGAGCGAGGCCGCGCTGCCCAGCGTCAGTCCGCCGTCATTGAGCGCGAGGCCGCCGCTGAAGTTGTTGTTGCCAGTCAGCGAGAGCGTGCCGCTGCCGTTCTTGGTGAGGCCGCCGCCACCGGTGAGGGTGCCGCTCAGCGTCAGGCTGTTGCTGCCCTGCACGGTCAGCCCGCCCGCGAGGCCGATGCTCGGGCTCAGCGTGAGGCCGTTGACCGAGGGCTGGATCGCGCCGCCGTTCGCCAAGATCCCGGCGGTGCCGAAGGACAGCGCGTCATCGAAGATCGCGAGGCCGCCGTTGAGCGTCGCGATGGCGCTCACCACCGGACCGTTGAGGACCCAAGTGCCGCTGTTGACGACCAGCGACTCGAAGTTCAGGTACTGCGAGGACGAGATCCCGCTGAAGGGGCCGCCCGTGCCGGAACCCGGCGACGAGGGGCTGTTCTGCAGCACCAGGCGGTCGAAGCCGGCGCCGGCGTCGACCGTGCCCGTCGCCGGGAAGTTGAGCTGGCTGGCGGGCGAGGTCAGCGTCCACAGTTGGTACGCGGGCGTCGCCGGGTTGGTCGAGACGATGCCCGATCCGCTGACGGCGGTGAACGTGTCGCCGCTGGTGCCGTTGCCGAGCGAGACGCTGCCGCTGATGTAGCCGTTGTTCAGGAAGCTGTTGCCGCCGCCGAAGTCCGGACTCTGGAACGCGATGCGGCCGGTGATCGTTCCGTTGTTGGTGAAGTTGACGCTGCCGCCGCCATACACCGCCGCCACGGGCGCGTCGGGAGCGAGCGCGCCGGTGCCGATGCTGCCGTTGTTGACGATCACGCTGGTGCCGGGGTTCACCACCTGGAGCGCCATGCCCTCGAAGCCGTACACGGAGCCGGCGTAAGTCCCCCGGATCGTGCCGTCGTTGCGGAGATTGACCGAGCTTGCCTGCAGGAAGCTCGGATCCCCGACGAGGATGCCACCTGCCTGCTGCGCGCCGAATGCGCCCGCATCGATGGTTCCGGCGTTGACCAGCCGCAGGCCGGGTCCCCAGAACGCCAGGCTGTAATTGAAATCCGGGGCGGTCATGAAGGCGCCGGGCTGCACCGTGACGTCGAGGTTGCTCGCATCGGTGTAGAAGGTGTTGGGATCGCCCGGCGACGTCGCCACGCCCGTGCAGCTCACGACGGCGCCGTTGGCGGGCATGTCCGGCGTGCAGGCCGCCAGCGCCTGGCCCCCGGTCCACTGCAGCGCAGCTGCGAGCAGCGCGAGCATCGGGCCGCGGCGGCGCACTGTGGTGCCAGACGCGCCGCAGGTGTTGCGCGCGAGTTCAGACGCCACGCGCGCGCGGCCAAGCCGCCGGTCGAAGACGACGCGGTAGATGTGGTTCACAGACCCTCCAGATCCTTATCGATTGATCGTTTTGGTAACGAAGTGTTGAATGTCTCGGCCCAAAAATCAACATCTGGCGCGCGCCAGCGGTGTCGTGTAAATCGAAAGAATTCCGTTCAAGGGCGCTTTCGCGTTTTCGCAGAGCGCATGAGTCCCGGCCGGCGTCGCACTGGCCCGCCGATACCGGGCAGACGGGGCTCTTCCCCTTGGCGATCTCTACGGATCAGACGGCCGGCGGACTGCCGGGAGGATGTCCTGTGGGCGGGTTCCGCTCGCCAACGGGCACGGTCGGGATCTGACCGGTCGTGGATGCGCTGCCAAGTCGTCGGCAGCGCGCACGCACACGGCTCAGGTGCCGGTGCCGGTGCCGGTGCAAAGCGTGCTACATCAAGCGCCTGCCGAAAACAAATCAATCAATACTTGACGGTCGTCCACTCCGGCCTGTCGAGGACCGACGGCCGTCCATCGAACGGCTTGGGTGGGTATTCATCGCCCCTGCATGCAGCCACACTGCTCCGGAGGCGGACGCGAGCTGTCAGTCGAAATTGCTACTTGACCGAAAACGCGTGGGATCGATCTAACCCACAGTCGCAAGACAAGCCCAACAAAAATTCCTGGGGTCAGCGAGGAATAGCATGAACATCTATCCGGACCAAGGCATCGGTGGCCCACCAGCGCCTAAGGACTGGACCATGTCCGTGGGCCTGGACGGACTCGGGGAGAGTGCGGTCTACTACGCAGACGTCCGGCGTGCCGGGCGTTCGGTCTGCCGGCTCATCGTCGCCGGTCCCACCTCGGAGGACGAGGCTCGCCGCCTTCTGGCCGTCAAAGCTCGCCTGTGGATCAACGAGTACCTGTCGCGACCGCACTCGGGCATCACGGGATTCGGGTCCCTTGGGAGCGAACTCGCAAGTCGCGAAAACTAGCTTCGAGCACCTGGGTGCTTGGCGCCGCATGCCTGCTCGTTGCATGGTCACCATCCTGTCCTTGCGCACCAGCAGCGGCCTTCTTCTCCATGTTGTCACGGCAGGCTAATCTCCCGCCTCCAACGGCTTCTTCTTCATTGCATGTTCTCTGCCGCCCGCCATCTCGCCTTCCATGGTTCTATCGTCTTGCTGTTCGGCTTGTTGTTGGGAGCGCCCTATGCGCGCGCGATCAAGCGCAATGCACCGGCGCACATCGTGAACTCGTGGCGAGTTGCTCATTTGAGCCTTCCAATCGGGGCGATCCTGATGTTCGCGATTGCAGCATGGTTGCCGTCGACGACCACCCCTGGGGCGCTTGCATGGATCATTGCCATCGCGCTCATCGTGTCAGCGTATGGATTCTGCGTCTCCACGCCCCTGGCTGCCTTGACCGGCCACCGCGGTTTGTCTGCGGGCCACGGTTCCGAACGCCTCGTCTATCTCGGCAATATGGTCGGCGCACTTGCCTCCATCGTTGCAGGCGTGGCTTTGGTGATGGCGGCGTTTATCTCTCTGCGGTTTTGAACGCTGCCATTTCCTGAATTCTGCGGCCGCCGAACGCCGCGGCACCTGCCGCCGCTCTGTCTCCTGAATGGATCAGGGCGTCTTCGAAGCTGCAGGAAGGTCATTTCCCACAGGAAGCATGGCATGTCGGCGGCAGGCAACCTCGAACAGGGCAGAAGAATCGCGCAAGCCCTTCAAGATAGAGCGTTGCCGTGTTGCCGACCGAATACCTCCGAGAAATCGAGAACGCCAGATTCCCTTTGGAAGAGACTGACCCGGCCAAGGTCAGGTGCGTGGAGTTGCTTCGCGCGGTCAGTTACCTGGATGCCACCGTCTCGACGGACGCCCATGAAGGTCAGCGTGCCCACGTGAAACGGATCACATTGATGGGGCGGACAGCGCTTGAGAACGGACAGTCGTAGGCGCCCGTCTTCGGAACCCGGTGAGCGGCACCGTGCTCGAGAAACACGTTGCGCCCGTGCATCCCTTTCACTTTGGCAGCGGCAACCCGCCGCCGCCTCACCGATGGACGTGAAGATTTTCAGCATGTGCGCTATCGAGTGGCTCGAGAATGCCCAGGCCCGACTGACGGGATAGCATGTGCCCATGTGGAAGTCCGACAAGCCCCTGACGCAGCTCGACGCCGAGCTCTTGATCGAAGAGGCCTGGATCAATGAGTTCGGCCGGGCGTACTACGAGCTGTGCGAGGGGTGCGCCGACCACGAGTTCATCCACTTGCTCGCTGTCGAGCTGCTGTCCGTCGGCGTGACCATGGATCCGCGCAAGATCGCCGAGCTGGCACTGGCCGCCGTGACGTTCAAGATGCCCGGCGAGGAATAGCCGGGCGCTCAACCGTCCTCAGGTTCCGGTTCGGGGATACCGAGCGGGGCGACCAAGGCGGGCGCCGGCCCGGCGTCGAACAGCTCGACCGGCGGCACCTTCAGCATCTCCTTCGCCTCTTCGACCGTGCCGCTCAGCCAACGGTCGAAGTCATAGACTTCGAGCGGAACCACGGTGCGCTTGTCCTGCTTATCCGGCGGCAGCTTCGGATCGGGCTTGTGCATCCGGCCCATCAGCGGGTGTCCATCGGCGTTCAGTGTCAGCATCGTGTAGCTGTCCCAGAGCTCGCCGGTTTCCTTGTCGGTCCAGGTGTCCCACAGGCCCGCCAGCCCCCACGGCCCACCGTCTGCGCGATGGAATCGCCACCAGACGTTCTTTCCTGTCTCCCAGTTCGGTTCGTCGAAGCTCGCGGCCGGGATGATGCAGCGCTTGCCGCGGGCCCACGCATTTTTGTAGGTCGGCGACTTCTCCATGCCTTCGGTGCGCGCGTTGACCGTGCTCAGCCGCGTGCCGCGTGCGGTCAGGGGCACGTTGGTCTTCGACCAGGGCGGGATCATGCCCCACTGCCCGACCACGAGCTCGCGCGCGTACTCGACCTCGTCGGCTCGCCGAATGAAGCTGGCGAGCGACAGCGGAAACACAGTCAGCAGGTTCTGCCAGTCCTTGCGCTGGTTGGACCGGCGGTCGATCTTCCAGAACGCTTCGATCTCGCGCTGTTCGGGGCTGATGTAGCGGGTGCACATCGGACGATTCTTGTGCGCCGTGCACGCCGTGTCACTCGGTGATTGGCCTCAGCCACTCCACTGCGGCCTCTTGGGGTGGCAGTGATCGCAACCGTTCGTCGCGCCACAGATCCCGGGCGACATCCTCCAGCTCAAGCGGATCCACGGTATGCCACTGCTGCTGCAGCCGGTGTGCACAGGCGGCAATCCAAAGCGATGCAGGCACGTTTTCCATGGGTTCATTTTAGGCAAAATACTGTATATTTGTACAGCTAAATTGACACTTTTGGACTAGGAGCGCCGGCATGCCAAAGAGAACCGTGAAGCCGTGCCGTTCGTGGCCGATGGCATTCGCCGCCGCCTGGGTCGAACTGGCGGATGGCGAGGCCGATATCGAGGAATTGCTCGAAAAAGGCCGCGAGCTGTATCGCAGGAACAGGAAGAAGGACCCGCGCCGCGTGGCCGTCCACGATTTCGAGCGCTCGATGGCGCCGAAGCGAGAACTGATCCCGGGCTTCAACGCACCCTGATGCGCCATGCCAGCCCCTGAGATCCCCATCGAGGAGGAACTGCTCCAGATGGCCCGCAGAACGGGCGAACTGCGCCCGGACGAACCCATGCGCCCCACCCTGCGTGATTTCGCGGATCACGTCGCTGGCCGCTGCGCGCGCATCGGCGATTTGTACGGCGATGGGGACCGCAATGCCGGCGACCACATCCGGGCCGTGATGCATGAGGTGCCCGCGCTGCTGCCGCAGGCCGGGACCGCGGGTGAGCCAGCATGCGAGTGAAGATGCGGCCCCGCTACCGCGGCGGCACCTTGCTGAGCAAGCGGGAGTTCATGGAGCAGCCATGGTTGTGCGGAATGCTGACGCTGCGCCCTGTGGAGGGGCGAATGCAGCTCGGCCTATGGGAGGCGCGCCCAGACGATGTGCCGCCTCCGCTCGGCATCTTGTGGCGGCCCGAGGTGGTCGCCTGCGTGTACGACACCATCAGCTTCGCCGGCACCGAACGCGTCGGCGGACGGTGGTGCTACCAGGTCTGGTTTTGCGAGGTCCACAGCTTGCCGGAATCGCTCTCTGTGCAACTGCTCAAGAACGCGGTGGGAATGAACCATGAACCAAGCTGAACTTTTCGCCTCGAGCGTGCCCGGCGCGGCCGAAGCTCCGGCGGATCTCTGACGGGCGTATCCGCACCGCATTGCGGCCGCTGGCCCTCAATCTCCCTTGATACCTTGCACGCGGATCAACTCCGCCCAGCGTGTGTATTCGCTGCGGATCAGGCGACCGAGCACTTCGGGCGAGCCGCCCGCCGGCGCAATGCCCATGGCGACCATCCTGTCGCGCACCGCCGGTTGATTCAGCGCGTTGTTGAACGCGGAATTGAGCCGCCGGATTGCCGGCTCAGGCGTGCCCGCCGGGGCCGCGAAGGCGTACCACGGCTCGATGACGAAGCCGGCAAAACCCAGTTCTTCCATCGTCGGGACATCCGGCAGATTGGCCGAGCGCGTCTTGCCCGTGACCGCCAGCGCACGCACCTTGCCCTGCTTGATGAAGGGCAGGATGGAAGGCTCGTTGTCGAAGAACACCGGGACCTGGCCGCCGATGAGGTCGGTGATGGCGGGCCCCGATCCCTTGTACGGCACATGCGTCAGCTCGATGCCCGCCATCTTCTTGAGCAACTCGGCGGCGAGGTGGTTGGACGCGCCCACGCCCGAAGACGCGTAGGCCATGGGCTGGCGCCTGGCCTGGTCGACCAGGTCCTTCACGCTGCGGATGCCCGCCTCGTTGTTGACGGTGAGCACATTGATCGATGCGCCCAGCAGGATCACCGGCGCCATGTCCTTGAACAGGTCGTAGCCGACGTTCTTGTACAGACTCGGATTGATGGCGCAGCTGCCGATGCTGCACTGGACCAGCGTGTAGCCGTCGGCCGGCGCCTTCAGCGCCGACGCCGTTCCCACGCTGCCGGCGGCTCCGGCACGGTTGTCGACGATGACGGGCTGCCCCAGCTCCGCCGACGCCGCATTGGCAAGCAGGCGCCCGACCACGTCCGCGCTGCCGCCGGGCGGAACCGGGATGACCAGCTTCACCGGGTGGGCTGGATAAGTCTGTGCGGCAACAGGCCCGCCCGCAGCAGCGATAAGGCCGAACAGGAAGGCGGCGAAGAAGCGGCGTTCCATGCTATTGCCAGCCGTCGACGAGCTGCTTGAGCTGGGCCAGGTCCGCTTCCGGCAGCGGCCAGGTGCTGGGCGGCCGGGCCGCGCCGCAGTCTCGCCCGGCGTATTGCAGCGCCGCTTTCACCACGCTCACGTTCGAGCCGTTGCGCTCATGCGTGCGCAATTCCTCGAAGGCCGCGATGCCGCCGATCAATTCCATCGCCCGCTGGTGATCTCCCTTCGCGAGCGCGGCGTGAATGCGCACGGACAGGTCGGGCCGCACGTTGATCAGCCCCGAGGTGAAGCCGCGGGCACCCACCGCATACATCGGCGGGGCCCAGGGCTCGGCCAGTCCGCACACCCAGGCCAGGCCGCGATCGGCCACCTGCGCCATGGCCTGCACCAGGCGCAGGGGCGTGGGAGATGCCCATTTGACGCCGATGACCTGCGGGATTCGGCACAGGGCTTCGATCACCGGCAGACCGATCGCGTCGTCACGCAGATAGAGCACGACAGGCAGGCCGTCCGCCGCATCGGCAACCCGGCGCACATACGTGACCACACCGCTGGGCGCGACGAAAGGGTCCGTCAGCTGATGCACCATCAGGGCAGCGGCACCGGCCTTGCGCGAGGCGCGCGCCAGGGCGCACGCGTCGTGGACGCTGCGCCCCACGCCACCCAGCAAGGGCACGCGGCCACGCACATGTTCCGCCGCGGCATGCACCATGCGCTCGGCCTCCGCCATGGTCAGGCCGAAGAACTCGCTGGTGTTGCCGTTGGCCACCAGCACATGGACGCCGGCCTCGATGGCGCGGTCGACGACGGGGCCCAGGCGATCGGGCGCAATGTGGTCCGCATCGTCGAAGGGCGTCACCAGGATGCCTGAGATGCCGTCCAAGGCGGTCCTGAGGGGCGTTGCGGGTTCAGTCATGTCGTCGGTCTCGTGTAGTTGCGCGGGTGTTGTCATTGGCCTGCCTGGACAGAGAAGAGACGGACAGGCGCAGGCTGCATGTCATCGCCTCGCCGGGCGCGAGCACCCGCCAGCCGGTGTCAGCGCGCGCCGCAGCCAGGTTGGCCGCGTCCGCGACATGCGAGACCGGTTCCACGCAGAAGTACGCTCCCGGACCCGGCCGATGCAGCACCAGGTGCTGCAGCGCGGCGCTGGCCAGCAGTTCGATGGCGGGACCATCGGCCGCCGCCATCCGCGCCTGTCCATTCCACCCGCCGTAGTAGCGGGTGCATTCGACATCGGGCAAGGCCTTCGCGGGCGCGTGGTCGTCCGCCGGACCGGTCGGCACCGGCGCGCTCGCGAGGAATTCGGCGTCCGCCGGCCAGACGGTGCGCGCCTCGAACTGCAGGCTGTGCGCGAAGCGGGCCGGGAAATAGGGGTGGAAGCCGCAACCGGCCGGCATCGGCTCCCGGTCCTCGTTGGTGAGGCGCAGGCTCAGCGTGATGCCTGCTGCGTCGAGCTCCACGCCCTGCTCGACCCGAAAAGCCCATGGCCAGCCGTGATCCCCCGGCACATGGACATAGGTCATGGTGGCGCGGTCCGCTGCGTGTCGCTCGAGGTGCCATGGACGCTGCTGGCTGACGCCGTGCAGCGCGTGCCGTTCCCCCGGATGAAGCGGCAGCTGCACCCTGTCCTGCGCGGCGGCGATGCGGCCATCGCGGATGCGGTTCGAAAACGGAACCAGGGGATAGCAGCCGGCCTTGGGCCACTGGGTGGATTCGAACCCGCCGGCGCGGACGGCCTCGTCGAGCGGCACCAGCCAGTCGATTCGTTCGCCCGCGGTCGCGCGGGAGCTGAGGCTCGTGATGCGTCCGCCGGCAGCCGGCGCCAGCGTCGCCGTCAGCGCTCCGCTGCGCAGCGTGGTGTCGGGCGTCGCGTTCAGATGCATCGCCATCCGCTCACGACTTCGAACTGCGGATGGTGACGTCAGGCCGCTGCAGCAGCGCCGGCGACAGCGCCAGGCCCAGGCCGGCGCCGGGCGGAACCGTCGCATGGCCGGCGCGGACATCGGGCAATTGCGTCACGAGCTCGCGATACCAGCCCCCCAGGTAAGCGCGCACCACTTCCTGCAGCACCACGTTGGTCGTGCTCATCGCCAGGTGGAGCGACGCCGCGAGCACGACCGGGCCGGTGCAGTCATGCGGCGCGACCGGTTTGTGAAAGGCCTGCGCCAAGGTCGCGATCTTTCTGGCTTCGGAGAGACCCCCGACCCAGCCCAGGTCCAGCATCACATAGTCCACCGCATTGTTCTTGAGCAGCTGGATGAATGGCTGGACGGTGGCCAGCGTCTCGCTGCCGCAGACCGGAATGCGGGTGCGCGAACGGAATTCTGCGATCGTGTCGAGGTTGGACATCTGGATCGGGTCCTCGACCCAATAGGGCTTGAACTCCTCGAGCGCCTGCGCGATCCGCACGGCCATCGGCAGGTTCCACATCGAATGGAGCTCCACCATGATGTCCATCTCGTAGCCGACAGCGCGCCGGATTTCGCGGAATGGCTCGAGCGCAGTGTCCAGGTCGCGGGCCGAAATCGACTGGCCCCCGCTGGCCTGGGCGAAGGGATCGAAGGGCCAGATCTTCATCGCCTTGTAGCCCTCGGACAGCAGGCTTTCGGCCAACGCCGCCGGGCGCTTGACGAATGCAACCTGGTCCTCGTAAGGCCCTTCCGGCGCGACCTCGATGCTGGCCTGCGTCACCGAGCGACGCTGTGGGGCCTTGTTGTAGGTGTAGCCCGCGCAGGTGTTGTAGACCGGCACGCGTTCGCGCACCGCGCCACCGAGCAGCTGATAGAGCGGCTGCTGCGTGACCTGGCCGAACAGATCCCACAGCGCGATGTCGACCGCCGAAGCGGCGCGCGTTTCGGCGCCGCTGCTGGCAAAGCCGATATAGCCATACAGCAGGTGCTGGCTGTGGGCTTCGATGGCGAGCGGATCCTTTCCCAGCAGGTAGGGCGCGACCAGTTCGTGGATCTGCGCCTGCACGGCCTGGGCGCCACGGAAGGTTTCCCCCAGGCCCACCAGGCCGTTGTCGGTGTGGATCTGCACCCACAGGATGTTGGGATAGGCGGCCGCGTGGACCGTATCGACTTGCGTGATCTTCATGGGGGCCGCCTCAGGCCGTCTTTGGATGTTCCTTGACGCGGCTGACCAGCTGCGTCGGGTTGACGAATTGCAGCGCGATCAGCAGCCAGGCCAGCGTGACGGCCATGTAGACCATCGCCATGGCATCGACCGACTGCGGCGCGCGAACGCCCGCCGCGAAGACCGCGTAGTACAGGGCCACCACCAGCGTCTGCGAATCCGGGCCGGCCGTCAGGAAGGTCAGCTCGAACATGCCGATGGTGCGCACCAGCACCAGCAGGGAGGCCGCCAGAATGCCCGGCGCCAGCAGCGGCAACAGCACGTGCCAGAACAGCTTGAAGGTGTTCGCGCCGAACACGCGGGCGGCGGATTCGAGGTTGGCATCGATCTGCTCGATGAACGGTGTCATCACCAGGATCATGAACGGCACGGCCGGAATCATGTTCGCCAGGATCACGCCGAAGATGGTGCCCGCGATGTGCGCCTGGTACATCACGGTCGCCAGCGGAATGCCGTAGGTGATCGGCGGGATCATCAGCGGCAGCAGGAACAGTCCCATCAGCAGGTTCTTGCCTCGGAAGTTGCGCCGCGCCAGCGCGTAGGCCGCGGGCACGCCGATCAGGATCGACAGGAACACGACGGCGGCGACGACCTCGATCGTGACCCACAGCACGCTGTCGAGTTGGAACTCCTGCCAGGCGGTCTGGTACCAGTTGACCGTGTAGCCATCGGGCAGCCAGGTGCCGAGCCAGCGGCGGGCCACCGAGCTGGTGCCGACCGCGGCCACCATCAGTGCGACATTGACGATGAATAAGCCCATCACCAGTGCAACCAGTGACTTCCAGAGTTTCATCAGCAGGCGATGCGTATCCATGGTCAACCTTTGCCGCCGGAGACGGGGCCTCGATAGAACATCCCGCGCGCGCCCAGGACCGCGGCAACGACGAACAGCTGCACCACGCCCATCAGCATCGCGACGGCCGAGGCCATGGAATAGTCGTAGCGCTCGAACGCGGCCTCGTAGGCCGCGATCGAGATCACCCTGGTGGCACCGGCCGGCGACCCGAGCAGGACCGCCGACGGAAACACCGAGAAGGCCTGCACGAACGACAGCGCGAAGGCCATCGCCAGTCCCGGGACCAGCAGCGGCAGATAGATATGCCGGAACTGGTTCCACGGCGATGCGCCCAGGGTCGAGGCCGCGCGTGGCAGGTTGGGGTCGATGCCGGTGATGTACGACAGCGTGAGCAGGAACGCGAACGGGAAGCCCGAAATGATCAGCGAAATCAGGACGCCCCAGTAGTTGTGCGTCAGCCGGATCGGGCCTTCGTAGATGTGCAGCCACTGGAGCGACTGCGACAGCCAGCCCTTGGGGCCGAAGTAGCCGAGCATGCCCTCGGCGATCAGGACGGTGCCCAGCGTCAACGGAATGACCAGCAACGTGGTGACCAGTTTCTGGAAGCGGCTGCTGCGGCGCATCTGATAGGCGATCGGCAGCGCCGCGCCGACGTTGATCACGGTGGCGGGAATGGCCAGCTTGAGCGTGGTCCACACCGTGTCGCGCAGGTTGTCAGTGGTGAAGAACTGCGTGTAGTTCGCCAGCCAGTTGCCTTCCATCGGATGGAACGACAGCTGCAAGCCGTAGAGGAACGGATAGACGAACAGCACCACCATGAAGAGCGTCGCCGGCACCAGCAGCAGCAGGGACCGGTCGAACGAAGACGGGCTGGCGCTGGTCATGGCGCCATGCCCGCGGCTGCATCGACGGGATAGGCCAGCGCCTTGTCGGGCGCAATGGCCAGCGTGACGCGATCGCCGACCCGCAGGCGCGCCGTCGTGCGCACGATCAGCTTGAGCCCGCCGGCCACCTCGACGTCGACGATGTTGTCGTGGCCGCAGTATTCGACATTGAGCACCCGGGCGGCGAAGCTGTTGTCCACCGGTGAAGAGACGACGTCGAATTCCTCGGGCCGGATCGCGAGCATCGCCTTGCCGCCGGCGAGTGGCTGCATCGCGCGCGCGGTGAGCGCCAGGCCGCTGCCGGCGAGCTGCACCGACGCGCCGCCCTCCGAGCGCACGTTCAGCTCCACCAGGTTGCGATAGCCCATGAAGCGGGCCACGTCCAGGTTGGCCGGCTCCGCGTAGATGCGCTGCGGTTCGGCAATCTGCTGTGCCACGCCGTCCTTCATGACGACGACGCGATCGGCCAGCGACAGTGCCTCATCCTGGTCGTGGGTGACGTAGATCGTCGATCGTCCCAGTTCGCGGTGAATGCGCCGGATCTCGGCGCGCATCTCCAGCCGCAACTTGGCGTCGAGATTCGACAAGGGCTCGTCCATCAACACCAGGGGCGGCTCGATGACGATCGCTCGGGCGATCGCGACCCGCTGCTGCTGTCCACCGGACAACTGGCCGGGCAGCTTGTGCGCCTGCGAGTTCAGCTGCACCAGGTCCAGCGCCCGCTTCACGCGCAGCGCCGACTCGGCGGCTGGCACGCCGCGCATCGCCAGTCCGAACGCGACATTGCGCGCCACGCTCATGTGCGGAAACAGCGCATAGTTCTGGAACACCATGCCAAAGCCCCGTTTTTCAGGGGGCAGCACATCGATGCGGGTGTCGTCGAGCCAGATGCCTCCATCCGTCAAGGGCAGCAGCCCGGCCAGGCAATTGAGGGCCGTCGACTTGCCGCAGCCCGACGGTCCAAGCAGCGCGATGAACTCGCCGCGCTGGACCGTCATTGTCAAGGCATTGAGCGCGGTGAAGCTCTGCACGCCCTTGCCCGCGGCAAAGCGGCGCGTGACGCCATCAAGGCGCAACTCGGAGAAGTCTGAAGTCATCGAGACACAATCCTGGAAAAGAGGCAGCCTGCAAGCGCCCACATGGGCGCTTGAAGCATCGGTCGGGCGCGCAGTGCGCGCCGCGAATCACTTGGTCTTGCGGGTGCCGATGTCCTGGTCCCAGCGGCGGAATGCATCGACCATGGCCTTGGTCTCGAGCGGCACGGCATGAGGGAACTGGGCCAGCCACTTGTCGTAGTCAGGCCGTCCGAACTCCTTGATCACGTCCTGGCTGTCCTTGGGCGCCAGCGACAGCGGCACGTCCTTGACCGCCGGGCCCGGATAGAAGTAGCCCTTGTCATAGGTCATCGCCTGCTGCTGCGGCTTGAGCAGGAAAGCCATCACGTCGAGAACCACCGCTTGCTTCTCCGGCGGGACGCCCTTGGGAATCACGATGTAGTGCGCATCGTTGACCCACGTCATGCCCTTGAAGGGCAGCACCTGAAAGTTCTTCGGCACGATGCCCAGCGCCCTGGGGTTGATGTCCCAACCCGTCACCGTCAGCGTCATGTCGCGCGAGCCTTCGCCCAGTTCCTTCATCACGGCTGCGGTTCCCGTCGGGTAGTACTCGATGCAGCTGTCGAGGTCCTTCAGGTAGGCCCAGGTCTTGTCCCAACCGTTGATCGGGTCTGCGGGGTTCTTGTCTCCCAGCAGATAGGGCAGTCCCATCAAGAAGGTGCGACCCGGACCGGAGTTGGCGGGCCGTGCATAGATCAGCTTGTTGGGATTGGCCTTGCACCAGGCCAGCAGTTCCTGGGGCGTCGACGGCGGCGTCTTGACCTTGTCGGGGTTGAACTCGACCAGCGGGCCGGCAGGCATGAAGACGATGGCCAGACCGTGGTCCTTCGCCAGCGCTTGCATCTTGTAGGCGTTGGGAAGGTAGTTCTCCTGCAGCTTGGGGAACTTGGCCGCGTAATCGGGGAACAACTTGACCCACAGGTTCATCTCGAGGCCGGCGGCGAGCGCATCGGTGCCGACAATGATCATGTCGATGTCACTGCGGCCCGCGTTCTGCATCGCCTTGATCTTGGCCGGGATCTCGGGGGCGGGCGCCTTGGTGAAAGTGAACTTGGAGACCAGCTTGGGATTCTGCGCCTGGTAGGCCTCAAACGCCCCCTGCGTCAGCGCCAGGTTGCCGGCGGCGTCGATCACGTTGATCACCACCGGCGACTTTGGCAGTTCCTGCGCCTGGACCAGGCCGATGCCGGCACAGCTCGCCGCCCCGAGAACGGCCGCGATGATGGCGTGGCGATGCCGCGAGAAGGAAACTTGGCGCATTCGGATTCTCCTAAGGGATGGGCTTGGCAGGCCGATCTTGTAAGACAACTTCCGAGTTGTCATTCGGGTTTTCGCTGAGCCGGTGAACACACGTTCACCCCTAGATGAGCAAGGGCGCTGCGGGAGGTCCACTCACTGCTCTCGTCAAGTTCGGAAGATTTGCTATAGTTGTCTGACAAAGATTCCCGGGTATCGATTCGATGGCGGAACACTTGCTAGACGTCAATGGCGGCACACTGCCCGACCAGATCTACGCCAGGATGGTGGAAGCCATCCTGCGCGGGGACTACGTCGACTCCAAAAAGCTGCCGACGGAAAGCGAACTGGCCTCGCAATTCGGGGTCTCGCGGCCGACCGTCCGGGAGGCACTGTCCAGGCTGCGATCGGACGGGATCATCGAGTCGCGCCGCGGCTCCGGCAGCCAGGTCGTGCGCGCCCCCGGTACACCGGCATCGAGCATGCCCCCCATCAGGAATTATTCGGACATCGAGCGGTATTACGCCTACCGCACAGTTGTTGAATCGGGGGCAGCGGCCGCTGCAGCGGAGTTCCGCACTGCCGAAGACCTGACGACGATCAGAGCCTGCCTGGAAGCGCAGACCCTGGCCATGGAGGGCGGAAACAAGGGCATCGAAGACGACGTCCGCTTCCACAGGGCGATCGCGAGGGCCTCGCACAACCAGTTCTTCGTGGCCGCCGTCGAGACGAGTGTCGCGCCCATCAGGCAATTCATGGAGCTGGCGCGCAGCGTGAGATCGAAGATGACCGCCGAGCGTGTCCGGCTGGTCCAGATGGAGCACCAGCAGATCCTCGACTCCATCGAGAAACGATCCCCGGCGGACGCCGCCGAGGCAACACGGCTCCATATCCTCAACGCCAAGCGACGGATCTTCGACGCAGCGAAATTGCGGTAGAGCGCGACGGCCTGGGCCGCCCACGAGGTTTGCGCCATCCCTTCCCGCGCGGCAGCTATGCAGGGCGGATTCAACCGGTCGTTCCTCACAGTTCTACACTTCAACCTCTCGCGGTGACCGGCGGGTCACGGGCAACAGTGCTCCATTGAACTTCTTCTAGAACAGCGAGCGAACATGCTCCGTCTCGACTCCCCTGCACGGGACACCATCCCTTCAAGTCCTGGTGGCACAGGAACTCTGACGGCACAACTTCTTCGCAGTATTCGTAATGGCGACGATTCTGCTTACGATGAGCTTTATCACCAGATCTGTCATCAGCTTTCGGTTGGGGCCGTGGCCTATGTCGCCGTTCCGCATCTGGTGGAAATCGCACGGTCTGCCCCCCGCCGACAGCAGGTACGACCGCTCAGCATTGTCGGCACGGTGTCGGCAGCGCTACTCGCCTTTCCCGAAAGCGCGGCGCCGCTTCGAGACGAATGGCGGGTGGAGTTCATGGCGGCAAATCAAGATGCGCTACGGCTTGCAGCAGAAGCACTCCAATCTTCTGGCGCATTGGAGCCAGCCGACGCACAGCAGTTGCTTGCAACCGTAGCGGCCTTCCAAGGCTTAAAAGACCTAGCCGTGTACTTATTCATGCAGGCTGACGACATAGAACTGTCGTGTCCGGCTTGTGGTGAGGCGATTCAGTATTGAGATGCGCCTGTAGCAGTTCCGTGTCCTGTCGCCGAGCCTCCAGGACCGCAGTATTGCACCTTCATTGAACAGATTTGCACGGGAGCCCTCATGGTTGGCCGATGCTCGGGACCGGCTAAATTCGGCCAATACCGGTCTCTCCGCCTTTAGCCAGAATTCGCCCCAAAGCCGACAATCGTGGCACGCGCACAGCCAATCCGATCGGAGCAATGATTTCCACTCAATATGTAAGTCGAGTAGCTCTGCTACGGGACAAGGTCCCGTCGTTCGACCGCTATCCTTTCTGCCTGCCGGCGCTTCGGACGTTCGACCGTATCGACCTCCATCCCAAGGTGACGTTCTTTGTCGGGGAGAACGGAAGCGGCAAATCGACGCTCCTGGAGGCGATTGCCGTGTCGCTCGGCTTCAACGCCGAGGGCGGCAGCAAGAACTTTCGTTTTGAAACCCGGCGCTCGCATTCCGAACTCCACGGGTACCTTCGCCTTTCCAAGGGAATCAGGCGTCCACGTGACGGTTATTTTCTGCGAGCGGAGAGCTTCTTCAACGTTGCCACGGAAATTGAGCATCTTGATGCTGAGCCTTCGTTTGGACCGCCCGCAATCAACTCATATGGCGGTCACTCGTTGCATGAGCAGTCGCACGGGGAGTCTTTCATGGCGCTATTGACCGAGCGATTCGGTGGGAAGGGCTTGTACATACTGGACGAGCCCGAAGCTGCGCTGTCGCCGCAGCGGCAACTTGAGGTGTTATCTCGCATGCATGACCTCGTCCTCGACGAGTCCCAGTTCCTCATCGCGACACATTCGCCCATCCTCATGACTTATCCCGATGCATGCATCTACCAATGCAACAAGGACGGGGTATCGAAGGTTGCCTACGAGGATACCGAGCATTTCAGGGTTACTCGTGACTTCTTGGCGGATCCGAAACGTATGCTTCGCGTCCTTCTCGAGCGATAAGGGGGCACACCTCGATTGACCATTGCCTGGCCAGGAGCCGTCATTTGCCGTCATGGGCTAATTCGCTCCAAAGCTGACCTTTGCTGCTCGTGGCCCTCTGTCCACGGAAGTCTCAGACAACTCTGATTTCGTCCAATCGCCACGCGCTACTGCCCGTTCTGTGCAAGCTGATCAGCGGCGATCCGTCGCACATGGGCAATATGCGCAGCTGCAGAGGTCCTAAAGCCGTTGAGGCCCGCAGCGTCGTAGCGAGCAGCGGCTTGGTTTCCATCCAGATCCTCGAGTAGTAGTAGGTCGGTCTCGAGCAGCAGATCGTTCATGGTTCGCGGGTCGAATCCAGATAGAAACGCTTCTCCGGCAGCAGCGACGTTGTTCTTGAGTCTGCGAAACTCGTCATCGACTGCATGATCCGGGCTAAGAATAGCCTCGTCAACATATGTGAAAACCATCTCGCTTCCCGCAGGCGCGCATGTGGCAATTGATCGAAGGGCTTTAAGGTTTGCCTCTCGGGTTAGGTAAGTCGTGACGCCCAACCAAGAAAAAAAGGTGAGACGGTCTCCCTGAAAGGAAGATCTTGTCAGCGCCGTTCCCAATGCCTCTACCGACAGATCAGCTTCGACGAATTCCACGGAACTGGGGACGGTAACGCCACAGGCAGCCAAGCGTTCTCGCTTCAGCCGCTGCGTCGCCGGATGATCGACCTCTATGATTGTCACGCCCTCTGCCCACGCAGGGCGCCGGCAGATGAAGCTGTCGAACCCGGCGCCGATGATGACGTATTGACCGATGCCGCTCGCTACGGCCTGCTTGAGCGCGTCTTCCGTGTACCGGGAGCGAAGGATCACGCCCGCGTAGGCGGGATTGGATCGAAGAGCGAGGTCGAGACCTTGAACGCCATCCAGTGTCAAACCCGGCTTGGTGGCCTCTATGCGTCCCATCGCACGCTGACGCAAGGCGGCCTGCGACGATTCCGGGACGAGGCGATCTCCCCACGTATCGCTCAGAAGTGGCATGGGGTCACTGCGCGAATGAACCGCTCGCATGAGTGAGGTTGCAAGTGCGGTGCGGCTGGGTGTCGATGGGTTCAACAGATTCTCCAAGGTTGCTGACTTGACGAGCGAACGGCAGCTTACGACCGAACCGTGAGGCTTCAACAGCCCCCGCCCGGCCGACGGAGCTTCGGCTCCAGTCCTGCAATGTTGTGGCACGATTCGGTCCCAAAGCCGACACGAATCGGGGCGGCTGTATGCCCAGGAACGCGCTGATCCTTATGCTCAGGATGCCAGCATCGAGCACCAGCAGGTGATTGATGAACGTGCTGATACGCGCGCCCAGGTCCTTCTGCAGGTCGTTGAATATTTTCGCGGGCTCGTAGGGATTACAACCGCGGCAGTAGGCGAGTCTGTAGGGTATCAATCCGAGGCAGCATTCCGACGTGCGTTTGCCGAATGGATGGGAATGACGCCGGGGCAATGGCGCCGTTCAACGCGTGAGGGGCAATAGTGGCACTCGTCTATTAGTTGGTCGGGTTCCTGTTCGTACGCGCCCGGGCATTCACGTCGCTCAGCCCCGGTGCAAGCAGATAACCGGTTGTCGAATCACGCCTACAGACGAGTCCCCCTTTAGCCACAAAGCTATCCCCTCCTACACACGCGACGAACAGGAGAAGCGCAGATGTACGTCATCATGGGTGGAACGGGTCGCGTCGGCTCGGCGACAGCGGCGGCGCTGCTTGCGCGCGGCGAACAGGTGACGATCGTCACGCATGACGCGAACCGCGCTGGCGCGTGGCTCAGGGAAGGTGCCGAAATCGTGGAGGCGAACGTCAACGAAGTGGCGTCACTGCGCGCTGCATTCCGGCGCGGTCGTCGTGCCTTCCTGCTCAACCCAAACGCCGATACGTCTGCGGACACCGATGCAGTCGAGAGGCGAACGGTCGCGAACATACTTTCCGCGCTGGATGGATCGGGGCTGGAGAAGGTCGTCGCGGCATCGACCGCTGGCGCGCAGCCCGGCGATCGCATCGGCGACCTCAACGTCCTGTGGGAACTCGAAGAAGGGCTGCGCCGGCAACCGATCCCCGCGGCGATCAACCGTGGCGCGTACTACATGAGCAACTGGGACGGCCAGCTCGACGCTGTTCGCAAGACCGGAACGCTGCAGACGATGTATCCCGCCGACTTGCTCATTCCGATGGTCGCGCCGCGCGACTTGGGCGAGATCGCAGCGCAGAGACTGGTGTCCACGCCGGACGACACCGGCATCCGATACGTGGGGGGCCCAAGACGCTATTCCTCGGCGGACGTGGCGAAGGCCTTCTCGCGGGCGCTTGGCGCGCCCGTGGGCGTCGATGTCATCCCGCGCGACGAGTGGAAAGAGGCGTTCCAGGGCCTCGGCTTCTCCGCGGCTGCTGCGGACTCCTATGCGCGCATGACAGCAGTCAGCCTTGACGGCGGCTTCGACATGCCCGACGACGCGCTGCGGGGCGCGACGACTCTCGAGGCCCATATCCGCGATCTGCTTGCGAAAGCCTAGAGCCCGAGGGAAAACTGCAGCGAAGGTCTCGTTGGCGGTTTCCACGCCGTCTCGGCCGAAAAAAGGCCGACCGCCGCGACCCTTTGGAAGCGCCGGCAGCGTCGGCGTCAGCGGGGCACCCCGTCACGGCCGGTGTCGTTTGTTGCGCCGCCAGATTCGTCAACGGCATCAGTGAGAACTTCTCGGGCCTTACGCTCGATCGCATCGAAGATCTCAGGCGCGACCTCATCGGCGTAGCGCTTTCGTTTTTTATCGGAGATCGCACCGCCGTTGTTCAGCGCGATCGACACCAGCGTTGCCAGCGTCGAACCACGCAGGTCGTACTGGTCGTCGATCTGTTTGCGCACCGCGTCGAAATGAACGATGAAGTTCGTCTCGTTGCGCAACTCCACCTCCAGTGCTTCGCGCGCCATGCTCAAGCCGAATTCCACACAGCGCGTGGCATCCCAGAAGCGAAAGATCGTGTCGTCGCACTTGAAGGTGAATTCAAAGTCGCCCTCGCCGGCCGCCCTGACGTTGACCAGCGCGCGCGCCTGACGGGAGAAGTCCTGTAGGACGCCCAGATACTGTGCCTCGTGGCGTTTCATGGCCACAGAAACTGGGAGGAGCATGCCGTCGGGCAATTGGCCGGACTGGCACAGGACCTTGTGAAAAAGAAAGCGGGAAAGACGTCCGTTGCCATCCATGAATGGGTGCAAGTAGACAAAACCGAAAGAGGCAATGCTGGCGGCCATCAGTGGATCCAGATGCTTCGCGGTGTCGTTAGCGAAACGTGACCACGCATCCATCAGCTTCGGCAGATCATCAGGCCGCGGCGGCACGAAGGTCACGCCCAGCGCACCGCGGCCGCTGTCGCTCAGCCAGTTCTGCTCTGTCCGGTATTGAACCGCCTGGTTGTAAGGATTGGAGACGATCGAGGCCTGCAACTCCACCAGATACTGCTCGTCGACGGAGCGCGGCTCGTGCGCCTGACGCAGCAGGCGGATGAATGTGCGCGCCTTGTCTTCCGACGGCGCCTCTTTCTCGATCGCGTAGCTGTCTTGGGTCTCGTGCAGATACGCCCAGGTCAACGTGCGATCGAGGAGTTCGCGATTGAGGGAGGCGACGAATTCACGAGTGGCCCCCAGCACATCAAAGTCCAGCGTGTCCTTGATCGTCGGCGTGCGCTCCACTGTGACGCAGTAGTCCCAGCTTCCAAGGCCGTTGAAGTTGACTCGCCATCGAGAGTCGCGGTCGGTGCCGCCAGTGTAATAACGACCCTCGTCGAACAAATCCACATAGCCTGCGGTGATGACCGGCTGTGCCACCACCTGGTTGCCGGTGAAGTGTTCCCACGCGCAGCAGAGCATTCGCACGTACTGTCCGTTCGGAGTCGCGGCAAGCGCCGCGGCCAGGTCGGCGCCGGCGAGGTGCTTGGATGCGCCTGCAAGCACCTGCAGGTTCACTCCCTCATGCTTGAGGGCAAAGAGCAAGTGCGCTACCAGGTCGCCGTCGGCCGGCGCCATGGCGCCCGGCACGCCAAGTGCATCCGCCGATGACATGACACGCGTGACCGGTTTGACCAGAGCGGGTCGGCTCACTTCGAAGATGGGCAGGTCCAGGCTTGACCGCACGTATTCGTAGCCCACGTAGGCCATTCTTTTCCTAAGTGTTACAGGATTTTCTTCATTTTAGTGCCTCGATCTCATAATTTTGTCATTCCGCTGGCGCTTGGCCCGGTGCCCCGTCGGCTGGATGTGCAGCGCGAAGCACGGCGAGGTATCACCTGAACCGGAAGTCGGCAGGGAAGGAAACCTCAACCCTAGTGGTAAACCACTATGCGTCAGATTGGTATGCCACGCAAAATGTGGTCTAACCACTTTGACCCATCATGGCCCTCAAACTCATCCACCCATCCTCCGAAGCGATGTCTAAAACCGGCCAACCTCCAATGGAGAAGCCGTACCAGCGCCTGGCTGCCAATATCCATGAATTGGTCAAACAGGGTGAGTTTTTGGTCGGCCAGCGGCTGCCTTCCGAACGGGCGCTGGCGGAGCGCTTCGATGTGAGCCGCACCTCGGTGCGTGAGGCCATCATTGCACTGGAGTTGCAGGGCGTGGTCGAGGTGCGCGGCGGCTCGGGCATCTACATCTGCCAGCCGCAGGATGCGCCCACGCGGCTGCCGGTGGTGCAGGAAACCGGCGCCGGCCCCTTCGAGCTGCTGCGCGCGCGCTGCCTGATCGAGTCAGAAATCGCCTCGCTGGCGGCCACCACGCGCAAGGACGCCGACCTCGACAAGATGTTCGGCGCGCTCGCCACCATGCGCGAGCAGATGCACGACAAGGAAGCCAACGAGGCGGCCGACCGCATGTACCACCTGCACATTGCCGAATCCACCGGCAACAGCGTGCTGCTGCAGACGGTAACGAATCTCTGGGACCAGGCCAAGGGCCCGATCTGGACGCAGATCGAACAGCACTTCCATTCACCCGCACTGCGCCTCCAGTCGCAGGACGACCACCAGCGCATCTTCGCCGCGATCGTCTCGGGCGATGCCGAGGCCGCACGGCTGGCCATGCGGGCGCACCTGGAACGCGTGATCGGCGAATTCGCCCAGAGCTGGCGCTAGGCGCCCTGCCCCGCGCGCGGCTGCCCCGGCGCGTTTGACCCTTTCAAAAAGACGGAGACACGAACCATGAAGCCCAACCTCGCCCGCGGCCTGGCCGCACTGCTGCTCGCCGGCACCTTCGCTGCCGCCCACGCGCAGGAGCCGCCCGCGCCCGGCGCAAGCCCGCGCATCGATGCCATCCGCAAGGCTGGCGAACTGCGCGTCGGCGTGCTGCAGAACGCACCCTGGCTGATCGAGAACACCACCGGCAACGGCGAGCCCTGGAGCGGCCCGGCCTGGCTCCTGGCCAAGGAGTACGCCCGCCTGCTCGGCGTCAAGCTCAGCACCGTGCCGGTGTCGCACGAGACCAAGGTGCCGGTGCTGGCATCGAACCAGGTCGACATGACCATCAGCCCGCTGGGCGAGACGCCCGAGCGGCTGAAGGTGGTCGACTTCGTCGTCTATTCCGCCACCAGCGTGTGCATGTTCGGCCGCGCCGACAACGCCAAGCTGTCCAAGGCCGCCTCGGTCGACGATCTCAACCGGCCCGAAGTGACGATCGCCTACTTCACCGGCGGCGCCGAAGAGGGCTGGGTCAAGGAGCGCTTCCCCAAGGCCAGGCTGCGCGCCGTGGCCAGTTCCGGCGCCACCGCGCCGGTGGAAGAAATCATGGCGCGCCGCGCCGATGCGGCACCGATCAACCGCGTGCCATGGGTCGGGCTGCAGCAGAAGGTCAAGGGCCTCGTGGTGCTGCCGAAGGAAAACAACTGCCAGGCCAGCACCGAGAAGGCCTCGCCGGTGGGCCTGGCCGTCGACAAGAACCAGCCCGCCTACCTCGAATGGCTGCGGCAGGTCGCCAAGGCCCGGAAGGCGCAGCTCGACGCCGACGAGGCCCGCGTGATCGGCGCACTGAAATAGACAAGCAAGTCACACATCAAGTCAACCGAGAAGAACCGGAGACCTTCATGCCACGCATCCCCCGCACTTTCCCCGGCCGCAGGCTGGCCCGTGCAGCACTGGCGGCCGCCCTGGCCGGCACCTGCATCGGCGCACTGGCCCAGACGCCGCCGCCGCCCGGCGCCAGCCCGCGCATCGACGCCATCCGCAAGGCCGGCGTGCTGCGCGTGGGCGTGGTCAACAACCCGCCCTGGCTCGCGCAGAACACCGCCGGCGACGGCGACCCGTGGTCCGGCCCGTCGTGGACGCTGGGCAAGGAATTCGCCAAGCTCCTGGGAGTGAAGGTGGAGCCCGTGGCGGTGAGCCACGAGACCAAGGTGCCGGCGCTCACGGCCAACCAGATGGACATCATGATCGGGCCGCTGAACGAGACCGCGGAGCGCGCGAAGATCATCGACTTCGTCACCTTCTCGAGCACCGGCGTGTGCATGTTCGGCCGCGCCGACAACCCGAAGTTCACCAGCGCGCGCACGCTGGAAGACTTCAACAAGCCCGAGATCACCATGGCGTATTTCTCGGGCGCCGGCGAGGAGCCGCTGGTGCGCCAGCAGTTCGCGAAGGCCAAGCTGCGCGGCGTGGCCAACTCCGGCTCGGTCGCGCCGATCGAAGAAGTGCTGGCCGGCCGCTCCGACGTGGCGCCGCTCAACCGCATGCTGTGGCCCAACATCAGCAAGAAGGTCAAGGGCCTGGCCGTGTTCCCCAAGGAAAACGACTGCCAGGACAGCAAGATCTTCCAGATCCAGACCGGCATGGGCGTGGCAAAGGACCAGCAGGTCTACCTCGACTGGCTGCGCGCCGTGGCCCAACGCATGCAGCCCGCGCTCAGCGAAGAAGAGCGCCGCATGACGCAGAACCTGAAGTGACGCCATGCTGAACTGCGAAATCCACGGCGCGCTCGACCTGCGCCTCGCCGAACGCCCATCCGAACCATTGGCGCCCACCCAGGTGCGCGTGGCCGTCAAGGCGGTGGGCATCTGCGGCTCCGATCTGCACTACTACCGCCATGGCCGCGTGGGTGATTTCGTCATCCGCGCCCCGCTGACGCCAGGGCACGAGGCCTCCGGACAAGTCATCGAAGTGGGCGGGCAAGTCAGCTCGGTGAAGCCGGGCGACCGCGTGGCCCTCAACCCGTCGCGCACCTGCGGTGTCTGCCGCTTCTGCCGCGCCGGTGCCTCCAATCATTGCGAGAACGTGCACTTCTTCGGCAGCGCCAGCCGCTGGCCTCACATGCAGGGCGCGATGCGCGAGCAGGTGGTCGTCGAGGCCGCGCAGTGCCTCACCGTGCCCGACACGCTGTCGTTCGAACTCGCCGCCTTCGGCGAGCCGCTGGCCGTGGCGCTGCATGCAGTGCAGGAGGCTGGATCGCTGCTCGGCAAGACGGTGATGGTGGTAGGCGCCGGCCCCATCGGCGCGCTGATCCTCATGGCCGCGAAGCTCGCGGGTGCGAGCCAGCTGATTGCGGTGGACATCGTCGACGAGACGCTCGCGGCCTGCGATCGCGTGGGCGCAACGCGCACCATCAACGCGGCCACGCAGCCAGATGCGCTGCAGGCGCTGGCGGCCGACAAGGGCCAGGTCGATGCGTGCTTCGAGGTCTCGGGCCACTACGATGGCCTGGCCAACTGCATCCGGTCGACACGCCCGCGCGGCACCATCGTGCAGGTGGGCACGCTCGGCGGCAACAGCGAGAACTGTCCCTTCAACCAGATCATGGTCAAGAGCCTGCACCTGGTCGGCAGCTTCCGCTTCGTCGACGAGTACGCCTGGGCCGTGGACTACCTGAGCCGCGGCCTGCTGGACGTGTCGCCCCTGCTGACCGAGGCGGTACCGGTGGCGCGCGTGCACGACGCCTTCGCGCTGGCGGCGGACCGGCACCGCGCGATGAAGGTGCTCGTCACGTTCTGAGGGCGGGATCGCCCGATCCCGCCGCCCTTCCCTCTCGCGGAGCTTCCATGGAATTTGACTTTTCCCCGATTGCCGACAACTGGCGATTCTTTGCCAGCGGGCTGGGCGTCACGGTCGCGCTGAGCCTCATCAGCGCGGTCACCAGCATCCTCGCGGGCCTGGCGATCGCGCTGCTGCGGCTGTACGGCCCCGGCTGGCTGCGCCCTGTGCTCGTCTTCTACATCGATTCGATGCGCGCCATTCCGGTACTGGTGGTGCTGGTGTGGATGTACTTTGCGTTCCCGCTGCTCGTGGGATTCACCTTCTCGCCGTTCTGGGCCGCGGTGATCGCGCTGACGCTGCACATCGCGGCCTATGCGGCCGAGGTGATCCGCGCGGGCATCGAGTCGATCCGGCCCGGCCAGACACGCGCCGCATTGGCGCTGGGCATGTCGCGCACGCAGCTGCTGCGAAAGGTGCTGCTGCCGCAGGCCACTATCCGCATGCTGCCGGCCTTCGGCTCGATCCTCACCATCGCCATCAAGGACACGGCGATTGCCACCGTGATCGCCGTGCCCGAGCTCATGCACCGCGCCGAAACGGTGGCGGGCCAGAGCTACCGGCCAGTGGAAGTGTTCACCGCGGTGATGGTGGCGTACTTCGCGATCCTGTTCCCGGTCACGCGCGGCATCGACCGGCTCTACCACCGCGTCGCGCACCTGGGGCGTTCATGATGAAGAGGACCATCCCATGACTTTCGACTGGTCCGTGATCTGGACGCACCGCCAGGCCTTGCTCGAAGGCGCGGCGCTCACCGTGGGGCTCACGGTGCTGACCATGCTGCTGGCCGTGCCGGGCGGCATCGCGCTGGCGCTGATGCGGCTGTCGCCGAACAGGCTGCTGCAGTCCGCGTCGCTCGGCTTCGTGGAGTTCTTCCGCAACCTGCCGCTGATCCTGGTGATCTACTGGGTCTTCTACGTGATGCCGATGGCGGTGGAGTTCCAGCTGTCGCCCCTCGTCACCGCGCTGGTAGCGCTGGTGCTCAACATCTCGGCCTACAACGCCGAGACCTTCCGCGCCGGCATCAACTCCATCCGCAAGGGGCAGCTGGAGGCGGCGCTTGCCATGGGCATGTCGCGCCGCCAGGCCATGTTCAAGGTGGTCATCCCGCAGGCGGGGCGCCGCATCCTCCCGGTGATCGCGAGCACCTGGGTCTCGCTCTTCAAGGACACCTCGCTGGTGTCGGTCATCGCCGTGAGCGAGCTGGCCTACACCGCGATGCAGATCCGCGCGCAGACCTTCCGCGTGCTGGAAATGCTCACCGCCATGGCCGTTCTCTACTGGCTGATGGGCTACCCGCAAGCCAAGCTGGTGGACTGGATCCACCGCAAATATGGAGTCAAGGAATGAACAACGACATCGCCCGCGCCGCGGCGCGCAAGAACGCCGACCAGCCGCCGGTGCTGGTCTACGAAGAGGTGCGCAAGCTCTATGGCGAATTCGTGGCACTCGACGGCGTCTCGCTGCAGGTCCACAAGGGCGAAGTGATGTGCCTGATCGGCCCTTCAGGTTCGGGCAAGTCGACCCTGCTGCGCTGTACCAATGCGCTGGAAACCATCAACGGGGGGCGCGTGCTGATCGACGGCGTGCCGCTGCCCGCGCAGGAGTCGGCGGTGCGCAAGGTGCGCCAGCGCATGGGCATGGTGTTCCAGAGCTTCGAGCTGTTCCCGCACAAGTCGGCACTCGACAACGTGGCCATGGGCCCGATCACCGTGCTGGGCATGCGCGAGTCCGAGGCCAAGGCGCGCGCCATGGCGCTGCTCGAGAAGGTCGGCCTGTCGGCCAAGGCCGGCAACTTCCCGGCCAACCTTTCGGGCGGCCAGCAGCAGCGCGTGGCGATCGCGCGCGCCCTGGCCATGGAACCCGAGGTGATGCTGTTCGACGAGCCCACCTCCGCGCTCGACCCCGAGACCGTGGGCGAAGTGCTCAGCGTGATGCAGAAGCTCGCGCAGGAGGGCATGACCATGATCGTGGTCACGCATGAAATGGGCTTTGCGCGGCGCGTGGCCGACTGGGTGGTGGTGTTCGAGTCCGGCGCCATCATCGAGCAGGGCCCGCCCGCGCAGATCTTCGAGCACCCCACCGTGGAGCGCACGCGCGACTTCCTCGGCCACCTCGGCTGGAACGGCTGACGACGAACGAACGCTGCCGCCGCATCCGCCATCTCTTCCGCTTCAACCATGAAAATCACCAACGCCCGCGTCATCGTCTGCAGCCCCGGCCGCAACTTCGTCACCCTCAAGATCGAAACCGACGAGGGCCTGACCGGCATCGGCGACGCCACGCTCAACGGGCGCGAACTCTCCGTGGCCGCCTACCTCACCGAGCACGTCATTCCCTGCCTGATCGGACGCGACGCGCACCAGATCGAGGACATCTGGCAGTACCTCTACAAGGGCGCCTACTGGCGCCGCGGCCCGGTCACCATGACCGCCATCGCCGCGGTCGACACGGCCCTGTGGGACATCAAGGCCAAGGCCGCCGGCCTGCCGCTGTACCAGCTGCTGGGCGGCAAGAGCCGCACCGGCGTGATGGTCTACGGCCATGCCAACGGCAGCGACATCGAGCACACGGTGGACGAGGTGCTGCGCTATGCGGATGCCGGCTACAAGGCCATCCGCGCGCAAAGCGGCGTGCCGGGCCTGGAGAAGGTCTACGGCGTCGGCAAGGGCACCCTCTTCTACGAACCGGCCGATGCCGACCTGCCCTCCGAGCACGACTGGTCCACCGAGAAGTACCTGCGCCACACGCCCAAGCTGTTCGAGCGCATCCGCGAGAAGCTCGGCTTCGAGCACCACCTGCTGCACGACGTGCACCACCGCCTCACGCCGATCGAGGCCGGACGCCTGGGCAAGGCGCTGGAGCCCTTCAACCTCTTCTGGATGGAAGACGCGACACCGGCCGAGAACCAGGATGCCTTCCGCCTGATCCGCCAGCACACCACCACGCCGCTGGCGGTGGGCGAGATCTTCAACTCCATCTGGGACTGCAAGGAGTTGATCGAGAACCAGCTGATCGACTACGTGCGCGCCACCGTGGTCCATGCCGGCGGCATCACGCACCTGCGCCGCATCGCCGACCTGGCCTCGCTCTACCAGGTGCGCACCGGCTGCCACGGCGCCACCGACCTGTCGCCGGTGTGCATGGGCGCGGCGCTGCACTTCGACCTGTGGGTGCCGAACTTCGGCATCCAGGAATACATGCGCCACACCGAAGAGACCGACGCCGTGTTCCCGCACGCCTACACCTTCGACCAGGGCATGCTCTACCCGGGCGACGTGCCCGGCCATGGCGTGGAGATCGACGAGGCGCTGGCCGCCAAGTACCCCTACAAGCGCGCCTACCTGCCGGTGAACCGCCTGCAGCACGACGGCACGCTGTGGAACTGGTGAGCGCCATGCCCAGGCTGAATGCGAAGACGCTGGCCGCGCTGCCGCCCGCGGTGGCGCGCCCCGCCTACGACCGCGCCGCGCTCGAGGCCGGCATCGTCCACCTGGGTGTCGGCGCATTCCAGCGCGGGCACCTGGCCGCCGTCAACGAAGCCGCGCTGCATGCGAGCGGCGACCTGCGCTGGGGCATTGCGGGCGTGTCGCTGCGCAGTGCCGACACGCGCGATGCGCTCGCGCCGCAGGACGGCCTCTACACGCTCGCGCTGCGCGACGTGGACGAAGCCGGCGCGCCGCGCGCGTCGCTGCAGGTCATCGGCTGCCTGCTCGGCGTGCAGGTCGCACCCGAGGACCCGGCGGCGGTGCTCGCGCGCATCGCGCATCCCGCGACCCGCATCGTGAGCCTCACCGTGACGGAAAAGGGCTACTGCCACGACCCGGCCACCGGTGCGCTGCGCGCCGATCATCCCGACGTGCTGCACGACCTCACGCGGCCCGATGCGCCGCGCGGCACGCTCGGCTTCCTGGTTTCGGGCCTGCGCCTGCGGCAGCTGCGCGGCCTCGCACCGGTCACGCTGCTGTCGCTCGACAACCTGCCCTCCAACGGCCACCTGCTGCGCGGCCTCGTATTGGACTTTGCGCAGCGCGTCGACCCGCAACTGGCGCGCTGGATCGCCGAGCACTGCAGCTTTCCCTGCTCGATGGTGGACCGCATCGTGCCGCGCACCACCGATGCCGACCGCGCGCAGGTCAACGCCGCGCTCGGCCTGGAGGACGCCTGGCCGGTGGTCGGCGAACGCTTTCTCGAATGGGTGGTGGAGGACGACTTCGCCGCCGGCCGCCCGGCCTGGGATGCGGGCGGCGCCCGCTTCGTGCCCGATGCGCGGCCCTTCGAGACACTCAAGCTGCGCATGGTCAACGGCGCGCATTCGGCGCTTGCGTACCTGGGCGCCATGGCGGGCCTCGACACGGTCGACCGCGCCATCGCCGCCCCTGCCCTGCACCGCTACCTCGATCGCCTGATGCAGGAGGAGATCGCGCCTACGCTGCCGGCGCTGCCCGGCCTCGACCTCGGTGCGTATCGCCAGCGCCTGCTCGAGCGCTTCGCCAACCCGGCGCTCGCGCACCGAACCGCGCAGATCGCGATGGACGGCTCGCAGAAGCTGCCGCAGCGCCTGCTGGGCACCGTGCGTGACCGCCTTGCCGCGGGCGCTTCGATCGACCGCCTCGCCCTGGCCGTGGCGGCCTGGCTGCACTACCTGCGCGGCGTCGACGAACTGGGCCGCCGCTACGAGATCCAGGATCCACTGGCAGTCGCGCTGGCCGAACGATATGCGGCAGCCGAGCGCGCAGCAGCCGCGGCCGAACCTGCACAAGCCGACGAAGCGCGGGTGGCTGTGTTCGCGGCTTTCGCGCCGGTGTTCGGCAAGAACCTCGGGAGCGACCCGCGCTTCATCCGCGCCGTTGCAGCCCAACTGAGCAACCTGTGTGCGTCAGGAGTGCTGGGAACCCTTCACCGCATCACCTAGGTTCTGCTGCACCCGGGGCCGGGCGCCCTTGGGCGTCAGCAGGCATGAAGAGACCGGCGCGGGACTACCAGTCCAGCGTCCCTGCCTTGCCGACAATTGCCGTCAGCCCGACCCAGCTCGAGCAGGATTGGATTGCCAATCAGCCAAGGCAAGCCAACTCATGAGCTCAGCTACCGGACGAGTGTCGCCACTCAAACGCGTGATGACCGATTTGAAGGTTTTGCGGCGCGCAATAGACGCGGCATGGAACAGACAACTGCTCGCCCTGCACGAGGACAGTGAACCCGTCCGTGGCCGGTGCGAGCTCCGCGTCGGGATGCGCGCGTAGCAGCGTTTGATGCGGCTGGCCAAAGCGCGGCGGGGAACATCGGACGGTAAGTCATGAGCGCACTCTGATTCGAACTTCGTCGGTCGCTGACGATCGCGCCCGACTGCGAGCCGGCGGCCGCGCAGGGGCCAATGGTAAGGCAAGCGTTCGCGCCGACGATCACACCGCAAGGTTTGGCGCCAGTGATGTGACCGCAGTTCATCGCGCTTCGCTCCGGAGTTCCGGCTTTCTCGCCTGATACATCCGGGCCCCATCTGCGGACAGCCCTCTGCACGTCTTGCCACGCACCCGGGGCCACAACTCTCACGCCACTTGCCGGGAAGCCAAGCCTGTTGACGCATTTGGTGCGTATCAGGCACCACTGTGCGTCCGTCTGCGAGCCTACCGGCGCGCTCCCTGGCTACCTACGATCAACGCCAGACGGTCTATTGCCGTGATCCGCGCCTCACAACTCCTGGGAGTTGAACGGCAACCTGCTGCCAGTCGCCTGGCAGGTCAGGCCCGCGCCATCGGGCCGCCCTTTTTGGAGATTCCGCCATGTCCCTCACAGATGAAACCTTGCAACCCACGAGCGAGAAACCCAAAGATCTGGTGCCTTCCCGCTACGCACTGCGCATCGGCGATATCGACGCGATGGTGGTCAGCGATGGCCCGATGCCGCTGCCCACGTCGACCATGGCCACCAACGCCGATCCGGCGGACCTGGCGAACTGGCTGGACCAGATGTTCATGCCGCCCGACAAGTACGACTGGCCGCTGAACGTGATGGTGGCCCGCAGCGGCGGCCAGACCATCCTCATCGACGCGGGTCTGGGCGGCCAGTTCCCGGGCTTTCCGCGCGCCGGGCAGTTCCCCCAACGTCTGGCCGCGGCCGGCATCGAGCTCGAGTCCGTCACCGACGTGATCATCACCCACATGCACATGGACCACGTGGGCGGGCTGCTCGTTCCCGGGATCAAGGAACGCCTGCGTCCCGACGTGCGCATCCACGTCGCCAAGGCCGAGGTCGACTTCTGGACCTCGCCGGACTTCTCCCGGACAGTGATGCCGAAGCCGGTGCCGGAGGTGCTCCGCTCGACCGCCAAGAGCTTCTACGACGAATACCGCGACCGGCTGCAGACCTTCGACGAGCGGCGCGAGGTGGCGCCGGGTGTGGTGGTCCGCCGTACCGGCGGCCACACACCGGGGCACAGCGTGGTCGACCTGGTGTCGGGCGGCGAGCGCCTGATGTTCGCCGGCGATGCCATGTTCCCGGTCGCATTCGATCACCCCGACTGGCAAAACGGCTTCGAGCACGATCCCGAGAAAGCAACCCGCGTTCGCCTCGAGCTTTTCCGCGAACTGGCGCAGACGCGGGGACTTCTGGTGGCCGCTCACCTGCCCTTCCCCTCCATCGGCCGGGTGGCGGTCGACGGCGACATCTTCCGCTGGGTTCCGATCATCTGGGACTACTGACTCGCGTCGGCGGCGCGCGAGCCGGACGCCGGCTTGCAGCGCCGCATCGCCGACCCCACGAACCTTTCTTCTCCCTCGCGGCGTTCGCGAACGGGTACCTCAGCCGCACTGGGGCCGGAGCACACATGACCCATCGTCTCAACTACATCAAGCAGTCGCCCGAACTCTTCAAGAAGCTGATCGAGTTCAGCACGCTCGTGGACAGCGGCACCATCGAGCAACCGATCCGCGACCTCGTCGCGATCCGTGCCTCACAACTCAACGGCTGCGCGTTCTGCCTCGACATGCACATCAAGGAGGCCAGGATCCATGGCGAGCGCGAACTGCGCATTCACCATCTGGCCGCATGGCGTGAATCGACGCTGTTCGTTCCGCGCGAGCGTGCGGCCCTGGCCTGGACCGAGGTGCTGACCAGGCTGCCCGAACACGGCGTGCCCGACGACATCTACGAGCGCGTGCGCACGCAGCTGTCGGAAAAAGAGCTTTCGGACCTGACCTTCAGCGTCATGGCCATCAATGCATGGAACCGCGTGAACGTCGCGTTCCAGACCGTGCCCGGTTCGTCGGACAAGGCCTTCGGCCTGGACAAGGCGAACCTCTCCTGAGTCCCCGCGGCAGGCGCCGCCGCACCTGGCGATGCCTGCGCCTGCAGCTCGGCGACGTTCTTCGCGCCGATATTCGACGGCGATAGGCGAGCGCGTCCTCCACTCGCCATCGGCGCCTGCACCTCGCAGGTCATCCTCCCCCCCCCCCGCGCTTCAAGTGTTTTCCTGCCATGCCACGGCGCGATCGCCGAGGGGCACAGCATTGCGCTTTCGAAGCGCGCCTCGAGTCGAAATGAAGGACGCCACGTTCGCATTGATTCCGTTGGCTCACTGCGGCGTTTCGCTCGACAGGTCTACCGCGCCGGCCTGTCCAAACCTAGATTTGAGTGCGACAGATGCAGAACGCGCGAACCACTTTTTTGTCACGTGCATTGCCTGTCCATGCGGCCTTCGGCGGATTTACCGACCGAGGAATCACTCAATTTCTCAGGAGTAGTTGATGACGAAAAGAATCTTCTTTGCGGCACTGCTGGCCAGTCTCACGACCTCGGTCTCGATCTATGCGATCCAGCCGGCCAGTGCTGTCGCCTCTCCCCAGGCAGCGAGCGATGCCTCGGCCGCAATCCCGTTCCCCTCGCTCGATCTCTCCTATCCGGCGCCCCAGGAGCCGTTGGACCGCACGCCGATCACGCCGACTGAAACAGTGGGCGCCGCGAAGTACGAGCCCTTCTGATCGATGCGCTGAATCACACGCGTCCTTTGCGCAACCTTCTGCGCGATTCCCGACCCTCCAAGAAAGATCCCCATGCCCCTCAACGACCGAGAGCCGCCCGCGCGGCGTCTCTTCCTGCGCCAGATCGGCGGCGCTTCCGGTGCCGCGGCGCTCGCGACGCCCGCACTGCTGGGCGGCCTCGCCAGTCCGCTCGCATCGGCGCAGGACGCCGCAACCCGCCTCGCCGACAACGCACGCTCTTCCGGTTACCTGTCGCTGGGCCCGCAGGAGGCCGCCTGCGTCGAAGCCCTCGTCAACGTGATGTGCCCGGCCGATGCCATGACACCGAACGGCGTCGATTGCGGCCTGCACCTGTACATCGATCGTCAGCTGGCCGGCGCCTGGGGCCGCGGCGACCAGCTCTATCGGCAGGGCCCCTGGCGCCCCGGCAAGCCGCAGCACGGCTACCAGTCGCCCCTGACGCCGGAGCAGCACTTCAAGGCCGGCCTCGCAGTGCTGCGCCGCGAGGCCCAGCAACGCACCGGCAAGGCCATCGAGCAGCTCGAGGCCGGCCCGCTCGACGCCTTGCTGCAGGAAGTCGCCGCCGGCCGGGTGGACGACGAGCGCTATGCGCTCGGCGCGTGGTTCAACGACTTTTTCTATCCACTCTTCGTTCAGGCCTGCTTTGCCGACCCGATGTACGGCGGCAATCGCGACAAGGCCTTCTGGCGCGCGGTGGGCTTCCCCGGCCTGCCCGCTTTTCACGGGCGCAACGTGGTCCAGTACCGCGGCCTGCCCTTCCCCGGTGCGGCCAAGCCGCAGTCGATCGAGGACTTCAGCTGAAGGCCCAATACCCATGACTCACAAACTTCCCAAGCGCTCCGTCGTCTTCGTCGGCGGCGGCCTCACCGCCGGCCTGGCCGCGCGGCAGATGATGAATTCCGGCATCGACGTGCTGGTGCTCGAGCGCGGCGGCGACCTCGCCGGCAGCGCGGCCGCCACACTGCCCAACCAGCGCGACGAATTGCGCTGGGGCGTGCGCAACGGCCTGGTGCAGAACTGGGCCAACGAGACCTACACCCTGCGCCATGCCGCCCACGAGAGCGCGCTGCCCGTGCGCCGGATGGAAGCCTTCCTTCCCGGCGAAGGCATGGGCGGCGCTGCGAATCACTGGAACGGCCAGACCTGGCGCTGGGCCGAGTACGACCCCACCCTGCGCACACGCCTCGAGTCCCGCTACGGCAAGGCCGCGATCCCCCGCGAGATGACGGTTCAGGACTGGGGCATCAGCTACGCGGAGATGGAGCCGTACCACGACCTGTTCGAGCGGCTCTTCGGCATCGCGGGGCAGGCCGGCAATGTCGGCGGGCAACTGATCGAAGGCGGCAACCCCTTCGAGGCCCCCCGAAAACGCGGCTTTCCGCAGGCGCCGCTCGAAATCCTCGAGTCGGGACGGATCTTCAAGGCCGCCGCGCAAAGCCTCGGCTACAAGCCGTTCCCGCTGCCGGCGGCCAACTCGCCGCGCGCCTACACCAACCCCGATGGCGCGAGCCTCGCGCCGTGCCAGTACTGCGGCCACTGCGAGCGCTTCATCTGCGAGGCCAATGCCAAGGCCAGTCCGGCGCTGCTGCTGTATCCCCAGCTGCTGAAACAGCGCGATTTCGAGATCCGTCTTCACTCGCAGGTGACCGGCCTCGTCTACGACAAGCACGCCAGGCGCGTGACGGCCGTGCGGTTCATCGATCTGCAAACCGCGCAAACGTACGAGCAACCGGCCGATGTCGTCGTGCTGTCCAGTTTCACCATGTCCAATACCAAGCTGCTGCTCACGAGCGGCATCGGGCGTCCCTACGATCCGAAGACGGGCAAGGGCGTGGTCGGCAAGAACTTCTGCTACCAGGTGATGTCGTCGGTGCCGGTGTTCTTCAAGGACCGCTGGATCAACCCCTTCATGGCGTCCGGCGCCTCGCAGATGGTGGTGGACGAATTCAACGGCGACAACTTTGACCACGCAGGCCTCGGCTTCTTCGGCGGCGGCTACATCTACTCGAACGTGACGAACGGCCGCCCGATCAATGCCCGGCTCCATCCGGCCGGCACGCCGCGCTGGGGATCGGCGTGGAAACAGGCCAACGCCGACTGGTACGCGCACGCCTTCAACGTCGCGGTGCATGGCAGCAACTACCCGCACAGCCAGAACTACCTCGACCTCGATCCGACGTACCGCGATGCCTACGGCTCGCCGCTGCTGCGCATGACGTTCAATTTCCGCGAGAACGACCACCGGATGAGCGAGTACGTCACGAACAAGGCCGCCGATATCGCGCGCGCCATGGGTGCCGCGGCGGTCGGCGCACCGCAACCCCGGCGCGGCGACTTCGACGCGCGGCAGTACCAGACGACGCACACCACGGGCGGCACCGTCATGGGCGCCGACCCGTCGACGAGCGTGGTGTCGCCCCACCTGCAGCACTGGGATGCACAGAACCTCTTCGTGGTCGGCGCATCCGTGTACGCGCACAACGCAGGCTACAACCCGACCGGTCCGCTCGCGGCCTTGGCACTGCGCCTTGGCGACGACCTGGTGCGCTATGCCAGGCAACCGCGCATGCTTTGAGGAGCCCGACATGCGACATCTCCTTCTCACAGCCTGCGCCGCGGCCTTCGTGAACCTGGCGCACGGCCAAACGGCCGTGCAGCCGCCCAAGACATGGACGAGCTGCGCGGCATGCCACGCGGCGCAAGGCGCCGCCTCCATCGGGCCGCCGCTCGCCGGCGTGGTGGGCCGGAAGGCCGGCTCAGCGCCGGGGTTCGGCTACAGCCGGGCCATGAAGAACGCACAGATCACCTGGGACGACACATCCCTGGCCGCCTTCCTCGGCGATCCGCAGCAAGCCGTGCCGGGCAACCGGATGCCTTTCGCAGGCGTTCCCGATCCCGGTGAAGTTGCCGAACTCGTCAAGTACCTGAAGACGCTGCGATAGCGGGCAGCCGCAGGTGGCTCTGGCCACATGCGCCATGACGGATGGACTGCAGCGACCGGAGCCCCGTGCCGCGCTACGATCTCGTACAGAAACCCAAGTCTCGACGCATGGAAACCGCCCATCCGATCCGCCTGCCCGGTCAACGACCTTGCGCCGCTCGCGCCTGGCGCGCGGCCACCTGACGCGACCGGGACACAGACCACCATGCAGGCGCAGTCCGAGGAAACACCTGATCTGGCATTGGCGGAAGTCCGGTGGTACTTCGGCGTTTTCGTCGTCTGGGAGGCGCAGCGCCGGTGCGAGCGGTCCGGCCAGGCCGTGCGGCTGGGGCCACGCGCTTTCGACCTGCTGCTGCAGCTGATCAAGCGGGCCGGTGAATTCGTGAGCAAGAACGACCTGCTCTCGGCGGTCTGGGCCGGCGTCGTGGTCGAAGAGGCCAGCGTGCGCGTCCACATGTCCACGCTCCGCAAGGCGCTCGGCGAGCCCGGCGACAGCGACGAATGCAAGGAGTGGATCTCCAACGTTCCGCTGCGCGGCTACCGCTTCAACGGACGGGTCCGGCGCGAGGCGACCGGGGTCCCGGCCAGGCCCGCGGCACGGGCCCCGCTGCCCGACCCCGGCTTCACCCCGCTGCCGGTTCGGCTGACCGAGCTCGTCGGCCGCGAAGCCGATGTGGCCGGCGTTCTCGCGGCGCTCGACACCCACCGGCTGGTCACGATCGCAGGCACGGGTGGCATCGGCAAGACCCGTCTCGCGATCCACGCCGCCGAGAGCCGTCGGCACGCGCAGGGCACGGAGATCGCCTTCGTCGATCTGTCCTCGCTGATCTCCCAGGACCACGTGCTCGGCACCCTGGCGCGCGCCGTCGGGGTGCCGGCCGACCTGCCCGACACCGTCGGCGCGATCGCGCAACGCCTGATGGGGCGCACCGTGCTCCTGTTGATCGACAACTGCGAGCACCTGGTGGACGCCCTGGCGCCGCCTGTCGCCGGCCTGCTTTCCGTGCTGCCCGACCTGCGCATCCTCGCGACCAGCCGCGAGGCGCTTCGCGTCACGGGCGAGTATGTCTTCCGGTTGCCGGCGCTTGCCATCCCCGACGCCGGGCAGATCTCGCTCACGCAGGCGCTGCACTGGCCGTCCGTGGAATTGCTCGTCGAGCGGGCCAGGTCCGCGGGTGCAGGTGCGTTCGACGAATCGCACGGGCCGCTGCTGGCCCAGATCGCCAGGCAGGTCGACGGCATCCCCTTGGCGATCGAACTGGTGGCCGCGCGCCTGGGCGTGCAGCCGGTCGTCGATCTGGCGCGCCGGCTGGGCGACCACATGCGCCTCTACGCCTTCAGCCGCGCCGCGCTCGCACGGCACCGGACGCTGGCCGCGGCGCTTGACTGGAGCATCGCGCTGCTGAGCGAGACGGAACTGCGGCTCTTTCGCTGGCTGTCGGTGTTTCGGGGGCGCTTCGATGTGGAATCCGCGCTGGGCGTGAGCGCCGGCGGCATGGACAACGAGGTGGCATTCGACGCACTGATCTCGCTGGTCAACAAGTCGCTGGTCTTCTTCGACAGCAACGACGCCGTCGCGCCCTACCGGCTGCTGGACACGACGCGAAGCTATGCCGCGGCGCTGCTCGCGCAGAGCGATGAACGACCGGCATTGCTGCGGCGCCATGCAGTGCTCATGGGCGATCTCATGAAGGCAGCGGCAGCGGAACTCTCCGACCTGACCGAGCAAGCCTGGGCCGACCGCTACGCACACCGCCTGGACGACGTGCGCTTTGCGCTCGAAGTCTGCCTGACGCAGCAGCCCGATGCGAAGATGGCCGCCTCGCTGCTGACGGCTTCCGCGCCATTGTGGTTTCACCTGGCCCAGGTCGTGGAATACCGCGACCGGGTCTCCGCGGCGCTGGCGCTGGTCGATCGGCAACCCGCGCGCGACACGGAAACGGCGACCTGGCTGAACACGGCCCTGGTCAGCGCCCTGCTCCACACCGGCAGGTCCACACCGGAGCTGGGTGCCGCGGCGGACCAGGCGCTGGCCGGCGCGCTGGCCGTCAAGATCCCCGTGCTGGAACTGCAAGCCCGTTGGGGCCGGTGCACGCACGACATGTTCCGCGGCGCGTATTCGGCGGCGCTGGATCAGGCGCACACGCTGATGGCGGCTGCGCAATCCTGGTCCGACCCCGCCGCGCTCAATCTCGCTCACCGCGTGATGGCGATGGCCAACCACTTCTGCGGCCACTTCGATGTGGCGAGGATGCACAGCGAAGCTGCCGTGCGCGTGGGCGGCGGCCTCGGCCATGCCCGGGCCAACATGGTCGGGGTCAACGCCATCGTCGCGGCCAAGGCCATGCTGAGCCGAACCCTCTGGATGCAAGGTGAGACGGCCAAGGCCCTGGAAGAGGCCAGCGACGCGGTGGGCCGAGCGCAAGCGGCCGGAAAGTCCGTCTCACTGTGCTCGGCGCTGTATGGCGCCTGTCCGGTCGCGCTGTGGGCCGGCGAGCTCGAGCTTGCCGCCGGATGGATCCACTTGATGACGGACGAAGCGCGGCGCAAGGGACTGGTGGGCTGGCTGCGCTATGCCGAGTGGTTCTCGCAGGGCCTGCAGTTGGGCCTCGCGCCGGACCGGGACCGCTACGTGCGTGAAGTGGCCGGCCAGCTCGCAAGCTATGACGCGCCCCACAGGGAGATGCTGGCGACCTTCTGCATCGACTGGGTGGACGACGAGATGATCGAGCGGGTCTCGCGCGGAGAGAGTCCATGGGTCGCCGCCGAGGTCTGGCGCGCCGCGGGCCGGCGCGCGGAGCAACACGCTGCGACCGACGAGGCGGAGGCCTTCTACCTACGGGCCGTCGAAACCGCGAGGCAGCAAGGGGCGGTCGCCTGGGAAAAGCGCGCCGCGCTGGCGCGGGTCCGCGGCCCCGGCGCGCAGCCGGTTCATCGCTGACCCGCGCTGGCGCGCAATCCTTCCAGCGCACCCGCTGCCCGCCGTTCCCAGGCGACGGCGCCTTGCGCGCGCGCAAGGGCATGGGCCCGCAGATAAAGCGCTTCGGCTTCCGCGTCGTCGCCCCGCAGCGCCTTGCGCCGCCCGGCCGCACGGCAGACTTCGGCGGCACTCCACTGCCCTTCGCCCCGCATCGCGCGGGCGACCAGACCATCGTCGACCCACCGGTCGCAGAACGTGGCCATCATTTCCCTGCGGGGCGCATCCATGGCCAGGACCTTGGCCGCGACGGCGTCAATGTGCGCGCCGGCGTCGTCGACCTCGCCGAGCTTCATGGCGTCGTCGTAGCAGAGGGCCCAGTCGTGCCAGTAGGCGAAGCCCTTGGACCGTGTCTGCCGCAGCAGCGTGTCGACCCAGGCGCGGGCCGTCCGCTGTTCGCCGGCCCAGATGGCCATGGGACAGATCCAGAAAAGGGCAACGCACAGGGACAACGCGTGCCCCAGCGCCTCGGCCTCCTCCATGCACTGGATGGCAGTGGCCATGGCAAGACGGCTCTCTCCCTGAATCCACAGCGTCCTGGCAAGAATGGCCATTGCGGTCGTGCGCGCATCGGGCTGGAATGCGTTGGCATGGTTGCGCCGGATCGCGTCATCCACCTCCGCCGCCGCCTCGGCGTGCGTCCTGGCCGCGGCGAACGCGCCGCAGAAATGGCTGGAGAGCGCCAGCATCCGGTGCGACAGGTTGCGTGTCACGGCATTGGTCGAGTGGCTCGCAAACTCGCTCAGGATCTCGGCATGCCGCAACGCCGGCGTGTACGCGCCGCGCGTGATGTTCAACGCGCAAAGGCCCCACCGGGCCTGGAATTCGAGCGTCTTCACCTTGAATTCCAGTGCGCAATCCAGCGCCCGCTCGCACGCCCGTGTCATCTCGGGCACCGTGCCGCCGGTGTGCCACAACGCGTTGTAGAGCGCGATCTCCAGCCGTCCTGCCATCAGGCGGTCGGGCAGCTTGAGCGCATCCAGATGGTCCAGTGCCGCGCGAACGCGATCCCGGTATTCGCTGACTTCGGACAAGCGGAACCAGAACGGCGCCGACGCGACGGTGAGCGCGCCCGCGATGGTCATGTCATCACGATGGCCGATGCAGGCATCCAAGGCCGCACGAACGTCGTCCAGGCAGCCGCGGTAGCGCCGCGTCCAGGCGTCGGCATCCAGCAGGGCCAGGTCCGCGGTCGCGATGCCCATGAGGTCCAGCATGAAAAGCGCATGGCTTTTCGTTACCGCGTCCCGCTCGCCCGCCCGCACGAGCAGGGCATGCGCGTAGCTGCGGGTGGTGTCGAGCAGGCGGTACGGCGACTCCGCGGCCTGGTCGGTGTCGTACACGACGAGCGACTTCCTGGCCAGGTCCAGCAAAGCGTCGGAGGCCACCTCGGGGTCCAGCGCGCTGGCCGCCACGCTGAGTGCCGCCTCGATCCCGAAATAGGCGCGGAACACCGACAGCCTGCGAAACAGCAGCAACTCGGCGTCGCCGAGCAGGCCGATGCTCCAGTCCAGCGTCGCGGCGAGCGTGCGGTGTCTTGGCAGCGCAGCCTGCCCGGCGGTGGAATGCAGGCGCATGTGATCGTCGAGCCTGCAGGCCAGGTCGCTCGCGGATTGGGTCCCCAGGCGGGCCGCGACAAGCTCGATCGCCAGTGGGATTCCGTCCACCTGCCGGCAGATCCTGGCGAGCGGACCGCTGCTTGCGTCGTCGAATGCGCTCGCGCCCACGGCCTCGGCTCGCTCGACCAGCAGTTGCACCGCCGGCGAGCGCAGCGCATGCGCCAGGGAGCCGGGCTGGGACTGCTGAACCGCCAGCGGCGCCAGGCGAAAGACATGCTCGCCGCCCACGCGCAGCACCTCACGGCTGGTGGCAAGGACCTGCAGCATCGGCAGTGCCACCAGGAACCTGTCGACGAGTGGCGAGAGCCTCTCGATGACATGCTCGCAGTTGTCCAGGAGCAGCAGCATCGCCCGGCCCTCGAGGCGCTGGACGATGGCTTCTTCGATGTCCGTGACGCCGCCTCGCACGCCGATGGCGCGTGCCATCGTCGTCAGCACGTGGTCCTGCGAGGTCAGGGGGGCGAGATCGACGAAGCAGAGTTCGGCGTGCGGCCGTTCGCGGTAGCGCGCGGCGACGCAGATGGCAACGCTGGTCTTGCCCACGCCGCCGGGCCCTGCGACCGTCACCAGCCTGCTCGCCGCCAGCAAGCCGAGCAGGCGCTCGACCTCCACGTCGCGCCCCACGAGACTGGACAAGCGAGCGGGCAAGCCGGCGGCAGCCTCCCGCAGCGGCGCATGCGCCACGGGCGCGGCGGCCGCGGACGGCACGAATTCGCAGTGCACCCGCCCCAGAAAGCGATAGCCGCGCAGCGGAATGTTGGCGATCCACTCCAGGCACCCGTCCTGCGCTCCGGGCGGACCGAGAGCCTTGCGCAGGATCGACATGTGGACCCGGACGCTCGCCTCCTCGACCACCGTGTCCGGCCAGACCGCCGCGAGCAGTTCGTCCTTGCTGATCACCTCGCCGGCGCGGCCCACGAGCGCGGCCAGCAGGCCGAGTGCGCGCGATCCGAGCCGCACGGGCTGTCCGTCGCGCTCGAGCCTGGGCTCGGCTTCCCACAGTGCGAAGGCGCCGAAGCGCCAGCGGCGAATCTCAGGCATGGACCAGTCGACGCTGCGTCGCCTTGACGGCCGCCGGGCGCGCGAGCGAACCGGTCATGGCGATCCCTCCAGCAGCAGTCCGCGGCGAAAGGCTTCGCCGATCGCGGCCATCCGCGTCGGCTTCCGGAGCTTGCGCAGGATCGCCTTCACATGGGTCTTGACGGTGCCTTCGCCGATAGCAAGGCGCCCGCTGATTTCCTTGTTGGTCAGGCCCTGCGCCATGAGCCGGAGCACTTCGAGCTCGCGGGCCGTCGGCACGGCAGCCGAGAGGTTGTCCAGCAACTGGTCGGCCACGGGACAGGACAGGTACCGGCGGCCCGCTGCAACGCAGCGCACCGCATCCGACAGTTCCTCGGCCGAGCAATCGTGCAGAAGGTAGCCGCGCACGCCGGCGTCCACGGCGCGGCGTATCTGCGACCCGGTGCCCTGGTCCGTGACCACGAGGAAAGATGCAGATGCGGCGCCGCCCCGGCCGGCCGGGACATGCGTCGCCTTGTGGATGCCGGTTGCGTAGTCCGTGACCAGCACGTCGACGGCATCGTCGTCGTCATCGATGCCGGCGTCGGGACGGCCGGATTGGACGACGAAGTCGGCGCGGGAGCGCAGCAGCGATGCGATGCCGGCGGCCACGTACGGGTCGCGGTGAGCGACCGTCACATGGATCTGCCTGGCCTGGGTCGGCGCGGTCATGGGCTCAAGTCCTTCTGGAAAGCATGGGTGGAAGTCTGCTCAGTGGGCAAGCTGTTGGCAGTGAAGCCGTGTCAAGCCTCCTCAAGGGACTGGCGGCGCCAACGACTGGACGACCGCGCCCTCGGGGGCGGGCGCCACCGGATTCATCGCGCCTCGGCAACGCCCGACCGCACCGCAGAGCACGGCGATCGCGTTCCCGGGCAGGGCCTGCTGCGATTCGGAGGCGGCAATCACCGAGCCGGCGCCGAATGCGACCGTCACGGTCACGGCGCAGGCAATGTGCTTGACCCATCCGAGCCAGACGTCGCGAGGCGGCAGCGAGATCTTCATGGGGTGCGGGGCGTCGGACGCGAGGGCGCGCAGCCTCAGGGCTTGGCCGTCGCGACCGCGTCGGCGGCCTCCACGATCATCCGCGTCACCAGCTTCGGCCGCGAGATCATGACCACGTGCGAAGCGCCCTTGACCACGACCGTCTTCATCGACTTCGCACGCTCGGCCATGAAGGCCTGCACGGCCGGCGGGATGTTCTTGTCGCTGTCGCCGTAGATGAACCACGAGGGAAGGTTCTTCCAGGCGGCCGCAGGCGCCGGCTCGCCGAGGGCGCCCTCGGTGATCGGGCGCTGAGACACGGCCATCAGGTGGGCGAGCGCCGGTGCAACGTCTTGGGCGAATTGCTGGCCGAACTTGTCCTGCTGGATGTAGAGGTCCTTGGCGCCGTTCGGCAGCAGCACCGGCGCGGCGAGCGTGGGGCCGAGCGTGCTGCCGGGAAACTTGCCCGAGAGGTCCGCCGCCGATTCGCCCACTTCAGGGGCGAACGCTGCCACGAAGACCAGCGCCTGGACATTGGGCTTTCCAGCCGCCGCGGCGGAAATCACCGAGCCGCCGTACGAATGCCCGACCAGCACGACCGGCCCGGGGATCGAACCCACGATGGCGGCCACATAGTCCGCGTCGGACTTCACGCCGCGCAGCGGATTGGCCGCCGCGACAACGGGAAAGCTGCGCGCACGAAGGTCGCGCGCCACGTCGTTCCAGCTGGCCGACTCGGCGAATGCGCCGTGAACCAGCACGACGGTGGGCCTTGCCGGCGGCGCGCCCGATGTGGCCGCGCTTGCGGGGGCGAAGAGGTGCAGGGCCATGATGCCGAGGGCGGCGAATGCGCGTACGAGGCGGGGGAGATTTTTCATGTTGATTTCCTTGGGTGAACGGATGGCTTGACTTCGAAATTTGGCACCCCGTGCGGGATGCATCGCGCAAGGGGGCTCGCGCACGCCTGCGCCAATGGGCTGGCATACGGGGCGCCGCCTGCGGAGCAGATGTCCTGCACGAGGGGCGTCGCGCCAGTGGCGACGGCGGCAAGACGGAGTTCCGCGTTCGCGGCCTCACCGCCTGCGATCGCGCCGGCCGCCGCGATGGCCAGCAGCGAGACCGTCATGTATCCCGCGCTCCAGACGCGGTCCATCGCACCGCGCGGCGCGGCGCCGGCGGCTGCCTGATGGGCCCGCTCGCGTGCCTTGCGCGTTCGGCGTGGTGCGCCCGATTGCGCGAGCGATTGAATGCGCTGCGTCATGGTGACTCCTCGAGGGCGCCCGCCCTGGCCCCAGGACGGCTGGGCTCCGGTGCGCGAACATCGCGGCACGGTTCGAATGCTAGGTTTCGCATCCCGGTTGCGGTAGGCATGCAGGAGGGACTGCCGTGTTGCACGCCCGGCATCAATGCGCAGCGCACCTCAGGCGCGCCGATGAAGTGGAAGCCACACGTTGAACTCGGCGCCGCAGCCCGGTCCCGCGGACGTCGCCTTGACGAAGCCCCCGTGAGCGACCGCAAGGCCGTGAACCAGCGCAAGCCCGATGCCCAGCCCGCCGCGCGGGCCGCCCTCCCCGTTGCCGGCCTGGCTGAACAGGCCGAAGACACGCGGCAGGAACTCGCGCGCGATGCCACAGCCGCTGTCCGCCACCGCAAGCCGGGCAAAGCCGTCCTCGGAGGAAAGGCGCACCTGGATCTCCGCGCCGGCGGGCGAGAACTTGATCGCGTTGTCCAGCAGGTTGCCGACAACCTGCTCCAGCCGCAGCGGGTCGGCATGGCAGATCAACGGGTCGGCCGCCCGCATCTGCGCACGGATGCGACCCGAAGGCCAGCGTGCACCGAATGCGCCGGCCAGGCCGAGTGCGAGTGCGCCGAAGTCGACCTCCGCCCGGCGCAGCGCCAGCTTGCCGGTTCGCACGCGCGAGAAATCGAGCAGGTCGTCGATGAGCCGCTTCTGGCTTTCGATCGCGCGCTGCATCGCTTCGGCGATGCCTTGCAGTTGCAAGGGCACCGCTGATGCGGGCAGGCGCTGGAGCAGGCTGGCGTTCATCTGAATGATGTTCAGCGGCTGCCTGAGTTCGTGCGAGATGACGGCCAGCGGCCTGTCCCGTGTCGCGCAACGCAAGTCCGTTGCAGCGCGAATGTCGCGCGGGGTCTGGAGCGCGGCTTGCGCGCCCTCGGTGTGATAAAGCTCCAAGAGGAATCCGTGCTTCTTGATGCGGCCACCCCGGATCCATCGCGACGGGGGGCCCGGTGATGAACGACCTTGTTCTCTGGCTCTCGCGACGCAACCGATCGTAGGCAGCCGCATTCCCCGCCAGAAGGCCGCTGCGGTGGCGCACCGTGTTGCCGGCCAAACACCAATCGCCCGGCCGGCCGCGAAGCATCGTTCGCAATCTCCGGACTCTTCGTTCACGCGAGCCGGGTTCCAGAATGGCCCCGCGTCGCATCCAATGGTGAGACATCCCCGGCAGCGGTGGCCGCTGCGCATGCAGGCGCAGATCGCGATCCTTGTCACAAAACGCCGTGGCCGGCCGTCTTGCATCTTGAAGAGGCGAGACCCGCCCGACCGGCAGACCGTTCTTCCCCCGCGTCATGCGGCCCGAATGGCTGCGCCTTCATCTTCTTGACTGGATCGTCGAATGAAAAAGTTTGCACTCAAGGCACTTCCCGTCGCGGGCAAGCAGATCGCCGCCTTCGAACGCTGCGGGGGCCTGCCTGAAGCGCACGCATCGCAAGGGCCGTCCAGTGGGTGACATGTATGACATCGCGGCCCGCTCCGCGCCGCCGGAGGCGCGCGCGGGCACCCAGGGACCGGGCGAGGTCCGCTGGCGATTCGGCGCATTCGTCTTGTGGGAGGCCCAGCGCCGGCTCGAGAGGCTGGGGCAGAGCGTGCGCCTGGGCTCCCGCGCGTTCGAACTGCTGCTGCAGCTGCTCAGGCGCGAAGGCGAAGTCGTGGGCAAGGACGAGCTGCTCGCGGCCGTCTGGGCCGACGTGGTGGTCGAGGAGGCCAGTGTCCGGGTCCAGATCTCCGCGCTTCGCAAGGCCCTGGGTCCGCCACAAGACGGGGACAACTGCAAGGAATGGATTTCGAACATCCCCCTGCGCGGCTACCGGTTCAATGGCACGGTGTCCCGCGAACAGGTCGGCATGCCGCCTGAGGATCGGCCCCTCGCGAGGGCCCTGCCCGCGCCGTCGTTCGCCAAGCTGCCCGAGCGCCTGACCCGGCTGGTCGGCCGCGACGCCGACATGGAGCGCGTGCTGGCGGCGCTCGCCACGCGCCGGCTGGTGACCATCGTCGGCACCGGCGGCATCGGGAAGACCCGTGTCGCCATCCATGCGGCCGAATGCCATGCAGAACGCACGGCCGTGCAGCTGGCCTTCATCGACCTCTCGCCGCTGGTCTCGCAGGCCCATCTGGCGAGCACGGTGGCCCGGTCGCTCGGGGCACCGGCGGACACCCCCGACACGACGCGGGCCATCCTCCAGCGGCTCGCGGGCCGCGATGTGCTTCTGCTGATCGACAACTGCGAGCACATGCTGGACGCGCTGGCGCTGCTCGTCACCGAACTGCTCGGCGCCCTGCCCGGCTTGCGCATCCTCGCAACCAGCCGGGAGGCCATTCGCATCGAGGGAGAGCACGTCGAGCGGCTGTCGCCGCTCGCGGTGCCCGCCGCGGAATGTGCCGGCCTGGCCGAAGCCATGGCGTCGCCCGCGGTCGAACTCCTGGTCGAGCGTGCAAAGGCCGTGGGTGCCCGCGCGTTCGGGGATTCCGACGGCCGGTTGCTCGCCGCAGTCGCCCGGCAGGTCGACGGCATCCCGCTGGCCATCGAGCTGGTGGCGGCACGCCTGGGCGTCCAGCCGATCGGCGACCTTGCGTTCCGGCTGAATGACCACATGCGGCTCTACTCCGCCGGCAGCAGGGCCGTTCTGCCCCGGCACAGCACGCTCGCGGCGGCGCTGGACTGGAGCATCGCGCTGCTGGACGGCGCGGAACTGCGGCTCTTCCGGCGGCTCTCGGTCTTCCGCGGGCGCTTCGATGTCGAGTCGGCGCTGAGCGTCACCCGCGCGGACATGGATACCGAAGCGGCGTTCGATGCATTGATCTCGCTGGCCAACAAGTCGCTGGTGTCGTTCGACCACAGCGACGCCATCGCCCCCTACCGGCTGCTCGACACGACGCGCAGCTACGCCGCCGCACTGCTCGCGCAAACCGATGAAGGCCCGGCGCTGCAGCGGCGCCATGCGCTCCTCATGCGCGAGCTGATGCGCACCGCGACGTCGGATTCGGGCGAACTCACCGTGCCGGCCTGGAACGCGCGCTACGCGCACCGGCTGGACGACGTGCGCAGTGCGCTGGACGCCTGCCTGGCGCAGCCGGACGACTGGGAGACCGGCGCGGAGCTCGCCATCGCTTCGGCCCCCCTGTGGTTTCATGTCTCGCAGGTCGAGGAGTACCGCGACTGGGTCATCGCCGCGCTCGCATGCCTCGCGCAGCAGCCGGGCGCGGGCACGGAGACCGAGGCGTGGCTGCAGATTGCCCTGGGCAACGCGCTGTGGCACACCCGCGGACCGGTGCCCGAAATGGGCGCCGCCTACGATCGGGCGCTGGTTGTCGCCATGTCGGCCGGGTCGGTCGTGCTGGAGCTTCAGGCGCGCTGGGGCATCTGCGTGCTGCATGCGATTCGCGGCGAATACGCGGCCGCGCTGCACCACTCGCAAGTGCTGTTCGAATTTGCGCAAGCGAGCGCCGATCCGGCCGCACTCAACCTGGCGCATCGGATGACCGCGCTGGCGAGTCACTTCTGCGGCGACTTGTCCGCGGCGAGTGCCGGGGCCCAGGCGGCAATCCTTGTCGGCGGCTCCGTGCGCCAGTCGCCGGTCAACCTGTTCCAGGTCGATGCCGCTGTCGCATCGAACGCCCTGTTGGCCCGCACGCTCTGGCTTCAGGGCGATGCCGCAAAAGCCATGGCCACCGCCGCCCGTGCGGTGGCGCTCGCCGAGGCCGGGGGCAATGCGCTGTCGCTGTGCTTCGCGCTGTTCGGCACATGCCCCGTCGCCCTCTGGTCGGGCGAGGTCGAACTGGCACGCAAATGGGTCCGCATGCTGCTGGACGAAGCCGAGCGCAGAGGGCTGGTGTACTGGCACCAGTGGGCGCACTGCTATGCACTCGGGCTGCAGGCGCGCACCGCGGACGAGCCGGACCGCCACATCCGCCGGGTCGCGCAACAACTCGATACCTTCGACGCGCCACGCAAGGAAATGCTCGTGACCTTCTGCGACGACTGGATCGACGAAGAGACGATTGCGCGGGCCGGCGCGGGACACGGCCAATGGAGCGCGGCCGAGACCTGGCGCGCTGCAGGCCGGCGCTGCGAGCAGCGCGGCCTCGACGAGGAGGCCGAGGCGTTCTACCGGCGTGCCATCGACACCGCGAGGCGGCAAGGCGCGCTGGGATGGGAGTTTCGTGCGGCGGTCAGCACGGCCAGGCTGTGGGTCCGCCTGGGCAAGGCGAAGGAGGCACTCGAGCTGCTCGACGAGATCTGCGGGCGGGCGGCACCCCCCGGCGAGCACCCCGGCTTTGCGCAAGCGCGCGCGCTGCGCAACGAAATCTCCCGCACCTGAAGGACGCGCCGCGACGCAGCGGGCGCACCGTACGGCGCCGGATGGCCGGCCATAACAAACCTTGACAGGGCTTTACTGGCCCCGGCACGGCATTGCGCGCAGAGTGGCCGCTTCGCTTTCATGGGGGATTCAGGACGCCTGATCCCTCGAACCGAGAAGCCGACTCATGACAACCTCCGCCTTCCCCTCGCCCCCTTCCACGCCCCTTGTGCCACGCGCAGATCCGCTGGCCTCCAGCTTCGCCACCAGCTATGCGGGGGTGGTCGCCTTCATTGCCGTCGTCACGGAGGGCAGCTTCGCCCGGGCCGCCGACCGCCTGGGCATCGGCCGCTCCGCCGTGAGCCGCAGCGTCCAGAAGCTCGAAGACCAGTTGAACGTCAGGCTCTTCCTGCGCACCACCCGAAGCACCACGCTCACGCGCGAAGGCGACCTCTTCTATGCCAACTGCCACACCGGGGTCGACCGGATCGTCCGGGCCGTCGAAGAGATGCGCGATCTGCGACAGGGCCCGCCGCGCGGACATCTGCGCATCAGCGCGCCGGTCGGGTTCGGCCGCCGGGTCGTCGCGCCCCTGCTGGGCGAATTTCGCGCCACCTACCCGGACGTCACCATCGACCTGATCCTGAACGACAGGCCGACCGACTTCACCTCGGACCGCGTGGACATCGCCTTTCGCAACGGCCGCATGGAGGACGCCCAGATCATCGCCAAGCAGATCATCCCGATGCAGTTGCTGCTGTGCGCCTCCCCCGCCTACCGGGAAGCCCACGGGCTGCCCGCCACGGTGGAAGCACTGGCCGGGCACGAATGCATCAACTTCCGTTTTTCATCCGGCCGCATCTTCGAGTGGGAGTTCAAGGTCGCGGGCCTGCCGCGCAAGCTCGTGCCCCCGGCCAAGCTCACCTACAACGACCCGGACCTGGTGCTGCAGGCCGTGCTCGACGGCCACGGCATCGCCCAGCTGCCGGGCTACCTGGCCTGCAAGTCACTGAGGACGGGTGCGCTGGTCCCGTGCCTGGCCCAGTACGCACCCGACGACAGCGGGCACTACATCTGCTACTTGAGCCGGCAGCACCTGCCTTCGCGCATGCGCGTGTTCATCGACTTCATGACGCTGAAGATCCGGGCCGCGGACCTTGACTGCCTCGCCGACCTCGCCCCGCAGCTGCAGGCCGACAGCGAGATTGGTGCCGACGCGACAACAGCGTGAGTCCCTGCACGGGCCTACCCCTGAACCCATGGCGAACCTAGCATTTGAACCGTTCCACGGCCTTTTCCGCAGCGCCCGCGCACGTGGCTGACGTTCAATTTCAACGCAAGAAACCATGAAGATCACACAAAACCCTTCGCGCCGACACCTGATTGCGACCGGCGCGGCCGTCGCCACCGGAACCCTCGCGTTCGGCATGCAAGAGGCAGCCGGCGCCGCAAGCCGCAACCGGCCGGCCCCGCCCCCGGGCCCGTCGAGGACAGGCAACACCATCACCACGCCCGACGGCACGCAGATCTACTACAAGGACTGGGGCGACGGCCCCGTCGTCACCTTCTCCCACGGCTGGCCGCTCAACGCCGACGCATGGGACGGACAGATGCTCTTCCTGGCGCGCAACGGCTTCCGCGTCATCGCGCACGACCGGCGCGGGCATGGCCGCTCGAGCCAGTCTTCGTCGGGCAATGACATGAACGGCTATGCCGACGACCTTGCGGTTCTCTTCGAGGCGCTCGACCTGAAGAAAGCCACGATGGTGGGCCACTCCACCGGCGGCGGCGAGGTCGCGCGCTACATCGCCCGCCACGGCAGCAAGCGCGTGGCGAAGGCCGTGCTCATCGGCGCGGTGCCGCCGGTCATGCTGAAGTCCGCGGCAAACCCCGAAGGCCTGCCGATCGAGGTGTTCGACGGCCTTCGCGCCGGGGTCGCCGGCGACCGCTCGCAGTTCTACAAGGAGTTCGCCATTCCGTTCTTCGGCGCCAACCGACCGGGCGCGAAGGTGTCGCAGGGCATCCTGGACCAGTTCTGGCTGTGGAGCATGCAATGCGGCCAGAAGAACTCCTACGAGTGCATCAAGGCCTTTTCCGAAACCGACTTCACCGAAGACCTGAAGAAGATCGATGTGCCCACGCTGGTCATGCACGGCGAGGATGACCAGATCGTGCCGATCCACGACTCGGCGAAGAAGTCCGTGCAGCTCATCAAGGGCGCCAGGGCGATCTACTACCCCGGTGCGCCGCACGGTCTCACCGCCACGATGCAGGACAAGGTCAATGCCGACCTGCTCGCCTTCCTCCAGCGCTGAACCGCGAACACGACCGACCGCCTCGAACTTGCACCATGCTGAATCTATTGCTGCAAACCACGATCGAAGGAGACCCGGACGACTGGAACATCGCGCGCTTCAGTCGCCTGGGTTCGTTTCTCTCGCAGCTGCAGGACGACGACGGCCGGCCCGCCTTCCGGGTGACCGCGCGCGACCGCACGCCGCGCGCGGCCCCCGACCCGGTGCTGTCGACGCTGGATGAGTCGGACTTCGACCAGCTCTGGCTCTTTGCCGTCGATACCGGCGACGGCCTGACGCCGGAAGATTGCGCGAGCATCGGCCGATTCCGCCGCCGCGGCGGCGGCCTCATGGTCACGCGCGACCACATGGACCTGGGCAGTTCGATCTGCAACCTGAACGGCGTTGGCGCCGCGCACCACTTCCACAGCCGCAACTGCGAGCCCGACACGAACCGCCACTGCGTCGACAACCCGTTCTCGGGCCCGATCTCCTGGCCCAACTACCACTCGGGCGCCAACGGCGACTACCAGCGCATCCGCTCGGTCGGCAGCATTCACCCCGTGATGCGCGACAGGCGCTCGGCCACGGGCGTGATCCAGTACCTGCCGGCGCATCCGCATGAAGGCACCGTCAGCGTGCCGCCCGGCGATTCGAGCTGCCGCGTGGTCATGGAAGGACAGAGTTCGATCTCCGGCAGACGCTACAACATCGCAGTCGCGTTCGAGCGCTCCGAGCAGGGCGGCAGGGCCATCGCGCAGTCGACCTTCCATCACTTCGCGGACTACAACTGGGATCCCTCGGTCGGCTGCCCCTCCTTCGTGACGGAGCCCGCCGGGGACGGGATCGTTCGATTCTCGGAGGCACTCCGCTCAACGAAGCAGTACGTCCGCAACATCGCGTTCTGGCTCAACGCCTGAACAGGCGTCCAAGGAAAAACAATGCACGACCCGCTGCAAATCACGGCTTCGGACGGAAGCTTCGCCGCGTACGTCGCACGTCCGCGGACGCTCCCCGCGCCGGTCATCGTCGTCGTCCACGAAGTCTTCGGCGTCAATGCCGACATGCGCCAGTCGTGCGACGAGCTCGCGGCGCAAGGCTACCTGGCCGTCTGCCCCGACCTGTTCTGGCGGATCGCGCCGGGCCTCGAACTCTCCGACCAGACGGCGGCGGAGCGTACGCGCGCGCTGGCGCTGTACAACGCCTTTGACATCGACGCCGGTGTGCACGACATTGCCGCGACCGTGAAAGCCGCCCGCGGCATGCAGGGTGCCACGGGCAGGGTCGGTGTCGTCGGCTACTGCCTCGGTGGCCTGCTGGCCTTCCTGACCGCCGCGCGCGGGGGCGCCGACGCGGTGGTGGCCTACTACCCTGGCAACGCGGACAAGTACGTCCGGGAAGCGGACCGGATCGCCACTGCGCTGATCGTTCACCTCGCCGCGAAAGACGAATACATCCCCACCGATGCGCGACGCGAAATCTCGTCGGCGTTGAACGCAAGCCCGCAGGTGCAGGTCTACAGCTACCCGGATTGTGGCCATGCGTTTGCGCGCCACCGCGGCATCGCCTACGACGCCGAAGCGGCGGCCTTGGCCAACGGCAGGACCGCGGACTTCCTCGCCCTGCATCTGCGGCCGCACTGAGCTTCCCTGCCCATCGGTAGCCGCAACGGCTTTCTCCGGCGAGAATCCGCGGACGGCCTTGCGGGCCTCACTTGATGGAGTCAACCATGCTGCGTCTCTATGACAGTCGTCTATCGGGCAACTCATGGAAGATCCGCATCCTCCTGAGCCAGCTGGGCCTGGCCTACGAACGCGTCACGCTGGACCTGCAGAAAGGCGAGACCCGCGAACCTGCATTCCTCCGGATCAGCAGGTTCGCGCGTGTGCCGGTTCTCGTGCTGGACGACGGCCGCCCGATTGTCGAGTCGGGCGCGATACTGCTGCATCTCGCCGAGGGGAGCTCCTTCCTGCCCGACGACCCGTACCTCCGGGCCGAAGTCATGGGCTGGCTTTTCTTCGAGCAGGCCGACCTTCAGAAAGCCATCGCGATCCCGCGCGTGCTTCACTTGCGCGGCCTCGCGCACGAAAGGCCGCAGGACATCGAGCGGCTCCACGCCGACGGGTACGCGGGCCTCGAATCGCTGGACCGGTGGCTGCTCGGCCGTGCATGGCTCGCGGGCGAGCACTACACCGTCGCCGACCTCGCGGTCTCGGCCTACGTTTCGCTGGCCGACCAGGGCGGCTACGACATGGCGCGCTTTGCCGGCATCCGCGAGTGGCTCGCGCGCGTGCACGCCCAGCGCGGCTGGGTGCCGCTGATTCCCGAAGCCAGCCAAGCCGCCGGACGCTGAGTACCGACTTCGATCGTTCGACATTCCGGGACCGTGCGTGCAAGGTCCGACGCCTTCTCAATCACCGCCAGCCTCCCTACGATTTGGCTGCGTTCTTCCTGAACCGGATCGAACGCAAAGCCGCTCATTGTTGTTGGTTGGTGTGCCTGCCGCGCAGGCAGATGAGGAATGTGATGACGACTCGTGCCTCCCTGATCGAAATGGCCGCCGCCGCGCGCGCCGCCCTGGCGGACCCCGCCCGCACCACCATCGTGGGCACCCGCACGGAGCCCCGGTTCGAGCTCTTCCATGCGGCCAGCTCGCTGTGCTCTCAGAAGGTGCGCACGGTGCTGCATGAGAAGGCGCTCCCGTACCGCTCCAACGACATGCGGATCCTGAGCACCATGGGGAGCGACGGACTGGTTCCGGCCGAACACTACAGCCCGGCCTACATCCGCCTGCGCCTGGTCGCCGCGCGCGAGCTGGACCGTGCCTACGTCAACGGCTACAGCGGACGCACCTCGGTCGAAACGGAGGGCTTCGATCCCTGCGTCGTGCCATTGCTCGTGGACTACGACACCGGCCGCGTGGTCGCCGATTCGCAGCGCATCTGCATCTACCTCGATGCCGTCTCGCACGGGCCGGTCCAGCTCGTGCCCGAAGCGCCCGATGCGCGCGCCGAGGTGATGCGCCAGGTCGGCATCGTCGACCGGATCGCGAACGGCGCCCTGCTCTACGGCTTTCATCCGGATGCGGATCTGCGCCCCGAGGCGCTCAAGGCCTCGATGCAGACCGTCTACGACTACAAGCTCATCGCGCTGGAGCGCCTGATCGCCGACAACGCCGGCGAACCGGAGCTGGTGGCGGCCTACCGCGCCAAGATCGTGAAGGAAAGCGGCGGCAAGAAGGTGTGCCGCGATCCGGAATTCCAGCGCGCGGCTCGCCAGCAGACGGAGCAACTGCTGATGGACCTGGAGCGCGACCTGGCGGCCGGTGCGTTCGCCTGCCTGAGCGGCCACGCCTTCTCCCTGGCCGACGCGTTCTGGGGCGTCAACCTGGTGCGCCTGAACTACCTCGGCCTGGCATCGATGTGGGATGCGCTTCCCCATGTCGCGCGCTATGTCGACGTGCTGGCCAGGCGGCCTTCCCTGTGCAAGGAAGCCATCCAGGCATCGCTCGATTCGATGCCGCCCTCCCGCTGCATGGATGCCATGGCGGACTGCCGGTCCGAAGCCCTGGCCTGACGTCTCTGCGCAGCGAAACGGCTGCGCCTTCCGATCCGATTCCCTCACCCGTCACGTCCGTGATGGCAGGTGCGGTCGCCTCCTGCCCCTTGCCGAACCCGGAGAGAAACCTTGAACGCCGATCGCCTGCCATTCCCAGCCGCCCCTCACGCACCCGGTCTGCGCCCGGCGCTCGACGCGCTGGCCGCTCGCCGCGTCACGGCCGCGGCCCTGGTCGCGCAGGCGCTCGACGCCGCAGAGGCCAGCAAGCGGGACCTGCGCGCGTTCGCCGCGATCGACCGGAACGGTGCGCTGGCCGCCGCGGCAGAAAGCGACAGGCGCTATGCGCAAGGCCGGCAACGGCCGCTGGAGGGACTGCCCATCGGCATCAAGGACCTGATCGACACGCGGGGCATCGAAACCAGCTACGGCTCGGCCGCGTACCTCGGGCACCTTCCGACCTCCGATGCCGACATCGTGCGCGTGTTGACCGAACGCGGTGCCATCCCGATCGGCAAGACGGCCACGCACGAATTCGCATGGGGCGTGACCACGGCCAGCGCCAGCTTGGGCGACACCCTGAATCCATGGGACCGCACACGCATTCCTGGTGGCTCCAGCGGCGGCGCGGCCGCGGCGATCGCGTACGGCGCCGTGGCGGCCGGCCTCGGCACGGACACCGGAGGATCGGTACGGATTCCGGCCGCGCTGTGCGGGGTCGTCGGCTTCAAGCCGACCTTCGGCACACTGCCCACGCGTGGCATCTTCGCGCTGGCACCGACGCTGGACCATCCCGGCTTCCTTGGCAGGGCGGTCGACGACGTCGCGCTGCTGGCGGGTGCCTTCGGCATCGAAGTGCCGCCGCACGCCTCGCCCTCTTCCGCGCGGCTCGGGGTGGTGCGCGAGATCGCGCCCGTGCCGCTCGAAGCCGAAGTCGCTTCCGGCTTCGACACCGCCGTTGCGGACCTCGGCCAGTCCTTTGCGTGCGCGGCCGTCGACCAGCGCGGCCTGTTCGACGGCGTCTTCGAGGCCTTTGCGCACATCGTCCTCACGGAGGGCGGGGTCGAGCACTTCCGGCGCAACGACGTCGACCGCATCGCCGCCCACTACGGCCGCGAAACCATCGAGAGGCTCGAGCGCGCCAGGACTCTCACGCTGGGCGACTACGCGCGCGCGCAGCAGACGCGGCGCGACTTCACCGCCCGGCTGCATCGCGCGATGTCGGCGTTCGACTATCTCGTGCTGCCGACCTGCCCCTGCGCCGCACCGCGTGTCGGCCAGCCATCGATCGGCATCGGCAACTGGTCGGGCACGGTGCGCGAGGCGCTGATGACCTACACGGCGCCTTTCAACGTCGCGGGGTTCCCCGCCATCTCGATTCCCCTTCCCGCACGCGATGGCCACCTGCCCGCCGGGCTGCAGATCGTGGCGAAGCCGGGCCGCGATGGCGCCCTGCTGCAGGTCGCGCGGCAGATCGAGCGCCGCATGCACGTGGGCGCATCGGCATATCCCCCCACCACCAGGAGCACACCATGAGCGACACCCCCACCCTTCAGACGATCGAACGCGCTGCGGCCGGCCAGACCCCCTACAGCGCGTGGATGCAGACCGACACGCTGCACTCGCTGCAGCGCACCGTCAGCGACCATCCGGGCGAGCATGCCTGGATCGTCCATGTGCAGGTGTCCGAGCTCTACTGGATGCTCATCATCAGGGAGATCCAGTCGGCCCAGGGGTTCCTGCGCGCCGACGACCTCCCGCAGGCCTGGCGCACATTGCAGCGCGTCGTTGCGCACCATGCGCCGCTGGACGCCATCTGGCGCTCGATCGACTGGATGACGCCGAACGACCTGCTCGCCATCCTTTCGCGCGCGGTCGCCACGCATGGCAAGGACACGGCGCTGCAGGGGTGGACCTACCGGCAGATGGTCTATCTGCTGGGCATCAAGCAGGCCGAGCACCTGCAGCATTTCGAGCCGCAACCCCATCGCTGGGAACAGCTCAGCAAGGCGCTGGCCGAACCCAGCCTGTATGACGACGTGCTCGCCTTCCTCCAGCGCCGAGGGCTGAACGTCCCGGCCGAGGTGCTGGTGCGCGACATGGCCGCGCCCTACAGGCCCAGCAAGGCGGTCGAAGAGGTCTGGCGCCAGGTCTACGCCGACCCGCGCGCAAACGCCGATCTTCAGCAGCTCGGCGAGACCCTGGCCGACATTGCCGAGGGATTCTGCAACTGGAAATTCCGCCATCTGATGGCGACGCGGCGAACCTTCGGCGCACGGCCGGCCTACTTCGGCACCGAGGGCGTCGCGTGGCTCGCACCGACGGTGGACGAGATTCCGTTTCCCGAACTCTGGTCGGCGCGCACCTTCATCGGAAATCCCCCGCCTGTGTGCCCGCACATGAGCAAGCAAGGGACATGAAGGCTCTGATCGTTCGCGATTCCCGGATCGAGCGTGCAAGAAGCAACGTCTTCTCAGGCATCCATCGCACACCTACGATTTCCCTCGACCTCGCGATATCCAGCTCACTGCAAACCCAGCTTCGGAGACGACCTTGTCCGCCAACCTACTGATGGAGATTCTGGAAATGAATGCAACACCGGCCATCGACGACCTCATCCGGGAGCGGCGCAGCAAGCGCGGCTTTCTCGAGCGGCCTGTTCCGCTCGACACGGTGAAGGACATCCTGTCGACCGCGAGCCATGCGCCCAGCTCGAGCAACACGCAGCCCTGGCGCTGCTATGTCGTCACCGGCGAGGCCCGCGACCGCGTCACCAAGGCGGCGGTCGCGGAGTTCCGCGCCAACCATGCCACGCTGGCGCCGGAGTACCCCTTTTTTCCCCAGCCGCTGCACGAACCGTACGGCACCCGCTTCAACACCTTCCGCGGCCAGCTCGGCGATGCACAAGGCGTGCATCGCAGCGACAAGACCGGGCGACTGCGCGATGTGGAGCGCCAGTTCCTGTTCTTCGACGCGCCGGTCGGAATCATCTTCACGATGGACCGCCGCCTCGAATGGGCCAGCTTTCTCTGCTACGGCTGCTTCCTGCAGAACGTCATGCTGGCCGCCAAGGGCCGGGGCCTGGACACCTGCCCGCAGCAGATCTGGTCGCTGCAACACCATGTCCTGCGCGCAGAACTCGGCATTCCTGCGGGCGAGATGGTGATTGCCGGCATGTCGATGGGCTGGGCCAACAACGGCATGCCGGAGAACCGCATGGTCTTGCACAAGACGCCGGTCGAGCAATTCGCTTCGTTCGCTCAATAACCAACCGCATCCATACAAGGGGACTCACATGTCGATCATCAAGGGCTTTCACCATCTGACCGCGTGCGTCAGCGGCGCACAGGAGGACGTGGATTTCTACGTGAAGCTGCTGGGCCAGAGCCTGGTCAAGAAAACGGTGCTGCTGGACGGCGACGAGCCGGTCTACCACCTCTACTACGGCAACGCACAGGGCGACGCGGGCACGCTGGTCACGTCGTTCCCCTTCAAGCAGAAGGGCGTGAAGGGGCGCCGCGGCTCGGGCCAGATCAAGGTCATCAACTACTCTGTGCCGGCGGGCTCCCTGGATTTCTGGCGCGAACGCTTCAGCGCCCGCGGCGTGACCTTCGACAAGGCCGTCGTCGAGCGCTTCGGCGAGCAGCGCCAACGCTTCCAGCATCCCTGCGGCATCGAATTCGACCTCGTGGCCTCCGCCAACGACACGCGTGCGCCCTGCATCGCAGACGACATCCCGGCCGAGTTCGCGATCCGCGGCGTGCACAGCATCACGCTGTCGCTGCGCGAGGTCGACGAATCCATCATCTTCATGAAAGACGCGCTGGACTTCCACTATGCCGGCCAGTCCGGCCCCCACCACCGCTTCGAAGCCGCCGACGGCAAGCCGGGCACCATCGTCGAGTTCGTGCATGAACCCGATCGCCTGCAGGGATCGTCGATCTATGGCGAGGGCACGATCCACCACGTGGCGTTCGCGGTGGACAACGTCGAGCAGCAGATGCAGATCAAGGAGAAGCTGATGTCGATGGGGCACATCGACACTTCCGAATCGGTCAACCGGAACTACTTCCGCTCGATGTATTTCAAGATGCCGGGCGGCGTCATGTTTGAGGCGGCCACCACAGACATCGGCTTTGCCATCGACGAGGAGCCCGGCCACTTCGGTGCCGAGTTCCAGCTGCCGCCATGGCTGCGCGAGCGCAAGGACGAACTGCTTGCGCGCCTGGAACCCATTGCGGTCTGACGCACCGTCAGACATTTTCCGTTTCCTCCTTTCTCTTCGCTTCCCAACACAGGTCCACCCATGTCCAAACCCAAGGTTCTCATCGCTTTCTATTCCCGCAACAGCTCCACCGAGCTTCTGGCCAAGGCCGTCGCGCAAGGCGCCATGGCCGAGGGCGCGGAAGTCCGGCTCCGCCGCGCGCGGGAATTCGTCGCGCCGGAGGTCATGCGCCAGGTGCCCGAGTGGTCCGAGCGGGCCAGCGAGATGAACGCCAAGTACGAAGCCCCGACCGAGGCGGATGCCGAATGGGCCGACGCGATCGTCTTCGGCACACCGACGCGCTTCGGCTCCGTCGCCGCCGAGCTCAAGGCCTACATCGACTCGCTCGGCGGCCTCTGGTTTCAGGGCAAGCTGAACGGCAAGGCCGGCTCGGTGTTCGGCTCGACCTCTTCCAGGCACGGCGGCAACGAGGCGACGCTGCTGTCGCTCTACGGCCCGATGGCGCACCTGGGCCTGATCATCGTGCCGCTCGGCTATGCCGATCCGGCCATGTTCGCGGCAGGTACGCCCTATGGCGCGACCCACGTCTCGAACCGCGACTCCGTGATGCCCGGCGCCGAGGACCTCGCCGTCGCGACCTACCAGGGCCGGCGCGTCGCCTCCGTGGCGCGGTCGCTGCGCGTGGCGCAGCCGGTGGCCGAAGCAGTCTGAGACGGGGATAGCGAACGGGGAGCCGCAGCGCTATCCTCGGCGGCAGCGCTGCCGCTGCGTATGCTGCGTGGCCTCCCTGCTCTCTCACCAGGATTGCGATGCTGGACCTGAAGGATGTCTTCTATTTTGTCCAAGTCGTCGACCGCGGAGGCTTCACGGCTGCCGGGTCGGCCCTTCGCCTGCCGAAGTCGACGCTGAGCCACCGCGTCCAGGAGCTCGAGGGGTACCTGGGCGTGCGCCTGCTCAACAGGACCTCGCGCCAGTTCGGCATGACCGACATCGGCAAGGAGTTCTACCAGTACGCGGTCGCGATGCTGCACAGTTCGGACGTCGCCGAAGAGGCGGTGCGCCAGCGCCTGACCGAACCCAGCGGCGTCATCCGGCTGACCACGGCCGTGGAGATTGCGCAGTTCGCGCTGCGCGAGATCCTTCCCGTCTTCCTGAACCGCTATCCGAAGGTGCGCATCGTCGAGATCGCGACCGACCGCTACGTGGACATCGTGGGCGAAGGCTTCGATCTTGCGATCCGCGGGCACACGGCATCGCTGCAGAACTCCACGCTGGTGCAGCGCGCGCTGGCCGATGTTCCCTGGTACCTGTTCGCGAGCCCGGGGTATCTCGCGCAAAGAGGTGTGCCCGAGAGCCCCGCAGAACTTGCCGAGCACGCGAGTGTCGCGATGGCGCGCAATGGTCCGCTGCAGTGGCAGCTGAAAGGCCCGCACGACGAAGAGCTTTCCATGTCCATCGACCCGCGCTTTCAAAGCAACAACATGGTCGCGCTGAAGGAGGCGGCCTGCGCCAACCTGGGCATCGCTGCGCTTCCGGGCTACATCTGCAGGTCGGAGCTCCGGGACGGGACCTTGCAGCAGCTCCTGCCCGACTGGTCGGCAGCGGATGCACGCATCTCCGCGCTGATCCCGTTTCGCACCGGACTGCTACCCGCGGTGCGTTCGCTGGTCGATTTTCTCGCGGTCGAAATGCCGGTCGTCACCGCGTTCGACCACCCCCGCAGCTTCGAGTGAAGCGCCCGTGCGGCACGGCCGCGTCGTCCACGAACATGAACGCTGCGTCTGGCAATGAGCGGCTTGTGAGCGGCAGCTGAAGGACCTATCTTTTCGGCCTTGACTTCCACAAGGCCGATCGAGATGAATCACTTGAATTGCTTGCCGCAGGACGGCATCTTCTGGGGCCAGCACATCCTGCAAGGCGCGGTGGCACGGCTCGGCGAGCACGGGATCCTGCGGCCGATGACGTTCACCGTCGAGCCGCTGACAAAGCTCTACCAGGATTGCGTGCGGCCCAACCTCAAGCACTCCGTGGGCAGCTTCATGGAACTGCCGGCGCACGTGCCGGACGTGGCGGTGCAAGCCGGCCTGGACGCCTGTCTTCGCGCCGGTGCCGAGTCGATCGTGGCGCTGGGCGGCGGCTCGGTGCTCGACGCGGCCAAGGCCGTCTCGCACCTGCACCATGAAAGGACCGGACGCCACCTGGCCATCGCGGCCCTGCCGACCACGCTGTCGGGCTCCGAGTTTTCCCACTACTTCGGCATCACCGAGACGGACGGCCCGGAGAAATTCAAGCGCAGCTACGCGGTTCGCGAGACCGTGCCCAAGGCGGTCGTGATCGACCCCGTGCTCGTGTTCGACACGCCGCGCGCGCTGCTGCTGTCCTCCGCGATCAAGGGCATCGACCATGCGGTGGAGGGCATGCGCAAGGTGACGAAGGAGCATCCGCACGCGATCATGGCGGCAAGCGGCCTGGAGCGGTTCTTGAAGGTCCTGCGGAAGTGGCCGCCGGCCATGACGACGCGCGAGGCACTGGACAAGGGACTGGTCACACCCGACGACCTGCTGCAGCTCCAGCTGGCGGCGTGGCAGTGCTACTTCTCGCCCGCCTCGGTCATCTACGGCCTCAGCCATCGCATCGGCCACATCCTGGGCGGCACCTTCGGGCTGCCGCACAGCGCGACGTCCTGCATCACCCTGGCGCCCGTCATCCGCGCCTGTGCGGATTTCTATGGCGACAAGCTCGAGATCTTCGGCGCGCGCTCCGGGCAGGCGGGTGCCGCCACGCAGCTGGCCGACCGGATCGCGGAGGTGGTCGGCTCGCTCGGCCTGCCGGACCGCATCGGCGCCTTCGACCTCGACAAGGCGAAGTTGCCGGAAGTGGCCAGGCTGCTGAAGAAGAACTATCCCAACGAAGTGGCTGACCTGGGCAACAACGCGAGCGTCAAGCTCGACGCGCTGCTCGAGAGCCTCTGGTAAGCCCTTGATGAGCGCCTGGCAACCGCCTGCCGAGCACGCATTGTTGCCTTGCAGACAACGCCGTGGTCCCTCGCGCAGACCTACCGTCGAGCGCCGGCCGTTCCTAGCATCGACGGGGTCCATCCCACCCTTCAAGGAGCTCCCCATGCGTCTGCGCATCATCACCACCGCCCTGGCCTGCTGCCTCGCTGCATCCCTCAATGCCGCCGCGGCGGACGTGAAGTCCATCTCCCGCCTGGCCGCGGGTCCCGGCAATGTCCTGTTCGTCGCCGACTGGAAAGCCGCCCGCGTCCACGCGATCTCGCTGCCGGCGGCACAGCCGCAGCCGGCGGGCACGGCGTTCAACATCCTCGACCTGGAGAGCCTGCTCTCCGCCCAGGTGGGCGGCGCCAAGGTCACGGTCGAGGACATGGTGGTGCGGCCCGGCACCGCGCAGGTGTACGTGGCCGTGAGCTACGGCGCGGCGAAAACGCCGGCGCTCATCATGGTCACCAGCGACAAGAAGGCGCGCCGCGTGGACCTCAAGGCGGCAGCCTCGACGTCGGTCGCGCTGCGCGACGCGCCCACCACGGACTACAGCTTCTGGAAGGAGACGCCCGAGCGCAGCTTCACCGTCACCGACATGAAGTGGCGAGAAGGCGAACTCTTCGTGGCCGGCCTCTCCAACCAGGACTTCGCATCGACGCTGCGCCGCGTGAAGTACCCCTTCGACGCGAAGCAGTCGATCACCTCGGTGGAGATCTACCACGCGGGCCACAACCTGATCGAGACACGCGCCCCGATCCGCGCGATGAGCTTCGCGAGCTGGGGCGGCAAGACCTACCTGGTCGCCGCCTACACCTGCACCCCGCTCGTGACGATCCCGCTGGACGACCTGAGGGACGGGACGCATGTCCGCGGCAAGACTGTGGCCGAACTGGGCTACGGCAACACGCCGGCGGACATGATCTCCTACTCTCGCACCGAGCAGGGCAAGACGGAAGACTTCCTGCTGCTGGCCAATTTCGACCGCGTGTCCAACGTGATTCCCGTGTCGCAGCTGGAGGCCACGGGTTCCCGACCCGGCATGGACAAGCAGGTCCCCTTCGGGCAGCTCGCGGGTGTCGAGGTGATGCAGGCGCCGCTCGCGGGCACGCTGCGGCTGGACAACCTGGATGAAAAATCGTTCGTGGTCGTGCGCCGCCGGCTCGAGAAGGACGCGCTGCAGCTCGTGTCCATCGGCAAGGAACTGAGCTTCCGTCTGACCGACCACGTCTCGGAGTACGCCTTCGCGGAGTACAGCTTCAAGGGCGACAACTTCCAGCTGCAGAACATCAAGCCCCGGCAGGACATGCTGCTGAAGGACGAAGGCTTCCCGGACCTGATCAAGGCATCGGAGTAGGCCGTGCGTCTTCGCCGACTGTGCGGCGCCGTGGCGCTCGCCATCGCGCTGGGCGCGTCGCATGCCGCCCCACCCGTGCCATCCTCCGCGGCCGCGCAAACGGTGCGCGTCCAGCCCTCCGCCGGCCCGGTGCCGGCCAACCTGCTGCGCCTGTCGATCGAGTTCGCAACGCGGATCGAGAGTCCGGTGCTGCCGAGGCTCGCGCTGGTGCGCCCGGACGGAAAACCGCTCGCGCAGCCGTTTCTCGAGCAGGAACTCTGGTCGCCCAGTGGCCGGATCCTGACCGTGCTGATGCATCCAGGCCGCGTCAAAACCGGGCTGAGCGCCCGCGAGGTCCTGGGGCCGATCCTGGTCGACGGAGACGATGTGACCTTGACGCTGGACGGCCAACCCATCCAGCACTGGCGCGTCGGACCCGCAGACACGCGCGGTCCGGTTGTCTCTGCATGGCGCCTGTCGTCCGTGCGCGCCGCGTCGAGGCAAGCGCTCGTCGTGACGCTGGACGACGCCATCGATGGCCGGGAGGCCGGCTACATCGCGATCGCAGACCCGCAGGGCCGGCGCGTGCATGGTCAAGCCCTGCTGAAAGACGGCGAGCGCACCTGGACGTTCACGCCGCACGACCCCTGGCGCGCAGGCAATTACCGGCTCATTGCGCGCGGCACCCTCGAAGACCCGGCCGGCAATCGCCTTGGCGGGCACTTCGAAACGCCCGCAGATGCGCCGGCGGCTGCGCCCGCCGATGCCGCGCTTGCGTTCACCGTGGGATCGACCCCGTCACCGGCCGGCGCACGTCGCCCTTGAACCTCTGACCTCCCATGCATCGACCACGCCGCGAGATCCTTGCCGTTCGATGCGTCCGCAACTCAAATGCCCGATCGAACTTTCTGCATCAACCTCCGGCTGCCGCAACGCCGTCGCACGCGACATGGCGCGGCAATGGTCCTTTTCGTCATCGGCGCCTGCATTTCGCAGGTGGGGCGCGCCGACACGCCTTTGCACCAACCCGCTACCGTCTTCGCTCAGGTCGGCTCGGCGCACGGTACCCGCGCACTGACCGCGGGACTGACCTGGGACCTGCCTTATCGATGGCAGCTGGGCCCGGGCGAGTTGAACAGCTATCTGGAAGTCTCCTACGCGTATTGGCAGATCCAGTCGGCGGACCGGGCGGGGCTTTCGCACCTGTCGCAGTTCGCGCTGGTCCCGGTGCTGCGCTACCGCCCTGCGGACGGCGCTTCGCCGTGGTTCCTCGAAACCGGGGTGGGAGTGACCGCCACCTCGTCGGTCTACAGGACCCGGCAGAAGAGCTTTTCGACGACCTTCAACTTCAGCACGCACCTGGCAGTCGGCCGAAGCTTCGGTGCGCAACACCAGCACGAGATCGCATTGCGCCTCGAGCATTTCTCGAACGCGGGCATCAAACATCCGAACCCCGGCGAGAACTTCGTCCAGCTCCGCTACGCCAGCAGGTTCTAACGGCGCTGCGCAAGACAGCGCGCCGGCGACCGGCCCGCGGCTTTCCTGAGCAGGGTGGTGAAGGCACTCGCCAGGTCATAGCCCGGGTCATTGGCCACCTGCTGTCAGTTGGCCCGCAGGCATTCGAATCGACGCATCGTCTCCAGATTCATCGGCGGCATCCGCCTCATTTCCGACCTCCATGCATTCCTCGCAACCGCCAGACCCTTCGCCGCGCGCCGCGCTTCTCATCGCCGGCATCCTGCTCATTGCCGCCAGCCTCAGGGCACCGATCACCGCGCTCGGCCCCTTGCTCGAACCCGTGCGCGCGAGCTTAGCGCTCAATGCCTCGCAGGCAGGCCTGCTGACGACGCTGCCACTTCTCGCGTTCGCCTTGGTGTCTCCGCTCGCAGCGCCCATTGCGCACCGGTTCGGGCTGGAGCGTGTGCTCTTCACGTCGCTGGCCCTGCTCGTTGCGGGGATTGCCGTGCGCTCGGCCGGCACAGTTTCGGCGCTCTATGCGGGCACCTGCGTGATCGGCAGCGCGATCGCCATTTCCAACGTTCTGTTGCCCAGCTTGCTGAAAAGGGACTTCCCCCACCATGTGGCGAAGCTTACGGCCGGCTATGCACTCGCGATGATCTCCGCTGCGGGCATTGCGTCCGCCGTGGCCGTGCCGCTGGACCATGCCCTCGGCGCCGGATGGCCAGCTTCGCTGGGTGCGGTCGCCGTGCTGCCGCTCGTGGCCGCCTTGCTGTGGCTGCCGCAACTGCGGTTTCGAACGGTATCGGCACCGGGTCTTTCGACGGCTGCGCAAGGGGTGTCGGTGTGGAAATCCTCGCTGGCCTGGCAAGTAGCCGCGTACCTGGGCCTCACCTGCTTCATCTACTTTGCGGCGATTGCATGGCTACCTTCGATTCTCCAGGAGGCCGGTTTCTCGAGCGCACGCGCCGGCACGCTGCATGGCTGGATGCAATTGGCGGGGGCCGTGCCCGCGCTGCTGCTGATGCCGCTCCTGCACCGCATGCCAGATCAGCGCTGGATTTCCTTCTCCTCGCCCGCGCTGAGTGCCTGTGGCCTGGCGGGCCTGCTGGCCCTGCCCGCATTGGCGCCGCTGTGGCTCTTCGCGTTCGGTATGGGAATGGGCTCGGCGCTGATCCTGAGCCTGGCCTTCGTCGGGCTGCGCGCCGGCAACCAGCAGATCGCCGCATCGCTGTCCGGCATGTCTCAATGCATCGGCTACCTGCTGGCGGGTGTCGGCCCCACGCTGGTGGGCTACCTGCACGAGGCCGCTGGCAACTGGACGACCCCGCTGGCGACCTGCCTGGTGCTGTGCCTGGCGATGTGCGCGCTCGGGCTTTCGGTGGGGCGCGCCGTGCACGTCGGCAAGTGAATGGTCGCAGGTGCCATGGCGTGACCGCGGTGTTGCCTGCGCGCACCCACGTGTCATCGCACCGACATCGCGATTGGTGCGCCGCCGGCAACACGGTGCACCCCGACACGTACCTACCGCCGATGCGCGCGCCTGCCTAGCATCGAATCGTTCGCAAGCCCCTTCTTCACAACGCGAAGCCGGCCGTCCCGCCAGGCGCGTACGACCCACTTCAACCCAACGGATACCTCATGAAGCTCTATCACATGCCCGGCGCGTGCTCCCTCGCCGACCTGATCGTTCTCCAGTGGATCGGCGCAGACCACGAGCCGGTGCGCATGAGCCTGGAAAGCCTCAAGTCGCCCGACTACCTTGCCATCAACGCGGGCGGTACGGTGCCGCTGCTGGCGCACGGCGATCTCTCGCTCACCGAGAACGTCGCCATCCTCGGCTACCTGGCCGACCTGTACCCCGAAGCGCGCCTGCTGGGCGACGGCTCGCCGCGCGCGCGCGCCGAGGTCATGCGCTGGCTGGGCTTTCTGAATTCGGACGTGCACAAGGCGTTCAAGCCGATCTTCACGCCGCAGCGTTTCCTGAAAGACGCGACGATGGCACCCGTCCTCGCGGACAACGCGCGCGGCCATGTGCGCGAATACCTCGAGCGGCTGGACGGACAGCTCGAGGGGCGCGACTGGCTGACCGGGGAACGGTCCATCGCGGACCCGTACCTGTTCGTGCTCTCGCGCTGGTCGGCGGCCAAGATGGTGGACATGCGCGGCCTGGACAACCTCACGCGCTTCGTGCGGATGATGGACGGTGACGACGGCGTGCAAGCTGCGCTGGACGCGGAGCGCGGCATGCCGCAGTAGGCCGGACGCCATGAGACTCTCGCTGGCATCCTCCGCCGAAGCCTCCGAACCGGGCTGCGACACCTCGCGCGCGCTCGCCCGCTGGTACGCCGAACAGCCTGCCTTGCGGCGCCTGTGGGCCATCCAGGCGACGGACGAGCCCATGCTGCGCGTCATCGTGATGCTGGAACCCTCGCTGGACGGTGACGAGATCAGTCCCGCCTGGATGGCGCACGGCAGCCGATGGGCGCGCGACCTGCGGGAGCGGCTGGCCGGTGCCGTGCAGCTGGAACGCATCGACGGGCCGCTGCCCGAAGAATTCGAAATCGACGGCGAAGGCACCGTTCTCTCCGCGCTGTGCTGGCGCGACTCGACCGCGTCTCCGGCATGAGCCTGGCGGGCGAGACCATGCACCGCGAAGGCCTGGGCAACGCGCAGGCCCGGGACGGCCGGCGCGCGCAACGCTTCACAGGCGTTCCCGGCGACGGCGAATTCAATCCCGCGCCTGCGGACACGCCACCCGCACGCCCCGCTTCGGCTTGAGGAAAGAGGCTCGACCATGGCCCAAGGCAGCGCGCGCATCGGACGCGACCACTACCACACCCAGATCGATCTCGCCAGCGGTCACACGCTCGTCTCGGACGAACCCTCCGTCCTCGGTGGCGAGGGCGCAGGGGCCACGCCCTACGAACTGGTGATTGCCGGCCTCGGGGCGTGCACCGCGATCACGCTGCGCATGTATGCGGACCTCAAAAGCTGGCCCCTCGAATCGGTGCAGGTCGACCTTCATCTTTCCCGGGAAGGCAACGCGATGGTGATCGAGAGGTCGCTGCGCATCTTCGGCCTGGACGACGCCCAGAAGGCGCGCCTGGCCGACGTCGCCGAACGGACCCCGGTGACCCTGACGCTCAAGGCAGGCATCCCGATCCGTACGCATCTGCTTTAGACACAGGAACACGCCCCGTGCCCACTCACCCCTTCGAATTTCTCAATCGCGACGGACATCGCCTGTCAGGCAGCCTCGAAATGCCCGAGGGCCTCCAGCGAGGTTGGGCGCTGTTCGCGCACTGCTTCACCTGCGGCAAGAACAACCTCGCAGCCGTGCGCATCGCGCGGGCGCTGGCCAGCACGGGGATCGGCGTGCTGCGCTTCGACTTCACCGGGCTGGGCGACAGCGAAGGGAGCTTCGCCGACGCGAGCTTCTCGCTGAACGTGCAGGACCTCGTGTCGGCCGCCAACGCCATGGAGGCGGCCGGCATGCCGCCCCGCCTGCTCATCGGCCACAGCCTCGGCGGCTCGGCCATGCTCGCCGCGGCGCACCACATTCCGAGCGCGCGCGCCATTGCGACCATTGCCGCGCCGTTCGATGTGGCCCAGGTGCTGCACCTGCTGGACCCCGCGGGCCTGGCGCGCCTCCAGTCCGGGGGACTGGCGCTGGTCCAGGTGGTCGGACGGCCGATGGCGGTCGGCAAGGTCTTCGTGGACGACCTGCGCACCCACGACCCTGGGGCGCGCATCGCGGCCCTGCGCCGGCCGCTGCTGCTGTTCCACGCGCCGCAGGACCGGACGGTCGACATCGAGAACGCCACGCGCATCTTTCTCGCAGCGAGGCACCCCAAGAGCTTTGTCTCGCTCGATGATGCGGACCACCTGCTGTCGAAGCGCGAAGACGCCGAACAGGTCGCACGCCTCATCGCGACCTGGGCGGCCCGCTACCTGCCCGAACCACCCGCCGGCCGCCCCGTCGCGGCGGATGCCGAGGCAGAAGAAACGGGGCTCGGGAAATTCCAGCTCGCGCTGCGCTCGGGCGGCTCGCGCTGGCTCGCGGACGAACCCGAGACGGTGGGCGGGCTCGGCTCGGGTCCGACGCCCTACAACCTGCTGTCGTCCGCGCTCGCTGCCTGCACGACCATGACGCTGCGCCACTACGCCGACAGCAAGGGCTGGCCGGTCACGCGCATCCGCACCGCGGTGAACCACCACAAGGACAAGGGGCTCGCTCCACCCGACGTCTTCAGCCGGCGGGTGTCGATCGAGGGCACCGTCACGGAGGCGCAACGCACACAGCTGCTCGAGATGGCGCAGCGATGCCCCGTTCACCGCACCCTGGAAGGCGGTGCGCGCTTCGAGCCTGTGGAAGGCGAGCCGCCGGCCTGAGCGCTGGCCGCGCGGCCAGCGCGCGATTGGTGCCTTGCAGACAACACCGTGATCCACCGCACGGGCCTACCGCGCGCGGCCACCCGATCCTACGATTCCTCCATCGCATCAAAGAAGACAAGACCATGATCAAGATTGCAAGAAGCATCGGACTGACACTGCTGTTCGCCGCAGGCGCAGCGACGGCACAACGCGCCGCTTCGCATGGCACGCCCAAAGACGCCAAGGTGACGCCGCTGATGACCCAGGAGATGAAGGACATCCCCGGCAAGGAAGTGCTGATGATCACGGTGGACTACCCACCGGGCGCCGTCGATCCGGTGCATCGCCACGACGCCCACAGCTACGTCTACGTGCTCGAAGGCTCGATCGTGATGGGCGTGAAGGGCGGCAAGGAAGTGACGCTGAAGGCCGGCGACACCTTCTACGAAGGCCCCGACGACATCCACACCGTCGGCCGCAACGCGAGCAAGACCAAGCCCGCGAAGTTCGTCGTCATGCTCGTGAAGAACAAGGGTGCCGAGTTCTTCATCCCAGTGAAATAACCCACCGGTTGCATTCCACCCGCCGCAACGAAGATGACGGGTGTCAGATCGCCGAGGCGGCTGTAATGAGGCGTGCACTTTCCACCCGTTCGTGCACGGGACAGACTCACGTCGGCGCGGTGTCCCCGCGTAAATCCGACCAGCAACACGGCGACGCGGCGGGTGGAAGGCATCCCTCGCTTCCTGCAACAGGAGGCCGGCACACGTACACAGGACCCATGCCATGAAACTCTTCTACATGCCCGGTGCCAGCGCGCTGGCCGACCACATCGTGCTCGAGTGGTGCGGCCAGCCGTACGAGGCCGTCCGCATGGACCGCCGCAGCATCAGGACGCCGGAGTACCTGGCGCTCAACCCGACCGGCGGGGTTCCGCTGCTCGTGCACGGCGACTTCACGCTGAGCGAGAACATCGCCATCCTCGGCTACCTCGCGGACCTGCATCCGCAGCTGCATCTGGCGGGCGACGGCTCGCCGCGCTCGCGGGCGGAGGTGATGCGCTGGCTCGGCTTCCTGAACTCCGATGTGCACAAGGCGTTCCGGCCGATCTTCTTTCCCGATCGCTACCTGCCGGACGACGGCCTGGCGGCGCAACTGGCCGCCACGGCGCGCGGCCACGTGCGCGGGTACCTCGGGCGGCTCGATGCGCAACTCGAGGGACGCGAATGGCTCACGGGCCGGCGCTCCATCGCCGATGCCTACCACTTCGTGATGCTGCGGTGGGCGATCGGCACGAAGGTCGGCCTGCACGGATTCGAGAACCTGACGGCCTTCGTTCGCCGGATGCATGCCGATGAAAGCGTCCACGCGGCGCTCGTGATGGAGGAAGGCCTGGCGCTGCGTACCGAACGTGCGCGCAGCGCCCCCGATCAGTTGATGCGCCTGAACGAACGGATCCGAGACAACCTGGCCACCACGCTGAGCGCCGAAGTGATCGGGACCGTGGAGTACAGCGAAGGCGACGGCGCCGAGCTCGAAGTGCGCCGCGGGCTGGTGGAGATCGAGGTCTCCCGGATGGACACGGTCTTCAGCTGGCAAGACGAGAACTACCGAGGCCAGGCGGCCATTCCGTTCCAGAACTTCTCGCGCTATGTCAGCAGCGGCGCGATCCGGCTCGAGCTGTAGATAACCGTCGCCCATGACCACTGATCCGTTCGCCGCCGGCGGACGCCAAGGAGCCCATGCCATGAAGAATGCCATCCCATCGCTTTCACTGCCACCTTCCCGGCCACAGGTGCGCGCATGACCGCCGGCTGCACACACCTGGACCAGGTCCGACCGGTCAAGCCGACCACCAACGGGTGCGAGGAATGCCTGCGCTCCGGCGGCCGCTGGGTTCACCTGCGGATGTGCCTGAGCTGCGGCCATGTCGGGTGTTGCGACTCGTCGCAGGGCAAGCACGCGACGGGCCACTTCCACGAGACCGGCCACCCGATCGTGCAGTCCGTGGAGCCCGGCGAATCTTGGCGCTGGTGCTATGTCGACCGGAAGATCGTCTGAGTCCGGGGTGCGGTGCGACCCCGGTGTGCGCCAGGCGATCGCATCTCCCCCACTTTATTTGGAGCCGCGCCATGAGCCTTCGACCTTCAGCCTTCGAACCTGACGACGCCGCCGATGCAGTGTTCGACGCCACGGGCATCGCTGCACGTGCCAAGCGCGTCGGCGACCTTGCGCCTGATGCGACATTGCCGGACGGTTCCGGCCGACCGGTTCGCCTGTCGGACGTCTGGCGCAAGGGGCCACTCGTGCTGGTTTTCTACCGCGGTGGCTGGTGCGGCTACTGCAGCCTCCAGTTGCGCGCCTGGCACCAGCGAGCGGATGACCTGGCACGCCTCGGAGCCACACTCCTGGCGATCTCGCCGCAGACGCCCGACCACTCGATGCGCACGGCCGAGGACAACCAGTTCGCCTTCACCGTGCTCAGCGATTCCAACCTCGACGCCGCCAATGGCTTCGAACTGGCCTTCACGCTTCCGCCCGAACTCGTGAGCTTCTACGGTTCAGTGGGCACCGACATCCCCGTCCTGAACGGCAACGGCCTGTGGGTGTTGCCGGTTCCGGCGACCTATGTGGTCGACGAGGAAGGCCGCATCCGTTTCGCCCACATCGAGGAAGACATCCGAAAGCGCGCCGAGCCAGCCGACGTACTGCGCGCGATCGAAGGCTTGGTCCGCGAACGTGCTCTTGCGGCGCCGGGCGGCAGCTGATGCCATTTCGGAAACATGCCGAGCCCCGCGCCGATTGGTGCGCGTTGGGCAACACCGTGAAGCCGCGTGCATGGCTACCGGCCGCGGCTTCCCAAACCTACGCTACGTCCTGTCTACGCGATCTTCGCAAACGGATGACCCGGCCGATTCCGAGGCCAGGCATCCGCCAACCATTCCAGGAGCCAGTCATGACCCAACGTGTCAACTATGTCGAGCAATCGCCCGAACTCTTCAAGAAGTTCGTGGAGTTCCTCAACGCCATCAAGGAAGGCGCGATCGAGGAGCCGATCCGCAACCTCGTGTCGATCCGCACGTCGCAGCTCAACGGCTGCACCTTCTGCCTGGACATGCACATCAAGCAGGCCAAGATCCAGGGCGAGCGCGAGCTGCGCCTGTACCACCTGGCCGCATGGCGCGAGTCGACGCTGTTCATTCCGCGCGAGCGCGCGGCACTGGCCTGGACCGAAGTGCTGACCAAGCTGCCCGAGCAAGGCGTGTCTGACGACGTCTACGAGCGCGTGCGCACGCAGCTGTCGGAAAAAGAGATCTCCGACCTCACCTTCCTTGTCATGTCGACCAACGCGTGGAGCCGCCTGAACATCGGCTTCAAGAGCGTGCCCGGCGCCTCCGACAAGGTCTTCGGCCTGGACAAGGCGAAGCTCGCCTGACCCAGCCGCCAGGAATCGTTCCCGTCATCCACCCTGCCCCTTGGGGCTACAAGGAAACCATCATGAAGATCGTTGTCATCGGCGGCTCGGGCCTCATCGGCTCGAAGGTCGTCAGCAAGCTGCGCGCTGCCGGCCATGAGGTCGTTGCCGCATCGCCCGCCTCGGGCGTCAACACCATCACCGGCGAAGGTCTCGCCGAAGCCCTCCAGGGCACGCAGGTGGTGCTGGACGTCGCCAACTCACCCTCGTTCGAGGACAAGGCCGTGCTCGAGTTCTTCGAGACCTCGGGGCGCAACCTGTTGGCCGCGGAAGCCGTCGCCGGCGTGAAGCACCACGTCGCGCTGTCGGTGGTCGGCACCGACCGTCTTTCCGAAAGCGGCTACTTCCGCGGCAAGATCGCGCAGGAAAAGCTGATCCGCGAATCGAAGATTCCCTACACCATCGTCCATTCGACGCAGTTCTTCGAGTTCCTCGGCGGCATTGCGCAATCGGGCACCGACGGTGACACCGTGCACCTTTCGCCGGCCTTCGTGCAGCCGATCGCATCGGACGACGTCGCGGCCGCCGTGGCGGACTACACCCTGGGCAGCCCGGTGAACGGCGTGGTCGAAATCGCAGGGCCCGAGCGCGTTCGCCTCTCCGACCTCGTGCAGCGCTTTCTCGCCAAGACCAACGATCCGCGCAAGGTCGTCCAGGACGTGCACGCACGCTACTTCGGCGCGGAGCTGAAGGACGACACGCTGGTGCCGGGCGCCAACCCTCGCATCGGCGCCCTCGGTTTCGAGGCCTGGTTCGCATTGCCCAAGCCTGCACGCTGATACGAAGCCCGCCCTCGGCCGCACCCTGATGCGGCGGGGGCCTCCCGCCCCCGAGCCCTCCCCCGATCCTGGCGACCCCATGCCCGACCTTTCCCAGCCCTCCACACTCGCCTCGTCGAACCTGGCCGACGTCAGCCGCGGACGCTACGTCATCGATCCTGTGCATTCGCATGTGCTGTTCAGCGTGTCGCACTTCGGCATCTCGACCTACCATGGCGAGTTCACCATGCCTGGCGGCACCCTCGACATCCCGCTGTCGGCAAGTGACGGCCCCACACGCCTGGCGGTGTCCGTGCCGGTCGCCAATGTCAGAACGACGAGCCGGATCCTGGACGGCGAACTCAAAAGCCGCGACTGGCTCGACGGCGAGCGGTTTCCATCGATCGCCTTCGACTTCGCTGCGCCTCTTTCCCTCGCCGAGAATTCGTTTCAGGCGACCGGCGCCCTTGCCCTCCACGGCGTGACGCGCGATGTCACATTCGACGTGAACTTCGTGGGCGCCGGCATGAACCCGGCCAAGCAGGTCTACACGATCGGGTTCGACATCCGGGGCCGGATCCGCCGCAGCGAGTTTGGCGTCACCACCGCGCTCCCGATGATCGGCGACGAACTCAGCCTCATCATCAGCGCGGCATTTGAACTCGAAGTTTCAGCCGCCTGAGCGCACCGTTCCCCACCATTGAACGCAAGCCCGGAATGCCCACGCCGAAAGATACAGCCAGCGCCTGCGCGGCCGAAGCCGCGCAACGAGGCCCTTTGCAGCCGCCACCCGTCACGCTGCTCGACAAGTACAAGGGGCAGGAGTTCGAAGCGATCTATTCGACGGTCGTCACGGTGAGCGGCGGCGAAGCAGAACACGGCCGAGCGTCGGGCCTGGCGCGCTCCGACGACGGCAACCTGAACGTGGAGCTGCGGCTCCCCACCGCGCTGGGCGGCGGCGGCGGCGGCACCAACCCGGAGCAGCTGTTCGCAGCGGCCTATGCCGCGTGCTTCCATGGCGCATTGAACCTGCTGGCGGCGAAAAGGAAGATTCCGGTGCATGACGCACGCGTGCAGATGTCCGTCGCATTCGGGCGCGACCCCGTCGACGGGCTCTTCATGCTCACGGCCGATGTCCGGATTCATTTGCCCGACGTCGAAAAAAGCGTGGCCGAAGAACTGGTGCGCAGCGCCGAAAGGTTCTGCCCCTACGCAAAGATGGCGCGCAACGGCATCGCCAGCATCGTGGCGCTGGCGGACTAGCCGGCTGAACAAGGAAAAGCATCATGCAAAAACTCTCTGGAAAAGTCGCAGTGATCACCGGCGGCAACAGCGGCATTGGCCTGGCGTGCGCGCAGGCTTTCGCGGCGGAAGGCGCCCGTGTCGCCATCGTGGGACGCCGGCAGGACGCCGTGGAGCCGGCGCTGGCGGGCATCGGCCCGGACGCGATGGGCTTCGTCGGCGACGTGGCCGATCTGGCGATGCACGACCGCCTGCTCACTGCGGTGAAGGCGCGGTTCGGCGCCATCGACATTTATGTGGCGAACGCGGGAACGGCCATTCTCGAACCGTCCTCCGCCGTCACCGTGGACAACTACGACGCGCAGTTCGCCACCAACACGCGTGCGGTGTTCTTCGGCGTGACCAAGGCGCTGGCGCTCATGCGCGATGGCGGCTCGATCATCCTCACGAGTTCCATCGCCGGCAGCAAGGTGATGGACAACCACGCGGTCTACGCAGGCAGCAAGGCCGCCATCGAGGCCTTCGCGCGCAACTGGGCACTCGAGCTCAAGCACCGCCGCATCCGGGTCAACGTGTTGAGCCCCGGTCCGGTCGACACGCCGATCCTCGCGAAGCTGGGCATCACGGAGTCCGAGCGGCCTGATTTTGACAAGAGCATGGCTGCGGCGATCCCGCTGGGTCGCCTGGGCCAGCCGAATGATCTGGCGCAAGCGGCGCTGTACCTGGCGAGCGACGACAGCGTGTTCGTCACGGGCGTGAACCTGAAGGTCGACGGCGGCATGGCCCTGGCCTGAAAGGCCGCATCGGCCAGCTTCATCCCAGGCAAGGCGCTTCCATTCGGTCGGTCCTCAAAAGGATGCACGCCGGTTCCATCTCGGCATCGATGCCGCGGACTCACGCGGCGCTGCGGGCTCCCGGCCATGCCTTCTGGCGCCATCTCTTCAGAGGCGTGTCCACCAGATGCAGGCAGATCGCCGCCATCGTGAACGAGCAACCGATGGTCACGCTCAGCGTGATCCACAACGGCTGCGTACCGCGGAGCAGCAACGCCACCGGGAAATGCCAGAGATAGATGCCATAGGACAGCCTGCCGATGTAGACCATGGGCCGGGACGCGAGGAAAGTCGCTCTCCCGTGCTCCGCGGCAAAGCAGATCAGCACGAAGGCGGACAACTCCGCCAACGTGATGCGCAGCGTCACTGCCTCCGTCTGGTAGCTCGTCGGCAGCGAAGGCAGGGCCATGAGAACCAGCAGCGCCGCGCAAGCCGTCGCGAGCGCATGCCTGGACACCTTGAAATGAGACAGCGCCGCAATCGCCCCCAGCAAGATGCCGCTCATCCGCGTGTCGAAGCGGAAATACGCCTGCGGCCAAGCCCAGTTCATGGCCACCAAATACCGCCATGCAGTCACGGCAAGGAATGCCGACACCAGCCAGCCGACAGGATGCCGCGTTCGCAGAAACAGCGGCAGCACGAGCGGCCACAGCAGGTAGAACTTTTCCTCCACGCCCAGGGACCATGTGTGGCCAATGGTGTAGGCCAGCTTCCAGAAAGCCAGCGCATAGTCGTAGACGTAGAGTGCGGCGAGAACGGCGGACAGCCAGCGGTCGTCCGCCGGCCAGAGGATGGGGGCCAGCATCACGTAGGCCGCGATCATGAGCAGCAGCGTCGGGTACAGCCGCAAGGCCCGGCGCGCGTAGAAGCGGCCGATCTCGATGCCGCCATGGCGGTATTCCGCCGCCAGCAGCGAAGTGATGAGATAGCCGGAAAGAACGAAGAAGACGTCCAGGCCGACAAAGCCGCCTCGCGCACCGGGGAGTTCGCAGTGGAACAGGACAACGGCGAGGATGGACAGCGCGCGAACACCGTCGAGCGCGGGGTTGTAAGGCATGGGCATCCGTCCGCTCAGCGGATGGCCAGCGGATCCGGCCGACACGGCTGCAGGATCGTCTCGCCGCATGCCGGGTAGGCCGCGGGCCCCTCGACGTCCTTCAGCACGGCGAGCCGCACCACGGAGTCATATTGGGCGTTGTGCAGCACATGGATGCGCTGCCTCTGCGTGAAGGTGTCGAACACCAGGCCCCCGGTCTGGGCCGGCGTGTCGATCCAGATCCGTAGCCGCGACCCGCGGCGAAAATAGTGGCCCATCTTGTGGATCTCGACGCGGGCGAGGACCGGCCGGCCCGGCAGCAGCGGCATGGGCTGGCCAGGCTGTTCGAGCCGAACGGGCAACAACGGCGTCGAGCGCGATGCGTCCAGAGCGCGGTTCGACAAGCGCAGCCAGCCACGCTGGACATAGGTCTCCTGTCCGTCCGGTCGGAGCTCGGTCACGGTGACCTGCAAGTCGGCGTCGCCGGCGCCGGCCGTGACCCAGAAATCGGCGCTGCCCGGCCCGTAGACCATCATGTCCTCGCCCAGCGGCGGCGACGTGTAGGCGACGCCGGCGGTCTTCCAGTCGGCAGGCAACGGCCCCCAGAAGCCGCGTCCCGCAATGTCGTTGACGACAACGCCGGCACCCGGGTAGTCGAAGCCATCGGCAGCTCCGCCGCTCGGGGCATCGGCGAGGGTCTGGCCCGCCCCCAGGTGGAACGCCTTGACGGCGAGGTCGCCGCTGCGGACCGGTCCTCTTTCCACCACCCAGCGGGCCTTGGGAGAAACACGCCGCTGGAGTGTGCTGCCGCCTGTTTCGGAGGTTTCCATCCATACGGTGGTGCGAGGTGTGTCACGCTCGAATCCGTTGTTCTCTCCCTTGACGAAGCGGTCGAGAAAACGCACGGCCATCGCCTGGAAATCCGCGGCCAGGTACATGTCGTGCCGGCCGTTGGTCTGCACCGACCAGAGCCTGGCCGGATCGAGCCGGGACTGGTAGTAGCCGCTGCGCGGCGTGATGGCCTGATCCTGGAATGCCTCGAGCGACAGCACGGGAACTTGCACGCGATCGGCATGCGGCGCCAGGTCGAAGCTCTTCATGTGGTCGTCCCGCAAGGGATGCGACAGGAACAGATGCATCACGGAGTTCGTGTCCTCGGCCGCGAGGTTCTTCGGGATCTGCGCCAGGCAGGCAGCGTCGCCCTCTTCCGTTGCGGTCTGCGCGACGACCTTCTCCCAGAAAGCGCGCATGGAGACGCGCAGGGGGGTGATGAAGCCAGGCGCCGGCACGCCACCGGGCATCAAGGCATCGCGGAAGTCCGTCAACACCATGCCCGGCACGATGGCCCGAAGATGCGGCGGCCGGTTCTGCGCCGTCGCCAGTTGGGAAGAGCCGCCGTACGACCAGTTGACCATGCCGACCCTCGCGTCGGACCAGGCCTGGGACGCGGCAAATTCGACAGCTTCGGCGCCATGTCTTCCGAGTTGCGGCCGCGTGTACTCGAGCGGGCCTTCGGAGCAACCGCTGCCCGCGGCGTTGACGCCCATCACTGCATAGCCGGCTTCGACGAGACGCTTGTCGAGCTCGAGCGACATCGATGTCCTGTACTGGAGATAGGCGGTTCCTCCGATCGAGCCGGCGTCGTACCCGTTGATGCTTAAGATAACGGGAGACCTGCCCGACGCCTTCGGCAGGAGCACGCTGTAGCGCAGCCTGACGCCGTCGGCGGTCGTGAAGTAGCCGGTGAGGCGCTTCGCCCAGAATGGTGCGGCCGGCCCCTGCGCGGGGAAATCGAACGGCCGCGACACCGGCAGGCCCGTGTCGGGATCCAGCGGGGCATCCTGGCCATGGGCCGCGAGCGACGTGACGAACGCCGTGGCGAGCGTAATGGCGACAACGATGAACTTCTTCATGGTTCTTGTATTCCGGTGCTTGCTGGATCGGCAACGTGAGGAATGTTAGGACATCGCCGCATTGTCGGCAGTCCTGGACACGACAACTTGGGCTAGAAAGTACATGCAACCCGACGCTGTCTTGGAGCCGTGATTGGCGGCTTCGTATCACGCGATCGAACCGATTGATGCGCGCCGCTCAACACGGTGGGGCCACGCGCGTGCCTATTGGCGGGCCCCGCTCGAACCTACGATCGACGCGGCGTTCGAGATCCCGGCACACGCACTGCGAATGTCGAGGATCCGGGCCATCTACTTCATGTGCGACTCGACAACCGAAAGATTCAGATGACGGATTCAGTGACACCCAACGATCGCACGGACATCCGGCGGCGCGGACTGCTGCGAGGCGCCGTGGCAGGTGCGGGCATTGCCGGATTGAACCTGGCGCTGGGCGGCGGCGTGGCATCCGCGAAGCGAATCGGATCGCCTCCCCTCGCGCTGGCGCGCTTGAAGAACGTGGATGCCGGCGTCTTGAACATCGCCTACTACGAAGCAGGACCGGTGGATGGCCCCGCAGTGGTGCTGCTGCATGGGTTCCCTTACGACATCGAGGCGTACGCGGAAGTCGCCCCCATCCTCGCGGCCGCGGGCAGCCGGGTGATCGTCCCCTACCTGCGCGGCTTCGGCCCCACGCGGTTCCTGAGTGCCGGCACGCCGCGTTCGGGCGAGTTTGCGGCGTTCGGTGCGGATCTGCTGGCGCTGCTCGACGCATTGGCATTGCCGCGCGCGGTGCTGGCGGGATACGACTGGGGCGGCAAGGCGGCCAGCGCCGTTGCCGCCCTCTGGCCCGAGCGCTGCGCGGGGCTGGTGTCGGGCAACGGCTATGCATTCGCGGCTCCCTCCGCGGCATTGGTTCCGGCGAAGCCCGAAAGCGAAATCCCGCTCTGGTGGCAGTTCTATTTCCAGACCGAGAGAGGACGCGCAGGCTACACGAAGTACCGCCGCGAGTTGAACCGGCTTTTCTGGAAGCAATGGTCACCGACCTGGCGTTTCGACGATGCGACCTTTGCCCGCTCCGCCGCATCGTTCGACAACCCCGACCACGTCGATGTCTCCATCCATTCGTTCCGCCACCGATTCGACGCTGTCAAAGGCGACCCGGCCTATGCCGAGATCGGACGCAAGCTTGCATCGCTGCCCGTGATCCCGGTCCAGACGGTGACACTGGACGGCGGTGACGATAGCGCCCATCGGCCTACCGATGGGTCGGCCCAGGCGGCGAAGTTCACGGGGCCGCGCACGCACCGCGTGATACGAGGTGCGGGACACAACCTGCCGCAAGAGGCGCCGCGCGCGTTTGCGGACGCGGTGCTCGAGCTGGTGCGCACGGACCGACCTACGCGTTGAGCTTGCGCAACATCACATCTCGCAGCTGGACTTGATTCGACTGTTCGCTCTGCGGGATGAGCGTGCGGCACGGACTGGCATGGTGACGCTGGAGATATTGCGCGGCAGGCCCGGACCGGCGGCAAACCAGAATGCGAGTAAAGAAATGGACACCCCTGGTGGAGCAGTCGTGCTGTAAGCTCAAGTACAACGGTTGATGCTTAAGCATGTCAAGCCAGAATGCATAGCCCAAGCGCAAATGCCGCAGTTGGCGAGGCCCATGGCGCAAGCCCGGACCGCGAAACGGAATGCGAACCCCAGGTCAAACTCTCTTGTTGAAGGCTAAGCTTGCACTGCCGCCAGCGCAGCCGATGAACTTGTCGCGTCCGCGTCTGCTTGATTTGATGTCCGGATCACTGAAGCGGCCTTTGACACTGCTCTGCGCGCCAGCAGGATTCGGCAAGACCACATTGCTCTCAGCGTGGGTTAACGAAGCCGTGGACCGGCCTACCGTGGCATGGCTGGGGTTGGACGAGGACGACAGCGACCCGGTGCGCTTCTTCGACTACCTGCGAGGTGCCTTGCAAGGGGCCGACATCGATGTGGGATGCTCAGCCACGGCCCCACTCTCCGGGGCCGGGTCGCCCAGCCCGAAGGACCGAATGGCGTCGTTGCTGGACGACCTCACCGAACTGGACCATCCGGTCGTGCTGGTGCTCGACGACTATCAGGCGATCGACAACCCGGAACTCGATGCGGCGCTGACGTTTCTCGTCGAGCACCTTCCGGAGTATCTGCGTCTGATCGTCGCAACCCGCACGGAACCGCAGTGGCCGCTTTCCCGATGGCGTACTCGGCAATGGGTTGCCGAAGTCGGAACCGAGCAGCTGCGATTCACGCCAGACGAGGCATTGGCATTCCTCGTCCGCAGCATGGGGCTGACACTCGATGCCGAATCGGCTCGGACGCTTGCAGCACGCACCGAGGGCTGGGTGGCGGGGCTTCAGATCGCTGCGCTCTCGCTGCAGCGGCATGTTCAGTTGGAGGGGGCGGCGAACCTGGCAGAGGTCGCCGCTGCATTCAGTGGTGAGCACAGGCACGTGATCGACTACCTGGCAGCCGAGGTCATGCGCCAGCAGCCTCAGATGCTGCAGGACTTCCTGCGGAAAACCTGCATCCTCGATCGCTTCTCTGCCGATCTTTGCGATGCGGTTACCGAGCGCACCGACAGCCGGCAAATGCTGGTCCGGGTGGAGCGCGCGAACCTTTTCTTGCGGCGGCTGGATGACCAGGGCCGCTGGTTTCGGTATCACCAGCTCTTGGCGGATTTTCTTCGCGAAGGCCTTGCCGAGGCGGAGAGGATCGAGTTGCACCGTCGAGCCAGCGCGTGGTTCGAATCTCACGGGATGGGAAAAGACGCGATCAAGCACGCGCTCGCGGCCCGCAGCGACGCAGATGCAGTGCGGCTCTTTCGCAGTCTCGTGGAGGACATGCTCGCCCGTGGCGAGTTGCCCACGCTGCTGGCATGGCTCGACATGCTGCCGGCATCCCTTGTACGTCAGCATCAGGACCTTGCGGGGTATCAGGCGTGGCTTCTGTTCATGAGCGGCCGCACCGTAGAAGCCGAGGAGTACTACGCTCTAACTGGCGCGCCGAATGTGGCGGAAAGCCCCCAGGAACACAAGGGCATCCTGTTTGCACTCCAGGCCTTTCTCGCGATCACGTCGGACAACCCGGCCCGCGCGATCGAGCTGTCGCGCCAGGCGCTGGATCAGTTGGGAAGCAGCACCTCGTTCTTCCGGGTTTGGGCGCTTTTCTACCAGGGGTTGGGTCTGCTTCGCACCGGCCTGCCGAAGCCGGCCACCGAAATGCTGCGGCAGGCGCTCGAGCTGGGATGGGCCTTCGGGCATCGCATGACCGCGCTCGACGCGCTGGCCCATCTCGCACCCTTGATGAGCGCGCAGGGCCAATTGCGCGAGGCGCAGCTGCTCTGCCGCGCGTCGCTGGAGCGCTGTTCGCCATCGGACGAAGCGCAGGCGCCCATCAGCGGCCTCATCCTGATACCGATGGGCATGCTGGCATATGAACGAAACGAACTGCATGAGGCAATCGAGCTGCTCGAGGCGGGCGTGGCGCTGTGCAGGCAGCTGGGCAACCTGTACCACACGCTGGCCGGAGAGTGCGCCCTCGCCAAGGTCCACCATGCACGCGGCGCGCGCGAGCAAGCGTGGAATGCGTTGGCAACGGCCCAGGATCTGGCGGATCGCTCGCGCAACCCACGGCGCCAGCGCATGGTGCGCATGGCCGTCGCGGACCTGCAGCTGCGCGAAGGCAACGTCGCTGCGGCGAAACAAAGCTTCGAAGAGATTCGCGCCGCAGTCGAATCATCTATCGAGGGACAACTCCTGCTCGCTCGCTTGCTGCTCGCGAGCAACCACGCGCTTGCCGCGCTTCGCATGCTCGGCACGGTCGAGGTGTCATGTCGCAACCAAGGGCAAGCCGGCATACTCGTCACTGTCCATGTGCTACAGGCGCTGGGGCATCGCGCCAACGGCGGCCGAAGCGCAACGCTCGAACATCTCGAGAAGGCCGTGTCCTTGGCCGCTTCGGGCGGCTATGTTCGCCCATTCCTCGACGGGGATGCCGCATTGGCCGGACTGCTGCGCCAAGTGAGCAGCGCCGCGCCAGCGTTTGTCAGCGGCCTGCTCGAACAATTCCGTCAGCCGGCGGACCAAGACGTTGTCGAAGCGAACACGGCAGGACTCACCGGGACCCAACTCGAGGTGCTACGCCTGGTCAGTCAAGGGCTTGCCAATCAACAGATCGCGACACGGCTCGTGATCACGTTGGGTACGGCCAAGTGGCACGTCAGCCAGATCTTCGAGAAGCTCGGCGTGCGCAATCGCGCCCAGGCGATCGCCAAGGCGCGCCAGTCGAATCTCCTGTAGGTGTTTACCCGGGACGGGGCTTCCAACCTATCTTTCGGCAGGTGGCGGATAGGCGAGATTTCGCTGCCGGATCACTAAATTCTGCTCTCGCGACGACGGTGGATCGTTGCAAGAACAGGAGATGCGGATGTCAGAGCCCTTGGCAAGCGAGACGCGCGGCGATGTCGAGTCGCTGCAGTGCGACTTGCTCGTGGTCGGCTCCGGTGCCTCGGGCCTGGCGGCGGCCGTGACGGCTGCGTGGCATGGCCTCAAGGTGGTGGTGGTGGAAAAGGAAGCCGTGTTCGGCGGTGCCACGGCCTGGTCGGGCGGTTGGATGTGGGTTCCCGGCAATCCGCTCGCCCGGCGTGCAGGCATCCATGAAGACCCGCAGCAGCCGCGAACCTACCTCCGGAATGAACTGGGCGCGCGATATGACGTTGCGAGGATCGATGCGTTCCTCGACAACGGCCCGCGCATGGTCGCCTTTTTCGAGGAACACACCGACCTGCAGTTCGTCGATGGGAACGCCATCCCCGACATCCACGGGAACGTGGCAGGCGCCGGCACACAAGGCCACCAGGTCATCGCCGCACCCTACAACGGCCGCGAACTCGGTCCGTTGGTGAACCGCCTGCGCAGGACAATGCGCGAAACATCGTTCATGGGCATGCCGATCATGGCGGGCGCGGACCTCGCGGCCTTCCTGAGCATGACACGTTCTCTGAAGTCGCTGCTCCACGTCGGCAGGCGCTTCACCCGGCACTTGGCGGACCTGGCGCTGTATGGACGTGCCATGCAACTGGTCAATGGCGTGGCGCTCATTGGCCGGCTGGCGAAGTCCGCCGAGAAATTGGGCGTGACACTCATCGAGTCGTCGCCTGCAAAGCGCTTGATCATGGAGAACGGGGCCGTGCGCGGTGCCATCGTGGCCTCCGCACGAGGCGACATCGAAATTCGCGCGGCCAGGGGCGTGGTCCTCGCGACAGGCGGATTCCCCCATGACGTGAACCGCCGAAAGGCGCTGTTCCCTCGCACGCCGACCGGCGAAGAGCATCTCGCGCTGCCGCCGGTGGCATGCGCCGGTGACGGCATCAGCCTCGGCGAATCGGCGGGCGGCTGCCTGGTGACGGATCTCGCGTCACCTGTAGCCTGGGCGCCGGTCTCACGGGTTCGACACGGCGACGGCAGCGTCGGGCACTTTCCGCACATCATTGATCGAGCCAAGCCCGGGTTGATTGGCGTGCTGTGCGATGGAAAGCGGTTCGTCAACGAAGCCGATGGCTACTACGACTACACCGCCGCCATGGTCGCGAAAGTGCCCGAAGGGCAGGACGTGGTGTCGTGGCTGATATGCGATCACCGTTTTCAGAGGCGATATGGCCTCGGCCATGCGCGGCCGTTCCCGATCCCCGTCGGACCTTCCATCCGAAGCGGCTATCTCCAGCGAGCCGACACCCTCGAGACGCTTGCCAAGCTCTGCGGTATCGACGCCGCAGGCCTGGTCGAAACCGTCGGGCGCTACAACCACCACGCACGCCGCGGCGACGACCCGGAGTTCGGCCGTGGCTCCACGCCGTACAACCGCAAGCAGGGCGATCCGCACCACGCGGGGCCGAACCCGTGCGTGGCACCGATCGAGCAAGGGCCGTTCTATGCGGTGAAGGTGCTGCCCGGCAGCTTCGGAACCTTCGCCGGCCTGAAGACGAATGGCGCGGCCCAGGCGCTCGACCGAAGCGGCGGGCCGATCGTCGGGCTGTACGCCGTAGGGACGGACATGGCCAGCGTAATGGGCGGCCACTACCCGTCCGGCGGCATCAATCTCGGCCCGGCCATGACCTTCGGATACATCGCGGGCCGCCACGCTGCGGGCTCCGAACTTTCACAACACAGCATCAGGAACAGCCAGTGACCACGACACATCATCCAGTTCAGACCGCCATCATTACCGGTGGCGCCCGCGGGCTCGGGCTCGGCATCGCCAGGCGATTGGCCTCGGAAGGACGCAAGATCATTCTGTGGGACCTGGATTTCGAGAACTTCACCGCATCCCAGGCCGGCTTTGAACCCTTGTTGATGCAGCAGGTGAATGTGGCCGATCTGCAGTCCGTGGCAAAGGCCTTCGACGAGGCCCTTTTTACGGCAGGCCGTGTCGACATCTTGATCAACAATGCCGGCATCAACGGCCCCATCGCGCCGACGTGGGAGTACCCCGTCGACGAGTGGCAGCGAGTGCTCGATATCGACCTGACCGGCGTCTTCAACTGCTGTCGAACGGCAATACCGCACTTGATCGCGAACGGCTACGGCCGCATCGTCAACGTCGCATCGGTCGCCGGCAAAGAGGGTAATCCGAACGGAAGCGCCTATGCCGCCGCCAAGGGTGGAGTGATCGCCTATACGAAATCGATCTCGAAAGAACTCGCCGAGTCCGGTGTGCTGGTCAACTGCGTGGCGCCGACGATGGCCGAGACCGACCTTCTCAAGCAGATGACGCCCGAGTTCATCGCATCGATCAAGGCGAAGATCCCCATGCGGCGGCTCATGGAGATCGAGGAACTCGCGGCGATGGTCGCGTGGATCGCGAGCGCAGATTGCAGCTTCACGACCGGCTTCACCTTCGACCTCACCGGCGGGCGAGCAACCTATTGAATGCACAGGTGCCCCCCCCGTGAAGAGCCTCCCTTGCACAGCCCCCTGACGCTCCCATCCGCCATGACCCAGGAAACCCAACTCAGCGACATCTCTCTGGCCAATCTCACGGTCGGCCGCACCGCTCAGGTCGAACTGATCCGCGCGGCAGCCGGTGCCGGCTTCGGCAAGGTCGGCTTGCTGCTCATGACCGCCACCGCACAGCCGCTGCAGCACGAAGTCATCGGCCGGCCCGATGTGATCCGAGAGATCAAGGCTGCCTCCAGGGACACGGGCGTCGGCATCTTCGACGTGGAGGCCTTCGTTCTGTCCCCGCAAACCGACATCAAGCGTTTCAGGCCTGCGCTGGAGCTGGGGGCCGAACTCGGCGCGACGCACATATCTTCGATCGGCACGGAGTTCGCGGACAACGCGACTTTCTTGTCGAAAGAACAGCGCATCGACCTGTTCGGGCGACTGTGCGACGAGGCCGCCCAGTTCGGACTCACGGTCGGCGTCGAATTCATGATGTATCGCGACGTTCAGACCTGGCGCGATGCCCTGCAGATGATCGACGGGGCGGGACGTGCGAATGCCGGCCTGATCCTCGACGTCCTGCATTTTTTCCGCGCCGGTGCGGTGCCGTCCGACCTGCGGGAAATACCGGCGGAAAGAATCGCCTACGCGCAACTGTCCGATTGCGTGGCGGCCTCTTTGCCACCGGAGAAGCTGGCAGCCGAAGCGCGCGGCTCCCGGCTGCACCTTGGTGAAGGCGCGATACCGCTGCAGCAAATACTCGACCAACTCCCGGCCGGCCTCCAGTTGGTCATCGAGACACCCGTAGCGGTTGAAGCCGGTTTGTCAACGCTTGAGCGAGCCAGGTCGGCTGCCAGGCACACGACGGATTTCTTCCAGGCGTTTGCCTGCGCACCGCGCGTATAGACCGCACCGCATCCATAAATCAATTCAAGCACACAACGCACCGGAGACAATGATGCTCATTCGTACACAACCGATATCGACGCGGTCGATCCTGAAAGGGATCGCAGCCGCGCTCACCTGCAGCCTGGCCCTGGCAGCAGGCCATGCGCAAGCGCAAATCAGGGATCACAAGGTCAAGCTCGCATTTGTCACCGCCGCTGACACGGGCGCCCTCAACGGTGTCGACAAGTTCGTCGAACTCGTGAAGCAAAAGAGCGGCGGCAAGATCGACATCAAGGTGTTCCCCAACGGCACATTGGGAGGCGACGTCCAGATGGTGTCGTCCTTGCAGGGCGGCACCATCGACATGACCGTGATGGGTACCAACGCGCTCGTCGGCGTGGTCAAGGAATTCGGACTTCTCGACTTTCCGTTTCTGCTCGACAACGACAAGGAAGCCTCTGCCCTTATCGACGGCCCCGTGGGCAAGCAGATGTTCGAAAAACTCGGCACCAAGGGCCTGGTGGGCATGCCGATCTCGGCCTTCGGATTCCGGCATCTTCACAACAGCAAACGGCCCATCAACAAGGCGGATGACGTCCAGGGACTGAAGCTGCGCGTGATCCAAAGCCCCGTGTACGTCGACCTGATGGGCGCTCTTGGCGCCAATCCGGTGGCCATGTCGTTCACGGAGGTCTACAACGCCATGGAGCAGAAGGCCATCGACGGAATGACCAATACTGCGCTGATCGCGTCGAGCATGAAGGCGTACGAAGTGCAGAAGTACATGTCGCTGACGGCTCATATGTACAACTACATCGTTCTGCTCGTCAGCAGCAAGAGCTGGGATCGTTTCAACGCCGACGAAAAGGCGCTGATCATCCAGGCCGCGGCGGAAACGAAGGAGTTCCAGCGAAAGAAAATTCCGGAGTACACCTCCCAGGCACTCGCAGTACTCGCCAAGAACGGCATGGTCGTGAACGACGTGCCGCCGGCCGAACGCGCCAGGCTTCGTGAGAAAGCCAAGCCCGTCGTCGACAAGTACGCCGCTGTCGTGGGCGAATCGCTGGTCAGGGAAGCCCATGCCGAACTGGCAAAGATGCGCAAGTGAGCGACTGGAGACTCCCTGTGAACAAGCTCATCGATAGCTCTTGCCGCCTGGTTGAAGTAGTGTTGGTCATATTGCTTGCGCTGATGGTGATTCTTGTGTTCGGCAACGTTGTCCTTCGATACGCGCTGAACTCGGGCATCGCCTTGAGCGAAGAAGTCTCGAGATGGCTCTTCGTCTGGATGGTCTTCCTGGGCGCCATCGTTGCCCTGAAGGAGCACGGGCATCTGGGAACCGACATGCTGGTTTCGCGCCTGCCGCTGACCGGGAAAAAGGTGCTCGCGGTAGTTGCCCACGTGATGATGCTCTATGCCACCTGGCTGCTGTTCTCGGGCAGCTGGGCTCAGGTCGTCATCAATCGCGAGGTACTGGCACCTGTGTCGGGCGCCTCGATGTCGATCTTCTACGGCTCCGGCGTGGTTTTTGCAGCCTGCAGTGCGTTGTTGCTGCTGATGCAGCTCTGGCTGATCGTGTCGGGCGCCGCCACTGAAGCCGATCTGAGCATGAGCCAGGAAAGCGAAGAGATGGCCCAGATCGAAGCGGTGCATTTCGATCAAGGCCAGGCCTCGAGGAAGCGCTGAGCGCGCGGAGACATACACATGACCATATTCATCTTCCTTGGCTCGCTGCTCGGCGTGATGGCGGTGGGCGTTCCGATCGCCTATGCCCTGCTGCTCTCCGGCGTGGCCCTGATGTGGCACCTGGACATCTTCGACGCGCAGATCCTGGCCCAGAACGTCATCAATGGCGCCGATTCGTTCCCGCTGCTGGCCGTCCCCTTCTTCATGCTTGCGGGCGAGATCATGAACGTCGGGGGTCTTTCGCGACGCATCGTCAACCTGGCGCTCCAGCTCGTCGGTCATCGACGCGGCGGCCTCGGCTACGTCGCTATCGTGGCAGCCTGCATCATGGCGGCGCTGTCGGGCTCGGCCGTGGCAGACACGGCGGCACTGGCTGCGCTATTGCTGCCGATGATGGTACGGGCTGGGCATGACAAGGGCCGCGCAGGCGGGCTCATTGCATCTGCAGGAATCATCGCGCCGATCATTCCGCCATCGATTGGGTTTGTGATCTTCGGCGTTGCAGCCAATGTATCAATCTCCAAATTGTTCCTGGCCGGCATTGTTCCTGGGCTGCTGATGGGACTGGGCATTGCCATCACGTGGTATCTGGTGGCCAGCAAAGAGGACATTGTTCCCCCGCCTAGGGCCACCTGGCCAGAGCGCATTCAAGCTCTCAAGGAGTCCACCTGGGCGCTGGTGCTGCCGATCATCGTCATCGTGGGCCTGAAGTTCGGCGTCTTCACGCCGACGGAAGCGGCTGTCGTTGCCGCCGTGTACGCGCTGCTGGTGTCTACGTTGGTGTATCGTGAACTTTCCTTGAAGCAACTGTATGGGGTGTTCGCGAGTGCGGCGAAGACAACGGCGGTGATCATGTTCCTGACCGCAGCCGCCATGGTCTCCGCCTGGCTTATCACCGTCGCCGATATCCCGGCGCAGACGGTGGATCTGCTGAAGCCCTTCATGAGCAACCAGACCATGCTGCTGATCGCCATCATGGTGCTGGTCATGCTGGTCGGAACGGCGATGGACATGATCCCGACCGTCCTCATCCTCACGCCCGTGCTGATGCCCGTCATCAAGGCCGCCGGCATCGATCCGATCTACTTCGGTGTTCTCTTTATCATGAACAACGCCATCGGCCTGATCACGCCGCCAGTGGGAACGGTACTCAATGTGGTGGCGGGAGTCGGCCGGATGAAACTCGACGAAGTCACCAAAGGCGTGCTCCCCTTCATGCTCGCGGAGTTCATCGTGATGTTTGTGTTGGTGCTCTTTCCGTGGGTCGTAACAGGCCCAGCGAGGTGGTTCGGCGGTTGACCTCGTGAACCCATTCTTTAGCCACAAACCGATCGCGCCGCTCAGTTGATGGGTGACAGGCCCCGGCAGAAGCATCCACCGGCGTACCTAGGGAGAATCCCAGAAAGGCGTCGGATCAGGCGCGATTCGAAAGCGGGTGCGACTCAGTCCAAATGGGAAAACGTGCTTGGCAATCCCGACCACGACGTTGGATCAGCTCGGAGCGTTTAATGCCAAAGGCTTCCCCGAATCACCAGTCAAGGCCGACCCGACGAGTGGCCACCGAGGACCAAGAAAAGTTGCAGCGCGATGTTCATGCGCCTTCGGCATCGCCCCCTGCTGCGAGTTTCTCGTACAACGCCGCACGAGAAATTCCGAGCAGCCGCGCGGCGGCAGCCTTGTTGCCCTTCGTGGCGGCAAGGGCCACACGAATGCTCTGAGCTTGCGCCTCCGCCATTGCCTGCTGCAGCGGCTTGACCGCCGCTCCGGTGCATGCGCTGGAGACGGCAGGAGGCGCGGAGTCGTTGCCCGACATGACATCGCCCGCACGATCCCGTGGCACAGGCTGCCCCGGCTTGGCTGCCGCTTGAAGCAGTCGCTCGAAGTGCCGTGCCTCGAGCACGAGATCGTCGGTCATCAGCGACGCTTGCTCCAGCACATTGCGCAGCTCGCGCACATTTCCCGGCCACGGCCGGCTTGCCAACAACTCCATGGCATCGGGTCCGACCGCCCTCGGTGCCAGCGCGCTCCGGCGTGCGATGTCTTCCGACAACGCGTCCACCAAGTCCGGCAGGTCTTCCAGCCGCTCGCGCAGCGGCGGCAGGCGAATCGGCATCACATTAAGCCGGTAGTAGAGGTCTGCGCGGAAACGTCCGTCCTCCACCATCGCCTCGAGATCGCGGCTCGTTGCGGAGACGATGCGCACATCGACCCGCTCCACGCGGTTGCTGCCGAGAGGCTCAATCTCCTGCTCCTGCACAACCCGCAGCAGCTTGCTCTGCAGCGCCATCGGCATGTCGCCGATCTCGTCGAGGAACAGCGTGCCGCCATCGGCCAACTTGAACTTGCCATCGCGACCCTTACGGTCAGCACCCGTGTAGGCCCCCGGCGCCACACCGAAGAACTCGGCCTCCAGCAGCGTGTCTGGGATGGCGGCGATGTTGACACTGACGAACCGGCCGGCGGAACGCCGGCTTGCGGCGTGCACAGCATGCGCAAGAAGCTCCTTGCCCGTGCCCGTCTCGCCAAGAAGCAGCACCGTGGTGTCTGTGGCAGCGACGCGCCGCACTTGGCGCTTCACCTCTGCGACCGCAGCGCTGCTGCCAACGAAACTGGCGAGGGAATACTTCGGGCGCCGCTCGGCCGCCAGTCGGCGCCGAGTGTCCTCGAGTTCGCGCTGCAGATCGACAAGCTTGCCGATCAGCGGCTGCATTGCCCCATCCGGCTGGTCGGCGAGCACCAGAGACACCCCACCGATCACGTTGCCTTGCTCGTTGCGCAGGGGCAGCCGGCTGACAAGGAAGGCGCCATACTGGTTGGTCAGCAGATCGACGACCACAGGTGTGCCCGTGTCGATCACCTTGCCCATGAGCGAGTTGGGCACGACTTCCTCGATCCGTCGGCCGATAACGCCGGAGTCCGCAAACGGTCCGAGCGCGATGAAGCGCCGGTAGCCCTCGTTGAACCAGACGATGCGGTGCTCACGGTCCAGCACGATCATTCCCATCACCGCTTCGGCAAACGTGGCAAACATGCGCTGCGCGGCAAGCTGGAGCACACCGCCAGGGTCGAGCGCGTCAGTGGAGTCGAGATCGGGCGTCATGGCGTCCGTCAAGTGTAAGCGCGGGCTGCCGTCTGCTTGCCATGTTGGCCACACAGTCGCGCCAACGTCCGCCCAACAAGACAGTTGTCTGGTGCGACGACCACCCGGCATGGCCGTATGTCAGCCGCCCAGGACAGCACGACCGCTCCTTGGAGCCGCGCTGCAATGCGCTCCCTTGCAGCCACGCCACTTTCAGCTCGTGGCATAGGCCTTGCAATCCATCGAACGGTTTGACCATAACTCAAGGAGACTTCCATGCCATCGAACACGCGCCGCCATGTGGCCGCGGTTGCTATCGCCGCGCTGCTGCCAGGCTTTTTTTTGCCAGCTTCCGCCCAAGCACCAAAGGAAATCCGGATCGCGCAGATCCATAGCCTCACCGGGCCGCTGGAGGCCTACGGCAAGCAGGCGCAGACTGGCTTCCAACTAGGCCTTGAATACGCTACTGGCGGCACCATGGCGGTGGCCGGCCGCAAGCTCGTAGTGATCGAGCGCGACGACCAAGGCAAGCCCGATGTGGGCAAGAACCTGTTGGCCGCTGCCTACTCCGACGACAAAGCCGACATCGCGGTCGGCGCCACGTCGTCCGCCGTCGCGTTGGCCATGCTGCCGGTGGCGGAAGAATTCAAGAAGGTCTTCCTCGTCGAGACGGCGGTTGCCGACTCCATCACCGGCGAGCGCTGGAACAAATACGTCTTCCGCACCGCGCGCAACAGCTCGCAGGACGCGATCGCCAACGCCGTTGCGCTGGACAAAGACAACGTCCACATCGCCACGCTGGCGCAAGACTATGCATTCGGCCGCGACGGCATCAAGGCCTTCAAGGAGGCGCTGAAGAAGTCCCGTATCGTGCAAGAGGAATACCTGCCGATGACGACCACCGACTTCACTGCCGGCGCCCAGCGCATCATCCAGGCACTCAAGGACAAGCCCGGCCGCAAGATCATCTACGTCTACTGGGCCGGTGCGGGCAATCCCCTGAAGATCGCGGACATGGACCTCAAGCGCTACGGCATCGAGATCGCGGCGGGCGGCAACACACTCCAGGCAATGGTGGCCTACAAGCCGCTGGCTGGCATGGAAGGCGCAAGCTATTACTACTTCGGCCTGCCGAAGAACAAGGTCAACGATTGGTTGGTGTCCAACCACTACAGCCGCTACAAGGCTCCGCCGGACTTCTTCACGACCGACGGGTTCAATGCCGCTGTCGCGGTGGTCGAGGCACTCAAGCGCACCAACGGCGACACCAGCACCGGGAAGCTGATCGCCGCGATGGAGGGCATGAGTTTCGATTCGCCCAAGGGCACGATCTCGCTGCGCAAGGAAGACCACCAGGCAATGCAGTCGATGTACCACACGCGCATCAAGGACGACCCTGCGTTCGCCTGGGGCGTGCCGGAGTTGATCCGGGAAATCAAGCCCGAAGAGATGAGCATCCCGATCCGCAACCAGCGATAAGCGCTTTGCAAGAGGCGCCCCCGGCGCTTCTGAACCACCCCATTCGCAGGAACGGGCCCGGCCCGTAGTTCGGCGCATGCGGCGTCGGCAAAAAAACAAATAGTTAGGAGACTTGCAATGAAAATTCACGCGCTTCTTGGCTTGGCCGTGGCCGTCTCGGCCCTGGTTACATCGTCCCCGGCTCAAGCGGTTGTGGTCGCGCTCCCGTCCTTCAACGTGGACACCAGCCAGACCACGGTTTCCGGCATGTCCTCGGGTGGCTATATGGCCAGCCAGCTGGGCTATGCCTTCTCGGCCACCTTCAAGGGTGTTGGCGTGTTCACCGGCGGTCCGTACAGCTGCAGTGGGCACTACCCCGCGAGCAACTGCATGAGCAACGCCGTGGTCAGCGCCAGCATGATCAACACGATGCAGGCCGACATCAACAACTGGAGCGGCACGAGCATTGACGACAAGATCAATGTCACCAACCAGAAGGTCTTCCTGTGGGTAGGCAACAGTGACACGACTGTCGGCCCCAACGAGATGAACGCGGTCAAAACGTTGTACCAGAACAATGGCGTGGCCACGGCCAACCTCGACTACATCAAGCGCGACAACACCGCCCATGTGATGCCGACCGATTTCGATGCGACGGGCAACAGCGTTTGCAACAACTCGGCCTCGCCCTACATCAGCAACTGCGGCTTCGATGGGGCGAAGGCGGCACTTAGCAAGTTCTACGGCACGCTGAACGCGCGCAACGACGCGCCTGCGGCCGGCAATTACATCGAGTTCGACCAGAGCGCCTTCATCAACAGCAATCCGGGAATGGCCACCAACGGCTGGCTCTATGTACCGGCCAACTGCAGGGCCGGGGCCGTCTGCAAACTCCATGTGGTTCTGCATGGCTGCGCGCAGAACTACGCCACCATCGGCGACAAGTACCTCAAGAACACGGGCTATGCCCGTTGGGCCGACACCAACAGCATCATCGTGCTGTTCCCGCAGACCAAGAACGACAGCACCTATCGCACGACGACGGCCAGCGGCTGGCTCGCCAACAGCGGCGGCTGCTGGGACTGGCTCGGCTGGTATGGCTCGAACTTTGCGCAAAAGACCGGCACGCAGATGTCCGCGATCAAGACGATGGTGGACAAAGTGTCAGCAGGCGCAAGCGGCGCCGGCACGCTGCCTGCACCGGTGGGCGTCAGCACCTCGAACGCAAGCGCCAGCAGCATGACAATCGGCTGGGCTTTGGTCACCGGCGCCAGCGGCTACAGGGTCTACCGCGGCGGCGCCCTGGTCACGGCCTCGCCGGTCGCAGCCAGCCCTTACAACGACAGCGGCCTGTCTGCGGACACGACCTACAGCTGGACTGTGCGCGCTATCGATGCCAACGGCGCCGAAGGCGCGGCCTCCGAACCCGCCTCGGGGACGACCACCCGCAGCGATGCCAGCTGCTACACGGCCTCCAACCTCGCTCACACGATGGCCGCCCGTGCCTATGCGAGCTACGGGTACGCCTTTGCTTACGGCTCCCAGCAGAACCTGGGGCTCTGGAGCAGCACGGTCATCACCACGCTGAAGAGGACCGGTTCCGGCTACTACGTGGTCGGTGCCTGTCCTTGATCTGACCTGTTGGAAGAACCATGCTTGAAACCAAGAACCTAACGATTCGCTTCGGCGGACACGTGGCGGTCGACGCCGTGTCCTGCAGCTTTGCCGCGGGCACGCTGACCGCCATCGTCGGCCCCAACGGCGCCGGCAAGACGACCTACTTCAACCTGATCTCCGGCCAGTTGCCGGCCACCGAAGGCGAGGTGTGGCTGGACGGTGAGGACGTGAGCCGCTTGCCCGCACCGCTGCGCGCGCGGCGCGGGCTGGGCCGCGCCTTCCAACTCACGCAACTGTTCCCGCATCTCACCGCGCAGGAGAACGTGCGACTCGCAGTGCAGGCGCGCGAGTCGGGCCGCCACGGCGGCGGCCTCGACCTCGCGCGCGTGTGGCTGGACCGGCGTGCCTGGATCGACGAGGCGCAGGCCCTCCTTGAGACAGTGCGTCTGCTCGACAAGGCCAACGCGCTCGCCAGTGCGCTGGCCCACGGCGACCAGCGCAAGCTCGAGGTTGCGCTCCTGATCGCCCTCGATCCCAAGGTCTATATGTTCGACGAGCCGACGGCCGGGATGAGCGTGGACGAAGTACCGGTGATCCTGGACCTCGTGCGGCAGCTCAAGCAGCGACGCGATTGCGCTGTCCTGCTGGTGGAACACAAGATGGACGTGGTGCGCGAGTTGGCCGACCGGGTCATCGTCCTGCACAACGGACAGTTGGTGGCGCAAGGCGAGCCCGGCGCCGTGATGGCTTCGCCCGTCGTGCAACAAGCCTATCTCGGCGTCGTGCCACAGGAGCAGCCCGCATGACCGCTTTGCTGCATTTGAAGGACGTCCACACGCACATCGGTGCCTATCACATCCTCCACGGCGTGAACCTGGAGGTGCAAGAGGGCGAAGTCACCATGCTCCTGGGCCGCAATGGTGCGGGCAAGACCACCACGCTGCGAACGATCATGGGACTCTGGCGTGCCTCGCGCGGCGCGTTGCACTTCCGCGGCGCGCCGATCGGGGCGCTGGCCACACCGGAGATCGCGCGGCTCGGGTTTGCCTATGTGCCGGAAAACATGGGGATCTTCGCCGACCTGACGGTCAAGGAGAATCTCGTGCTCGCGGCGCGAGGGGCAGCCACCGCCGACGCACTGGACAAGGCGCGTCTGGAGTGGGTCCTTTCGCTCTTTGCCGCACTGAAGAAGTTCTGGCTTTACCCGGCAGGAAAGCTCTCAGGTGGCCAGAAGCAGATGCTCGCGATCGCGCGCGCGATCATCGAGCCGCGCGATCTGCTGCTGATCGACGAGCCCAGCAAGGGGCTTGCGCCTGCCATGGTTCAGAACCTGATTGCCGCATTCGCCGAGCTGAAGCGGCAGCGCACGACAGTGCTGCTCGTGGAGCAGAACTTCGCAATGGCGAAGACCATCGGCGACCACGTCGCCGTGATGGACAACGGGCGCATCGTGCACACGGGCGCGATGTCCGACCTGGCCGACAACGAAGCGCTGCAGCAGCGGCTGCTCGGTCTTTCTTTAGGAGTACACCAATGACCACCGCCACCTTACCCACGCCCTCGGCCGCAGTGCCGCAGGCGCGCTTCGACCTGCGGCCTCTGGCCTTGCTTGCATCACTGGCGGCCCTGGCGCTCCCTGCGGTCGGTCACCCCGGCACCTGGGTGACGCTGACCGTCGCCGGCCTGGCGATGGGCATGATCATTTTTCTCGTCGCGTCTGGCCTCACGCTGGTGTTTGGGCTGATGGACGTCCTGAACTTCGGTCACGGCGTGTTCATCGCCTTGGGTGCTTATGTCGCCATGACCACCATGCTGGCGCTGGGCGCCTGGGTTGGTAGCGAATCGCTGTGGCTGAACGCTGCCGCAGTGCTCGCCGCAATGCTTGCCGCCGCCGCAATCGTGGCGGTCTCCGGGCTCGTCTTCGAGCGGCTGCTGGTGCGCCCCGTCTACGGCATGCCGCTCAGGCAGATTCTGGTCACCATGGGCGGCCTGATCATCGGCGAGGAACTGATCAAGGTATTCTGGGGGCCCGACCAGCTGGCCGTGCCGCTGCCGCAGGCGCTGCGCGGTTCTTTCTCGTTCGGCGACGCGTCGGTCGAGAAGTACCGGCTGCTGGCGGTCGCTGTCGGCAGCCTCGTCTTCGTGGCGATGTTGTGGGTGCTGACGCGCACCAAGGTGGGCCTGCTCGTCCGTGCCGGCGTACAGGACCGCGAGATGGTCGAGGCGCTGGGCTACCGGATACGGCGGCTCTTCATCGGCGTATTCGCCGCCGGTTCGGCACTGGCGGGCCTGGGTGGGGCGCTTTGGGCGCTGTACCAGCAGAGCGTGGTGCCGCAGATCGGCACTCAGGTGAACGTGCTGATCTTCACTGTCATCATCATCGGTGGACTCGGATCCACGTTCGGCTGCTTCGTGGGTGCCCTGATGGTAGGCCTGGTCGCCAACTACACCGGCTTTCTGATGCCCAAGCTCGCCCTCTTCTCCACCATCGCGCTGATGGTGGCCGTGCTGCTGTGGCGGCCCAATGGCCTCTATCCCGTCGGGCAGCATTGAGCGCACGCACCATGATCAACCGACTGCTCTCCCACGACATGCCGCGCAGCCGCTGGCTTGCGTTGGCGCTGGTGCTCATTTCCCTCGCGCTGATTTTCGCGCCGTTGCTCTTTCCCGGCCACAAGGCGCTGGGCGTCGCCGCCAAGGCGCTCGTGTTTATCCTGCTGGTGGCAAGCTACGACTTGCTGCTCGGCTATACCGGTGTGGTGAGTTTCGCGCACACCATGTTCTTCGGCATCGGCGCGTACGGCGTGGCGATCGCCAGCAGCCACCTCGGCGCCGGCGCGAGTTCGGTGCTCACCGGGCTCGGCGCGGCATTGTTGCTCTCGCTGCTGCTGTCAATGGCCATTGGCCTCTTCAGCCTGCGAGTGAAGGCGATCTTCTTCGCGATGATCACGCTGGCGGTGGCATCGGGCTTCCTGACGCTGGCCTCGCAGCTGAGCCACATCACGGGAGGTGAGGACGGGGTCAGCTTCCGCACACCCGAATGGTTGTCTCCCTCGTTCGAGCTCTTCGAGCAGCCGCTGCTCGGCGTGACGATCGACGGCCGCGTGCTCAGTTACTACCTCTTGGTGGTGGTGGTCGCGGCGAGCTTCCTCGCCCTACTGCGCATCGTGAATTCGCCGTTCGGCCGCGTGCTGCAGGCCATCCGCGAGAACGACTTCCGGGCGGAGGCGCTCGGCTTCCGCACGGTGGCGTACCGCACAGTGTCAAACGTGCTCTCAGCCTTGTTCGCGACGCTTGCGGGCGCGCTGCTCGCGCTGTGGCTGCGCTACACCGGGCCGGACACCACGCTGTCTTTCGAGATCATGCTCGACGTGCTGCTCATCGTCGTGATCGGCGGCATGGGAACGATGTACGGCGCGGTGGTGGGCGCGGCGCTGTTCGTGCTGGCGCAGAACTACCTGCAGGATCTGCTGAAGCTCGGCGGTTCGGTGCTGAGCGAGCTGCCGCTCCTGCCCCAGTTCGTATCACCGGACCGCTGGCTGCTGTGGCTGGGGATCCTGTTCGTGCTGTCCGTGTACCACTTCCCGAGCGGCATCGTTGGCCGGCTGCGCATGTCGCGGAGATCCGAGCCATGACGCCGACATCGCACTACCTCCGCTGCGAAGGGCGCGAACTGCATTACACCGAGTGGGCCGGGCCGAACGCTGCGAGTGACGCGGTGATCGCCTGGCACGGCTTCGCTCGTACGGGCCGCGACATGGACGACATCGCCGCGCAGCTCGCGCAACGCTACCGGGTCATCTGCCCCGACACCATCGGACGCGGCCTGTCGCAATGGAGCCCGGACCCTGCGAACGAATACACGTTGCCGTTCTATGTGCGGCTGGCCGCCTCGCTCGTCGACCAGCTCGGGCTGCCCCATTTCCACTGGCTCGGCACCTCGATGGGCGGCGCGATCGGCATCCTGGCCGCAGCCACGTCGCTCAGAGGCCGGCTGCGCCGGATGGTGATCAACGACATCGGCCCGTGCCCGGCTCCTGAGGCGGTCGAACGCATCTTCACCTATGCCAGCCGACCACCCGCATTCGGCAACGTGAGCGAACTCGAAGCGTACTTCCGCACCGTCTATGCGCCGTACGGTCACCTCTCTGACGCGCAGTGGCGACGCCTCACGGAAACCTCGGTGCGCCGGCTGCCTGACGGCCGCGTCACGCCGCACTATGACCCTGCGATCGCGATGCAGTTGCAATCAAGCGGTCCTGAAGGGCTGTGGCCGGCATGGGACAGCCTCGATGTGCCCGTGCTTTGCCTGCGCGGCGCGCACTCGGATCTGTTGCTGCCGGACGCCGCGGAGCAGATGCGCACGCGCGGACCGCTCGCGGTGGTGGTCGAGATCCAGGGATGCGGCCACGCGCCGGCGTTGAACACGCCGGAGCAGTTTGCGTTGGTTGAACGCTTCCTGGCCGGAGATGCCCGCTCGCCGTAGGCTGCTCAGATCAAAGGGGCTGGGTGCCATCGGGCCGCGCGGCAAGGGCGCAAAATGCCGCCGTTGTGGATTCCTGCACAAGCACGGCCTCGCCGGCCTTCGGCATGGTTCGGGTTTTCCTGCTGACATACACACGTTGCTGATCGTCCCGCCCCGCGATCTGGTCGGTACAAGCGGACGGCAGCAGCGGTGAATGAATGGCCGCACTCGCCACAGTCTGTACGGCCGCCGGACTGATCTACAGGCTACGCTGCATGTGCGTCTCGCACAATCTCGTCAGCGCCTCGCTACGCCCCTAGCGCAGCACGGTGCCGCCAGCGCCCAGCAGCGTCACTTCCACAAAGGATGGGCCCAGGTGGCTCGAGGCGGTGTACCGATAATCGAGCTCGTCAAGGCTCTGGGTTTCGAAGCCTTCGAGTGCGCGCACGTAGCCGTCGCGCGTGAGGTTCCGGCCCGCGCGCCGTAGGCCTTCCACAATCACCCGGCCGGTCATGAAGCCTTCCAGGGTTTCGTAAGACAGGTTGTCTTTGTCGCCATGCCGCGTCATCACGGAGCGGAAGTTGCGCGCGGCGCGCGACGGGCCGCGTGGATGCGGCATCACCTGCGTGATCGCGATACCCCGGACGTCAGTCTCCAGCAGCTCAAGTAGCTTGGGCACCGATGTGACCGAGAGGACCCAGGGCGAAGGCAATGCCGCCCGTGCTTGTGCCTTGTACTGCTTCATCAAGTCGGCCGCCGTGCTCGGCGACGTGAACAGCAGCACGGCTTGGGGAGCAGCCTTCACGAGCGCCGCGGCCATGCCTTGGCCGTCCCAGTTCTCTGCAGGGTGCGGGATCTCCGCCACCAATTGCGCTTGGAACCGCTGCGCCGCCTTCTGTGCAGCGGCCAGGGTGCTCTTGCCAAATGCGTTGTCCTGGTAGACGGCCGCGATGCGGTGTATGCCGATCGTCGCGAGATGCTCCACCATCTTCTCGACCTCATTGGAGTAAGCGGTGCGCGTGTGGAAGAGATACCGGTTGTAAACACGAACTCCGTCTGCTCCGGTCAGTGCTCCCACTGCCGGCAGCCGATACTCCTCGAGCAGCGGCATCGCGGCCAGCGTGATGCCGGTGCCGCCGATGCATGCGAGTCCGAATACATCCGCACCCTGCCCGAACGCACGGACGTTCGCGAGTGCCCTGTCGATGACGTAGTTGTCCTCCCGGCGCACCACCGAGAGCTGGCGGCCATGCATGCCGCCTTGCGCATTCACCTGCGCAAAGCAGGCGAGCAGCCCGTCCGTATAGTTTCGGTAGAGGCTGCCCCAGACACTGTCGAAACCGATGGTCTGACCGAACACCACCTTGTTGTCAGAGACGCCTGGTTCGCTGCCGCGTGCAGCCACGATCCACGGCGCCGAGGCTGCCGCGGCACAGAATGCTCGTCTCCGGATGGGGGTCATTGGTGTCTCCTGTGACTGATCGACGCACTCGTTCGAGAAAACCTGCCGCGGCTCAGACCCCACCGTGGCAGACGTACTTCGTTTCGAGGTACTCGTCGAGTCCATACTTCGAACCCTCGCGCCCGACGCCCGACTCCTTGATGCCGCCAAACGGTGCTACCTCGTTGGAGATCAGACCCTCGTTGACGCCGACCATTCCGTACTCGAGCCGCTCGGCGACACGCCAGGCTCGGCGCACGTCGCGCGTGTAGAAGTAGGCGGCGAGACCGAAAGGCGTGTCATTGGCGAGCTGCACCGCCTCATCGTCGCTGGCGAACCGCATCAACGGTGCGACCGGCCCGAAGATCTCCTCGCGCACCACGGCCATCTCGCTCGTTACGCCAGCCAGGACTGTCGGCGTGTAGAAGTTGCCCCCCAGCGCGTGCACAACACCGCCCGCGAGCACGCGCGCGCCCTGGCTTCGCGCCTCGTCCACCAGACGACCAACCTTGGCCAGCGCACGGCCATCGATCAGCGGGCCGATCTGCACCCCGGGCTCGACGCCGGGGCCGACCTTCAGCTGTTCCACTGCACGCACCAGCCGCTCGGCGAAGGCATCGAAAACGGCCTCGTGTATCAGGAACCGGTTGGCGCAGACACAAGTCTGACCCGCGTTGCGGTACTTGGAAGCGATCGCGCCCTGCACAGCGAGGTCCAGGTCGGCGTCGTCGAAAACGATGAAAGGTGCATTGCCGCCCAATTCCATCGAAACGCGCTTGACGGTGGCGGCGCATTGCGCCATCAGCAGCTTGCCAACGGGCGTGGAGCCGGTGAATGAGAGCTTGCGCACGACCGGGCTTGCCGTGAGCGCTCCTCCGACAAACGCCGGCCTCGCGGTGGTGACAACGTTGAGCACGCCGGCCGGAAAGCCGGCACGCTGCGCCAGCTCGGCCAGCGCGAGGGCCGACAGCGGCGTCGCCTCTGCAGGCTTTACGACCGAGGTGCAACCAGCGGCCAGTGCAGGCGCAACCTTGCGGGTGATCATCGCGATGGGAAAGTTCCACGGCGTGATGGCCGCGGTGACACCCACGCCCTGCTTCATCACCATCAGACGACGGTCGGCCGTCGGCGCCGGGATCAGGTCGCCGTAGGCGCGCTTGCCCTCCTCCGCGAACCATTCGATGAACGAAGCGCCGTAACGCACCTCGCCCAGCGCTTCGGCGAGCGACTTGCCCTGCTCGAGCGTCATGAGCAGCGCGAGGTCCTGTTCCGCGTCAATCACGAGATCGTGCCAGCGGCGCAGCAAGGCACTGCGCTCCTTCGCCGGTCGCGCGCGCCAGGCGGGCAGCGCAGCCTGGGCCGCGACGATGGCGCGATCGGTGTCTGCGGCATTCATGTCCGGAACGGCCGCGATCGTTTCGCCGTTCGCCGGGTTGCGCACCTCGTGCGACGCCCCGTCCCGCGCGGCGACCCACTCGCCGCCGATGAATGCCAGGCGCTTGAGCAACGCTGCATCTTTCAACTGCACCATCAGAATGCCTCCTCGTAGAGCGCGAGCGCGTCGGCAAGCGCCACGTCGCGCGGGTTGTTAATCATGAGGCGCTGGACCTTGAGTGCGTCCTCCGCCAGCATCGGCAGGTCGCTCCGTTCCACGCCGACAGCGCGCAGGTTCTGCTCGAACGGCATCACAGCCACCAGCGCCGCCATGGCATCGACGAACGCCCAAGCGCCTTCGATGGGAGCTTGGCCGGGCCGCGCCGTGCCAATGGCTTCGCCGAGCTGCGCGTAGAGCGGCGCCGCGTGCTCCAGGTTGAAGCGCAGCACCGGCCGCAGCACCAGCGCGTTCGACAGCCCATGCGGCACGTGAAAATGCCCGCCCAGCGGATACGCCAGCGCATGCACTGCCGCCACTGGCGCGTTCGCGAACGCCATACCCGCCAGCAGCGAGCCAAGCAGCATGTGCTCGCGCGCCGTGCCGTTGCGCGGTTCTTCGAGCACCTTGCGCTGGTTGGCATACAGCAACGCCAAAGCCTTGAGTGCCAGCGCATCCGACACCGGGTTCTTCTTGTGGCGCGAGGTGAAGGCCTCGATCGCGTGCACCATGGCATCGATTCCCGTCATCGCTGTCAGGCGGGGCGGCAGGCCCAGCGTGAGGTGGCTGTCGAGCAGCGCGAAGTCAGGGTAGAGCAAGGGAGAGACCACGCCCTTCTTCTCGGAAGCCGGGGTGGTGACGATCGCGACCGGCGTCACTTCAGAGCCGGTCCCGGCGGTGGTTGGCACCTGCACAAGCGGCAGGCGCGGCCCCTGCGCGAGGCCTATACCGTAGATGTCCTGCAGCGCCGCCGGCGTTCGCGCCAGCAGGGCCACGAGCTTGGCGGTGTCCATGGAACTGCCGCCGCCGAAGCCCACGACGCCATCGGCGCCCGCTTCGCGGGCGGCCCGGACCGCGGCGAGTACCCGCTCCTCGGGCGGATCGGGCAGCACGTCGGAATAAACGGTAGTGGTGATTCCGGCGACCCTTAGGCTTGCCAGCGCAGGCGCCAGCAGACCGGCCTGCAGCAAGGGTTGGTCAGTGATGAGGAAGAAGTGGCGCACGCCGAGCCCGCGGGCGAATTCGGCGAGGCGGCCGGAGCCGCCCTGATCGCAGACGATGCGCGGCGTGGTTTCGAAATTGAATCCGGTCATATGGGTTCTCTTGTCAGGCAGCGTGCGCTACGCCGCGTTCAGTGCGCCAGACCTGGCCCTTCAGGTCTGGCGAATGCTTGTCGTCCGATTCGCTGAGCAGTACGGCCAGGCCGTCGCGCCCCAGTTCAGCCACCATCTGAGTCAGTCGGCACGTTGGCCTGGGCCGCCGGCTCGCACAGGGCGGAACGGTGGCACACGCTTGCCGCCATCCGGCGGGTTGTGCACCTCCAGCATGCGGCCTGTCGCCATCGATCCACTGCCACCGATGAAGGGGTGGTGCTGAGCAGCCCGCTGTCACTCGACTCCTGTTCCATGGTGCCGGCGACTCCTTAGCGGATGGCGATCGGATTGATGATGCCCTGTACGCCGCCGGTCATGCGCGACACGCCGAGCACGAACATGAACTCCCAGCCCTTGTCCTTGACCAGTTCGGTGGTGTCGATGTTCTCGAGGATGTAGATGCCGTGCTTTGGAATCAGGATCTGGTGCACCTCGAACACCCCCGCACCCTTCTCGGCGGGGATCACTTCCAGGGCCCAGCTGTCTGCGCCGACCGCCACCACCTGCTTGCTCGCGAGGTACTCGGCACCTTCTCTACCCAGGCCCGGTTCGGCGGAGATGTAGCGCTTGTCGTCCTTGCCCACCAGCTGCAGCCAGCCGGTGTGGAACAGCACGATGTCGCCCTTTCGGATCTCGACCCCCTGGCGCCGCGCTTGCTCGTCGATCTCTTTGCGGTTGAACGCCGTGCCCTCCGGCACCGGGTTCTGGCCGAAGTACGCCGTCATGTCCAGCACGACGCCGCGTGTGACGAAGGGCGGCAGCTTCTCGACCCCCAGCTTGCTCAGGCCGTTGGCCAGTACGAACTCGCTGTTCTTGTGGCAGTTGTAGTAGACGTTGTCGACGCCGATGTGACCGAGGCCATCGATCTGCGAGCCCGTGCCGACGTAGCCCATGTAGATGTCGTCGTTGTAGTTGGTCTTGGTCGGGCCCAGGCCGACGCCGCCGACCTGCCCTGGCTGGTTGATCGCCAGCGCCCAGCTGCGCGGGCCGAAAGCCGGCGTCTTGGAGTTGGTCTCGACCCCGAGCCGGTAGGTCTTGCCGGTCTTCACCAGCTTTGCGGCCTCCAGCGCCAGATGCGGAGTCAGCAGGTTGGCCGCGCCGACCTCGTCGGCCGGACCGTATTTCGAACGGCACCATTCTTGCGCCGATGTGCCGGCCGCAAGCGTGACCAGGGCGAGCGCCGCCGCGAGGCGGGTCATTGCAGATATCGACATTCCAGTCTCCTCTAGTGGGTTGCAGAACTCTCGCGGACGACGCCGCGCTCGATACGGAAGATGCGATCAACCAGGTCGGCCGAGTGCTTGTCGTCCGATTCGCTCAGCAGGACCGTCAGGCCCTCGGTGCGCAGCTTCGCGATCACCTCTGTCAGGCGCCGCGACAACACCGGTGCGACGCCCTCGAAGGGTTCGTCCAGCAGCAGCAGCTTGCGTCCCGGCATCAGCGCACGCGCCAACGCCACCAGCTTCTGCTGGCCGCCGCTGAGCTGCAGCGCCTTGCGCTCGCGGTGCTCGAGCAGTTCGGGAATCAGCTCGTAGATCCATGCAAGACGTTGTCTTGCGTCACCCAGGCCGTTGGCCCAAGCCGGCAGCAGGATGTTTTCTTCGACGGTGAGCGACGGAATCAGCCGCCGGTCTTCCGGCAAGTAGCTGATGCCGTGCTCGGCGCGGGTGTGCGCTGGCAATTCCGACATCGCCTCGCCGGCGCACGCCAGCGTCGCTGAACGTGAGGGCAACAGTCCCATCACCGCGCGCATCAGCGTGGTCTTTCCGGCGCCGTTGCGGCCGATCAGCCCGGCCATGCTGCCCTGCGGCAACTGCAGCGTGACCTTGCGCAGGATCGGCGTGCCGGCGATGGCGACGTCCAATTCCTGAATGTCGAGGGCGAGCTCAGTCATGCGAATGCCTCCTCGCGTGCCGGAGCCCGCATGCCTACCACCAACTCCTGCACGCGCGGGTTGCCAAGCACCGCGGCCGGCGGCCCGTCGGCGATGATCTCGCCGCTGTAGAACGCCAGGATGCGCGAGACGTAGCGCTCCACCACTTCCATGTCGTGCTCCACGAACAGCACCGTCACGCCGCTTTGCCTCACGGCGGCCATCACGGCATCCATCAAGGGGAATTTCTCGTCGGCGCTCACGCCACTGGTGGGCTCGTCCAGCAGCAGCATGCGCGGCTTGGAGACCAGGGCCATCGCGATGTCGACCAGCTTGCGCGCGCCCTGCGGCACGGCACTGGCCTCGCTGTCGGCGTAGTGCGCCACGCCGAAGGCCTGCAGGATGCGGCGGGCCTCGCGCACCGCCTCCGCGGTTTCGAAGTGCCGCAGCATGGAAGGCTGCGCTTCGTGGGCGGCCGCCAGCGCCATCAGCACGTTGTCCCGCACGGTGAGCTGGGGGAACAACTGCGCGACCTGAAACGACCGGGCCAGGCCGAGGCGCGTGATCTGGCGTGGCTTCATCCCGAGCACAGAGTTGCCCTCGTACAGGATGTCGCCTGAGGTGGCCGGCAGGTACCCCGTCACCATGTTGATGAACGTGGTCTTTCCGGCGCCGTTGGAGCCGATCACTCCGACGATCTCGCCGCGCTGGATGGTCACGTCCAGCGACTTGGCAGCGACCACGGCACCGAAGGTGCGGGTGAGCTGGCGCGTTTCGAGCACACTCATGGAGACACCTCTTTCGTCACGGACGTAATCTCCGCCGGAACAGCCGCACGCCTGCGGGACACCAGACTCCACAAGCCCTTGGGCAAGAAAAGGATCAGTGCCAGCAGGACACTGCCCAGCGTGAGCTGCCACAGGTGCGGTGCCTCCTGAATGGCGAAGGTGCGCACCGCGGAGAACACAATGGCTGCGACGAACGGTGCCGCCACATGCGCCGTTCCGCCGAGCAGGGCCATGAAGACGAACTCGCCCGAAGTCGCCCAGAACGCCATGTCGGGATCCACGTGGCCGGTGGCGATCGCGATCAGGCCGCCGCCGAGCGCCGACAGCACGGCCGCGCCGCAGTAGTTCAGGTAGACAAGCCCGAACGGCGAGATGCCGAGGAAGTCAACCCGGATCTCGTTCTCGCGCACTGCCTCCGAGAGCCTGCCAAACCGCGAGCGCAACACGCGGTGGCAGACCAGGGCCGCAACGAGCGCGATCGCCAACGTGACCAGGAAGGCAACGCGTTTGGCCTGCGACGGATCCGGCTGGAAGCCAAGGTAACTCGGGTTCGCGACGTTGAAGCCGTCGGTGGAGCCGAGCACGCTGGACTTCACCAGCATGCCGTAGACAATCATCGACAACGCCATTGAAAGCATGGCGTAGAAGATGTCGCGGTAGCGCGCCACCATGATGCCGCACAGCGCGGCCATCATCAGCGAGGCCACGACGCCCAGCGCCAGCAGCACGAAGGCATCCTGGATGCCCAGGTGCTTGGCGGCCAAGCCGGCAGCGTAGCCGCCGATGCAGTAGTACAGCGCCTGGCCGAAGGAGACGAGGCCGGCGCGCATTTGCAGCACCACCCCGAGAACCACCAGGCCTTTGGCAAAGGCCAGGGTGAGCAGGAAGCTCAACCAGTCGGGCCCCGCCCAGCCGAGGGCGGCAATCGACCCGGCCGCCAGCGGCAGCCCAAGTTCGGACTTGAATTTCATTTAGATCTTTCGGGGCTGCAGTTGGCCGAAGAGGCCCTGCGGCCGGAATGCGAGTACCAGGAACATCACGCCGTAGATCACGAACAACTCGATCTGCGGCGCCAGATGGACAGCGAAGGAGCGGGCGAGACCGACCAGCACTGCGCCGACGGCGGCGCCGCCGATGCTGCCCAGGCCGCCCACCACCACCACGGCGAACGCCAGCACGATCACCTCGACACCGATGCCCGGTGTGACGGAAATGGCCGGTGCAGTGAGGGCCCCGGCAAGCGCACCGAGCATGGAGCCGATCGCGAAGGTGATGGCGAACATCAGATTCACGTTCACCCCCATCGCTGTGGCGATCTCGCGGTCGTGGATCACCGCGCGCAACAGGCGCCCCTTGTCGGTACGGTTGAGCGCCCACCATGCAGCGGCGCCGATCGCGAGCGAGATCGCCACCAGTGCGAGGTCGTAGTTGGCGAAGCGCAGCGAATCCGTGATCGAGCTCTGCCCAAGCAGACGGTAGGGCTGATACGCAAGGTAGGGGTTGACGCCCCACACCAGCTTCACCACGTCCTCCAGGATCAGCAGCAGCGCATACGTGACGATCACCATCAGGATCTCATCGCGGCCACGCAGGTGGCGCAGCAGCCCCTGCTCCACCAGCACACCCACAACCAGGCCGCCGACGATGGCGCATCCGAACAGCAGCAGGTAGCTCCAGTACGGACTGGCCCCGGACTCGCCGGAGAAGTACCAGCCCGTGAGCGAGGCGGCGCAATAGGCGCCGATCGCGTAGAAGCTGCCGTGTGCCATGTTGAGGATGCGCATCACCCCGTAGATCACCGTCAGGCCGGCAGCCACAAGAAACAGCCACGAGGCGTAGATGGCGCCGTCGATGACAATGGCCAGCAAGGTGCTCACGAGGTGCGCTCCTTTGGCGGTGTCGGGCTGCACTTGGCACCCGGAAAGCCGGCCTTGATCCAGTCGGCAGGGCTCGTGCCATCGGGGGGCATCAGGCAGTCGCCCGGATAGTCCTTCACATTGGTGATGCTGGCCTTGCGGGTCTTCGGGTCATAGTGGTACTCGCCGTAGGCGACACCCTGTACAGCCTGATGGCCGCCGGCCCGGTTCATACGCACCGTGCCGCTGGGCGATTCGAAGGTGAGACCCTTGAGACCCGCGAGCACCTGCTCTTGTGTCGGCATGGCGCCGGGTTTGCCCGCCTTCTCCGCGGCCGCCTTCACGCCGAGGATCGCCTGCATCATCTTGAACGCAGGGTAGGTCGGCTGCTCTTTGTGCGCGGCGCTGTAGGTTGTGCGCAACCAGTCGGAAAGCGCGTTCTTCGGCGCGAAAGCGCCAAACGGGCCGCGGCCGCCGACGATCGTGCCGTTGGGCGCCTGGTCCTTGAAATGCCCAAAGCCGGTCTCGCCCGCCGTGAGCAGCGTCACACGCTTGTCGAACAGGCCGCGCGCGCCGCCTTGCAGCACCAGCGCCTCCATGTCGCCGCCCCAGAAGCTGGAGTGGATCAGGTCGGGGTTGCTGACGGACAACGCGGAAATCTCGGCGCCGTACTGGCCTTGCCCCAGCTTCGGCCACTGCTCGGAAACGACCTTGATGTCCGGCTTGAGCTGCTTGAAAGCAAGGCTGAAGTCGGCCCAGGCATCCTGGCCCCAGGCATAGTTCTGCTGGATGCTGCCGATCGATTTCACGTTCGGCTTCGTCTCCACGATGTAACGGGCAGCGGCCACGTTGTCGACCACGGCGTCAAGGCCGGTGCGAAACACGTATTTCGGGTTCTTCAGCGTCTCGCTGAAAAGGCGGGAGGTCCCGCAGTCGAAGAACACCGTGGGGGTCTTGAGCTCCTCGGCCACCGGAGCAATCGCAAGGCAGTCGCCCGAGGAGATGTAGCCAATCACCACGTCGACCTTCTGGCGCTGCACAAGGTTGCGGTATTCCTCCACCTGCTTGGTGGCGCCGCCGTTCTCGTCAATCAACACCATCTCGATCTCGACGCCACTGATGCCTTTGGTGTTGTAGGGCGCGGGCAAAGCACCCTTGTTGAGCGCATCGACCACGAGCTTGGCGGCATTGGCTGCGGGCACCCCGAAAGGGCCCGCGGCGGCGCCCGACAGGAAGGTCGCCACACCGATGCGGAACTTGCCGTTGTCGGCGGCGGCGGCCGGCAGCGCGAAGGCGGCGCCGACAGTGACGAGCGCGAAGCTGCGAGCCAGGCGCGTGAGGGGGAACTTCAGGGTCACGTTGTCTCCTTGTGAGTTGTGTTGCTCACGAGGACTATTGCGAGGAGCGTGCCACGCCGTGAAGGCCTTGTGGATCAAGGACTTAGGCGGAATTCGCCGAGATGGATTGCGCGAATTCCGCGCATTGCGGCGGTCGCGTCGCGCGGAAACCGCGCATGCCGATTCAGCCCTGCGGCCTTCGCGAAAGCGCTGGTGCGCTGCCTACGGTGCCCCGGCAGCCCGCCTGCGCTCCCGCACCAGCTTCGGCGACGGCCGCAGTTGCTCCGCAGGGTAGACCCGCCACTTGCCCAACATCACCCGGGCCGGCGGAAACCGGGTGTCGACCACCACCTCTCCGATCGCCTGTGCTTGCGCGATCTGGTGCGTTTCGCGGTCGATGCATGAGGCAAATCCTTGCGGATCCTCCGGCAATTCCATACAGAGCCCCTCCAGCGCTCCCACCACCTTCTCGACGTCGAATGGCTTGCCGACCTTGGCCACTGCGCGCGCAATGGCCATAACCCCCGCATAGGCGCCCTCTGCAGCATAGGTCGGATAGCGCCCCTCCGCCGAAAAAAAATCGGCCATGAACTTGCGGTTGCGCGGCGTGTCGGGCCAGTTGTTGTGATGGCGCGCCGAGAGCACGAGATTGGGCGGCGCCTGGTCGCCCAGCGCCACCAGCACGTCGTAGTTGCCGCCGGCATCGAAGTTGGCCACGGGCATCTTGCCGAGCAGTTCGCTGGAGTGGGCCTGCGCGAGGAAGGCGAGGAAGTCGCCTCCCCAAAGGCCTGTCACGATCACGTCCGGCCGCGCGCGCATCAGGGCCGTCAGGTACGCCGAATAGTCGGGTTCATAGAGCTTGGGCCAAAGTTGTGCAACGACCTCATAGTTCGCACCGCTGACCAATAGGCTGCGCTGCAGGTCGGCCCACATGACGTGACCATAGTCGTAGTCCGGTCCCAGGAATGCCAGCCGCTTCCAGCCACGCTCGCGCTGCCGCTCGGCCAGGTATTTCGCGCCCGCCGCCATCGACGTGTAAGTGTCGTTCGAAACCCGGAAGTAGTAGCGTTGAAAGTCTTCGATCGTGAGCCGCGAGGACGCGTGGTCGGTGCCGACGAAGATCACCTTGCGCGCCCGCGACAGTCGGCTCACCGCCTGCGCCACACCGGAGCTCACCACTCCGCAGAGGAACTGCGCCTTGTCGTGATCGATGAACTGGCTTGCCAGCCGAACGCCATAGGCCGCTTTGGAGCGATCGTCCTCCACGATCACTCGCAGGCGCGGGCGCCAGTCGCGCATGGGCTCAGCATCCAACTCGGCGAGCGCCAGCTTGATCGCCGCGATGCTGTCGCGGCCGTAGATCGCGGCCCGGCCCGCGAGCGGGTAAAGGCATCCAACGGTGACGTCGGCCTGCCCCGCAGGTGCCCCCAGTTCTACGCGGGCGTGGGCGCCGGCTGCAGCCAGGCAGGCCATCACCAGCACGGCGACGTAGCGAAGCAGATCACGAATCCTCACGGGCGGCACTCCCCGTCGATCCCGAGCCGCTGCAGCCGGCGCAGCAGCGCGTGCCTTGAAATACCCAGCAGTTCCGCAGCCCTGCCGCGATGGCCCAGCGCGCGGGCCAGGGCATCGCGCAGCAGCTTCTCCTCTTCCACGGCCAGCTTCTGCTCGATGGCCTCCGAACCCACCTCCCCACTGTCCAGATCGGCCGGCAGTTGCGAGCGCTCGATCACGCTGCCCGGATGGAGGATGGTGAGACGCTCGATAAGGTTCTTCAGCTCGCGCACGTTGCCGGGCCATGTGTAAGCTGTCAGGCATGCTCGCGCGTCGGGCGAGAAGCGGATTGGCTCGCAGCGTTCGGACTTGGCATAGCGCGTGGCGAAATGATCTGCCAGTACCAGCACGTCGTCATCGCGCTCCCGCAGGCTCGGCACGGCGATCGGCAGCACGTTCAACCTGTAGTACAGGTCATCGCGGAAGCGGCCCCGCGAAGCCTCGGAGGCCAGGTCGCGGTTGGTCGCGGCCACAACCCGGACGTCGGCGGTCATGCCACGGGTGCCACCCACTGGGCGGTATTGACCGTCTTCCAGGAAGTGCAACAGCTTGGCCTGCAATGCCAGTGGCAGCTCACCGATCTCGTCCAGGAACAGCGTGCCGCCGTCCGCCAGCGCGACCAGACCCACGCGCCGCTGCGTCGCTCCGGTGTAGGAGCCCTTCTCCGCACCGAACAGCTCCGCCTCGATCAGTTGCTCGGGCAGCGAGGCGCAGTTCACTTCGACGAAAGGCCCTCCACTGCGCGCGCTCGCTGTGTGGATGGCGCGCGCTACCAGCGCCTTGCCGGTGCCGGACTCGCCCAGCACCAGCACACGCTTGGCCTGGCTCGCCGCAATGCGGCTGATGGTCGCCGCCAGCGCACGGACCTGTGTGCTGACACCGATCACGCCGTCGTGAGCGGTCGATGCTTGCCGGCGGTAGTCGATCTCGCTGGCCATACGCGCCTTTTGCAATGCGCCGCGAATCGTGTAGAGCAATTCATCGAGTTCGAACGGCTTGGTCACGTAGTCCGCTGCGCCGGCCTTCACCGCCTTCACGGCCAGCCGCGTGTCACTCGTTGCGGAGATCATGATCACGGGCAGCCCGGGTCGATCCGTGCCGAGCCGCGCGAGCACTTCCAGCCCGCTCATGTCCGGCAGGTTCACATCGAGCAGCACGAGGTCGGGGGCGCCTCGGCAGGCAGCATCCAATCCGCCGGCGCCGTCCACCGCGGTCGCGACGCCAAATCCCTCCTCTTCCAGCGCGAACACGAGTGCCTTCAGCACGCCGGGTTCGTCGTCGATCACCAGCACCTGTTTCAAAGCCTATGTCTCCTCTGACGGCATCGGCACGCGCAGCGTGACTACCGTGCCCGCGCCCACCTCGCTCTCGATCGTGAGAGTGCAGTTATTCAACTCGGCCAATTGCCGGGATATGCTGAGGCCGAGGCCCATGCCCTTCGGTCGCGTCGTGAAGAACGGATCGCTCAGCTTCGCGAGCGCCTCGGGCGGCACCCCACGACCCGTATCGCGAACCTCGAGCACGCCGAACCCAACGCCGGCGCGCGCCGCGCGCAGTGTAATCAGGCCTCCCGGCGGTGTGGCCTGGATCGCGTTGAGCACCAGGTTCAGCATAATTTGGATCAGATGGTCGGCGTCGATCCACAGGCGCAACTCGGAGTCGCCCTGGATCGCGAGTGACAGCCGCTGCACCTTCAGTTCGGCCTTCACCAAGCCATCGACCCGCCGAAAAATCTCGCGCACCGGCGCCACAGCCGGCTCAGGAGGGCGCGGCTTCCCAAAGTCCGAGAGGTCGCTCACCACGCGGGTGAGCCGCGTGACCTCGGTCTCCACGTCCTGCAGAAGCTGGTGCCGGCGCGGATCGGCCTCACGCCGCGCGAGCGCCTGCACAGTCGTCTTGATGGCGGACAACGGGTTGCGCACTTCATGCGCAATGCCGGTGGCAAACTCGCCGAGCGAAGCGAGCCGCTGCGCGCGTGCCAATCGCGCGAACGTGTTGGCAAGGCCCTCAGCCATCGTGTTGAAAGCGCGCGAAACGGCCGCGATCTCATCGCGCCCCTGCTCCTGGATACGGTGGCCCAGTTGGCCCGACGCGATGGCTTCGACGCCGCTCACAAGCCGCGCCACGCGGCCCTGCAAGTTGCGCGCGAGCTGGTAGAAAAGAAATACCAGAACGCTGGCAGTGCCGAGCACAACCACCAGCAGCACACGCCGCGCATTCTCGAAACGGCTGAGCAGCGCCGAGGGCTCGATCTGCAACATCGGTTGCCAGCCGGGCAACACCTCCGGGCCCGCGATCATGCGCTCGGCGGGGGTGACGCGGACGCCGACGGCGTTGAAGTAGCCGGCCGGCGTTTTCAGGACTGGCTGCACAATGCCGGCCACCGAAGGCCCCCCCATCAGTTCAGTCAGCGACGAGAAGCGTACGTGCAGCGCAATGTCGACCCGGTGCCGGCCCTCAGCAGCTGGCAGGGGATGGCGCACCAGGAACCAGCCGGCGAGGCCGTCGCCCGGGGCAGCCGGCCCGACCACCTCATTGCTGTCGAAGCGCGTGACCGGCAGCGAGGCAATCGAGAACGGTTGCTCGCTCCAGTAGGGCGGACCGGCGGCAGCCTGCCCGGGCACGAAATGCCGCAGGCGGCCGCCGTCTTCCAGCAGCAGGATGCCGTAAAGGTCCGGCAGGTCGGCCTCCAGCTGCAGCAACGCATGCGCCTCTTCTCCGGCGCTGTTGATTTCGGCGCGCAGCAAGGCGGTCATGGCGGGGTGGCTGGCCAGGGTTTCCACCTGATAGCGACGTCCGTCGAGAAACGACTCCAGGCGCTTCGACATTGCCGTGAGCTGGACCGACAGGCGCTCGCCGACCAACTCGTCGATCAGCGCCTGCGCATACCGGTCGTACAGCAAGCCCACTGCGAGAGTCGGCACGATTCCCGCCACCAGCGAGATCGCCAGGTAGCGACTTACGACGCTGTTGTTGATCGCCATACGGGAACTCGTGCCGCGTTAAAGACCCATCCCGCACCGGCGCTCACAAGGATCTGGCAACCGCAGAAGAGCGAGATAGCGATCAATTCGCCCAACACGCCGGCGTGGCCGATGGTCCATCGCTGCCGCCAAAACCGGCGGCGAGCTCGCCCGTCAGGCGAAGGAGCTTCGCGCGCGCAGGGTGGTCTCATGCAAGTCTCCGTTGTCGTGCTTGGAACGAATGCCTTCGCTGCGTAGCAGCAGCAGATCACTGCGCGATTGGACCAACAGCGGGCATGCGGGGCTGGCCGATTGTTCGCAGTTGTCTGCGTTGATGGAATAGGCGAGATACCAAGTGCAAAGCCCGTGCCATGCCGAGTCCATGACACAGCCGAGAGCGGTGCCCCCAAGCAGGGCCTGGAGACTCCGAAGAATGAGGCGCCTGTGTCCAGTTCTATAGACACGCCTTCGTCTCGAATGTCTGGAATCATGGACACCTGTCGGATAGGTATACACCGTTGTGAACCCTTACCGACAGCCGCCCGTCATGCGGCGAATCAGAGAACCGCCGCATCACATCCGACAGTCGGGACCTCAATCAAGCATCCGTTGGCGCATCAGCGCATCACTCCGGCGGTATCTCACAGGCGCCAATTTGAGGACGTCTCAGCTATTGATCGTGACCCCCGTCTCCTTCACGACAGACTTCCAGCGCACGATCTCTTCGTTCAGGTACCTGGAGAACGCCTGAGGCCCGCGAGGCATGGGATCCACGAAAGAGCTCTCCAGCCGTGCCTTGACGTCGGGCAGGTCCAGCACCTTGCCGATGGCTGCGTTCAGCTGCTGCAGCAGATCTGCCGGCACCCCGGCAGGTGCCATCACGCCATACCAGGCGCCGCCCACCATGCCCGGCACGCTTTCGGAGAAGGTCTGCACGTCCGGCAACTTCGGATGCCGCGCCGCGCTGGCGATGGCAAGGACCTTGAGCCGCTTCGCTTCAATGTGCGGCATGCAAGCCGGCACGGAGTTGATCACCATGGCAACCTGTCCGCCCACTGCATCGGTCAAGGCGGCGCTGCCGCCCTTGTAGGGCACGTGCACCAGCTCCATGCCCGTCTTGCGCTTGAGCGTCTCGCACAGCAGGTGCGGTACCGACCCCTGCCCCGGCGTTCCCACGCCGTATTCGCGCACTTGCGCACGCGGCAGCGCGATCAATTCGCGCAGGGAGTTGGCCGGAAGGGACGGATGCGCCACCAGCAGTTGCGGCGAAGTGCCCACTAGCGTGAGGGGCGCAAAGTCCCTGATCGGATCAAAGGGCATCTTGGGCTGCACGGCGGCATTGGTGGCGTGCGCGGCGTCCGCGAGGAACAACGTGTACCCGTCCGCGGCGCTCTTGGCCGCGGCATCGGTGCCGATCAGCCCCGAGGCGCCAGCCTTGTTGTCCACGACAACGTTCCATCCCCCCGTTTCGGTCAGCTTCTGGGCAATCAGGCGCGCGACAAAATCGGAACCGCCTCCGGGCCCGTACGGAACGATCAGGCGAATGGGACGGCTTGGAAAACCGCTGGCGAATGTGCGGCCGCTCCCCAGACCGGCAACCATCAGGAAGGCAGAGGCGACGAAGTCCCGGCGGGAAATGGAAGGCATGGTCAAGGCTCCTGGTAGGTACTCGATGTGTTCGATGGAAGGCGCACCCTTGCGAGAACGCGTTCAGGCAAGCAGCGATTGCGCGGCACGCCGGAATCCGGCGGCGGCGGCATCCACGCAGGCCGTGTCGATGTGGCGGTGCGTCACGAGCCGGATCCTTCGCGAACCCCACGGGCGGACCAGGACATCGCATTCCTTGAGTGCCTCCGCCCAGGCGAGGCTGTCGGGTGCGGCCTCGGGCAGGTCGACGAAGACGATGTTGGTGGGCGGCGTGCTGACGCTGACCACGTCGGGCAACACGGCGCGCAAGGCCTCGCTCAGGCGCGACGCCGAAGCATGATCCCCGGCGAGCCGGCCGGCCATGGTTTCGACGGCGTCCAGTCCCGCTGCGGCAACCACGCCGATCTGGCGCTGCGTGCCCCCGAGCATCTTGCGCAACCGTTTGGCGCTGGCCATGGTGGCGGACGGTCCGGCGAGCACCGCGCCCGCAGGCGCGCTCAGGCCCTTGGAAAGGCAGAGGGTCACCGTGTCGGCGTAGCACGCGATCGCGGCTGGATCGACGTTCAGCGCCACGGCGGCATTGAAGAGCCGGGCGCCATCGAGGTGGACGCGCGCGCCGGCGTCACTGGATGCCTTCCAGACCGCATGCATGTGGTCCAGCGGCAGCACCGCCCCTCCCGCGTTGCCGTGCGTGGTTTCCATGCAGACCAGATCCGTGCGCAATTCGCTGGACGACTTCAGCACCAGCGCCAGGCTCTCCAAGTCCATAGCGCCAGCCACGCCCGGAATGCCGGTATAGGTCACGCCGCTGAACACGGCGCCGCCGCGCTCGGAAACGAACATGTGCGCAGACTCCTCGAACACCACCTGCGACCGGCGCTCCGCCTGCGACAACACAGCGAGGAGATTTCCCATCGTGGCGGTCGGCACATACAGGCCAGACTCCTTGCCCAGTGTCCTGGCCGCCAGCGCCTCGAGCGCGTGCACGGTCGGGTCGCCGTCGAGGCCGTCGTCTCCGAGCGCAGCTGTTTGCATGCGGTGGTACATCGCAGGGGTCGGCAAGGTCACGGTGTCGCTGCGCAGGTCCACCACGGCGGCAGCCGCGCATGGGCTGCGCGGCAGTCCGGCGTCGGCAACTTGCAAAATCTTGTCGGGCATGGCCGCAAGTATTCGTGTGAGCAGCCGATACTGCAAATGCGTACTCAACTACGCGTCATACAATATTGATATGAGCAACCGGCGCATGACCTTGAAGCACATCGAGGCCTTCCGGGTGGTCGTGCAGACGGGGTCGATGACCGAAGCCTCGCGACGACTTCACACGTCGCAGCCCCAGGTGAGCCGTCTCGTTTCGCAGCTGGAGGCGATCATCGGGTTCGCGCTTTTCGAACGCAGCGGCACGCGCCTGGCGCCTTCGCTCGAAGGCAAGCGGTTCTTCCAGGACGTCGAGAAGGCATTCGCCGGGCTGCAGGGCCTGGAGGCCGCGGCATCGAACATCCGCACATTCGGCGGCGACCGCCTGGCCGTGGCCGCCATGGCACGGATTGCCGGAGGCGTCCTCAGCCAGGCGGTCGTCCGGTTCAAGCGCGAGCACCCCGAGACGCTCGTCACGATTCACTCCGGCGCGGCCACGACCGTCGACACATGGGTGAGCTCGGGCTTGTGCGACCTGGGCCTCGCCATCCTGTATGGCGATGATCCGCCCGGCATGCGTGTTGAAACGCTGATGCGCATGGATTGCGTCGCGCTGCTTCCCAGGGAGCACCGCCTGGCCCGTGCCCGGCAGGTCCGTGCATCGGACCTCAACGGCGAAGCCTTCATCTCGTTCCCACTGGGCAGCGGCCCGAGGGAACGCATTGACCAGGTGCTGGCCGCCGCGGGCGTCAAGACCCGAACGGTGCTGGAGTCCGACCTGGGCGCCTCCGTCTGTTCGCTGGTCGCCGCAGGCTTGGGCGTGAGCGTGATCAATCCGCTGGCGGCGCTCGAGGAGCAGCGCAATCTCGATTTCGAGGTGCGACCCTTCAAGCCTGCCATCACGGTGCGCCTTGCGCTCCTGCTCGCGCCCGATGCGCCTCATTCCCGGCTCGTGTCAGCCTTCAAGGATGTCGTGCGCGGCGTCATCGAATCCAAACTGGATCACGTTCGCCCGTACCGCAGCTGAAGGTGGGCTTGTACGCGGCTCGCCATCACGGAGATGTCCGCGAGACATCTGACTGCATGAAGTGCCGGTCCTGCAGGGCAGGCAACCCGTCCGCACATCGCGTACGACAGGGCCGCATGTTGTCCCACGAAGGACCTCCATTGCGGCTCAGTCCGCAAGTGCGGTGCACTGTGGCTACTGAGTACGGCGCCCTGCACGGACAGCATCTCGCTGGCAACCGTGTGTCGGCACGTCTTTCCTTGGTGTTGCAGCAGGCGCAAAGTGCTTGATCGCACCGCCGAGTCGCGACACTGTTGCGCCGCACCACGTACTTGGCCGTCTAACGAGACCTTCGCAGAGGTGGCAAGCGGCTGCCTCGCTTCATCGAAGACGTGTACAACCCAAAGCGGCTTCACTCGGCACTCGGTTACGGCTCACCCAAAGAATTCGAAGCCCAACGCACACAGCAGCCGGCTTGATTCTGACGACCTCAGTGGTCCACGATGGGATACATATTTGGATACCCTCGCGCGAGAAAGCGGATCATCTGTGTTGATGTGACGAGTTCGATTGCCTCCGCATATCCGGCCTGTTGCTCGGTCTCCTGGACCGAAGGCTCCGATGTGATTCGTCGCTTGGCGCCTTGATCACTCCAGCGGGCGGCGGACTCATGAAATTGATCCAGTCCGCAAGCTCAACGAGCATGATCCCTACCGCTGCCTCGGGACGCATTCCCGCGTTTGCCAACTCTGCCCCAAAGTCGCATCGAAAAGCTGCTGCCTCGCTGCTGCCGCCGAGGGGTACTCTTGGTGACCATGCCCCGGACCCTGACTTCAGAAGGTGTAGCGCGCGCTGAGCCGAACGCTGCGGGACTCCATTGGGTGGACGTGGCGGTCGTTCACGCCACCGTTGCAACTTCCTCCTGCAACCTCACCCGCGGTGCACGACGCGTAGTAGTACTCAATGTCGTTGCCTTTCTTTCCGGCCAGGTTGAACACGTCCAACCCCAAGGTCACGTGCTTGTTCACGGCGTAGCGCGCGCCGAAGTTCAGCAGTGTGGTCGAACGTGAACGCACGCTGTCGACCGTGTCCAGCGCTCGCGGACCGAGGTAGCGCAACCGCAGCGACGCGGTCCAGGGTCCGTCGATGTAGGTCAGGCTCGCTGCGAACACACGCTCTACCGCGTTGTCCACGTAGTTGCCTTCACCGCCGGGCGCGAGGCCGCGAAAGCGGGCGCGCGACAGTGCACCGTCGAGTTCCAGCCGCCATGCAGGGCTGAACTTCCACCGCAGCGTGGCCTCAACGCCACGCCGGGTGCTGGCACGGCCGGGTTCCGTGGTGCCAGCATCGCCCGCGTAGACCAGTTCCGAGTCAAGGTCGAGCTTCCACAGCGCCAACGTCGTGGTCAGGTCTTCGTTGGGCTGGAAGCGCCAGCCGATCTCGGCGCCGCGACCTTTCACCAACGCCGGGACGCGATCGGCGGAGTCGCCAATTTTTGGGTCGGCCGTGATGGTGGCGCCGCGCACGTCGTTGCTGTGGAAGCCAACGCCGGCGTTGAAGTAGATCTCGTGGGCAGGCACTGGCGTGAAGGCCAGGCCGAACTTTGGACTGGCGATGGAGTCATGCCCCCTGCCGCTGTTGGGCGGCCCGTACACCGGTTCGCGGCCGGAAACCTTGTAGCGCAGCGCATCGCCGCGCAGGCCCACGTATGCACGCCACTGGTCGTTGAAGTTGACCAGCTGCTGTCCGTACACGGAGAAAAGGTCTTGCGAGACCTTGTCATCGCGCACCGTGCCGAGCCGCTGACGGGCTTCCGTGTCGTACAGGCCGACCTCGCCAATGCGATCTCCGCGCCACTGTGCGCCGAAGCTGAACACGCCGTCGAGGCCGCCGATCTTGTTGCCCACAGCATGCGATCCCTGTGCGCCATAGACCTGGCGCCGGTCGGCCTGCTCGAACTGATCGCCGTTGACCGGATTGTTCAGGAAGTAGGTGAAGTCCGAGAACAGGTTGAAGCGGTAGTCGATGGCATAGGCACTGATCACGGTGTCGCCATTCGGCCCCTTGTCGAACCACTTGCCCGACAGGCTGATGCGCTGCGTCTTTCCGCCATCGGTCGGGTTCATGCTGCCGAAGCGGCTGATCTGCCCGCTGTCGATGGCCCGCTCTGGCATTTGGTCGGTCGAGGTCCAGCTGCTTTTGTAGGCTATGGCGGTGATGCTCAAGCCGCGAGTGGGCGGCCCCTGCGAGAAGCGCAAGACAGCATTCACCTTCTTGACGTTCTCGGACACATCCCATGGACCGTTGTTGCCTTCGATTTCGACGGCACCGAGCCAGGTCTGGTCCTGCGCCGTGCGCGAGCCGGCCGCCAGCAGCCGCTTGAAGTCGTGCGAGCCGGCGGTGATCTCGACGAAGGGCGCCTCCAGCGCGCTGAAGTAATCGAGAGATGCACTGCCCGCGAGCGAGAAGTCACCGCTCTGCGCAAAGTACGGGCCCTTGCGGTAGCGCACGCCCGAGACCAGCTCGGGAATCAGGAAGTTGAGGTCGGCATAGCCCTGCCCGTGGCCGTGCGTGGGCATGTTCACCGGCATGCCGTCCATCGTCACAGCGAAGTCGGTGCCGTGGTCGAGGTTGAAGCCACGCAGGAAGTACTGGTTGGCCTTGCCGTCGCCAGAGTGCTGCGTGGCGACCACGCCGGGTACGGCCTCGACGATGTCGCCGGGCCGAAGCTTGGGCCGCGATTGGTACGACTCACGCTCCACCGCCCCTTCGCTAGCGCTGTCGGCCGTGCCGATGGCCGCGTCTTTGGGCCCGACGACCTGGACCTCAGGCAGATGAGAACTCTGCGCATGGACAGCTGTGCTTCCGAAGAGCGCAGCGTAGAGCAGGTCGCGAGACAAACAGGATGACATGCGGCCCTCGGAACGGTTGCCTTGGCCGTTCTATGCAATGAACGTGCCGAGGTGAAGGGGCAGTTCGTCATCGAGCGGAATTGTGAAACGTTGCATGGCATCGGCCGGTGGTGGTGCGCTGCGATCACGGGAATTGCACCGGCGGTCCAGCTACCAGCGACAGGTTCCCGCGGACGCATTTCTCGGCTCCGGTGGTCACGTGGCCCGTTCCGCTCAGCGTGCGCCGGTCGCGCCGGCATCGCACCAGTCGGCGGCAGCCTGGAGAAAGGTGTCGGCGGAAGCAGCGCTTGCAGTTTGGCGACCAGACCGAAAGCGATTCAACGGCATGCCGCCAGCGCGTTGCTCTGCACATCGCCGCGCCGGCTGCCTTTACCCCATCAAATCAAGCAGTTGCCGCGCCCCTGCAGGGTAATCCCTGGGGGCGGCCCACACTGGTCCGCAAGTTGCGATGAAGACGGGGCAGCAGGCATTGCCCGGGTCGCCGGCCCTTCGCAAGCCCGCTGTCCACGACATCGCCGCAAAGGCAAGGAGACAGCACACGATGGAAACGTTCTATGAAGTGATGCGCCGCCAGGGCATCTCGCGCCGCAGCCTGCTCAAGTACTGCTCGCTGACCGCCACATCCCTTGGGCTCGGGCCGGCCTTCGTGCCGCAGATCGCCCATGCCATGGAAACCAAGCCGCGCACGCCGGTGCTCTGGCTCCACGGCCTCGAATGCACCTGCTGCTCGGAGTCGTTCATCCGATCGGCGCATCCGCTGGCCAAGGACGTGGTGCTGTCGATGATCTCGCTGGACTATGACGACACGCTGATGGCCGCCGCCGGCCACCAGGCCGAGGCGATCCTCGAAGAGATCATGAAGAAGTACAAGGGCAACTACATCCTGGCCGTGGAGGGCAACCCGCCGCTCAACCAGGACGGCATGAGCTGCATCATCGGCGGCAAGCCCTTCATCGACCAGCTCAAGCACGTCGCCAAGGACGCAAAGGCCATCATCTCGTGGGGCTCGTGCGCCTCCTGGGGCTGCGTGCAGGCCGCCAAGCCGAACCCGACGCAGGCCACGCCCATCCACAAGGTGATCTTCGACAAGCCGATCATCAAGGTGCCGGGCTGCCCGCCGATCGCCGAGGTCATGACCGGCGTCATCACCTACATGCTGACCTTCGACCGGATTCCCGAGCTCGACCGTCAGGGCCGCCCGAAGATGTTCTACAGCCAGCGCATCCACGACAAGTGCTACCGCCGTCCGCACTTCGACGCCGGGCAGTTCGTCGAGGCCTGGGACGATGAATCCGCACGCAAGGGCTACTGCCTCTACAAGGTCGGCTGCAAGGGCCCGACCACCTACAACGCCTGCTCGACCGTGCAGTGGAACGAAGGCACCAGCTTTCCCATCAAGGCGGGCCACGGCTGCATCGGCTGCTCGGAAGACGGGTTCTGGGACAAGGGATCGTTCTACAACCGCTTGACCGACATCCACCAGTTCGGCGTCGAGGCCAACGCGGACCGGGTTGGCGCGACCGCCGCCGGCGTGGTCGGCGCGGCCGCCGTCGCGCACGCCGCCGCATCGGCGATCAAGCGCGCCGCGCAGACAAAGGCCGACACCCAGGCACCGGCCAGCGCCGGGCGCTGACCTTCACGCTTCCACGGCAAGGAAAAAAACAAATGAGTGCATACGAGACACAAGGCTTCAAGATGGACGACACGGGCCGCCGCATCGTGGTGGACCCGGTGACGCGCATCGAGGGCCACATGCGCTGCGAAGTCAACGTCGACAGCAACAACGTGATCCGCAACGCGGTATCCACCGGCACGATGTGGCGCGGCCTGGAAGTGATCCTCAAGGGCCGCGACCCGCGCGACGCCTGGGCCTTTGTCGAGCGCATCTGCGGCGTGTGCACCGGCTGCCATGCGCTGGCCTCGGTGCGCGCGGTGGAGGATGCGCTGGGCATCGCCATTCCGAAGAACGCCTACCTGATCCGCGAGATCATGGCCAAGACGCTGCAGGAGCACGACCATGCCGTGCACTTCTACCACCTGCATGCGCTCGACTGGGTCGACGTGGTGTCCGCGCTCAAGGCCGATCCGAAGAAGACGTCGGAGCTGCAGCAGACGGTCTCGCCTTCGCACCCGATGTCCTCGCCCGGCTACTTCCGCGACATCCAGAACCGGCTCAAGAAGTTCGTCGAAAGCGGGCAGCTCGGCCCCTTCATGAACGGCTACTGGGGCAACAAGGCCTACGTGCTGCCGCCGGAGGCCAACCTCATGGCGGTGACGCACTACCTGGAAGCGCTCGACCTGCAGAAGGAGTGGGTCAAGGTGCACACCATCTTCGGCGGAAAGAACCCGCATCCGAACTACCTGGTCGGCGGCGTGCCCTGCGCGATCAACATCGACAAGGACGGCGCGGCGGGCGCGCCGGTCAACATGGAGCGGCTGAACTTCATCGAGGCGCGCATCCGCGAAATGATCGAGTTCAACAACAACGTGTACGTCCCCGACGTCCTCGCCATCGGCACCATCTACAAGCAGGCCGGATGGCTCTACGGCGGCGGCCTTTCGGCCACCAACGTGATGGACTACGGCACCTACGAGAAGGTGATGGGCGACCGCAGGACCCAGCAGCTGCCCGGCGGCGCGATCCTGGGCGGCAACTGGAACGAGATCCTGCCGGTGGACCCGCGCGACCCCGAGCAGGTGCAGGAGTTCGTCAACCACAGCTGGTACAAGTACGCCGACGAATCGAAGGGCCTGCATCCGTGGGACGGCGTGACCGAGCCCAACTACGAACTCGGCGCGAAGACCAAGGGAACGCGAACCAACATCGAGCGGCTGGACGAAAGCGCCAAGTACTCGTGGATCAAGTCTCCGCGCTGGCGCGGCCATGCGATGGAAGTGGGGCCGCTGTCGCGCTATATCCTCGGCTATGCGCACGCGGCACAGGGCAATCCGCACTGCCAGCGCGTGAAGGAGCAGATCGACCTCTCCGCCGCGGTCATCAACAAGGTGTTCCCCAAGGCGCTGGGCATGCCCGAGACCCAGTACACGGTGAAGCAGTTGCTGCCCACGACCATCGGCCGGACGCTCGCGCGCGCCCTCGAGGCGCAGTACTGCGCCGAGATGATGCTGGACGACTTCCAGGAACTGGTGGCCAACATCAAGGCCGGCGACACCAGCACCGCCAACGTCGAGAAATGGGACCCGGCCACCTGGCCCAAGGAAGCCAAGGGTGTCGGCACCGTCGCCGCGCCGCGCGGCGCGCTCGGCCACTGGATCCGCATCAAGGACGGCCGCATCGAGAACTACCAGTGCGTGGTGCCGACGACCTGGAACGGCAGCCCGCGCGACACCAAGGGGCAGATCGGCGCGTTCGAGGCCAGCCTGATGAACACGCCCATGGCCGATCCGGAGCAGCCCGTCGAGATCCTGCGCACGCTGCATTCGTTCGACCCGTGCCTCGCGTGTTCGACGCACGTCATGAGCCCCGACGGCCAGGAACTCACCAGCGTCACCGTGCGCTGAAAAAGAAAACGATCCCAAGAACGGAGACAAGCACATGCAGATCCAGACAACACGCAGCGCCCGCGCAAGGGTGTCGTCGGCCGCCAAGGCCCTGGCCGCCGTGGCCGCGTTCGCGGTGGCCTCGGCGGCGCAGGCGCACCCCGGCCACGGCGCCGAAAGCTTCGCGGCCGGACTCGCCCACCCTTTCGGCGGCCTCGACCACCTGCTTGCCATGGTGGCGGTCGGCATGTGGTCGGTGGTCGCGCTGCCGAAGGCGTGGCGCACCGCCGGCCCGGCGGTTTTTCTTGCGGCGCTGCTGCCCGGCGCCGCCTTGGCGACCGGCGGCATCGGCCTGCCATGGGTCGAGGCCGGCATCGCGCTCAGCGTGGTCGTGCTCGCCCTCCTGATGCTGAACGCCAGGCGCATCGCGCCGGCCACCGGCTTCGCGCTCGTCGCGATGGCCGGTGTGCTCCACGGGCAAGCGCATGGCGCCGAACTGGCCGAGGGCCATTCGTTCATGGCCTACGCGGCCGGCTTCATGGCCGCCTCGGCGCTGCTGCACGCCACGGGCCTGTGGGCCGGCGCGCTGCTGCAGCGGCTGCCGAGTTGGGTCTGGCGCACGGCAACCGCACTGATCGGCGGCAGCGGGCTCCTCATGCTCGCGGCGCGCGTCTGAGGCCGGCGCGCACCACCGCAGGAACACGCCATGAACACCACTTCATCCCCCCCGGTCCCGGCGCGCAGCGCCGACGACAGCAGCGTTGCGCACGGCCAGTCGATCAAATCGGTCTATGTGTACGAGGCGCCGGTACGGATCTGGCACTGGATCAATGCGCTCGCGATCACCGTGCTGGCGCTCACCGGCTATTTCATCGGCTCTCCGCTGCCGACCCAGCCCGGCGAGGCCAGCGCGAACTTCCTGATGGGCTACATCCGCTTCGCGCATTTCGCGGCCGGCTACGTGCTTGCGGTCGGCCTGCTCGGGCGCATCTACTGGGCCGTCGTGGGCAACCACCATGCGCGCGAGCTGTTCTGGGTACCGATCTTCCAGCGCATCTACTGGCAGGAGATCTGGGGCATGGCGAAATGGTATGCGTTCGTCAGCGCGCGGCCGGGCCGCTATGTGGGCCACAACCCGCTGGCGCGCTTCGCGATGTTCTTCGGGTTCCTGCTGCTGTGCGTCTTCATGATCGTCACCGGCTTTGCGCTCTACGCGGAAGGCGCCCAGCGCGGCTCGTGGCAAGACCGGCTGTTCGGCTGGGTCATCCCGCTGTTCGGGCAGTCGCAGGACGTGCACACCTGGCACCACCTCGGCATGTGGGGACTGATCGTCTTCGTGATCGTGCATGTGTATGCCGCCATCCGCGAAGACATCATGGGCCGCTCCAGCGTGGTCAGCACCATGATCTCCGGCCACCGCACGTTCAAGGACTGAGCACATGCCGCGCGATGAATCGATCTGCGTGCTCGGCATCGGCAACGTGCTGTGGGCCGACGAGGGCTTCGGCGTGCGCTGCGTCGAGGCGCTGCAGCGGCGCTACGAGTTCGCGCCGCACGTGGCGCTGATCGACGGGGGCACGCAGGGGCTCTACCTGATCCAGCATGTGCAGCAGGCCACCCGGCTGCTGATCTTCGACGCGATCGACTACGGCCTGCCCGCCGGCACCCTCAAGCTGATCGAGGACGACGAGGTGCCGCGCTTCATGGGGGCCAAGAAGATGAGCCTGCACCAGACCGGCTTCCAGGAGGTTCTGATGCTGGCGCAGCTCACCGAGCGCTATCCGCAGCGCGTGCTGCTCGTCGGCTGCCAGCCGGAGGAACTCGACGACTACGGCGGCAGCCTGCGCCCCGCCGTGAAGCTTGCGATGGAAGATGCGCTCGCGCTCGGTGTCGACGAACTGCGCCGCTGGGGCGCCGCGCCGCGTCCGCGCAGCCGCCCGCTGGCCGGCCGCGACGCCGTGACCTTCCGCCAGCTCGACCTCGATCGCTACGAGGCCGGACGGCCGGACGAGGACGCCGCCTGCCGGCACGGCGACGAACGTTTTCTGCCGGCACCCGCCGGGCAGCCGGCCTGAGCGGATCATGTGCATCGGCATTCCCATGCAGATCGTCTCCCTCGAGCCGGGGCACGCCATCTGCCGCGGGCGGGGCGAGCAACGCCGCGTCCGGACCTTGCTGGTCGCCGAGCCCGCGGTCGGAGACTGGGTGCTGGTCTTCCTCGACAGCGTCCGCGAGCGCATCGATGCGCGGCGCGCCGCCGAGATCGACGCCACGCTCGACCTGCTCGCGGCGGCGCAGGCCGGCGCGGTGGGCAGTACCGCGGCCGCGTTCGCGCTCCCCTCCGCCGCGAGCACGCAGGAACTTCTCGCGCTGTGCGGCCAGCCGCCGGCGCGCCTTGCCCACGAACCCACCGAAAGCCCTTCATGACACTCGAAACCACCGGCAGCGAGACGCTCGTGCGTCTTCCGGTCCAGCAGCCGGAACCCCGCCGCGAGGGCTCGGCGATCATCGCGCGCCTGGTCGAGGGCTTCGGCGCGACCTGGGTCGACGACCAGAGCATCGACGCGTGGTCCGCATTGGGCGGCGACCGCGTGGTGCTGTTCGCGGGAGATCCGGTGCGCTTTCCCGAAGGCCAGGACGTGGCCGCGGTGCTGCCCGAATTGATGCGCAGCTTCCCGGGCCGCTTTGCGGTGGCCGTGGTGCCGCGCGACCTGGAGGACAAGGTCGCGCGCCGCTTCGGTTCGCAGCGCTGGCCCACGCTGCTGTTCCTGCGCGACGGCGGCTACGTCGGCACGGTGTCGGGCATGCACGACTGGGACGTGTTCCTGCAGCGGGTCGAAGCCGCCCTGGCGAGCCCGGTGGGCCGCGCGCCGACCATCGGCATTCCGGTGGTGAGCGCCACCGGCGCCGCCGACGCCTGCCACTGAGGAACGCACCATGAAAGACTTTCCGATTCCGGTCCGCACCATCGGCCCCGGCTCGCAGCCCGAAGAAGAAGAGCTTGCCTACATGCCCATGCCGCAGGGCATGGAAACCTTCCGCGCGCCCGCGCTGCCGGAGCCCGAGGATCTCGCGGCCCACCATCTGGCGCGCGCGGCGCTGCGAGACGCGCTTTCGCAGCTCGAAGCCGTCTGCCGCGAAGGCGGCAACCGCCGCACCGCGCTGGACGGCCTCGCGCCGGGCGACCTCGCCCTCGTCAACCAGGTCCTCGGCGAGGGAGAAGTCAGCGCCCTGGTGCGGCACGAAGGCACGCCGGCGCGCGAACTGCGCGTCCAGGAGTCCGTCTTCGCGGGCGTGTGGCGCATCGTCGGCTCGCTCGACGGCGTCGTCGCGAGCGACAGCATCGAGGTGGGCGCCATTCCCGATGCACTCAAAGCCGTCGCGCGCGAGGACGTCGCGCCCGAGGTGCCCAGGTGGTCCGGTCCGCTGCCGCCCAATGTGCAGAACGCGCCCGCCCTGCTGGCCGAGATCGAGGACCACTGGCGCGCCTGGGTGCCGGGCCGCCCGGCGCAGGTCATCAACCTCACGCTGCTGCCGATGTCGGTGGAGGACATCGGCTTTCTCGACCATCACCTGGGCACCGGCCGCGTGCTCATCCTGTCGCGCGGCTACGGCAACTGCCGCATCTCGAACACCCGCATGCCGAACTGCTGGCGGGTCGTCTACTACAACTCGCAGGACGTGGTGATCCTGAACACCGTCGAGGTCGGCGACCTGCCGGAAGTCGCGCAGGCCGCGCGCGAGGACCTGGAGGATTCCCATGAGCGGCTGGCCGAGGTGCTCCAGTGGATCGAGAGCGCGTGATTCCGGCCGGTCCCATGCGCTTCGAGGGGAGCTATCTCGGCGACCGCGCGAAGCTGGGCGCGTCGACGCGGCTCGAGTGCAAGATCTGCTGGTGGGTGTACGACCCGGCGGAGGGCGACGAGACCTGGCAGATCGCCCCGGGCACGGCCTTCACCGCCCTGCCCGACTACTGGCGCTGCCCCCAATGCGACGGCGACGCCGACCAGTTCATGGTGCTCGACAAGGCGGGCGGCCCATGACCCTCACCCACGGCGCCGGACACGCAGAGCTGACGCTGCGCACGCGCGCGCTGGAAGCCCTGTTCGACGGCATCGCGCATTCCCGCATGGCCGGCCTGCCCTTCATGAATGGCGCATTGCGCGTGGAGGCGGTCGACTTCGGCCTCGAGCCCTCGCGCGGGCGCGGCGAGGTGCAGGCCGCTTCGGAACCCGGCAATGCGGCCGGCGTGCTGGTGACGCCCTGGTTCATGAACCTCGTGCGATTCCCGCTCGTGCGCCGCGACATGCCGGCACAGGTGGGCACGAGCCGGGTGCGCCAGTTCGGCCATGAGCAATTCACCTTCACCGGCGCGCACGAAGACGGCTTCGGGTCGTTCGAGGCCTGCTCGATGTTCTCGCCCATGTTCGAGTTCGGCACCCAGGCCGATGCGATCGCCACCGCCTCGGCGCTGCTGGCGCAGCTGCGCCAGCCCGTCGTGGCCCCGGCGGCGCCCGGAGCGGCCGTGCCGGCGCGGCGCAGCTTCCTGCTCGGCCGCGGCGCCACCCAGAGGCAGGCCCCGTGACCACGCTCCAGACCCTTGCCGGCACGCTGCGGGTGCGGCCGGGCCTGCGCCGCCCGCACAACCTGGCGAGCGACCGCCGTGCGCTCGCGGGCCTGCTGCTGGCGGGCCGGTCCGCGGCCGAAGCGCCGCACCTGCTGGCCAACTTGTTCACCTTGTGCGGCCACGCCCATTTCCTGTGCGCCACGTTGGCGCTGGCAGCGGCGCAAGGGCAGGAAGCCTTCGCATCGGCCGCGCAGCGGCGCGCGCTGCGCCGGGAGACCGCGCGCGACCACGCGCTGCGCATCGGCCTGGACTGGCCGGTCGAGTTGCACGTGCCCGGGGCCATGCCCGCATGGGCCGACAGCAGCCGCACTTCGTTGCTGGGCTGTCCGTGGCTGGCCGATGGCGCGCGGTCGAAGGGTGACGCGGAAGGCATTGCCTGGCTCGCGGATCTGCTGGGGGCTTCGCCCGCCGAGTGGCTGGTGCTGTGGGAGCGCGAGCCCGCGGAATGGCTCGCGCAATGGAGCGAGCGCGGGCGCGGTTGGCTCCCTGCGCTGCTGCATGCCTCTGCGGCACTCGGGAGTCGCCCCTTGCAGCCAGCGGCACCGCTGCGCCCCCACGGCAGTCCGGCGGAGCTGCGCGCGCTCGCCGACGGACTGGGCGCCGCCTTCGATGCCGCCGCGCCCACCTGGCGCGGCCGATGCGCCGAGACCGGAACCTGGACCCGCCTGCACGACCTGCGTGCCGATGCGCCCGCGAGCGCATGGGAACGACTCGGCGCCCGCATCGCCGACCTGGCGCGCCTGTCGCTGCCCGACACGCCCGGACGCGCCGGCACCGGATGGCTCGCGACCGGCGCATTGCAGACGGGCACCGGTGAAGGCCTGGCATGGGTCGAAACGGCACGCGGCCTGCTGATCCATCGCGCGCGCATCGAAGGCCCGCCCGCCGACCGGCGCGTGGCCGGCTACGACGTCGTGGCGCCGACCGACTGGAACTTTCATCCGCTCGGCGCCGTGGCGCATGCGCTCGAAGGCATGCCGGCCGGGGGCCGCGAAGCCGGGCCATTGCTGCGCGTCCTGATGGCCGCGTACGATCCGTGCGTGCGCTTCACGGTCGAGTCGCGCACAGCCACCGCGGAGTTGCCCCATGCATGAAGCCAGCCTGGCCGGCGGGATCCTGAAGCTCGTCGAAGACGCGGCACGCCGCGAGGGATTCCGTCGCGTGACCGCCCTGCGGCTGGAGGCGGGGCAGCTCAGCGGCGTGGAGACGCGCGCCCTGCGCTTCGCGCTCGAGGCGATCGCACCGCGAACCTGCCTGGAGGGTGCGTCGATCGACATCCTCGAACCCCCCGGCACCGCATGGTGCATGCCCTGCGGCGCCAGCGTCGAGATCACGCGGCGCGGCGACGCCTGCCCGCGCTGCCGCAGCCACCAGCTTCAGGCCACGGGCGGCACCGAGCTGCGCGTGCTCGAATTGCAAGTCGAAGATTCATAAGGAGACTCCACCATGTGTGTCGTTTGCGGATGCGCCGAGGCCGATCACGATCATCACGATCACGATCACGGCCATGATCACGGGCACGTTCATGCGCCCCGGGGCGACCTGCACTTCGGTGCCGGCGCCGCGCGCGTGTCGGTGCCGGGCCTGAGCCAGGAGCGCACGATCCGGCTGGAAGCCGACATCCTGGGCGAGAACAATCGTGTCGCCGCGCGCAACCGCAGCCACTTCGCCGCGCACCGCGTGAATGCGCTCAACCTGCTGTCCAGTCCCGGATCGGGCAAGACGACCCTGCTGTGCGCCACCATCAATGCGCTGCGGGCGCGCCACCCCGCGCTGCCCATCTCGGTGATCGAAGGCGACCAGCAGACGAGCTTCGATGCCGAGCGCATCCGCGCCACCGGCGTGCCGGCCATCCAGGTGAACACCGGCAAGGGCTGCCATCTGGACGCCCCGATGATCGAGCAGGCCTTCGCGCAACTGCACCACCATGCGCATGGGCCGTCGCACGCGGACGAGCGCAGCCTGCTGTTCATCGAGAACGTCGGCAATCTCGTCTGTCCGGCCCTCTGGGACCTCGGCGAGGCCGCGAAGGTGGTGCTGCTGTCGGTCACCGAGGGCGAGGACAAGCCGCTCAAGTATCCGGACATGTTCGCGGCCGCGCACCTGATGGTGCTCACCAAGACCGACCTGCTGCCGCACCTGCGCTTCGATGTCGCCCGCTGCATCGAAGGCGCGCGCCGCGTGAATCCGGCCATCGAGGTCATCCAGTTGTCGGCCACGAGCGGCGAAGGCATGGCCGCCTGGCTCGACTGGCTCGCCGATGCGGATGGCGGCACCCGCCGCCTCGCGCACTGAAGCCGATGAAACAGCCGCTTCCCGCCGTGCTGGCCAGCGGGGCCTGGCTCAAGAACACCGCATGCCTGCTCGACCATGGGCAGGTGCGCTGGTCTGCATTGCATGGGGACCTGCAGGACCCCGCGGCCTGCCGCCAGCTGGAGGCTTCGCTGCGCGCACTCGCACGCGGGGCGCCGGTGGCGGCCGTGGCGCATGACCTGCATCCCGACTTCTACAGCACGCGCATCGCCGTCGCGCTCGCGGACGAATGGGGCGTGCCGGCCATCGCGGTGCAGCACCACCATGCGCACATCGCGGCGGTGATGGCCGAACACGGCCTGGATGAACCCGTCATCGGCCTGGCGCTCGACGGTGTCGGGCTCGGCACCGACGGCACCGCCTGGGGCGGCGAACTGCTGCGGGTCGGCGCAGACGGCTGGGAGCGCCTGGGAAGCCTCTGGCCGCTGGCGCTGCCCGGCGGCGATGCCGCGGCACGCGAGCCCTGGCGCATGGCCGCGTCCGCCCTGCACGCGCTCGGTGCCGGTGACCGGATTGCCGCGCGCTTTTCGCCGGACGTCGGGCCTGGCCTGGCCGCGGGCGTGCAGCGCATGCTCGCGACCGGATTGAATTGCCCGACCACCAGCAGCGCAGGCCGCTGGTTCGACGCGGCGGCCGGTGCGCTGGGCCTCTGCATTCGGCAGGCCCACGAAGCCGAGGCCGCGATGGCCCTCGAAGCGGCGGCCGCACGCTGGCTGGCCCGGCACGAGATCGTGGAGACGGCCATCTGGCCCGACACCCGCGACCTGCGGCATCTCGATCTTCGCCCGCTGCTCGCGCAGCTGTTCGCCTGGCCCGAGCCGCAGCGCAACGGCGACGAGGCCGCCGCCTGGTTCCACATCCTGCTGGCGCAGGGGCTGGCCGGCTGGGCCGCCGCCGCGGCGCGCCAGACCGGATGCCGCACCGTCTGCCTCGGCGGCGGCTGCTTCTTCAATGCGATCTTGCGCAGCCGCGTGACGCAGGCGCTGCAGGCGCACGGCCTTCGCGCCGTGTCGGCCGAAGCCCGGGGTTGCGGCGACGCGGCCCTGGCGCTGGGCCAGGCCTGGGTCGCCGCCCGCAGCCTGCGCAATGCACCCTCCCCCACCTCACGAGAAGCCATGCCATGTGCCTAGCCATTCCCACCCGATTGATCGAACTGCGCCCGGGCGCGCTGGCGCTGGTCGACCTCGGCGGCATCCGCAAGGAAATCTCGGTCGCACTGGTGCCTGACGCGGTGGTCGGCGACTACGTCATCGTGCACGTCGGCCACGCCATCGGGCGGATCGACCCCGAGGAGGCCCAGCGCACGCTGGCCATGTTCGGCACGCTGGCGCAGCTCGCCGCAACCCATGAGGCGGTCCTGCCATGAAGTACATCGACGAATTCCGCGACGGGGCCATCGCGAAGAAGATCCAGGCCCGTCTGCACGCGGAGGCGCAGCCCGGCCGGCAGTACAGCTTCATGGAGTTCTGCGGCGGCCACACGCACGCGATCTCGCGCTACGGCATCGGCGAGCTGCTGCCGCACAACGTGCGCATGATCCATGGTCCGGGATGCCCGGTGTGCGTGCTGCCGATCGGGCGCATCGACCTGGCGATCCAGCTCGCGCTCGAGCGCGGGGCCATCGTCTGCACCTACGGCGACACGATGCGCGTACCGGCCTCCGGCGGGCTCTCGCTGGTGCGCGCGAAGGCCCGCGGCGGCGACATCCGCATGGTGTATTCGGGCGCCGACGCGCTCGAGATCGCGCGCCGCGAGCCCGGCCGCGAAGTGGTGTTCTTCGCCATCGGCTTCGAGACCACCACGCCGCCGACGGCGCTGACGATCCGCACCGCGCAGCAGGAAGGATTGAAGAACTTCAGCGTGCTGTGCTGCCATGTGCTGACCCCTTCCGCGATCACGCACATTCTCGAATCGCCCGAGGTCCGCCAGTTCGGCACCGTGCCGATCGACGGCTTTGTCGGGCCGGCCCACGTCAGCATCGTGATCGGTTCGGCGCCTTACGAGCATTTTGCCGAGGAATATCGCAAACCTGTCGTGATCGCCGGCTTCGAGCCGCTCGACGTCATGCAGGCGGTGCTCATGCTGGTGCGGCAGGTCAACGAAGGCCGCGCTGAGGTCGAGAACGAATTCACCCGCGCGGTCAACCGCGACGGCAACCAGCATGCGCAGGCGCTGGTCTCGCAGGTGTTCGAATTGCGCAGCAGCTTCGAGTGGCGCGGCCTCGGCGAAGTGCCGTACAGCGCGCTGAAGATCCGCCCGGCGTTCGCGGAATTCGACGCCGAGCGCCGCTTCGGCCTGGGCTACCAGCCGGTGCCGGACAACAAGGCCTGCGAGTGCGGCGCGATCCTGCGCGGCGTCAAGAAACCGACCGACTGCAAGATCTTCGGTACGGTCTGCACGCCGGAGAACCCGGTCGGCTCCTGCATGGTGTCGTCGGAGGGCGCCTGCGCCGCGCACTACTCGTACGGGCGCTTCAAGGACATCGCGGTCCGGGTCGAGGTGGCCGCATGAAGAAGGACTACATCCGCCCGCTCGACATCCGCAACGGACGCGTCGACATGGGCCACGGGGCCGGCGGGCGGGCCGCGGCGCAGCTGATCGAAGAGCTGTTCCTTGCCGCCTTCGACAACGAGTACCTGCGCCAGGGCGACGACGGCGCCGCGCTGGCGATGCCGGTGGGGGCCCGGCTCGTGATGGCCACCGATGGCCACGTCGTCTCGCCCCTGTTCTTTTCCGGCGGCGACGTCGGCTCGCTCTCGGTGCACGGCACGATCAACGACGTCGCGATGTGCGGCGCGGTGCCGCTCTACCTCGCGGCGAGCTTCATCCTCGAAGAAGGCTTTCCGCTGGCCGACCTGAAGCGCATCGTCGACTCGATGGCCGCGGCCTCGCGCGCGGCCGGCGTGCCGGTGGTCACCGGCGACACCAAGGTGGTCGAGAAGGGCAAGGGCGACGGCGTGTTCATCAGCACCACTGGCGTCGGCGTCGTCGCCGCCGGCGTCCACATTTCGGGTGCCAACGCGCGCCCGGGCGATGCGGTGCTGCTGTCGGGCACGATCGGCGAGCATGGCGTGGCGGTGCTGTCGAAGCGGGAATCGCTGGATTTCGAGACCACCGTCGCATCCGACAGCGCGGCGCTGCATGGGCTGGTGGCGGCGATGCTCGCGGCCTCGGGCGGCGTGCGCGTGCTGCGCGACCCGACGCGCGGCGGCCTCGCGACCACGCTGAACGAGATCGCGCGCCAGTCCGGCGTGGGCATGCTGCTCGACGAGGCGGCGATCCCGGTGCTGCCGCAGGTCGAGGCGGCTTGCGAGCTGCTCGGGCTCGATCCGCTCTATGTCGCGAACGAAGGCAAGCTGGTCTCGATCTGCGCGCCCGATGCCGCGGACGCCGTCCTGGCGGCCATGCGCGCGCATCCGCTCGGCGCGAACGCCGTGCGCATCGGCAGCGTCACCGAGGATCCCCACCGCTTCGTGCAGATGGAAACCAGCTTCGGCGGCCGGCGCGTGGTCGATTGGCTGAGCGGCGAACAGTTGCCGCGCATCTGCTGAAGGCCGCCTTGGCGCCGACCGACGATGGACGACCAGGCCTCCACGCGCATCTTCGTCAAGACAGAGGCCGGCCGGGCGGCACTGGCCGACCGTTCTTCGGCCGGGCGGGCGCGGACGGCGCTGATCCTCGTCAATGGCCAGGACAGCGTGCAGGCGCTGCGCGCGAAGCTCGGACCGGACGCCGACGTCCTGATCCGCGAGCTGCACCGGCGCGGCCTGGTCGCGCTCCGGCGGCCGGCGATCCAGGCCCCGGCGCCCCGGCCGGTGCAGGCGCCGCCCGTCCCGCCGTTGGACGAGTCCGATCGGCTCGAACCATTGAAGCGCGAGGCGATCGCCCGGCTGGGGCCGCACTTCGGACCCGATGCCCCGATCATCGCGGCGGCCCTCGTGGCCGCCACCCAGACCGCGGCCTACAACGCCGCGCTGGGCACGATCGAGGCGCGGCTGGCGCTGTACCTGGGCAAGGCTGGCGCCGCGCAGGTGCTGGCCGGACTGCGGGGCTGAGATGACGCCCGCCCCGCTTCGCATCCTCCTGCTGTGCCACAGCTTCAACAGCCTGAGCCAGCGCCTGTTCTGCGCGTTGCGCGCGCTCGGTCACGAGGTCTCGGTCGAGCTCGACATCGCCGACCGCGTCACCGAAGAGGCGGTCGAGCTGTTCCGCCCCGCGCTGGTGATCGCACCGTTCCTGAAACGGATGATCCAGCCGTCGGTGTGGCAGCGCCAGCCCTGCCTCATCGTGCACCCGGGGCCGATCGGCGACCGCGGGCCCGCGGCGCTCGATTGGGCGGTGCGCGAAAGCGAGCCCGCCTGGGGCGTGACCGTGCTGCAGGCGAACGAGGCCTTCGACGCGGGCCCGGTGTGGGCGCACGTAGGCTTCGCGATGCGGGCGGCCGCCAAAGGCAGCCTGTACCGTCGGGAAGTGACGGAGGCGGCCGTCGATACGGTGCTGCGCGCCGTGGCGAGTTTCGCGGCCGGCGGCAGCGCGAGCGCGGCCCCGCCCCCGGCATCCACCTGGCGCGGCCCGCTGCCACAGGCCGCGCGCTGCATCGACTGGTCGAAGGACACGACGGCCACCGTGCTCGCGAAGATCCGCAGCGCCGACGGCCACCCCGGCGTGCAGGACGAGCTCTTCGGCCAGCCATGCCGCGTGTTCGACGCGCATGCCGCCACGCCGGATGCACTCGGCGCCTCGCCGCCCGGCGCGTTGATCGGCCGCCGCGACGGGGCCGTGCTGCGCCGCACGATCGACGGCGCGGTCTGGATCGGCCACGCCAGCCTTGCCGGGGCCTGCGGCGGCAAGGCCTTCAAGCTGCCATGCGATCTTGCCTTCGGCGCGGCCTTCGAGGCGCTCCCCGCGATGAACGTGCCGCTGGAGCGCGCGAGCGGCGAGTGGGGGGAGATCCGCTACCAGGAGTTCGGCGCCCCGGGCGCCCGCGTCGGCTGCCTGTCGTTCGAGTTCTACAACGGCGCGATGTCGACGTCGCAATGCCGACGCCTTCTGGCCGCGTGGCGCGAGGCCACGGCCCGCGACACGCGCGTGCTGCTCATCGCCGGCGGCGCCGACTTCTTCAGCAACGGCATCCACCTGAACTGCATCGAGGCGGCCTCGTACCGCGAGGACGACAGCGCCGCCGACGAGTCGATGCGCAACATCGAGGCGATGGACGACCTGGCCGAGGCGGTCATCCGCACCACCGACCGGCTGACCATCGCACTGCTGCGCGGCAACGCCGGGGCCGGCGGGGCGTTTCTCGCGCTTGCCGCCGACGAGGTCTGGGCGCACCGCGGCGTGGTGCTGAACCCTCACTACAAGAACATGGGGAACCTGTACGGCTCGGAGTACTGGACCTACCTCCTGCCGCGCCGCCTCGGCGACGAGGGTGCGGCCGCGCTGATGGCGGGGCGGCTTCCGCTGGGCGCGCCGCAGGCCCTGTCGATCGGACTCATCGACCGGTGCATGGATGTGGCGGCGACGGAGTTCGAGGCGCTGGCAATCACCCATGCGACGGCGCTGGCCGCGGCGCACAATATCGAGCAAAGGATCGCCGCAAAGACGCGGCGGCGCAGCGCCGACGAGACCGCGCGCCCTCTCGCCGACTACCGCCTTCATGAGCTTTCACGCATGCATCGCAATTTCTACGGCTTCGACCCGAGCTTTCATGTCGCGCGCTATCACTTCGTCCACAAGCTGCCGATGGCGTGGACGCCGCGTCACCTCGCCCGGCACCGCGACGGCATGAACGCCACGAGCGCCCGATGATGCCGGCCCCGCCGGTGCCGACCGTCCTCGTCGTCGACGACGAGGTGCGCTCGCAGGACGCGATCCGCCGCACGCTCGACGAGGAGTTCACCGTGCTGACGGCCAGCGATGCGGACGAGGCCCGCCGCCAGCTCGAGCGCCAGCCGGTCAGCGTGATCCTGTGCGACCAGCGCATGCCCGGCGAGACTGGCGTCACTTTCCTGAAGGAAGTGCGCGAGCGCTGGCCCGACACGGTGCGCATCGTGATCTCGGGCTATACCGACTCCGAGGACATCATTGCGGGCATCAACGACGCCGGCATCTACCAGTACCTGCTCAAGCCCTGGATTCCCGACCACCTGCTGAGCACGGTGCGCGACGCGGCCGAAGCCCAGATGCTCCAGCGCGACATGAACCGGCTCGACCTCGAGCTGCGCACCAGCACGCCGGTGCTGCGGCGCCGCGCCGCCACCAAGCTGGAGCGGGCGCGCACTGCCTTCGACTTCGATCGCATCGAGCGCGCCGACGGCAGCCCGCTCGACGCGGTGTGCGAGCTGGCGGCCCGCGTGGCGCGCTACGACCTCAGCTTGCTGGTGCTCGGGGAGTCGGGCTCCGGCAAGGAGCTTCTGGCACGCGCGGTGCACTACGCGAGCCCGCGCGCCGGCGGACCGTTCGTGGTGGAGAACTGCGCCGCCATTCCCGACACGCTGCTCGAGTCGGAGCTTTTCGGCCACAAGCGCGGCGCATTCACCGGTGCGTTCGAAGACCACGTCGGACTGTTCCAGCGCGCCAACGGCGGCACCGTCTTCCTCGACGAGATCGGCGAGACCTCGGCCGCATTCCAGCTGCGCCTGCTGCGCGTGCTCCAGGAGGGCGAGGTGCGGCCCGTGGGTTCGCCGCGCACCGTCCCGGTCGACGTGCGCGTCATCGCGGCCACGCATCGCAACCTCGAGCAACGGGTGCACGAGGGACATTTCCGCGAAGACCTGTTCTACCGCATCGCCTGCGTGACGCTCACGGTGCCGCCGCTGCGCGAGCGCGGCGGAGACATCGGGCCGATCGCGCGCCGGCTCGTGAACGAGGTGGGCGAGGCGCTCGGGCGGCCCGGCGCGGCGCTCTCGGACGAGGCGATGGCCTGCCTCATGACCTACCCCTGGCCCGGCAACATACGCGAGCTGCGCAACGAGATCTCGCGCGCGGTGGCGCTGAGCGCCGACGACCTGATCGACGGCACCGCCTTCTCCACGCGGGTCCTGCAGGGCCAGGCGGGACGCACCGCCACCGCGCAATCGCCGTCCCTGCCGGCCAGCGGCACGCTGGCCGAGCGGCTCGATGCGATCGAGGCCATGCTGCTGCGCGAGACGCTGCTGCGCAACCGATGGAACAAGACCCGCGTGGCCAAGGAGCTGGGGCTGTCCCGGGTCGGCCTGCGCGGCAAGATGGCCCGCTTCGGGCTGGAGGGCTGAACCGATGGACATCACGACGCCGAACTTCAACGTCCTGTGGCTGCAGTCGGGCGGCTGCGGCGGCTGCAGCATGTCGCTTCTTTGCGCCGACACGGCGGACTTCCACGGCCAGCTGCGCGACGCCGGCATCAACCTGCTGTGGCATCCGTCGCTGTCGCTCGAAAGCGGCTGCGAGCTCATCGAACTGCTCGAGCGCGCCGCCGATGGCCGCCTGCGCGTCGATGCGCTGTGCATCGAAGGCTCGCTGCTGCGCGGGCCGAACAACACCGGCCGCTTCCATGTCCTGGCCGGCACAGGCATCCCGATGATCGACTGGGTCCGCCGGCTGGCCGCGACGGCGCGGCAGGTCGTGGCGATCGGCAGCTGCGCGGCGTGGGGCGGCATCACCGCGGGAGGGAGCAACCCGACCGATGCCTGCGGCCTCCAATACGAGGACGACCGCCCGGGCGGCCTGCTCGGCGCGGAATTCCGCTGTGGCAGCGGCCTGCCGGTCATCAACGTGGCGGGCTGCCCAACGCATCCCGGATGGGTGATTGACAGCCTCATGGCGCTGGCGGCCGGCCAGTTCTCCGCCGCCGACTTGGACCCGTTGAACCGGCCGCGGTTCTATGCCGACCAGCTGGTGCACCACGGCTGCACCCGCAACGAGTATTACGAGTTCAAGGCCAGCGCCGAGAAGCCCTCGGACCTGGGCTGCATGATGGAGCACATGGGCTGCAAGGGCACGCAGGTGCATGCCGACTGCAACACGCGGCTGTGGAACGGAGAAGGCTCCTGCACCCGCGGCGGCTACGCCTGCATCGCCTGCACCGAGCCGGGCTTCCAGGAGCCGGGGCACCCGTTCCACGAGACGCCCAAGATCGCCGGCATTCCCATCGGCCTGCCGACCGACATGCCCAAGGCCTGGTTCGTCGCGCTGGCGTCGCTGTCGAAGTCGGCCACGCCCAAGCGCGTGAAAGCCAACGCCACGGCGGACCACCTCCAGGTGGCGCCTGCGGTGCGCAAGACCCGCCTGCGCTAGCCTGCCGCCATGACACGCCTGCTGGTCGGTCCTTTCAACCGCGTCGAGGGAGACCTGGAGGTCACGCTCGACATCGAGGATGGACGCGTGTCGTCCGCCCGCGTGAACTCGCCGATGTACCGCGGCTTCGAGCAGATCCTGCAGGGCAAGCGGCCGCACGACGCGCTGGTCTACGTGCCGCGCATCTGCGGCATCTGCTCGGTGTCGCAGTCGGTCGCGTCGGCCCGCGCGCTCGCCGACATGGGCGGCCTGTGCATGCCGCCCAACGGGCAGCATGTGACCAACGTGATCCTGGCCACCGAGAACATGGCCGACCACCTGACGCATTTCTACCTGTTCTTCATGCCCGACTTCACCCGGGCCGTGTACGCCGGACGGCCCTGGCACGCCGAAGCCCTGCGCCGCTTCGACCCGACGACCGGCGAGCAGGCACGCCAGGCCATCGCGGCGCGGCAGCGCTGGTTCACGATGCTCGGCCTCCTGGCCGGCAAGTGGCCTCACACGCAGAGCATCGAACCCGGCGGTTCGACGCGGGCCGTCGATGGCGCCGAGCGCACGCGGCTGCTGGCACGCATGCGCGAGTTCCGGCGCTTTCTGGAGCAACAGCTGTTTGCCGCGCCGCTGGAGCAGGTGCTCTCGCTCGCAAACGCTGACGAGCTTTGGGACTGGAATGACCGCGCGCCTCTTCGCGGGGATTTCAGGATGTTCCTGGCCATTGCACGCGACGCCGGCCTGATGGGCCTGGGCAACGGGCCGGGCCGCTACCTGAGCTACGGCGCCTACCCGCAACCCGGCGCCGAATTCGTGTTTCCGCGCGGCGTCTGGCGCGCAGACGGCAGCGGCCTCGGACCCCTCGACGAGCGCGGCATCCTCGAAGACGCGACGCATGCGTGGCTCGCGGACGACGGCGGTCCGCGTCACCCCCGCGAAGGCCTGACGGTGCCCGCCGGCGACAAGCCGGGCGCCTACACCTGGAACAAGGCGCCCCGGCTCGCAGGCGAAGTGGTCGAGACAGGCGCGATCGCGCGGCAGCTCGCCGCCGGCCATCCGCTCGTGCGCGACATGGTGGGACGCCATGGCGGCACGGTCTTCACGCGCGTGCTGGCACGCCTGCTGGAGCTCGCGCGGGTGGTGCCACTGATGGAGCAGTGGATGCTCGCACTGGCGCCCGGCGAGCCGTACTGCGCCAGCGGCGCGCTGCCCGACGAAGGCACCGGCATCGGCCTGAGCGAAGCGGCACGCGGCAGCCTCGGGCACTGGATCTCGGTGCGGCGCGGCCACATCGAGAACTACCAGATCGTTGCGCCGACCACCTGGAACTTCTCGCCTCGCGACGCAGCCGGCACCCCGGGTGCGCTTGAAAGCGCGCTCGAAGGCGCCCCGGTGCGCGAGGGCGAGACGACGCCCGTCTCGGTGCAGCACATCGTGCGTTCCTTCGATCCGTGCATGGTCTGCACCGTCCATTGATGCCGCCGCGCCGTACCGAACGCCCGAGGGCAGCGCCGCACGGCGTGGACGACGCCACCTGGCTGGACGTGATCCAGAAGATGGACGAGGTCTACTCGCAACTGGTTCAGGACGAAGTCGAACTCGAAAAGAAGAACGAGGAACTCGAGCAATCGCAGCGGTTCATCTTCAGCGTGCTGTCCGCCATGTCGGACGTGCTGCTGGTCTGCACCGAAAAGGGAGAGATCGAGGAGACCAACGCGGCCTTGTGCGAACTGGTCGGGCGCAGCGACGCCGACCTGCGCGGCACCTCCCTCCTCGCCCTGCTGGCGGACGCCGGCAGCATCGCGCGAGCGCATGCGGTGCTGATGAATGCCAGCCCCACCCGGCGCGGCGAGACGATCGAGCTGAACCTCCTGGCCGCCGACGGAAGCAGCGTGCCGGTCGACGCCAACTGCACGCCGCGCGCCACGCCGTCGGGCCGCCGTGTCGGCACGGTGTTCGTCGCCCGCCCGACGGCCGAGCTGCGCCGCGCCTACCAGGAGCTGCGCTCGGCGCACGACGCGCTCAAGCAGACCCAGCAGCAGCTCCTGCACTCCGAAAAGATGGCCTCGCTCGGCCGCTTGGTGGCGGGCGTCGCGCACGAACTCAACAACCCGATCAGCTTCGTGCTCGGCAACGTGCATGCGCTGAGCCGCTACAGCGACAAGCTGCGCACCTACATGGCGGCCGTTCACGAAGGCAAGGACCCGCAGACCTTGCTCGACCTGCGCACCCGACTGCGCATCGAGCATCTGCTGGACGACCTGCCCTCGCTCATCGAGGGCACGCTGGAGGGTGCGCAGCGCACCGCGGCCATCGTGAACGGCTTGAAGCGTTTCTCGGCCATGGATCCGGAAGAACGGAAGCGCGTGGATCTCAACGAGGTGGCCGAACGTGCCATCCTCTGGGTGTCCAAAGGCTCGTCGCAGCCGCTGCAGGTTGATTGGCAGCCGGCGTCGCCATGCATGGTCGAAGGCAGCCTCGGACAACTGCAGCAGGTCGTGATGAACCTGATCCAGAATGCCGTGGATGCGGCCAGCACGGCCGAGCCTGCGCGCGCGCCGCATCTGTGGATCCATGCCCGCGCCGGCGCCACGCGCAACCGGCTGTCCGTGCGCGACAACGGGCCGGGCATCGCACCCGAGCTGCTCTCCCGGATCTTCGATCCGTTCTTCACCACCAAGCCGGTCGGCAAGGGCACCGGGCTCGGCCTCTCGATCAGCTACGGGATCATCGAGCAGCACGGCGGAACCTTGCGCGTCCGCAATCACCCCGAAGGGGGCGCGGAGTTCACGGTCGAGCTGCCTGCGGTGAAGTGAGGGCGCCGAGGGCTTGCCGGGTCGGTGGAGGCCCTTCTGATGCGACCCGGGACTGGAACCTAACGCACGCTGTCCCCTGCCAAGGCGTCAGGAGAGAAATGCTTCTCCGGCAAGGGCTGAGGCAGGATGCGGTATTGCTCCTTGGAGGCATTCATCAGTTCGGCGATGAAATAGGTTCCCGACAGCAGGTCATAAGTGCCCCAGGCGGCGCCGACGACCGCGGGAATATCGGGCATCACAACGGGAATGGAAAAAGGCATGCGCCAAAGTTGTCCATTGGCGTCCCAGCGGTCGGCGAGAACCGGCCACCAGCTGTCCTCATCGATGTAGTAGCGGCTCTTCGTGGACGTGTGGCGCTGCCCCGGCTTCAGCTCGGCCTCCACAACCCAGACACGGTGCAGTTCCCAGCGGACATGCTCAGGCTGCAGATGGTGCGGACCCAGCACATCGGTGTCCTTCGTTGGCACGAGAAGGCGATTTGAGTTGTACGGGATGTACATCTCCTTCTTGCCCACCAACTTCCAATCGAAGCGATCCAGCCGGGTGGCAAAGGTCTCGATCTCATCGAATGTCACGATGCCTGCCGACGTGGGATGCGGCGTGTCACAACACGAGTTGGGCAGCTTGCGGACACGCCGCTGCCCCGTCAGATAGACCCAGGTCGCGGTCTTGCTCTCATCGACCAGGAGGTGCCCGAGGATCGCTTCCCCGGCTCGCAGAGCCGGGCCCGAAGTGGCAACTCGCACCATCCAGTAGGCGCCATCGAAGTTCTCCGCCGAACCTTCCCTGTAATAGTAGGGCGCAACGTTGTCGACGTTGACTGTGTGCACCAGAACCGGACGGCCATCCGCAGTCACCTGGTAGCCACTGCTTTGCTGGTTCCACGCCGCACCGCGCCAACGGACCTGGGTGTTCAACATCACTTCGGCGCCGGTCTTCGGGATCGGAAACGGGATGCCTCCGTATGCGCCCTTGGTTACCGGGCCGGCGGATGCTTCCTGGACAGTGGCTCGTGTCGCATTCTGGAAGGTGTTGTCGTACATCCATTGCGGCGCCGCGGCGGTGCGATGCGTAGGGTACACATCCACCCGAAAACTGTCGGGGTATTTTCGAAGCATGACCTTCGTACCGTCCGTCAGCTTGTCCGCGAACTGATCCATATTTTTCGCCGTGATTTGCAGCGTCGCCTTCTCGGATGCAAAAGGGTCCGTCCTTCGGCCGCCGTTGCGGAAGTCCTGTGTCGCTGTCGTCAGGCCGCCATTCCATGCCGGGATGGAGCCGTCACGGTTGCCGGCTCGCTCGGCGCCCAGCGGGGTCAGCTCGCCCTTGAGCTTGGCAGCCTCGGCGGCGCTCACGCCGGCCTGGGCCGCCCCGGCGAAGGAGAGCACGGCAACAATGGCAGCGCTCCGTTTGATCGTGGTCAATATCATGGGGAATATCCTTGTAGGAAGATGGTCAGAAGGTGCGACTCACCGAGAGAGCGGCGAAATCGCGACCGCGCAGGAACTGGCGATAGGAGAAGTTGTTCTCCGCGTCCAGCAACGTTCCCTTGGGGCCGAAGAAACGGGTGTAGGCGAGGCTGAACTTCCACACGCCAAGGTATGTGCCGTTCAGACCTACAGTGAGGTCACCGCCGTTCTCCGGAGGCATGGCGACACCCAGCGCCCGCGAGCGAGAGCCCTTGGGGCTATAGCCGATGCCGATGGGAACGCCGATATCCAATCCGGAGACGACCTGCCGATACAACGGCTCGAATTGCATGCGCAGCGCGACGGCGTCGCGGGTGGAATTGGCATCTACCGCGCCGGGGTTCTTGCTGACCGACAGAACACGGTTCCAGGCGATCTCCCCCAGGAACGTCGCCTCGTTGAAGAGCGACGTGCGCGGGACAGTCCACAGCACATTGAAATTGAGGTGTGCCGTCTTTCCGACCGCATAGGCCGGGTTGTCACTGTTGTTGCTCGCCGGCCCGCCGAAGAAAGACTTGTCCACGGCACCGCTGCTGCTGGCGAGATCCTGGTTGTGGCGGATCGACCCCTCGACAGCCAGATTGACATCTCCGAAGGTGCGCGAAGCGCTCGCGCCGAGTGCCGTGATCCCCTGCGGATACACCAGCCGATAGCTGAGCGGACCCGGAATGACGCCGCCGAAGGCGCTGGGCGCCATTCCAACGGAGATGACCTGCTGGAAGGTCTTTTCATGGAAGCGGATCAGATACAGGCCATAGTCCGTCTCGTCGGACCGCAGCCGTAGCTGGATACCGCCCTGGCCACTGTTGCGTGCGCGCTGGTCGTCCAGGCGCGGGGCATTTGCCGCGAAGGGACTGCCCGGCCCCGCGAGCAGAAGTCGCTCGGCACCTTCAGGATTGGTATCCACTCCCGAAAAGTAGCTCCCGGCTGCCGGCAGACGATTGGGGCGCCACTTGAACTGGTAATACGCACCGACCGAGAACGACGGAGTGATCTGGAACTGAGCCGATACCTGCGGCACCGGACGAATCGCCTCCTTGAACTGCGTATTCGGGACGGATATGAGCTTGGTTACGTCGACCGGGTTCATGCCGCCGGCGATGGCGTTGTTTCCGAAGAACAGGCTTTCACCCCAGACCAGACTGTGCTGTCCGAACCTCACCGTGGTTCGAACGGAACCGATGTCGAAGCCGCCGAACAAGAATCCGTCCAGCGCCTCAAGCTTGCGGCCATGCAACCGCCGCGTCGTGTTCGTGAATGCGTTGAACGGTACCGAAGTCTGATTGGGAAACGCCCCGCCGGAGAACCCGGGGTTGTCGTTCGCCCGGTTGTAGACGTCGTCGTACCAGCCGGCTGCGCTGAAGCGCAGGCCGTAGCGTTTCGCGTACACAGCGTCGAACTCGGAAAGCAGGTCGAGACGATTCGAGACCAGGCCCTTGTTGAAGTTGCGGTCTCCGTCGTCGTTGTTCGGACGGCCGAGCAAGGCTGCATCTTGCCGTTGCAGACGGGCGGCGGCGCTGTACTTGACCGTGTTGTCCCATCGAACACTGAGATCGGGGTTCCCCGTATCGAACTCGACGGCGAAGGCGTTGGCTCCGGCTACGCATGCGGTTGCCCCCAGCGCAAGCCGCCGCAGTTTTGCGGACGACGGCAGACGGTTTCTTTTCACTTGGATCTCCTCGTTGGTGTACTGGAAGTGCTTGATCGCCTCGGTGCCAGAAGCCACGTTCCGGCGCACCGCAGCTGGGCCTCGTTCAGCACGGCCGATGTAGGCCGAGCTAATTACAAAACTGTACGTATCGAATCATCAAACACGACGTGGTGTTTACCCCAAGAGCGACAAACTAGTTGTCGAGTGCATTCCCGATTGACGCTGCAAACATCAGAACCTAATATCAACTACGAGACGTGTCGTCTCGTTTAAGACAAGCAGATCTCGTGACGCGGCCCTGAGCCGCCCACCAAAAAAGCAATGGAGACGTTCAATTGAGTTCCAGACAATGTCCTGTGCCGCAACTACCCTGCGGCTATTCCCGGATGGGAAGGCGCTCGCGCGTGCAAGAGATCGCTGCATGAAGCGGCGCACATTCGTTGTGTCGCTGTCAACGTGCGGCAGTGCCTGGACCGCCCCGGTGAGTCCCGCCCTGGACCGACGTGCCTTGACGGTGCGGGCGCCGTCTCGCGCGGTGTTGCTGGGGGTCGCGCGCGCAGGAGACCGCTTTGTGGCGGTCGGCGAGCGAGGCATTGCAGTGGTTTCGGACGACGGCTGCCGCACGTGGGGGCAAGCCCAGGTGCCGGTCAGCGTGTCGCTCACTGCCGTCGCGTTCGCGGATGATCGGCGGGGCTATGCGACGGGCCACGGTGGCACCGTGCTCGGCACCACGGACGGCGGTCTGACCTGGACACGCCTCCTGGACGGACGCGCGATCGCCCTGAAGATGCAGGAAGCTGCCATTCACGGGGGAGATGCAGCCCAGCGCCAGGCTGCCGATCGGATGATGGCGGACGGCCCTGACAAGCCATTGCTGGACCTCGTCGTCTCCAGCCCCTCCGAAGTGTTCGTCGTGGGCGCCTACGGCCTCGCCCTGACCACCTCGGATGGGGGTCACACGTGGTCGGTGCGCTCAGGCCTGCTGGACAATCCGAAGGGCTTGCATCTTTACGCAGTGCGACGACGCGGCCAGGTCGTCGCCATCGCCGGCGAACAGGGCCTCGTCTTGCGCTCCGACGATGGTGGCCGCAGCTTCCGCAAGCTGAGCCTGCCCTACCAAGGCAGTTTTTTCACCCTTGAATTGCCTTCCGCAGATGGCATGGTCATGGCAGGCATGCGCGGAAATGTTTGGCGCTCCCCTGACGCCGGCAGCACCTGGCAGCAGCTTCCATCCCCTTCGGCGGCGGCCATCGTTGCCTCCGGCCTGCGCCCGGACGGCAGCTTCGTGCTTGCCAGCCAGGCAGGGCAGTTGATCTCCGACACGGGCGCCTCACTGGAGGTGATGAAGCTTGCGCCGCTTCCGCCTCTTACCGGGGTGCTGCCTCTTCCCGGAGAAGCACTTCTCGCCCTCAGCGTCGAGGGCGCGCATCTCTTCCCGCCCCTTGCCGGCAAGACCACCTCCTGATCCATCATGCATCCTTCCAACGGCAGCGGAGCCGATTCCGCGGCGCAACTAGATCCGGCTTCAGGCTCGTTTCTCGAGCGCGCGATCTTCAATCATCGGCGGGTCATCATGTGTCTTTGCGCACTGATCACCCTCGTGCTCGGTTGGCAGGCAACGCGGCTGCAGCTCAATGCGAGTTTCGAGAAAACGATTCCTGTCCATCATCCATACGTCCAGAACTATCTGAAGCACCAGACGGACCTGAGCGGCCTCGGCAATGCCGTGCGGATCGCGGTAGCGAATCCCAACGGCACGATCTACGAAGCCGCATACCTTGATGCGCTGCGCCGGCTCAGCGACGAGGTATTCCTCATCCCCGGTGTGGCACGCAACCAGATGAAGTCACTGTGGACGCCCACGACCCGCTGGGTTGGTGTCACGGAAGACGGTCTCGAAGGCGGGCCGGTGATCCCCGACGGATACGACGGATCGGCCACCAGCCTCGCGAATCTGCAATCCAATATCGCTCGTTCCGGAGAGATTGGGCAACTCGTGGCATTGGACGCCCGTTCCAGCGTGATCTACGTTCCCTTGCTGGCAAAAAACCCCGAGGGACGACCTCTCGACTACACCCAGCTGGCCACCCGCCTCGAGGAACTTCGCAAGAAATACGAGGCGCAAGGCCTGGCCATCCATATCGTCGGCTTCGCCAAGATCGTCGGCGATCTGATCGAAGGCGTGCGCTCCGTGGTGCTGTTCTTCGGCTTCGCCGTCGTGATCGCGGCAGGCATGGTCTTCTGGTACACGCGATGCCTCCGATCGACTGCGCTCGTACTGGTCGCATCCCTGACGGCCGTGGTGTGGGAGCTTGGGCTGCTCCCGACGCTCGGATTCGCCCTCGACCCGTATTCGATACTCGTGCCGTTTCTCGTCTTCGCGATCGGCATGAGCCACGGCGCGCAAAAGATGAACGGCATCATGCAGGACGTCGGCCGCGGCATGCACAAGCTGGTAGCGGCTCGACTCACGTTTCGGCGCCTTTTTCTCGCGGGCTTGACGGCGCTGCTCGCCGACGTCGTCGGGTTCGCCGTGCTCTTGGTCATCGACATCCAGTCCATCCGTGAACTGGCCATCGCGGCCAGTCTGGGAGTCGGCGCCTTGATCTTCACCAACCTGATCCTGCTGCCGGTGCTTCTAAGCTACACCGGTGTCAGCCCTAAGGCGGCCGAACGCAGCCTCAGATCGCAGCAACCCGGCAGAGCGAAACACCCCGTCTGGGCCGTGCTCGATCTGTTCACGCAGAGGCGATACGCCAGCCTGGCGGTGATCGCGGCCCTGATCATGGCTGTCGCAGGGATGTTTGCGAGCACGCACCTGAAGATCGGCGATCTGGATCCGGGGGCTCCGGAACTGCGCTCCCACAGCCGTTACAACCGCGACGTCGCCTTCATGAATGCCGCCTACGGCGCGTCGAGCGATGTGCTCGCCATCATGGTGAAGGTGCCGGAGGGCCAGTGTTCCGTCTACGAAACACTCAACAAGGTCGACGCGCTGGAGTGGGAGCTGCGCCAACTGGAAGGTGTCGAGAGCACTAACACGCTCGCACTGCTGAATCGACGCGTGCTCACCGGATTGAACGAGGGAAATCCCAAATGGTTCGAGTTTCTTCCGAATCAGGACATGCTCAACACGGTGACGGCCGGCGCCCCAAGGGGTCTCTACAACGAGGCGTGCAACCTGTTGACGATGTATGTGTTTCTCAGGGATCACCGCGCCGACACGCTGACCCGCGTGCGGGAGCACGTGGAGAATTTCGCCCGTGAGAACGACACCACCGACGTGCGCTTCCTGTTGGCCGCTGGCAATGCAGGCATCGAAGCCACCACCAACATCGTCGTCAAGGACGCATGGCGGCAGATGCTCTTTCTCGTCTACGGCGCTGTCGTCGTCCTGTGCTTCGTCACGTTCCGGTCCTGGCGCGCCGTGGTGGTTGCCGTGCTACCGCTGGTGCTCACCTCCTTCCTGGCGGAGGCCTTGATGGTGGCCCTGGGCATGGGAATCAAGGTAGCGACCCTGCCCGTCATCGCCCTGGGGGTCGGCATCGGGGTCGACTACGCGCTGTACATCCTGTCCGTGACGCTCGCGCAGCTGCGAGACGGCAAGTCCTTGTCAGAGGCCTATCACCAGTCCCTTCTTTTCACCGGCAAGGTGGTGATGCTCACCGGGTTCACGCTTGCGGTTGGCGTCATTACCTGGGTTGCGAGCCCGATCAAGTTTCAGGCCGACATGGGTGTGCTCCTCGCGTTCATGTTCCTCTGGAACATGCTCGGCGCGCTGGTGCTGCTGCCGGCCCTCGCGTACTTCCTGCTGCCGTCGGGCGCTGCACAAAGCGGTACCGAGGAGACAGGACAGTATCTCGCCGCGACTTCGGCTGTGCATGACCGCCCGACCGAGGCCTGACGAGTCAACCGAAAACCGGGTCGCTAGCCGAACGCTGGCGCAAGGCCATCCCAGCACAGGTACTTGAGCTCCAGGAACTCCTCGATGCCGTGGTGCGAGCCTTCGCGCCCCAGCCCGCTCTGCTTGACGCCGCCGAACGGCGCCACTTCGTTCGAGATCAACCCGCAGTTGATGCCGATCATCCCGGACTCGATGGCCGCCGAAGCCCGCCAGATGCGCGCGGCGTCGCGGCTGTAGAGATAGGCGGCAAGCCCGAACTCGGTCGCGTTGGCGATCGCGAACGCCTCCTCGTCCTTCTCGAAGCGAAAGAGCGGCGCGAGAGGGCCGAAGGTCTCTTCGCGCGCCAGCGCCATCTGCGAGGTGGCACCCGCAACCACGGTGGGTTCGAAGAAGCGGCCTCCCAGCGGATGGCGGTGCCCGCCATGCAGCACGGTCGCACCGTGCGCGACGGCATCCGCGATGTGCTCTTCGACCTTCCGAACGGCCCCGTCATCGATCAACGGGCCGAGCTGCACGTCCGATTCGAGGCCATTGCCGACGCGCAGCTTGCGAACGCGCTCGACCAGCTTCACGGCAAATGCGTCGTACACGCCCGCCTGGACGAGCACCCTGTTGGCGCTGATGCAGGCTTGGCCGGTGTTGCGGAACTTGGCCGCCACCACGCCGTCCGCGGCCGCATCGAGATCCGCATCGTCGAAGACGATGAAGGGTGCGTTGCCTCCCAGCTCCATCGAGCATTTCTTGATGGTGCCCGCGGCTTGCGCGAGCAACACGCGCCCCACTTCGGTCGAGCCGGTGAAGGTGATCTTGCGCACCAGCGGATGCGATGTGAGCTGGCTGCCGATGTCGCGTGTGTCGTTGCCGGTCACCACATTGAACACACCCGCGGGCACGCCGGCGCGCCGGCCCAGTTCCGCCAGCGCGAGTGCCGTGAGCGGCGTCTGGCTCGCGGGCTTGACGACCATGCTGCAGCCCGCAGCCAGCGCGGGACCGGCCTTGCGCGTGATCATGGCCGCGGGAAAATTCCAGGGCGTGATCGCAGCGCAGACGCCAATCGGCTCCTTCAGCACCACAATGCGCTGGGTGTCCTTGGGCGCGGGAATCAGGTCGCCGCGCACCCGCTTGGCTTCCTCCGAAAACCACTGGAGGAACGATGCCGCGTACTGCACCTCGGTCTTGGCTTCGGCCAGCGGCTTGCCCTCCTCCAGGGTGATCAAGGTCGCCAGATCGTCGCCATGCAGGACCATGAGCTCGTACCAGCGGCGCAGCACCTCGGAGCGGTGCTTGGCCGTGGTCTTGCGCCAGTCGAGGAAGGCACGGTGCGCGACCTCGATCGCCTGCGCCGTCTCGTCCTGCCGGAAACGGGGCAGCTCGACAAGCGGTTCATCGGTGGCGGGGTTGCGCAAGATGTACTTGCCGTGCGGCGTGGCGTCGATCCACTCGCCGCCCACGAAGGCGGCGGCGCGGAACAGTTCGGGATCTTTGAGCAGGTTCTTCATGGTTCTTTGCATCAGCCGATGCGCTTGGTTTCGAATCGGATCGGCAGCAGCGTCGCCAGGCCGGCGGCGCGCGCAAGATCGAGGATCATCCCGGCGACCACCACGTCCTGAAGGCCGGATCCGACCGACTTGTACATGGCCACCTCGCCTTCGCGTCGGGCGCCGCTCGCCTTGCCGGACATCAGGTCATTGAGGCTGATGCACTTGGCCTCAGGATCGACACCGTCACGCCGCGCGGCCAGCATGTCCCCGGATTCCTCGAGCACCTCCTCCACGTTGTCGCAGACGATGAGGCCGGCGCGCGCCACCACGCTGCTGTCGACTTCGCGCTGGTCGGGCAGCGTCGATCCGATCGAAACCACCGTCGCATGCGGTGCGAGCCACTCGCCGTGCAGGATCGGCTTCTCGCCATAGGAGCGCGCCGCCGCCAGCACGATGTCTGCGCCGCCGACGGCTTCCGCGGGTGAATCGACGGCGTGCGCACGAACGCCCAACTCGGCAACCAGCGCCTCGGCGAAGGCCTCGCGCTTGGCGGGCGTGGGGCTGTAGACCCTGATCTCGCGCAGCTCGCGCACCGCGGCGATGGCGAACGTGTGCATGCGCGCTTCCAGGCCGCTGCCGAGGACGGCGAGGCTCGCGGGGCGCTCCGGCGCGAGCCGATCCAGCGCCGCGGCCGACGTGGCGGCCGTCCGGTAGGCGGTGACCAGGTTGCCGTCCACGATCGCGGCCAGCGAGCCCGTGGTGGCATCGAACAGGACGACGGCGTACTCGAGCTGCCGGCCCGCCGCACCGAAGGCCATGCCCATCAGCTTGGCGCCGTAGTAGCGCGAGCCCGGCGGCACCGCGGTCATGGTCCGCAGCGAAGCACGCTCCGCGGCCCCTGCGGCAATGGTGCGCCGAGGCACCGCGTTCGGTCCCATCGGCCGTGCATAGGTGTCCTGCAAGGCACGCACTGCCGGCAGCCACTGGAAAACGGCAGCGGCGGTTTCGGAGGAGACGAACACGGGCGCTTCGGCCGCGGCGCTCTCGGGAAGATTGGGGTTGGTGGAGCTCATTCGAATTTCAGTTTGGCTTCATGGATGACGCGCCTGTACAGATCGGTGTCGTGGCGCACCTGATCGATCAAGAGGCTTGGAGGGCCGGAACGCGGGACCATGCCGAGTTCCCGGAAGCGCGCCTTCAGCGCTTCTTTCTGCAGGACGGTGTTCAGCGCCTGGTTCAGCCGCTCGATCACCGGCGCGGACGTGCCCGGCGGCGCGAAGATGCCGAGCCAGGAGTTCGTCTCCATGCCCTTGAGCCCGGCTTCCGCCACCGTGGGAACGTCCGGCATGCGCGGATCGCGCTCGGTGCCCGACACCGCAAGGATCCTGACCTTGCCGGTCTTCGCGAGTTCAAGGGCCGTGCCGTCGAAGGTGAGATCGACCCGGCCCGCGGCCACCTCGGTGAGCGCGTTCGAGGTGGACCGGAACGGCACGTGGACGAGATCGGTGCCGGTCAATGACTTGAACAGCTCGCCCCCCAGGTGCGCCCCGCTGCCCGGGCCGGCGCTGCCGTAGGTCAGCTTGCCGGGGTTCTTGCGTGCGTGATCGACGAATTCCTGCAGCGTCTTGACGGGCAGCTGCGCATTGACGACCACGGCGATGGGATAGACGGAAGCGATGCCCACCGGTGCGGCGGCCGTTGGCGCGTCGTACTTCACCGAGGGATCGACCAGCGGAAGGATGCTGTAGGCGATGTTGGTGAGCAGCAGTGTGTTGCCGTCCGGCTTGGCGCCGAACACGGCGGAGGTTCCGATCCGCGTGCCTCCGCCGGGCCGGTTCTCGATGATCACCGGCTGCCCCAGCACATGGCCGAGCTGCTCGCAGATCACCCGCGCGCCGATGTCGGTGAAGCCGCCCGCGGCATAGGGCACGATCACGCGGATCGCCTCGGCGGCGCGCACCGATGAAAGCAGCAGCCCGCCTACCCCGCCGATGAATATGCGGCGTCTCAGGAGTGTCATGGTCTTGTCTCGCTTTTTTTCTGAGAGTGGCTGTGCGGCGGCCGCTTCAGCAGGGATACCGCCCGACCATGAAGGCGCTGTCCGGGTCGGAGGTCACCGGAAGTCCCGAAGCCACCAACCCCTGGCGGAGCAACTTCAGGAACCTGTCGGGGATGCGCATGGCCGGAGCCCGCAGCGGGCCGCCATTGAAGCCCGCGAGCCAGTCCTGGTACTTCCACATGGTCCGGTTCAGCACCGACGTGCCGCCGATGTAGGCCTGGGTGGCCGCCCCGTTGGCGCCGCGCGCCGGGTTGACCTTCCAATACAGCTCCATCGCCTCCTCCCACTTTCCGGTGCGGGCCAGCTCGAAGGCGCGCGGATAGTAGTCGCCCATCCACTGCGTGTTGCTGGTGCCGGAAAACTGCATCTTCATCAGGCTCATGAGCGGGATGGCATCGCCCTCGATGGGGCAGCTGATGACCACCTCGTCGCGAAAGTGGTGGTACATCTCGCAGATGCCCGCGGGCAGCGGAAAACCCTGTTCCGACTTGATCGCCACGATGTTCGGGCATGCGTCGAGCAGGCGCCGCACCAGCGCGACCGACATGCCTGCCGGATGGATGCGCTCGAAGCCCCAGGCGGGCAACGGAAACAGCATCACGCCGAGCTTGGTCGCGTCACACATTTCCTTGGTGTAGTCGAAGACCTCCTGCTCCGTCGTGGGCCAGAACTGCGCGGGATAGGACAGCAGCACCATGGTGGCGCCGGCGGCTTCGGCCAGCTTTACGGCCTGGATGTTCTCCGCCAGCGTGTTGAAGGCCGCATGGAAGAACAGGCCGAAGTCAGGGCCCGCCGTCTCTGCCGCCCAGGCTGTGAACTGGGCGTTCTCCTCCGGCGAGATGGCCACTTCGGCGCACAGCAGCGTGTGCTTGAACCCGAGTTCCTTGGCCAGCGCCACGTCATGGCGAATGCCGCGTTCGTTCAAGCGCTTGAGATCGGCGGAATAGCTCGGAATGGTCACGGCGGAGCAGCCGGTCAGGTTGTCGCGGGCCCAGGCCCGCGCGTCGGCGCGCTTGTAGGGAAGCATGTTTGTCTCTTTCGGTTGTGGTGGCTGGAACGCTGTCCTCATCGAGGCACAGCAACGATGAAAGGCACTTTAGGTTTGCTGCGCGCAATGAGCGAGAGTGCGCACGCGATAGCAGCTATCCGCTCCGGCGAAAGCTCAGGCGGCGGAGCCTTCTTGCGAAAGGATCGCGGGCGCCATCGACAGAAGGAGCGCATGGATCTCCCGCGTCGCCAGCGTGTGCGGCCGGTGGCGGGCGACCGCGAGCACGATCGCGCGCGACAGCACCGGCTCCACGATCTTCAATGCGCAGAGCCGGCCCTGGTCGTGCGCGGCGATGGACGGGGCGGTGATCGCATAACCCGCAGCGGAGGCCGCGATCTCGTGCTGCAAGCGGATCGAGTTCGCCTCGGCGACGACGCGCAATCCGAGGCCCATCTTGCGCGCCAGCACGACCAGCCGCTCGCGCAGCGGATGAGGTTCGGCGGGCAGCACCAGCGGCAGCCGGGTGACTTCTTCGAAGCGAATCTCCCGACGCTCGGCGAGCGGGTCGCTGCTGGCGGCCACGAGACAGAGCGCGCCCTCCATCAGGACCGGCTCGTCCGCGCTCGCCTCGCCACCGTCACGCAGCAGCAACGACAGGTCCAGTCGCCCCTGGTCCAGCATTTCCTGCAGCTGCGAACTGGAGCCCTCCGTGAGGTGCAATCGAACCTGGGGAAACTGCTGGAGGACGCGCTGGTAAAGCGGGCCCGCGAGCGACGGCACCGTCGAGGGCAACAGCCCCAGGCGCACGTCGCCCACGGGCACGCCCCTGCTCGCGCGGACCTCGTCGGCAAAGCTCTCCGACTCGGCGATCAGCCGCCGAATCCGCGGGTACAGCTGCTCGCCGAGTTCGGTCAGGACGACGCCGCGCCCCGTCCGGCGAAACAAGGGGGAGCCCGCGTCGCGCTCGAGCTGGGCGATGCACCGGCTCACCACCGATTGCGGAACATCCGCCGCCACGGCTGCGCGCGACACCGACCCCAGCTCAGCCACCTTCACGAAGTGGTGCCAGGCCGGATCGACGATGGACTTCATGCCGTGATTTTCCGCCCTCCGCAGCCATGCGGGACGCTCACATGGGCTGGCCGAGGTACTGGTAGGTCTGCAGCAGGAGTGCGGCCGATCTTTGCGGATTCGGCACGGCTTCCTGCTCGTACTTGCACAGCTGCAGCGAGGCGTTCCACACCGTGGAGACGCGCTCGAACCGGCGGTTCGTATAGGCCACCAGAGCCTCCGGAATGCTGCTTTCGGCCTTCAGGCACTGGGCGAGCACCACGGCGTCCTCGATGGCCATGCCGCCGCCGGAAGTCATCTGCGGAGTCGGCGAGTGCGCCGAATCGCCCAGCAGAACCACCCGGCCGCGGTGCCAGGGAGCCGGCACGAGCGTGACGTCGAACGGACGAACCAGGACCTGCTGCGGGCTCGTGATCAATGCCAGCGCGTCCTGGATCACCGGGGCGGAAAAGCCGGCGAGCCGCTCGCGCACAAGAGCATCCAACTGGTCATCCGGCCAATGCAGGTGCTGGGCACTGTTCTCCAGGAAGAACAGGTAGCACATCTCCTTTGACGTGGGCAGCGCGCCGACGGCGCGCTTGCCATCGGGCGAGCGATAGAGACAGAAGCCGTCGACCTCGGGCGGGCGCGGCGCATTGAAGCGCCAGGCGCTCTGGCCAGCAAATCGCACGCGATGCTCGGCACCGAAGAATTGCTCGCGCAGTTTCGAGTAGGCGCCGTCCGCTGCAACCACGAGATCGTAGGCAGCCTCGCGTCCATCGGAAAACTCCACTTCCACGTGGTCTCCGCGATCGGTCACGTTCTTGGCGGTGAGGCCCCGCTCCATCTTCGCCCCCGCTTCGCCGGCTGAAGTCTCGAGGATCCGCGCAAGTTCGGGACGGCGGATGCCGATGCCGGGCGGTGTCGGGTTCGACATGAGCAGCTGCCCGGCCGCGTCGTATTGCTTGAACACCTCAAAGCGCAGGCCGCTCTCGAGACAAGGCTCGGCCAGGCCGATCTCCGAAAGCGCTCGCATGGTGTTGTGAAGCAGACAGATCCCCGAGCCGAGCGTCGACCTCGCCGGCTGGATGTCGATGCAATGGGTCTCCAGGCCGGCCTTGGCCAGCGCATAGGCCGCCGTGGCGCCGCCGATGCCGCTTCCGACCACGAGCACGCGTTTGGTCTTGTTCATGGAGTTGTCTCCTGTTGAGTCATGTTTGTGGGTGAATCCTTGCCACTTGCGCATCTGATTGCGCAGAGTGGTTTCGCAGTTGCAGATAGAAGCAGAAGGCCACGGCGTCGATCGCGACGGCCGCCCAGCCGATGGCCCCGTAGCCGAAGAACTTCACCAGGGTGCCGCCCAGGATGGGTCCGATGGCGGAACCGATCATCAGCATGGCGGGTGTGGCGGAAACCGCCCGTCCGGACGGGTCCAGCTTCGCCAGCGCCCCGAAGGTGAAGATGTGCGTGAAGATCACGGCAGAGACGAAGAAGGCACCGCTCGCCGCATAGGCGGGGAATGCTGTGCTTGAAACCAGCACCACTGCCAGGATGGCCTGTGCCGCCGCGCCGGCAAGCACGACGTGGCGGGCCTCGAGCCGGTGCTGCAGGAATGCGGCGACCGCGCCCGGCACCAAATTGACGACGCCCACCGCGATCAGCACGACATGCAGATCGGACGGTGTGAACCCGCGGTCGGCACCCATGCGTTCCATGAAAGAGAACACCATGGCCTGCGTGACGTTCATCAGGCTGATGCCTGCCATCGCGCACCACGCCGCCTTCGGCAGCCGCACTGGCCGCACGCCGGGCACCGCGGCCTGCGCCTGGGCGGGTCGCACGTTCGGGAATGCAAAGGCCGTGACGGCGCTCGCCGCGAGCATGATTGCGCCGAAGACGGCGAAGAGCCCTGCGCCTCCGAGCTGCGCAATGATCTGCGGGGCGGCTGCCATGTAGGCAATGCCAAGCACGCCCACCGCGACCTGCATGAAGCCGAACAGCCGATGCGGATTGCAGGTGAGTGCGACGGTGCCATGCGTGATGCTCAACCCGACGCCCGTTGCAATGCCCGCCAGCAGATGCAGGACCGCGAGTGTTTCGAACTGGCTGGTACGCATGCAGGCCAGGAACGCAGCAGCCGAGACGGCGTAGCCTGCCGGAACGATCCAGCGGCGGCCACGCAGGCGATTGAAGCGCGGTGCCAGGCTCAAGCTCGCCGTGACCGCACCCGCCAGGAACAGGGTGGCCAGCGCGCCCGCCTGCTGCGGGTCGAACCCGAACCGCGCGATGAGCGTTCCGACCCATACGGGCAGCGCGACGATGTCGATCATTCCCGCGCAGTGCGCGGCCATGAGGGCAACGCGCGCCCGCAATCCAGTTGCCGAATTCATTTGGAAGCCCTCGGTAGATCTGTCATCTGGCGGCGTGCGGTGATGTGATCCACAACGCCCCCTCATCGCTTTCCAGCGCCACAGGCGTGAGCGCCTGTCCCACGCATGCCCCCCTGATGCAGACCCCGGTGTCGATGTCGAACACCGCGCCATGCCCATAGCAAACGATCGAATTCCCATCGGCGCTCAGGTAGGCATCCTTGCGCCAGGCCAGCGGTGCGCCGTCGACGTGCGGGCAAGCGTCGAGCCATCCCCTCACGCGGCCGCCGTGCCGGACCACGAACATCGCTTTTTGCGAGGTTCCTTCGGGACCGAAACCGCGTGCCGCCCGCTCAGGGAGCTCATCGAGCCTGCACAGGTAGGCGCGCATGCCGTACCTTCAATGCACCTCGCCGGCCGGCGGCGGTGCGCCGCCAGGGGCCCACTTCTCACGGTGCTGGAAAAGGAAGATCTGCGATTCATCGACCTGCATGGGTGCTTCGCGTGCGATCCAGCTGTCGTCGTGCAGGTCCATGTCAGCGTCGTATTCCACGTGGCAGCCCACAGGGCTGTTGAAGTACCAGAACCAGTTGGAGCCGAACTTGTGCCGGCCGGGGCCCCAATAGCTCTGGTAGCCCTTGGCTGCAAACGCGGTGCCGCGTTGAAGCACCGCGGTGGGACCCGAGAGATGGAATGTGAAATGCTCGACGCCCTTCATGAAGGCTGGCGTCTGGATCAGGAAGAGCGTGTGGTGGTCCAGCGTTCCTGCCGGTTGCAGAAAACTGCCGGCGTCGATGAATCGATCGGTGCATCGGAAGCCGAGCCGGTCCGTGTAGAACTTGGCGGCCTTGGCTTGATCGGGGACGAAGTACACGACGTGCGAGAGAGTCAGAGGCCGGTGCTCTGCATTCGCGCTCGCGCCCAGGACGTTCGGGCCGCGTGCCGGCTTGCTGCCGGGCGAATTCACCGCTTCGCCGGGCAAGTCGATCTTGCGCCGGACCGAGACCTGGAACCCGAGCACGAAGCCCATGTCGTCGCTGGCTTCGATGGAACCATCGGCCAAGCGTTTCACTTCGCGGTCGCGACCGAGCTCATCGGCGATGGCGTCCAGCGACCGGCGATCCGCGACGCCATAGATCGTCTTGCGCAGCATCGTTCCAGTCTCCATGGGTGCCGGCAAGGACGCATCGTCCCGGCGCGCGATGACAATGGAAGTGCCGTCGACGGCCTCAAAGCGACCGCCGGAGTCACTGACGCCCACTGGCGTCAGGCCGTAGTCTGTGAAGTACTGAATGCAGGCTGCGACGTCGTCGACGCCAAAGACCAGAGAGTCAGGTCCGAGGATGTTCATCCTTGCTCCTTTGGAATTTTGGAAGCTCGGTCAGAAGTTGACCGCATCAACTTAGATACTAGACGCATCGTCTCGCTAATGATCTAGGGCAAACCCTTGCGGCGGGACGCGGTGTCGAACCGGTGAGAGCCCCACTTGCATCCGCTACGGAGGCATTCGATGCCGGTAGGCACGCCTAGGTGGTTTCCCCATATTTGCAATACGCATCGTATTGCAATAATCGGCGCAAGTACCTGGCGCAAATCACTTACTGCGTCTCAACTGCGGAGAAAACCCATGACGATCTCGAGACGGCAGGTGCTAGGCACTGGCGCCGCGATGCTGATGACACCCTTTGCAGGCCCTTCGGCAGCGCAGGACTATCCCAACAAGCCCGTGCGCATCGTGGTCGCGAACCCACCCGGGTCGGGACTCGACGCGGATTCGCGCTTCTGGGCCGCAGGGTTGACATCTTTGCTCGGCCAGTCTGTGTTGGTCGACAACCGGCCGGGCGGAGCAACGACCATAGGCACTTCGCTGGTCGCGAAGTCACCTCCGGATGGCTACACCCTGCTTGTCGGCATACCGAGTTCACTTTGCTACATGTCGGAGCTGTACACGAAGCTTCCGTACAAGCCCGACGATTTCGAAGCCATCAGTCAACTCACCACCTTGCGCAGCGTGATCGTTGCCAACCCGAACCTTCCTGCGTCCACCGCGTCGGAGCTCGTGGAATTGGCCAAAGCCAAGCCTGGAGCCATTTCTGCCGGAACCGTCGGTATCGGTACTTTCCAGCATCTGCTGGGCGAGTGGTTTGGCGCGATCACGGGAACCCGCTACCAATTTGTCCCGTACAACACGACCAGTCCGTACACGGCGCTTCTGGGCGGCGAAACGCAGGTGATGTTTGACGCTCTTGCTGCCTCGATGAGCAATATCCAGGCAGGCAGGCTGAAGGCGTTGGCCGTCACGGGCAAGGGGCGGCATCCGCTGCTTCCGAACGTGCCGACGTTCGAGGAGTTGGGCATGCGGGAGTACGACGCATCGACTTGGTTCGGCCTTCTTGCACCCGCGGGCACGCCGAAACCAATACTGGAAAGGCTCGCCACTGCGTGCGCTACCTTGGCCCGCAAGCCGGAGGTCATACGCAGGTACCACGACTACGGTGGGGAACCCGTGGGGAGCGCGCCTGCCGACTTCTCCACCTTCATCCGCTCCGAACGAGCGAAGTGGATTCCGGTGGTCAAGCGTTCCGGAATCAAGCTCGAGTTGACCTGAGACCGGATCGAACAAACCCATGACACCAACACTGCGAGTTCTCTGGTTCGTTCCTCCGCCGGTGGCCATCGTCGCCGAGGAATCGGCGATGGCCAACGAAGTCACCGTCCTCTCCCGGCGCAACACTTCATCCGATGAACAGTTCGCTGCACTGGTCTCCGGTGAATCGGATGCCGTGGTCACGGCCATCGACAACGTCATGGACTGGAATCTGCGCGATGGGCCGCAGGACTTTCGTGTTGTGGCTCAGCTCGAGCGCACGACGCCCTTGACCGTTGTCGGACAGCGAGATCGCAGGTCCCTGGAAGATCTGCGTGGCGCCACGATCCTGGTCGATGCGCCTCGCAATGGATTCATCGTGGCGCTGCGCGCGATGCTCGCAGATGCTGGCGTCGGCCCTGAAGCGTATGTGTTGGAACCCGTGGGCGGCGTAAAGGAAAGACACGATGCCATCGTCTCCGGGCATGGCCACGCCACGCTGCTGGGGCCGCCATTTGACGCAATGGCCGTGGCAGCGGGTCTTGTCCGGCTCGCGACGGTGCAGGAACGCTACCCCGCATTTCCGGGACAGGGCCTTGTCGTGAGCTCAGCGGCTTTGGAACGGATGCGCCCTGCTCTTTCGGCCTGGCTTCGCAAGCTCGAGCATGCTCGTCAGCGCATGGGCATCGCACCAGAGGCCGCACGGCGGGCACTGACGTTGGCAGGTTTCCCCGCGCCAGCCGTGGACGCCATGCTTGGTGCCACACCTGCCTCTCTGGTTCCGGATCGGGCCGGCATCGAGCTGCTCATCGAGCAGCGCCGCCGCGCGGGTCTGCCTGGAGCCAATACGAGCTACGAGGGGCTGGTGGAGAGCGCTCTGCTCGGGCGCTAGCGCGCACGCCCCCCTCCCCCCGCGCCTCAGGCGAGCTTGCGCTTCTTGGCTTGCGTTGCGCCAGCAACCTTGCCGACCGGCGTCAGCATTTGCATGATGGCAGCGCAATGCTGGTCTGCGAATTTCTTGTCCAACGGCAAGTGCCTCATGAGGAGCCGGAAATAGATTGGCGCATACAGGATGTCCATCTGCAACTCCGTGTCCAGGTCATCGCGTATTTCACCCAGGCGGCGCGCATCTTCAAGAACCTCGCGGACAACCGCTCGCCGCCCGTACCAGAAACGTTCACGGAACTCACGCAGTACATCCGGGTCGCTCTGCCCCTCGGCCATGATCTGGGAAACAATGCGCCCGGACCAGCCGCTGTACTCCTCGACCAGCAGATGCACATGGCGCGTGAGCGCCTCGCGCGGGCTCTCGACCTTCGGCATGGTGGTGTGACTCAGGTGGGTGTGCAGAAATGCCTCGATGACCACCGCAGCTTTCGAGTTCCACCACCTGTAGATGGTCGCTTTGCCAACCCCTGCCTCGCGTGCGATCGATTCGATAGAGATCTGCTGCACCGGTGTCGCCTCCAGAAGCTTCAGCGTCGCCTCCAGAATGGCCATGCGCGACGAATCACTGCGCGCACGCCCGGGGGAGCGCGTTCGCGGCGCGGCGGGACCTGGGGCGGCGGCCAGCTTGACTGCGGAAGAGCGGCCGCGAGCCTTGGCTGCGGTCCCTTGGGAAGATGTTTTGGTAGGCAAGGAATTCCCGATGGCTATTTCGTAGGCATCATTATCTGGCCCCCGGTCCTGTCCTAGAAAGCCACCCGTCGCGGCCGAGCACGGCCGCGGCGAGGCGCGCGACTGCCAGGAACAGCGCAGCGCCCGCCGAGCACGGAGGTCAAGTTTTCATTTCGAGCCAGCTTCCGCGTCGGCATCCAGGTCCAGCAGGACGAAAGCCATTCGGCAGGGCTTGCCTGATCGGTTCGCCCAACTGTGGTTGGTCGCTCTCTGGATCAGGATGTCGCCGGCACGCATCAGCGTTTCCCCCTCGTCCATGAGGGCGTGGATCTCGCCCTCCAGCACGATGGCATAGTCCAGCGACTGCGTCTTGTGGAACCAGAAGTGGCGGGCGTCGCCCTTGTCCCGGACGCCGTGCTCGTCCAGGAACTGCGCCAGTTTCGCCGGCTCGTAGGCCTCGTCGGGCGGGAAGTCGACGACGCGAAGGAGCGAGCCCCCCTTGGAGTGAAAGCCGAAGGCTTGCCCAGCGGGTGCTGGATCGGGCCCTGGTGCAGAGGCTTCGCCCGTGGCCCAGAGCACGTGGGCAAGGGGGGCGTTCGGATTCGTGGTGTGGTTCGGCGCAGGCCCATCCGATACGAAGACGGACTTGCCTTTCTCGTTCTCGCCGGTGACGATGCGGCGGACCGGCCGTACGCGCGCGGAGACTTTGTCGCGCAGTTGCTCGATCGTTGCTTCAGTATTCACGCCCAGTTCCCTTTTCGGTAGCGGTATTTCGAGTTGTTCGGTTGCGCGAGCTGCGCGATCAGACCTGCTGCGGTGTCAAGGGGCCGACACACGCATTGCGCTGGGTGCCAAGCCCTTCGATGGACGACTCCATCAGGTCACCCTCGCGGAGGAATCGGTTGTAGTGGGTGCCGTTCCCGGCAGGCGACCCGGTGGCGACGAGGTCGCCGGGCCAGAGTTGCACATGCTGGGTGATGTATTCGATCTGCTGAGCCACGTCGAACAGCATGTCGGCCGTGGATTCGTCCTGCATGGTCTGTCCGTTGAGCTTCAGCGTGATGCGCAGATCCTGCGCATCGGGCACGAAGCAGGCGGGCACGAGTACAGGGCCGAAGGGCATGAAACTCGGCGCAGACTTTGACCTGAGCCAGTCGGTTCCCAACATCTTGTAATCGGTGCGTGCGATCAGGTCGCGCGCAGACACGTCGTTCACGATCGCGTAGCCCGCGATGTAGTCGAGCGCGCGCTCGCGGGTCACGTTGCGAGCGGGGCGGCCCATGATGACGGCGAGCTCCAGTTCCCAGTCGGGCTTGAGGGTGGTGGCAGGAAGCACGACGGAGTCGAACGCTCCCGTGATGGCCGACGGTAGTTTCGGAAAGACGTAGGGCTCGCCGTTCGCTTTCCGTTCATCCATCATGTCTTCGGCCCACTTGCGCAGTGCCGGCCCTTCGAGCCCCGGCGGCCCCACACCCATGTCCAGCGTGAGATCGACCACATGCTTGCGGTAATTGGCTCCGGTGCAAAGCACCTGCCGCGGCAGATCGACGGGAGGATGCACCCGCAGGCTCGACATGGGCACCTCGCAAGTGTGCTGCGCAGGGATGCGTTCACGCAGCGCGCGCAGCATCGTCAGGTTGCGATCCCAGTCCTGCAGCAGGTCGAGCACGGATGCAGTCGCGGACCATTCGGCTCCGCATTCCCGCGCCACGGCAGACAGGGCATGCAGGGGCAGAACACGATCGCCGATGCACATGCCGGCAAATCGATCGCCTCCTTCGTGAGAGAAGGTTCCCAGGGAGAAAGTCTTCATTGGCTGCTCACATGAAAGGCTTGCGCGGGGTCGGCCACCAGGTGCCCTGCTCCCGCGGTCCCATGCGGTTGCGCAGCACACCCACGCCCGCGACATCCAGTTCCACCACGTCGCCAGGACTGAGGCTGCGACCGAGCTCGAGCGCAGAACCGTTGCCCATCGTGCCGGAACCGATCACGTCGCCGGGCTGCACATAGTCGCCCAGTGAAACATAGGCGATCAGCTCTTCGACGCTCCAGAGCATCTCCGAACTGTCGCCCTCGCCCCATGTCTCGCCGTTCACTCGAACGGACATGCCGATGCGGTTGAGGTCGGGGAACTCATCGATCGTCGTGATCCAGGGGCCGATGCCATAGGCAAAGTCCTTGCTCTTCGTTGGCCCCATGCCAATCGCAAACTCGTTGGCCTGCAGATCGCGAGCCGAGAAGTCATTGAAGATCGTTACGCCGAACAGGTGCGAGCGTGCTGTGTCGGGTGTGATGTTGTGGGCGGTGCGTCCCATGACCCACCCAATCTCCAACTCGTAGTCCATCTTCTCGGCGCGCGCCGGCCAAGGCACCTCCGCCTCGTGCCCGATCACCGTCCAGGGGGAGCCCTTGAAGTACCCGGGCACTTGCAGCAACGCAGGCGCAGGTGTGATCTTCATCCGCTCATGAAACTGCCGGATGTGCTTCACGAACGTGAGGCCGTCGCGCACCACGGACGGATCACAAGCCGCGGCCCATTGCAAGCCTTCGATCGACTTCGAAGCGTCGTTGCCGAACCGGGTGGCGGCTTCGTGGGCCGTCTCGAGGAACTCCTCGCCAAGCGCAATGGCTGCCGACATGCTCTCTGGGAACACGGCCGAAGCGTAGCGCAGCGCGGCGTCGCGGCTTGCCCCGCGCGACTGCTGCCTCAGGACTTCCGCGGCGCGCAGATCGATGACACGAGATTGCTCCGGCTGCACCAGGCAAATGCGTTGAACGGGGCCGTCGACCCCTTGCATCACAAATCTTCCGAGCTTCACTGCGACTCCTGTAGTTGGACAATTGCGATACTGTACGTCTCGTTTTCTACGTGGTATTTCAGTGTTTACCCTAGGAAGACTTCCGGGATTTCGGATGCCCCTCCAGTTGACTTGACTGCACATGGATCATATAGTCATTTCGATACGGCTCGTCTCGTACACCTTCGGAAGCAAGCAACCACGGTGCCGCTCCAGCCACTCCTTCACCTCAACCTTGGCAGTCATTCATGAGCAAGCGTTCCCCCGTCATCATTTCTTGCGCCCTGACCGGCGCCGCAGACACCCGGGCGAAAAACCCCGCGGTTCCCGCGTCGCCTCAGGAAATTGCGGACCAGGCCATCAATGCCGCGAAAGCTGGTGCGTCGATCGTCCACATCCACGTGAGAGATCCGCAGACCGGCAGGTCCTCCACCAAGTTCGCCTACTACGAGGAAGTCGTGCAGCGCATCCGCGCCTCACGGTGCGACGTGCTGATCAACCTCACGACCGGTCCGGGCACGATGCTGACGGTGCCTACCGATGCACCGTTTCGAGTGGCACCAATTCCCGACGCGGAACTCATGACGCCGAGCGAACGGGTCGCGCACGTCGTCAAACTCAGGCCGGACATCTGCAGCCTCGACGTCGCCACCATGAGCTTCGGCGACGCGGTTTTCGTCAATCCGGCCAATCATCTGCGCGAAATGGCTGCGCAGATTCAGGCCTGCGGCGTCACCATGGAACTGGAAGTCTTCGACTTCGGCCATGCGCGCCTGGCGAGTCACCTGATCGCGACTGGTGCCATCCCGAAGAGCGCGTATTTCCAGCTTTGCATGTCGGTCCCCTGGGGCGCACCCGCCACGCCGACAGTCCTGGCCGAAATGCAGCGCCTGCTTCCTCCGGGAGCGCAATGGAGCGCCTTTGGCGTCGGCCCGGAGCAGTTTCCGACGGTAGCGGTGGCTGCCATCCTGGGCGGGCACGTGCGCGTCGGCCTCGAGGACAACCTGTACGTCGCGCCCGGCATGCTCGCGCGCGACAACGCGGAGCTCGTCACCAAGGCCGCAAGAATCGTCGCGGACCTCGGATTTCAAGTCGCCACGCCCGACCATGCGCGCTCGACCCTGTTGGGCTGAGCCGGGAGAGAAGCGAGATGTCGGAAACCCAGCTGGCGGCAGACAATCCAACCCGTTCCTACATCGCAGATGCGGTAGCCTCCAGAGGTCGAAACATCCCCCTGGAGATCAATCCCGCACTGGCCGGCTTGTCTGCCCTGCTGGTCGAGAGCGATGAAAGCGAACTCGTGATCAGGTTCACCGCGCCGCACAGTGCTACGCAGGGCAACGGCGTGGTGGGTGGCGGCACGCTGGCAAACATGCTGGACCTTGCCATGGCCATGGGAGTGCTGTCGCGGCTGAAGCCCGGCTACACCTGCGCCACCGTCAGCCTGACCATCAACATGCAGAGCGCCGGCCATCAAGGCCATTTCGTTGCGGTGACTGCCGTGGACAGGGTCGGGCGGCAAATCGCCTTTGCGCACGCGAAGCTCTTCGATGCAGATCGCTCCCGCCTGATCGCCAGCGGGACCTCATCGCTCGTGGTGATGCCCGTTCGGGCGTGATGCGGCGGACGGGGGAATCATGACTGCGCAGCGAAGCCCAGATAGCTGGAAATGACACCAGGATCCTCCAAGAGCTCTTTGGCTGGCCCTTCCTTGGCAAGCCTTCCGTTCTCCAGCACGTAGCCATAGGATGCGCACTGCAGGGCCGCTCGCGCGTTCTGCTCCACCAGCAGCACGCCGACGCCCCGGTCCTTGAGTCCCGTGATGATGGAAAAAATTTCACGCACCACCAGCGGGGCAAGCCCGAGGCTCGGTTCATCGAGCATCAGCACGGCCGGCTTCGACATCAGCGCCCGACCGATGGCCAACATCTGCCGTTCGCCGCCTGAAAGCGTACCCGCCAGCTGCGTACGCCGTTCGAGCAGTCTTGGAAACAGGGCATAGACCTCGTCCAACGTCAGCTTCCATGTGCGGTCCCTCGCGCGATGACGCAGATAGGCGCCGAGCTGGAGGTTGTCAGCCACGCTCATGTGCGAAAACAGCTCGCGCTTCTCCGGCACCAGGCACAGCGAGCGTCCGACGCGATCCTCTACCGGCCCGGACAGCGCCCCGCCTGCCATCCATGCACGCCCGCTGACACCCTCCAGAACGCCCATGATCGCGTTCAGCAATGTCGACTTCCCTGCCCCGTTGGGTCCGATCACGGTCACGATCTGGCCAGCACGCACTTCGAGGCTGACGTCTGCAAGCGCTTCGACTTTTCCATAGCAAGCGCCAAGCGACTCGACGCGCAGCAGAGGTTCCAAGGGGTTCGCACGCGAGGCACTCATGCAGCCGCCCCCAGGTATGCTTCGATGACCGCGGGGTCTTTGCGGATCGATTCGGGCGTTCCCTGCGCAATGAGTGTTCCGAACTCCATGACGATGATGCGGTCGGCGAGCCCCATCACGAAATCCATGTCGTGTTCGACCAACAGGACGCTCACGCCTTCCTCCCGCAGCTGACGCAACAGCACGGCCAGCGCTTTCTTCTCGAGATGCCGCAAACCGGCGGCCGGTTCATCGAGCAGGAGGAGAGCCGGGTCACAACACAATGCCCGCGCAATCTCGACGATTCGCTGCTGACCCAGCGCGAGGCTGGCCGCTTCCTGGTGCGCAAAGCTGCCGAGGCCCACCCGGTCGATCTGGCGCAGCCCCTCGGCACGCAGGGCGGCCTCCTCGGCGCGATTCAATTTCAAGATGCTGCGCAGCGTTCCCGCACAACCGCGGGTGTAGGCACCCACCAGCACGCTGTCGAGCACCGACATGCCCGGGAGCAGACGCACATGCTGGAAAGTACGCGCCATGCCGCGGCGCGCGACGGCGCGCGCGCTCAGCCGCTCGATGCCCTTTCCGGTCCCGTCCGGACCTGGCATGAAGGCGATGCTTCCCGAACTCAGATCGAGCATCCGGGTGATCAGATTGAACGATGTACTCTTGCCGGCGCCGTTCGGGCCGATGAGGGCGACGACCTCACCGGCCCTCACCTCGAAGCTCAGATCGTTGACCGCCACCAATCCGCCGAACGTGCGCCGCATGTGAGACACCTCGAGCAGCAGCGAGCCGCGTGCGGGCATCACCCGACGCTGCAGCGGCGGCGGCGTCAGCAAGGCCGGGGATGGCTCCGTGGATTCTGCGCGCGCACCGCGGTCGGGCGTCAGCAAGCGAAGGGCCCTGGTGAAAAGCGGCCAGATTCCCTGGGGCGCACGCTGCAGCAAAAGAATTAGAAATGCGCCGAACAGGATGATCTCGGCGTTGCCCACTTGGCCGATCAAGCCAGGAAGATGGCGCTGCAATTGATCCTTCAGCAGCGTCAGAGCGATCGCGCCCACGATGGCGCCCCACACGTGCCCTGCGCCGCCAACGACCGCCATGAAGAGAAACTCGATGCCGGCATTCAGGTTGAACGGCGTCGGATTCACACCGCGCTGCTGGTGCGCGTACAGCCAACCCGCGACAGCAGCGAAAAACGCAGCGGTCAGAAAGACGACCATCTTGTAGCGCGCCGTGTGAATGCCGCACGACTCGGCCATCGCCACGCCGCCGTTCAACGCGCGAATCGCGCGGCCAGGGCGCGAGTTGAGGAGATTGAGTGCGGCCGCGATGGCGAGCGCGACGCAGGCCCAGATGACGAAGTACATCGAGCGCGCAGTGTCGAATACGAAGCCGGGCATCTTGAGCGGTGCCACTCCCATGATGCCGTCCGACTTGCCCAGTGGCGCGATATTGCCGAACAGGTAGTAGAGCGACAGGGCCCAGGCGATCGTCGCAAGCGGAAGGTAGTGGCCGGAGAGTCGCAGTGTGATCGCCCCGATCAGGAACGCCGCGCCCAGCGTGAGAAAAATCGCCACCGGCAGCGCAAGCCACGGCGAGAACTGCCAGTGCACCGTCAGCATGGCGGACGCGTAGGCGCCGATACCCACGAACGCCGCTTGGCCGAAGGACGTCAGGCCTGCCACGCCGGTCAGCAACGTCAGGCCGAGTGCGGCGAGCGCGGCAATGCCGATGTAGTTGGCCTGTGTGAACCAGAAGTTCTTGAACGGCAGCAGGCCGACGATCACGATGAGGACAGCGAAGGCAAGAACGCCGGAACGGCTGAGAGAACTGGATGGCAATTTGCTCACGCCTCTTCCTCGACATGCGTGGTCAGCGACCGCCACACGAGGACCGGGACGATCAGCGTGAAGACGATGACTTCCTTGTATTCACTGGCGACGAACGATCCCCATGCCTCGACCAGACCGACAAAGATGGCGCCGGCCGCGGCGATGGGGTAGCTCGCAAGGCCACCCATGATCGCACCGACGAATCCTTTCAGGCCGATCAGGAAGCCAGAGTCGTAGTAGACGGTCGTCAGCGGCGCGATCAGCGTGCCGGAGAGTGCGCCAATGCCGGCTGCCATGGCGAACGCGAGCTGGCCGGCACGCACCGGGCTGACGCCGACGAGCCGAGAGCCCAGGCGATTGAACGCCGCCGCGCGCAACGCCTTGCCCTGCATCGTGAAGTTGAAGAAGGCCCATAGGAGTGCCATGAGCAACGCGCAGACCGCCATGGCCAGAAGACTTTGGGCAGAAATGCGCAGGTCGCCGAACTCCCACTGCGCCTCCAGAAGCGGCGTCGTGCGCACGCCTTCGGGTCCGAACATCACAAGGCCGAGGCCGAGGAGGCTGAAGTGCAAAGCCACGGCCACGATCAACAACGTCAGTACAGAAGCATTCGCAATCGGGCCGATCGCGAGCCGGTAGAGCCAGGGGCCCATTGGCGTCACGATGACAAGCGTCAACGCCATCTGGAGCGCAATCGGTGCCTTGCCCCAGTCGAACCCGCGAACGATTGCGAGCAGCGCAAGCGGGAATGCGAGCGTGACGAGCGCGCGCAGCGCCAGCCGGGAACCACGTTGCCGGTCGCCGGACGATCTGAGGAAGATCCAGGCGTCGAGCACGAACACGGCGCCACCCAGGCCGAGGAGGAGCCAGACCGTCGCCGGAGCGGCGCTGGCCTGGACCGCGGCAAGGGTGAATGCGCCAAACGCGACGAACTCACCTTGGGGAATCAGAATGACCCGGGTAACGGAAAACACCAGCACGACAGCCAGCGCGAGTAGCGCATAGATTGCGCCGCTCGTCAGGCCGTCCTGCACAAGGATCAAGGCGATGGAGACGTCCATGTTCAGAGACGAGCTGCGTTGCGCCCGCCCTGGCGGACAGACGCTTCACATGCCCGAAAGGCCCTATTTCACGTACTTCCAGGTGCCGTTCTGGATCTGCATCATCACCGCGGCGCGCTTGTCGTAACCCACGTGATCGGTGGTGGACATGCTGATCACGCCCTGCGTCGTCACCAGGCCCCGGACCTGTTCGAGCGCATCGCGCAGTGCGGTGCGGAAGGCGTCCGTACCGGGTGCAGCTTTTGGCAGAGCGGCGGTCAGACCGGCGCGCAGCAAGAGATTGGCGTCGAACGCGTTGGCCACGAAAACCGACATGGAGTCCTTGCCGTTCGCTGCCTCATACGAATTCGTGGCGTCGAGTGCAACGGCGCGCATCGGATTGTCGGAGTCGAGCTGGGGCGCCACCAGCACCCCGCCGGCGGCCAGGTAAGCGCCTTCCGCATCCTTGCCGGCCAGCTTGAGGAAGTCGCGGTTGGCGATTCCGTAGGTCTGATAGACCTTGCCCTTGTACCCGCGTTCCAGAAGAGCTTTCTGAGGCAATGCGCCTGGCGTACCCGCACCCGCAATGAGAACAGCATCCGGCTTGGCCGCAACGATCTTCAGGATCTGGGCCGTGACGCTGGTGTCCGTACGCGCATATTTTTCGGTCGCGACCCATTTGATGTTCGCTGCTTCGGCCTGCTTCCTCGCCTCACCCAGCCAGGAGTCGCCGTAGGCATCCGCAAATCCGATGAACGCCAGCGACTTCACACCTTGCGCCACCATGTGATTCACTGTGGCGGCGACCACAATGTTCTCGTTGGCAATGGCCTTGAATGTCCAGCGGCGCGTCGCGTCCTGCGGCTCGACGATGCGCGCGCTGGCGGCCAGGCTGATGTGCGGCACCTTCTTTTCCGAGGCCAGCGCCACGAGCGGCAAAGTCGCGGGGCTGACACTCGAGCCCATGATGACGTCGACCTTGTCCTCATCAACCAGCTTCTGGAAATTCCGCACGGATGCGGACGGATCCGAGCCGTCGTCGACGATCAGGTAATTGATCTTCTGCCCGCCGATCTCCTTCGGAAAGAGCTTGACGGCGTTCTGAGTGGGGACGCCGAGCGACGCGCCGGCACCGGTAAGTGACAACGTCATCCCCACGTTGATATCCGCCCGCGCGGGAGCCGAAAGGGTTAACCCGATGAGGGCGGCGCCCAAGGCGATGTGACGCATCTTCATTTGTTTGTCTCCGTGTAGCCAGCGTCGTGATTGGTGGCTTGCGGCGAGCTTAAGAATTCCCATAACATCGATCAACCGCATGCAGAACATAGAGTGAATGAATTCCCCGCATGACTTGCCCGATCTGGACCTGAACCTCATCGCCGTGTTCGACGCATTGCTGCGTGAGCGCAGCGTGACTGATGCGGGCAAGAGCCTGGGATTGACCCAAAGTGCGATGAGCCACTCGTTGAAGCGTCTTCGCTCGTTTTTCGACGACGCGCTTTTCGTGAAGACCACCGAGGGCATGATGCCAACGGCGAAGGCAGCCGAACTCGGACCCGTGGTTCTCGGCGTCATGGAAGCGATTCGCGGCCAGGTCCTCTCTCAAGCTTCGTTCGACCCGTTGCAGGCTCGCCGAACCTTCAACCTTTGCATGAGCGACATGGGGGAGCTGGTGTTCGCGCCATCCCTTTTTGCCAAGCTCAAGCTGCTTGCGCCTCACTGCAAGCTGCATACCCTGCAGGTCACCCCGGACGCGCTCGAAAACGTCCTGAGCACCGGCAAGGCAGATCTCGCCCTGGGTTCTGTTCGGCATGCTTCCCAGGGCCTTTATCAGGAGGAACTGTTCAAGCACACGTTCGTGTCCATCGTCAGCGTGAAGAACAAGGCTGTTGGGGACACGATCACGAGAGAGGAGTTCTGTGCGATGCCGCACATCGCGGTCACCCTCACGGGCCACACCGACACACCTTACGACTCTGCGCTGGAAGACGCCGGCATTCGTCGCAATATCGTGCTCTCGACGCCGCACTTCCTTTTCCTGCCACTGATGCTGGACCAACACCCGGAATTCATTGCGACGGTGCCACGCGCGTTAGGCACTGTTTTCGCGCGGCACAACGTCGTGAAGGTGCTGGAGACGCCTGTGCCCCTGCCGAAGTTCTCACTGCAGCAGTATTGGCATCCGAGATTCCATCATGATCGGGCGAGCATCTGGCTTCGAGGCGTGATCAAGAGCACCTTCAGCGAACTCCCCATGTCCATGCGGTAAAAGCACGCGCCCTCATGCACGGCATGGATGGATTGCATGCGCGCCACCTGATTGACGCTGCGGAACGCTCAACCTACCTTCGTGGCTCCCTAAGGAGACACGATGTTCATCAGAAATTGCTGGTATGTCGCCGGCTGGTCGAGCGAGATCGATCAATCCAAGTTCCTCGCGCGAACCATCCTGGACGTACCCGTGGTACTTTGGCGGGGCAGCCAAGGAAGCCCGACTGCGTTGGAAGACAGGTGCTGCCATCGTGGCGCGCCGTTGTCGAAGGGTCGGCGCGAAGGTGATTGCGTGCGATGCATGTATCACGGTCTCAAGTTTGACGCGAGCGGTACCTGTGTGGAGATCCCTGGCCAGGAGCGCATCCCCCCCTCCATGCACGTGAAGGCGTTTCCAGTGGTTGAGCGCTCGAGCTGGATCTGGATCTGGATGGGGGACGTCGACAAGGCCGACCCGGCGCTCATTCCGGACACTCATTGGCTCCACGATCCCGAGTGGCGATCCCTGGAGGGATACACCCACTACGACACGAACTATCTGCTCATCGCCGACAACCTGCTGGATCTCGCGCATCTGCCGTATGTTCATCCGACGACCCTCGGTGGCTCGGAAGACTACGCGGCCAACCTGCCGAAGATCGACCTGGTCGAGCGAGGCATCCATGTCACCCGCTGGGCAATGAACACCGAGCCTCCCAGCTTCGTTCAGAAGGTTCGTCCATTTCCGGGCAAGGTCGATCGCTGGAACATCTATGACTTCCTGATTCCCGGCATTTTCATCATGGATTCGGGGATGAACGCCGCCGGCAGTGGCGCCAAGGATGGAAATCGTTCGGGCGCGGCAGAGTTCCATGGGTGCCAGGCCCTCACACCGGAGACCGAGAACTCGACCCACTACTTCTTTGCACATCCCCACAACTTTGCGATCGACCAACCTGAGGTCACGGCGTCGATCCACCAGAGCGTTGTGGACGCGTTCGAAGAAGACCGCGCAATGATCACGGCTCAGGCAGCGAGCCTCGCGCTGAAAGGCGACTTCAGGATGCAGGCCATCCGCGCCGATGAAGCGCTGGGCAAGTTCCGCTGGCTTGTTGCGAAGATGGTCAAGGACGAAGAAGCTGAACGCGCTGGCGCAGTTGCCATCACCACTGACGCCAAGCCGGCTGGGCGGACGGTACCGATCGCTGTGGCCGCCCAGCCGAGCGGTCAGCCTTGAGCCTCGTAGCCACCGCAACTCATCCGCAAATCCGATGCCACAAGTCAACGCAAACGGCGCGCGCCTCTACTACCGATTGGAAGGCGACCCGTCCAAGCCAAGCCTGCTCCTGGTGCATCCCGTCGGCTCAGACCTCAGCCTCTGGGACCAGGTCGTTCCCGGGCTTCTCAAGCACTTTCAGGTGCTCCGGTTCGATCTGCGCGGACACGGCGGCAGTGAGGCCACACCCGGCGAGTACACATTGGTCCTGCTTGCCGAGGACATCCTGCACGTGGCCAGCAAGCTGGGGCTCCCGCGGTTTGCCATCTGCGGCGTCTCCATCGGCGGCATGGCCGCGCTGCAAGCGGCGAGTCTGGCGCCGGAACGAGTCACCGCATTGGTGATCTGCAGCACCGCGCCGCGGCTCTCATCTCCCCCGGGTGGATGGGACGCGCGCGCAAAGGCAGCCGTGGAATTTGGCATGGAGCCGCTGGCATCAGCCATGATCGAGCGGATGGTCAGCAGCCAGTTCCGCAGCGAAGGACATCCGGAAATTCACACGGTTCGGAACGTCTTCGCGGCGATGGACCCTCAGGGTTACGCGAGCGCATGCGCAGTGCTTCGAGACACCGACCTGGAGCCCCTTTTGGCGTTGCTGAAGACGCCCACGCTGGTTATATCGGGCCGCCTGGACGTCCTGGTACCGCCGGAGGTAGGAAGCGGCATTGCAGAAAGACTGCCGCACGCGAAGCATGTCGTGTTGTCGTGCGGTCATTTGCCCCCTCTGGAAGTGCCGAACGCGTTTGTCGAGCTGCTCAGCGGCTACTGCAGGTCTGCGGAATCTTCCTGAGCATTCGCGGGCGATTCTTGAATGAGCAACTCTCATTCTCTTTATGAGCACCATGAGATTGACTATTTTCGATCCGCATCGTATCGTTATTGCTCGCCTGCGCAAGTTGGGCACCTTAGGAGACAAGCATGTTTATCAAGAACACCTGGTACGTGGCGGCGTGGGATCACGAGGTCAAGGCGGACGGTCTGTTTGCACGGACGATCATCGGTGTACCCATCCTCATGTACCGCACGTCCGACGGCAAGCTGACCGTCTTGGAGGATCGTTGCTGCCATCGGGGCGCCCCGCTGTCGATGGGAAAGCGCGAAGGCGACTGCGTGCGGTGCATGTATCACGGCCTTAAATTCGACGCGTCCGGACAATGCATCGAGGCGCCCGCCCAGCCACGAGTTCCCCCGCAGGCAAAGGTCCGGACTTTCCCCGTGGTGCAGCAACACCGTTGGATCTGGATATGGATGGGTGATCCCGCAAAGGCCGATCCTGCGCTGATTCCCGAAACCCCTTGGCTGGACCATCCTGATTGGCGAGGGCTCGATGGGTACATCCACTACGACGTCAACTACCTCCTGATCTGCGACAACCTCCTGGACTTCTCGCATTTGCCCTTCGTCCATCCGACCACTCTGGGTGGTGGTGTGGACTATGCCGAGCATCCTCCCAAGGTCGAGCGGCTCGAAGACGGCGTTCGCATCACGCGTTGGGCGCTGAACACCGAACCACCTCCGTTCGTGAAGGCGGTGAAGGACTGGAATGGAAAGGTAGACCGCTGGAACATCTACAACTTCACCATCCCCGCCATCCTTTTGATGGACTCGGGCAACGCGCCGGCCGGCACCGGCGCGCCGGAAGGCCGCCGCGTCGACGCAGCGGAGTTCCGCGGCTGCCAAGCGATCACGCCCGAGACGGAAAACTCGACCCACTATTTCTTCTCGCACCCGCACAACTTCTCAATCGACAAACCGGAAGTGACGAAGTCGATTCACCAGAATGTGGTCACCGCCTTCGAAGAAGACCGGGCCATCATCACCGCCCAACAGAAGAATCTCTCACTGGACCCGGCATTCAAGATGATGCCCTTTGCCATGGATGCTGCGCTGTCCCAGTTCCGCTGGGCCGTCAACCGTCGCCTGGAGCAAGAGGCCGCCGAGGCCTCATCAGCGGCGGGCGTGACCGAGCAGTCGATCGCTCCGCCCCGCCGGGGCACGTGATGATGTTGGACATCGTTGTGTCACGCCTCACGCATGAGGCCGAGGGAGTGGTGGGCGTTGAACTGCGTTCCGCTGATGGCGGACTGCTTCCCGCCTTCACTGCAGGCTCACATGTGGACGTGCACTTGCCTGGAGGACTGTGCCGGCAATACTCACTCACCAATGCACCCGAAGAGCGGGAGCGCTACTGCATCGGGGTCGGCCTTGCGCATGATTCCCGCGGCGGCTCGCGGCATGTGCATGAACGGCTGCGCGAAGGTGACCGGCTGGAGATCAGTGCGCCCCGGTCCCTGTTCGGTCTCGATCTTCAGGCCAAGGAGCATGTGTTCATCGCCGGGGGGATCGGCATCACCCCGATCATGAGCATGATCGAAGCCTGCAAGGCCGATGGTCAGCGCTGGCGTCTTCTCTACTCCGTACGCACGCGCGCCAGGGCAGCCTACCTTTGGAGACTGGCCGAGCACTACGACCAAGTCCACCTGCACGTCGATGAAGAGCAAGGAGGGCCTGCCGATCTCGGTCACCTCTTATCTTCTGTCTCGCATGCTGCTCACCTCTACTGTTGTGGCCCTGGGGCCCTGATGGATGCAGTCGAAACCGCAGCCGCAGCCGCAGGCCGTCCGCGTGGCTCCGTGCATTTCGAGCGATTCTCGGCTCCAGGCGCAAAGGTCGACGCCGCGGCGGATGGCGCGTTCCGAATCAAGCTCAGCCGTATGGGCACCACATTGATGGTGCCGGCTGGGCGCTCGATCCTTCAGACACTCGAAGACAACGGCATCGAGCTGCCGTGCTCATGTCGTGAAGGCTTGTGCCGCACCTGTGAGACCCCGTTGCTCGCGGGCAAGGCAGACCATCGCGACTTCGTCTTGAGTGAGGAGGAGCGCAGCGCAAACACGTCCATCATCCTTTGCGTGTCTCGGGCGCTCGACGCCGAGCTGGTGCTGGATCTCTGAACGCCCGGCGCATCGCCTCTTCTCACCACCGCACCAGGCCCGGCCGGCGTCAAGGCGATGGCCACAGTCAGTTGATCTCACCCAATGCCCGGCGCACCAGCTCATCCGCCGAGCCATCGTCCCGCAATCCCAGCGCGCGGGCCGATGCATCGTCGAGGCGCGGGTAGCGCCCGAACACCGCCTCCACATCGGAACGGGGCTCGAACGCCACCAGGGTGCGGCGATTCTCTCCGTAGCGCGCCGCGCATGTATCGACGATTTCCTGCATCGAAAGCCGCAGCACAGGCAGTGGCCAGGCCCGCTCCGGATCCGCATGCGTGACATCCATCACTGCCGCATGGGCCAGGTTCTCGGCGCAGCGCCGCGCCGACATCCACCACGCCGTGGCTTCGGGACCTACCGGGCAGGTGTAGGCGGCGCCTGACTTCAGCGCGTGCAGGATGTCGCTCATGAACGCGGAGGTGAGCCCGGCGCTGCTCTTCGCGCGAGCGACGATGCCCGGAAGCCGGACCGAGCGGCCGTCCAGAAGTCCGCGCCGCGTGAAGTCCGCCAGCAGGATCTCGCACACCCGCTTGTGGGCACCGTAGGTGAGCGGCGGCCGCAGCGGCGTGGCCGGCGCCACGAGGTCCGGAAGTTGGGTTCCGTACACCGCAATGCTGCTCGCATACACGACCGTGGGCCTGCTGCCGCTCACAGCCAGGGCCTCGAACAACGCAAGCGATGCGTCGAGGTTGACCCGGCGGCCGAGCGCGTAGTCTTGCTCGGATGCACCTCCCGGGACGGCCGCGAGATGAAACACCACGTCAGGCCGGAACGTCGCGACCTTGGCCATCACGCCCAGGTCCGCGAGATCGCCGCGAATGGCGATCTCTTCCGACGTCGGCGGCAAGGTCAGGTCGGTGAGCGCCAGTGCGTCGATGCGCCTGCCGCCGATCTCGCCTCGCTCTCGCAGCAGGCCGGCCACGTGGGCGCCGATGAAGCCGGCCGCGCCGGTGATCAGGACTCGCATCGCGTCGCTCATGCCCGCGGCCCGATGGCAGCGCGGACGATGCGCTGGTCGATGACCCCGAAGACACAGTGGCCGTCCTGGCGCGCCTCCATCCGGATGCGATCACCGAAGCGCATGAACGGCGTCTTCGGCGCGCCGTGTTCGATGGTCTCGATGGCACGGCGCTCCGCGATGCATGCCGAGCCCTTCTTCCCGCCTGCGTTCGAGACCGTGCCGCTGCCGATGATCGTGCCGGCGGACAGGCGGCGCGTCGCGGCCGCATGGGCGATCAGCTCGTCGAAGCCGAAGTTCATCTCGCCGCCGTTCGGGTTGCCGAACCACGCGCCGTTGTATTCGACGTGGAGGTCCATGTGCACGCGGGTGTTCCGCCAATAATCGCCGATCTCGTCCGGCGTCACCGCGACCGGCGCAAAGCTGGAGGACGGCTTCGCCTGGAAGAATCCGAAACCGGTCCTCATCTCGCGCGGACCAAAGGCGCGCAGGCTCACGTCGTTGACCTGCACCAGCAGCGCGATGCGGCTGCGCGCGAGTTGCACCGAAGCGCCGAGCGGCACCTCGTGCAGGATCACGCCGTACTCGCCCTCGAAATCGATGCCATGCGCCTCGTCCGGCAGCGGGACGTCATCGGTGGCTCCGAGGAAGTCGTCGGAACCGCCCTGGTAGATCAATGGAATCGTCTCCATGTCCGGAATGGGCGCAAGTTTGAACGCTGTTTCCATCAGGCGGCCGTGGTTCAGGAAGGCGGAACCGTCGCACCATTGCGGCGCCCTGGGCAACGGCGCGGCAGCCTGCCGCGGATCGAAGGCGGATGCGCCCTCCACTTGCCCCGCATTGAGCCGCGCATAGAGTTGTTGCAGCCGCGGCTCGCATTCAGTCCAACGCTCCACCGCGTCGAGCAGGGTCGGCGCGATCGCCTGCGCGCTCACCGATTGCTGCAGGTCGCGCGACACGACGACGAGGTGGCCGTCCTTGCCACCTTTCAGAGATGCCAGCTTCATATTTTTCTCAGTTCGAGGAGCAGCACAGCTTTGCCTCAACCCCGGCCGGCCAGCGCATGGCCGATGGCGGGGTCGTACTCGCCGTCGATCAGGACGAAGAGCATCCGGCATGGCTTGCCGGAACGGTTCGCCCACGCATGGTTCGTCCCGCGCTGCACCACGACGCTGCCGGCACGAAGCTGCACCTCGCCTTGGTCCAGGACCAGCGTGATCTCGCCCTCCATCACGACACCGTAGTCGACGCTCTCCGTGCGGTGCATCAGCGGATGCGGCGCGCCCCGATCCGCCGTGGACGCCGCCATGTCCCCGATCTCGCTGAAACCCGCGCGCAGCTGGTCGGCGCTGCGGCTGAACAGTTCGTCGCTGTCCGGCGGAATGTCGACGAACCGGAAGCGCGTTCCAAGCGCCGGCGGTGGCAGCGTGAGCGGTCCGGTGGTCGGGTCCGGTCCGTTGTCGACACGCACCGGCGCGCCGGTGGTCGCCCACACCTCGTGAAAGACCGTGCCCGGAATGGCCTTGATTTCCGCCACGACCGGGAGCGGTCCATTGCTGGTGATCACGGCGTTGCCCTGCGCGTCGTGGCCGGTGACCACGCGATGGATGGCTGGAAGACTCATGATGTTGACCCTATTCGAACTGGAGCTTGGACTCTTTGGCGATCCCGCGATAGAGCACGAGGTCGTCGCGTATCGCATCGGCAAAACGGGGGGCGCTGCCGCCCTCGGGCCGCAGCCCGAGTTCCGCGAACCGCTTCTGCACCGCAGGGTCGGCCAACGCCGCGCTGGCCGCCTTGTTCAGCTTCTCGAGCACGGGTTGCGGGGTCGTTGCGGGAGCCAGCAGGCCCACCCAAGATTCGAGGACGAAGGACTTGACGCCGGCCTCGGCTGCCGTCTGCGTGCCGGGAAAGCGCGGATCCCGCTGCCTGCTGGTGACAGCCAGCAGCTTGACGTGCCCCGCGTCGACCAGCGGCTTGGCCGAGGCATCGAACGCCATGTCCAGCTGGCCGCCCGCGACATCGTTCAGTGCGCCTGCCGTGGAGCGATAGGGTATGTGCACCAGGAAGGTTCCGGTCAGCGATTTGAAATACTCGCCGGCAAAATGCGCCCCGCTCCCCACGCCGGCGCTGCCGTAGCTCAGCTTCCCTGGATTCTTCTTTGCGTAAGCAATGAACTCGCCCAGCGTGCTCGCGGGGATGTCCTTCTTCGTGACGACCTGCAGGCCATAGGTGGCAGTCATGCTGACCGGCGCCAGCGCCTTGGCGGGATCGAAGGAAATCTTCGGATCGACCACCGGGAGGATGCTGTAGCTCGAATTGGTGAACAGCAGCGTCGTGCCGTCGCCGGCCGACTTGATGACGGCTTCGACGCCCAGCCGGCTGCCTGCGCCGGGCCTGTTGTCGATGATGATGACCTGGCCGAGCTGCCGGCCCATGTGCTCCGCCATGATGCGGGCCACCTGGTCCGTGACGCCGCCCGCCGGAAAGGGCACGATCATCTTGGTCACGTTCGGCTGGGCGTAGGCCATGCCGGCCGCAGCCATCGTGGCGATCGCGGCAAAAAGCAAGGAACGCCACGCGGGGCGAAGTTTTTGCTTCATTTCTGTCTCCTGGTATTTTTGGAAGGCGTCAACCGAAGGCGGGCGCCAGCCCGTCCCAGCAAAGGTACTTGATCTCGAGGAATTCCTCGATGCCATGGTGCGAGCCTTCGCGCCCGAGCCCGCTCTGCTTCACCCCGCCGAAGGGCGCCACCTCGTTGGAGATCAGGCCGCAGTTGATGCCGATCATTCCCGATTCGATTGCGGAAGACGCGCGCCAGATGCGGGCCGCGTCGCGGCTGTACATGTAGGCGGCCAAGCCGAATTCGGTAGCGTTCGCAAGCTCGAGGGCTTCCTCGTCGGTCTCGAAACGGAACAGCGGCGCGAGGGGTCCGAAGGTTTCCTCGCGAGCCACAGCCATTCCTGACGTCGCCCCTGCGATGACCGTCGGTTCGAAGAACCGGCCGCCGAGCGCGTGGCGTTTGCCGCCATGCAGCACGGTCGCGCCGTTGGCAATGGCGTCGGCGATGTGCTCCTCGACCTTGGCCACTGCGGCATCGTCGATCAGCGGTCCCAGTTGCACGCCCGCTTCCAGGCCGTTGCCGACACGCAGCCTGGCCACCCGCTCCACCACCTTGGCCGCGAAGGCGTCGTGCACACCCGCCTGCACCAGCACCCGGTTGGCGCTGATGCAAGCCTGGCCCGTGTTGCGGAACTTCGCGGCAACGACGCCATCGGCGGCAGCGTCGAGGTCCGCATCGTCGAAGACGATGAACGGCGCATTGCCGCCCAGCTCCATGGAGCACTTCTTGACCGTTGCCGCGGCCTGCGCGAGCAGCAGGCGTCCGACTTCCGTCGAGCCGGTAAACGTGATCTTGCGCACGAGCGGATGGCTGGTCAGCGAGTGGCCGATGGCACGCGTGTCGTTGCCGGTGACCACGTTGAACACGCCGGGCGGCACGCCGGCGCGCTGCGCCAGTTCGGCGAGCGCCAGTGCCGTGAGCGGCGTCTGGCTGGCTGGTTTCACGACCATGCTGCAGCCGGCGGCCAGCGCCGGACCGGCCTTGCGGGTGATCATTGCAGCCGGAAAGTTCCACGGCGTGATCGCCGCACACACGCCGATCGGCTCCTTCAGCACCAGAAGGCGCTGCGTGTCCTTCGGCGCGGGAATCACATCGCCGCGGATGCGCTTGGCTTCCTCCGAAAACCATTGCACGAAGGAGGCCGCGTAGTCGATCTCCACCTTCGCTTCGGCGAGCGGCTTGCCTTCTTCCAGCGTGATCAGCGTTGCAAGATCGTCGCGGTGCCGGATCATCAGCTCGTACCAGCGGCGCAGCACTTCCGATCGGTGCCGGGCCGTGGTCCTGCGCCAGGACAGGAAGGCCGTGTGGGCCACTTCGATGGCGTGGCCGGTCTCTGCCTCCTTGAAGCGCGGAAGCTCGGCCAGGACGGCGTTGTCGGCCGGATTGCGCAGCGTGTACGTGCCGTGCGGCGTGGCGCCGATCCACTCGCCGCCCACATGGGCAGCGGCGCGAAAGAGCGTCGGATCCTGGAGAAGATGGCGCATGGTGCCTTTCTTCAGCACGGGTTGCGTCCGACCATGTAGGCACTGTCCGGGTCCTTGGTGACCGGCAGCCCGGACGCCACCAACCCTTGGCGCAGCATCTTCATGAGGCGGTCCGGCACGCGCATGGCCGGCGCACGCAGGGGCCCGCCGTTGAAGCCCGCCAGCCAGTCCTGGTACTTCCACATCGTGCGGTTCAACACGCCGGTGCCGCCGGCGTAGCTCTGGGCGGCGGCGCCGTTGGCGCTGCGCGCAGGGTTGGCCTTCCAATACAGCGCCATCGCGGCCTCCCACTCGCCGTTTCTCGCCAGCTCGAAGGCGCGCGGGTAGTAGGTGCTCATCCATTGCGTGTTGCTGGTTCCGGAGAACTGCAGCTCCATCACGCTCATGAGCGGAATGGCGTCGCCCTCGATGGGGCAGCTGATCACCACCTCGTCGCGGAAGTGGTGGTACATCTCGCACAGGCCGGCGGGCAGCGGGAATCCCTGTTCCGACTTGATCGCGACGATGTTGGGGCAATCCTTCAGCAGGCGGCGCACCAGCTCGACCGACATGCCGGCCGGGTGGACGCGCTCGAAGCCCCAGAGTGGAATCGGGAAAAGCATCACGGCCAGTTCGGTCGCGTCGCAGAACTGCCTGGTGTAGTCGTAGATCTCCTGCTCCGTCGTCGGCCAGAATTGCGGGGGATAGGACAGCAGCACGATGTCCGCGCCCGCCTTCTCCGCGAGTTTCACGGCCTGGATGTTTTCCGCCAGGGTACCGAAAGCCGCATGGAAGAAGAGACCCAGGCCACTGCCCGCGGTGTCGCGCGCCCACGCGGTGAACTGGGCATTCTCTTCGGGCGTGATCGCCACTTCGGCGCAAAGCAGCGTGTAGGTGTAGCCGAACTCCTTGGCTAGCGCGATGTCGTGGCGAATGCCCTTCTCGTTGAGCCTGCGAAGGTCTGCGGAGTAGCTGGGAATGGTGACAGCGGAGCAGCCGACGAGGTGTTCGCGCGCCCAGGCGCGGGCGTCCTTGCGTTGATAGTTGGGCATGGTTCTTCCTTGGTTTGAATTACTTGGCGACCGGCACGATGCTGTGGGCGAGTTCGGTGCCGACGCCCATGGCGCGCGCGCGCGCCAGCAACATCTCGGCGGTGATGACGTCCTGCAGGGCGGAGCCGACGGACTTGTAGAGAACGATGTCTTCCGGCCTGCGTGCGGCCTTGCCTCCCACCAGGTCGGCGAGCGAGACCAGCTTGCCGGCGAACTCGACACCGGCGCGGGTTGCTGCCAGCATGTCGCCGGTGTCATGGGCGACCTCTTCGGGCATGTCGGCCACGATCAGGGACGCGCGGGCGACGGTCTCTTCATCGACCTCGCGCTGCTCGGGCAGCGTGGAACCGATCGACACCACGGTCATGCCGGATGCCAGCCATTCGCCGCGGATCACCGGTGACTCGTCGCGGCTGCGCGCGGCGCAGAGCACGACGTCGGCGCCGTCGATCGCTTCGGATGCCGATGCAGCGGCTTCGATCTGAAGGCCGTACTCCGCACGAACGGTCGAAGCAAACTTCTCCCGGTTGGCCGGCGTCGGGCTGAAGACACGAACGCCCGCGACATCCCGAACGGCGGCGAGGGCGGCGAGGAGTCCCTTCGCTTCGAAGCCCGACCCGATCACCGCGACCTTCAGCGGCTTGCGGGGCGCCGCGGCATCGACCGCGACCGCGGCGGTGACCGCGGTGCGGATCCCCGTGATGCGGTTGCCGTCGATGAGTGCAGCCAATCCCATCGTCTCCTGGTCGAAGAGCGAGACGAGGTAGCTCGCACGACGCGCCTTCATGCTGGCGGAGATCAGTTTGCAGCCCATGTGCCTGCCGCTCGGCGACACGGCCGTGAGCCCGCGCAGCCAGGTGCCGTCGCCGCGAGCCATGGAGCGCGGCGGCACCATGGCCGCGGCAACGTGGCTGGCATAGGCGGTGCGCAACGCATCGAACGCGGCCCGCCAGTCCGTCAGCCGGGCCACATCTGCGTCCGTGAGAAAAAGGGTCGGCGGCACCTGGATGGTGTCCGCGGATAAGGGGGTGCCCAAAGCGATGTCTCCTGTAATGGACACGATCGTAGGCAGCCGCCCTCCTCCTGGCGACCCGGCGGCGATGAAAGCAGCTTTCCCGATCCGGGATATCTGGCTAGCTCTGCCGTGCCGACTTGAGCATGGCTGGCGCCATGGTTTTCAGCAGGCGCATGACTTCCCAGGTCGCCTTGGTGTGCGCACGGTGCTGGGTGATCCCGAGCACGATCGCCCGCGACAACACCGGGCGGACGATGCGAACCGCCGCAAGACGGCGCGCCTCATTGGCCGTCAGGGTGCCCGCCGTGATCGCAAAGCCCCCGCCACTGGCCGTGATCTCGTGCTGCAGACGGATCGAGTCGGCCTCCAGCACTTGTGTGAGGGTCAGGCCCTTCTGCCGCGCGAGCTTCGCCAGCCGTGCGCGCAGCGGGTGCGGCTCGCTCGGCAGCACCAGAGGCAATGCCGCCACGTCCTCGAAGTCGATCGTCTTTCGCGTTGCCAGCGCGTCCTTGGCCGGCACCACCAGATAGAGCGGCAGACGCGTGAGCACCGTTTCTTCCGGCGCGGCGGTGTCTTCTTCCCGCAGCAGCAAGGCAAGGTCGAGCCGCCCCTGGCTCAGCCATTCCTCCAGTTGAGCACTCGAGCCTTCGGTGAAATGCAACCGGACTTGAGGCCAGGACTTGCGCACTGCGGAGAACAGAGGACCGGCCAGCATGCCGACCGTGGAAGGCAGCAGCCCCACGCGCACGTCGCCGATGGGTGTTCCGCTGCTCGTGCGCATGTCGTCGGCCAGCTGCTCCGCATCACGGATCAACGCCGTCACGCGCGGATAGACCTGCTGCCCGAATTCGGTCAGCACGACACCGCGGCCCGTGCGGCGGAACAGGCGGGTGCCGGACTCCTGCTCCAGCCGCGTGATGTGCCGGCTCACCACCGACTGCTGCATGTCGAGCGCAAGCGCGGCGCCCGAGACGCTGCCGGCGTCCGCGACTTTCACGAACAGCTGCCATTTGGGGTCGAGGATGTTCTGCACGCGGACATTGTGCATGGGCCGCCATGCGCGGCGCATCGAGCCGGCGGTAGCGCGGCCGGTATGTCCAGAGGGTCGGGTTCCGCCCTTCAGTCCGATGCGCCTATGAATTGTTTGTCCGGCGGACGTGAAATCAGGCCTCGCGGCTTCGCTGTAGCAGCATCCCGTTCAGCCAATCAACACATCGGGACCACTGGAATATTGGCCAGGTCGGATAGAAACTTGTCATAGTCTGCCCGCTTCACCGGATCGCTTAGTTCTTCGAATGCCTTGAGGAATTGGGACTCCGTTCTGCCGCGAACACAGGCAATCAATCGATAGACCCCTTTGCGCGGCACCTTTTCCAAAGCGCTTTGAAACGCAGCTTCGATTGCCGCGTTAGGCGCATCTCGCGGCACGCTCAAAAGACGATAGTGGTCGCAAAACTGAAACTGCATACAGTTCCTTTTCGGACATTGATCCGGGGCGTCTCAATCAATCGCTTTACCCATCTCTTCCACTACTTTTTTCGCATCGCCAAAGACCATCATCGTCTTGTCCATGTAGAACAGCTCGTTGTCCAGGCCCGCATAGCCCGCCGCCATGGAGCGCTTGTTCACGATCACCGTCTTGGCCTTGTAGGCCTCCAGGATCGGCATGCCGTAGATCGGGCTGCCCTTGGTGAGCGCGGCCGGGTTCACCACGTCGTTGGCGCCCAGAATGATCGCCACGTCGGCCTGGCCGAACTCGCCGTTGATGTCTTCCATCTCGAACACCTGGTCGTAGGGCACCTCGGCCTCGGCCAGCAGCACGTTCATGTGGCCCGGCATGCGGCCCGCCACCGGGTGGATCGCGTACTTCACGGTGATGC